>ERZ1292645.1-Hain-H14-02um-R2-1-length-375370-cov-32_pt1 | contig 375370 bp, 360 predicted proteins | sample MGYA00564401_ERZ1292645 | MGnify/ENA primary metagenome ERZ1292645 (study PRJEB36523, sample SAMEA6512644) | groundwater metagenome | collected 2019-01-09 | study: AquaDiva: Metagenomics assemblies of 32 groundwater samples | reverse complement strand
CCATCGTCCCGCTGCTGCTGATCAGGATGAAGGTCATGATGGCGATCAGGATGAGCGGGATGGGACGACCGCCAATGGTCAGCGCGAAGACTTCGCTCGGGTTTGGCCACGGCGCCGTCGTCGACGCCCGCATCGTCATGTAGGAGGTCAGGAAACAGGAGAACACGAAGGTGTCGCTGAGCAGGAAGATCCACATCATGGCCTTGCCCCAGTGGACCTGCTTGAACACCTCCTGGTCCGACGACCAGTCGGCGGCAAGGCTCCGCAAGCCCTGCGCGACCGGAATTGTGTCTGTGGTCTCAGTCATTGGCGTCGCCGTCATCTTCGATTCAACAACAAAAGCCCAAACATCACGAGCCAAACCAGCAAGAGGAAGTGCCAGTAGATCGCACAGAGGTCGACGCTCTGCCTGACCTCGGCCACCTCGCTTCCCCCCAATACCTTGACGGAGGTTCGCCCCCACACCGCCAGGCCGCCCAGCAGGTGCAGACCGTGCAGCGCGGTGATCAGGTAAAAGAACGCGCTCATGGTCGTGGCCGTCATGCCGCATCCGGCGGCTTCGAGTTGCCGCCATACGGTCAATTGGCCTGCCAGGAAGACAAGGGCGAGGACGCCGCCGGCGATGAGGCCCGCCCGCAGGCTCTCCATATGCCCGCGGTGTCCGGCGGCTCGCGCCCATTGCCAGGCCGCGCTGCTGAGCATCAGAACGCCGGTGTTGAACCACAGGAGCGGCGGCCAAAACATCGGCTTCCAATCAGGCTGTTGGCCTGTACTGACGCCATGCCCATCCATGCGCATGACGAAGATCACGGCGATCAGCAGGAACATGACCGTCGCAACGCCGAAGTAAACGCGCAGACCAACCGCGGCCGAAGACAAGGACGGGAGGCTTTCCGCGTCCGCCTCGGTCAATGGATCCACACCCGGCGCCAGCCAGGGTTTCTCGGACAGCCTGCGTAAAATGCTCACATCTCATCCTCCGACGGGATTTCATGTCGCGTGATCGCGGGTCACCTCGTCAGGTGGAACATTCTGTGGAATGAAATCCTGTGGCGCGCCTGGCACGCTGTAGTCGTAGGCCCAGCGATAGACCACCGGGAGCTTCGGCCCCCAATTGCCATGAGCCGGCGGCGTCTGAGGCGTTTGCCATTCCAGCGTCGTCGCGCCCCAGGGATTGCTGTCGGCCCTGGGACCTTTGAACAAGCTCCAGATCATATTGTAGAAGAACAGCAGTTGCGCGACGCCGACGATCAAGGCGGCGATTGTGATGAACTCATTCGCCAGATGGGCCGAGGGTGGAATGAACGCCGTCTCGCCCAGTGCATAGTATCGCCGCGGCACGCCGAGGAAGCCCAGGTAATGCATGGGCAGGAAGATCGCATAGACCCCCAGGAACGTGATCCAGAAGTGGATCTGACCCAATGTCGTGTTCCACATGCGCCCGGCTATCTTGGGGTACCAGTGATAGATCGCCCCGAAGATCACCAAGACGGGCGAGACGCCCATCACCATATGGAAATGGCCGACGACGAAAAACGTATCGGACAGGGGCACATCCACGCTGACGTTGCCGAGGAACAGGCCGCTCAATCCACCGTGTATGAAGGTGAAGATGAAGCCGATAGCGAACAGCATCGGGACTCTGAGGTGAATGTCGCCGCGCCAGAGAGTTAAAAGCCAGTTGTAGACCTTGATGGCAGTGGGGACTGCAATGACCAGTGTAGATGTCGCAAAGAAGAACCCAAAATAGGGGTTCATCCCACTGATATACATATGGTGCGCCCACACGAACATGCTGAGGGCGCCGATCACGACGATCGCCCACACCATCATTCTATAGCCGAAGAGATTCTTCCGCGCATGGGTGCTGATGAGGTCGGAAACGATGCCGAAAGCCGGCAAGGCGACGATGTAAACCTCGGGATGCCCGAAGAACCAGAACAGGTGCTGGAACAACAGGGGACTGCCGCCATTGAATTGCGTCTGTTGGCCCATCGACACCAGCGACGGCATGAAGAAGCTCGTGCCGACCACGCGGTCCAGCATCATCATGACGGCGCCGACGAACAGCGCGGGAAACGCCAACAACCCGAGGATGGCCGCGACGAAGATGCCCCAGACCGTGCACGGCATGCGCATCAACGTCATGCCTCGCGTGCGGGCCTGCAGCACGGTGGTCACATAGTTCAATCCGCCCATGGTGAAGGCGACGACGAAGATCGCCAGGGAGGCCAACATGAGAATGATCCCCCAGGGCCGCCCCGGGGTTCCCTCGAGAATGGCTTGCGGCGGATAGAGCGTCCAACCGGCCCCGGTCGGTCCACCGGGCGCAAAGATGCTTGCCACCAGCACGAGCACGGCAAGCAAGTAAACCCAGTAGCTGAGCATGTTCACAAACGGGAAAACCATGTCCCGCGCGCCGATCATCAGCGGGATCAGGTAATTCCCGAATCCTCCGAGGAGCAACGCTGTCAACAGATAGACCACCATGATCATGCCATGCATGGTTAGAAACTGAAGATAGGCGCTGGGCGTAATGAACTTGAACGCGCCCGGGAATCCGAGCTGCAGGCGCATCAGATCGGACAACACCAGGGCGATCACGCCGACTGCGATGGCCGTCACCGAATACTGCAAGGCGATGACCTTGTGGTCCTGACTCCAAACATATTTTCCAACCCACGTCTTGGGATGGTGAAGCACCTTGGTGTCATCGGCGATCGTGTAAGCCATTGCGCTCCTCAATTCACTGATTTGGCCGCCCAACCTCCGCCGTCAATTGCGCGAAGGTCGGTTGCTGACTTAGCCACGCATCAAAGGCAGGTCCTTCGTCTACGATCATGGAGCCCCGCATTGTGTAATGGCTAACCCCACAGAGTTCAGCGCACAGGATTTCGAAACTTCCCGTGCGCGTCGGTGTGAACCAGAAATAGGTGACCATGCCCGGCACCAGATCCATTCTGGCGCGGATCTGCGGCACGAAGAAATCGTGCAGGACGTCTTTGGACCGTAGAACGACCTTAACGGGTCGGCCGCGCGGAAGGTGCACTTCGCTGCCTTCCACAAGAATGTCGTCCCGTCCGAAAGGATCATCGGGATTGAGGCCGAAGGGATTGTCGGGGCTGATCTGTCGCGAGTTGACCGTCCCCAATACCCCGTCTTTTCCAGGGAACCGAAAGCTCCACTGCCATTGCTGACCCACGGCTTCTAGGACCGAGGCGTCCTTGGGCACCGTGACAAATTCTTTCCAGGCGATCAGGCCAGGCGCCAGGAGGGCGGCGATCCCGATCGCCGTCCAAACGGTAAGGCGCCGCTCGAGGGTTACGCTTTCGGGGTCGTAGTGGGCCCGATGACCTTGGCGATGCCGGTAACGGAAGATCGAAAAGGCCAAGAACAAATTCAGGACAATAAAGAAAAACCCGCAGACCCACATCGTGACGTGGAGGGCGGTATCGATCGATCTCCAGTTGGACGCCAACGGCGTCAGCCACCACGGCGACAGAAGTTGAAACGCAATTGAGAACAAAACCAGCGCAGCTATTACAATTGCTACAGCCATGACTTGTCTCGCCTAACAGCGGGTCTCCAGGCGTCGCGCATGTTGACCTCGGAGTTCCTTAAGAGGTCGGGGATATGTTCGATCGACGTCGCGAAGCGCCTGCCACAGTCCGGCGCCGGAGGCGAAATTCTGGGCGCGTCGAGTCACGCCGGCGTCGCCATTTGTCCGGGATCGCAACAGATCTAGCGAAGATTGCAGCACGGCTGGTCCAGCGCGGCCACGAAGACCAGCGCCGATACGGCGTTGCCGAATTTTTTCTTGTATCAACGCCGCCCGGGTCATCATCGACACCCTCGAACAACCGCTCCGTGGGAGCCTCACAGCTCGCGCAGCCATCGCTTGGCTTGCATCAGCGCACGGGAACCACCTAGTTCATCGCAAATTATGGCGCGCTGAACGTGACCATAGCACATTTCGATGGCCAAGAAGAGCGGGTTTTGGCAGCGCTGCAGTGCGATCGCGGGCTTTACCCAAGCGGCCGACACAATCGAGAGTTGGTGGTCGAGCGCAATTGGGCGATCCTCCCTCGATATCGTGGACGCGGGTTTAGACCATGTGTCGCTTGGCCTGTTTCTGGGGTTCTACAGCCAAGAGCGGAGTGGATCCGCCGCCTGTTATAGTAGCCCTTGATGTCGACGAAGAGGTCTCTTCGGACCTCCTCCGGGTCGCCCATCGCCGCTGGTGGACGAGCGACACGACCGCGGCTCGCCGTCCTGCCTTCCGCGCGAAGCGCCGCGTGCATCCTGGGACTGCCATAGCGGCCGTGATGTTCGGGATGGAGGCGGCGCAAATCGGTGAGCAACGCACGGTTCGTCGCCGATCGCTTTTTTAGCACATGGCGCTCCATGCGCGGGCGGTCGAGTTCCCGCTTCAGCCGGTTGATCTCGGCTGCCTGGTCCGTCGGCGACGGCATCAGCGACAGACCTGAAGGCGCTCCTCTCAAGCGCGCCGCGCCACCACAGATCACGGCCCGCCAGTTCCGCAACATTGATGACGAAATACCCCCACTTCCGTCGCAATCTGCATCAGCGGTCGACCAGGCCGCCAGATTGCGGCCGGTCTTGAAGGCCGTGGGATCGGCGATCGTCGCTGGCCCGATCCTCGTCACCGCGCTCGTAACGGCATCCTACGCTGAGGCGGTGTGCGCCCATCTGGTCTCGGCCGCCGCCTTTGTCGCCCTCGGACTGTCCGGCTGTTTCGAGAGGCTCATCGAGCTAGTCCCGTACGGTGTGTCGCGTCAGGCCGCGGCGCGAGCGCCGATCCGCTGCTGGTCGACCTAGGAGCTCACGTTGACGCCTTCGCCGCGGAGCGGGCTTCGCCATGGCCTCAGGCGGACGGACGTTGGCATTGAGGCTAAGCGTAGCGTCACTACGCTGGAAGCCATGTCGGATGTCCGCCTGGTGGCGTCGAACACCCGGCTCCCTGAGCATCGCCGCAATCGAGCGCGCCTCGGAGGAGATCAGCTGAATGTCCGCGCGGCCGTAATCATCGGCCAAGCAAAGGCGGCGATGTCCGCAACCACAACGGCAAGGTCGGCTGGCGCATCGCCGATGTCGGCGGCAAAGGCGCTCCACTGCCGCCGCTTGGCGGGGTCAGATCCGAAAGCTTCGCTAAGGGCGTCGGGCAGAGCCTCCGGAAGCAGGGTGCGCCGGCGCTCGAAGGTCGCCCGCAGAGCCTCCGTCAGGCGCGCCTGATCGGCGGCTCGCCTGCTCAAACTCCAGACATCGTAAAAGTCCTTCATGCGCGTGTTGGCGCGGCCAAGCACAACCATCGCCTGGAGCTTCTCGGCGACTACGGTCTCGGGTGCATAAGCCAGCAGCCGCGGTTTCGGCTGATCGAGCAGGACCGGGTACTCGATCTCTTCAAGACCCGGGGCCACCGCATCGCCGAAGGCGATGTCCACGATCACCGGCACGCGGGCGCCCGCGAGCATAGCGAAGCTGCGCATTCTGAGCCCGCCGTAGTGGGCGTCTTCGCGGATCGCCTCCAAGCGAAAGGCTTCCGGATCGAAGACGACGCCATCGTCCTTGACCTCGGTGTTCAGGATTTCGCGGAGCACTCCGGCCACCCGCCCCTCCCCCGGATCGCCATAGGCGAGCAGATCGAGGTCTCGTGTGCCCCGATCGGTATGACCCAGCCAGGTGGTGAGAAGCATTGCGCCCTTGAGCACGAAACGATCGCGATGAGCCGAGCGCCCGAGGCGGTAGAGCAGACGCTCCAACACATACCGGGTCAGCACCAGGTCGAAAGGTTGGCCAGTGGCCCGCGACAAGTTCAGGAGACGCTGGCGGACCGAGGCGGCGACATTGGATGGCCCTCTAGCCATCGAGCGACAGCGCCTCAAGGTAAGGAGCCATGACCCGCCAGACACCCGCGGCCTGTGCTTGAGCCGCCAGCTCCGCCGGCGTCGCCATGCGCCGGCGCACCGCCTCGCGCAGCGCCTGCAGAGCGACTTCACGCGAGACCCGGCGGCGCGGCTCGAAGACGTCGGCCAGACTACGGGCGATGCTGAACACTTGGATGGCCACGCCCTCGACCTCATGGACTTCGACGTCGTTCACAAGCCGGTCGTCGGCATAGCGGACCACCTGAAGGGGCGTCCCTTCGCCGCGCGACGCCCAGGACTTTCGGCCAATGGCTACCTGGACGCGCCTGGGCATCTGGTCGGTCAGGCCGTGAAAGGCCAGCGCGGAGACCAGGCAGATGACGCCCTTGGGGACACGCTTGGCGACCTCGGCAAGGCTGTGATGCTGGTCAAGCGCGACATCTGGCAGCTGATAGATGCCGCGGCTGAGGCGCGCTATGGCCCCTTTGCGCTCAAGCCGCGAGACTGTTGCAGCGGTGATGCCTTCTGCGCGCAGCTCGGCAAGACGGGCCATTCCGTAAATGCGCAGGTACGCAAGCAGACGGTCCGCTTGCGTATATGATACATTTCCTTGGTTAATTCCGGCGTTCATCCGAGGTTTTGTATCACCGAACCGGTTTATTCGCCAGGGTCGTGCGAGCGACGGCCACCACTCGTACTCGTTGGTCGCCTTGGACATCGGCCCTCGCAGCCTCAAGCAAACCCGCCGACATCGATCTCGTCGAGATAGCGCCAGACCAGTCTGGCTTGCCCGCTCTTCACCAAAGCCTCGGCGGTCCGGCCATCCAGCGCTCGAATTGGCCGGGTGCGATACGAGGCCATCGCTTCGGGACGCCCCCCCTGCCCAGGCGTCAACACGGCCGAGAATTTCCAGCATCTCAGTCGCCAATGGACATATCCCTTAGCCGCGCCAGGGTTCAGCCCGATCGCCTTTGGGCTGAACCCACGCTGTCTATCAATTGGTCTTGAAGCCCCCAGCGCCCGCCGAAACAAGCGCGCGGAGTTCGTCCCCGCTCAGAATTCGCAGCGACTTCCCCGCGGCGATGAGGGCCTCAGCCTTTTGATAGTTCGCGCTACGGCGGATTCCGAATGTGAATGGGCGGGCGGCGGCGACGACAAAGAGCGTGGTGGTCTCGCCAAGGCCCGACATGATCCGGCCGCCGGCATCCGCCACGATCGCCGGCAGCTCTGGGTCGCTGTGGCGGCTCATGAACGCCACGCGCTCTCCAGCCAGCGGACCGTTTTCCGCGGGCGTCGGCCAAGGCGACCTGGCGGATTTGGCTACCTGCCTGCGCCAAGGCCCGGCCATCCAGCCATCGAGGTCGATGCCGGTGTGGTCCATCGCCTTCAAAATCGTCCAGCCCGCCACCCGCGCGTCGCTAAGCGCGTCGTGGTGACGGTGCTCCAGGCCAAGGTGCGCCGCCACGACATTGAGCTTGTGGCTTGGCAGGTCTGGCCAAGCGTGACGGGCGACCCGCACGCTGTCGAGCCACCTGGCGTCGATCACTGGAAGGCCCGCATTGGCGCAAGCCGCGCCGAGCGCCGCCCTATCGAAGTTCGAATGGGCGACAGCGACACGGCCCCCGAGGTGGGCCGAGATCATGCCGTGCAGCCGGGCATAGTTCGGTTTGCCGCGCACATGCTTCGCACCGATGCCGTGGAGCCGCGTATTGAACGCGTCGAACCGATCCTCCGGATCGATCAGGCTCTCATAGGTCAGGACTTCCCGACCTCCCGCGAAGCCGACAATGCCAATCTGGCAGATGCTGGAACTACGCGAGCAGGCCGTCTCGACATCCACGACGACGAAATCTAGGTCGAGATCCCTGATGGCCGGGTCAGGCGTCAGGGGAAGCGTCAGATCAGCGGCTAGGCGAAGGCCAAGCCCAGCAGACAGTTGATCCAGCAACTTCAACCTACACCCCTTCGCCCAAGCCCGTAGACGTTGACGACCGTCCACGCAGGGATCGTTGGTTAGCCCTTCATTGGCGCCCAACCAAGAGCGCCGCGCCGAAAGGCCGCTATTGGGTCGGGAGAAAATGGGTGCAAATCAGCCCCAAACACCCCGGACTATCGCGCACAAGGCCAAGCCCGACGCGCTCGCTCGCAAGGGTTTGCCCGAGTCACCTGGGGGGAGAGGCTGTCGCGTAGCTCTCGGCACCTTCCGAGTCGGCGTACCTACGCTAGAATGCGACAGGCTATCCAGCACCGCGCCAGAGGGGCCTCTCTTGACCCACAGCTGAAGTCGCGTGGTGGGTGGGCGACGGCTACACTTCTGCGACCCTCTGCTCGGCGACCAGAGCGCGCGACCCAAAGGTTCCGCTGGGCGCCCCGACCGTCAGGCGACGCCGAAGGAGGCCCTTGCCTGGGCTTCGTAGTGCGCGGCCAAGCCCCTCAGGGCCGTGGCCCCGTCGCCCGAAAATGATGATCCGTGCATCAGGGCGAGCGTCTTCGGGGCGAGATCGGCGAGCGCGCGGATCACCGGCCCGGTGTTCGGGCCAAGGCACATGGAGTGGAACATGTCTTCGGTGGCGATGGCGGGCGCGAGGATGTCGGTTTCCACCAGGGCGGGACCGGCCCCGACCTGGGTGAAAAGGTCGCCGCAAAAGAGCGTCCCGGTCGTTTCTTCGAATATCAGGCCGGCTTCCCATCCGTGCGGCACGTGCGGCGTGTCGCGCCAAGCGACGCGCTTGCCGCCAAGATCGATCACCTCCCCATCGGCGAGCGCGCGCGGCGCCCGATCCGCCAGGTCGTTCAAGGAAACCATGCAGGCCGTCTGGCCGTGCGCCACCTGAGCGTTCGGCGCCGCGGCAAGCCATTGGTTCATGCTGCCGCACTCATCGGATTCCACGTGGCCGAAGCTGATCCAACGCAGGCGTTCAAGCGGGACGACCGCCGCAACGGCCTCCGACACCAGGGGGAACAGTCCCCGGCCCCCGCAGTGAAAGAGCATCGGCTCGTCGGCCAGGATCAGGAACTGATTGAACATGAACCCGCCGGGCCCCGCCACGTCGGGAACCAAGGTCGAGAACCTGTAGACGCCGTCCGCGATTTCGTTGGTCTGAGTCTGCAAGAGAACCTCCTGGAGATGCCGTGCGTCCGGCGCCGACGGGCGCCCACGGGCTACTGGGATGCTCCCCTCCTCTCGTTGTCAAAGGGCGTTGTGACCCGTAGCGGCGGAGAGACGTGCCGGGGGGCCGATCAGCCTGCCTGCGCTCCAGCGCCTGTTGGGCAAGCAGCGGCCCTCCCGCCGCGTTCAGCGCAGTTGATCATCTCCATTCGCTTCCCATCGGCCGGCGCCCAGGCGAGATGCGCCTACCTGAGCGTCCAACTGACAGTCGCGCCCACCATCCGAGGCGCGCCCAGGTAGCCGATGTTCTGCGAACCGGTGGTCCCGAATGGACTGGACGTTCCGGGATAGCTCAGTCGCGCGGTGCGATAGTGCTCATCGAGCAGATTGCTGGCGAATACGGTCACTCGATATGCGCCTCGCGACAGCGAAGCGCGTAGATCGATGGTCGTGTAGGCAGGTTCACGGTTGCCTGACGACACGCGGTCTTCACCGGGCTCGAAGAAGAACGACGACGTGTAGGCTGCGCTTGCGCGAACCTGAAGCGCCAGATCCTCGCCAAGATCGCGGTCATACTGGACGCTGGCGTTGAGTGTGTTCTCAGGGGACCGCACCATTCGGGTCTCCGAGAAATCGACGCCTGGCGCAAAGAGGTAGTTGTCGTATCTGGCGTTCAGATAGGCGTAGCCGACATTGATCAGCCACCCCTCCCCCGGCCGCGCCGTGACTTCAAGTTCGCCTCCCTTGATCGTGCTCGCCGCAGCATTCGAGATGACGTTGGACGCACCGCCACCCGGCGTTCCCACCAGCCGCTGCACCTGAAGATTGCGGTAGTCGTTGTAGAACAGCGCCCCGTTGACGACGAGCGCGCCGCCAAGCCAGCGGGTCTTCGCCCCGAGCTCGTAGTAGTCGACCGTCTCAGGATTGAAGATACGTGCGGCGAGAGCGGGGTCTGTCACCGCCCATTGGAAGCCCCCGCTCTTGTAGCCGCGGCTTACCGTAGCGAAGACCATCACGTCGCGAGCCGGCTTCCAGTCCACCGTCAGCCGTGGATCCGTCGAGGTCCAGGTTCGATCCAGCGGAATGGAGAACGGCTGCGACAACACCGGAAGGCCGATGTGGTCGGTCGAGCCGACATAGACGCCCTCCTTATGATCCCGGGAGTACCTCAGGCCCGCCGTCACGCTGACAGCGTCGGTGACATGCACGGTGGCCTGGCCATAAATCGCCTGGCCATCGACGACCCGGTCAAGGGTCGCGTCGTTGGTGACCGACGTCAGGCCCGTGACGCCGCTGAAGCGGCCGACCAGCACCGGCAGGCTGTCGCCCCCCCAGACAAAGCGATCCGTTCGAACCGCGTCATCGCGGTAGAGATAAACGCCGGCGAGCCAGTCTAGGCGGCCTCCCAGCGACCAGCGACCAGCGCGGTCAGATACGATCCGGAATTCCTGGGACAGTTCTCGTGAGCGTTCAAAGGTCGCCTGCTCCAGCACCGCCAACGGCGTGGAGTCCACATCAGCGTCCTCCACGAGACGCGAGCGCCGGAACGCCGTGATCGACGTCAGAACTGCATCATCACCAGCCCATTCGGCGCGCAAGGAGGCCTGATCGACATTGCGGTGTGTCGGGGAGTCAAGATTGTAGGCTTCAGAGAACCGGTCGGGCGTCAGCGTCGGAAGCGCGACCAGGGGGCTGCGCAGGAAGACGTCTGGACCTTCAGACTCGCCCTGTTGACCCGGCGACCTGTCCCGCAGCAGGTCGACCGTCAGTACGGCGCTCAATCTGTCTGTGGGCGTGAAACGTAGTTTGCCGCGAACACCGAACTGATCGAGGCCGAGCGCCGTATTTCCCGTGGCGGTGTTCACGACATAGCCGTTCCGCTTCACGTAGAAAGCTGAAATCCGCCCATCGAGCCGTTCGGGGATCAACGCGCCGTTCAGATAGCCCTTGACGTTGTAGGCCTCGAAATTTCCGCCACCGATCTCAAGATTGGCGGCCGTTTCGTCGCTCGGATCGGGAGTCGTCACCGCGATCGCGCCGCCGATCGTGTTACGGCCGTACAGGGTTCCCTGCGGCCCCTTCAGAACCTCGATCCGCTCGATATCGGCGATGTTCGACACCGAACCCGAGGAGCGCCCGACATAGATGTCGTCGAGGAAAACCCCGACCGACGGATCCGAGCCGATATCGATCTGCCGCGTGCCGATGCCTCGCATGTAGATCTGAGGCTTGCTTGGCGCGAAGGCGCCGACATTGAGACCTGGCGTCAGACGCGCCAACTGGTCCACCTGGCTCAATCCCGCCGCCTGGATCGTTCTCTGATCGAACGCCTGCATTGTCACCGGGACGTCCTGCAGCCGCTCGCTGCGGCGCTCGGCCGTCACGACGATCTCCTCGACTTGAGCCGGCAATGCGTTCTGCGCATGAGCGGGCGTGGCCAGCAGAGCAGTCGTGAGCGCTAGAACGCTAGCGCCGCTAAAGGCATTTGCAGTCATCTATTTCCCCCAGGAGACTATTGGATCGCGTCGTCAGGCGACGGCGTTCAGGTGACGGCGGGGTTCAAATCCCACCTGCTATTTGATATTCAAATAGCATATGAAATCTGCAGTTCAATCGCTTTTTATATGAAGCGCGCGAGCGCTCTCGCGCGGTCAGAAATCGCGTGCGCGTCTCGTCGAGCCAGTCAGGCTGGTCTGCGGGCGATGGGTTCTTTGACTGCGCCAGGTCTTCAGGACTGCGCCGCGGCCCATGGTCGTGGGCGGGGCATGTTCCTCGCCCCGACACCTGGAGCTTTCGCCCATCTTGCGAGGGGCAAATCCGTTAGTCAGCGGATGTCGTATTCCAGCAGCACTCGCTGACTGAAGTTTCTGACCGGCGTGGCGACACTGGTGTAGGTCGAGCGCGATTTGAGACGCGGCGATGAGGCGGGTCAGACCACCTCGGGTCCTCAGGAAACGAGAGTTCGCGACGAGGACGTTCTCCTCCTCGCCTGGTGCAGTAAGACCTCCGTCACGGCTCACCCACCGCGTTCAGTACGTAGGCGGATATCGTGTAGTGGCCGACCAGGACCACAAGTTCGAGGATCAACGGAACGTCGAAGTGGTGGCGAAGCTGGTCCCAGATTGCGTCATCAACGGCGCCCCGGCGATGCAGAGCGTCCGCCAAGGCGACGACCACCGCCCACCGGGCATCGGGCCAGACCGCGGCCGGCGAGGTTTTCCAGCTTGCGATCATGGCTTCGGGAACACCTGCGGCTATCGCCGCGCGCCAGTGGCCGCGCCACTCCTGGTCGCAGCCTGTATTATGAGCGACCCGGAGGATCGCCAGCTCGCGCAGATCGGCCGGAAGCGCTTCGCTGGTCAGCAGCTCCGACCTGAGCGCGAGCCATCTGCGATAGAGGATCGAAGGGTTCGCGACGAGCTGCTGGTCGGCCAACGACGGCGCGCAATGGTGGTCGGTGACGCTGGGGAAGACCGTAGCCAAGGGCCCGCGCGCCGCGTCAGCTGGAACCGGCGAGATGCGAGATTCCATGAGGGCGACTTGCCCTCCGGTCACGATGGGCCGCCGCCTTGAAGCTGTTCGACCAGGGCCAGTCGATCATAGATGACATGCTGATATACGACCCGCCCATCGACGATCCGGTAGCGCGCCACATAGGGAGCCGAAATCTGCACGCCGGTGGGCGGCAGCACCGGCCCGCCTGGCAGGGCCAGCGGACCCGTGTGCATCGCTGACATGATCGCGAAGTCGACGATCTCGTCGCCATCGACGAACCGCCGGGTGGTTTCAACATTGTTGCTCGTAAAGGCGTCGAGCCACACGTGTTCGGCCTGGATACGAGCAACTTTCCCGAGGAGCTCGACCCCGGGCGCCTGATACTTGACGTCGTCGGCCCAATACCGGGCGATGCCGTCCAGGTCCGACACACGGAACGCGGCGTGCATGGCGTCGACCACCTGGGCGGCGGTCGGAATGGTCTTGGTCATAATCATCTCCAGAAATGGGGAATGCGGCGGTCGACCCGCTACGGCGCAGGCGATCCAGCGTGGACGTGTCAGGCTTTCGAGATCGGAATGGAGACCGGGTAGCGATCGCCGACGATCGCGTCGGCAGGCGCCGCGCGTTCGATGGCGGCCAGGTCGTCGGCGCTTAGCGACAGGTCGACCGCGCCGACATTCTCGGCGAGCCGGTGGAGCTGGCGGGTGCCGGGGATCGGAACCACATGCGGCCCCCGCGCCAACACCCAGGCGAGGGCCAGCTGGGCGACGGTGCACCCCTTTGCAGACGCGAGCTCCGCCAACCGGTCCACGACGGAGAGGTTCTGTTCGAGCGCGCCGGGCTGGAAGCGCGGAAGGATCGTGCGGAAGTCCGCGCCCTTGAAGTCCTCGGCGGACCTGTAGGCGGCTGTCAGCAGGCCGCGACCGAGAGGAGAAAAGGGGACAAAGAGCGCGCCGAGCGCGGCGCAGGCGTCGATCATCGCCTCCACGTCCGGGCCGCGGGTCGATAGCGAGTACTCGCTCTGGACCGCGGCGATCGCGTGCACCGCATTGGCGCGGCATAGCTCCTCAAGGGTGACCTCGGACAGACCAAGATGCCGAACCTTGCCCTCCTCCACCAGGCGTGACAGCTCGCCGATGCTGTCTTCGACCGGCGTCACCTCGTCCAACCGGTGCAGATAGAAGAGGTCGATCGACTCGACGCCGAGCCGTCGGAGCGAGGCCTCGCAGGCGCTGCGGATGTAAGCAGGGCTCGTGTCGCGCCGCTGGTCGGCCGGCGTCGCCCCGCGCACGATGCCGCACTTGGTTGCGATGACCACCCGGTCGCGGTTGGCGACCACAAAGCCGCCGATCAGACGTTCATTCTCGCCGCGGCCATACATGTCGGCGGTGTCAAAGAACGTGACGCCAAGCTCCAGGGCCTGCTCAAGCACGCGCTGGGCGGCGCGTGGGTCGCTCTCACCATAGAATTCAGACATGCCCATGCAGCCGAGGCCGAGCCGGGACACGGTGAGTGAGGTCTGGGTCGTGCTGGTCTGCATTGTGGTCTCCGGGATTTGAGGTCAGGCCGAGACGGACAGGAGGGGCTTGCCGGCGCCGGCCTCGAGGCCGCGATCTGCTTGGGCGGCCTGCTCGAAAGGGATCGTGCGGGCGACGAGGGAAGGCGTGGGCCGGCGGCGGCGAGCGCTCTCCAGCGACAGCGCCTGTGAGTCCCGATGGGATTCGACGACGGCCGGCCGCATCGCGGTCAGCCGGCCGCAAGGTGTTCGACGAACCAGTCGGCGGCCGCTGCGCCGGCGAGCTCGGCCCCCTCCCCCTCGTAGACCGCGTAGTGCCCGCCCGAGATCTCCAGAAGCCGCTTGGGTTCAAGGGCGCGCTCGTACGCGTCGCGGATCAGGCCGGGCGGCGTCCATTGGTCCTCGGTTGCGAGGATCATCAACAGCGGCCGTGGCGAGACGCGTTCGATCGACTTCGCCGGGGCGTGTTCCAGGATCGCCTCGAACGAGCTCACAGCCACCTCATTGACCCAGGAAGGCGCCACGGTGGCCTGCGCCTGGATCAACCAATCATAAGTCTCCCGATCCACCTGCATGGCTGGGCCCTCGCCAGGCGGCAGGGCGTTGGCGATATAGACCTCGCCGCACTCCCCATCGCGCCGAAGGCGTTCGTCCACCGCCAGCTTCTGGAACGCGGCGAACTGTTCAGGCGACATGACCTGGCGGGCGTTGGCGTAGAGGTCCATCGCGCCCACCTGGCTGACCACCGCCTTGACGCGCGGATCGTAGGCGCCGACGTGCAGGACATGGCCGCCGCTGAAGCTCGTTCCCCAGATGCCAAGGCGCTCTGCGTCGATCTCCTCCCGGAGCGAGAGCCAGGTCAACGCGCTTCGATAGTCCTCCATCTGGTCGCGCGGAGCGATTTTATGGCGCGGCGCCCCATCACTGGCGCCGAAGCCGCGATAGTCGAACAGCAGCGCCGCCACGCCCGCCTGTGCGAAGCGCCGCGCGAATTGCTCCAGATACATCTCCTTCACCGCCCCCATGCCGTGCGCCATGGCCACAGCCGGCAGAGGTACGTTGGCGGCCCGTTCGGCCGGCAGGAAGAACCAGCCTGCACACGATGCATGTCCGCTTGAAAAGGTGATGTTTCGGCGTTCGACGGCCATGGGGTGCGCTCCAGCTTGGATGTGGATGATGTCGCCGTTTCAGGCGATGCGGCCGCGCGCGCGGAACCAGGCGATCTCGTCGCGCAAGGTTTCGGCGACAGGACGGAAGGTTACGCCGAGCTCCCGCTCGGACTTGGCGTGGTCGAAGCGGGAACGCTCGGCCTCGCGCAGCATCAGCCGCACGGTCGCCAAGCTTAGGAGGGTAGGCTTGCCGGTCAGGCGCGCCATCGCCTCGCTCACGGTCGCGATGGCGAGCAGAAGCAGGGGCGGAACTTTTCCCTTGGGCGCAGCGACACCGGTGACCTGCTCATAGACTTTGAGCAGATCGGCCATCGTCATGTGCCGGCCGGCCGCGAGATAGCGCTCCCCCCGCCGGCCGCGCTCGGCCGAAGCGACCAGGGCCCGGGCGACGTCGCGCGCATCCACGACGGAGAACGTGGCGGGGACGATCCCGGGTAGCTTTCGGTTGATGAAGTCGAGGGTCACTTGTCCCGCCGAGGTGGGGCCAGCGTCCCCCGGGCCGTGCATCCAGCCCGGCAGCACCAGGGTGATGTCCAGGTCGGAGTGCGCCTTCATCGCCTCGAAGGCGACCTCGTCCGCCAGGATCTTGCTCCTGTAGTAGTCGTCGGCTCTATCGACCCTGCGGACCATCGTCTCGTTGATGACGGCTCCCCTTGGTCCGTCCAATACGGCGATCGAACTGGTCATCACGGCGCGCCGCACGCCTGCGTCATAGGCGGCGGACAGGAGGTTGCGCGCCCCATCCACATTGGTGGCCCGCAGTTTGTCCCAGTGATCCCCGCCCGTGTAGCTGTCGCGGAAATGGGCCGCCGTGTGGAAGAGCACGTCCACTCCGGCAAGCGCTGCAGCGAAGCCGGGAACCGCGAGCATGTCGCCCTCCACGATCTCGACGCCGGCCAGGCCGCCGAACTGCAGCGCGGCCTTGGCGGGTGATCGCGCCAGCGCCCTTACCCGCACACCGCGAGCGGCGAGTTCGCGGACCAGATTGCCGCCAAGCAAACCTGTCGCGCCCGTCACGAACGCCGTTTCAAGGCCCCTCACCGCTTTACTCCCATACCATTTGCTTTCTGGATTTCGATCGCTCCCCCATCTATGGACTTGCGATCTGGATTGCAAATGCTATTTCAGATGGATGGCCACGGCGCGTAAGAGACTCACCCGAGACGAAAGTCAGGCGCAGACGCGCGAGCGCATCCTGCTGGCGGCGAGGGCTGTCGTCGCACGCAACGGATTCGCCGGGGCGTCCGTGCGGGATATCGCCGAAGAGGCCGGCTACTCGCAGGGCGCGCTCTACTCCAATTTCTCAGGCAAAGAGCCGATCATGCTGGAGCTCCTTCGCCAGCACATGCGCGAAGAGGCCGAGCAGCTTCAGGCCATCGTGAAGGGCTCGGATGGCGCAGCATCTCTGGACCGGCTGGGGACATGGGCCGGGACGCTCAACTCCGAGGTCGACTGGTCCATGCTCGCCCTCGAGCTTCAGCTGCTCGCTCATCGCTCGCCGACCTTCGCGGCCGACTACGACGAGGTGCATGAAGCTCACGCCAAGAACCTCGGGCAAATCGTGGCGGAGTTCTACAGGTCGCTTGGCCGCGAGCCCCAGCTGGATCCCCGTGAACTTGCAGCGGGCTGCATGGCTTTGGCGCACGGCCTGGCCTTGCAGCGCCGTAAGGACAGCGAGGCCCCTGCGGGCCGACTGATCATGACCTTCCTCGGCGCGCTCCTCGCCGACGCAAAGCCGTCAGAGAGCCCGGGGTCTGAAGACAGGGAAACCTGACAACGCGTAGCGACGGATCACGTCGCCGGCCTAGCGCCGGACCCCAAGGTGATCGACTCCGTGTTGGCGAACGTCGTGTCCGATCACCTTCGATAATCGGCCGCGGGTCAGCAACGCGACATTTGCTGCGGGGGACGATCCTGAAGTTCGACCGCACAGAATTCACAGACCGATCGCGCCTAGATCGCCGCGTAAACGAGCGATTTCAGCCAGTCCTGCAGCCGGTATGCGGTCGTCGGAAGCACTTGCGTCAGGAAGATCACCGAAAGCTCCGCCGCCGGATCGACCCACCAGATCGTGTTGGCCGCGCCGCTCCAGTAGAAATCCCCGTCAGCGGCCAAGCCCGCGCGCACGGCGTCCGTGGTCAGCCCGAAGCCCAGTCCAAAACCCATGCCGCCAGGGATCAGTCTGGGATCGCTGATCAGCGCCAAGTCAGTCAGGTCGCGCCCGTCCGGCAGATGATTTCGCGTCATCAACCGGACCGTTCGCGGGCTCAGCAGACGAACCCCATCCAGTTCTCCGCCCCGTCGCAGCACCTCGGCGAAGCGGTGATAGTCCGCCATGGTCGAGACCAGCCCGCCGCCGCCCGACAGAAAACGAGGCGGCGTCAGGCGGGCGCTCTCGAGGGGATCGTCAGCCAACGACAACGGATCTTGCGGCGTGACCATGTAGCAGGCCGCCAGCCGCGCCGCCGCGTCCTGGCGCACGCTGAATCCGGTGTCGGTCATGCCGAGCGGCGCGAAGATTTCCTCATCCAAGAACCGGTCCAGCGGCCGACCGGAGAGCTCTTCGATCAGGGCTCCGACGATGTCGGTCGAGTAGGAATACATCCACCGTGAGCCCGGCTGGTAGCGCAGCGGCAGCTCTCCGACTTTCGCGGCGAACGCGCCCAGCCCCTCGGTCTCGCCGAGGACGTCGACCTGCGCGGCCGCATAGGCCAGGCCCACGGGATCGGCCGTCCTGGCGCCGCCGACGCTGGCCAGCCGCGCGCCGTAGGTGACGCCGCCCGTATGGGTCAGCAGATGGCGGAAGGTCACCGGCCGCGCCGCCGGCTCAGTGACCATCGAAGTCCCCTCGCCCGAGACCCACACCCGCTGGTCGCGCCAGGTCGGCAGGACCTCGCCGACCGGCTGGTCAAGTTGGAAGAGGCCGCGCTCCCACAGCATCATCAGCGCCACGGAGACCACAGGCTTGGTCATCGAGAAGATGCGGACGATGGCGTCGCTCGCCCAGGGCTTGCCGCGGGCGACGTCCATCAGGCCAAAGCACTGATCCAGCACGACCTCGCCGCGACGGGCGACGCGCAAATGCCCGCCCGGCAGCAGGCCGATGTCGAGATAGCGCGCCTGAAGCTCCTCGCCGATCCGCGCCAGGCGTGTCGACGAAATCCCCGAAGTCGCTTGCATGCTCATCGCCCGCACCTCTCGATCAGTAGCTGGCGCGCAGGGTCACGCCGAAGGTGCGCGGCGCGCCCAGGAAGGCGTCGACGCTGCCGGCCTGGAACGGCGCGTCATAGGCGGTCTGGACGTAGTGGGTGTCGGTCAGGTTGGCGGCCCAGAGCTCGACCGCCCAGCGCGCGTCCTCGCTGGCCAGGCTGAGCCTGGCGTTCACGACAGCGTAGGCGGCCTGTCGCTTCAGCGGGCTGAGGTCGCTGCCGGCGTTGTACTCGGAATTGTACTTCACGCTGGCGTTGGCGCGGACCAGCAGGCCCTCGGCGACTGGATGCTCGTAGGTGACCGAGGCCGAGCCCGAATAGAGCGGGGCCAGGTTCAGGCGCTGGCCCGGCAGCCGGGCGGTCGACGGGGTCAGGGCGAGCAGCGAAGCGGTCGACTTGGGATAGCGGGTGTCGGCGATGGTCAGGCCGCCCTGCACGGTCAGCTGCTTGCTCGGCCGGTACAGCATGTCGACATCCACACCCTTGGACGTCACCTCGGGCACCGGGAAGACGTTGAAGAAGAAGCCGTTGAAGGCGTTGAGCTGGTAGTCGGTGAACTTCTGATAGAAGGCCGTGGCGTTCAGATAGAGCCGCCGGTCGAGCAGGGTCGACTTGGCGCCGACCTCGTAGGAATCGACGAACTCGCCCGGGAAGCTGGTGTCCAGAACCGGCTTCAGCGACAGCGCCGCGTTCGGCCGCGAGGGCGCGACATAGGGATAGGCGACCCGGTCCAGATTGAACCCGCCGGACTTGTAGCCCCGCGAATAGGACGCGTAGCCGAGCAGCTCAGGGCTGAAGCGATAGGACAGCTTCGCCGTCCCGCTCAGCGCCTCTTCCGAGCGTTTCTGACGGCTGACCACGCCGATGAAGTTGCTGTTGAAGAACGGGTTGCAAAGCGCCCCGATGATCGCCGCCGAGCCGGTGCCCTGACCCGCATTGCAGAGCCGGCCGCCGTCGGTGGCGTTGAAGGACGAGACCGCGCTCTTGCGGTCGGTGGTGTAGCGAAGGCCGACCGTCAGCTCGAGGGCGTCGGTGAAGCGCACGCTGTTGTTGGTGAACAGCGCGAAGGTGTCGTCCTTCTGGGCGTAGACGTCCCGCGACCCGGTCCCGGCCGTGGCCAGCGAGAGGATCGGGGCCAGGAAGTTCGGGTTGGTCCCGCCGGAAAACAGCAGGGCCAGGAACTGCGGGAAGTCCGCGCCATAGAGTTGGGCGACGCGGGAATCCAGCTTCTCATGGGCGTAGAAGGCGCCGACCGTATAGTCGACGATGCCGGCGCTGCCGCCGATCCGCAGCTCCTGGCTGAACTGCCGGAAGCGGTTCTGGGTGTCGCCGTTGTCGCCCCGATAGATGATGTCGGCGTTCGTGTAGTCGGAGTCCGACCCGGTGATCCAACGCCAGTCGCGATAGGCGGTGATCGAGGTCAGCTGGGCGCCGCCCAAGGCGTCCAGATCCTGGTTCATCTCCAGGGAGACGCCGCCGTCGCGGATCTTCTGGGTGGTGTCGCGGTTGGCGAAGGCCAGGCGACGATAGGGATCGGGCGGCGACAGCACCCCGCCGCCGGCGCCGGCCAGCGCCTGGACGATCGGCGCCGTGGCCCCGTTCACCCGCTGCACCCCGACGCAGCAGCTTTCGTCCCGACGCGTAAAGTCGCCGATCAGCCGCGCGTCGAAGCCGTTCCCCGGCTCGAACACCAGTTGCCCGCGCAGGGAGTAGAAGTTGCGGTTGGAGTCGTCGTCCTGGGTGCGCGGTCCCTTTCCAGGCGCCACGTCGTAGAACCCGTCGCGCTTGCGGCTGACCACCACCAGGCTGCCGGCCACCTTGTCGGCGATGATCGGTCCCTCGATGCTGAGCGAGCCGCCGACCTCGCCATAGTTGCCGATGGTGAGCTCGGCCTTGGCGCCGGGATCGAACGACGGCCGGGCGGTGACGACATTGATGACGCCGGCCGAGGTGTTCTTGCCGAACAGCGTGCCCTGCGGCCCCTTCAGCACCTCGATCCGCTCCATGTCGCCAAGGTCGCTGAGCGCCACGCCCACGCGCGGCCGATAGACGCCGTCGATCACGGTGCCGACTGAGGATTCCAGACCGATATTGCCGCCGGCGGTGCCGACGCCGCGGATCAGCGCGGTCGACTGCGTTTCATTGGCGGTCGAAACGACCATCAGGCCGGGCGTCAGCACCGTCAGGTCCTTGATGTCGCGAACCCCTGTGTCCTGCAGCAGCTGCGCGCTGGCGACCGTCACCACGATCGGCACGTCCTGCAGGTTCTGCTCGCGCTTCTGGGCGGTGACGACGATCTCCTCGATCGCGCCATCCGTCCCTTGGGCCAGGGCGGCGCTGGTCGTGGTCAGGCTGGCGCCGGCCAGCAGGAGCACGCCGAGCCTGCGTGAACGACGGCGCGACGAATGGATGGTTGTCGACATTGAGATCCTCCCCTGGGCGATGCGACGCCCGCACGGCGCTTGACTGCGCCACCCGCGATATGCGTTAGATACGGTACAACATGTACCGTAAGTCAAGCGAGTATTGCGGGAGACCCTGATGGACGGACGACAATCACCACACCGCCGGTCAGGCGGTTCGCCGCCGCCAGCGCAGTTCGGTGACGAGGCCGCCCCGGGGCGGCGGACGCAGGATCAGCTGGTCGCCGGAGAACGCGTATTCGCGGGGCATGACGGTCCCGACCCAGTCGGGAATGAGGGCGCTTTCGACAAAGTGCGAGACCACCCGACGATCGGCATCCACCGAGTAGCGGCCGCAATAGCCGATGTAGCCGGCCGCCGCGGCGACGATCAGGTCAGGCGCGATGACGTCGACGCCGGGCCGCCGCCCACCCCCGAACGGCGTGCGCTCCGCTCGCATCAGGTGCGCCGACATCTGGCCGTCGGCTGTGTAGATCCCAACACCGAACGGATGCTCGCCAAGGGGATGCGTCACCGAGCCGTCAGGCGCTCGGCCCTCATAGGACAGCAATTCCCAAGTTCCCACGAAGTTATCAATGCTCATCAGTCGATCTCCAATTCTCGACAATGATCAGCATATCGCCAATTATACTTCAATAGAGATTGCTGAATCATGAGCGAATCACCAGATTACGCACAATCAATACTTCATGACGACTGGAAACTCGACGGCAAGGTAGCCTTCGTCACCGGCGCGGGGGGCGCCATAGGCCAGGCGATCTGCGTGGCCCTGGCCGAGGCCGGAGCGAGCGTCCACTGCGCCGACCTGCGCGCTGAGGCCGCGACCGAAACGGCCGCCCTGGTCGGCGGAATTCCGGTCGTCCTGAACGTGTCGGACAAGGACGCCGTCTTCGCCGCCGTCGCCCGCGCAGCCGCCTCGGACGGCCTCCACATCATGTGCAACATCGCCGGCATCGCCGGGCGTTCGCAGAAGGTGGTCGACCTCGAGGAACAGGGCTTCGACGAGATGTTCGCCGTCCATTTCAAGGGCGTGCTCTACGGCTGCCAGGCCGCGATGAAGGTCATGCGCCCGGCCGGCCAGGGCGCGATCATCAACATGTCGTCCGAGGCCATCGACATCGCCCCGGCCACCATCGCCAGCTACGCGGTCGCCAAGGCGTCGATCTCGATGCTGACCAAGATCCTCGCCTCCGAGGTCGCCGACTGCGGGGTCCGCGCCAACGCCGTGGCGCCCAGCTTCATCCCCAGCGAACTCTCGCTCACCCGCTATCGCGACGCCGAGGCGCGCGAGCGATACCTGGACTGGTGGCGGGCGAAGTCGCCGCTCGGCGAGCTCTGCGCGGTCGAGGATGTCGCCGCCCAGGTGCTCTACCTCGCCTCCGACGCCTCCAGCTTCATCACCGGCCAGACGCTCCGCGCCAATGGCGGAATGTCGATGCCGTGGTGACGTCGCCCCAGACGCATCTCGCCGCTGCTCCTCAAGATCGCGCCGCGTTCAAAGGAATTCCCGTGACCTACTCATCTCGCCTCTCCCTGGTCGGCAAGGCCGCCTTCGTCACCGGCGCGGGCGCCGGCCTTGGCCGCGCCGTCGCCCAGTCGCTCGCTGCTGCGGGCGCGCGAGTGCTCTGCAGCGATCTCGACGCAGCGGCGGCCGCGCAGACGGCGGCGGCGATCAGCGCCAGCGGCGGCCATGCCGACTCCGCCTCGCTGAATGTCACCGACCGCGCCGCGGTCGTCGACGCCGTGCGTGCATTTGCAGGCGCCGCCGGACGCCTGGACATCCAGTGCAACATCGCCGGCGTGGCCAGCAGCGGCCACCGCATCGAGGAGATGGACGAGGCCGCGTTCGACGCGGTCTTCGCGGCGAACTTCAAGGGCACGCTCTACGGCTGCCAGGCGGCGCTGCCGATGATGCTGGCCGCCAAGCGCGGCTCGATCATCAACATGGCCTCGTCGGCCATCGACCTGTCGATCCCCACCAACGCCAGCTACTCGGTCTCCAAGGCCGCGGTCGTCATGCTGACCAAGGTGCTCGCCAACGAGGCGGGCCCTGACGGCGTGCGCGTGAACGCCGTGGCGCCCGGCTTCATCCCGACCACCCTGTCGATGGGGCCAGCCCCCGTGGAGCCCCACGCCCGCAGCGCCTTCGTCGACCGTTGGGCGGCGCGCGCGCCGCTGGGCCGGGTGGGGACGCCGGAGGATGTCGCCCATCAGTTCCTCTACCTCGCCTCCGACGCCGCGGCCTTCATCACCGGCCAGGTCCTGCGCGTGAACGGCGGCGCCACCATGCCCTGGTGAGGCGCTGGACAGCCCTTCTTACTTACGGTACATATTGTACCGTAAGTAAGAAGGATCGGTTCAGGGAGGACCAGGCCATGCGCATAGGCGCCATCAACGGACGGGCATATCTGCTCGCAGGCGAAGACCAGGGCGTCGATCTCGCCGAGGCTTCCGGCGGGGCTCTGCCCTCCGACCCCCAACAGGTCTTCGAGCGCTGGGACGACCTGACGGTCTGGATGGCTTCGGCGCCGTCCCTGGCCTTCGCTCAGATCGATCCGGCCGAGCTGGAACTTCCCGTACCGCGCCCGCGCCAGGTCTTCGCCATCGGCGCCAACTACCGCGCCCACGCCGCCGAAGCTGGCGTCGCCCCGCCCGAACAGCCCGTGGTCTTCACCAAGTTCCCCAGCTGCCTGACCGGCCCGAACGCCCCCGTGACCGTGGTGTCGGCCAAGGTCGACTGGGAGGCCGAGCTCGTCGTGGTCATGGGCCGCGAGGCGCGCAATGTCAGCCGCGCCGACGCCTGGTCCTATGTCGCGGGCCTCACCGCCGGTCAGGACATCTCCGAACGCGCCATCCAGCGCCTGGGTCCGATGCCGCAGTTCAGCATGGCCAAGTCCCTGGCCGGCTTTGGCCCCATCGGCCCGACCATCGTCAGCATCGACGAGTTCCCTAATCCCGACGACCTGGCCCTGGGCTGCGCGGTGAACGGCGAAGTCATGCAGTCCTCGCGCACCAGCGACTTCATTTTCTCGGTCGGTGAGTTGGTCGAGTACATCTCGGGCCTCTGCACGCTCTATCCCGGTGACCTGATCTTCACCGGCACGCCCGAGGGCGTCGGCGCCACGCGCAAACCGCCCCGCTTCCTGGCGGCCGGCGACCTGCTGACCACCTGGATCGAAGGGATCGGCGAGCTGCGTAACCCCATGATCGCCCCCGCCGGCCAAGACGGAGCGGGCGCATGAAAGCGATCATGATTTCGGACGCCCGCAAGATGGTGGTGACGCAGGTTCCAGAACCGGAAGTCGGCGACAACACCGTCAAGGTGCGTGTCGCGCGTTGCGGCATCTGCGGCACCGACCTGGCGGCGCGCAGCAGCAGCCTGCCCCGCTGGCATGTCGGCTGCGTGCTGGGCCACGAGGTGGTCGGCGAGATCGACGAGGTCGGCGCAGCCGTCCAGAATTGGTCGCCCGGCGACCGTGTCGCGCTCTCGATGGGCTCGCCCTGCGGCGCCTGCCAGACCTGCCGCGCCGGCCGCGGCTTCCTCTGCATCCATCACCTCGACCGGGCCTTGGGCCACGGCGTGGTCCAGGGCGGCTACGCCAGCCACATCGTGGTCTCGCCCGAATTGCTGCACCACATCCCCGACCACCTGTCCTTCGACCAGGCCGCCATCGCCGAGCCGTTGGCCATCGCCATTCATGGGGTCAACCGCTCCAATGTGAGACCCGGCGATCCAGTGGCGATCCTGGGGGCCGGACCGATCGGCGCCCTGACCGCCGCCGCCCTGCGCGCGCGCGGCGTGGACGACATCGTGCTGGTCGACCCCAACGCCGCCCGCCGCGCGCTGATGGGCCCCGCCGGCTTCGTCGCCGTCGATCTGGCCGGCTGCGAGGAGAGTGTGCCCGCCGCCCTCGGCGGCCGCAGCCCCGAGTTCATCTTCGAATGCACCAGCCACCTCAGCGCGCCCGGCAAGGCCGTCGAGCTGGCCGCCTACGGCGCGCGCATCGTGCTGCAGGGCGTGCCCAAGGCGCCGGTCCAGGTCTCACAGTACCTGGTCGTTCAGAAGGAGTTGGAGCTGGTCGGCTCGGCCAGCTGCAACCACCGCGACATGGAGGAGGCGATCAGCCACCTCGCCGCCGGCCGCGTCCGCGCCGAAGACTTCGTCACCGCCGTCGTTCCGTTGGAGCAGGCGAACGAGATGTTCGACGCCCTGCTCGATCCGGCCGGCTCGCACCTGAAGGTGCTGCTCGCGCCGAACCTCCCTGCTCCCGTCAACTGAGGACAACCGACATGGCGATCGCCGAACTGGGCCATATGGGCTTCCAGGTGAACGACCTCGACAAGATGGTCGATTTCTACACGCGGGTCCTTGGACTGAAAGTGACCGACGAGGCGCCACAACTGGGCGCGGTGTTCCTGTCCTCACGGCCCGATGTCGAGCACCACGAACTGGTGCTGGCCAAGGGCCGGACGGCCCCGCTCGACACCAAGCTGATCAACCAGGTCTCCTGGCGCGTCGACAGCCTGGAGGCGCTTCAGACCCTCTATCAAGCCCTGCTCGCCGCGCAGGCGCCGATCCACATGGTCATCACCCACGGCAATGCGATCGGCGTCTATTTCGCCGACCCCGAGGGCAACAAGTCCGAGATCTACTGGCGCACGGGTCTCGACGTGCCCCAGCCGTTCGGCAAGCCGATCGACCTGACCGCGCCCGCCGCCGAGGTGCTGGGGGAAAACCAACGCCTGATCGCGGCCGGCGGTCCGGCTTTCTAGCAGCGCAAGATCAACACCGGGAGGCGCGCATGAGCGGTTCGGCGATATCGACGACCACCCCCGCCAAGGGCGCCGAGCGATCGGCGCGCCTTCCCGCCTCGGGCCTGGCCTGGGCGGTCTATGAGGGCGCCCGTACGCCCTATGTGATCCTGATCAAGGTCTACATATTCATCCCCTACCTCGCGACCGTGCTGGTCGGGGATCCGGTGCGCGGCCAGACCCTGGTGGCGCAGCTGGTCATGGCCTACGGGCTGCTCTCGGCCTTCACCAGCCCGCTGCTGGGGGCCGCCCTGGACCGGATCGGGCCGCGCAAGCCGGCTCTGGCCGTGGCCACGGCGCTGCTGGTCGCGCTGATCGCCTCGCTATGGTGGGCCAAGCCTGACGGAAGCGGCCTGCCGCTGAGCGCGACCTGCGCGGTGGTGTTCGCCGCCGGCCTGCTGTTCGCCTACACCGAGGTGCTGCACAACTCGATGCTGCCCTACGCGGCGCCCGCGGCCCAGACCTCGGCGGCGTCGGGCCTTGGCCTGGCGCTGGGCAGCGCCCTCTCGGTCGTGCTCCTGGCCGCCGTCCTCTGGGGCTTCGCCCTGCCCGCCAAGATGGCGCTTCCAGGCTTCCCCGCCGCGCCGCTGCTTGGCCTGTCGGCGGCGGCGCATGAGACCGACCGCATCACCGCGCCCATCGTGGCCGTGGTCTTCGCGCTCGGCGCGCTGCCGCTGTTTCTCGTTGGGAAAGACGCGCCTCGCGGGCTGGGCGGCGGCGGCGTCCGCGACGCCTTCGCCGGGGTCTGGCGGATGCTCAAGGCGCTTAAGACCAACAGGCCGATGGCGATCTTCCTGGGCTCGCGCATGCTCTACACCGACGGCATGACGGCGATCTTGCTGTTCACCGGCGTCTACGCGGCCGGCGTCATGGGCTGGAGCGCCTTGGAGCTGCTGTCGCTCGGCGTGATCGTCAGCGTCTTCCTCTCATTCGGCGGCCTGCTGGGCGCCCGTCTCGACCGCGCGTTCGGCCCCAAGCGCGCCATTCAGATCGAACTGGCCATCGTCATCGTCGGCCAGATCCTGCTGCTTGGCCTGGCGCCAGGCCGCCTGCTCTACGCGCCCTGGTCGCCCGAGCCGGTCTGGAACGGCCCGGTGTTCCGCTCAGCTCCTGAGATCGCCTTTGTCGCCATCGCCTGCCTGAACGCACTCGGCATCTGCGGGTCCTACGCCTCCAGCCGCTCGATGCTCACGAAGCTGAGCACACCCGAGGATATCGGCGGCTGGTTCGGACTCTACGCGCTCTCGGGCACGGCGACGGTCTGGCTGGGCTCGGCCCTGGTCGGCGCCGCCACCGCCGCCTTCGGGGCGCAGCAGGCCGGCTTTGTCGTGTTGCTCGGCCTGCTGATCGCAGGGTCCGTGGGCATGGCCTTCCTGCCGTTCAACTCCGGGCGAGAGTTCCGGTAACGCCCCTTGCGGCTGGCCGTCGCCGCGAACTCAGGGCATATGTGGCCTGCGAACGTAGTGCAGGAAATGACCTGATGGCTCCGGCCAAGATCCAGCAGAGCCCCCTCGCCGAGCCGCCCGCCAAGGCGCCGGCGGTGATGGGCCGGCCACGCTCGCCGGAAACCAACGCCCGGATGTTGCGCGCGACCCTGGAGGTCCTGGCCGAGCGCGGCTTCTCGGGCCTGACCGTCAACGAGATCTGCACGCGGGCGGGCGTCTCGCGCACCACCTTCTATCGTCGCTGGCCTGACCCGTCCGACGCGGTCGCCGAGGCGATCACCGACGCCTTCCATGACGTGACCGTGCGCGGGGCCGACCATCCGGCCGACTATCTGGTGCAGTACACCCTGGCCATCGAGGAGGTGTACGCCGACCCGCTCATCGCCCCGTCGATCGGGTTCGCGGTCGGGGAGATGCGCGCCAATCCGCGGGTCGCCGACACCGTCCAGAGCCAGGTGCGGGTGCGCCGCGCCGAAGTCCGCCGCTACCTCGAGGCCATGCCCCCCACGCCCGGCGTCACCTTCGGCCTGGGCGTCGACATCGTGCTCGAGATCGTCAGCGGCATGGTCTGGAGCGCCGTCGTCAGCCACGCGCGGCTCGACCACAAGATGCTGCGCGCCGTCATCGACCGCCTGATCGCCTAGCGCCCTTCGGCGGCGGCGACCAACACGCCGATCGGCCGGGCGATAGCGATCAGCAGATCGGCCGGCGGCTGGTTCGGCGAGGCGACCGTCTGCATGAAGGTCGAGGAGGCCCGCTCCGCCGCCGCCTGTTTCTCCAGCATTACAGCCGCACGGGCGCGCCATTCCGCATTGGGACGACGCCCCGCCTCGATGAAACCGACCGCCTCCAGCCCGAGCTCGGCCAGGGCCGCGATGTCCGCCGAAACCGGCGCGGCGGCCTGGAGCATCGGCCGGCCCTCGGCCACCTTCAGGAACCGCGCATGATTGTCGCGCCACATCCGTAGCTCGGCCTTCAGGGCCGGGGCGCCGGCGCGCTCGCCGCCGATCAAGGCTCGGACATCGAGGCCGAAGCGGCGCGCGACCAGGCTGTCTGGCGAGGCGATATCGGCCAGTTGGTTGAAGTCCTGGCGGCCACCCGGCCGGCCATGAAAGATGGCTTGCACCGAGGCCTTGTGCGCGAAATTGCGGACCGGTGAGACCAGCGACACCAGAAGCGCCACCGGCTCGCTCTCGCCGGGCGCCAGCCTGGCGACCATCCGCGCGCGGTTGGCTTCATCCTTCAGCCCCGCCATGCGCAGCCCGTCCTGCACCCGCAGCAATCTGCGGTGCAGGTCGTCGGTGTCGCGGACCTCGGCCGGCGACCAAAGCCGCTCGGCGAGCACCGCTGCGCGCGGCCAGAGCCGTCCATCCAGCATTTCGTCGGTGACCAGTTCGCTCCAGAGCGCGGCCTCGCCGCCGAGCACCAGGGCCTGCTGGGCCGCCGTCAGCTGTAGCCCCGGAACCTTCAGCACGTCCTCGTGCAGCAGCGATTTCAGCACCGGATGCGCCCGCGCGCGGGCCGCCTCCTCGGCGTCCATGCCGTAGGCGGCCGCGTCCAGCGGATCGATCTGATAGTGGGTCTCGCCGGTCTCCAGCAGGTCCAGGTAATAGCCGGCCGAGACGATCACGCGGTTGCCCTGCCCCGTGGCGCGCGCGATCGCCGCCGACCCGCGCCAGGCCTGGACCAGCACGTCGTCGGCGATCGGCGCATGGGCGATCTCCTCCCAGCCGATCATGGTCTTGCCGCGCGCGGTGACGATGTCGCGGACCTGGCGATGGAAATAGGCCTCCAGCTCGACCTTCGAGGTCAGGCCGTTGCGGCGCATGAAGTCCTGGACGCGCGGACTGGACGCCCAGTCACCGCCGGCCACCTCGTCGCCGCCGACATGGAAATACCGGTCGGGAAAGAGCTCGGCCATCTCCGAGAACAGGCCGTCCAGGAAGGCGTAGGTTTCCGGCAGCGAGGGATCGAGGGCCGAGTTCAGCGCGGCGAAGGCGCCGTCCGCCTCGCCCTTGCGGGAGGCCAGTTCGGGATAGGCGGCGAGCAGGGCGCGGGAGTGCCCCGGCACGTCGAACTCGGGCACGACGCGCACCCCGCGCTCGGCGGCGTAGACCACCAGCTCGCGAACCTGAGCCTGGGTGTAGTACTCGCCGCCGGAGGCCAGCGCCTGAAGCTTGGGATAGCGGCGGCTCTCGACCCGGAACCCCTCATTGTCGCTGAGGTGCAGGTGCAGGACGTTCAGCTTCACCTGCTCCATGGCGTCGATCTGGCGCTTCAGGGTCTCCAGCGTCATGAAGTGGCGGGCCACGTCGATCATCACTCCGCGCCAGGCGAAGCGGGGACGGTCGTCGACCTGCAATCGCGGGACCACGAAACCCTCCGGCCCGGACGTGATCGCCTGCCTTAGGGTGGCCAGACCGCGCAGCACGCCGATCGGCCCCTCGGCGGTGAGCGTGACCCCCTCCGCGTCGATGCTCAGGCGATAGGCCTCCTTGGCCTTGAGCGTCAGGGCGTCCGGATCGGGACCCGCGCATATGATCCTCAGCCTCGTCGGCTTGACGAGGCGCGCGTCGATCCCGGTTCGCAGCGCGACATAGGCGCCAAACCGTTGCGCGGCCCGCTCCAGAGCCGGGTCGCGATGGCCGCTCCACTCGACCTGGAACGCCGCCGCCGGGATCGCCGCGCCGGTCTGCTCCTGGATGCTGAGCGGCTGGGGCAGCACGGCGGGGGCCGCCGCCGCAGGCAGCCCCCAAACCAACAGCCCAAGGCCAAGGGCCAGCGCGGCGCAGGACGTGGTGGCGGGAAAGCGGCGCATGGCTGTCAGCTCCGACATGGCTCTACGGGGTATGAGAGTTCGCGCGGCGCATCGTGCCTGGGAAGATCGGCACGATGCGCCGCGCCCGCACGATCAGTATCGGACGTCCAGGGACACCCCGACCGTGCGGAAGGCCTCGTTGCTGATGAAGCGGTTGAAGCCGCCGGGATCGGCGACCGAGTGCACCGGCGAGACGAACAGCGTGTCCAGCAGGTTGCGTCCATAGACGCCCACCCGCCAGCGGCCGTCCTCGTCGCCGATCCCCGCCGACATGCCCAGCAGCCCATAGTCAGGCGTCTTGGTCGTCGGATCACCGGCGCGATTGAAGACCGCGCCGCGCCAGCCCCAGTTGGCGTTCAGGTCGAACTCGAGCCCGTTGCCGACCGGGCGCGAATAGTTCGCCCCGATCGAATAGGTCCACTTGGGGGAATTGGGTAGGCGTCGCCCGGCCATGTTGGCGACCTGGGCGCCGGTTCGCGGATCGACGTAGCAGCCGACCCCAACCTGCGCGGAGATCGGCTCGCCCGGATAGCAGGTGGAGGTGAAGTCCCGATAGGTCGCCTCGCTGAAGGCGCCGTTCGCCGACACCGTCAGGTTCGAGGTGACCTTGCCGGTCAGCTCGACCTCCACCCCCCGGCTCCGCAGCTCCCCAGCGTTGGCCAGGATCAGCGTCGGGAAGGTCAGGGTGGTGTCGTAGGTCTGGGCCTGGAAGTCCTTGTAGGTCGACCAGTAGAGCGCGGTGTTTAGGATCACCCGCCGGTCCAGCAGGCTCGACTTCAGCCCCAGCTCATAGCTCTCCGAAGTCTCCGGTTTCAGCGACCGGGCCTGCCCCTGGATCACATTGACCGAGGGTCCCTTGTAGCCCGTCGCGTAGCTCGCATAGGCCATCACGTCGGGCGCGAAGTCGTATTGGAAACCGACGCGGCCGGAGATGTTGTCGTGCTCGACCTTGCCGGTCGCCGGCACGGTGATGTTGAGCGGTATGATCCCCGGGATCGGCGTGATGTCCACATTCGCCGAGATCTGGTCGTGGGTGTAGCGCAGGCCACCGATCAACCGCAGGTCGTCGGTCAGGCGATAGGTGCCCTGTCCGAACAGGGCCGTGCTGCGGGTGCGGACCTTGTAATGGTTCGTGCCGCCGCCGGTCAGCGACACCCGCACGGGCTGGAAGAAGTAGCCGATGGCGGTCTCATCGGCCCGCACGTCGACGTCGTAATAGTAGGCGCCGGCCACGTACTCCAATCGCTCACCGGCCGGCGAGGTCAGCCGGAACTCCTGGGTGAACTGCTCATCCCAGTTGGACGTCAGGAAGTAGTCCATGATGTTGACCGGCGCGGCGTCGACGTCGCCCCGTTGCTGGAGCCGCATCCGGCGATAGGCGGTGACCGAGGTCAGGCTGTAGTCGCCGAGCTTGTAGGTCGCCTTGCCCGACAGCCCGCTCACCCTGGTCAGGGCGTAATAGGGGTCGTTCTGGTAGCTCACCAGCCGGTCTGGGGCCGGCGTGGGAAGCCCCGTGAAGGCCGCGGCGAACAGCGGGTTGAAGCCCAGGCTCTGCACCAGGACCGGATCGCGGGAGAACAATCGTTGCTGCTGGGCGGCGACCTGGAACGAGAAGCGGTCGTTCGGCTCCCAGAGCAGCTTGGCGTAGACGCCGCGCCCGTTCCGATCACCCGCGCGCCAGTCGTTCAGCAGGTTCGGAATGGCGCCGTCTTGCTTGTGGTAGAAGGCCGAGATCCGGGCGGCCAGGGTTTCGGTCAACGGCAGATTGACCGCCGCCTGGGTCACCACCTCTTCGCGGCTGCCATAGGCCAGGTGGGCGTTGGCGCCGAACTGGCCCAGCTTCGGGCTCACGGTCGTAATGGCGACCACGCCGGCGGAGGAGTTCTTGCCAAACAGCGTGCCCTGGGGCCCGCGCAGGACCTCGATGCGCTCGATATCGCCAAACCCCGCCACGCCGGGGTCGCGCGGCATGCCGATGACCACGTCGTCCACGACCATGCCGACCGTCTGCTCGGTGCCGTAGTTATAGGCCTGCGTCCCGACCCCGCGGATCTGGAACCCGCCGGCGTTGGCCGCCGGCTCGCTGGAGAAGGTCACGCCCGGCGCCAGATACTGGACGTCGGCCAGCGCGGTGTAGTTGGACCTGCGAAGCTCCTCGCCGGAGACCGCGGTCACCGCCAAGGGCACGTCCTGCAACCGCGCCTCGCGGCGGGTCGCGGTCACCACCACCTCGCTGATCTGCAGACTTTCGTCGGTGGGGGTCGCCGCCGCGGCGGCCAGGGGAAGGCTCGTCAGGGCGCTCGACGCCAGGGCGAGGATCATCAAGGCGCGACGCTGCGCGCCGCTCCCGCATGGGAAGGTCATGATGGTGGCTCCAGGTATTTTAGGTGACCCGGCGGCGTGGCGCCCCCGGGAAGGGGCTTTAGCGCCCCAGTTCGGAGGTCGGTGTCGCGGGGTAGGACGCCGCGAGGGCGTCCAGGGGCGCGGCGTTGGGAGTCGCCATCGCCCTTGGCCCCGCATTGGTGAAGTCGATCAGTTGATCGCCGTCGCCGTATCGCGGCCACCTGGGTCGGCCGGGCCCATTCGGGTCTCCGGTCTTGGCGAAGGAAACCCAGTAGGCGCTGATGGTTTTCGCCAGCGCCGCGTCACGCTCGTCGGTCGGCCAGGGCGACGCGGCCAGGGTCTGGAAGACATATTGCCGGTCCGCGCCGTGGACCGCCCCGCTCATCCCGGCCGGCGCCTTCGCCGACACCACCGAGAAGCGATAGAGGTAGGTCGGCGCCCCCCGCCCAGCATGAGCCTTGGCCAGGGTCCTGGCCGGTTCGGCGAAAACCAGGTCCGTGGCGATGTGCTCGGCGTATGCGGCGGGCGAGCCGTAACCGGCGATCGCGGCGGCCTTGCGGGCCTCCGGAACCCCGATCAGCTTCTCCAGCAGGAGCCCGGCGCTGGCCGCCGGAAGCTCCAGGTCGTTCGAGCCGATGATCATTGGGATCGGCGAGGCGGCGCCCTCGGCGAAGGTGGCGACCGGACCTTGCCTCGCGACCTTGCCGTCGAGGATCGGCGCCTCGCCGGCGAAGAGGTTGAGATCGCCGGCCGCCAGGATATCGGCGGCTGGAACCGCCCGCAGTTGCGCGGCGCTGACGGCTTTCAGGCCGCGCCGCGCGGCGAAGGCCTCGCCGCTGGCCTCGGCGGTTTTGAGGCTCTGGCCCTGCTCTCGCCCAAGGCCCGAGGCGATGATCGCCTTGTGGAACAGCCCCCGTGCCGCCTCCATGGCCATCAGCCGATTGACCGACATGCCGCCCGCCGACTCTCCAAACAGGGTGACGTTGCGCGGGTCGCCTCCGAACTGAGCGATGTTGCGCTGGACCCAGGTCAGCGCCGCGGCCTGGTCGAGCAAACCGTAATTGGCCAGCGGCCCATCAGGGGTCTCGGCGGTCAGGGCCGGATGAGCAAAGAAGCCGAAGCGTCCCAGGCGGTAGTTCAGGGTGACCACCACCACGCCCTGCCGGGCCAGCTGTGTCCCGTCATAGAGCGCCGCGCCGCTCGAGCCGTTGATGAACCCGCCGCCGTGAATCCAGACCATCACCGGCAATCTACGGCCCGCCGCGCCGCCCGGGGTGAAGACGTTGAGGGTCAGGCAGTCCTCGCTCGCCAGGCCAGGTCCCACCCCGTTGTCTGGAACGATCTTCTGCATGCAGATCGGGCCGGGGGTCGCCGCCTCGCGCACGCCGGTCCACGCCTTCGGCGGCTGCGGCGCCCGCCAGCGCAGCGCGCCGACCGGGGGCTGGGCGTAGGGCACGCCCTTGAAGCTCCAGACCTCTTTCGCCAGACGCCCCCTGAGCGTCCCGCCATCCACATTCGTCAGGCCCTCATCCAGGCCTCTGCTCGTCGCCGCCTCGCACGCGATGGGAACCGCGGCGAGCACCAAGAGGAGCGCACCGCCAGCCAACCCATGTCGCATGTCAGCAAACCGTCTCATGGTCGCCTCCCGCCCTATGTGTCGGATCGATGCCCCGATCCATTATCGGCAATATACGATACATATTGTGCCGTATGTCAAGCGCATCGAGGACACTGCCTGACCAGCTCGGGCCTTCAGGGACGGAATGCCTGCGCAGATGGGACGCGAAAGAACTACGACAGCAAGGCGATCGTCGCCGTCGCCAATAAATATCTGCCAGGCGAGAAGACGTGGTCCCCATGCTGGAACGCCTACGCGACGGCGTGACCACGCGAGACGAGGCGTCCGCCTGGACGACCCCATACCAAGCCAAGTCCGCGTGCGGTAAGTAGGCCGTCCAGCCGGGGGATCGCCGGAGCGCGGCTGAATTGATCCAGCGTCACGGGAAATTTATGGCCGAACGGACGGTTTAGTAACCAAAATAGCTTTGCTTCTCAAAACACCCATCGATGGTCAGTGAGAACTCAGTATGACTAACGTTGTCTCGGTCAATTCAAACACCACCGACGGCTATTACAATGCCGGCGACACGGTGACACTGACCGTCGAGTTCAGCACGGCCGTGGATGTAGACACCACGGGTGGCACGCCGACACTGATCCTGAACAGCGGCGGCGCCGGCGCCTTCGTCGGCGGCGGCGGCACCTCGACCCTGATCTTCTCCTACACAGTGGCGCCTGGCCAGACGAGCGCCGACCTCGATTACGGTTCGACGTCGGCCCTGATGCTGAACGCCGGCGCGATCACCCAGAGCGGAACCGCGATCAACGCCGTCCTCACCCTGCCGTCGCCGGGCACGGCGGGCTCTCTGGGGGCCAACGCGGACATCGTGATCCTCACCAGTTCACCCACGAACACCGTCGCCTCGGCGGCCTTTTCAGCAGACACCGGGACCTCCGGCTCCGACTTCGTCACGAAGACAGCGGCGCAGACCATCAGCGGCGTCCTGGCAAACAATCTCGCGGCCATCGAAACGGTGGAGGTCTCGACCGATAATGGCGCGACCTGGAGTGCGGCCTCGGCCACGGTGGGCGCTAGCTCCTGGTCCTTGGCCGGGGTGACCCTCTCCCAATCCAGCACGTTGAAAGTGCGGGTCGTCGATCTGGCGGGCAATCAAGGCGCGACCTACGCCCAGGCCTACGTCCTCGACACGGTCGCGCCGACCGGGGTCAGCAGCGCCAGCCTGTCCGCCGACACCGGCGCCTCCTCTAGCGACTTCATCACGAAGACCGCGGCGCAGACCATCAGCGGCGCCCTGGCGAGCAATCTCGCGGCCGGCGACACGGTGCTGGTCTCGACCGACAATGGCGCGACCTGGATTACGGCCTCCGCCACGGTGGGCTCCAGCGCCTGGTCCTTAGCCGGGGTGACCCTCTCCCAATCCGACACGCTGAAAGTGCGGGTCGTCGACCTGGCGGGCAATGCCGGTGCGACCTACGCTCAGGCCTACGTCCTCGACACGACACCCCCCCTCGCGCCTTCCCCGCCGGACCTGGACGCGGCGTCAGATACAGGGGCGTCCAACACCGACAATCTCACCAGCGACGCGACGCCCACCTTCAGCGGCGGCGGCCAGGCGAACGCTGGTGTTGTGCTGTACGACACCGACGGGATCACCGTGCTGGGGACCGGGACCGCCGACGGGTCAGGGGCCTGGTCGATCACCTCAAGCGTCTTGGCGAGCGGCCCACACACCGTTTCGGTCAAGGCGGTGGATCTGGCAGGGAACACCTCCGCAGCCAGCGCCGACCTGGCGATCTCCATACAGGCCGCCCCGCCGCCGCCGCCGCCATCAGTGGACACCTACGTCACGACGAACGGCTCGGTGGCCGTAGGCGACGCCACCGACAACCGCATCTACTGGGGCGGCGTCGGCGCAGACACGATCTCGGGCGGGGGTGGCGACGACAACGTGAATGGCGGGCCGAACAATGACCTCCTGCAGGGCAATACCGGCGCCGACACCATCTCGGCCGGCCCGGGCGCGGACGTGGCGCGCGGCGGCCAGGGGAATGATTTCATCAACGGCAACCAGGGGACCGACCTGCTTTTCGGCGACCTTGGCGATGACAGCGTCGCCGGCGGCCAGGGCGACGATTTCCTCCAGGGCAATCAGGGCGACGATGTGCTCTTGGGCGACCTCGGCGACGACGTCCTTTTGGGCGGCCGAGACAATGACATCCTCCGGGGTGGCGACGGCGCCGACCGTCTTTCCGGCGACCTGGGCGACGACACCCTCACCGGAGGCGCCGGCGCGGACATCTTCAGCTTCATCGGTGGGGCCGGCCGGGATGTCATCACCGATTTCAGCCACGCAGAGGCCGATCGCATCCTGCTGTCGACAACCCAGGCGGCGGATTTCCAGGGCCTGTCCGGCAAGATGGTCATGGTCGGAGCGGACACCGTTATCACTCTGGGCGGCCAGACGATCGTGCTCGCCGGGATATCAATGAGCAGCCTCACCGCCAGCGACTTCCTGTTCTCCTAGCGGGCCGACGGAGCGTTCACGCGAAGATCGAGCTGGCCCAGCGGCCAAGCCCCCTAGCTCCGACTCCGCCCCTTCGCTTAGGTTGAGCCCCTATGGATCTCAGCCCCCTGCCCCTCACCACCGTCGTCGGCGCCTTTCTCCTGGCGTTTCCGGCCCTGTTCTCGATCGTCAATCCGGTCGGGGCGGCGATCACCTTCCACCAGGTCACCGAGGGGCGCAGCGACCGCCACGAGTTGGCCTGGCGCATCGCCCTCAACGCTCTGCTGATCCTGCTGGGGTCGCTGCTGCTGGGCGGCTACATCCTGAACTTCTTCGGGGTCAGCCTGGGCGCCCTGCGGGTGGCCGGCGGGCTGGTGGTGGCGATCCGCGCCTGGCAGCTCCTGATGCAGCCCGAGGCCCAGGAGAACCGCAAGGCCAACGCCGCGGCCTCGGCCGAGACGGTGCAGGAGGACGTCGCCTTCTTCCCGCTGACCATGCCCTTCACCACCGGCCCCGGCGCGATCTCGGTGGCCATCGCGCTCGCCTCCCAGCGCCCCGCCGACGGCCACGGCGCCCTGTCGTTCTTCGTGGGCGTCAGCATCGCCGCGATCCTGGTGGCGCTGCTGGTCGGGGTCTCCTATCGCTGGTCGAGCAAGGTCCTGGCCCTGCTCGGCGCGTCCGGCGCGCGGGTGATGTCGCGGCTGGTGGCCTTCCTGCTGCTCTGCGTGGGGGTGCAGATCATCTCCAGCGGGCTGGAAAGCCTGGTCACCTCCTACCTGAAAGCGGCCGGCTGACGCCCCCGAACATTGCGAATAACGGCCTACGGGGCTAAGCAGCGCGCCGAAGGAGCCCTCGCCATGATCCCCCGTTACGCCCGCCCCGAAGCTTCCCAGATCTGGGATCCCCAGACCCGCTTCAAGATCATGTTCGAGATCGAGGCTCACGCCGCCGACAAGATGGCGCAGCTGGGCGTGATCCCGAAAGAGGCCGCCGAAACCATCTGGGCCAAGGGCCGCGACGCGGTGTTCGACGTCGAGCGCATCGACGCCATCGAGCGCGAAGTGAAGCACGACGTCATCGCCTTCCTGACCCACGTCACCGAGATCGTCGGCCCCGAGGCGCGCTTCCTGCACCAGGGCATGACCTCCTCGGACGTCAACGACACCGCGCTGGCCGTCCAGCTCTGCCGCGCCACCGACCTCCTGATGGAAGACGTCGACATGGTGCTGGCCGCGCTGAAGAAGCGCGCCTTCGAGCACAAGCTGACCCCGACCGTCGGCCGCAGCCACGGCATCCACGCCGAGCCCACCACCTTCGGCCTCAAGCTCGCCGGCCACTACGCCGAGTTCGTGCGCGCCAAGGAACGCCTGGCGATGGCCAAGTTCGAGATCGCCACCTGCGCGATCTCCGGCGCGGTCGGCACCTTCGCCAACGTCGCCCCCGAGGTCGAAGCCTACGTCGCCGAGAAGATGGGCCTGGCGGTCGAGCCGGTCTCCACCCAGGTCATCCCGCGCGACCGTCACGCCGCCTATTTCGCGGCGCTGGGCGTCGTCGCCTCCTCGATCGAGCGCCTGGCTACCGAGATCCGCCACCTGCAGCGCACCGAGGTCCTGGAGGTCGAGGAGTTCTTCGACGTCGGCCAGAAGGGCTCGTCGGCCATGCCGCACAAGCGCAACCCGATCCTGACCGAGAACCTGACCGGCCTGGCCCGCCTGATCCGCTCGGCCGTGGTCCCGGCCATGGAGAACGTCACCCTCTGGCACGAGCGCGACATCAGCCACTCGAGCGTTGAGCGCGGCATCGCCCCGGACACCACCATCCACCTCGACTTCGCCCTGCGCCGCCTGGCCGGGGTGGTCGACCGCCTGCTGGTCTATCCGGAAAACATGCTGAAGAACCTCGACCGCCTCGGCGGCTTGGTCCACTCCCAGCGCGTGCTGCTGGCCCTGACCCAGGCCGGCGTCGCCCGCGAGGTCGCCTACTCGGCGGTCCAGCGTAACGCCATGCGCGTCTGGCGCGGCGAAGGGACCTTTATGGAGTTCCTGGTGGCCGACCCGGACGTCACCCTCAGCCAAGCCGAGCTCTCCGAGCTGTTCGACCTCGGCTACCACTTCAAGGCCGTCGACACCGTCTTCGCCCGCGTCTTCGGACAAGAGGCGATGGCCAAGGCCGCCGAGTAGCTCCGCGCCATCTAAAGCTCGCCAATCGGCGTGCGTTAACTCCATGATACCGGTGCGGGCGCAGGCTCGCGCCGGTCAGTTGGAGTCACCGCCGCCTATGAGCTCCGCCCCCAGCAACGATATGCTCCAGGCGGACAGGATCGCGGCGGGTCCAGACCTCGCCAGCTTCTTCTCCGTCTCCCTCGACCTGCTCTGCATCCGCGACCGCGAGTTCCGCTTCGTCCGCGTCAACCAGGCCTGGGAGGCGACCCTCGGCTACCGCGTCGAGGAGCTGGAGGGCCAGAAGATGGCCGCCTTCATCCACCCCGACGACATGCCCGCCAGCCTTGGCCACATGCAGCGGCTGGAGATCGAGGACGAGGTGGTCGGCTTCATCAACCGCTACCGCCATCGCGACGGCACCTATCGGCGGCTGGAGTGGCGCGCGCGCCGAGGCGGCGACCACGTCTACGGCGTCGCCCGCGACGTCACCGAGCGGCTGGAGCTGGAGGCCCAGATGGCCACCGCCCGCGAGGAGGCCGAGGCCGCCAATCGCGCCAAGAGCGACTTCCTGGCCAATATGAGCCACGAGATCCGCACCCCCCTCAACGGCGTCATCGGCGTCGCCGCCGCCCTGGCCCAGACAGAGCTGACGCCCGCGCAGCGCGACATGCTGGACCTGATCGCCAACTCCGGCGCCACGCTCGAGCGCCTGGTCTCCGACATCCTGGACTTCTCCAAGATCGAGGCCGGCCGCCTGGAGATCGAGACCCGCCCCTTCGACCTGCGCGCCGAGCTCGATGGCCTGCTGGAGATGTTCCGCCTGCGCGCCGCCGACAAGGGCTTGGCCTTCCCCGCCACCTTCGGCGAGAGCGCCCGCGGCGAATTCCTCGGCGACAGCGTGCGGCTGAAACAGGTGCTCGGCAACCTGCTCTCCAACGCCGTGAAATTCACCCACCAGGGCCAGGTCGCCGTCGTCATCGACCTCCACGAGCCGCAGGCCAATCAGCCCGGCCGCCTGGTGCTGGAAGTCGCCGACACCGGCGTCGGCTTCGAGCCCGAGTTTGCCGCCAATCTGTTCCAGCGCTTCCGCCAGGCCGACAGCTCGATCACCCGCCGGTTCGGCGGCGCTGGCCTTGGCCTCTCCATCACCCGCGCCCTGGTCGAGATCCTTGGCGGCGAGATCACCGCCGCCTCGCGGCCCGGCGCCGGCAGCCTGTTCCGCGTCGAGCTGCCCCTGCCCCGCGCCCGCCCGCTCGCCGACTACGACCTGGCCCAGGCCAGCGCCGCGCGCCGCCGCCCCGCCGCGCCGCGCACCGAACACCTCGCCGCCCTGCGCATCCTGCTGGCCGAGGACCACCCGATCAACCAGCGCGTGGTCGAGCTGATCCTCGCCCCGTTCGGCGTCGAGCTGACCATCGTCGAAGACGGCCGCCAGGCGCTGGCCGCCCACGCCGCCGACCGCTTCGACCTAATCCTCATGGACATGCAGATGCCGGTGATGGACGGCCTGGCCGCCACCCGCGCCATCCGCGCGCGTGAGGCGCCCGGCGGCGTCCGCACCCCCGTGGTGATGCTCAGCGCCAACGCCATGACCCAGCACCGCGACGAAGCCGCCGCCGCCGGCGCCGACCTCCACCTGGCCAAGCCCGTCACCGCCGCCAGCCTGATCGAAGCCCTCGGCCTCGCCCTGGCCTAGCGGCGAAGCCCCCGCCACCCCCACCACCCCAGATCCTCCCCCGCTGGGAGAGGTGGATCGCCGAAGGCGAGACTGAGGGGGCCAGCGGCAGGAGCCATAGTCCCCCTCAGTCAGCCAAACAGCTGACAGCTCCCCCAGCGGGGGAGCATCTGAACGCCCAGCCCTCACAACGGCTGCGCCTCATCCTCCCCGAACTTCTGGATGAACACATTGACCTGCGGGCGCCCGCCCTCGCCGTCCTCCTCGACCTTGTCGCCATAGCGCTTGGGCGCCAGCCGCGAGGCCTGCCAGCGGGCCGCGTCGATCTTCACCCGCGCGGCGAAGGCGGTCTCGGGCGTCGCCGCCTCGGCGATCTCCCACACATGGTCGAACCGCCGGCGCGCCTGCACCGTGCGCGCCCAGAAATAGGCCCGCGCAAACTCCGGGATCTTCCTAACCCAGCCACAGACCGTGTCCTCGACCGGCATCCCCGGCAGGTCGCAGGCCTGCCGAAGGCTCATCCCCGAGGCCAGCCGCTCGCAGATCAGCCCCGCCACATGTCGGCAAAAGGCCGGCCGCCCCCGCCCGTAAGGATTGCGCGCCGCCTCGGCCCGCGCCTGCGCCAGCCGCGCCCCGAACCCGGCCCGCGTCCGCCCCCAGGCCACAACCGCCGCCCGGCTGGGCATGTCGTCGTCAGCGCAGATCTGCATCAGGCTTTCGCCCGCCGCCACCCGCGCGCAGATCACCGAGCCCAGCCCCTCGGAAAACCGCCGCCAGGCCCGCGGCCCGCCCTCGCTCGACACCGCCCCGTCGTCCAAGCCGGCCCGCGCCGGCAAGTTCCCATCGCTCATCGCCACCATCCCAGCGCCCGGACGCGCGAACGCGCGCCTCGCCCCAAGGACGAAGCGGCCCGCCGCGCATCGATTTCCAGAAAATCCCGACTGCTCGCAGGATCACCCGCCGCCGGCCCTCAGGCCGGACGCAGCCTCGTCACATCCCACAAACCTGCCCGAATATCAGCGATCGTCAAGAACAAATAACGAACATTACTCTTGACCCCGGCCGCCAATCAGCCGCCTGCCATAGGCATGGCCAAAGAAACCGTCCACATCATCCAGGCTTACAAGCAGGGCCGAGGCAAGAGCCTCAAGGCCGAGCAGCAGGTCGGCTGCGCCAATCCCGAAGAGGCACGCCGCAAGGCCGAACGCCTGGCCCCCCACCGCGCCGCCGTCGTCGCCTTCACCGTCACCGCCGACACCGAGATGGGCGACTATGACGAGAACCCGACCATCCTGTTCCGCTCAGGGCCGCTGCCGCATCCGTTCGCGGAATAGAGCCCCACGCGCTGCGCGGGTGAAGAAGCCCAGGACCCGCCCTGCGTCAGGTTGCGAGAATCAAAACCAATTACCCGCTGAGCGAGAACCTTGGTTAATCAATTGTAAAATCGGCTCCCCTGCAGGTTGAGTGGTATTGTGGCTTGATTTTGGCACGGGTAATGCAGTTGACCGAACGACGGCCTTCGAGCGGCCCGATTTTGAAACACTCACGGTCAGCCCCTGATGGCCGCCAACGGGAGATGCGAATGAATAAGCTTATTAGCGCTGCCTGTGCCACTGCGGCGCTGTTCCTGTCCGCTTCGGCGGCGAATGCCGCCACGGTCTATCAAACGACCTTCCAGGGTGCGACCTTCACCGTCACCCAAAACAGCAACACCAACGTCACCTTCGATATCGCGGGCGCCAACGCGCTCACCGGTAACTGGGCGGGCGCGCAGTTCCTCGGCGCCTTTTCGTTCAAGGGTCTCGGCGCCAGCAACCTGACGGCCACCCAGGTTGGCGGCGGCGGCGCCAGCGTCAACGCGGTCGCCGGCGGCCTCAACGCCAGCGGATGCAATGGTAGCGGTTCGGGCTTCGTCTGCTTCAACTACGCGCCGAACGTCGCCGCGAACGCCAGCCACCTGACCTTCGACCTCACGGCGAACAGCGGCGCCTTCAACTTCGCGTCGACTGGCCCGCACCTGAAGATCCTGTGGACCAACAGCGGAACCGCGGACAACAAGGTCGGCGACCTGTTCTCGCAAGACATTCCGTTCTCGCATGAGACCGGCGCCGTGCCGGAACCGGCGACCTGGGCGATGATGATCGTCGGCTTCGGCCTCGCCGGCTCCGCCGTGCGTCGCCGCCGCCACGTCCTCGCCCACGCCTAACGGCGCGAGCCACGGCCGTAAGACAATTGAAGCCGCGCGATCCGTCGCGCGGCTTCTTTGTGTCTGGCCTCCGGCGAAGCGCGGGAAGACCCCACGCCAGATCCGCCCCCTCTGGGGGAGGATCTGAACGCAACATATCGTCAGCGCCTCGCGACCGAGAGCCCCCTCCCCTCACCCGACCTCTCCCCAACAACGGGGAGAGGAGATAGAGCTAGAATCCCTCTCCCTCGGGAGAGGCTAGGTGAGGGGCCGACGCGCAGCGGCGCGTCAGGTCTCGTCCCCACACTTCGTCATCCTCCGGTCAGCCGCAGGCTGATCCGGGGGACCCAAGCCGAGTTGCAAACCGACCACCACCCTATGGGTCCCCCGGATCTCGCTACGCGAACCTGGAGGATGACGAAGGTGAGGAGATGCTCCCCCTCTGGGGGAGCTGTCGGCGCAGCCGACTGAGGGGGACCGCGACTCCTTCAGCAACCCTCCGCCCCGCCAACGCGCGCCACTTCCCCCAGAGGGGGAGGATCTGGGCGCAACATATCGTCAGCTCCTGGCGACCGAGACACCTGCCCTCATCAAACTCGCACCATTGCGCTTTAGATCAGGATGAGGAAAGCTGCACAAAACTCCAAATAGAGCAGGCGGAATTGGAGGCGGAATGGAATTGGTTCTGCTGACGACCTTGGCGCTCGGCATCGCAGTATTCTTGATGCTAAGGCCACGAAGCTCCCCCTCTCCTGCGCTATCGGCCGCCGAGCCCCCACATTTGGTCCACCTTAGTGAAGACGGAGATCACGAGACCGACGTAGTGGGCGAGTCCCACTACCAGGATGCGTTGATCGCTATCTGTGGCGGCCGCACGCGAGAGGGGCACGAGCTCGAGTGCCAAGCGACCTTGAGGCTCGAGCCAGAAAATCCCAGCGACAGCAATGCGGTTGGCGTGTGGATCGAAGGCCGAAAAGTAGGTCACTTAACGCGCCAACTCGCGGCCACATTCAGCGCCGTAGCGCGTCGCAACGGCGCCTCTGAGGCGACCTGCGCCGCCTTGATCGTTGGCGGATGGGACCGAGGCGATAGCGTAGGGTATTTCGGCGTGAGGCTCGATCTATTCAACGAAGAGGAAATGGACGGCGAGCCCGAATAGAGGCGACGTTGACACCCGGATGGCGTGCCAGCGCCAAATATTGAGCCTCAGCCGCCATACCGTCGCAACGCTCCATCGTCACCGATCCAAAGCGTCCTGCTCCACCTGCTCTCTCAAAGCCTCCGCGCTGACCGATTCTGGCTCAAGCTTGCTATCGGCGATCTTGGGGGGCTTCGCCTGCCACGCCGTTAGGTAGCCGCCGACGTTGTCGTAAAACTCTGTCGACGCCTTGATCAGCTCGGTCACAATGATCTTGCGCTGGGCGAACTTGGCACCCAAGTCCTTCACTAGCAGCACTTCAAAAGAGAGAACGCTCATTCCCTCCCTGTCCTGATTTGCCAGCTCGGGGGCTTCCCTCAATTTCAATAACGGAAACTGAGTTGCTGCCGCTCGCCCCGGCCACAGCAGCCTAACGTGTACGTCGCGCGATGCTGTCTGGGCCAGTTGCCGTAGAAGCCAAGAGACCCTCGCCTTTGTGGACTGACGATCTGCAGGCGCCTTCAAGCGCATTTGGAGAGTGACAGCACGTTTGCGTAGGTCTGCCGAGATCTGAATCGGCGCAGCCGCGTCCGGGACCAAGAAGTGATTAGTTAAACAGGCCTCGCGGGTCAGCCCCTCCAAGGAAGCCTTCATGCGTATAGCCGGGTCACCCGCCTCCGCGCGCGACATCTGCACTTCGACATGATCACTCAATTGACGGCTGAGCACTGACGTCACTCGTTCAAGGGCCTGATGCCAAGCCCCCGCGACCTCTTGAGTCTCAGTCGCCCGCACAGCGGGAAGCGCTCCGGCAGCAACCTTGGCACAGAGATCGGCCCAAGCTGCCGGCATCTGATCAAACTCCTTCACGCCGGAGCTCGGATGCAGGAGGAACCGCTGAAGCTCGCTTAGCAGAAGCAACTGTTCGCGATCCGCGACCTCCCCTGTTTCTCTCAGCAGGTGAGCCTGCGTGATGACATAGCCCCATGACCAGTGGAACAAATCCACCTTCCGGGTGAGCGCTCCGCTGACAGACAGAGGATGGTGGGTCGGCAAAGATGCAAACTGGTTCGACAACGTAATTACGGCGTCAATACCGTTCAGCTTGGCCAAGTTGAGATAGGCCTCAATCTGCTCATTTGTGAGCTCGGCGGCGCCGACCTTTGCTTCGACCAACGCCGTCCAGCTCGACTTACCCGTACTCACCACGATCAGGCCATCCGGCCGATGTTTCGCTCCCGCGATAGCCTTGTGAAGCCCCACTTCCGTATAGGTCTCAATCTTCGCCCGCACTCCGACCCGCTGGTCCAGGCTCGCCATCATGGCTCGGCCAAACTCGCTGACGTTCTCTAGGCAGGCTAGGAAGATCGATAATGTCCGTCCTTCCTTCGAAGTGTCGGCAAGCACTGGGAACAGGCGCGACGGTTCGCCCCGCTGCAGGATCGATGGCAATTTAGTCATAGACAGCCCCCCAGACTACAACCGTTGCACGACTTCGGCCCGCCATCAACGCTAGGCCGTCATAACAAGTACCCCACACCCTTCCATTCCCCCACGTAACCATCCGAACACTCACCGGATAAGATCCCCGGGGAGGACACACCATGAACGCTGCCGCGATGAACGCGCTGCTGGCCAAGCAGAAGGCCGCGCATCTGCGCGACGGGGCGCCGAGCGCCGCCAAGCGGATCGAGCAGCTCAACCGCTGCATCGGCCTGCTGATCGACAACCGTAAGGCTATCGAGGACGCGCTGAACCAGGACTTCGGCTCGCGCAGCAAAGAGGCGACGGCCTTCACCGACATCGCCGCCTCCATCGGCCCGCTCAAGCACGCGCGCGATCACCTGACCAAGTGGATGGCCCCGGAGAAGCGCAAGCCCAGCCCGGCGATCCTGGGGCTATTCGGCGCCAAGGCGGAGATCCGCTTCCAGCCCAAGGGCGTGGTCGGGATCATCAGCCCCTGGAACTTCCCGGTGAACCTCACCTTCGCGCCTCTGGCCGGGGTGCTGGCGGCCGGCAACCGGGCGATGATCAAGCCCTCGGAGTTCACGCCCGCCACCTCCGAGCTGATGGCGGTGATGTTCGCCGGGGCGTTTTCCGACGAGGAGATCACCGTCGTCACGGGCGGGCCGGAGGTCGGCCAAGCCTTCTCAGGCCTGGCCTTCGACCACATGATCTTCACCGGGGCGACCAACATCGCCCGCCACGTGATGCGCGCGGCGGCCGACAACCTGGTGCCGCTGACCCTGGAGCTGGGCGGCAAGAGCCCGGTGATCCTCGGCAAATCGGCCGACATCGACGTGGCCTCGGCGCGGATCATGAACGGCAAGACGCTGAACGCCGGCCAGATCTGCCTGGCCCCCGACTATGTGCTGACCCCGCGTGAGAGCCTGGAGCCGTTCATCGCCGGGGCCCAGGGCGCGGTGGCTAAGATGTTCCCGACCCTCAAGGACAATCCCGACTACACCGCCATCGTCGCCCAGCGGCACTATGACCGGATCAAGGGGTATGTGGACGACGCCCGCGCCAAGGGCGCCCGCATCATCGAGCTGAAGCCGGACGGCGAGGACCTGACCCAGCAGGAGCATCGCAAGATCGCCCCGACCCTGATCATCGACCCGACCGACGACATGCTGGTGATGCAGGAAGAGATCTTCGGCCCGGTCCTGCCGGTGAAGACCTATAGCGGCATCGACGAGGCCATCGCCTACGTCAACAAAGGCGATCGCCCGCTCGGCCTGTACTATTTCGGGACCGACGCGGCCGAGCGCGAAAAGGTGCTGGAAGGCACCACCGCCGGCGGGGTGACGATCAACGACGTGGTCTTCCACGTGGCCCAGGAGAACCTGCCGTTCGGCGGGGTCGGGCCGTCGGGCATGGGCAGCTATCACGGCGTCGACGGCTTCCGCGAGTTCAGTCACGCCAAGTCGATCTACTCCCAGATCAAGGCCGACAAACCCCTCCAACAGATGCGTCCGCCCTACGGCCCGGCCATCCGCAAGTTCCTGGAAGGCCAGCTGAAGCGCTAGGCGGGGCGCCCCACACTCGTCATCCTCCGGTCGTCTGCAAGACGATCCGGGGGACCCAAGCCGAGTTGCAAACCGACCACCGCCCTATGGGTCCCCCGGATCTCGCTGCGCGAGCCCGGAGGATGACGAGGTGGGTGGTGGACGCGCCAAAATCCCTCTCCCTCGGGAGAGGCTTGGTGAGGGGGCGGCGCGCAGCGGCGCATCGGTCCCCCCTACGCCGAGGCCAAGCCCCGGCGGCGGCTGACCCGCACCGCCCCGCCGACCCCGGCGAAACCGATGATCATCATCGCCCAGGTCGCCGGCTCGGGCACCGCCGACACGCTGAGCGGCGAGGCGTCGAGCGTGGCGTTGTCGAAGGCCGCGCCGATCCCCGTGCCGCCGATCAGGATATGGAGCGGCTTGCCGAGGAAGCCGTCGCCAGCCCCGGTTTCGAACACCAGGCTGACGGTTCCAAAGCTCCCCGGCGCGATCATGATCGCGCTGGTCGCGTCGCTCAGCTGGGCGAAAATCTGGCCCGTGCCGTCGAGCAGCCCGCCCAGCAGACCGATCTGGAACCCGAAATCGCCCGTGGCGTCCTGCCGACGGCCAACGTCCATGGTCAGGGTATAGCGGGTGTTGGCCAAGATCGTGTGGCCGGCGACCTTCTGGGCCAGCATGGCGGGGTTCGAGGCTTTGGAAATGCCGTTCCCGTGCGCCCAACCGACGCCGGCGTGGGCCGCTTCATCGGTGAAGGAGGCTGCGGTCGGATTCCAATGGCCGGTCGAGGACCCGCCCGAGGCGCCCCAGCCAGTAGGGTTGCCGCCGGCGTGGCCGGGACGGAAGTCGCCGTCGGCCTGGGACCAGCCGGCGTTGAAGTTCGCGTTCTCGAGCGCCACGGTGGCGGCGTGAGCGGCTCCGGCGGCGCCCAGCAGGGCCGCGCCGACGACAGCCGGGCCAATAATCTTATGCATGGGTGATCTCCCCCAATGTTGAAGCCGCAGGATCGCGGCGGGTCGGGGGATCGATCGGGGATTTGGCGGCCGCTCGCCAAACCGCCTGCGACGAGCGGCCGCGGTTTCTGCGACGAACGGGCGGGATTCGCCTGTCAGGCGTGCGGGCAACAAAAAACGCCGCCCTGACGGACGGCGTTCATGTCGTCGATTGAGGCTAGGCCTACTCGCCCGAGCGCAGTTGCTCGCGGGCCTGGGCCAGCAGTTCGTCCATCTTCATCCGGACTTCGCCTTCGCTGACGGCGACGCCCGAGCCCTTCAGGTCCTCGAACACCTTGCGCAGCACGTCGTCGTCGCCGGGCAGCTCGAAGTCGGACTTCACCACCGCCTTGGCGTATTCGACAACGCTGTCTTCCCCCAGACCCATCAGGCCTGCAGCCCATTCACCCAGCATGCGATTGCGTCGCGCGCCGGCTTTGAATTCCTGCTCCTGGTCGAGCTCGTACTTCTTTTCGAAGCCACGCTCGCGATCGTCGAAGGTCGTCATGTGTTCCCCAGTAGGCGGTAGATCGGGCGTTGCATATCCCTTGCGTCGTTCCCTCGCAACGTAAACGCATCAACAGGCGATGCGGCGCTTACGCCGTTTGCGCCGCAGCGCCCGTTCCGCTAATTTTAACCGGCCTCAGATGAGCGAGAGGGCCTTCGAGTCGGAGCCGCGCGCGTTGGGATCAACCGCGCGCGTTTTTCTTTTCCGAACAATGGCCAAGCCCTCGCTCTGGGAGAAGGCGCATATGACCACCCGCCGCAAGAAGATCTACGAAGGCAAGGCCAAGATCCTCTACGAGGGCCCGGAGCCCGGCACCCTTATTCAGTATTTCAAAGACGACGCCACAGCATTCAACGCCCAAAAGAAAGCAATTCTTGAGGGCAAGGGCGTCATCAACAATCGTATCAGCGAATACGTCATGGTGAAGCTGAACTCCATCGGGGTCCAGAATCACCTGATCCGTCGTCTGAACCTGCGCGAACAGCTCATCCGCGAGGTGGAGATCATTCCGCTGGAAGTCGTTTGCCGCAACGTGGCGGCCGGCAGCCTGTCGCAGCGCTTCGGCCTGCCCGAGGGCCAAGCCCTGCCGCGCTCGATCATCGAGTTCTATCTGAAGGACGACAAGCTCAACGACCCGATGGTCGCCGAGGAGCACATCACCGCCTTCAACTGGGCCTCGACCCAGGAGATCGACGACATGATGGCCCTGACCCTGCGGGTGAACGACTTCCTGACCGGCCTGTTCGCCGGCGTCGGCATCACCCTGGTCGACTTCAAGGTTGAATTCGGCCGGGTCTACGAGAACGACTTCGCCCGGGTGATCCTCGCCGACGAGATCAGCCCTGATTCCTGCCGCCTCTGGGACACCCAGACGAACGAGAAGCTGGACAAGGACCGCTTCCGCCGCGACATGGGCGACGTCATCGAGGGCTACACCGAAGTGGCCCGCCGGCTCGGCATCATGAAAGAGATGCCGACCGTCATCCAAGGAGGTCTCCACTAGTGCGCGCTAAAGTTCATGTGTTCCTGAAACCCGGCGTGCTCGACGTCCAGGGCAAGGCCGTCGAGAACGCCTTGCACGGCTTGGGCTGGCCGCAGGTCGAAGGCGTGCGCGTCGGCAAGACCATCGAGTTCGACCTGAAGGCCGAGAACGCCGAGCAGGCCGAGGCCGAGGTCAAACAGATGTGCGAGAAGCTGCTCGCCAACACCGTGATCGAAAGCTACCGGGTCGAGGTGGCGTGAGGGCCTCGGCGCTTCTCGCGCTGATCCCACTGCTCGCCCTTGCCGCCTGCGCGCCGGAACCACCCCCGGCGCGCCCAAGGCTGGCGCTCGATTGCAGCCTTCCCTATGAGACGCTCGCCGCCAAGGTCCTGGCTCAGCCCGGCCTGAAGCCCGCGCCGCAGGAGCGCGGCGAGCCCTATCGCTTCTACAATATGGAAGGCGGTGGCGAGGCGTTCGTCCTGACGCAGGCCGGCGCGCCCGGCCACCCGGCGATCCTCAAGCAGGAAGCCGTCCAGGAAAACGGCCGCAAGGTCATGCAGAACACCGGCTGCCCCTACGGGGACAAGGCTGGATTTGACCAGGTGATGGCCTATCTGCAAAGCCTCAGCGCCAGATGATCCGCACGCCAGATGCGGCACATCCCCCTCTCCCCTTTTCTGACGAAATCGCCTAGAGAACCGCCCATGAAAGCTGCCGTCATCGTTTTCCCCGGTTCCAACTGCGACCGCGACTGCAAGGTCGCCATCGAGCGCTCGACGGGCGCCAAGGTGGACATGGTCTGGCACGGCGACACCGCCCTGCCCTCGGGCCTGGATCTGATCGTGCTGCCGGGTGGGTTCTCCTACGGCGACTACCTGCGCTGCGCGGCCATGGCTTCGCTGTCGCCGGTGATGGCCGAGGTCCGCGCCGCGGCCGAACGCGGCGTCGCCACCGTCGGCATCTGCAACGGCTTCCAGGTGCTGACCGAGGCCAAGATGCTGCCGGGCGCCCTGCTGCGGAACGAGAAGCTGAAATACGTCTGCAAGCCGGTCGGCCTGGAAGTCACCAACGCCCAGACCCGCTTCACCGCCGCTTATAACGGCCGCCGCGAAGTCGAGATGACGGTCGGCAACGGCGAAGGCAACTTTTTCGCCGACGAGGAAACCCTCGACCGGCTGGAGGGCGAGGGCCAGGTGGTCTTCCGCTACCTCGACAACCCGAACGGGTCGTCGCGCGCCATCGCCGGCATCGTCAACGGCAAGGGCAATGTCCTGGGCCTGATGCCCCACCCGGACCGCGCCTTCGAAGAAGAACTCGGCTCGGCCGACGGCGCCCTGCTGTTCCAGAGCGCGCTCGCCAGCGCCTAGTTTCGGGCCAAGCCAAGATCTGAGAACGCCCGCGCGTCGCCATCGTCGGTGACGCGCCCGACGCCGCACGTCGGTAACAGCTATCAAAACAACGTTCGGTTCGCCGTACTCGTCACCAACGAGAACAAGGCGCCGTCACTGGCGGACGCCATACGGGAGGACCGAATATGAGCGACGGCTCCATCGACATCGCCCAAGAGGCGCGCCGGCAGGTAAGCGAAATTCCGCTGGGCCAGCTGGACCCGGCCCAGCCTGAACTCTTCAGCGGCGACGCCATGTGGGAGCACTTCGCGCGTCTGCGCCGCGAAGACCCTGTGCATTTCACGGCCGAGAGCGCCCATGGCCCCTACTGGTCGATCACCAAATACAACGACATCATGGCCGTCGACACCAATCATCAGGTGTTCTCTTCGGCCGATGGCATCGTCCTACAGAGCCTGGAGTCCAAGGCCGAGAACGCTGGGCGCCCGAGCCGGCCGTCCTTCATCTCCATGGATCCGCCCAAGCACGACGTGCAGCGCAAGGCGGTCAGCCCGGCCGTGGCGCCCGCCAACCTCCACCTCATGGCCCCGGTGATCCGCGAGCGGGCCGGCGCCATCCTCGACGCTCTGCCGATCGGTGAGGAATTCGACTGGGTCGACCTGGTCTCCAAAGAGCTGACGGCCATGACGCTGGCCACGCTCTTCGACTTCCCCTTCGAGGATCGCCGCAAGCTCACCTACTGGTCGGACATGATGACCAACCCGCCCGGCCACGGGGTCTGCGAGAGCTGGGAGCAGAAGCGCCGGGAGATCGGCGAGTGCTTCGACGCCTTCGACGGCCTGTGGAACCAGCGCATCAACGCCCCGCCGCAGTCCGACATGATCTCCATGCTGGCCCATGCCGAGGCCACCCGGGACATGGATCCCCACGAGTACCACGGCAATGTCACCCTGCTGATCATCGGCGGCAACGACACGACCCGGAACACCATCTCCGGCTCGATCTACGCGCTGAACAAGAACCCGGAGCAGTACGCCAAGCTGAAGGCCAACCCCGCCCTGATCCCCTCGATGGTCTCCGAGACCATCCGCTGGCAGACGCCGCTGGCGCACATGGCCCGCACGGCGACGGAGGACTTCGAGCTCGGCGGCAAGCTGATCCGCAAGGGCGACCGGGTGGTGATGTGGTACGTCTCGGGCAACCGCGACGACGAGGTCATCGCCAATCCCGACAGCTACATCATCGACCGCGAGCGGCCGCGTAACCACCTGTCGTTCGGCTTTGGCGTGCACCGCTGCGTCGGCAACCGGCTGGCCGAACTGCAGCTCACCATCATCTGGGAAGAGATCCTGAAGCGCTTCCCCAGCATCGAGGTGGTGGGCGAGCCGTTGCGCACCCACTCGGTGTTCGTGAAGGGCTACGAAACCCTGCCGGTGATCATCCACGGCCGTAACTGATCGAAGCTGGGCGGCGAGCTAGTCCTCGTCGCCCTCTTCGTCGCCGATCGCCTCGGTGACGAGCTTACGCCACACCGGATCGGTGTCGTCGACCAGATCGACGTCTTCCAGCAGGGCGACCGCGCCGCCGCCGTCCGGCGTGACCAGGCCCAGCACCTCCATGGTCTCGCCGTCCTCGGTGTCGTGCGCCTCGGCCTGGACCACGATCGCGGCCTCTTCGCCGTCGTCGGTCCACCAGATCACCGGCTGCGGCAGCTCCATGTCGATGGGCCGGCCGTTCTGCGTGTCACCCAGCGCGAAGATCGCCACCCGCCGCTGCACGTCGTCCAGCGTCGCCAGCACCCCGACGAAGGGCTTCAGACGCGTCCAGTCGTCGACATCGAAGCCGGTGTCGTCGAAGCTTGGTTGTTCGTCGCTCATCAATCTGCCTCCACCGCATCCCGCACCGATCTCCACCCTGCGGGTAAAGACCAGATCAATGCGGTCGCCCACCACGCTCAACTCTAGCTGATCGCCATCCTGGCCGCTCGCGCCGCATGCCGGGATGTGCTCTGATTTTCGCGATCAGGGAGCAACGCAATGCCGACTTCCGTAAAAGACCTGCTTGCCGCCGCCAACGAGGCCGTGCCGCGGATCAGTCCCGCCGAGGCGAAGAAGCTCATCGCACACGAGAACGCGTTGGTCGTCGATGTGCGCGACCCGCCGGAGGTCGCCGCGACCGGAAAGGTGAAGGGCGCGATCAACATCTCGCGCGGCATGATCGAGTTCCGCGCCGACTCCGATACGGCGTCCTACGATCCCGCGTTCCAGAAGGACCGCCCGATCATCCTCTACTGCGCTTCGGGCGGGCGTTCGGCCTTGGCCGGCAAGGCGCTGAAGGAGATGGGATACGGGCGCGTTCAGAACCTGGGCGGGTTCAAGGACGCCTCGGAGGGCGGGCTCGACATCGAACCGGCCTAGCGATCAGGCCGGGGTCGGCGGAACGGCGGGAAGCTCGGTCGGCGGCGTGTGCTTTTCGCCGAGCACCACCACGAGGCTGCCGACGAGGATCAGCAAGCCGCCAGCCCCCAACGCGAACGTCAGGTGATCGCCAAACAGCAGCACCCCGATCGCCGCGCCCATCAGCGGCTCGATATTGATGAAGACCCCGGCGCTGGCGCTGCCCACCCGCGCCGATCCGTATTGCCAGGCCGCGGTGGCCAGCAGGGTCGAGAATACGCCCTGCCCGACGATGCCCGCCCATGCCGCGGGGCTGAGGTCGAGCCTGGGCGCGCCATGCATGAAAAAGGCGATGGGCAGGATGGTCGCCGCCGCCACGACGATGGTCACGGCTGGAATGGCCATGGGGCTCGCTCCGATCGGGGCTTTGCGCACCACGAAGAGCCAGGCCAGGAAGATCAATAGCGCCGCCAGCGACAGCGCCACGCCAACCAGCGTTCCCGCGCTCCCCGGCTTTCCAGCGATCAGAAGCGCCCCCAGGGTCGCGGCCGCGACACCCACCCAGGACGCCGGGCTGACCCGCTCGCCGAGGAACCTGGCGCTGAGCGCGATCAGGGCGGGCATCACCCCGACCAGCAGCGCCGCGAGGGTGACGCTGACCCGCGCCAGCCCCTCGAATTGCACCAGGAAGGCGACGCCGTAGAGCGCGCCGGCCAGCAACACCACCGGCGAGCCAAACAGCGCGCGCGTCTGGCGGTCGCGCAGGGCGAAAGGCAGCGCCGCCAGGGCGGCGACCGCGAAGCGCAGCAACACGACCTGCGCCGCATCGGTTTCGCGCAGCGCCAGCTTGCCCAGCGGAAAGCCCATGCCCCAGAAGACGCCAGCGGCGGCGAGCGCAAGAAAGGCGAGGCGTTTCATACCCGCTTCCTGCCGTATTCGTCCCGCGAAGGCGAGAGACGGCGTGCTCCGCCTCCAGCGGCCCGATTGTCAAACCCAGGCGCCTGCGATCTAGTCCACGGCTCAGGACGACGGAGACCGAACATGGCTGAGAAAATGACGAACTTCGTCGCCGAGTGCCGCGCGCTGCGAGGCCAGTCCGATTGGCCCGCGCAGATCGCCGGCGCGATGAAGCGGCTGCTGGCCGCCGGCGACCTCACCGGAGAACTCCGCAGCGAGTTGGAACCGGGACAGCTTGCGAAGATCTATGTCCAGTCGCCGGATCTGACGATCTACTCGGTCTGGAGCGAGGGAGGCCTGCGCGGCCCGCCTCACGACCACGCCACCGATGCGATCATCGGACTGGTCGAGGGGGTCGAGCAGTACAAGACCTATCAGGTGGACGGGGAGCATTGCGTCGAGACCGGGCTAAGGCGCGTCACGGCGCCGGCGGTGGCGGTCCTTGGCCAAGAGGCGATCCATGCCATGTGGAATGAGCCGGGCGAGACCGGCCTGTCCCTCCACGTCTATGGCAACGCTCATTTCGAAGCGCCCGACCGGCGGATGTGGGACCCGCAGACCTATGTCGAAACCGCATTCGACCACCGCCAGCAGTTCAAGTGGACCAAGGAACTGACGGCGGCCGGCCAGGCGCCGATACCTGCGATTTAGTGGAGGGTGGCTGACGCCTCCTCCCCGTCCCACATCCGCACCGGCATCGGGAAACCCGCATTGCCGAGCGCGATATTCAGGGTGCGCGCCAGCAGCATCGGCGCCTCGCGCGTCCTGACCAGGGGCGTCAGCAATTGCATGGCGACCTCGGGCGCGACCCGCGCCAGGCCGCAGGCCAGCACCACCCGCTGTTCGTCATGAGAATAGCCGCTGCAGGCCACGCAGTGGACCTGCATGGCGCGGGCGGCCTCGCGCTCGATACGCTCCATCATCGCGACGAACACCGAGGCGACCGGCCTGGACGCCACGTGGGTGAGGCTGGGCGCGATCAAGGCGCGCGGCTCGTCACCGACCATCCGCGCGCGGGCCCAGGTGCGCAGCCCCGCCAGGACCAGCTGTTCGGAGAGCGCCAGCCCGGCGGGTCCGATCCGCAGACTGGCGGCGGCGAGAGGTCCAGGTCGCATGGGGCGCTCCATATCAATTTGCTAATGACTCTCAATATCGATAAGCACGATACCATCGACGGTCAATGGCGCGCCGCGCGTCTGACCTGCGGCTTTGTCATGACCTGACGTCATGCACTAAGCAGTCCCCCGACTCCGCTGAGAGCGGCGCAAGGGAGCGGTCATGCAACATCGGATGGGTCTTGGAGAGCTGCTGGACACGGACGGCGCGCTGGTCGAGCGCGGCTGGGCCACCCAGGAGGTCCGCCGCTACAGCCGATCCGTGCTCAAGTCCCCCGATCCGCGCATCAAGGAATGGGACTATTACTGCGTCCTGACCGACGAGTTCGGCATCGCCCTGACCGTGGCCGACAACGGCCATATGGGCTTTCTCGGCGTCTCGTGGATGGACTTCCGCGCGCGCAGCTTCGTCAACGGCGGCGTCGGGACCCCGGCTCCGAACGGCGCGATGGACCTGCCGTCCAGCGCCGACCACGGCGACATCGTCCAGGTTCATCCGAAGATGCAGATCGCGTTTCGCCATGAACCGGGCGGCCGCCGCCTGACCATCGACGCCCCGGGCTTCGATAAGGGCCGCGGGATTTCCGGCGAGCTTTGGCTAGCCCAGCCGCCGATGGACCGGATGGTCATCGCCACCCCGTTCCCGGAGGTCCCAGAGGCCTTCTACTACAATCAGAAGATCAACTGCCTGCAGGCCAGCGGCCACATCGACTATGCCGGCGAGCGCTACGACTTCGCACCGGAGCAGGCCTTCGGGGTGCTGGACTGGGGCCGAGGCGTCTGGACCTTCGACAACACCTGGTACTGGGGCTCGGCCTCGGGCCTGGTCGACGGCAAGCCGTTCGGCTTCAACATCGGCTACGGGTTTGGCGACACCTCGGCGGCCAGCGAGAACATCCTGTTCTTCGACGGCAAGGCCCACAAGCTGACCGAGTTGACGTTCCATCTGCCGCAAGGCGCCCACGACAGCGCGCCCTGGCGCTTCACCTCCAGCGACGGGCGCTTCGAGATGACCTTCGAACCGATCGTCGACCGCGCCGCGTCCTTCGCGATGGGCGAGATCAGCTCGGCCCAGCATCAGGTGTTCGGCCGGTTTTCCGGCCAGGTGGTGCTCGACGACGGCGTGCGCCTGCAGATCCGCGACCTGATCGGCTTCGCCGAAGAGGTCCATAACCGCTGGTGATCAGGCGCCGCGTCCGGCCGCCAGCGCCCGCCTGACCTCATCAGGCGCCACCGATGGGCCGAACCGGCGGGTCAGCCGCTCCAGCGGTCCGCGCATGACGTTCGCGGCCTGACTGGGAACGCTGAAGAAGCGCGCCGCCATGTAGTACTGATACGTCACGACCCTGCGGGCATGCTCAGGCCCGATGCGTTCCAAGAGCGCTCCGAGTTCGGGCGGCAACTCCCGGTCTTCGGGGGGCAGGAAAAGCAGCCCGATCTCCCGACGCGCCGCCGGGCCGATCCCTCCCAAGCGCTCGAACACGGCATGGGCCTCGCTACGCGCGTCGGCCGCCAGCAACGTCTTGGCCTTCAGAAGCAGCACGTAGTTCTCGAATTCCGATCCAGGCTCACACAGCTTCAGGCCTTCGTCATAGAGACGCCACGCCGCCTCGAGATCGCCGCGATAGGCTTGAAGCTGCGCCAGAATCGGAAAGGCGGCGGCGAACGCCGTGCTGCCGGCGAAGGCCGCTTCGGCCAGCTCCTCGGCCAGGGCGACATGGCCGCGATGGACGGCGAGCAGCAGATCGGCCGCCGCCAGGCTGAAGACCGGATCGCCGACCAAGGCCGGCAGGCAGGCGAACACCAGCGCCTCGATCTCGTCCTCGACCTTGGCCAGCCGCACCGGATCGAACACCTCGCCGCCTGTCCCCAGGACCAGATTGGCGAAGAGTTGCATCGCCCACATCAGCATGGCCCGCGGCTCGGCGGGGTCGAGCGCCCGCGCGCGGAGGAGTTGGTCCTTGTTCACCTGCCAAACCCCGCCGGCCCCGCCCAGCAAGATCGACGCGCCGTGCATTCGCAACTGAAGCGGCTCGTCCGTCGGCCCCGGCGCGGCGTCCCCCCCTCCGGCGACATGCCGCCATAGCGCGGTGACCAGATTGTCGGCGAGGGCGGCGATCTGCGCCTGGTCGATCGGATCGCAGAACACCTCGCGGTCCGCGCCGACGATCTGGCCGCCTGGAACCGCCCGGAGCACGAAGGCCGCGTGCAGACGGTCCCGCCCGCCGTGGAAGCTGCCTTCGACGACGAACCGGCCCGCCGCCGCGTGCTCCGCCTTGGCGGTGCGCGCCTCCAGCGCGGCCTTCAGGGTGCGTAGGACCGTCTTGGCCTCGGCCCCGCCGCCCGCCTGGTCCAGGCCGCGGATCGCGCCCACCCCGATCAGCCCATCCTGACCGGCGGCCTCCTGCTGGGCCGGCGCGATCCAGACGTAGCCCTCGCCGTACTGGGTGGAGATGAACCGGCGCACCCGGCCGTGGTCGTTCAGCTTCCGGCGCAGCCGGTTGATGACGAAATCCACATTGCGGTCGGAGCCCTCCGACCCCAGGGCCGACAGCAACTGATCCCGGGTCAGCAGTCGTTGGGGCCGCTCGACGAACAGCAGCAGCAGGGCGCGCTCCTGGCGCGTCAGCCGCACCGCCGCTCCGTCGTCGCGCTGGGCGACCAGGAAGCCGTCGTCAAAGGTCAGGTCGTGAAAACGAATACGTTCCATGGCCCGCACATCCTTCACGGAGTCGTTGAGGCCGCCCGCTCAAATACTGGCACAACAATCGGCCTCTATAGGACTGCACGGCGATTAAACCAAGCCGCGCGCCGCGGCCCTGAAATCCATAGGAGCTAGTCATGCATCGCTTGATTGTTTCGACTTTCGCCCTACTCGCCCTGATAGGAACCGCCGCACATGCCGAGCAGGGAACCATGCGCGTGCAGGTGCAAGACCTCAACCTCAACGCCGCGCCTGGGGCTCAAATCGCCCTGCGGCGCATCAAGTCGGCCTCGACCGTCTTCTGCGGCGGCGTGGTGACCCATCCCGTGGGTTCGGACTTGGCCGAGACGGCGTGCAGCAAGGCCATGACCGCCAAGGCGGTCGCCCAGCTGAACGCCCCGCTGGTCACCGCCCTCCACAGCCCGCAAAGCCAGGAGGGCGCGACCAGACTCGCCCAGCGCTGAGCGCCGGTTCAGGCCTGCTGCTGCTTCAGCGGCAGCAGCGCCAGGAAGCTGACCAGGGCGGCGACGGCCAGATAGATCCCGACCGGGACCAGGCCGCCCTGATTGGACAGCGCCTGGGCGACCATCGGGGTCAGGCCGCCGCCAATGATGCCGCCGACATTGAAGGCCATCGAGGCGCCGGTGTAGCGCACCCGGGCCGGGAACAGTCCCGGCAGGAAGGCGCCCAGCGGGCCATAGACGAAGCCCATGGTCAGCAGGGCCAGCGACAGGAACGCCCAGCAGGCGAGCAGCGAGCCTGAGCCCATCATCGGCGCGATCAGGGCGCCGACCGCAACCGCCATGACGCAGCCCGACATCAGGACGCGGCGCGGGTTGGTGGCGTCGGACCAGTAGCCGGCGATCACGATGCCCAGCGCCATGAAGCCGATGGCGCCGAGCTGTATGCCCAGGAAGGTCTCGCGGCTGTAGCCCAGGGTCTGGACGCCGTAGCCCAGCGCAAAGGCGGTCGCGAGATAGAAGGTGGCGAAGCAGGCGACGACCGCGAAGGTGCCGGCCAGGGTCGGCGCGAGGTGGCGCTTGAACAGCTCGGCCAGCGGCACTGCGGAGGGCTTTTCCTCCTCCAGCGCCTTGGAGAAGGCCGGCGTCTCGGTGAGTTTCAGCCGCACCCAGAGGCCGACGCCGACCAGCAGGACGCTGCCCAGGAACGGGATCCGCCAGCCCCAGGCCTGGAACTGCTCGGGGGTGAGCAGCACGCCGAGGAGCAGGAACAGGCTGTTGGCGGCGATGAAGCCGACCGGCGCCCCGAGTTGCGGGAACATGCCGTAGCGCGCGCGCCAACCGGGCGGAGCGTTCTCGACCGCCAGCAGGGCCGCGCCGCCCCATTCGCCGCCGAGACCAAAGCCCTGGCCGAAGCGCAGCACGCAGAGCAGCACCGGCGCCAGCCATCCGGCCTGGGCGTAGGTCGGCAGGAAGGCGATGGCCACGGTCGATCCGCCCATCAGCATCAGCGAGGCGACCAGGGTCGACTTGCGCCCGATGCGGTCGCCGAAGTGGCCGAACACGATCGCGCCCAGCGGACGGGCGAAGAACGCCACGGCCATGGTCGCGTAGGACGACAGCAGTTGCATCGAGGGCGAGGCCGAGGGGAAGAACAGCGGGCCGAACACCAGCGAGGCGGCGGTGGCGTAGATGTAGAAGTCGTAGAACTCGACCGCCGTCCCGACCAAGCTCGCCGTCAGGACCCTACGCGTCGACGGCGCCGTCGCCGCCGCTGAACTGCTCGCCATGCTATCCCCCACCTATGTGCGAACGGCTTCGCGCCTGGGACGCCGCAGGTCAAGTCGCCAGCGACGGGGCGCCGCGCTTGCCTTGCCCGTCCTGGTCGGCCAGATGGGGCCGCGCCACGCGCGGCGCGAGCTCGGACCTTGCCGCCCATGTCCTCGACCATCGAGCCGTTCCACGCCATCGCGATCAGCGCGATCGCCCATCAGCTGAAGAGCCAGGGGCGCTCGGTCATCCACATGGAGTTCGGCCAGCCCTCGACCGGCGCGCCCAAGGCGGCGATCGCCGCGGCCCACAAGATCCTCGACACCGACCCGATGGGCTATTGGGAGAGCCCGGAGCTGAAGGCGCGGATCGCCCGGCACTACAAGGAGGTCTATGGCGTCGAGGTTCGCGCGAACCAGCTGATCCTGACCTGCGGCGCCTCGCCGGCCCTGGTGCTGGCGCTGTCGTCCTGCTTCTCGCCGGGCGACCGGGTGGCCTTGGCGCGGCCGGGCTATGTCGCCTACCGCAACACCCTGAAGGCCCTGCACATGGTTCCGGTGGAGCTGGCCTGCGGACCAGAGGAACGCTTCCAGCTCAGCGCCGCGCGGCTCGCCGCCCTGGATCCCGCCCCGGCCGGGGTGATCTTGGCCAGCCCCGCCAACCCGACCGGCACCATCATCCCCGCCGCCGAACTGGAAGCCATCGCCCAGGTCTGCCGCGAGCGCGGGATCAAGATCATCTCCGACGAGATCTATCACGGGCTGAGCTATGTCGAGCCGGCCAGTTCGATCCTGGAGTTCGAGCCGAGCGCCCTGGTGGTGAACAGCTTCTCGAAATATTTCAGCATGGCCGGCTGGCGGCTCGGCTGGCTGCTGAACCCGCCCGAGCATGTCGAGCGGGCGCGGGCCTTCATGGGCGCGCTGTTCCTGACCCCGCCGTCGCTGGCGCAGCACGCGGGGCTGGCGGCGATGGACAGCCGTGAGGAACTGGAGGGCCACATCGAGGTCTACCGGCGCAACCGGACCCTGCTGCTGGAGGCCCTGCCTGATCTGGGTCTCGACGCCATCGCCCCGCCGGACGGCGCCTTCTACATCTATGCCGACGTCGGCCACCTGACGCGCGACAGCCTGGAGTTCTGCCAGACCCTGCTGCGCGACACCGGCGTCGCCACCGCGCCGGGCGTCGACTTCGACCCGGTCGAGGGCGGGCATTTCATCCGCATGAGCTTCGCGGTCTCGACGCCGGAGATCGAGGAGGCGCTAAGGCGCCTGAAGCCGTGGTTCACGAGCCGCAAGCGCCTGAGCGCCTGACGACGCTACTTCTTGGGGGTGATCGGCGAGAGGAACGACTTGGTCGCTTCGGCCGGCTTGTCTTTCACGGTCTTCGGCTTTCGGACTTCGCGATTGCTCTTCTTTTGGCCTTTGGCCATGGGACGTTCCTTTCAAGAAACGGGATGAACCCGGGTGTTCAGACGTCGGTCGCGCGCGCTTCCGCGGACGCGGCGAGCGCCAGTTGCGAGCGCTTGCGGGCATAGGTCTGATCGGTGGTGAAGGCGCTGACCGCGCGCCGGTGATGGCGGTCGCGCTCCAGCGAATGGAATTGCTGTCGCAGCAGGCGGAAGACCCAGACCTCGGCCCCGACCTCGTCGCTTGCGGTCATCGCCAACGCCCGGGCGGCGGCCAGGGTTTCCTGCACCAAGGCCTGAGCCTCGTTGGCGTCGCGCGTCATGCGGTTCGCCCAATCGAGAAGACGCGGCTCCAGCGCCATGATCTCCTGGCGCTTCTCCTGAGACAGGGCCGTCATGCGCAGACCGCCAGCGCCCAACGCCCTTCGGACTGCAACCGAAGGGGACCTTCTTTGATCGGCGTCATACTTGCGGCTTTCCGGAGCGGAGGCGAAGACGCGCGACGCACGTCGGTTTGCACCCTTCCCGACCACCGGCCGGCATCCGTTGTGGGAACCTACCATGTCGCCGCCCGAACGGCGCATGATATCGCCAGGGCCCACCCGGCCGGAGACAGACCTCTTTACGGGATTTTCTGGCGGACGTCCGGCCGAGCGCCCATACTCCCAGCGTGCGCCGTCGAACCTGCGCCGCCAGCCAAACGGTTGAGCCTGTTCGACGCGGCGCCCCTTCGAGACAACAATGCCCACGCTCTTCATCGCGTCCGCCGCCTGCGTGCTGGCGGCGATCGGCGTTTCCGCCTTCTTCGCCCTGCGCCGACCGGGACGTCGACATTGAGTCCGGCCAAGCGCGCCACCGCGCCGGTCCGCACCTTCCGGGCCAGCCTGCGCGGCGGCGTGTGGGAAGTGACCCGCGACTACGTCTTCTACGGCGACTACCTGACCCGCGAGGAAGCGATCGACGGCGCCTGCAAGGCGGCGCGCTCCGTCGAGGCGTCCGGCGGGTCGGCCCGCGTCATGGCGACACCCAGCGACACGGTCATCGCCCACCAGATTCCGCGCTTCAAGCCATGAGCGGCGGCGGCGCCCCCGAGGCCCCCGCGCCAGAGCCATGCATTGGCGTGCACGTCGTTGCACGCCAATGCGCACCCGCATCGGAAGGACTACGTTAGATTGGCGTGGCAGCTCGGCGTCCACGCGTCGCCGAATGGGTGAGGCGCGAACGCTCGGAGTTTCGCGCCTCCAGCGTAGCGCCGTCCCTGGGGGGGCGGCGCCACGCACCCCCTCCCGAACCCCTTCATTCAAGCCCGTAGCTGCATCAAGACCGCGGGGCGCTTAGGCCTGCGGACCGGCTGGAAACCAGCGCTTGGGCGCGGCGCGCGGCCGCAAGGCGCATTCCAGGGCCTCTGCCCTATCGCGCACCGCGCCGAGTCCGGCTATTACGCGCGCATGAGCGCTCAGCCTGCAAAGACCCTCCGCGAAACCGCCGCCGAGTACGGCCTGAAGTCGGAAGAATACGACGTCATCCTGCAACGCCTGAACCGGGAGCCGAACCCAGTCGAACTGGGCGTGTTCTCGGTGATGTGGAGCGAGCACTGCTCCTACAAATCCAGCAAGAAGCACCTGGGCAAGTTCCCGACCACGGGCCCCCGCGTGATCTGCGGACCAGGTGAGAACGCCGGCGTCATCGACATCGGCGACGGCCAGGCCTGCATCTTCAAGATGGAGAGCCACAACCACCCGTCCTACATCGAGCCCTATCAGGGCGCGGCGACCGGCGTCGGCGGCATCATGCGCGACGTCTTCACCATGGGCGCGCGCCCCATCGCCCTGCTGAACGCCCTGCGTTTCGGCGATCCCAGCCATCCGAAGACCAAGCGCCTGGTGTCGGGCGTGGTCAGCGGCATCGGTGGCTACGGCAACTGCGTGGGCGTGCCCACCGTGGCCGGCGAAACCAATTTCCATCGCGGCTATGACGGCAACATCCTGGTCAACGCCATGTGCGTGGGCCTGGCCGACGCCGACAAGATCTTCTACTCGGCCGCCCCGGCCGCCGGCCTGCCGGTCGTGTACTTCGGTTCGAAAACCGGCCGCGACGGCATCCACGGCGCGACCATGGCCTCGGCCGAGTTCGACGACGCCTCCGACGAAAAGCGCCCGACCGTCCAGGTCGGCGACCCCTTCGCCGAAAAGCTGCTGATCGAAGCCACCCTGGAGCTGATGGCTTCGGGCGCGGTGGCCGCCATCCAGGACATGGGCGCGGCGGGCCTCACCTCTTCGTCGGTCGAGATGGCCGGCAAGGGCGGGGTCGGCATCGAGCTCAACCTCGACATGGTGCCCCAGCGCGAAGACGGCATGAGCGCCTATGAGATGATGCTGTCGGAAAGCCAGGAGCGCATGCTGGCGATCCTGAAGCCCGGCCGCGAGGCCGACGGCCAGCGCATTTTCGAGAAGTGGGGCCTGGACGCCGCCACCATCGGGATCACCACCGACACCGGCCACATGGTGCTGAAGCACCAGGGCGAGATCGTCTGCGACGTGCCGCTGGCCCCGCTGTTCGACGACGCCCCGCTGTATGATCGTCCGTGGGTCGCGACCCCGGCCCAACCGCGCCTTAGCCCCGCCGACGTGCCGACGCCCGCCGACTACGCCGACGCGGTGCTGAAGCTGATGAGCGCGCCGGACATGGCCTCCAAGCGCTGGCTGTGGGAGCAGTATGATCGCCACGTCATGGCCGACACCCTGGAAGACAGCGCCACCGGCGCCGACGCCGGGATCGTGCGCGTGCACGGCTCCAGGAAGGCCCTGGCCGTCACCTCCGACTGCACCCCGCGCTATGTGCTGAACGACGCCTATGAGGGCGGCAAGCAGGTGGTCGCCGAAGCCTGGCGCAACCTGACCGCGGTCGGCGCCGATCCGATCGCCATCACCGACAACCTGAACTTCGGCAACCCCGAGCGCCCCGAGATCATGGGCCAGATCGTCCGCGCCATCGAAGGCATGGCCGAAGCCTGCCGGGCGCTCGACTTCCCGGTCGTGAGCGGCAACGTCTCGCTCTACAACGAGACCAACGGCCAGGCCATTCCGCCGACCCCGACGGTCGGCGCCGTGGGCCTGATCCCCGACTATGCGCGCCGCGCCGACTTCGCGGGCATGAAGGCGGGCGACGCCCTGGTGCTGGTGGGCGACACCACCGGCGAGCTGGGCGCCAGCATGTACCTGCGTGAGATCGTCGGTCGTGAGGACGGCGCCCCGCCGCCGGTCGATCTGGCGCAGGAGCGCAAGGTCGGCGACATCATCCGAAACTTGATTCTCTCCGGCCAAGTCACTGTCGTGCATGACCTTTCGGATGGCGGCCTGATCGCCGCCGCCGCCGAGATGGCGCTGGCCTCCAAGCTCGGCCTGCGCCTGACGGCGCCGGAAGGCGTCGCCGTTCACGCCGCCCTGTTCGGCGAGGACCAGGCCCGTTACCTGATCGCCGTGAGCGACGCGGCGGCCGTGCTGGACGCCGCCAAGGCGGCTGGTGTGACCGCGAGCGTGATCGGCCAGGCCGGCGGCGAAGACATCGCCGTCGAGGGCCTGTTCACCCTGCCGCTCGCCAAGCTCCGGGACGCCCACGAGGGCTGGATGCCGGCCTATATGGGCGGCTAGGACACATTAAAACCGGCGGCCGATTGGATCGGCCGCCGGCGCTCTATGTCTCTGCCTTGTTCTCGACGTCCGCCTAGACGGCCCGCGACGTCGACGGCCGCGCCCGGTTTGACCGGATCGCCGCACCCAGACCAAAGAAACCGATAATCATCATCGCCCAGGTCGCCGGCTCGGGAACCGCGCTCACGGGCGGAATCACCGGAGGCGTGACGGTCGGCGGCTCGGGCGTGACCGGCGGTATCGGCGGACCTGGCGGGATCAGCGGCACGACGGGCGGCCCGACCGGCGGAACCGGGGGACCAACAGGCGGAACGGGGGGACCGACAGGCGGCTCGACCGGCGGAACCGGAGTCTCTCCGCCGCCACCGGGCGGTTGACCACCGCCACCGCCACCGCCGCCACCACCGCCAAAGCCGCCGCCGCCCGGACCGCCCGGACCACCGAAGCCGATCGGCCAGCCGGCGCCTGGAGCGCCTAGAGCCGGAGCGCCTTCGTTGGCGGCGAGTTGGGTGGGCGCAAGCTCGCCCACGGGTTCAGGTCCGGCGATCTCGTCCAGCAAGCGCTGGGCGGCGGGTTTCGCCTCCGGCGGCAGGGCCGTCTGGATCGACGGCGCGCGGTCGCAGTCGATCGAAGGCGCCGGAGGCAGGGCCCCGGTGCGCATCTCATAGGAGGACTCGAGAAGCTGCTTCGACGGAAGGGCCGGCTTCGCGGCCACCACGATCAGGCGGGCCTTGCGGACGGCCGGCTTACGGACGTGATGCACGGGGGTCGTGGCGCGAACCGCGGGCTTGCGAACGGTCGGGCGAGCCTTTGGCGGCGCAGCCGGCCGAGCGTCGAACGCGCGAACCTTCGGGAAGCAATCCTCGGCGGCGGCGGGTCCGACAACAGTCATCCCCAACAAAGCGCCTGCCACTACATAACGAGATAAAGCCATGGCTCCGTTCCACGCACGACGTGATACCCGATGATATCCATTTACGAATACGTTCGTTCCGAGCGACCGTTCCAGATAGTGGCGAGGTAGTCGCGCGGACGCCTGTATTTGTACGGACGGCCCTCGAGTTTAGATGTCCTGTAGAGCAACATAGGCGCCACGAGAACCGGTCCCCGAGCGGAACCCTGTAAACAATTGTATTGTTGGCGGAAAATTCGCCAATGTGGCGAAATCGCGGCTAGTTTTCGGCGATGATCAGCTCAAACGCGCCGCTCAGATCCGCGAATCTGCACGACGATGGCCGCGATGCGATCTATTCGGCGCTCTGCCCTGGGCGATCGTGCCGTTTTGGGGACGGCCCCGCGGCCGACGAGCCCCCGAAGTCCATCACGCACATGGTGGAATAGTCCCGATGCGGGCCGCAACTGACGCCGACCGCCTCGAAGCTGGCATGGAAGATGTTGTGGCGGTGGCCGCGGCTCGGCACGCCGCTGTCGATGATGAGTTCGCGCACGGTGTCGGCCGCCGTCGGCGGGCCATAGGCGATGTTCTCAGCCGCGATCGCGGGCTGGACACCATGACGCCGCAGCCGATCGTAGAAGCGCTCTCCGTCGGGCCCGCTGTGACCGATATGGCCGCCCGGACCCTGGACCTCGACATGTTCAAGCGCCGCGGCGGCCAGCTTGTCGTCCGGCTGCAGGGGCGGCAAAGGCGATTGGCGCTGGAGAGCCTCGATGGCTTCGGCGCGCGCCTCCGGGTCGTCCGGCTGGCCGCCCGCCTGGAGCGAACGCCCCCAGTCGGTGATCGGTTGAAGCATCAGCCGCCGGGCATATTCCTGCGGGTAGGCCCGCGCGAAATTGATCTCGGCCAGGATCGCATCTTCCATCGGTCCGGCGAACGCCGTCGGGGCCGTGAAGGTCAGCGCGACGCCAACCAGAAGTCCCGCATATGTCGGAAAACGAAGATGCAACTCGACCGCCCGCCAGATGATTTGACAGGCCTATCGTGCGACTTTCACGTGTAAACGTTCCTAAGTTTGTTGGTTGATTAATACAGTTAAAAATTCACAAACATGATTGAGTCCGCATAGAATCCACGAAACTCAAACAAATACATCACCACGACTTAAAATATATACTCGCATAACCCACGATCACTATCGTTAATTTGGTTTGTAAACTTGAGACGCGACAAGCATCGCCAACATGTTACGCAAACAACGCTGCACTCCCCCGCCGCGCCGCCACCGCTTTCATCCTTTTCGGACAACATGCTGCTCAGAACGCTAACCGCCGGCCTCCTCTGCACGCTCCTCCTGGCTGGCTGTGAGCGCCAGAAGGATGAAGCTTTCGAAGGCCAGGTGCGGGCCTATCTGCTGGCCCACCCCGAGGTCCTTCAGGAAGCGGCCGTCAAGCTGCGGCAGAAGCGGGCCCTGGCCGCCGCCGGGGCGCTGAAGCGCGCCCAGGCGCGCCTGGAGCGGGACCCGCGCGATCTGGTCGCCAACCCGGATGGCGGCGTCACGGTCGTGCAGTTTTTCGATTACCGGGACACCTACTGCCGGGCGGTGGCCCCAGAGGTCCTGAAGCTGATCGCCGAGAACCCCGACGTCCGGTTTGTCTTCAAGGAGCACCCGGTCTTCGGCAGCGCCTCGGACGCCGCGGCCAAGGCGGCCCTGACCCCGCAAGGCAAGGCCAAGGGCCTGGAGCTCTATCGCAGCCTGATGAGCCTGAAGACGCTGACCGACGCACGGCTCGACACCGCCATCCGCGCCGCCGGCCTCAATCCGCAGGAGGTTCGCGAGGCGATGGGCGACCGCGCCATCACCCAGCAGATCGCCGACACCCGCGCCCTGGCCGCGGAGATCCAGGTCAAGGGAACCCCGACCTTCGTGGTCGGCGGCCAGATGATCCAGGGCGCGGATGTCGACCAGCTGCGCGAGGCGATCAAGCGCGCCAAGAGCATGTCCTATCAGGCCCTGGCCGATGCGCCGGCGATGAGCACCCTGCCCGCCGCCCCGCGCTAACGGCTAGTCCGTCGCCTTGGTCAGCAGTTGCAGCGCGGCCGCGGCGAAGGCCCGCATGTTCTCCAGCCGGTCGCTCTCGCCGGTCTCGATGGTCATGGCGAAGTCCATCGGCCCGGCGATGGCCACGCAGGTGTGCCCGGCGGCGTCGCCGTAGGGATTGCCGGTCGGCCCGGCCGCGCCGGTTTCCGACAGCCCCCAGGTCGCCCCGAACCGCTCGCGCACCGTGCGGGCCAGCAGCAGGGCGTAGGGCTCGCTGGCCGAGCGCATGCCGCTCAGCGCCTCCTTCGGGATATCCATCAGCAGGACGCGGGCCTTGGGCGTGTAGACCACGCCCCCGCCCAGGAAATAGGCCGAGGCGCCCGGCACGCCGAGCAGCGCCGCCGAGATCAGCCCGCCCGACGAGCTCTCGGCGACCGCCACGGTCTCCTTACGGTCTTTCAACCGCCGCCCAAGGATCTCCGCCTGCGCCATCAGGACCTGCATCTCGTCGCTCCATCGCCTACCGTCACATCTGACCAGACCTTGGCGACGCCGCCGGGCGGTGTCCATCGGCGTCGAAGGACGCGCGGCCGGGGACCCAGCCGCGCGCCGTCCGTCAAGCGGCCGGTTCGCGCAGGCGGCGCGCGGCCGTCACCATGTTGACCAGGGCCGGACGCACCTCCTCCCACTTGCGGGTCTTCAGGCCGCAATCGGGATTGACCCACAGCTGGTCGGGAGCGAGCCGCTCACCGGCCTTGCGCAGCAGCTCGACCATCTCATCGACGCTGGGCGTGCGCGGGGCGTGGATATCGTAGACGCCCGGCCCGATCTCGTTCGGGTAGCCGCCGCCGGAGAAGGCCTCCAGCAGCTCCATCTGCGAGCGCGCGGTCTCGATGGAGATGACATCGGCGTCCATGGCCGCGATGGCCTCGATGATGTCGTTGAAGTCCGAGTAGCACATGTGCGTGTGGATCTGGGTCTCGTCGCGCACCCCGCTGACCGCCAGCCGGAAACACCCGATCGCCCAGCCGAGATAGACCGGCCAATCGGCCCGTTGCAGCGGCAGGCCTTCGCGCAACGCCGCCTCGTCCACCTGGATGATCTTGGCGCCCGCCGCCTCCAGGTCGACGACCTCGTCGCGCAGGGCCAGCGCGATCTGCCGGCAGGTCTGGCTGCGGGATATGTCGTCGCGGACAAACGACCACTGCAGGATCGTGACCGGCCCGGTCAGCATGCCCTTCATCGGCAGATCGGTCAGCGACTGGGCGTAGGCCCACCAGCCGACGGTCATCGGCGCCGGCCGCGAGATGTCGCCGAAGATGATCGGCGGCCGCACGCAGCGCGAGCCGTAGGACTGCACCCAGGCGTTCTGGGTGAAGGCGAAGCCTGACAGGCGCTCGCCGAAATACTGGACCATGTCGTTACGTTCGAACTCGCCGTGGACCAGCACGTCCAGCCCGATCTCCTCCTGCCAGCGTACGGCGTCCAGCGTCTCGGCGCGCAGGAAGGCGTCGTAGTCGGCGTCGCTGAGCGCGCGCTTGTCGTGGGCCGCCCTGGCTTTGCGCACGCCCTGGGTCTGCGGGAACGAGCCGATGGTCGTGGTGGGATAGGCCGGCAGGTTCAGCCGCGCGGCCTGCGCCGCCCGGCGCTCGGAAAAGTCACCCTCGCGCCGCGCCATCCGCGGCGTCACCGCGTGCACCCGGGCCTGGACCGCCGGGTCGTGGATCTTTGGCGAGCTACGGCGCGACGCCACGGCGGCGTCGGAGGCTTCAAGCTCGGCGCGGACGGCGCTGCGCCCCTCATTGAGGCCGCGCCGCAGCACGTCCAGTTCCCGGGCCTTCTGGGCGGCGAAGGCCAACCACCCGCGAACATCGGGGTCCAGAGCGCTCTCCTGGGCCAGGTCGAGCGGGGTGTGCAGCAGCGAGCAGGACGGCGCGAGGATCAGCCCGCGCCGCTCGGCCGCCGCCGGCTCGAGCCGTTGCAGCAGGTTGGAGAGGTTGGCCCGCCAGATGTTGCGGCCGTCGACGACGCCCAGCGACAGGGTCAGATCGGCCGGCGCCTGGGCCAGCGCATCGGCCAACTGGCCCGGCGCACGCACCAGATCGAGGTGCAGTCCGTCGACTGGCAAGGTGACCGCCGTAGACAGATTGGGACCCAGACCGCCGAAATAGGTGGTCAGCATGATCTTCAGCCCCGGCGCGGCGTCGGCCAGGACGCCGTAAGCCCTGCGAAGGGCGGCCCGCTCGACGTCGGTCAGGTCCAGCACCAGGCAAGGCTCGTCGAGTTGCACGCTCGCAGCGCCCGCGGCGGCCAGGCGGCGGAGCAGTTCGGCATAGACCGGCAGCACCCCGTCCAGCAGCGACAGCGGATCAAATCCGTCCTGCGTCGCCTTGCCCAGCTTGAGATAGCTGACCGGTCCGACCAGCACCGGACGCGTGGTCACGCCCAGGGCCTTGGCCTCCAGGAACTCGTCGACCGGCTTGGTCGAGGTCAGTTCGAACGTCTGGCCGGGCGACAGGCGCGGGACGACATAGTGGTAGTTGGTGTCGAACCACTTGGTCATCTCCTGGGCCGGCAAATCACCGCCGTGCGAATGCGTGTGGCCGGCGCATGCCTCGATCACCGCGCCGCGCCCGCGGGCCATGGCGAAGTAGGTTTCGAGCGGAGTTCCCACGGCGCGATAGGCTTGCGGGACCGCGCCCAGCACAGCGCTCATGTCCAGCACGTGGTCGTAGAGCGAGAAGTCGTTCGACGGGACGTGGTCGACGCCGAGCGACCGTTGGCGCGACCAGGCGCCGGCCCGCAGGGCGCGCGCCTCGTCCTCCAAGGTCTCGGCGCTGGATTTACCGGACCAGTAGCGCTCCAGGGCGAACTTCAGTTCGCGGCGCGGGCCGATGCGGGGAAAGCCCAGGGTGGCGATGGTGACAGGCATGAGTGGTCCTCCACCGGCGGCGCGAGGCGGCCGGTCTGCTTGGAATGGCGATGGAAGTCGGAAGGCGGTCTGGCTTCGGGCCGGCCGTCAGGGACCGGCCACGCGCATTCGCTCGCGACGGAAGGACGGCGGCAGGTAGGTCATCGGCTCAAAACCCCAGTAAGCCGGGGGAGCAGCCAGGCGGACGCCAGCGCGCGCGGACACGCCAAGGCGGCCGCGACATGCAGCGACCGTCAGGACACCCCGCCCGAGGACGTTATCTGTCGCGGCAGGTCTCCTGGCTCACGGGTCATAGCCGCCTGTCCGGGCCTTCCCGACGCCTTTCGGCGCCAGTGACACGAGTTGAACAGGCCGCTCACCGCGTACAGTTGCGGGGGCAGCTCCGGTGTCGAACCGGATTCCCTCTTAGCCGCCGCCCTCACAGGCGGCGGAACCTCGACCCGGGCAACAAACACCTGGGAGGGGAAAACGTCAAGGACGATATAAAGATATCTTTATATCTCTATGCGATCACGCCAGACGGTAGGTCCGCCGGGCGACATCGCGGAACAGCAACGCCTTCTCCTCAGTCGAGGCCCCAGCCGCCAACCGCTTCAAGGCGTTCCAGAGCGTGCGGTAGTCGCAGGACACCTGATCGACCGGGAAATTGCTCTCGAACATGCAGCGCTCGGCGCCGAACAGTTCGATGCAGGTTTCGATGTAGGGTCGCCATGCCTGGGCCAGCTCCTGCGAACTGGCCGGGGTCTCGCGCTTGTGGAAGCCGAACCCGCAGATCGCCATGCCCAGGCCGCCTAGCTTGACGACGACGTTCGGGCTCTTGGCCAGCTCCGTTAGATCAGCCTTCCAGATTTCGAACACCTCGGCGCGCCGGCCCTCATAGGGACCGATCCCCAGCGGCCCGCCGACATGGTCGAGCACCAGCACCGTCTGCGGGAAAGCCCGAGCCAGGTCCGTGACTTCGGGAAGCTGAGGATGGAACTGCCAGGCCTCGAACGACAGCCCATGATCGGCGAGCCGCGCGTAGCCCTCGCGGAAGGCCGCCGAGCCATAGAGGCCCTTCGGCGGATTGGTGTGGGCGTTGCGGACCGCCTCGCTGGCGTCCCAGGCGCCGGCGTGGCGCACGCCCCGGAAACGGTCGCCGCCGGCGCGGATATGCGCCTCCAGCACCGGCTCGACCGCGCCGCCGAGACTGAGGTCCGCAAACCCCACGATCCCGGCGCAGGCGCGCATTTCGCCGTAGCGGCCGCTGGCCGACATCGCCGCTACGCCGTTGACCGCCTCGGTCTCGCCGACCGGCGCCAGCGCCCGCGGCCCTTGCGCGCGATAGAACGAATTGCACTCGACGAAGACCGTGCTCTCGATGCGGTGCCCCGACCCGGTGTCGGCGTTCAGCTCCTCGATCAGGTAGCGGCTGGCCGGGTAGTCCCACAGGTGGTGGTGCGGATCACAGATCGGCAGATCAGGCTCCAGGATCGCCTCGACTTGCTGCATTCGCCCTCCTCCTCGGCCCACATGATTTTCTTGGCTTGCGCGGCCATCGCGGCTCATGATGCCCGCCAATTACAAAGACCGCCATTTTTCGGGAGGATATTTCATGGACGCCCAATCTCAGTGGACAGGGCTGGACGCTGGTCGCCTGGACCGCATCGCCGACCACCTCGAGCGCAACTACATCGCCCCGCAGAAGATCATGGGCTGCCAGATCGCCGTCGCTCGGCACGGGCACATGGCCTATCAGAAGTCCTTCGGCTCCATGGACCTGGAGCGGAACAAGCCGATGGCCGACGACGCCATCTTCCGCATCTATTCGATGACCAAGCCGATCACCTCGATCGCGCTGATGACCCTTTATGAAAAGGGCTATTTCCAGCTCAACGACCCGATCAGCCGCTACGTCCCGTCATGGAAGAACCACCGCGTCTGGGTTTCCGGCGAGGGCGAGGACATGGTCACCGAGGCGCCCAAGCGCCCGGTCTCGTTCCGTGACGTGCTCAGCCACAGCGGCGGCTTCACCTATGGCGGCGGACTGCCCGGCGTCGGCATCCAGCATCTGGTCGACAAGACCTATCGCGAGCTGAAGATCCGCACCTTCGGCGGCCTGGATTCGCCCGGCGCCTTCCTCGACAAGCTTTCCCAGGTGCCGCTGCTCTACCAGCCCGGCGAGCGCTGGATGTACTCGCTCTCCACCGACATCTGCGGCGCCCTGGTCGAGCTGATCTCCGGCAAGCCCTTCGCCCAGTACCTGCAGGACGAGATCTTCGGCCCGCTCGGCATGACCGACACCTCGTTCTTCGTCGCCCCCGACAAGGTCGACCGCTTCTGCGCCAACTATCAGCGCGGCCCCGACAAGAAGCTGCAACTGATCGATGATCCAGCCACCAGCGCCTTCACCAAGGAGCCGGCCTTCAAGTCGGGCGGCGGCGGCCTGACCGGCACCACCGCCGACTACATGAAGTTCTGCGAGATGCTGCGCCGGGGCGGTGAACTGGACGGCCACCGGGTCATCGGGCCGCGCACGCTGGCGATGATGCACATGAACCACCTGGCCGGCGGCAAGGACCTTTCGCAGGTCGCGCTCGGCTCGTTCTCCGAAACCTCCAACGAAGGCGTCGGCTTCGGCCTCGGCTTCGCGTCCAGCATGGACGAGGTGTCGACCGGCTCGCTGGGTTCGGGCGACTACTATTGGGGCGGCGCGGCCTCCACCATCTTCCTGGTCGATCCGAAGGAGGACCTGACCATGGTGTTCATGACCCAGCTGATGCCGTCGGGCACCTTCAACTTCCGCGGCCAGCTCAAGAGCCTGATCTATTCGGCCATCGTCGACTGACGAGCACCTCGCTGGACCTGGCCTTGATCGAGGTCGGGTTCAGCAGCTCAAAAACCGCGCTAGGCTGGGGTCATGGACCTGCTGGTCAATATCGATGTCCCCGACCTGGCGCGGGCCGAGGCGTTCTATACGGCGGCCTTCGGCCTGACCGTCAGCCGCCGGTTCGGCGACGGCGGGGTCGAGTTGTCGGGCCTGCCCGCCAAACTCTACCTGCTGGAAAAGCCGGAGGGTTCCATCGGCGCCGGCCAGGACGTCCGCCGCTATGGCCGGCACTGGACGCCGGTCCATCTCGACGTCGTGGTCGAGGATTTGGAAACCGCCCTCAATAGAGCCCTGGCGGCCGGCGCTGTCGCCGACGCCGAACCGCGCACCCACATCTGGGGCAAGATCGCGGTGCTGGCCGATCCGTTCGGCAACGGTTTCTGCCTGATCGAATTCCTCAATCGCGGCTACGATGAGATCGCATCGACGATCCATCAATCCAGCGGTTGTTAAGGTTTCTGCCGCAGAAAGATTCTTCGAGTGGAGCCCATCTCATGCCGATGTCCATCGCCGATCTTGAGGCGAACCTTCGCGAGGCGTTTCCCGACGCTCAGATCGCCATCGATGATCTGGCCGGCGACGGCGACCACTATCGCGCGCGCATCGTCTCCACCGCCTTCTCGGGCCTATCACGCGTGAAGCAGCATCAGCTGGTTTACAGCGCGCTGAAGGGCAAGATGGGCGGCGAACTCCACGCACTAGCCCTCGAAACTTCCACACCAGCCTGAGGGCGGCACATGCGCTATCGACCCTTCGGCGCAACGGGCAAGGCGGTCTCCGCCATCAGCCTGTTGTTGCGCGAAGCGCCGAACATGAACTCGCCCGGCGCATGGCGAGCCCTGGTCTTCGCGGCCATGGAAAACGGCATCAACAGCTTTGAGCTGTCGGCAGGGTCCGACGTCATGGCCCTTGGGGTCGGCGAGGCCCTGAGCGCGGTCGAGCGCCGGTTGATCTTCCTCGGCTGGCGGCTGCGCGGAACTCCCGCCGGAACGATCACCGCCCGCGACGTGGCCGAGAGCGTCCGCGGGGCGCTGCAAAAGACCCGCGCCGGCTATATCGACGTCCTGATGATGGACGAGGCGGCGGTCGAAGCCCTCACCCCCGACGCGCGCGCCTATCTGGCCGATCTGCGCAGCGGGGGCGTCTGCCTGCAGATCGGCGTCGCCGGCGACGGGACGGCGGTGGACGCCTGCATCGGCAGCGAGATCTTCGACGTCCTGACCACGCCCTTCAGCCTGGTCTCGGACTGGCAGGCCCGGCGGCGCATCCGCGACGCCTCGGCCGCCAACATGACCCTGGTGGCCTGCGACCCCTTCCCCGCGGGCCTGCCCGCTTCCGGCGCCGGCCGCCCCGAGGTCGAGCGCCCGCTGCGGCGCGGCCTGCTGGGCGCGCGCCGCGCCGAGCCGCTGGCGGGCATGGGCACCTACGCCTTCCTGCAAGACACCTCCGGCTGGACCTCCGAGGAGATCTGCCTGGCCTACGCCCTGACCGAACCGGCCTTCTCGGCCGTGCAGGTCGAGGTCTGGCGGGCCGACGCCGTCGAGCGGCTGTCGGCGGTCAGCGACAAGGACCTTCCGACCGGCGTCGCCGCCCAGATCGAGATGGCGCGGTTCGGACAGATCGCGACCCAGCGCCGCGCCTGACGCGGCCGGCGCTTGACCGAAGGCCCCCGGCTCCCTAGCTCTGGGCTGAATTCTTCGCCGCAAAGGCCACAGTCATGACCGACACCACGACCACCAACCCCGTCCACGAGTTCATCGCCAAGGCCGTGACCGAAAATCCGGTCGTGCTGTTCATGAAGGGCGTGCCGGAAGAGCCCCGTTGCGGCTTCTCCGCCACGGTCGTGCAGATCCTCGATCACCTGGGCGCGGACTTCGTCGGCGTCGACGTCCTGCAGAACGACGCCATCCGCGACGGCATCAAGACCTACACCGACTGGCCGACCATTCCGCAGCTCTACGTGAAGGGCGAATTCGTCGGCGGCTCGGACATCATCCGCGAGATGTTCCAGTCGGGCGAACTGAAGACCCTGATGATCGAGCAAGGCGTCCTGACCGCCTAGGCAGGCTTCTTAGCCGCCAAGAAGCCCGAGCTTGCCTTGTACGCCGACCTTGCGAAATGGTCGGCGTCTCGAGCGAGACGCAAACGCCAAGGCTTCACATGCGCAAGTCCGCCACGACCAAGGCCCTCTACGCCGGATCGTTCGACCCGGTCACGCGCGGCCACCTGGACATCATCGGCAAGGCGCTGATGACCTTTGACACGGTGCACGTCGCCGTTGGTTCGAACGTCAAGAAGGCGCGCATGTTCGGGGTCGAGGAAAGCCAGCGGCTGATCGTTCAATCCATCATCGAACGTTGGCCTGACGACGCGCCCACGGCGATGGACACCCTGTTCGACGGCGCGCTGGAGGTCGGTGAGTTCACCAACCAGAGCCTGGTCGGCTATGCGCGCAGGATCGGGGCGACGCACATCGTGCGCGGCCTGCGCGAAGCCAGCGACTTCAACGACGAATTCAACCTGCATGGCGTGGCCGGGCGCATCGACCCGTCGATCCCGATGGTCCACTTCATCTGCGAGGCGCAGTTCCTCCACGTCTCGTCGAGCACCGCCAAGGAGCTCGACGCCGTGGGTGAGCCGATCGGCTGGCTGGTCATGCCCAGCGTCGAGGCCGCCTTCGCCGCTCATCGCGGTTAGGTTCAGCTCCGCGCCAGATAGCTCTTGAGTCCACTTGTGAACCGCCGCTCACCTAGAACGCGAATTGGTTGGACCAAGAGTTGAAAACCGAGATAGCTCCGTGCGCTATTCCCAAGTCGGGACCGTGCACGGGGGGCCTCAGAATCAAAAAACTGCTCAATATCGCGGCCATGTCCGCGGTCCTGTCGCTTCTAACCGCCAGCTTCGCCGAGGCAGCGACCTACATCTCCAACCGTTCGGTCGGAGACGGCAGCGTTAGTCTCTCTATCACGACTGACGGGACCCTCGGGGCGCTCACGACGGCGAACATCAGCGACTGGACCGTCGTTCTGACCCGGGGCGGCGCATCGGTTATGGCCAACAGCGCAAATTCAACCTTCACCATCGGTGGCGATGCTCTTTCGGCGACGGCCACTGACTTGCTGTTCGATTACTCGTCGGCGTTCGACCGTGTCCGCATTGGGCTCTCCGGCGCGGCTTTCCAGTCGTGGTGGTGCATCCAGAGCACAGGCCAAGGTTGCTCCAGCGGCGGCGGCGCGCCCTCCGGCGGCGCCGAGTTCGTCGCGACCGCCTTCAGCTACACCTCTCAACAATATAGCGGCGTGCAGACGATCGCCTCGATCAACAGCGCCGTCCCCGAGCCCGCGACCTGGGCGATGATGATCATCGGCTTTGGCGCGGTGGGCTCAATGGTCCGCACCTCGCGGCGTCGGCACGCTTTCAGCGCAGCCTGAACCGGCCAAGGCGCCATTTCGACAAACAGCCCGCTCCATGGAGCGGGCTGTTTCGTATCGCGGCTCCGACAGGTGACGTTCGGACGATCCCCCGCGTAGATTGCGGTCGCCGTCTGGTCCATGAGTACGGGCGCGCGAGACATAGGCCGCTTTGAGGGGCGAACATGACGAAACTCCTAGAGCCTCCAGTCGGCCGCCAAGTCTTCAGCCGGGCCTTCACCCCTGCCCCAGACGACATCGACGCGAACGGCCATGTGAACAATGTCGTCTATGTCCGCTGGATCCAGGACATGGCCACCTCGCACTGGACCGCCCGCCAGCCGACGGAGGACCAGGCGAAATGGGCCTGGATCGTGCTGCGCCACGAAATCGACTACCGCCGCGCCCTGATGCCCGGCGAGACGGCCAGCGCCCGCACCTGGGTGGCCGAGACTCCGGAAGGCCCGCGCTTCGACCGGTTTGTCCGCATCGACGGCCCGGACGGCGCGATGTGCGCCCAGGCGCGGACCGTCTGGTGCATGATCGACCAGGCCACCGGCCGACCCAAACGCGTCACACCCGACATCGTCGCGCGGTTCATCTAGCGAGGAGACCAGCTTGGCCTCAATGACCGAAATCCTGCCGCTGCGCTGCGGAACCATCCGGGCGCCCGCCAACGCCATGGAGGTGGGCGGCCCCGGCGATCTGGTCCTGCCGGTCTACGCCTATCTGATCACCCATCCGACCGGACGGATGATGCTCTACGACGCGGGCCTGGCGCTTACCGATGACGGGCGAACCATATCGAAGGTCTTCCATAGCGACCTACCGGAAGGCCACGACGTCGCGGCCCGGCTGGTCGCCGCCGGCGTCGATCCCGCACGGATCGAAGGGGTCGTGGCCTCCCACTCGCATTTCGACCACGTGGGCGGGGTGAGCCTGGTTCCCAACGCCAGGATCTTCCTCCACCAGCACGAAGAGCTCCGAGACCTCGACGCCGGCCACGACCTCGTGCGGACCAATGAGCGCCTCGATCTGTTCGGCGACGGCTCGGTGGAGGTGTTCGCTACGCCCGGCCACACCAGCGGCCACCAGTCCCTGCGGGTCTGGCGCGAGGGCGGCGCCGACGTCCTGGCCGGCGACGCCTGCTACTTCTGCCGGTCCCTGGACCGCGACGACGCCGACCAGCCCTACGCCTTCGACAAGGTTCAGTACCTGGAGACAAAGCGTCGCCTGATGCAGATGCGCGCCGATGGGGACTTCATCATCCCGGGCCATGACGACAGCTTCCTGGACAACATCCCCACGGGCAGCGCCGTCCGGGTCAGCGCCCTGAGCCGGCTCTAACGCGCCCTAGCCTCCCGGCCCTGTCCAACGCTGGCAGCGAGCTTAGAAGCTGACCGCCTGCTCAGCGGTTTCCGCTCCAAAACTTGGCCTGCGCCTCAAGCTTCCTGCGCAGACGTCCAGCAATCCGGAACATCAATACACTGAACGCCATGAGTAGAATCCACGACACAATGACCATGGCAGGCCGCTCAATCGCTTCGCCCCCGATAGCCACGGCGATCCAAGAGACGGCGAAGACGGCGCCGAACAGGCCCATCACGATAGCGAAGGTCTGGGTCAGGTAGAGCACACCCAGCATCCATCCCTCCGAGAACGTGAACTTTGGGGCTTCTTGCTCCGGCCCGTCCATTAGCTTCCCGGCCCGGTCCAGGCGCTGAGCGGATTGAGCAGGAAGACCGGGCTGCGCGGCTCCAGCCCCAGCTCGGCCCAGGTGAAGCTGAGCGCGGTCTTGCCCATGGCGAAGGACCGGCATTGGTCCAGGCGCGTGCGGGCGAAGGACAGCGTCACCGCCGCGCCCTTGCGCTCCACATAGAAGGTGAAGTCGGCCTTTTGCGTGCAGCCGTTGGAGGCGACCTCGATGGTCAGCGCCTCGCACCCGGCCACCGCGGAGTAAACCGGCTCCAACTCGGGATGGGCGGCCTCGGCAGGGGTGAGAACTGGCCCCGCACCCGTGGCGCAGCCGCTCAGCAGGGCCAGGCCCGCGATCATCAGCAGACGTCGATTCATCGGCGCAGTCGGCCACATAACCACGCAAAGCAAAAGGCCCCGGATCGCTCCGAGGCCTTCGCAAAATCTCTGGTGATCGGTGCGCCGATTAGGACGCGTAGAATTCGATAACCAGGTTGGGCTCCATCTTCACCGGGTACGGGACCTCGGAGAACTCGGGAGCGCGGATGAACTTCGCGGTCATCGCCTTGGCGTCGACTTCGACGTAATCGGGGGTGTCGCGTTCGCCCGATTGCAGGGCTTCCAGCACCAGCGCCATGTTCTTCGAACGCTCACGGACGGAGACGATGTCGCCGGCCTTCACGCGGTAGGAAGCGATGTTGACGCGGTTGCCGTTCACCAGCACGTGGCCGTGGTTCACGAACTGACGGGCGGCGAACACGGTCGGCACGAACTTGGCGCGGTAGACGACCGCGTCCAGGCGGCTTTCCAGCAGGCCGATCAGGTTTTCCGAAGTGTTGCCCTTACGGCGCGCGGCTTCGGTGTAGGTGCGGGCGAATTGCTTCTCGGTCAGGTTACCGTAGTAGCCCTTCAGCTTCTGCTTGGCGCGGAGCTGCAGACCGAAGTCCGAAACCTTTTGCTTGCGGCGTTGGCCATGCTGGCCAGGGCCGTACGAGCGTTGATTGACCGGGGACTTCGGGCGACCCCAGATGTTCTCGCCCATCCGGCGGTCAATTTTGTACTTCGCCGAGTGACGCTTCGACATATTCGATTCTTTCTACTTCGACCTGGGCCGGCGCCTCCGCTAGTGGAAGCACGATCTCAACGGCGGCCTTCAAGTCACCCGTCATAAACATCGCGGCCGAAGGGCAAGCCCGGCGGCGCGAAGGGGCGGTGTATGACGGCAGGGGGCCAAAGAGTCAATTGCGGCGGGTCTTCCAGCCGCTTGGCCTAGCGGCAGCGGGTCTTGCCCATGGCGTCGACCCGGCACCGGAGCGTATTGCCCTTCTCGTCGCGCACGACGGTGTTGCCCATCGCATCGCGGCGGGTCGAGACACTGGAGCCGTCGCCGTACTTGGTGGTCGTATTGCCCATCGCGTCGCGGCGAACCTTGACCTCCTCGCCGTACTGATCGCTCCAGGTGGTGTTGCCGAGCGCGTCGCGGGTGGCGGTGACCACATTACCGTAAACGTCGTGGCAGATCGCGCGGCCGGCCTCGGTGCGGCAGGTGACGGTCTGGGCGGCGGCCGGGGTCGCCAGGGCGGCCAGAGCCGCGATTGTCAGGACGAGTTTTTTCATGATCTGCCTCGAGCTTCGCCTTCCCTGCACCCTAGCGTGGAAGCCGGCGGCTCGCCAGAACGCCGCCCCCATCTTCTAGCGGCGCGCGAGGACGCTTTACGGCGGCAAGCTCAAGCTCCGATACTGCGGCGCTGGAGACCAAGCCATGTTCATCCTCGCGTTCCTGGTCGCAACAAGCCTCACCGCCGCGACGCCGCCCGACGCTCATCCCGACGCGCCAGGCCTGGACGTCGCGGACCGCTGCATGGCCCAAGGCCTGCGTGGCAGCGGCTTCACGGGCGTAGTCCGCGTCCGCCTGACGCAAGCCGCCGACCGATCGCTGGAGACCTGCGACGCCGAGGCGGCGGCCAAGGAGGTCTTCGCCTTCAAGGTCACGGCCAGGCCCTGCCTTGGCATGGCCCTGCGCCAATATGGCTATGTCGGACGGCTGTTCACGCCGGCGGGGATGACCGCCACGCCGCAGGAAGCCGCCTGCGAGGCGGGCGGCGCGCGCCTGACCCAGAGCGAACTGGCCACCTTCCGGCGCGCCGATGGCCTGGAGATCACCACCATGCGCCCGGTGCCCAATCCCGAGGATATGCCGCGCGAGGAACGCCGCCGGGTCTACGGCTACTGGTGATCAGCGGCTGACGCGCGCCTGCAAGGCCGCCGAGGCTTCCTTGGCCTCGCGCCACCAGGCCTGCACCATCGCTCCGGCCGCGCCCGGCCGCGCAAGTCCCACGCCCTGCCCGGCCCACAGCGAGATCATGTCCGGCTGATCGGCCTTGGTCGCCGCGGCCCGCAGCGCCTGGGTCAGCCGATTCTGAACCGGATAGGCCGGGACCTCGTCCTCGACCGCCCGTAGCTCACGCATGAAACGGTTCTCGATGCCGCGCGCGAAGCGGCCGGTGAACGCCCGCGTCAGCCGGGTGGGCTCGTCGCCGGCGCTCTCGATCTCCCCTCGCCAGGGCTGGCTGACAGTGGCCTGATCGGCCAGCAGGAAGGCGGTGCCCATCTGGACGGCGCAGGCCCCCAGCGCCAGGGCGGCCGCCACACCGCGGCCGTCCATGATTCCGCCCGCGGCGATGACCGGCAGGTCCACGGCCTGACCGACCAGGGCGGTCAGGGCCATGGTTCCGACCAGGCTGGCCTCGACCTCGGCCAGGAAATGGCCGCGATGGCCGCCGGCCTCGAAGCCCTGGGCGCAGATCCCGTCAGCCCCGACCTGCGCCCAGGCGCGCGCCTCGGCCACGCTGGTCGCGGTGCCGACCACCAGGGTTCCAGCCGCGTGCAGCGCCTCGACCTGCGCCGCCGTCAGAATCCCGAAGGTGAAGGAGGCGACCGGAGGCGCGGCGCGCACCAGGGCGGCGAGCTGGCTCTCGAAGTCCGGGGCGAATTCGTTGGGGTGGGCGGGGACCGGCTCGCCAAGTTCGGCGTACCAGGGCGCCAGGCGCGCCAACGCGCGGTCCACCTCCACCGCGCCTGGCGTGACGCGCGCGGCCATCAGCAGGTTCACGCCGAACGGGCCCGGCGTCTGCGCCCGCATCGCCGCGACGGCGGCCTCGATGGCGTCGGGCGCCATGGCCCCGCCGGCGATGTGGCCCATGGCGCCAGCCTTAGAGACCGCCGCCGCCATTTCGAAGGACGAGGCGCCGACCATCGGCGCCTGCAGGATCGGGATCGGCAGGGCGGCAAGCTGATCGCGCAGAGTCACGGGACTATTCCTTCTCAGCTTTCTGCCGCGCCATCTTCTCCAGCACCCGTCCACGCCCCTTGGACAGGGCCGTCACCACGCCGCGGAAAGTGCGCACCTCCTGGTCGGAGAACCGCGCCCGGCCCAGCGCCGAGCGCAGGTTCTGCACCATCGAGGGTTTCTTCTCCGGCGGGTGGAAGAAGCCGGCGTCGTCCAGTTCACGCTCGAAGTGCTCGTAGAGGCCCATCATCGCCGTGGCGTCGGCGGGCGGCGGGCCTTCGCGGAAGATCGGCGGCGCGCCGCTCGCCACGGTCATCCGCCACTCATAGGCGTTGATCGCCACGGCCTGGGCCAGGTTCAGCGAGCGGAAGCGCGGATCGATCGGCAGGGTGACCACCGCCTGGCAAAGCGCGATGTCGGCGGTTTCCAGCCCGGCGCGCTCGCCGCCGAACAGCAGGCCGACAGAGCGCCCCTCGGCGACCTCGTGCGAGAGATTGGCCGCCGCCTCGCGCGGGGTCAGGATCGGCAGCTGCAGCTCACGCGGCCGCGCCGTGGTCGCATAGACCAGGTGCAGGCCGGCGATGGCGTCCTCGACCCGGTCATAAACCCGCGCGGCGTTCAGCGGCCACTCGGCGCCGGACGCGGCCGCCCAGGCATGTTCCTGCGGCCAGCCGTCACGCGGATTGACCAGGCGCAGATCGGCCAGGCCGAAGTTCGCCATCACCCGGGCCACAGCCCCAATGTTCTGGGCCAGTTGCGGGACGTTCAGGATAATGCAAGGCGGAGAGGCGGTTTCCATGCCGCGTTTTGAAGTCCGGAAGCCCGCCAATGCAAGAGCGGGCGTGATCGAGGAACCTGGCAATGCGCATTCCCGTCGTCCTGGCCGCCCTCCTTTTGCTTGTCGCCGCCTGCGACAAACCCATGCGCCAGACGGCGTCGGACACGCCGCGGCTGGACATGGCGCTGCTGGATCGCGAGGTCGGCGCCATCGCCGAGCGGGCGCGTCCGGGCGTCCTGGGCGTCGGCCTGATGAACCTGGAGAGCGGCGAGGTCTGGCTGTTCAACGGCGACCTGCGTTTTCCCATGCAGAGCGTCTTCAAGGCGCCGATGGGGGCCGCGGTCCTGGCCGAGGTGGACGCCGGGCGCCTGGACCTGGAACAGCCGATCACCCTGACCGAGAACGACATCTCCCCGCCCCACAGCCCGATCGCCGACGCCTGGCCGGCGCGGAGCGACTACACGGTGCGCGAACTGCTGGTCGCGGCGACCGGTGAATCCGACAACACCGCCGCCGACGTGCTGATGAAGCTGATCGGCGGGCCGGGCGCGGTGACCGCCTGGCTGGACGACGATCACGTCAACGAAATCCGAATCGACCGCTACGAGCGCGAACTTCAGCCCGACAGCGCCGGGCTGGAATCGTTCCGCATCGCCTGGAAGGGCGGCCCGGCCTTCGCCGCGGCGATCGCGCAGGTCCCGCCCGCCCGGCGGCGCGCGGCGATGATCGCCTATCTGGCCGACGAGCGCGACACGGCCACCCCGCGCGGCGTGCTCACCTTCTTCTATACGCTGGACGAGGAGCCGATCCTGTCGCCGACCTCCAAGGCCCTGCTGATGAAGATCATGACCGAGACCCCGACGGGCGCGCAGCGGCTGAAGGCCGGCTTTCCGGCCGGATCGGTGTTCGCCCACAAGACCGGCGCGGGCCGCACCGATCAGGGTGTGAACTCAGCGACCAACGACATCGGCGTCGTCACCCTGCCCGATGGACGGCGTTACGCGGTGGCCTCGTTCCTCAAGGGAGCGACGCTGGACGAGGCCGGGCGAGAGGCGATCCACGCCGATGTGGCGCGCGCGATCACCCGTGGGGTCAGATAAGCCGCTGACCTCCCCTTTGCGTCACGGCGTTGGCCTAGTATACGGCCCTCAACCCTCTTCGTTACGCCCCCGGAGCGCCCTGCCCTCATGGCCAAGATCAAAGTCGCCAATCCTGTCGTCGACATCGACGGCGACGAAATGACCCGCATCATCTGGAAGTGGATCAAGGACAAGCTGATCTTCCCGCATCTGGACATCGATCTGGATTACTACGACCTCGGGATCGAGCACCGCGACGCCACCGACGACAAGGTCACCATCGACGCGGCCGAGGCGATCAAGCGCCACGGCGTGGGCGTGAAGTGCGCGACCATCACCCCCGACGAAGCCCGGGTCGAAGAGTTCGGCCTGAAGAAGATGTGGAAGTCGCCGAACGGCACCATCCGCAACATCCTCGGCGGCGTGGTCTTCCGCGAACCGATCATCTGCAAGAACGTCCCGCGCCTGATCCCCGGCTGGACCCAGCCGATCATCGTCGGCCGTCACGCCTTCGGCGACCAGTACAAGGCCACCGACTTCCTGGTGCCCGGCAAGGGCCGCCTGACCATCAAGTGGGAAGGCGAGAACGGCGACACCATCGAGCATGAAGTGTTCGAGTTCCCCGGCGCCGGCATCGCCATGGGCATGTACAACCTGGACGACTCGATCCGCGAGTTCGCCCACGCCTGCCTGAACTACGGCCTGCAGCGGAAGTACCCGGTCTATCTCTCGACCAAGAACACGATCCTCAAGGCCTATGACGGCCGCTTCAAGGATATCTTCGCCGAGGTCTTCGCCGCCGGTTACGTCGAAAAGTTCAAGGAAGCTGGGATCGTCTACGAACACCGTCTGATCGACGACATGGTCGCCTCGGCGCTCAAGTGGTCCGGCGGCTTCGTCTGGGCGTGCAAGAACTACGACGGCGACGTGCAGTCCGACCAGGTGGCCCAGGGCTTCGGCTCGCTCGGCCTGATGACCTCCGTCCTGATCACCCCGGACGGCAAGATCATGGAATCGGAAGCCGCCCACGGCACCGTGACCCGCCACTTCCGCCAGCATCAGCGCGGCGAATCGACCTCCACCAACTCGATCGCCTCGATCTTCGCCTGGACCCAGGGCCTGAAGCACCGCGCCAAGCTCGACGGCAACCCCGAGCTGACGCACTTCGCCGAGACCCTGGAAAAGGTCTGCGTCGACACCGTCGAAAGCGGCTCGATGACCAAGGACCTGGCGCTGCTGGTCGGCGACACCCAGGGCTGGCTGACGACCGAAGGCTTCATCGACAAGGTCGCGGCCAACCTCGACGCGGCTCTGGCCAAGTCGGCCTAAGCATATGGAACCGCGCGCGCCAGCTCACTGGAGCCTGACGCGCGCGATCTTCCGACTGATCGTTATCGCGATCGTGGGAACGGCGCTGGTCTTCGTGACCGCGCCGTTTTTTGCTTTTCGGGCCGTGAAGGCCGCGGCCCGCGACGGCGACGGCAACGCCCTGGCCCAGCTCGTCGACTATCCGGCCGTCCGCCAGGGCCTGCGCCCGCAGGTGGCCGCCGCCCCGGTGAGCGCGCCGGCCCCGCCCGACATCTGGACCGATCCCATCGGCGCCGTGCGCCGGGCGATCGAGCCGGTGATCCCCACGCCGCCGGCCGTGGAGCCCTATCTCAGCGCCTCCGGCCTCTATGACCTGACGCGCGGCTATGGCCCTGGCAAGGCTCCGCCGGACGCCGATAGGAGCGCTCTCCCCCGCCTGCGCTACTGGGGCCCCAACCGCGCGCGGTTCGCGGTTCCCCCAAAGGGCGCGAAGGCCGGCGCGGGCGCGGTGATCTTCACCTTCGAGCGCCGCGACCTGTTCACCTGGAAACTGGTGCAGATCCGCCTGCCCGATAGCCGATGAACGGTCGGCGCCGGGCGCTCGCCGGCCTGACCGCCGCGCTCTGCTCCATGATCTCGGGTCATGCCCTGGCCGCGACCGGGCCAAGCTGCGCGATCCCTCGAGACGTCCGGCCCGCGCGGGCCGTCCCGCCGCCGGCGCGCGAGGTCTCGCGCGGCGCGCCCGTCGCCTCGTACATGCTGTCGCTCACCTGGTCGCCGGAGTGGTGCCGAAGCCACGCCAACGCCGCCGACGCCCGCATCCAGTGCCGCGACAACCGGTTTGGCTTCGTGGTCCACGGGCTCTGGCCGAACGGGGGCGGCAAGACCCACCCGCGCTATTGCGGCCCCGCCCCGGCGTTGAGCCCCGCCACCGTCCGGGCCAACCTCTGTATGACGCCCTCGCCCGAATTGCTGCAGCATGAGTGGGCGGCCCACGGCAGCTGCGGCTGGAACGCGCCCGAGCCCTACTTCGCCAAGGCCGCGGAGCTGTGGCGGGGGATCAACGCTCCGCCCCTGGTCTTTCCGGTGGGCGCCGCGATCACCGTCGGCGACGTCCGCAGCGCCTTTGCCGCCCGCAATCCTCAGTTGAAGCGCAACGCCCTGTTCGTGAAGGTCGGCGACGGCAACCGCCTGCAAGAGATCCGGGTCTGTTACGACCTGCGCTTCAGACCCGCCGCCTGCACCGGGGGTGTCGGCGCGCCGGACCATGTGCGGATCAGAATCCAGCCCATCAGGCCTTAATGTTCTTGTTTCGTTCGAATTCCAGCGATAGGTTTCGCGACGGATTTGGAGGGAGACAACGACATGATCGGCTATGTCACAATCGGCGCGCTGGATGTTGAGAAGGCCATGCCCTTCTACGACGCGGTCCTGGGCGCCATCGGCTATGAGCGCCAGTTCTTCGACGGCGGCTGGGCCGGGTACGGCCCCAAGGGGCAGGACGCCAACACCTTTGTCTGTCCGCCGTTCGACGGCCAGGCCGCGCGCGGCGGCAACGGGGTGATGATCGCCTTCCTGGCCCCTTCGAAGGACGCGGTGGCGGCGGCGCACACGGCGGCGCTGGCCCAGGGCGGGATCGACGAAGGCGGACCGGGTCCCCGGCCGGCGGACTCCACCAGCTTCTACGGCGCCTATATGCGCGACCCGACCGGCAACAAGATCGCGGTCTTCACCAAGGGCTGAACGGCCCCGGCGATCACCTGCGGACAACAAAAAAGGCCGGGGTTTTCCCCGGCCTTTTCCGTAGCTGTCTAGATCGTGACTTAGGCGGCCACGAAGATCGAACGGCGGCGACGGATCGCCGTGCCAGCCAGACCGAAGCCCGTGATCATCATCGCCCAGGTGGCCGGTTCCGGCACGGCCGAGATCGCGGCGGGCGTCAGGCTGAAGTCGGCGGTGATGAATTCACCGTACCGCTTGCCGTCGTTCAGGCTCCACCAGCCGCCTTCGTTGAAGACCGCGTCGTCCAGATGGATGTTCAGCACGCCATACGAGCCGAAGTCGATGGTGTCGTCGCCGGACCAACGCACGACGCCATTCTGGAAGAAGCCGAACAGCGACGTTTCACCCTGGGTGACGCCACCGATCTGGCCACTGCCGGCGGCCGGCGCCGTGAAGTTGAAGTTCACCGTGATCGTGCTGCCGTTGTAGTCATCGGGGTTCACCGAGGTTTCGGTGGTCCAGATCTTGAACAACTGGACATTGTTCAAAAACGACGGCGGCGCATCGAGGCTGAAGTCGAGAGCGCCCGGGTTCGGGCTCACCGACACGTTCAGGCCGGGGCTGTTGCTGTTGAGCTGCGTGACGGCGTAGTTGCCCGAGAAATCAACGGCGGCGCTGGCCGGAGCGGCCACGGCGGTCAGTGCGAGCGCGGCGCCTGCCGCAGCGATAAATTTGAACATGATAAGCTATCCCAGCATCAAAACCCGCGCCTTGCGGCGCTACCTAGGATGGTGAACTAAGGCTTAACCGCGAACCCGACAAGCTCACTCGCCTCACACGGGTACTCAAATTTCAAATTCGCCGAGGCCCGTCAGAATGCGGCCCGAAAACGCGGTGAACGTGCATTCCAGCGTCGAAATCTGACGCGAAAAGGCGCGGCTATCCGGCACGTTTCGGCGAATCACGGGACGAAAAACGGCGCGAAGGAGACCTTCGCGCCGTTGCTCATATCTCACCGATGGAACGGGCCTTAGCCGGCCAGCGCGGCCTTGACCGCCGCCATGCCTTCAGCCGCCAAGGCGCCGTCCGGCGCGCCGCCCTGGGCGAAGTCGGGACGCCCGCCCGCGCCCTGCCCGCCCATGGCCAGCACCGCGGCCTTGGCCAGTTCAACGGCGCTGAACTTGCCCGCCGCCGAGCCGGTCACCGCGACCGCCACCGCGGCCTTGCCCTCGGCCGAACCGATCAGGGCGATCACGCCGTCGGGGATTTGCTTGCGGAACTCCTCGACAATCGGACGCAAGTCCTTGCCGCCGACGCCGTCCATGACCCGCGCGATGACCTGCACCCCGCCGATCTCTTCAGGCCCGGTCGGCGCGCCGCCGCCACCGCCGCCCATGGCGAGCTGGCGCTTGGCTTCGCTCAGTTCCTTGTCGAGCTTGCGGCGTTGGGCCTCCAGGGCCTCGACGCGCGCCAGGACTTCGGACACCGGCGCCTTGAACTGGTCGGCGAGCGCCTTGGCCACCCCGGCCTGTTCGATCAGCCAACGCCGCGCTGCTTCGCCGGTCAGGGCCTCGATACGCCGCACCCCGGCGGCGACGCCGCCCTCGGAGACGATCTTGAACAGCGCGATATCGCCGGTGCGGGCCACGTGGGTGCCGCCGCACAACTCGACCGAATAGTCGCCTTCGCCGTCCAGCGACTTGCCGAGCGCGAGCACGCGGACGGTGTCGCCGTACTTCTCGCCGAACAGCGCCACGGCCCCGGCCTCGATCGCCTTGTCAGGCGCCATTTCCTGGGTGTTGGCGGGCAGGTTCTGGCGGATGACCGCATTGACCTCGGCTTCGATCTTTTCGACCTCCACCGCCGTTAGCGGGCCGCCATGGCTGAAGTCGAACCGCATGCGCTCGCCGTCGACCATCTGGCCCTTCTGCGAGACGTGCGGGCCGAGCACGTGGCGCAGAGCCGCGTGCAGCAGGTGAGCGGCCGAGTGGTTGGCGCGCGTGGTGGTGCGCAGGTCGGGATCGACGGCGAGGCGGGCCTCGGCGCCGACCGCCAGTTCGCCGGTCAGGATCTCGATCTCGTGGACGAACAGGTCGCCGGCCTGCTTTTGGGTGTCGAGCACCTTGGCCTTGCCGCCGGTCCATTCGATTTCGCCGACATCACCCGCCTGGCCGCCGCTCTCAGCGTAGAAGGGCGTGCGGTCGAACACCGCCAGCACGGTCTCACCGGCCTTGGCGCCCGCGATCTCAGCGCCGCCGGACACCAGGGCCAGCAACTTGCCGGTGGCTTCGGTGGTGTCGTAGCCGAGGAACTGGGTCGCGCCCAAGCGCTCGCGGATGGCGAACCATTCCGCGCCCTGCGCCGATTGGCCCGAGCCGGTCCAGGCTTCACGGGCCTGGTCCTTCTGGCGCTTCATGGCGTCCTCGAAGCCCGACAGATCGACCGAGATGCCCTTGGCGCGCACCGCGTCCTGGGTCAGGTCGAGCGGGAAGCCGTAGGTGTCGTAGAGCTTGAAGGCGGTTTCGCCAGACAGCATGTCGCCGGCGTTCATGTTGGCGGTGGCCTCGTCCAGCAACGTCATGCCGCGGCCGAGCGTGCGGCGGAAGCGTTCTTCCTCCTGGCGCAGGGTCTCGACGATCACCGGCTCGGCGCGCTTCAGCTCCGGATAGGCGCCGCCCATCTCGGCCACCAGCACGGGGGCCAGGCGGTGCATCAACGGCTCTTCGGCGCCCAGCAGGTGGGCGTGGCGCATGGCGCGGCGCATGATCCGGCGCAGGACATAGCCGCGGCCTTCGTTCGAGGGCGAGACGCCGTCGGCGATCAGGAAGCTGGTGGAGCGCAGGTGGTCGGCGATCACCCGGTGCGAGGGACCATTGGAGCCGCCGGCGACCAGTTCCTTCGACGCCGCGATCAGCGTGCGGAACAGGTCGATGTCATAGTTATCGTGGACGCCCTGCAGGACCGCGGCGATGCGCTCCAGGCCCATGCCGGTGTCGATCTGCGGCTTGGGCAGATCGCGGCGCGTGCCGTCGGCGAACTGCTCGAACTGCATGAAGACCAAGTTCCAGATCTCCACGAACCGGTCGCCGTCCTCGTCCGGGCTGCCGGGAGGGCCGCCAGGAATGTGCGAACCGTGGTCGTAGAAGATTTCCGAGCAGGGCCCGCAGGGGCCGGTGTCACCCATCGACCAGAAGTTATCGTTGGTCGCGATGCGGATGATCTTCTCGTCCGGCAGGCCGGCGATCTTCTTCCACAGCTCGGCCGCTTCATCGTCGGTGTGGTAGACGGTGACGCACAGCTTCTCAGCCGGGATCTTAAATTCCTTGGTCAGCAGGTTCCAGGCGTACTCGATCGCCCCGGCCTTGAAGTAGTCGCCGAAGGAGAAATTCCCCAGCATCTCGAAGAAGGTGTGGTGGCGCGCGGTGTAGCCGACATTGTCGAGGTCGTTGTGCTTGCCGCCGGCGCGCACGGACTTCTGCGACGAGGCCGCACGCGGCGCGGGCGGCGTCTCGGCGCCGGTGAAGTAGTTCTTGAACGGCACCATGCCTGCGTTGACGAACAGCAGGGTCGGATCGTTCTGCGGAACGAGCGGGGCCGACGGAATGATCAGGTGATCATTCTTCTCGAAGTAGCCCAGGAAGGCGCTGCGGATTTCGTTGAGGCTCTGCATGGCTCATCGGACGCTGAAACGGAAAAAGTGGATATGGGGTCGCGCAATCTGCGCCGCCCCGCGCGCGACCGTTTACGAATTTTGTCAGCGCCCGCAAAGGAAAAGGACGCTTGGACGGGCTGCGTCCAAGCGTCCTCACGCATTGCGGAACGATCGCGCGGGGGTCCCGGCCTTCAAAGGCGGGTCCGAACGTCGGGTTGGGCGCGTCCGGCCTCCGAAGGCCGTGGCGATCATCCGCGACGCGATCCCTATTCGGCGTCGCTCTCTTCTTCGGCGGTCGGGCCGACCAGCAGCTCTTCCTCGATGACTTCCTTGGCGCCGCGGACCTGCTTTTCGATCTGGGCCGCGATGTCAGGATTGTTCTTGAGGAATTCCCGAGCGTTATCACGCCCTTGACCGATCCGGGTCGAGTTCCAGGAGAACCAGGAACCAGACTTTTCGACAACGCCGGCCTTCACGCCGAGGTCGATGATCTCGCCCAGCTTGGAGATGCCTTCGCCGTACATGATGTCGAACTCGACCTCCCGGAACGGCGGGGCGACCTTGTTCTTCACGACCTTCACGCGGACGTTGTTGCCGACGATTTCGTCGCGGATCTTCACCGAACCGGTCCGGCGGATGTCCAGACGGACCGAGGCGTAAAACTTCAGCGCATTGCCGCCCGTGGTGGTTTCCGGGCTGCCGTACATCACGCCGATCTTCATCCGAATCTGGTTGATGAAGATGACCAGGGTGCCGGACTTGGAGATCGAGGCGGTCAGCTTGCGCAGCGCCTGGCTCATCAGACGGGCCTGCAGGCCCGGCAGGCTGTCGCCCATCTCGCCTTCAATTTCGGCCCGCGGCGTCAGCGCCGCCACCGAGTCGATGACGATCACGTCGACAGCGCCGGAACGCACCAGGGTGTCGGTGATCTCCAGGGCCTGTTCGCCGGTGTCCGGCTGCGAGACCAGCAGGTCGTCCAGGTTCACGCCCAGCTTACGGGCGTAGGACGGGTCGAGCGCATGCTCGGCGTCCACGAAGGCCGCGGTGCCGCCGTTCTTCTGAACCTCGGCCACCACATGTAGGGCGAGCGTGGTCTTACCCGAGCTTTCCGGCCCGTAGATCTCCACGACCCGTCCCTTGGGCAGGCCGCCGATGCCCAGCGCGATGTCAAGGCCGAGGGAGCCGGTCGAAACCGCCTCAACCTCGATCTTGCTCTTCGAGCCAAGCTTCATCACCGAGCCCTTACCAAAGGCCCGATCGATCTGGGCGAGCGCCGCTTCCAGCGCCCGCGCCTTGTCACCTTCTTCTCGTCCCACGAGTTTCAACGCCGACTGACTCATTGCAAGGCGCTCCTTGTTTCATGATTCCAACCCGACAGTTCGACTCTCGAAAGAGCCGCCGGCCGTCTGAACAAAGGCGTACGCAGTTTGTTCTATGTTCGCAAGATGTTCTTTTTTGCCGAAAGCGCCGCCACGACCGATTCTGACGCAGCCTTCAGAAGGCGTAGACGGCCGACATTCCGAAGCGGCGGGGGCGCGGCGCGAACACCTGGGGCTGGCGGGCCGCGGTGGCGAAGGTCGGGCGGTCGCCGTCGAGGATGTTGTCCACGAAGGCCCCCAACGTCCAGGACGCGGTCTGCACCGAAGCGCGCGCGTTCAGCAGCAGCAGGCCGCCCAATTTGACGTCGGCCGCGGTCCCGGTGTCGAAGGCGCTGTGCGAGATCCCGACATAGGAGGCGTCGCCACGGGCCAGGAAATCGAGGTTCGCGGCCAGGGGACGGCGGTACTCGACCCAGCCGCTGGCGGCCGCTCGGGGCACGACCGGGATCCGGTCCCCCGCGCTGCCTAGTCCGATCGCATAGTTGGTCGCCTGATCCTTGGTCAGCACCGCGTCGGTCAGCGACAGGTTCAGTCCGCCCTTCCAGGCGGGGCTGGCGGTGTAGACGGTCTCGGCCTCCAACCCGAACACCCGGGCCTGGCCGAGGTTGGTGATGAAGGCGAAGGCGCCGTTGGTGCTGTTGGCGCTGTACTGCATGTCGCGCCAGTCGATCCGGTAGACCGTGGCGTTGAGCACCAGCCGGTTGTCGAGCCAGGCGGTCTTCAGCCCCGCCTCATAGTTCCAAAGGCTGTCGGCGTCATAGGCGGCCAGTTCCGGCGGCAGTCCCGGAACGGTGTTGATGCCGCCCGGGCGGAACCCCTGGGCGGCCTGGGCGTAGCCCATGATCGAACGGCTGAAGCGATGGCTCGCCACGAACTTCAGGCTCCATCCGGCCTCCTGCGTGGTGGCGAAGAAGTTGGCCTCGGAGGTGTTGGAGATGACGTTGACGACCAGCGCCCTCCCCTCGGTCTGCTTGTCGTACGAGAAATGGCGCGCCCCAAAGACCAACGTACTGTCGCGGTCGGCGCCCAGGGTGATCTCGCCAAACACCGCACGCTGGCGCAGTCGGCTGTCGACGATGCGTCGGCCGGTGAACCCCGCCGAGGGCGAGGGCAGGCCGCTCACGGCGTCGCCGACCACGACCTGGCTGTCGATCGTATCGTTGCGCACCTCGTGAAACAGCCCCGCGGTCCAGGCGACGAAGCCAAGGCCGGCCGAACGCAGGCGCAACTCCTGCACCTGCGCCCTCAGCTCGATCGGCTGGTTCAGCAGGCCGGGCGAACGGCTGTCGACATAGGCCGAATAGGAGTCCAGCTCGCCCGGCGTGCAGGCCCCCTCCATCGGCAGTCCCAGGTAGCGTTTGCATCCGTCGAGACTGCGCCGCTCCGACAGCAGGACGGCGGTGTAGTCGATCCTGCGGGTGCTATCCCACTGATAGGAGGCCGCCGTCGCGGTCAGCTGGACGCTCGAGACGCGCCAGTTCAGCGAGCCGTCATAGAGCGTCATCCGGCTTCGGAACGGCGTGCGGACATAGTTCTCCGAGACGTGGGACGGCGCGCCGAGCGAGCTTGCGCTGGCGTCGTCGTCCGTCGCGTCCTGATGGGCGATCGTCAGGTTGAGCTGCAAATTCTCGGTGGGCTCCGCGCCGACTCCGAGGCGCAGGCCGCTGGCCGAACTGCCGTTGATCCGCGACAGCCCCAGGCGGGCGTTGTCGGTGAAGGCCGGCTCGTCGCGATGATAGGCCGCCAGCCGCAGGCCGAGCCGGTCGGCGATCAGCGGCTGATTGACCACCAAGGTCTGGGCGCCGCCCAGATCCCCGGCGTTGGTGGAGGCCTCGCCCTCCACCATCCCGCCCCGCCGTGACAGGTCGGGGCGATTGAACATGATCTTGAAGGCGCCGCCCATGGCGCTGGAGCCGTAGAGGGTGCCCTGCGGCCCGCGCAGCAGCTCCACCTGCTGAACGTCGACCAGCAGGAATTCCGGGAACGAGCCGCCGGGATCGGCGGTGGTGCCGCTGGGGCCGGTGACCGGAATGTCGTCGTAATAGAGCGCCGTGGTCGCCTCGCCGGAACCGTAGACGCCGCGCAGGCTAAGACGGTTGCGGCCGGTGCCGGTGCTGGTCTGGGTGAGGCCGGGCATCAGCGCGGCGACGTCACGGAAGTTCGTCACCCCGGCGCGGCGCAGCTCTTCGCCCGACAGCGCGCGCACCGACATCGGGGTGAGTTGTTCCAGCGTCGGGCGACGCAGCGCGGTGACGACCACCCCCTCGACATCGGCCGCCACATCGATGGCGACCGCCGCCGGCGCGCGCTCGATCAGGAACCGGCCCTGGAAGTCGCGCCAGGTCAGCCCCGACCCTTTCAGCAGCTCGCTCAGCGCCTGACCAGAGTCCATGCGCCCCGAAACGCTGCGGCCGCGCAGGCCGGAGACCACGCCGGGGGGGAACAAAATGTCGCGGTCGCTCTGGGCGGAGAACGCGGTCAGCGCCTTGTCGAGCGGCAGGCCCGCGGGAATTGCGAACAGCGGGCGTCGCTCGGCCGCGTGCGCCGGAACGCTCGCCAGAACCGCGCAGCACATGCACGCCGCAACCAACCCAAACCGCAAGACACTCAAGGGGCGCAAGGCTCCGTACCGTCTCCGTGGTCTTCCATGGACTGGGCGCCCGGCGCCAGCCCCGTCACGTCGCACACAGACGCTTTGCCCCGGTCAAGGTGCATGCCGTTGGCGAAGGGTCGATGCATGCCTGAAAATCCAGCACGGGTGTTTCAACCCGCCGACCCTTCCCAAACGTCATTGACCTGGGCGCCCCCATCAACAACCATGACGCCAATAAGACAATTCGGGGTGTTCAGGAAATTTAGATGGCGTGGGCGGACACGACCAGGGCCGGAGGCAAGCCGGAAGGGCTTGCGCATGCGTCGATCCCGTATCAGCACGCCTTGCGCGCGTTCTTTCGCCGCAGGGCCGACGGACACGAGATCGACGACCTGATTCAGGAAGTGCTCCTCCGACTCCACAATCGCCGAAACGGCGGCGAGGTCACGAACCTCTCCAGCTTCATCTTCCAGACCGCGACCAACGTCCTGCTCGATCGCCGCCGCCGCGACACCGTCCGGCGGCGCGGCGCGCACTGCGAACTGGAAGAAGCCCACCACCCCCTCGACGAGCTCTCGCCCGACCGCATCCTCCAGGCCAAGCAGGAGGCCGCCGTGGCCCTCGAGGCCCTGGCCCAGCTGTCGCCGCGAACCCGCTCGGCTTTCATGCTCGTCCGGTTCGAGGGCATGAGCTACAAAGCTACCGCGGCGCAACTTGGCATCTCCGTCAGCGCCGTCGAGAAACATGTCACCAAGGCTCTCCGGATCATTTCGATCCGGCTGCAGGAATTCGATGAACGACAACCGACCACAGCACGGATCTTCCGGTAGCCCGGACGCCGCGGCGTGGTTCGTTCAGCTTGAGCGCCACCCGCACGACGCGGAGCTGCGCCGAGCCTTCGAGACCTGGCTGGCGGCCGATCCCCATCATCACGACGACTGGGCCCTGGTCAGCGGCGCCTGGACGCGCCTGGACGCCCTGAAGGACGATCCGGCCGTCCTCGCCGCCCGGCGGGCGCTGAGCGCCGACCTCGCCGCCACGCGTCGCGGCCCGCCCCTGCGCTGGGCCGCCGGGCTCGCCGTGGCCGCGGTGCTGGGCGGAGGCCTGCTGGGCCTGAATTCGTGGCGGCAGGCGGGACAGGCCGATCAACCGGCGAGCGTCGCGGCGGTCGCCCAGGACCTGGCGGTTTATCGCACGCCGGTCGGCGGCCAGAACACCGTCACCCTGGAGGACGGCTCCCAGGTGACGCTCAACACCGACACCGAGGTGCGCCTCACCGGCTGGGGCCGCCAGCGCGCCCTCACCGTGGTCCGGGGCGAGGCCTTCTTCCAGGTCGCCAAGAACCCCGAACGGCCCTTCGTGGTGACCGCGGCCGGCCGCACGGTCACCGCGCTGGGCACCGCCTTCGACGTCCGCGTCGACCCCAGCCAATGGTCGGTCAGCCTGATCGAAGGCAAGATCAGGGTCGCGGCCGACGACGCCAGCGTCGACCTGACGCCCGGCCATCACCTGCAGCAGCGCGGCGACGAGGCCTGGAGCGTCGAGGCGCGCAATGTCGCCGACCTGACCAGCTGGCGCGACGGCAGCCTGGTCTTCGAAAATCGCCCCCTGGCCTCGATCGTCCAGGAGATGAACCGCTACTCCGAGCAGAAGGTGCGGATCACCGATCCGGCCCTGGCGGCGACCCCGCTGAGCGGCCGCTTCAAGACCGGCGACGTGGCCGGCTTCGTGGCCACATTGGAAGCCTACGGCATGGCCCGCTCCAGCCAGACGGCGCCTGCGACGATCGACCTATTTCCTCTCTCCGCGGGGTGAGGATATCCCCTCCGGCTGCGTCTTGAAGACGACGGCCGGCGCCGTTCGCGCCGGTGGCCTGGAGGGACTTCCATGAAGACGATCTACAAGGCGCTGGCGACCAGCGCGCTTTGCGCCTCGGCCTGGCTTGCAGCCGGCCCGACCCTGGCGGCGCCGCTGACGCCCGCCGACCGCAGCCAGCTGATCGGCGCGGTCGACGCCTATACGCCGAAGATGAACGACGCGGCGCTCAAGATCTGGAACTACGCCGAACTCGGCTATCTCGAAACCAAGAGCACCGCGGTCCTCCAGGACCAGCTGAAGGCCGCCGGCTTCACCATCAAGACCGGCGTGGCGGGCGAGCCCACGGGCTTCATCGCCAGCTTCAAGAACGGCTCGGGTCCGGTCATCGCGATCCTGGCCGAGTTCGACGCCCTGCCTGGCCTGAGCCAGGCCGCCGTTCCCACCAAGCAACCCATCGCTGGTCATGACGCGGGCCACGGCTGCGGTCACAATCTGTTCGGCGCGGCCTCGGTCGCCGGCGCCGTCGCGCTGAAGTCCTGGATGATCCAGAACAAGGTGCAGGGCGAGATCCGCCTGTACGGCACGCCCGCCGAAGAAGGCGGCTCGGGCAAGGTCTACATGGTCCGCGACGGCCTGTTCGACGACGTCGACGTCACCCTGCACTGGCACCCGGGCAACACGAACTCGGCCAACCAGGGCACCTCGATGGCCAACATCAGCGGCAAGTTCCGCTTCTATGGCCAATCCAGCCACGCCGCGGGCGCTCCGTGGGCCGGCCGCTCGGCCCTCGACGGCGTCGAGATCATGAACGTCTCGACCAACTACCTGCGTGAACACATTCCGGACCGCACGCGCATCCACTACGTCGTCACCAACGGCGGCAAGGCCCCGAACGTCGTGCCGGACTTCGCCGAGGTCTATTACTACGTCCGCAACGCCGACCCGAAGATCGTCGTCGACGTGATGGGCCGGGTGAAGAAGGCCGCCGACGGCGCGGCCATGGCCACCAACACCAAGGTCGAGTTCGAACAGACCGGCGGCGTCTACAACCTGCTGCCCAACGACGTGCTGGGCAAGGTCATGTACGACTCGCTGAACAGCGTCGGCGGCATCACCTGGACGCCGGAAGAGACCAAGTTCGCCCAGGAACTGGCCAAGTCCCTGCCGAACGGCGGCGGCGACCTGAGCTCGGTCGGCAAGATCCAGACCTACAAGAACGCCGACACCTCCGGTGACGCCGGCGGCGGCTCCACCGACGTGGCCGACATCAGCTGGGTCACGCCCACGGTCGGCCTTTCGACGGCGACCTTCGTGCCGGGTTCGGCCGGCCACAGCTGGCAGAACGTCGCGGCCGGCGGCATGAGCATCGGCCTCAAGGGCGCGGCGCTCGCCGCCAAGACCCTGTCGATCACCGGCGCGGAGCTGTTCTCCAACCCCGACCTGATCGCCAAGGCCAAGGCTGAGCTGAAGGAACGCCAAGGCGCGGACTTCCAGTACAAGGCCATGGTCGGCGACCGCAAGCCGCCGCTCGACTACCGCAAGGCTGGCGGCGCTGAGTAAGCGTTAGCCCAGCAGGGTGGAACCTGGTCCCCCCAGGCCAGGCTCCACCCGACTGCGGGCGCCCCCGGACGCCCGGTTTCAAGCCTCCGGTATCCGCAGCTCCCCCAAAATTCGTCGACAACCTACAGTGTGGAACGCCCTCGCCGCTGCGTCTTGATACCGAGACGAGTCCGTTTGGAGGGCTCGCCCATTAGGTTTGAGAGGACGGGGGACAAATGATGACGCGGAAATACGCCATGACCGGCGCCGCCATGGCGTTGGTCATGATCATGGGGGGCGGCGCGAACGCCGCGACCATCACGCCGCCCGGCGAAGCCTTCGCCCAGAACCCCGGCAGCGACTACTTCCTGGCCGACTACACCGCCTATGAGGCGTATCTGAAAACCCTGGCGAGCCAGTCCGACCGCATGAAGCTGGTCGACATCGGCAAGTCCGAGGAAGGCCGCACCCAGTGGGTGGCGATCGTCTCCTCCCCCGCCAACCTCGCCAAGCTCGATCACTACAAGTCGATCGCCAAGCGCTTGGCCAAGGCCGAGGGCCTGACCAAGGAAGAGGCCGCCAAGCTGGCCGCCGAGGGCAAGGCCATCGTCTGGATCGACGCGGGCATGCACGCCACCGAGGTCGTCACCTCGCAAGGCCAAATCCAGGTCCTCTACCGCCTGCTCAGCCAGAACGACCCGGAGACCCTGCGTCACCTGGACGACGTGATCGTCCTCTACGGCCACGACAATCCGGACGGCATGGAGCTGGTCTCGGACTGGTACATGCGCGACGCCGACGTGAAGAAGCGCGACGTCAACACGATCCCGCGGCTCTATCAAAAGTACGTCGGCCACGACAACAACCGCGACAGCTTCATGTCGCACATGTCCGAAACCACCAACGTGAACAAGATGCTGTTCCGCGAGTGGTATCCGCAGATCATCTACAATCAGCACCAACCCGCCCCGGCCGGCATGGTGGTGTTCGTGCCGCCGTTCCGCGACCCCTTCAACTTCAACTACGACCCGCTGGTCATGACGACCCTGCAGGAAGTCGGCATGGCCATGCACAGCCGCCTGGTCGCCGAGGACAAGCCGGGTTCGGGCGCACGTAGCGCGGCCCCCTACTCCACCTGGCACAACGGGATGGAACGCTCGGTCGCCTACTTCCACAACGCCGTGGGCCTGCTGACCGAGATCACCGGCAACCCGACGCCGATGCCGCTGGCCCTGGTGCCCGACGTGCAGCTGGCCAGCAACGACCGGCCGATGCCGGCCGCCCCGCAGACCTGGCACCTGAACCAGACCGTCGAGTATCAATACAGCCTGAACCGTGCGGTCATCGACTACGCCGCCCGTAACCGCGAGCGGCTGCTGTTCAACATCTACAAGATGGGCGCGAACAGCATCGACAAGGGCCAGAAGGATTCCTGGACCATCACGCCGACCAAGATCGACGCCCTGAAGGAAGCGGCCAAGACCGCCAAGGCGCCTGTCGAAGATCCGGTGCTGGCCGCCATGATCGGCCGCGGCGCGGTCGACCCGACCCTCTACAAGTCGGTCCTGCAGTCGCCTGAAACCCGCGACCCGCGCGGCTATGTGATCCCCGCCGACCAGGCCGACATGCCTACGGTGGTCACCTTCCTGAACGCGCTGATCAAGACCGGCGTCGACGTGGACAAGGCGACCAAGCCGTTCAAGGTCGGGACCAAGACCTATCCGGCCGGCTCCTATGTGGTGAAGACCGCCCAGGCCTATCGCCCGCACGTGCTCGACATGTTCGAGCCGCAAGACCACCCGCACGACGTGGAATATCCGGGCGGTCCGCCGAAGTCGCCCTACGACATCACCGGCTACACCCTGGCCTACCAGATGGGGATCAAGTTCGACCGTATCCTCGAGGGCTTCGACGGCCCGTTCGAGCGCGTGCCGGACGTGATCGCCGTGACCTCGGGCTCAGTGAAGGGTTCGGGCAAGGCCGGTTGGCTGATCAGCCATGAGACCAACAAGAGCTTCACCCTCACCAACCGCCTGCTGAAGGCCGGCGCGCCGGTGTTCTGGCTGAAGGAAGGCTCCAAGGCCGGCAAGCAGGCCTTTGGTCCCGGCGCCATCTGGGTTCCGGCCTCGGCCCAGGCCCAGGCGATCGTGACCGCCAGCGTCAAGGATCTGGGCATCGACGCCTACGCCGTCGGCGCCAAACCGGCCGGCGAGTCCCTGCCCCTGAAACCGGTCCGCATCGGCCTGGTCGACGTCTATGGCGGCTCGATGCCCTCGGGTTGGAACCGCTGGCTGTTCGAACAGTTCGAGGCGCCCTTCGAGGTGGTCTATCCGCAGCGCCTCGACGCCGGGAACCTGGCCAAGGACTACGACGTCCTGGTGTTCGCCGACGGCACCTTCCCAGCCCCCGCCGGTGGTCCGTTCCGCGGCGGCCGCAGCTTCCCGCAGCCCAAGGCCGAGGACATCCCCGCCGAGTTCCATCCGTGGCTGGGTACGGTGACCGACGCCAAGACCCTGCCGCAGCTGGCGGCCTTCGCCAAGGACGGCGGCACCCTGATCGCCGTCGGCTCGTCGGGCCGCCTCGCCACCGCCCTGGGCGCCCCGGTCGAGGTCGCCGTCGCCAAGAAGGACGGCGACAAGCTGACCGCGCTCACGACCAAGGAATTCTACATTCCCGGCTCGGTGCTGCGCGCCAAGGTCGATAACCGCCAGCCGCTGGCCTATGGCCTGCCGCAGGACGTGGACGTGTTCTTCGACCGCAGCCCGACCTTCAACCTGAAGGCCGCGGCGACCGGCGTGGCCAAGGTGTCCTGGTTCGACACCGAGACCCCGCTGCGCAGCGGCTGGGCCGTCGGCCAGGAGAAGCTGAAGGGCTCGACCGCCGTGCTCGACATCGACCTGGGCAAGGGCAAGCTGTTCGTGATGGGTCCAGAAGTGACCCAGCGCGCCCAGTCGTACGGAACCTTCAAGTTCCTGTTCAACGGCCTGCTCTACGGACCGGCGATCGCCGCCAGCCGGTAGTCGCTTCTAAAAACGATCAAGGGCGCCGGGACTTCTCGTCCCGGCGCCCTTTTTCATGCCTGCGCGACGCCTTGCCTCAAAGAAGAAGGGCGCCGACCTCTCGGCCGACGCCCTTCGCCGCAAGGACGATGCGGATCTCTAGGCGCTCCCCGGCCACATCGGCCGAGGAGCGCCCTGTCGTGGCCTAGAAGCGCTTGCGGACGCCCACATAGTAGGCGCGGCCAAGCACGTCGTAGTTCTGGGCGTCGTAGTTGCCCTCGGTGTCGCCAGCCTGCGGGGGAGCTTCGTCGAACAGGTTGTTCACACCAAAGCGCAGGTCGGTTTCCCAAGGCAGCTTCACGCGGCCGTTGAGGTCGAACACGTGATAGGCCTTCACGCCGCGCGAGGTGCTGGTCGGGGTGACCACCTTGGCGGAGTTCTCCATTTCGCTGAGGTAGCGCCAGCGCAGGCCGATGCTGGCCGGACCGTTGGTGTAGGTCGCCGTGGTGACGGACTTCCACTCCGGGTGAGCCAGACCAGCGCTGCTTTCGACGGCGGTGTTCCAGGTGCCGACATAGTCGTAGGTCGCAGCGCCCGGCAGGCCCTGGATCTTGAACGTATCCAGCCAGCCGACAGCGACGTTGAAGCCGAGCGAGCCGGCCTTGTCGCCGAGGCCGACGTCCATCAGGTCGATGGTCCAGTCAAACTGGAAGTCGACGCCGGTGGTTTCGAACTGGCCCAGGTTCGACAGCGGTTGAACCGGGTTGAGCGGCACGCCGCTCGCCTTGTTGCGGGTCAGCAGCTGGCAGTAATAGTTGTTCGGATCGTAGGTCGGGTTCGCGCCGCCGGCGTTGTAGCAGAACTGGAAGGAGTTCTTGATCGGCAGCTGGCCGACAGCGCCCTTCACCTTGATGCTGTACCAGTCGAGCGAGGCCGACATCCGGCTGAACAACGGCGACTCGAACGGCGACTGGATGACCGCGCCGAACGAGAAGGTGTCGGCGGTTTCTTCTTCCAGCTCCGGGTTGCCGCCGGTCAGGGCGAACACCTGGGCGGTGCCCAGCTGGTAGCTGTCGAGGATGTTCGCCGGCACGCCTTGCGCCAGGCAGAGCGCGGCCACTTGAGCCCCGTTGGCGCCGCGGCGGAAGGATGAACGCACATCGCAGGGATCGCCGTCGGTCGTCGTCGGACCGGCGGTGCCGATCGCCACGCTGCCGGTCGAGACCGGGGCGTAGAGTTCGCCGACGCTCGGGGCGCGGATGGCGCGGTTATAGCCGCCGCGCAAACGCAGGCCGTCGATGACCTTCCAGTCGAAGTCGGCCTTGTAGGTGTGGATCGCGCCGACCGAGCTGTAGTCGGAGAAGCGATAGCCGAGGTTGGTGTTGAGTTCCGCGATGAAGGGGATGTCCTTCAGGATCGGGATCAGCACTTCGCCGAACAGCTCGTAGGTGTCCACCGAACCACCGGCGTCGCGCAGCACGCTGTAGCCCAGCACGTCGCTGGTGCCGTCGGGCTGGTTGAGCTGGCTGTCGGGGGTGAAGGTGTACTCGTTGCTGCGGTAGTCGGCGCCGAGGGCGAAGCGGACGTCGCCGGCCGGCAGTTCGAACGCGCTACCCTGCACGCTGGCTTCGATCGTGCGCTGCTCCAGGGTGTTCTGGTTCAGCGTGCGACGGCTGATGTAGCGGATGCAATCGCCGGACGGGGTCAGGTTGCCGAACGGGTTGAAGCCGCCCGCGCAGTATTCGGTGCCGCCCGTCGGGCTGTTCAGCAGACGCGCGGTGGCGCTGGCGCTGGCGCCGCCCAGTTGTTCGTTGTCGAAGCTGGCCTTGCTGAACGAGGCGTAGGCGTCCCAGGTCCAGTCCTTGAAGCCGACATCGCCCGCGAGGCCCGAGGTCAGCTGGTAGACGGTGTAGCTGTACTTTTGGATCCGCGGCCCGAGGATATCGAGCGCCTTGTAGAAGGTGAAAGCGCCGCCCGGGGTCGGACGCGAGGCCAGGATGGCCTTGAATTCGTTCGGAATGAACGGGTTCGAGACCGGCACGGACAGGCCGTAGACGTTCGAAGCCAGGGTCGGGTTGGTGACGCCGACGGACTCATAGTCGGTGAAGGTGAACTGCGTGAAGAAGCGCAGGGTGTCGGACAGGTCGTAGTCGACCTTGCCGAACACCGAATAGCGGTCGAGGTCCGACTGCATGGACGAGCCATTGTAGCCGAAGTTGACCTGCTGCTGGGTGCCAGCGGCGTTCGAGTTGACGATATAGGCGCTGTCGGTCTGCGGATCGCGGAAGTTCTGGACCGGAACGCCGGCCGTGGAGAACAGCGTCTGGTCGGTGTTGAAGCCGATTTGGCCGGTGTACTTGCCGGCCGAGTTGCCGGTCAGAGCCTTGGTGCCGTACTGGCCCACGAACACGTTGTTGACCGAGGCGAGGGTCGGCAGGTTCGCGCCGAACAGCACGGTGCCTTGCGGAATGGTGCTGAGGCCCGGCGCCGAGGTGCGGAAGACGTAGTAGTCGCGGGCGCTCTGCAGGGCGCGGTCGCGGTTGGTGTAGTCGACCGAGATGACCGCCCGGCCCTTGCCTTCGTTGAACTGCGACCCAGCGGTCAGCGCGATCTTGAAGGACTCGGCGTCGCCCTTTTCGGAGATGCCGTACTGGCTGTCGACGGTGATGCCGTCGAAGTTACGCTTCAGACGGAAGTTCACCACGCCGGCGGTGGCGTCCGAGCCATAGGCCGTCGAGGCGCCGCCGGTGATGACTTCGACGTTCTCGATCAGGGCTTCGGGGATGGTGTTCAGGTCGACCGAGCCGTCCGGGTTGGAAGGCTGCAGGCGGCGGCCGTCCATCAGGATCAGGGTGCGCTTGGCGCCCAGGCCGCGGAGCGAGGCGTACGACTGGCCGCCGTTCAGGCCGGTCGAGGTCGAGCCGGTGTTGCCCTGGCCGAACGAGCCGGAGAATTGCGGCATTTGCGACAGCGACTTTTCGACGGTCACCTGTCCGGTGTTTTCGATGGCCGCCTGGCCGACCGAAACGATGGGGCTGTTGGCGACGTAGTCAGGCCGGGCGATGCGCGAACCGGTGACGACGACTTCTTCAACAGCCACTTCGCTCCCGGCCGTCTGCGCCTGCGCCGCGCCTGCGAGCAAGGCGCTGATGGCGCAGCTACCCGCCATAAGCCACTTCAACGAACTAGAATTCATGCGACCGCCCTTGGATTTTTGACGACACGCCCCTCGCGCGTCCGGTTCCAAGACGCAGCGGCTCTCCAGAGCCACATGTCCGAATTGAAACTTTTCGCCCGGCGGGGTCAGCGCCTGATCCGCCAAGGCCCGGCGCCGCATCGCTAAGCAGGGGCGCCCCTGGACAGGCCGATCAGCCGGCCGCCACAATGGGCGTGCGTGCAAGGCTCCCTGTCCCTGCCGCAATAGCGTGGAATCTCAAGTTTGCGGCCGGAAAAGCAGCTCGACGCAGCGCCAAAGATCTCGGCCGCCGCCGCCCAGGATCTGGACCGCGCCCGTGGCCTGGCGCGGATCGGCCGGAGCGCGGCGGCCGAGGAGCTCTACCGCGACGTACTGTCGCGGGAGCCCGGCTGCGTGCAGGCCGCCGCCGCCCTGGCCCGTCTGCTGACCGCCAGCGGGCGCGCGGCGCAGGCCGAGGCGATCATCACCCCCTTCGTTCAGGCGGAGCGGGTCTGGCCCGAGGCGCTGTCGGCGCGCGCGGCCGCCCTGAAGCAGATGGGCCGCAAGGCCGAGTCGCTGGCTGACTATGTGGACGCCGCCCGCCTGAACCCGAAAAGCGCGGTCGCCGCACACAACGTCGCTTCGGGCCTCGGCGACGCCGGGCGTGACCGCGAGGCGGTCGCGGAGGCCGAACGCGCCTTCTCGCTGGGTCTCGACGCGCCGGAGACCTGGCTGGTCTATGGCCGCGCCTTGCAGGGACTGCGCCGTTTCGACGACGCCGAGCACGCCTTCCGCCACGCTGTCGCCCGGCGCGCCAGCTATGCCGACGCCATCCGCGACCTCGGCCAGCTCATCTGGATGCGGACCGGCGACGTCGCCCTGGCCATCCAACCCATCGACGCGGCCCTGAGCGCCGCCACCGGGCAGCCGGGCGTGGTCGCCGCCCTGTCGGCGGTGAAGATCCGCCTGCTCAGCCATATCGCCGGCGACCAGACGGCTCTGGACTTCGCCGAGCAGGCCTTGGCGCAGGCGCCGGGCGATCCGCGCCTGATGCTGGACACCGCCCAACTGCTGCTGAGCCAGGCGCCCGAACGCAGCCACGCCCTGATCGGGCAGGTCCTGGAGCGCCGCCCCGCCGATCCGTCAGCCCGCCGCGCCCTGTCCCATGCGGAGCTGGCTCTGGGACACCCCGGCAAGGGCGCGGAGATCGCCGAGCGGCTGCTGGACGAAAACCCCCGGGACCAGGAAGCCGCCGCCGCCCTGGCCACCGCCTGGCGGCTGGCCGGCGACAACCGCTATCGGCGGCTCTGGGACTATCAGGCCCTGGTCCGCGCCAGTCCCATCGACACCCCGCGCGGCTGGGCGAACCTGGACGCCTATCTCGCCGACCTGCGCGTCGCGCTCTCTGAGCTGCACGCCCTGAACGCCCATCCCATCGAACAGTCGGTGCGCGGCGGGACCCAGACCTCGCAGAACCTGCTGCAAAGCGAGCACCCGGTGGTGCGGGCCTTCTTCGAGGCTGTCGAGGGACCGATCTGCGCCTATCGCGACGCGGTCGGCCAGGGCAGCGACATTTTCCGTGCCCGCAACCACGGCGCCCACCGCGTCCACGGCGCCTGGTCGGTGCGGCTGCGCCCCAACGGTTTCCACGTCGATCACATCCACCCGGAGGGCTGGATCTCCTCGGCCTGCTACATCGACGTGCCGCCGGCCGTGCAGGACCAGGGCGATCACGCCGGCTGGATCCGGTTTGGCGCGCCGCCGATTCCGACCCGGCCAAGCCTGAGCGCCGAGCATTTCGTGCGGCCCGAGCCCGGCCTGCTGGTCCTGTTCCCATCCTATCTGTGGCACGGAACCGTGCCGTTCGGCGGCGACCAGGTGCGCACCACCATCGCCTTCGACCTGGTCCCCGACGAGGACGTCGCCGTTTCCAGGTGAGGTCGGCGCGCGGCTGTGCGTCTTATGACCAAGCGAGTGCGACCTGGGGGTCGCGCCGATACCGTGAAGCACGCGCCTCACGGTCCGCCGCCAACCGTGAGCCGCCCATGAATCGCCGCTTCGCCATGCTGATCGTCATGTCCATGATCCTCGGGGTCGGCGTCGGCTGGGCGTGCAACCAGTTCCTTGATCCAGCCCAGGCCGCACGGGCCGCCGACGGCCTGTCCCTGGTCACCGACGTCTTCCTGCGGCTGATCAAAATGATCATCGCGCCGCTGGTGTTCACGACCCTGGTCGCGGGCATCGCGCACATGGAGAACGCCGCGGCCGTGGGCCGGATCGGCGTCAAGACCATGGGCTGGTTCATCGGCGCCTCGCTGGTCTCGCTGCTGCTCGGCCTGATGATGGTGCATCTGCTGCAACCGGGCGCGGGCCTGCACATGCAGACCGCCGTCGCCGCTAGCGCCCCGGCCGCCGCCACCACCGACGCCTTCACCCTGAAGGGCTTCATCACCCACCTGGTGCCGACCTCCATCGTCGACGCCATGGCCAAGAACGAGATCTTGCAGATCGTCGTCTTCTCGCTGTTCGTCGGCACCGCGGTGGCCGCCCTCGACAACAAGGCGCCGGCCGTCCTCGACCTGGTCGAGCAGGGCGCCCAGATCATGCTCAAGGTGACCGGTTTCGTGATGAAGCTGGCCCCCTTGGCGATTTTCGCGGCCCTGGCCTCGACCATCGCCACCCAGGGCGTGTCGATGCTGGCCGTCTACGGCAAGTTCGTCCTCGGCTTCTATGCGACCATGGGACTGCTGTGGGTGCTGCTGTTCATCGCCGGCTTCCTGGTGATCGGCAAACGGGTGATCCCGCTGTTCGGCGTCATCCGCGACCCGGCCCTGCTGGCCTTCTCGACCGCCAGTTCCGAGGCGGCCTATCCCAAGATCCTCGACGGCCTGCCCAAGGTGGGCGTGCGCCGCCGCATCGTCTCGTTCGTGCTGCCGCTGGGCTACTCGTTCAACCTCGACGGCTCGATGCTCTACTGCACCTTCGCCACCATCTTCATCACTCAGGCCCATGGGGTGCACCTGACCGTCCAGCAGCAGATCTTCATGCTGCTGTTGCTGATGGTGACGTCCAAGGGGATCGCCGGGGTGCCGCGCGCCTCGCTGGTGGTGATCATGGCCACCCTCACCTATTTCGGCCTGCCTGAGGCCTGGATCGCCCTGGTGCTGGGCGTCGACCACCTGCTGGACATGGGCCGCTCGGCCACCAACGTCGTCGGCAACTCCGTCGCCGCCGCCGTGGTCGCCAAGTGGGAAGGCGAGCTCGACGACATCGAGGACCTGGACCTGGACCTGGGCCCCGACGCGGCCGGCGAACCCGTCAAGCTGCCGGCCTGACGGAACGCCGCGCGGCTAGGGCATGATCCGCATCCGCCGCAGGACCCAATAGGCGCCGCCCACCACCGCCAGGCAGAGCACGCAGGCGGCGACGAAGCCGCTGTGCGAGCCGGCGAAGGGAATGCCCGAGAGGTTCATGCCGAAGGCCCCGACGATCAGGGTCGGCGGGATCAGCAGGCTCGACATCACCGTCAGGGCCCGCATGCTTCGGTTGGTGGCGCTGGTGATCTGGGTGTCGAGCTCCTCGTGCAGCAGACGCGCGCGCTCCTGCAGGCTGGCGGCCTCGCGGTCGAGATCCTCGGCCTCCTGCGCCAGCCTGGGCAGGTGCTGGGGCAACAGGGCCACCCGATGATCCTCACGCGGGACGCAGGCCCGGTGCAGGGCGCTGCGTAGGCCAAGATACTCCCGATGGTCGCGCGACAGGCCGCGGCGGGTCGGGCCAAGCTTCAGCCCCTCGACCTCGCCATGATCGCCCAGCATCCGGTCCTCTACCCGGTCGAGGGCCTCGGCGGCGTCATGCAGTCGCTGTTCGGAGACATCCACATAGCGCTCGATCAGGCGCACCACGGCGTCGGCCGGACTGGCGATCAGCGCGCCGCGATCGACTTCACGCCGCACCTCGTCGACCACCCGCAGCGCCTGGCGGCGAGCAGTGATCAATCGCCGCCCATCGAAGGCGAACAACAGCCGCCCGGCGCCGACGGGGCGGCCGTCCAGGTCCCGTTCCAGATCGGGCAGGACGCCGAACGCCCAATGACCGCTGAATTGAATCTGCACCCGCTGCTCGGTGCGCAGGATCAGGTCGCGCGCCGGCGCCGGGATGTCGTGCTGGTTTTCCAGATAGAGCCGCGCGCGCTGGTCGCTGAGCGGAAAGTGCGTCCAGACCCAGGCCTTGGGATCGCCCGGCGGGATCTCGAACGTCTGGTCGGTGAGCGGCTCCGCGCCGCCCTCATGAAAGGCGTAGGCCCAAAGGAACCCGCTGGCTTGCCCCATCCGCCGCACACTCCCAAGCCGCATTGAGGCTTGGTGATGCGACCTTTGGATGACAGGCCGATGACGGTGCTAGGCGAGGAGGCCGCGCAGGAAGGCCAGGGTCTCGGCGGCGGCGTAGACCATCGCGCCGATGACGATCATGTCGAAGGCGCGGCGCGCCCAGACCAGGACGACATTGCGCCGGGGAAGCTCGACCGGGCTGTCTGCAAACGTGAACCGCATGTTGTCCTCCGCTGGGACGATCTGACCACTCATGGGCGTCAGGCCGCAAAGGCCGGGCCAACCTGGTCAGCGGAGGAAAGTCAGGCCGCGAGCATCGCCCAGCACCAGAGGCCGACGCAGGCCAGCAGCAGGGTCCAGATGAAGACGCGGACGATGGCCCAGCCGCTCGGGGGCGGTTTCCTGGGCTCGGGATCCTCGTAAGGGATAGAGAAGCGCGTCATATCCTCGCGAATAACAACGTTCGGTCAATCGCTGGTAAAAGCGTTTGGTTAGTTTCGGATCCCCGCGCAAAAAGACCGCCCGCAGCGCCCTTCCCCGGAGATCCCATGCACACCGGTTCCTGCCATTGCCGCGCCGCCCGTTTTGAGATCGCGGGCGACCTCGCGCCGATCCAGGTGTGCCATTGCGGCGATTGCCGCAAAGCCCAGGGCGGGCCGTTCGGGACCAATATCCCGGTCGAAACGGCGAACTTCACCCTGCTCTCAGGCGAAGATGACCTGCGGATCTACGAGTCCTCGCCGGGCAAGGAGCGGGTGTTCTGCGGCCGCTGCGGCGGCCCGCTGTTCAGCCGCCTGAAGAGCAAGCCCGGCGTCATGCGCGTGCGGGTCGGCACGCTGGACGGCGCGGTCGAAAGCGAGCTCGACTTCCATTTCTACACCGCCTCGAAAGCCAACTGGTGGCCGATCACCGACGACCTGCCGCAGTACCCCGACGCGCGGCCGTTTTGAGCGCCCAGTGTCGTCAGGGCCGTCCCCGTCGACAAATCGAAGGCGCCGGTCAGCTTCGACCTGCCGGTCCCCAGCCTTTGCCCCGTTTGCCGGCAGACCTCCACGACTATCCCTGGACGCTGCTATTGGTCGCCCATAGCCGCGAGATATTCCTCGTCGGAAACCTTCTCCATCCAGGTGACCGGCGAGCCGTCGACCGACTCCTGGATGGCGATGTGGGTCATGGCCTGATGCGGTGTAGCACCGTGCCAGTGCTTGTGTTCGGCGGGACACCAGAGGATGTCCCCGGCGTGGAATTCTAGCTTCGGACCGCCCTCAATCTGGGTCCAGCCTACACCTTCGGTTACGAGCAGCGTCTGACCCGCCGGATGCGTGTGCCAGGCCGTTCGAGCGCCGGGTTCGAAATGAACAATGGCGCCGCTGACCCTGGACGGCTCGGGCCGCTGGAATTGACCGGTGATCGTGACCTTGCCGGTGAAGTAATCGGCTGGGCCGTCGACGGTTTTCAGGTCTGCCTTGCGGGTGATTTCCATCGTCTTGGTTCCTTGCTGTGCTGCGTCAGCGGTCGTGGCCGATACGAGGGCGGCGATCCAGATTGCGGGCCTGATCATTGGGCCGGGGTCCGATCGCGGCGGGCCATCATGCGAGATGCTGGCGGAAGAAGGCTTGCAGCTTGTCGAAGGGGATCTTGTCCGCCCGGTCGTAGAGGTCGACGTGGTCGGCGGCCTTTATGATCAGGAGTTCCTTCGGCTCGGCGGCCGCTACATGCGCGTCTTCGCTGAAGTACCGGGAGTGCGCGCTATCGCCAGCGATCAGCAGGATCGGCCGTGGCGTGATCTCCTTGATGTAGGTGAGCAGCGGCATGTTCATGAACGACAGCGCGTTCGTCGCCGTCCAAGCGCCGTTGGAGTTCGGCGACCGCGGATGAAAGCCCCGCGGCGTCCGGTAGTAGTCAAAGTACATGCGGGCGACGGGATCGGTTACGCCGTCCAGCGTCTCCGGCAGGATGCGCGGTCCGGGAGCCGGCGAGCCCCGCTCCGCGTCGACCCATCGTTGCTGGCTCATCTGCTCCAGCATCTTGGTCCGGTCGTCGGCCGTGAGCTTGTCGTAGTAGCCCCGCGCCATGACCCGGGACATGTCGTACATGCTGGTGGTGGCGACCGCCTTGATGCGCTTGTCCACGGCGCTCGCGTTCAGCGCCATGCCGGCCCAGCCGCAGATGCCGATGACGCCGATGTGGTCGCGGTCGACCGTCGGCTGCAGGCCGAGGAGATCGACGGCTGCGCTGAAGTCTTCGGTGTTGATGTCAGGCGAGGCGACATTGCGGGGCTCGCCGCCGCTCTCGCCAGTGAAGGACGGATCAAACGCCAAGCTGACGAAGCCGCGCTCGGCCATGGTCTGGGCGTAGAGACCCGAGGACTGCTCCTTGACGGCCCCGAACGGGCCGCCGACCGCCAGCGCCGGGAGGGGCGCGGAGCCGCGAGCTTTCGGCGTGTAGAGATCGCCGGCCAGCGTGAGGCCATAGCGGTTCTTGAAGGTGACCTTTGCGTGGTCGACCTTCTCGCTGCGAGGGAAGACCTTATCCCACTGATTGGACATGATTTGGGCCTTTGCTGAGCTGGGGTTTGGGGCGAGCGGCAGGGCGGCGGTGGCGAGGCCGGCGGCGCTGAGTTTCAGAACATCGCGTCGGCCAAGGCGGCCTGCGGCGGGCGAGGTCAGTCTCATTCGGGAACTCCTGTGCGGGATGTCGCGCGGGCGCCGACTGCTGCGAGCATCGCCCCGCTGACGAGGATGGCGGCGCTGACCCCGAAGGCGGTGTGGTAGCCGCGAGCGTCGACCAGGATGCCGCCAAGTGACGCCCCAAGCGTGATCGCAAGTTGGATGACGGCGACCATCAGGCCGCCGCCGGCCTCGGCATCGTCGGGCAGGGTCCTGCTGATCCAGGTCCACCAGGCGACGGGCGCAGCCGTGCCGACCAGTCCCCAACCGGCGAGCAAGGCTGCGGTCGGAAGCGGCGCGGCGCCGAAAGCAATGAGCCCCACCGCAATCGCCGCCAGGGCGAGCGGGGCGGCCACGAGCAGAAGGCCCAAGCGCGCCGGCAGCAGTTGGCCGATCAGCCACGTTCCTGAGAGGCCGGCGAGACCGAGTCCCAGAAGGATCAAGGACAGGCTCGACACGCTGACCCCCGTAACCGTCTCCAGGAACGGGCGCAGATAGGTGAAGAGCGCGAACTGCCCAGTGAAGAACAAGGCCACGGCGGCGAAGCCGAGCGAGACGCCTGGCCGGCGCAGCACCCGAAACACGCCGCCCGTGCGCGGCGTCGCGCGAGGCGGCATGGCGGGAAGGCTGAAGTGCTGCCAGGCCAGTACGATAGCGGCGAGCGGTACGACGACGAAGAACGCGCCGCGCCAGCCGATGTACTGGCCCATGAAGCTTCCCAGCGGGGCCGCGATTGTTGTGGCCAGCGCATTGCCGCCGTTCAGGACCCCAAGAGCGCGCGGGACCTGATCTTCGGGCACAAGACGCATTACGGTGGCGGCGGACATCGACCAGAAGCCGCCGATCACGACGCCGACGAGTGCCCGTCCCGCCATAAAGACGGTGGCGTTCGGCGCGAAGGCGACGATCAGACCCGAGAGGATCATCACGCCGGTCAGCGCGAGCAGCACGTGTTTGCGGTCGATCTTGCGCGTGGCCGAGGAGATGACGAGGCTGGTCAGGACGGCGAACAAGCCGGAAATCGCGATCGCTTGGCCCGCGCGCCCCTCAGTGATGTGCAGATCGGCGGCGATCGGCGTCAGCAGGCTGACCGGCATGAACTCCGATGCGATCAGCGTCGAGACGCAAAGCGTGAGCGCGGCGACCGCACCCCATGCGCCTTGGGTCGGCTGCGGGAGATCGGATGCAATTGCAGTTTGGATCGACATGGGCTCTCACGACCTGGGGGCGACGTACCCGAGGCCCGTGAGATAGCGTTCGCGCAGCGACTGCATCAGCCGCTGATCGCGCGATGGACCGTTGCGCCAAATTCAACGATCGAAAGGGCGACTAAAGGCCGAGCGGCCGGAGCTCGCGGACCAGGTCGATGAACAGGCGGAGCGCCGCCGGCACTTGGCGGCGGCTCGAATAGTAGATGTGGTACCCGCCGCTCGAGGTCGCCCAATCGCCGAGAACGATGCGTAGCTCGCCGCTGGCCAGTTCTCTTCGGACCATGGTGTCAGCCACGTACATAAGGCCGACGCCGTCGCGCGCCGCAGCCAGGCCAAGGCGGCCGTCATCGACCACGAGGCTGCCCGGCACAGCGATCGCGAGCTGCTCGTCACCGCGTTCGAATTCCCAGCGGTAAAGACTGTCGTCTCCGATCCGGATCCGAATGCAGCGATGAGATTGCAAATCGTTCGGGTGCGCGGGCACGCCGAAGCGTTCGAGGTACGCTGGAGCCCCCACGACGATCCAACGGATGTCGGCCGACAATCGCTGCGCCACCATGTCCTCGGGAACGGTGCCGTCGTACCGTATGCCCGCGTCAAAACCCTTTTCGATCACGTCGATGAGCCGATTGGAGACCGACACCTCCAGTTCGACGTCAGGATATCGTTCGATGAAGGTGGGCAGCACCGGCGCCAGGAGGTGGTCGGCCGCATCGTTGGGCACGCTCAGCCTGACCCGACCCATCGGCGCGTCGCGGAACCGGTTCACCACATCCAGGGCTTGGGCGATCTTCAGAAATGGATCCTGGACCGCGGCCTGAAGAGCCTCACCGGCGGCGGTCAGCGTCACGCTGCGGCTCGTCCGATTCAGCAGTCTTACGCCCAGGCGTTCTTCCAAACCTCGGAGGGCGTGGCTTAGGGCCGATGCGCTCAGGCCAAGCTCCAAGCCCGCCCGACGAAAATTCCGGTGCTTGGCGATCTCCAGGAAATAGGAGAGGTCCGCGAAATCTGAACGTCGAAATTGCATTGCGCAGCCCGGTCAGGAACGAGGCTCCAACTCAGCCCGTCTCCACACTCTTGCTACATTGAGCGGAGATCAACAATCTCGCGGGACCCATAGCCTGAAGCTCGCTTGGGCGCAGACTGATGACCGGACTTTTCGCCCATCCCTCAACGCGCGACCGGATTGCGTCGCGCCACGTGGTCTCCCGGCAAGCGGACCTGATAGGGGCCGCGGCGGGGATCGGGGAACATGTAGTCGGTCGAGACATACTGCGCGCCGGAGGCGAAGGCGGCCTGGGCCCGGGTCTGATCGTTGGTCCGCGCCTCGATCGTGTCGGCGTCGGCGCGGGTGCGGACGATGAGACCGGCGCGCACCGCGGCCTGGATGCGCCCGCTCTGGGCGGCGGGCTCGTTCAGGGTGATGTAGGCGGCGGCGGGCGAGGTCTCGGCGGTGTTGACGAACATCACCCGCCCTTCGAGCGTCTTGCGGGCGCCGCGATAGAGGGCGACCTGCTCGTCCGGCGCGTCGAGGGCGAACATCACCTTGCCCCGCGCGGTCTTGAGCGTGGGCCAGGCGCCGGCTGCGGCCGCCTCGCGCAGGGTCGCATAACGCCCCTGGACGCCGCCTGGCGTGATCAGCTCGGCGGCCGGGAACACCGAGGCGATCTCGGCGTCCACCGCGTCCATGGCCTTGGCGTCGAAAGGCGCGGCGATCACCGCGCCGGGCACGCTCAGCCCGCCCTCCTTGAGATTGAGCAGGATCAGCAGCGGCAGGTGGTCCGGGTGCGCCTTGGACCAGGCGCGGATCTGCGCCAGGCAATCGGTGAACCGCGGGCAGCTGGAGCGGTAGTCGATGTCCTGGACGTGCATCACCTTCAGCCCCGGCGCCTTCAGGGGCGTCAGGTCGTAGGGCAGGTCATTGGCCATCTTCATGGCCAGCGGCGCAGCGTAGCGGCCGCCGTCCGGGTCGTTGAGGACGTCGATCTCCAACTGCCGCGCGCCGGCGTCCAGTTGGACGCTGAGCGGCGGATGGGCGTAGTCGAGCCCGTCGGCCTGTTTCGGGTCGGCCGAGCGCAGCAGCGCCATCTGGCGCGGCGAGATCGCCTGCTTGTAGGAATTGTGGCTGCCCACCGCCTGAACCTGGTTGATCTTCAGGGCGTCGACCGCCGCACGCGTGCAGCCGGCCTGGCCGGACGGCGCTTCCAGGTCGCATTGGGCGGCGAGCGCCACGGCGGCGGCGAAGACGATGGCGATCATGAGCCCCTCCCTAGGACGCCTGCACGGCGCCGCTATGACAGCGGCTTAGCTTGCGACGCCGATCACTGTGATCGCCAGCGGCGCGTCGGGATAGGTCCCGGCCGCAACGTCGATGATCAATTCGCCGAAGCGTTCCGGGTAGATCCGCTCGGTGGTCGCGGCCACCTCATCCAGCGTCCACCACCGGATGTCGTCGATCAGGTCGACCTCGTAGTCGGCCCAGCCCTCACGCGACGGCTCGCCGCCGGCGCAGCGCGCGACGATGTAGTTTTCCTTGAAGATCACGTGCTCGCCAGTGACCAGCACGCCCGGCCCTTCGCGCGTCCACACCACGGGGCCGATCTCGACCTCGGTGAAGCCGGTTTCCTCGGCGATCTCGCGGATCGCGCCCTCGATCAGGCTCTCGCCCTCGTCGACCCCGCCGCCGATCGTGAACCACGACGAAGTTCCCTGCGGACGATTGGCCAGGCGCCCCTTCATCAGCAGGATCCGCCCCTGCGGATCGAACAGCAGGACACGGGCGGTCAGACGTTCGCGCAAGACAAGCTCCATAAGGATCTGACAGCGAGCCTAGCGCGTTCAGACAGGAAGACGAACACCGCTCTCAACGTGAAATTAATTGAGCTGGGACAGGGTGTTGCCCGTAACGGGATGGAGTCCCCCTTTGTCGCTCGGCCCTCAACGCCTGCTCGGCTTCGCCTTTGCAAGCGCCGACCTCCTTCTCGAGATCACCCAGGACGGAGCGATCAGCTTCGCCATCGGCGCCAGCGAGGCCCTGTCCGGTTCAGCCGAGACCGCCCTGGTCGGCCGGGCCTGGCGCGACTTCGTCGACGTTCGCGACCGGATGATGCTGGAGGCCCTGCTCAGCGGCCTGAAGGACGGCGGGCGCGGCGGCCCCCTGGTGATCAGCCTGGCCGGCGCCGCCGACGGCGTCGAACGCGCCGCCTCGATGACCGCCTTCCGCATGCCCGGCAACGCCGGGGCGATCTCCTGCGCCTTCAGCCGCGCCGCGGCCAAGGAAACCCACGGCCTGCACGACAAGGCCAAGTTCGAAACCACCGCCGCCGCCCTGATCGAGACCGCCAAGACCACCGGGCTGGAGCTGGAACTGGCCCTGGTCGAATTCGGCGGTCTGGCCGCCTTGCGCAAGGTGCTCGGCTCCGAAGGCTCGAAGGAGCTGGAGCAACGGCTGACAGCCGCGATCTGCTCTCAATCCCACGGCGGTAACGCCGCCGCCGGCCTCGGCGCTGACCGCTTCGCCCTGGTCCGCCAAAAAGGCGAAGGGGTCGAGGCGCTGGTCCAGCGCCTGATCAAGCTGGTCTCGACCGATGCCAGCCACGGCCTGACCGCGACCGGCCGGGCCATGGGCCTGAAGGCCGACGCCCCGCCCGCCCAGGTGCTGCGCGCCCTGCGCTTCTCGCTCGACAACTTCATCAAGGACGGGATGGCCGGCGAGGCCTCCCTCACCATCGACGAGGCCGTCGACCGCTCGATCAAGCGCACCCTCGTCGAGGTCGGCGTCCTGGGCCAGGCCGTGCACGAAAAGCGCTTCCAGCTGGTCTTCCAGCCGGTGGTCAATCTGAAGGCCAATTCAGCCCTGCATCACCATGAGGTGCTGGTCCGGTTCGGCGACGACGCCAGTCCCTATCCGATGATCCGCATGGCCGAGGAGCTCGACATGATCGAGCCGCTCGACATCGCCGTGGTCGAGGAGACGATCGCGCGGCTGACAGCCGATCCGAGCCTGCGGCTGGCCGCCAATGTTTCGGGCCGCACGATCGTCAGCCCGGCCTTCGTGGTCGCGGTTCGCAGCATGCTGGCCAAGTCCCCGCTCGCCGCCGGCCGGCTGCTGCTGGAGATCACCGAGAGCGCGGCGATCGACAACCTGGCCCTGGCCGACCAGCACCTGAAAGCCCTGCGGGCCGAGGGCTGCGTGATCTGCCTCGACGACTTCGGGGCTGGCGCGGCGTCGCTGGCCTATCTGCAGCAACTCACCCTGGACATCGTGAAGATCGACGGCCGCTTCATCCGCGAGCTGCAGCACGGCGGCCGCGAAAGCACCTTCATCCGCCACCTGGTGCACATGTGCACCGAGCTGGGCGTGAAGACCCTGGCCGAGATGGTCGAGAACACCCAGGCCGAGGACGCTGTCCGCCGGGCCGGGGTCGACTACGCCCAGGGCTGGCTCTACGGCGCCCCGGCCGAGCGCCCAAGCCAGCCCGAGCCCTCGGTTCCCTCGCCGCCGGCCAAGCCCGCCGCCCGCCGGGTCGGCTCGGTCGACAGCTGGGGCTAGGCCCTCAGGCCTTCATCGCCGCGATGTGCTGATCCATCACCGCGTCCAGTACGGTGAGCGGCATCGCGCCTGACAGCAGGCCGGCGTCGTGGAATTTGCGGATATCGAAGCGCTCGCCGAGCGCGGCCTTCACCTTGGCCCGCAGACGCAGCCATTCCAGCTTGCCGACCATGTAGCTGCAGGCCTGGCCCGGCCAGACGACGTAGCGCTCGATCTCGGTGGTCGAGGCGGTGGTCGGGGTCCCCGAGATGGCGTTCATCGTCTCGATGGCCTTCTCACGGCTCCAGCGCTTGGCGTGCATGCCGGTGTCGACCACCAGCCGCGCGGCGCGGAACAGCGAGGACTGAATGTAGCCGATCTCGCCGCGCGGATCGCCCTCATAGACCCCCATCTCGCGGGCCAGTTCCTCCGAATAGAGCGCCCATCCTTCGCCATAGGCCGAGAGGAAGGTCGCCCGCCGGATCATCGGCAGGTCGGCCTCCTGTTGCAGCGAGAGCTGCAGATGGTGGCCCGGAACCCCCTCGTGATAGGTCAGGGTCGGCAGCGCCCACTTCGGATACTCGGCGGTGTCGCGCAGGTTGATCCAGTAGATCCCCGGCCGCGAACCATCCAGCGAGGGCTGGTTGTAGTAGCCGCCTGGCGCGCCAGCCTCGATGAACTTCGGCACCCGCTTGATCTGCAGCGGCGCCTTGGGAAGCGTGTCAAAATATTCCGGCAGGCGCTTGTTGGTGGCGGCGACCAGATCGGTCAGGTCGGCCAGCAGCTTCTCCTTGCCGAGGTCGGTGTTCGGGTAGTGGTAGCGCTTGTCCTTGTAGAGCGCCTGGATGCGCTCGCCGACCGTGCCGCGCGTCAGCCCCTGGCCGCGCAGCAGCGTCTCGGCCCGAGCCTGCAGCGCCTTGGCCTGTTCCAGGCCGATATTGTGGATCTCGTCGGCCGTCAGGTTGGTGGTCGTCGAGTCGAGCAGAGCGTGCTGGTAGTAGGCCTCGCCATCAGGCTGACGCCAGACGCCGGCGTCATGCACGGCCTTGCCCTGGGCCTCCTTAAGCAGCGCGATCTGCCGCTCCAGCGCCGGGGCGACCTTCTCGGCGTAGATCTTGGCGGCCTGGCCGGCATAGTCGCCGGCGATGCCCTTTTCCTTGGCCCGGCGCGCGACCGAAGCGACCAGCGAAGAGGCTTCCGGCCTGGTCAGCAGGCCCTGCATCTGCGGCAGGGCGCGGGCGATGATGAAGTCCGGGGGAATGACGCCGGCCCCGATGTCGCGGCGCGCGCGCGCGGTCTCCTGGTCCATCACCGTCCCGAAGTCGGAAAGCCGCGACAGATAGGCGTCGGCGTCGTCCTTGGTCTCGATGCGGTGCTGGTTGTCGAGCCAGTCAGGCGTCGACCGGTAGGAGCCGGTGAGCTGGGAGAGCATGTAGGGCTGGCCGGCGCCCGCATAGCCGTAGTCGAACCGCTGGTTGGCGGCCTCGCTGCTCTCCAGCCCGAACATCACGCTGTCGTAGTTGACCCCGGACATGCCCGAGAGCTGCGAGCGGTCGATGGCTTTGAGCTGGCGCAATTGCTCGCTGTTCAGCGCCTTGTCCTTGGCCTTGTCGGTCAGCGAGGCGTCGTCGAGCTTCCATTTCGCCTGGGCGCGCGCGCCCTTGTCCAGGCCAAGCCCGGTGGTGAGTTGCGGCGAATCGTCCAGCGCCTGTTCGAAGATCTGATCCAGGAACTTGGTGAGCTGGTCGGCGGCGCTGGGCGCGGGCGGAGGAGCCGGCGTCGGCGGCGCAGACGCAACGATGGGCTCGGCCGTGCTGGCGCAACCGGTCAGGGCGACCAAGGCGGCGGCGGACAGAAGAAGTTGGCGGCGGCTTTGCATGTAGCGCCCTCCCCAAACTGGTTACATTTGTGACTGGACCCTAGGGGCGCGCGATCAAGCGGGGCAAGAACCCGGCGTAGCGCGACGTGTTAATTCGCCGTAATGCAGGGCGAGCACCGTTATCAGCCCGTCGCAGAAGAACCCCATTCTGCCGATAGCGGTTACGCCCTCCGCGATTGGAAACCTGCCGACGTGACTGACGCCAAGCCCGCCGACTGGAGCCGCCGGCTCGCCGCCTACAAGCGCCCGGATCTGGCGCGCAGCATCTTTGAACTGGTGCTGACCGCCTCGGCGTTGGCGGGTCTTTGGACCCTCGGCTGGGTGGCGATGCATTTCGGCCTCTGGTGGCTGGCCCTGCTGTTGAGCGTGCCGGCCGCCGCCTTCCTGGTGCGGCTGTTCATGATCCAGCACGACTGCGGCCACGGCTCGTTCTTCGAGGCCAAGGCGGCCAACGACTGGGTGGGCCGCTCGATCGGGCTGCTGACCCTCACCCCCTACGACTACTGGCGCCAGACGCACGCGATCCACCACGCCACCTCCGGCAATCTCGACCGCCGCAGCCTGGGCGTGATCGAGATGCTGACCGTCGATGAGTACCTGGCCCTGACGCCGCGCAAGCGCCTGGGCTATCGCCTCTATCGCCACCCGGCGGTGATGTTCGGCCTTGGTCCGACCTTCGTGTTCTTCCTGCAGCAGCGCGTGCCGGTCGGGATGATGAAGGACTGGCGCCCCTGGGTCTCGACGCTGGGCAACACCGCGCTGATCGCGGCGGGGATCGGGGTGATGATCTGGCTGCTGGGCGTCGCGCCGGTCATGCTGGTCAACTTCACCACCATGGTGATCGCCGCCACCATCGGGGTCTGGCTGTTCTTCGTTCAGCACCAATACGAGGGCGTGTCCTGGTCGCGGCAAAAGGACTGGAAGCGCGACGACGCGGCCCTGCATGGCAGCTCGCACTACGACCTGCCCCAGCCGCTGGCCTGGCTGACCGCCAATATCGGCATCCACCACGTCCATCACCTGTCGAGCCGCATCCCCTTCTACCGCCTGCCGCAGGTGCTGAAGGATCATCCCGAACTTCAGGGCGTCAGCCGCATCGGCCTGCTGGAAAGCTTCAAGAACGCGCGCCTGGCGCTCTGGGACGAAGCCGCCCAGCGGCTGGTGTCGTTCCGCGAGGTCCGCGGCCGCGAGCAACTGGCTTAGGATCGATACTCCTCTCCCTCGGGAGAGGAATTCCATATGCGCCCAGCCTTCCGCGCACGTCACCTGACCCGGCGTCAGCGTTGACACCCTGACGCCCCTGCCCCCCAACTTCGCCCCATAAGAAGAAGTCATGGGAGGTTGCGGTGAGCGCGTGGACATTCGCTGACGTCTGGGAGGCGATCGCCGCCAGGCAACCCGACCAGCCGGCCCTGATCCAAGGCGAGCGGGTGGTGACCTGGGGCCAGTTCGACGCCCGCGCCGACGCCCTGGCCGCGCATCTGACGGCCGGCGGCCTGACCCACGACGCCAAGATCGCCGCCTACCTCTACAACAGCCCCGAATACCTCGAGACCTACTACGCCGCCTTCAAGGCCGGCATGACGCCGATCAACACCAACTATCGCTACGGCGGCGAAGAGCTCACCTATCTGTTCGACAACGCCGACGCGCAGGCGGTGGTGTTCCACGCCGGCTTCGCCGCCACGCTGGAGCCGCTGCGCGCGAAGCTACCGCAGGTGAAGCGCTGGATCGCCGTGGCCGAGCCTGGCCACCCCGCCCCGGCCTGGGCCGAGGACTATGAGGCCGTGGTCGCCAAGCCGGCGCCCGTGCGGCCGTTCAAGGCGCCCTGGGGACGTTCGCCCGAAGACCTGATGCTGCTCTACACCGGCGGCACCACCGGCATGCCCAAGGGCGTGATGTGGCGGCAGGACGACCTGTTCAACGTCATCGGCGCCGGGGGCCATGCCCTGATGGGCCTGCCGCCGTTGGAACGGGTCGAGGACGTCAGCGACCGGCTGTCGACCTACGAGAAACCCACCACCCTGGTCTGCTGCCCGCTGATGCACGGCACCGGCCAGTTCTCAGCCTTCATCACCCTCAATATCGGCGGGGCGGTCGCCTCCCTGCCCTCGCGGCAGTTCAACCCCATGGAGCTGTGGGACGAGGCGGTGCGGCTGAAGGCCGACAACATCGTCATCGTCGGCCTGGCCTTCTCCACGCCGATGCTGGAGGCGCTGGAGGCCAATCCTGACCGCTGGGACCTCTCCCACGTCAAGGCGATGAGCTCCTCGGGTTCGATGTGGAGCCAGGAGAACAAGCGCGGCCTGCTGTCCTACGCCCGCAACGCGATGATCATGGACAGCTTCGGCTCGTCCGAGGCCGTGGGCCTGGGGGCCTCGGCCTCCGCGCCCGGCGCCGAGGCGGCGACCGCGGCCTTCATGCTTGGTCCCAACTGCGCGGTGTTCAACGAAGACGGCCTGCGGGTCGAGCCCGGCTCGGGCGAGCGCGGCATGGTCGCGGTCTGCGGCTTCCTGCCGATGGGCTACTACAAGGACGCCGAGAAGAGCGCCAAGACCTTCAAGACCATGGAGGGCCAACGCTGGAGCGTTCCGGGCGACTGGGCCGAGGTCAATCTCGACGGCACCCTGAAGCTGCTGGGACGCGGCAGCCAGTGCATCAACACCGGCGGCGAGAAGGTCTTCCCCGAGGAGGTCGAGGAGGCCCTGAAGACCCACCCCTCGGTGCGCGACGCGGTGGTGGTGGGCGTGCCCGACGCCCGGTTCGGCGAGCGCATCTGCGCGGTGGTCGAACCCGACCCGGCCGCGACCTCGCCGACCCTGGAGGAGATGGCCGGCCACGTGAAAAGCAAGCTCGCCGCCTACAAGGCGCCGCGCGAGCTGGTGGTGGTCGAGAGCATCGGCCGGGCTCCGAACGGCAAGGTCGACTACAAGGCCTCGCGCGACCGGGCGCTGCTGGCCCTCGGCGTGACCGCCTAGGCTCGACCAATTCCTTCATGTCCGGGGCGCACGGTCGTCTCGGACAAAGGAAATCATCATGGCCGACACTCCGCAGACACCAGAAGCGGTGGCCTACCAGCTCATGCGCGACGTCCTGGCGATCGAGGGGGCGTCGAGCGCGCTGCGCGACAGCGGCGGCCCCGATCGTTCCTGGCTGCTCACCACCTATTCAGAATGCCTAAGAACCGTGCGACCAGACATCCCCAAGGCCGGCCCCACCCATGGCCGCAGCGCCTTCTAACGCCGCTCGGGGAGTGGTGACGACGTATCGCCGACGCGCAATCTGGCGGCGACCATCGCCAGCAGCGCCATAATGCACGCGGCCACCCAGAGAGCTTGCGATCCGACATAGTGATACGCCGTGGCGCCAAGGGCCGCCCCAACGACGAGACCAAGCCACAAAAGGAGATAGGGCGCCCAGCCCAAGCGATCCTCGCCAAGAACGGCCGCGGTGATCCGCTTGCCCAACTTCACGAGCGTGCCGGTCATATAGGTCAGTCCGATCCTGACCTCCCCGTCCTCGGTGAAGATGGTGTTCTCCGCCCCCATGGCCAGCGCGAGCATCAGGACCGCGAACCGATCCGCGCCGCATGAGGCCAAAATAGCCGCGCCTGCGAGCAACAGCGCGACCAGCGCGAGGACGGCGACGCCGCGGCGATCCTTCGCCATCCGGCCGACCAGCGCTCCGGTCGCCACGCCGACCACGAACAGGACGATCAAACCAAGTGCGAATCCAGCATAGGCGGCGCGATCGGCCAGACCGACGGCCAGCCGCGTAGAATTTCCACTCATGAATGAGACGAAGAAGCCCCCGGTCATCAGGAAGCCGACGGCGTCAACATAGCCGGCCGCAGCCGAAAGGGCCGCGGCCAGAAGCCTGACCCGCCGATCATAGCGTCTCAGGACACTGTCTCCACAAGCAAGCGCGCCTTTCGAGATCCACAGCGCCTAGTGCTCGGGCGACACGCGAACCAGCAGCTTGCCGTCGTGGTCGCCGGTGAACAGGCGCTTCACGGCGGTGGCGGCGTTCTCCAGGCCGTCCTCGACGTGGGCCTTCCACTTGATCTGGCCGGACGCGACCCAGGGAGCCAGTTCCGACATCGCCTCGGCTGCGCGCGGCAGGTAGTCGATGACGATGAAGCCCTGGATATGGATGCGGCGCATCAGGACGCGCGCGAAGTCGCTCGGGCCTGGCACGGGACCATCGGTGTTGTAGGTCGAGATCATCCCGCACAACGGCATGCGGCTGTGGTTGTTCATGTGACCCATCACGGCGTCCATCACCTTGCCGCCGACGTTCTCGAAATTGATGTCGACGCCGTTGGGCGCCAGGCGGGTCAGGGCCGCGCTCACATCTTCGGACTTGTAGTCGATGGCCGCGTCGAACCCGAGATCCTGGGTGATCCAGCGGCACTTCTCGGCCCCGCCGGCGATGCCGATCACCCGGCAGCCCTTCAGCTTGGCGATCTGGCCGACGATCGAACCCACGGCGCCGGCGGCGGCGGACACCACCACCGTCTCGCCCGGCTGCGGCTTGCCGATATCCATCAGGCCAAAATAGGCGGTGAGGCCCGTGGCCCCCAGCACGCTCATATAGGCGGTGAGCGGCACGCCGGGGATCTGCGGCGTGCGCCGCGCCATCGATTCCGGCGCCACGGTGTAGTCCTGCCAGCCGCCAAGGCCGGGATTGACGATGGCGCCGACCGGCAAGCTCGTGGCCCGCGACTGCTCGACCACGCCGATCACCCCACCGCGCATGACGTCGCCGATCTGCACCGGCGGCAGGTACTGATCCTGGTCGCTCATCCAGATGCGGTTGGTGGGGTCGAGCGACAGGTAGATGTTGCGAACCAGGACCTCGCCGTCCTGCAGTTCGGGGGTGACGCTTTCGACCAGTTCGAGGTCGCCCGGACCAATCTCCCCGGCCGGGCGATGGCGCAGGACCCATTGGCGATTGATCGGCATGACGTTCCCTTCCCTGAGAAGGCGGGATCATGCGGCCGCGCCCTAAGGGAAGTCGAGCGTTCTAGGCGAGCTTTCCGGCGCCGGTCCGGTCCCGGCGGCTCAGCCGCGCCGTCAGCAGCGACACGACCGCCAGCGCCGTCAGCGGCCAGGCGATGTCGGGAGTGAGCAGGATCGAGGCCGTGGGCGTGCGGCTGGTCAGGAACGCCTCGCCGAGGCCGTCGCCCAGATAGCTATAGATCAGCGAGTAAGGCACGGCGCCCAGCGCCGTCGCCGCCAGATAGGCCTGGAATGGCGCCCGCGCGCAGCCGGCCGCCACATTGACCAGCCCGAACGGACTGAGCGGCACCAGGCGCAGGGTGAGCAGGTATCGGAACGGCGCGCGCTCGAACCCCTCGACCAGTTTGCGCAGGCGGCCGCTCGCCAGCCGATCGCGGATCAGGTCGCCGGCGGCGAACCGCGCGGCCAGATAGGCCATGACCGCGCCAGCGGTCGATCCGACGATGGTGGCCAGGGTTCCGACCAGCGGGCCGAACAGGAACCCGCCGACCAGCATCAACACCAGCCCGACCGGCACGAAGGCCGCGGTGGCCACGGCGTAAAGGATGGTGAAGACCGCCAGGGCCAGGAGCGGCGTCGCCGCCACCTCCGCGCGCAGGCGGATCTCGTGGGCCTGAATGTTGTCGAGCGAGATGTCGGTGGCCAGGCCGCTGGCGTAGAGCCAGACCGTGGCCGCGATCAACAGAACCGCCGGGGTCCAGCGGGCGAAAGCCCGCAAGGCTTTACGAACGGGCGGCTCAGCCTCGGTCATGCGGCGCGTCCCACATCGCCATCCCCCTGGGGATGGCCCCTCGGAAGTCAGGGCCTCCGGGCGACTAAACGCAAGGTCGTCCCGGAAACTGACGTGAGCCTATCGCTGATTTTGTGACCAGACCAAGACCGGCGCTAAGCCGCGACGAGCCTCCGCTGGCGCAGCGTGGCGCCGGCCAGACCGAACCCACAGATCATAAGAGCCCAAGTCGCCGGTTCGGGAACGGCGCTCGTCAGGTCGATCGTGCCGAATCGAACGCTGGAATATTTGCTTCCCGTGCCGAACTGAATCGCGTTGCCGGAACCGGGCGCGCCATTGACCACCGCCGTCGAACTCGGCGCCGTCGCCCAGAAATTCACTTCTGAGCCGCCGGCCAGCGTGAACCCCCAGCCGTTATTGGATTGGTGCGGCGCGGCGAGGAACAGGACGTTGTCCAAGTTCCACATGCCGTTCGCGGAAACGAAGTGCGCGCCCGCCGTGCCCGGCGAGATGAGGCCCGTGATCGCGACGCCGTTCACGGCGCCGGTCGCACCCAGGATGTTATAGCCGCCCGCGCTGTTCAGCGTGTCGGCGGTCAAGAGCGTGAAGGCGGCCGTGTCGGTGTTGGCGCCGCTGCCCAAGCCCGTAAACGTAATATCCCAGGTGGCGGCCTGCGCCGTGGTGACAGTCGCCGCGAGTGCGAACGCGACGCTCGCGCACAAAAGCTGAAGCTTCATAGTCCATGGCCCCGAGGGCTCGAGCACATGAACAGCCGCGTGTGTAACCACCGCAGCCGCCAAGGACTCACAGGCCCTTCCCCAAACCGACGCCTTACTAAACACGCTCAGCGCGATCACGAAACGATGATCACCCAACGAGGGTATTTTGAGGGCGGCGCCCGGCTCTCGCCTGGCCGCCTAGGCCATACCTAGGCAGCTAGACCAAGGCGCCTATCGGCGTTCGTCGTTGCCTTTTTTCTTCCACGGCGGCTTGCCGGCCTTGGGGCCGGGCGCGCCCGGAGGCCCCTTGAAGGCCGGCTTGGCGCCGTCACGCGGCGGGCCTTTGCGGAACGGAGGACGGTCTTCACCGGGCGGCCCCTTACGGAACGCCGGCTTGTCTTCGCCGGGCGGGCCCTTGCGGAACGCCGGCTTGCCTTCGCCCGGAGGCCCCTTGCGGAACGGGCGGTCGCCAGTCGGCGGGCCCTTGCGGTTCGGACCACCGCGCGGCGGCGAGGTCGGACCGCCCGGAGGCGAGGACGGTTCGATCTTGATCTCGTCGGCCACGGTCGCCTTCACGGCGGCGGCGAATTTCGGTTCGGCTTCCTTGGAAATCTCGAACTTGGTCTCGCGGTCGAAGATCTTGATCGAGCCGATGTCCTTCTTGGTGACATGGCCCAGGCGGCAGATCATCGGGATCAGCCACTTCGGGTCGGCGTTCTTGTCGCGGCCCACGCTGATGCGGAACCACGAGACGTCTTCCGGCGCCATGCGCGGCGGGCGGCCGACAGGGCCGCCGTCACGATCGGCCGGATCGTAGCGGTCGCCGCCACGCACGGGGCGCTCACGGTCACGGCTCTGGGAGTCGCGCATCCGCGCGTCGTCATAGAGTTCTTCGGGCGAGGGCAGACGCTGACGGTACAGGCGGATCAGGGCCGCGGCCACCTCTTCGGCGCTGCGATTTTCCAGCACCAGCTTGGCGAGCGCCAGGTCTTCCTCGGCCATCGGCGCGGTGAGGATCGGGTCTTCCAGCAGGCGGACCTGGTCCTTCACCTTGATCTCGTCGGCGGTCGGCGGACCTTGCCAATGGGCCTCGATGCCGGCCGAGGCCAGCAGCTGCTCGGCCTTGCGGCGGCGAGTGTACGAGACCAGCAGGACCGAGATGCCCTTCTTGCCCGCGCGGCCCGTCCGGCCCGAGCGGTGCAGCAGGCCCGGCTTGTTGATCGGAATGTCGGCGTGGATCACCAGGCCCAGGTCCGGCAGGTCGAGGCCGCGGGCGGCGACGTCGGTGGCGACGCAGACGCGGGCATGGCCGTCACGCAGCGCTTGCAGCGCCTCGGAGCGTTCACGCTGGCCAAGTTCGCCGGACAGGCCGACGACGGCGAAGCCGCGCTCGCGCAGGGCCGCATGCATGTGACGAACGCCTTCGCGGGTGTTGCAGAACACCAGGGCGCCGGGGGACTCGTAGAAGCGCAGCACGTTGACGACGGCCAGCTCGATCTCGTTGGGCGCCACGCGAATGGCGCGGTACTCGATATCGCCGTGCGGTTCGTCGCGGCGCACCGTGTCGACGCGCAGAGCGTTCTTCTGGTAGCGCTTGGCCAGGGCCGCGATGTCCTTGGCGATGGTCGCCGAGAACAGCAGGGTGCGGCGATCGACCGGCGAGGAGTCGAGGATCTCTTCCAGGTCTTCGCGGAAGCCCATGTCGAGCATCTCGTCGGCCTCGTCGAGGACGAGAACGCGCAGGGAGCCCAGATCGAGGTTGCCGCGCTCCAGGTGATCCTTCAGGCGGCCGGGCGTACCGACCAGGATGTGGACACCGTCCTGCAGCGCGAACTTCTCGCGGCGTGGATCCATGCCGCCGACGCAGGTTTCCACCTTCGCGCCGGAGTCGGCGTAGAGCCAGGTGAGCTCGCGGCTGACCTGGATGGCCAGTTCGCGGGTCGGGGCGATGACCAGGGCGAGCGGCGCGCCCGGCTTGCCGAAGCGGGCCTCGTCGCCGAGCAAGGTCGGACCAGCGGCCAGACCGAAGGCGACGGTCTTGCCCGAGCCGGTCTGGGCCGAGACCAGCAGGTCGCGGCCAGCGGCCTCCTCGGTCAGAACCGCCTCTTGAACGGGGGTGGGTTCGGCGTAGCCCTGGCTCGCGAGCGCGCGCGCCAAGGCGGGGTGGATTTCGGGGAAGGCCATTGTCGTCCTGTCGGTTCGCGCCACACACAAAGAACGCGCGGGCGCGCCTTAGAGGCCAAGCAAGACGTTACGGCAAGCCTTGCGGCAAGGAATTCATTAACTGGTGCGGAAGGGCCGCAGGGCGAAAACCACTGTTTTTACCGGCGCCGGGCGTGGCAAGCTGCCTCAAAAAGGGAGTTCCAATGCCTGCCAACGAGACCGAGATCGCCGCGGCCATGGCCGTGACCGACGCCTTCATGACCGCGTTCAACGCCCGCGACCTGCCCGCCTTCGAGGCCACGTTCAACTTTCCGAGCGTGCGGCTGGCCTCCAACACCCTGACGGTGATCGAGCCTGGCCACCACCAACCGCAGATGTTCGAACGCGGCCCGCTGTCGGACTGGGACCATTCGGCCTGGGAGCGCCGCGAGGTGATCCACGCCGGGGCTGACAAGGTGCACCTGGACACCCGCTTCACCCGCTACCGGAAGGACGGTTCGGTGATCGGCGGATTCAACTCGATCTACGTCATCACCTGCGAAAACGGCCATTGGGGCGTGAAGGCCAGATCGAGCTTCGCGCCCTAATCGCTGGACATTCGTGGCGGAATAGGACGTGACCTGCCGCCATGACCCAACGAATTAAGAATGCCGCCGTCATCGGTGGCGGCCCGGCCGGGCTTATGGCCGCCGAAGTGCTGAGCGCCGCTGGCGCAGCCGTCGTCGTCTATGACCGGATGCCGACGCTCGGCCGCAAGTTCCTGATGGCCGGGCGCGGCGGGCTGAACCTCACCCATTCCGAGGACCTCGCCGCCTTCGTCACCCGCTACGGCGCGCAGGCCGAACGGCTGAAGCCAATCCTGGAGGCCTTCACCCCGGCCGACCTGATCGCCTGGGCTGAGGGTCTGGGCCAGGAAACCTTCATCGGCTCCAGCGGCCGGATGTTCCCCCGTGCGCTGAAGGCCTCTCCCCTGCTCCGCGCCTGGCTGGCGCGGCTGAACGCCCAGGGCGTGGAGTTCCGCACCCGCCGTGACTGGCGCGGCTGGAACGAGGCCGGCGATTTGGTCTTCCAGGTCGAAGGCGACCAGGTCGAGACCGCACGTCCCGACGCCACCATCCTGGCGCTGGGCGGCGCCAGCTGGCCGCGCCTGGGATCAAACGGCGCGTGGACGCAGGCCCTGGCCGGACGCGGCGTCGAACTCGCGCCCTTCCAACCGTCCAACAGCGGCTTCGATGTCGCCTGGACCGAGCTGTTCCGCACCCGCTTCGCCGGCCACCCGCTGAAGAACATCGCCCTCAGCTTCGGCGGCCGCACGGTGCGCGGCGAGGCCATGGTCGCCGACTACGGGATCGAGGGCGGCGCGGTCTATGCGCTGTCGGCGGATCTGCGCGCGGCGATCGCACGCGACGGGTCGGCGGTTCTAGAAGTCGATCTTCGCCCCGACGTCAGCCGTCCTAAGCTGGCGGACCGATTGCACAAGGTCGTCAGCGGCCAGTCGACGACCAACCTGCTGCGCAAGACCGCCGGCCTGACCCCGGCCGAGATCAACCTGCTGCGCGAAGGCCATGGCGTCGAACTGCCGAAGGACGCCGGCGCCCTGGCGCGCGCGATCAAGTCGACGCCGATCACGCTCAAGGCCGTGCGCCCCATCGACCGGGCGATCTCGACGGCCGGCGGCGTGTCGTTCTCGGCGCTAGGCGAAGACCTGATGCTGCGCGACATTCCGGGCGTCTACGCCGCCGGGGAAATGCTGGATTGGGAGGCGCCGACTGGCGGCTACCTGCTGCAGGCCTGCTTCGCGACCGGGGTCGCGGCGGCCAAGGCGGCGCTAAAGAGCTAGGAGTTCAGGCGGTCGCGGATCGAGGGCCGGCGCTTGCGGGCCGCCGGCGCGGCCTTCACCCGCGGGGTCGGCAAGGGCGGCAGGGCCTGGCTCTCGCCGTCGGCCAGCAGCCGCGCCGCCAGCATCAGGTCGGCCTTCACCGCGCCGAAGTCGGCGGTCTCCACCCAGGCCCGCACCACGCCCTCGACATAGGCTTCCGACATCCCGGTGACCTCGACCGCCGGAGCCGGGTCCTTGAGCACCAGCGGGTTGGCCTCGGCCCGCGCCTTCAGTCCCGCCAGCAGCGCGGCCATGTCGCGCTTGGTGTCGACCCGGAAGACGGCGTCGACGCGGCGACGGCTGTGGTAGCTGGTGTTGACGATGACATCGCCGAACACCTTGCCGTTCGGCAGCACGACCTTGAGGTTGTCGGGGGTCGCCAGCTCGGTGACGAAGAGGTCGAGCGTCTTGACCGTGCCCGTCCGCCCGCCGATCTCCACCGTGTCGCCGACCCGGTAGGGCCGGAACAGCAGCAGCATGACGCCCGCCGCCACATTGCTGAGCGTGCCCTGCAAGGCCAGGCCCACCGCCAGCGAGGCCGCGCCCAGCACCGCCAGGATCGAGGTGGTCTGGACGCCGAGCTGCTGCAGCACCGCGATCAGGCCGACGACGATGACCAGGTAGCGGGCGAGCGATCCGGCGAAGCTCTGCAGCGTTACGTCGGGCGGCCCGGCGCCATGCACCCTGGCGATCAGCCGGCGCACCAGGCGCGAGGCCCAGCCCGCCGCCCACCAGGTGACCGTCAGGATGATCACCGCGACCACCAGGTTCACGGCGAGGTCGCCCGCGGCGTTGATGAACTTGTGGAGGACGTTCTCGTCGGTCGTCACGGTCTGACGCAGACGGTCGGCGAGCTCGGTTTCAAATCGCTGCATGACGGTCGCTTAGCACTCCTCGGCGGCGCAAGGCCAATCGGTGAATACGTCAGGCGGCCTTCTGGAGTTCCTGCTTCACCCGCTCGGCCAGCGTCTTGATGTCGATCGGCTTGGGCAGGAAGGAGACGTTCTCCTCGCCTTCCAGCAGGTTCGAGAACTCCGCCTCGGCATAGCCGGAGATGAACATCACCGGCGCGCCGGCCAGGTAGACCCGGGCGTGCTTCAGCAGGTCAGGCCCCTGCATGCCGGGCATCACCACGTCGGAGATCATCAGGTCGATCTTGCCGGCGTACTCTTCGGCCAGCTCCAGGGCTTCCTCGCCCGAGGCGGCTTCGATCACCTCGTAGCCGCGAGCCCGCAGCAGCTTGGCCGCGACGCCGCGCACGGCGTCCTCGTCCTCGACGAACAGGATACGGCCGGCGCCCGAGAGATCGCGGGCCTTCGGCGCGGTCTTGACGACCGGAACCAGGGCCGGCGACGAGGCGCTGGGCACATGCACCGGCAGGAAGATGCGGAAGGCCGCGCCCTCGCCCGGCTTGGAGGCCACGCTGATCCAGCCGTCCGACTGCTTGACGATGCCGTAGACGGTGGCCAGGCCCAGGCCCGTCCCCTCGCCCACCGGCTTGGTGGTGAAGAAGGGGTCGAAGATCTTGTCCATGACGTCGGCCGGAATGCCGGGACCGTCGTCGGACACCTCGATCAGGGCCTGATCGCCCTGGGCGGCGGGATAGCCGTGGGCCACGGCCTCGTCCTGCGTCAGGCGGGCCAGCCGGATGCGGACCACGCCGCCGCCATGGGCGCGCACCGCGTCACGGGCGTTGACCGCCAGGTTCATCACCGCGGTCTCGATCTGGCTGCGGTCGGCGCGGACGTGCGGCAGGTTGCGGCCGTACTCGGTCTCCAGCTTCACGTCTTCGTAGAGCACGCGGCGCAGCAGCACCTCGGACTCGCTGATCAGTTCGCCAAGGTCGAGGGTCTCGCGCTGGACGGTCTGCTTGCGCGAGAAGGCCAGCAGCTTGCGGACCAGGTCGGCGGCGCGGGCCGAGGTCGAACGGATCTCGTTCAGGCCCTCATAGGAGGGATCGCCAACCGGGTGGCGCTGGGCCAGCACGTCCAGCTGCATGAAGATCGCGGTCAGCAGGTTGTTGAAATCGTGCGCCACGCCGCCGGCCAGCTGGCCGATGGCCTGCATCTTCTGGCTCTGGGAGAGCTGCAGTTCGATCTGCTTCTGCTCGGAGACGTCGACCAGATAGGCGACCCAGCGGCCGTCGCTCTTGGAAAGATAGAGGTGGGCGACCTTGGTCAGGTCGCACGCGAGCCGGACCTCCAAGGCGCCGACATGACCATCGGCCAGCTTCTGGGCGGCGTCGGTGCGCGAGGCCGCGTCGATCAGTTCGCCAAAGATCGTGCCCGCCGCGCCGCCGCCAGCGACCGCAGACAGGGTCGGATTGGCCTCGATGATGGTGGCGGCGAAGGGGTCCTCGCCATCCAGCAGCGCTGCGCCGAACGGCGAGGCGGCGGCGAAGGCGTCCAGCACCTTGGGCGGCGGCGGCTTGGCGGAGTTGAAGGCGTTCAGCACCTCGGCGGCGGCCGGCGGCAGGGCCAGCGGCGTCGGCTCGGTCAGGCGCACCAGGAAGCGGCGCTCGCCCAGCGGCGCGACGGTGGCCGAGTGCTCCGAGCCATTGTTGCGGATCGAGGCCTGAGCGGTCTCGCCGCGACGCGCGGCGGTCAGGGCCGAGAACAGGCTGGCGGCCGAGGGGCCGCCCTTGGGCAGGCGCGCGGCGGCGCCCAGCACCAAACGCCACGAGGCGTTCGCGGCATGGATGCGGCCATCGGCGGCGGCGATGGCGGCCGGTTCCGACAGCGCGTCGATGAGTTGGTCGGCGCCCGGCTCGGCGGCCGGGGCCGGGGCGGCGGAATTGCGCAGCGCGAACAGCCCCAGGCAGGCGACGCCGGCCAGGCCGATCAGCAGCATCAGCCCGGCCCGCGTCGAGGCGCCGGCGTCGATCGCCGGCACAGCCGCAAAGCCGACCGCAGCGACGAAGCACAAGGCCGCGAACACCGTCAGCAGGTCGAAACGGCGACGAGCGCCATCAAGGTTCGACGACTTGGCCATAGGGAGGCCTCGGTTGATGCCAGACGGAGAGGCGATGGCCTCAGGCGAATCAGTCACGCAATCTTCTCACGAAATCTCAGCGGCCACGGGCATTTGCGACGACGCGGGCGCCGCTCTGCATGATGAAGCCGATCAGCTTGGCCACGGCCTCGTAGTGGGCGGGCGGAATAAACTCTTCGATCTCGACGGCGGCGTAGAGCGCGCGCGCCAACGGCGGGTCCTCGATGATCGGCACGCCGTGCTCTTCGGCGAGGGCGCGGATCTTCAAGGCGACGGCGTCCATGCCCTTGGCCACGCACTGCGGCGCGGCGGTCTCGCCGGCCTCGTATTTCAGCGCCACGGCGTAGTGGGTCGGGTTCATGACCACCATGGTCGCGGTCGGAACAGCGGCCATCATCCGGCGGCGCGAGCGCTGGATGGCGATCTGGCGGCGCTTGGCCTTGAAGTGAGGATCGCCTTCCGAGTTCTTGTATTCTTCCTTCTGCTCTTCCTTGGTCATCCGCATGCGCTTGAGGAAGCGCTGGCGCTGCCAGAACCAGTCGAAGCCGGCGATGGCCAGCATCAGGGCGGCGGTGGCGAAGACCAGCTTGCGCAGGATCTCGGCCATCAGCGGCAGCATGGCGGCCGGATCGAGCGCCGCCAGATCGCGTAGCGAATACATGTGCGGCTTCATCACCAGCCAGCCGACCCAGCCGACCATGACGACCTTAGTCAGCGACTTGAAGAACTGCATCAGGCTGTCGAGGCCGACCAGGCGCTTCAGGCCCGCCATCGGCGAGACCTTCTTCCAGTCCGGCTTGATCTTGTCGGGGCTGAACAGCAGGCCGGTCTGGATGAGGTTGCCGCCCGCGCCCGCCAAGGCGGCCACCGCCAGGACGGCGATCAGCATCGGGGCGGCGGCGCGCGCGGCGGTCCGCGCCACCTCGATGGCGCCGTGCCCCTCCAGGCTCATCGTGTCCGGATGGGCGATGAACGGCAGCAGGGCGACCGCCATCTCGCGCGACATCCAGCCGCCGGCGATGGCCAGGACCGAGGCGGCGCCCGCGAACGAAGCCAGGGTCGCCAGGTCCGGGGTCTTGGCGACATCCCCCTTCTCCCGCGCCTTCTGAAGTTTGGTAGGGGTCGCGTCTTCTGTTTTAGAGGCTGCGTCCTGCTCTTCGGCCATGGCTCTATCCCAGGAACAGCGAGGCGAGCTCGCGGTAACGGTTGAGCCAGACCATGCCGATGACGCCCAGGCTGAGGGCGAAGATCGACAGGCCGAACAGCACGATCAGCGGGGTGACGACGAAGAACACCTGGAACTGCGGCATCACCCGCCCCACCAGGCCGGCGGCGATGTTGAAGATCACCGAGAACACCACGACCGGCGCGGCCAGTTGCAGGCCCAGGCGGAAGGAACCGGCCACCGTCTGCACCGCCAGCTGGGCGCTGTCGGCCACCGGCACGTCGCGGGAGAACGGGAACAGCGCATAGGACCTGACGATGGCGGTCAAGAACATGTGGTGGAGGTCGGTGGTCATGATCAGGGTCACCCCGATCAGGCCCAGGAAGGTGCCCAGGGTGGTCGACGGCGCGGCCTGGCCGGGCGCGGCGGTCTGGGCGAAGGCCAGCGTGGTCTGGATCGAGATGATCTCGCCGGTCGCGGTCAGGGACGACAGGAACATCCGCAGGATCCCGCCGATCATCAGGCCGATCAGGATCTCCTTGATCACCGCCCCGCCGACCCCGGACACCGTCCCGGGGACCACCATGCCGCGCGCGATGACCGGCATCAGCATCAGGGCCATCAGGAAGGCGAAGCCCAGCCGGATGCGCGGCGGCACGCTGGAGTCGCCGATGCCCGGCAGCAGCATGATGATCGCCGCGACACGGGCGAAGATCAGGCCGCCTGCGTAGACCTGGGATGCGGCTGCGAAGCTTTCCATGGACCCGGCCGAACGGCCGCTACATCGCTGCGATGCGGGCGGCGATCTCGCGCATGAAGCCGCTCATCAGAGCGCCCATCAGCGGCAGGAACAGCAGCAGGGAGAGGAAGATGGCGACGATCTTCGGCGCATAGACCAGGGTGGCTTCCTGGATCTGGGTCAGGGCCTGCAGCAGGCCGATCCCGACCCCGACCACCAGCCCGACAATGAGCACGGGCGCCGACAGCTGGATGGTGAGCCAGATGGCGTCGCGACCGATGTCGAGAACCTCGGCGCCGTTCATCTTTGGCCTCTTGGGTACGCGTGGACAGTGAAATTCAAGCTAGGCGGAATTTGCCTAGTTATGGTTAACGAACGGCTACCTGCCGTTTACGGATGCAGCGCCCGCGCGGCTTCGGCGGGCGAGGCCTTTCCCTGATCGCGGTCGACGCTGTAGTTCGCCGCACGCATCGCCTCGACCGAGATCGAGCCGATCAGCGGCCTCAGCGCCGCCAGCAGGCGCTCGTCGCCGGCCCGCTTGGGCGAAATCAGGATCACGGCGTCATAGGGCGGCAGGGCGCCCTTGGGATCGGTCAGCACCACCAGCTTGTCGGCCGAGATCCGGCCGTCCGAGGAGAAGGCCGAGATCACGTCGGCCTCGCCGCCCGACAGCGCCCGGTACATGAAGGTCGGCTGGAAGGAGCGTTCCTTCTTGAAATTGAAGCCGTAGGCGGCGTCGACCGCCTTCCATTCCGGCCGCGACAGGAACTCCAGGTCCGAGCCGAGCGTCAGGCGCGGCGCCTGGCGGGCGAGGTCGGCGAGGCTGGCGATCCCCAGCGCCTTGGCGCGGTCGGCGCGCATGGCGAAGGCGTAGGCGTTCTCAAAGCCGAGCGAGCCCAGCACCACCACCCCGTCGCGTTTCTTCAGCTCGGTGGTGAGCTGCGCCAGCACCTGGGCGCGGCCCGGATTGTCCCGCCGCTTCAGGACATTTGTCCAGAGCGTGCCGGAATAGTCGACATAGACGTCCAGTTCGCCCGCCGCCAAGGCGCGGTAGGCGACCGCCGAGCCGAGATCCTCCTTGCGCGACACGTGCCCGCCGGACCGCTCCAGCCGCTCGGCCATCACCTCGGCCAGGATGTACTGCTCGGAGAAGTTCTTGGCGCCGACCACATAGCTGGACGGCTTGCCGAACGCCGCCAGCGGCGTCAGGGCGGCGAGCACGCCGACCACCAGCAGCGCCGCGCCCGCGATCATCAGCCCGCGCTTGCGCCGGGCCGCGCCGGTCTCGATCAGTCCGAGCAGTTGGTCGACCACCATGGCCAGCGCCGCCGAGGCCGCGCAGCCGAACAGCACGAAGACCCAGTTCTCGGTCTGCAAGCCGGCGAAGATGTAGTTGCCAAGACTGGTCTGGCCGACCGGCGTCGACAGCGTCGCCGCCCCGATAGTCCAGACCGCGGCGGTCCGCACCCCAGCCATGATCACCGGCATGGCCAGCGGCAGCTCGACCTGGAACAGTCGCTGGCGCGGGGTCATGCCGACCCCATCGGCCGCCTCGCGCACCGCCGGATCGACGCCGAGGATGCCGGCCGTCCCAGTCCGCAGGATCGGCAGCATCGAATAGAGGGTGAGCGCCAACAGCGAGGGCAGGAAGCCCAGGGCCGAGAAGCCCTGGCCGAAGACCGTCTGGCTCAGCGCCGAGAGCGCCAGCAGCAGCGGATAGAACAGGGCCAGCAGGGCTAGGCTGGGAATGGTCTGGATCAGGCCGGCGAAGGCCAGGACCGGCCAGCGCAGCCGCACGCTGCGGCTGGCGGCGACCGCGAGCGGCAGGCTGATCAGCAGGCCGAGCGCCAGGGCGCTGGCGCTCAGCAAGACGTGCCAGGCCAGGTACTCGGGCAGCAGGCCCCAGGCCTGCGCGACGCGGTCGCTCATGAGGTCGCCCCGTTGAGGCGTTCGCGCAGCCGCTCGGCCTGGCGGCGCGGCGCCTCCAGCAGGGCGCGAACATCGGGGTCCTGGGTGGTGGCCAGCAGGCGGCCAGGCGCGCCGTCGGCGACGATCACGCCGTCCTTCAGCACCACGATCCGGTCGGCGAGCAGCACCGCCTCGGCCATGTCATGGGTGACCATGAGCGTGGTCAGCGAGAGCTTGTCGTGCAGGGCGCGGTAGTCGGTCCCCAGGGCGTCGCGGGTCAAGGGATCGAGGGCGCCGAACGGCTCGTCCATCAGCATGATCTTCGGTTCGGCCGCCAGGGCGCGGGCCACGCCCACCCGCTGGCGTTGGCCGCCCGACAGCTGGGCCGGCGCGCGCGCGGCGACCTCACGCGGCAGGACGACGAGGTCGAGCAGTTCGTCGACCCGCGCCGCCGTACGGGCCCGGTCCCAGCCTAGCAATTTCGGGGTGATGGCGATGTTCTCGCCAACGCTCAGATGCGGAAACAGCCCGACTTCCTGGAACACATAACCGATGCGGCGACGCAGCTGGTGCGGCGGAACGGCGGCGGCGTCCTCGCCGACGACGCGGACCTGACCGCCGCCTGGCGCGATCAAGCCGTTGATGGTCTTGAGCAACGTGGTCTTGCCCGAACCCGACGCCCCGACCAGGGCTACGAACTGCCCCGTGGGCACGTCCAGCGACACCCCGGCCAACGCCGCCCGCGCGCCGTAGCGTTTCTCTATGCCGATGAGTTCAATCGCCGGTTGGGCCATGTCGCCAACCTTAGACACGATCCGTCAGATCGGCATCCGCATGATTTCTTGATAGGCGCTGATCACCTGGTCGCGGACGGCCATCACCGTCTCCAGGCTGGCCTCGGCCGCCGAGATGGCGGTGACCACGTCGATCAGTTCAGCCTTGCCCCGCACCTGGGCCGCGATCTGAGTCTCGGCCTTCTTGGTGCTGTGCATCACGTCGTTCATGGCCGACTTGACCATCGAACCAAAGTCGAGCCCGCCGTCTTCCTGGCTGGGCGACGGCGGCTTGATCGCCGCGGTGTTCTGGGTCGCGGCGTAGGCTTTAGCGGCGGCGAGCGCGGTCATCATGGCTCAGGCGCCCCTTACTTCTTCAGCATGTCGAGGGTGCGCATTTCCATGGCGCGCGCGGTCTCGATCACGTTGAGGTTGGCCTCATAGGCCCGCTGGGCCTCCTTCATGTCGAGCGCCTCGACCAGGGTGTCGACATTGGGCAGCTTCACATAGCCCGAGGCGTCGGCCGAGGGATGGCCGGGGTCGTAGACGTTGCGGAAGTCCTTGCGGTCGGGCTCTACACGGGCGACGCGCACGCCCTGGCCGGCGTCGGTCTTGACCGGCGTGAACACCGGCACCTGCCGGCGATAGGGATCGCCGCCCGGCTGGCGCGACACGGAATTGGCGTTGGCCATGTTCTCGGCGATCACCCGCATCCGGGCCTGCTGGGCGCGCAGGGCGGTGGCGGCGATGGACTGGGTGGCCCCGGTCATGGGTTTGATGTCGGCCATCTAGGGCGTCCTATCCGCGGGGGCCGCGGCTGGCCATGCGCAGCATGCCCAGCGACTTCTGATAGAAACCGATCGCCGCATCATAGTTCATGCGCGCCTCGGCCATCTTCAGCATCTCTTCCTCGAGCACGACCGAATTGCCGTCGAGGGTGGTTTCCGAATCCTTGGCCTTGATCGGCTTGAACGCGGTGCTCTTGCGTTCGGCCGGCGCCATGTGACCAGCCTGGGTCACCGCCTGGGTGGCGACCTGGGTCATCTGGGTCTTCATCTGAGCCTGGAAGCTGTAGGCCTTCAGGTCGGTGGGCGTGAAGCCGGGGGTGTCGGAATTGGCGACGTTCTGCGAGATCAGCCGCTGGCGTTCGTTGAGGTGCCCAAGCCGGCCCTTCAGCATCGCAAACAGGGGAATCTCAGCGAGGTTCATGAGCAATATGGTGAATAAATAGGGTTAACCGGGCCTTAAGACCCTGCGGCGCAAACCCTGGCTCGACGGCGCATTCACGCCCTTTGGCCCTGTTCGAACATCCCGATGGAATTCGCCGATTTCCTCCGCGCCGTCTTCGCCCTGGCGGTCACCCTGGGCCTCGTCGGCCTGGCGGCCGTAGCCCTGCGACGCTTCGGCCCCGAAGCCCTGGCGAGGTTCACGCCCACCCGCAAGGAGCGCCGGCTAGCGGTCGTCGAGACCCTGGTGCTCGATCCCTCGCGGCGACTGGTGGTGGTCTCGTTCGACGGCGACGAGCGCCTGCTGCTGCTAGGCGAAGGCCAACTGCTTCCAACTAACGCCAAGCCAGCCCGCAAACCCAAGACGGCCGCCTGATGCGCAAGTTCTTCTCCGCCCTCACCCGCCTGGAACCGGCCGACTGGCGCCGCGCCGCGGGCCTGTCGGCGCTGGCGACCCTGATCAGCCTGATCTTCCCGGCCATCGCCGCGGCCCAGGCGATCAACGTCAACCTCGGCACCGGCGCGGGCCTCTCTGAGCGCGTCGTGCAGATGGTCGGTCTGCTGACCGTGCTGTCGCTGGCGCCGTCGATCGTGATCATGACCACGTCCTTCGTGCGGATCGTGGTGGTGCTGGGCCTGCTGCGCACGGCGCTCGGCCTGCAGCAGAGCCCGCCCAACGCGGTGCTGATCAGCCTGGCCCTGTTCCTCAGCGCCATCGTCATGGGCCCGACCCTGCAACGCTCCTATGACGAGGGCATCAAGCCCTTGATGGACCAGCAGATCGAACTGCCGCAGGCGTTCGACGCGGCCGGGGCGCCGCTCAAGACCTTCATGCTGAGCCAGGTCGACCAGGAAGACCTGGCCCTGTTCATCCGGCTTTCGAAGATCCCCAAACCGGCGACCATGCAGGACACGCCCCTGCAGGTGGTCACCCCGGCCTTCATGATCTCGGAACTGAAGCGCGCCTTCGAAATCGGCTTCCTGCTGTTCATCCCGTTCCTAGTGATCGACCTTGTCGTCGCCAGCGTACTGATGAGCATGGGTATGATGATGCTGCCGCCGGTGGTGGTTTCCCTGCCCTTCAAGCTGATCTTCTTCGTCCTGGTGGACGGCTGGCGACTGGTCGCGGGCTCCCTGGTCGAGAGCTTCCAGCGCGGGGCCGGCGGCGGTTAGAACCGCCGCGCGATCCCGGCCCCGACCTGCAGATCGGGCGTATCGCGGGTCAGGCCGGCATTGACGCCGAAATCGAACTGCAGGTCGTCGACCGGCGTCCAGGCCAGCGTCAGGTCGAACGAAGCCTGGGTCGTGCGCTCGGCCGGATCGTCGTCCACCGCGGCCCAGAGCTCAGCCCCCAGCGAGAGCGCCCCGAAGGACCGGCTGATCCCCACCACGCCCACCCAGCCGAGGTGGCTGCCGTGGCCGTCGGCGTCAGCCACCACGTCGAACTCCGGGGCCAGGGCCAGCGAGATGTCGGCGCTCAAGGGAACCGAGATCGGCGCGATCAAGCCGCCCTGCCAGGCCCCGGCTCCGATCCCTGACTTGCCGGTCGGCGCCGAGACAAACGGTTGCAGCGCCACCGAAACCCCTGATCCGTCTGGATTTTTCAGAGAGCGACGCAGCGCGAAGGTCACGTCGCCGACGCCCTCCGTACGGACGCTCTGGCCGCCGGAACGGTCACGCACCTGGGTGTAGGGCGTCCACGCGATCTGCCCCTCGGTGGTCGGCGTCAGGCCCAGCCGCAGCTCCAACTCGCCGATGGCGTAGGTGTCGCTGGAGCCCGGTCCCGAGCGTTGAAAGCTGGCGTCGAACGCCCCGACTTCGGCCTGGAAGACGCCGGGATCGATCACGCAGGACGGCGAACCCTTGCCCGGCCGGTCGGCGCAGAAGTCACGACGCTCCGGCGCGCCCTGGGCCTGGGCGGCCGCGAGGCTCAAGCTCGCCAGGGCGGCGCCGGCGAGGATGCGGACGGCAGGACGGCGCATGGAATATCCCCGGTGAGCTGTCGATCCGACCCAGCCTAGGTCGCATCGCCGTCCGTCGCCTAGCCCTTCGCCGCGGTGGTCGCCGCGGCCTGCTTGGCCGGCGGCGTGGCCGGGGCGGCGGGCTTGGCCACGCCGACCGGCGCGGGTTTCTCGCGGAAGCGCGCCTTCATCTTGTCGACCCAGCCCGCGAAGGCTTCGTTGTCGGCGGTGGCCCGGCCGAAGTCGGCGACGCTGAGTTGGCCGGTCTGGACGCCGGAGAGCGCCACGCGCAATGCCTCGGGATTGCGCGCCTGGTCGTAGAAGCCGCCATAGCGCTGCTGCATCCGGGTCAGAGCCGCGTCGTTGCCCGCCAGGCTGTAGCCGACGCCGGTGCGAAGCAGCTTGCCTTCGTCCTCGGCCGAGAGCGGGCCAGGCGTCTTCCAGCGGTCGCCCAGGCTCTTCTCGAACAGGGCGGCCGAGGCGTCCCAGTTCTTCTGCTTCCAGAACACCTCGGCGCGCAGGTCCTGGCCCTCGCGCGAGGTGTCGCGTTCGATGACCTCCAGGGCATGATCGGTGCGGCCCAGGCCCATCAGGGCGCGGGCCTCGACCAGCCGGCGCTCGGCGTTCAGGGCGGTCGGAAGGATGGTGGTGCGCGAGCCGTTGATCGCCTGCAAGGCCTGCTCGGGCTTGCGATCCATCAGGTAGATCAGCGCCAGATCGGTGGCGACCTGGGCGCGGGGCACGCCGTCGAGACGGTTGTCGGCCTGGTACTTCAGCAGGTCGGCCGCCTGGTCGAGCAGGTCGACATCGACCAGCCGCCGCACGAGCTTGCGCACCATCAGGTCGCCGTCGGCGCCCAGCGGGGTCAACTCGCGGAAATCGTAGAACATGGCCAGGGCCTGGACCGGCTCCAAGCCGTCGGCCGCGCCGTCGAGGAACAGCGCCCGGAACGCCGCGCCGAGGTCGGCCTGAAGCTGCACGGCTTCGGGCAGGTCGGGCAGGCTGCGGCCGGCCGAGCGCAACGCCTCCAACGCCTCGCGATAGCGCCCCTGGCTGAGATAGAGGTGGCCGAGCGCGCGGATGGTCTCCAGTTCCGTGGAGTCGCCACGCCAGCGGTAGCGCAGGCCCGCAAAGGTGTTGGCGGCCTGGACCGGCGTGATACGGCCCATCTCCAGCCGGATCTTGGTCGCGTGCAGGGTGGCCGGCGCGGACAGGGCTTCGGTCGGCGCGCCGGCGACAGCGGCGTAGATGCGCAGCGCCCGGTCCTTGTAGCCCTGGGCCTCCACGACCTTGGCCTGGACCAGCCGGGTGGCCAATTCCTCTAACGGATCGGTCTTGTCCATCAGGGCCAGTTTGATGCGGGCGTCGGCGCCGTTGATGTCGCCGAGCGCCAGGGCCGCCTGGGCGTCGGAGCGGGCGAAGCGCGCCTTCCAGACCGGCGAGAACTGGTTGAAAGCCTCGGCGCCAGCCCCGAATTGGGTGCGCGCCTCGGGCCACTGGGCCAGTTGGACGGCGATGTAGGAGCGCCAGAGCGCCGCCGACGGGTCGTCCGAGAGGATCGGGACCGAGAAGTCGGCCTGGGCCTCCTTGTAGCGCCGCGCCATGACGCGGGCGATGCCGCGCAGGGCCCGGAACTCCGGGTCCTCCATGATCGCCGGGCTGCGTCGCGCGGCCTCGTTGAGCACGCCGATCGCCTCGAAGGACAGTTCCGAGCCGACCAGGAAACGGGCCATCGCCATCCGGGCGCCGACCGGGGCGTCGCGCCCCAGCGCGGCCTCCTCGTTCGACGCCGCCAGCAGGGCGTTGTAGCGGGTCAGGAAACCGCCGGAACCGGTCTTCGGCCAGTTCTGATAGTCGATCAGGCCCGGCATTCCGGCCGCCTGCGGCGCGCCCAGATTGGCCTCGGTCCGCTCGGCGGTCGCCGAAGCCGGCGACAGGGTCAGGCCCGCGGGCCGGCCGATCTGCACCAGGTCGCCCTCGTGCCGGACGCCGAGGTCCTCGATATAGGATTCGGCCGCCAGCCCCTGGGCCGAGGGCAGCAGCGCCATCTGCACGTACTCGCGCCGCGACGGCAGCCCCTTGGCGGGGCCAAGCGCGGTGACGACCGAGAGCGTGTCGCCGACCACCGGATCGGCCACCTTGACCACGCCGGTGACGCCGGCGACGGCGGCCTTCAGCGCGGCGGGGCCGCCGGCCTGGTCGCGGACGACGCGGATCTGGCCCGGCTGTTCGACCTGGGCGCCGGGGCCGAGCGTCACGGTCCAGACCGCGCCCTGGCTGGAGGCGAAGAACGGCACGTTGGGGGCCGACTCGATACGCACGGCGGTATAGTCATTGCCGCGAATGGCGCTGAGGCCGCTCATCTGGCGCAGGCCGCGCGGGGCCTTGGAAACGTCGATGGCGGCCGGCGCGTCGAACACCACCCAGATCGCGCCGCCGCGCCGGAACACCGCCGCGCCGCTGGGATTGGCCCACGGGAAGACCAGTTGCACCTGGCCCGCGCCGATCTTGCTCTCCATCCGCACCACGCCGCCGGCCGGCACAGGGTTGGGACGCGGCGGTTCGGGCGCGACGACGGGCGCCGCCTCGGCAAGCGTCGCCGCCGGCGCCGGAGGCCTCTCGAACAGATTGACGTAGGTGACGCCGTCGGCGACGCCGACCTTGGCGTCGGCGTTCTCGGCCAGCGTCAGAACCAGCTCCAGCCCGCCGCTCGCGCGGCGCGCCTCGGTCGTCTTCAGCCATTTCGGCGGCGAGACCCGCAGGCGCGAGATGTCTGGATTGGCCTGGCCGTTGAACTTCAGGATCAGGGTCTGGCCGTCGCGGCGCGCCACGGCGCGGGCGCCCTTGAACTCGATCCGCGAGAAGTCACGCGCCTGGGCGACGCGGACTTCGAGTCCGCCGCGCGGCGCGGTGGTCTGCGCCGGCGCCACGCCCGCGGGCGCAACGACGCTGGCGATGGTGATCGCCGCGACGCCGGACCGAAGGGTTTGGCGCAGGCTCACGAGCTATCAGGCCTTTGGCGCGGGCGCGGCGCCCTTCGGCGCCGGAGCGGCAGCCTGGGCGGCGGGCTTGGCCGGGCCAGGCGTGGCGGCGGGCGTCGCCACGGCGGCGTTGGCGGCGGCGGCCACCTTCTTCACATCGGCGAACCGGCTGGCCAGGGCCTCGGTCAGCTTCTTGGCCTCGATCGGCGGCATAGCCGCGATGATCGGCGAGAGCGCGCGCTCCTTCATTCGAGCGGCGATCGGGATGCGGACGGCGTCGTCCAGCAGCACCATGCGCGGCGCGGCGTCCTTGGGCTTCATGCCCTCGAACACCTTCACCAGGCGGTCGATCTCGGCCTGCTCCTTGGCGTCGGCGTCGACCATCAGCTTGGCGATGTCGCCCTTCATGCCGGTCAGGGCCTTGATCTTGGCGTCGAGCTTGGCCTCGGCGGCGGCCATCAGGGCGAGTTGGACGTCCATGTCCTGCTCGCGCTTGTCCAATTGGCCACGGCGGGCGCCCAGGCTCTGCAGAACCTGGAGCTCGGCGGGCGAGAGCCCAGCCTCCTTGGCCAGTTCGGCGGCGGTGGGCGCGCAGACCGCGGCGGGCTTGGCGGCTGGCGGCAGGGCGACGGACGCGGCGGCGTCCTTGGCGGTTCCGGTCGCGGCCTTTTCTTCAGACTTAGCGCCCGGCTTGACGCTCTTGGCGGCTTCCTCGGCGAAGGCGCGCGCGCCCGACACCATGTCCGGCAACGACTGAGCGCCGGCCAGGGCGTTGATGCCCATGACGCCGACGATGGCGACGCCGACCAGCGGCAGGATGCGGGGCATGTTTCTCATCGGCGGGCTCCGGCGCGCGACGGCTGGCGCTCAGTCGGCTGGTCGAAAAGATCGTCGTCGAGGCTGGGCCGCACGCGCGGCGCCGGGGCCTCGCGGCGAGCCAGGGGTTCACGTTCGGGGCGACGCTCGCGCGATCCCGACAGCATTGCGCCCAGGCGGTGAGCGACGCGCTCGACGTCGTCGTCCACGGCCGGCTCCTCGCGGGACGCACGCGAAACCGGCGACGGGGCCGACTGCAGTTGGCGATCCAGCTTGGCGGTCAGGGCTCTCGCCTTTTCGATCCGGTCGGCGAGCGCATCGTGCGCCTCGTCGGTGGCGGCGCGCAGGTCGGCCAGGCCCTGCTCGGCGCGGGCGGCGGCGGAGTCCAACTCAGCCACGGCCTTGGCGAAGCCCTCATGGCTGTCGCGCAGCGCCTTCAGGCGGGCGTTGAGCCGGTAGCCCATCAGCAGGGCCGCGGCCAGCAGGCCGGCCAGCATCAGGTTCATGCCGATAGCGACGATGCTCATTTGACCCTCGAAATGGCTTTCTTGGCGTGGGGCGACAGCGGCCCGTCGACGCGGACGGCGATATGATGATTGCGCCGGCCCATCCGGCCGCGGGTCAGCGGGATCGCCCCGGCCCGCAACTCGACCTGGCTGTCGGGCGTGGCGTTCAACATGATGGTGTCGCCGACCTTGAAGTCGAGCACTTCGCGCAGGCTCATCTGCTGCTCGTCGAGAACCGCGCGGACTTCCATCTGCGTGGTCCAGAGCTCGGTGGCCAAGTGGCCTTCCCAGATGTTGTCGCGGCCGAACTTCTCACCCATGAACTGCTGCAGCAGCATCTTGCGGATGGGTTCGAGCGTGGCGTAGGGCAGCAGCAGTTCGATGCGCCCGCCGCGATCTTCCATATCGATCCGCAGCTTCACCAGGATGGCGGCGTTGGCTGGACGCGCGATGGCGGCGAAACGCGGATTGGTCTCCAGCCGATCTAGGGTGAAGGTCACCGGGGTCAGCGGTTCGAAGGCGGCGCGGGCGTCGGCCAGCACGACCTCGACCATCCGCTGGACGAGCACGCGTTCGATGGTGGTGTAGGGCCGGCCCTCGATGCGCATGGCCGCGGTGCCGCGACGGCCGCCCAGCAGCACGTCGACGATCGAGTAGATCAGATTGGAGTCGACCGTCAGCAGGCCGTAGTTCTCAAGCTCCTCGGCCTTGAAGACCGAGAGGATGGCCGGCAGCGGGATCGAGTTCAGATAGTCGCCGAAGCGGATCGACGAGATGTTGTCGAGGCTGACCTCGACGTTGTCGGAGGTGAAGTTCCGCAGGGAGGTGGTCATCAACCGCACCAGGCGGTCGAAGACGATCTCCAGCATCGGCAGGCGTTCGTACGACACCAGCGCCGAGTTGATGATCGCCCGGATGCCGGAGCGCTCGGCGGCCTCTTCGTCGGAGAGGTCGAAGCCCAGCAGGCTGTCGATCTCGTCCTGATTGAGGATCCGCTCGGCGCCGCCGCCCAGACCCTCGCTGGCCGCGGCGTTGTCCCAGGTCGCGGGGTCGTCAGGGTTCATCGCGCCCTGCATCCCGCCGATGATTTGAGGTTCTTCGTCTTCCATGCGATGCGCGCTGGCCAGGCCCGACGGGCCTAGTTGATCAGCATCTCCTCGATGAGCACGGCGTTCACCTTGGAGGGCGCGATCACCAGGTTGACCCGGCGCTGGATCTCCATGCGCAGCTGGTAGGAGCCCTGGCTGCCTTGCAGGTCTTCGGGACGCAGTTCGCGCAGGAAGGTCTGGAACATGTCCTGCAGCCTAGGCATGTTCGGCTCAAGAAGATCCACCGTCGCTTGATCTGGCACTTCGAGGGTCAGCTTCAGCTTCAGGAAGGTGGTGCGGCCGTCGGCCGTCTGCATGTTCACCACCACGTTGGGCATGGTGTAGAACAGGATGCCGTCAGGTCCCTCGCGGATCTCGCCGAGGGCCTTGTCGCCTTCCTTGTCGCCCTTCTTTTCTTTCTCTTTTTTCTTCTCGGCCTTCTTACCGGCGTGGGCCTCGTCGGGCTTCGGCTTCAGCAGCAGGAAGCCGGCGGTTCCACCGCCGCCCAGGATCACCGCAGCGGCCACGCCGGCGATGATCATCATCTTCGGCGTGAACTTCTTTTTGGCAGGCGCACCCTCGCCGTCCTCGCCTTCGGCGGCGTCCCCGGCGGGGGCTTCCTTCACCTTGTCCTTGGCCACGCGCGCGCGCTCCTTAGAATCTATCCCCGTCTCATGACCTGCGCATGGTTAAGGATCAGTTTTTAACAGGTGTTAACGGGCGCGATTTCCGTGCCGGGCAAAATCGGCCGAGCGCCTTGCGTTAACTTTATTTCTTGTTGTTTTTATTGAGCTTTCCAACTGGCCCAATCCTTGCAGCGATGACCGCGACAAATTCGCCGCAGGTTAAGACCTAGCCATGGACAACGCCCTCTACGTCGGACTCTCGCGTCAGATGACTCTGCGCCGCGAACTCGACATCGTGGCCAACAATATCGCCAACGCCGACACCACCGGGTTCAAGGTCGAGAGCCTGATGGTGGAGACCGAGCCGATGGCCCCTGCCCAGACCGCCGGCGCGCCGCGTCCGGTGAAGTTCGTGATCGACCGCAGCGTCGGGCGCGACTTCGGCCAGGGGACGCTGCGCCAGACCGGCGCGCCGTTCGACCTGGGGCTGGACGGGAACGGCTTCTTCAAGGTCCGCACCCCGGACGGCGAGCAATTCACCCGCGACGGCCGCTTCCGCCTGGACGACGCCGGACGGATCACCACCCAGGAAGGCATGCCGATCCTCGATGAAGGCGGCGGCGAGATCGTCATCGAGCCCAAGGACGGGCCGGTGACCATCGCCCCGGACGGCACGGTCAGCCAGGGCCGGAACCTGCTGGGCAAGATCGGCGTCGCGCGCTTCGACACCCTGAGCATCCTCGAGAAGGTTGGCGACAACCGCTACCGCAACACCTCGAACCAACAGCCCGTCGCCGCCTCCGGCGTGACCATGCACCAGGGCATGCTGGAAGGTTCCAACGTCAAGCCGATCACCGAGATCACCCGGATGATCGAAGTCACCCGCGCCTATGAGTCCATGGCCAAGATGATGGACGCCAACGCTGAGCTCTCCCGCCGCTCGATCGAGCGGATGGGCAAGCTGAACTAAGGAAAGTCTAGTCGATGCAAGCGCTTCGCACCGCCGCGACCGGCATGGCCGCCCAACAGCTGAACGTCGAGGTCATCTCGAACAACATCGCCAACATGAACACCGTCGGCTTCAAGAAGCAGCGGGCGGAGTTCCAGGATCTGCTCTACCAGACCATCGAGCGGGCCGGGGCGCAGTCCTCCGACCAGGGCACGGTGGTGCCGACCGGCGTGCAGGTCGGCGGCGGGGTGAAGACCGGGTCGGTCTATCGGATCACCCAGCAAGGGGCCCTGACCTCCACCGGCAACAAGCTCGACGTGGCGATCTCCGGCCGCGGCTATTTCCAGGTGCTGATGCCGGGCGGCGAGACCGCCTACACCCGCGCCGGCAACTTCTCGCCGAACGACCAGGGCCAGTTGGTCACCGAGGACGGCTATCTGGTCCAGCCGGCGATCACCATCCCGCAGGACGCCACCGACATCTCGATTTCCAAGAGCGGTCAGGTCCAGGCGGTCCGCACCGGCCAGACGACGCCCGAAGTGATCGGCAATCTGGAGCTGGCGACCTTCGTCAACGAGGCGGGCCTCGACGCGATCGGCGACAACCTGCTGCTGGAGAGCGCCGCGTCCGGCGCCCCGACCGTGGGCACGCCCGGCACCGAGGGCATCGGCGGCCTCAACCAGGGCTACACCGAGGCCTCGAACGTCGACGCCGTGACCGAGATTACGGCCCTGATCGTCGCCCAGCGCGCCTACGAGATGAACTCCAAGGTGATCACCTCGGCCGACGAAATGCTGCGCACCACCAGCAACCTGCGGTCATAGTCATGAAGCGCCTGCTGATCACCCTCGCCGTCGCCCTCGCCGCCAGCCCCGCCCTGGCCGGCCAGCCGGTGACGCTGAAGGCCGAGACCCTCGACAACGACGGGATGGTCACGCTGTCGGACCTGTTCGACGGGGCCGGCGCGGCGGGCAAGATCGCCGTCGCCGCCAAGCCGGGCGCCTCGACCGTGCTGGACGCCGCCGCCGTCCAGGCTGTCGCTCGCCGCGCGGGCCTGGACTGGGCCAACGCCGAGGGCCTGCGCCGGATCGTGGTGCGCAGCGACGGGGCCGGCGCCGGCCAAGTCGCCGTCCGCGGCAATGTCGAGGTCCTGACCTACGCCCGCAGCCTGTCGGCCGGCGAGATCGTCCAGCCGCAGGACCTGGTGTGGGGCAAGGCCGCCGCCGCGCCGAACGACGCCCCTAGCGACGCCGAGGCGGTGATCGGCCTGTCGGCCCGCCGCCCGCTGCGCGCCGGCGCCGCGGTGTCGGCCCGTGACGTCTCCGCGCCTCAGGTCATCAAGGCCGGCGACCTGATCGTCGTGAACTACCAGGACGGCGGGATCTCGCTGTCGCTGCAAGGCAAGGCGATGACCGCCGCCGGGCTCGGCGACACGGTCAGCGTCCAGAACACCACCTCGAAGAAGATCATCCAGGCCATCGCCAGCGCCCCTGGCGAGGCCCTGGTCGGCCCCGCCGCCGATCAGCTCAAGGCCGCCCGCCGCACCCAGCTCGCGCTTCGTTAGAGAGCCAGTCCCATGCGTCTTTCGATCCTCGCCGTCCTCGCCCTGGCCCCGCTGGCCGCCTGCTCGACCGTCTCCGAAGCGGTGAAGGGCCCCGAGCTTGCGCCGGTCGGCTACCCCTCGGCCCTGATCGCCCGCGAGCAGCCGACCTTCGTCTCAGCCCGTGAGCCGGCGCCCCAGGCGGCCTCGGCCAATTCGCTGTGGCGCAACGGCGCCCGCGCCTTCTTCATCGACCAGCGGGCCAACCGCGTCGGCGACATCCTGACCGTCCAGATCGACATCAACGACAGCGCCCAGACCTCCAACGCCTCCAACAGCAGCCGCACGGCGGGGATGAGCGCCGGCGTCGACAACTTCCTGGGCCTGGAGAGCAGCCTGGGCCGGTTCTTCCCCGGCGGTTTCGATCCGGCCAACGCAGTGAACACCAACTCCCAGTCGACCAACGCCGGTTCGGGCGCGGTGACCCGCTCGGAGAAGATCTCGCTGACCATCGCCGCCGTCGTCACCAACGTCCTGCCGAACGGCAACATGGTGATCCAAGGCTCGCAGGAAGTGCGCACCAACGCCGAACTGCGCCAGCTCACCGTGGCCGGCATCGTGCGGCCCGAGGACATCTCCTCCTCCAACGTGATCAAGCACACCCAGATCGCCGAAGCCCGCATCAGCTATGGCGGTCGCGGCGACATCAGCCGGGTCCAGAAGACCCCGGCCGGCCAGTCGCTGGTGGAACGCTTCCAGCCCTTCTGACGGCTGATTTGGATCGTTTGGCGCGCGGGCGGCGTTTCCCCTCCTCGTAAGGAGCTCCTCATGCGTCGCCGCACGATCCTCGGACTAGGACTTTCCTGCCTACTGGGCGCCTGCACCCATGGCGGCTACGGGGCGGTCGATCTCGGCTGGTCGCTGCACAACGCCGAGGGCGAAGGCGCCAAGCTCGCCTATGGCCAGCCTGACAGCGACAACGTGCTGCTGATGATGACCTGCCGCCCCCGGTCGGGTCAGGTGCTGGTCTCGCTAACCGCGCCGCACGCCCCCGCCGCGCCGAAAGCCATCGAGCTGTCCTCCAAGGGCCTTTCCAGCCGGCTTCCGGGCGAAACGGCTCCGGCCATGGCCGAAGGCTCGGCCCTGGTCGAGGCGATGGCGCCGGCCAGCGACCCCACCCTGGCCAGCTTCGCCCGCACCGGCGACATCGCGGTGGTCGAAAACGGGCGGGCGTCGCGCCTGCCGGTCCGCCAAGCCGAGCGGGCGGTGGTCGCCGACTTCTTCGCCCAGTGCCGGGCCGCCTAGAGCCGCCGGAAAGGTGATGCTAGCTTGGGCGCATGAAGTTCGTCCTTGCCGCCGCCCTCGCCCTCTTCGCCACCCAGGCCGCCGCCCAGGACACTCACGTCTGGTCGGTGGAGACGCCCAAGGACGCGGACGCGGCCCTGCGCTACGCCATCCCCGACACCGACGCCCAGCCGATCGCCTTTGTCTGCGTGCGCAAGTCCGGGCAGGTGAAGGTGTTCGGGCAACTGGCCCGCCAGATCGGGGTGACCCAGGAGGCTGGCGGGACCTGGCTCGACAAGGCCCGCGTGCGCGGACCCTGGCCGATGAGCGTCGCCCTGTCCTCGGAGGCGGCGACCAGCACCCTGCGAGGCCAGGCCCATGCCGATGAAACCACCGGCGGCACGCTGGCGATCGCCGAGTTCTCGACCGCGGCGCCGGTGGCCGCCGCGTTCCGCAAGACCGGGCTGATCACCTTGAAGGCCGCTGGCGAAACGGTTCAGCCGCCGCCCGCGCCCAAGTCGATGGTTCGGAAGTTCCTCAGCGCCTGCAAGTAGGAGGTCGGGCCAAGCGCCGACCCTGACCCCGTTCGTCATCGGCGGGCTTGTCCCGGCGATCCATACGCACGAGCCGCCCAGACAACCCACGACAGCGAAGTTTATGGATGGCCGGCACGTAGGCCGGCCATGACGATCTTGGAAGGGTGACGCGCGCTCTTAAGCGCGGCGGCCGGCCATCGAGTGGTTGTCGACGCCCAGGGCCGACAGCGCGCCGGCCGCGATGCCTTCGGCGTCGAGACCTGCGTCGGCGTACATGATCTCGGGCTTGTCGTGATCCTGGAAGATGTCGGGCAGGTTCAGCGTGCGGACCTTCAGCCCGCGATCCAGCGCGCCGTGCTGGGCCAGGGCCTGGAGCACGAAAGCCCCGAAGCCGCCCATGGCGCCCTCTTCCACCGTGATCAGCGCCTCATGCTCGCGGGCCAGCCGCAGCAGCATGTCGATGTCGAGCGGCTTGGCGAAGCGGGCGTCGGCGACGGTGGCCGACAGGCCGCGCGCGGCCAGCAGATCCGCGGCCTTCAGGCATTCGGCCAGGCGGGTGCCGAACGACAGGATGGCGACGGCGCTACCTTCGCGAACGATGCGGCCCTTGCCGATCTCCAGCGGTTCGGCGATCTCCGGGATCGCCACGCCCACGCCCTCGCCGCGCGGATAGCGGAAGGCCGAGGGGCGGTCGTCGATGGCCACGGCGGTGGCGACCATGCGGGCGAGGTCAGCCTCGTCGGCGGCGGCCATCAGCACCATGCCGGGCAGAGCGCCCATGAAGCCGATGTCGAAGGAGCCTGCGTGCGTCGCGCCGTCCGCGCCCACCAGACCGGCGCGGTCCATGGCGAAGCGCACCGGCAGGCCCTGGATCGCCACATCGTGGACGACCTGATCGTAGCCGCGTTGCAGGAAGGTCGAATAGATCGCGCAGAACGGCTTCATGCCGTCGGCGGCGAGGCCGGCGGCGAAGGTCACCGCATGCTGCTCGGCGATGCCGACGTCGAAGGTGCGTTCCGGGAACCGCTGGGCGAACAGGTCCAGTCCGGTGCCCGAGGGCATGGCGGCGGTCACGGCGATGATCTTGTCATCTCGCTCGGCCTGCTTGATCAGCTCCTGGGCGAAGACCTTGGTGTATTGCGGGGCGGCCGGCTGGCTCTTGGCCTGCTGGCCGGTGACGATGTCGAACTTGGCCACGGCGTGCAGCTTGTCGGCGGCGCTCTCGGCCGGCGCGTAGCCCTTGCCCTTTTGCGTCACCACGTGGACCAGGACCGGCTTGTCCTTGATTTCACGGACGTTCTTCAGGATCGGCACCAGGGCGTCGAGGTCATGACCGTCGATCGGGCCGACATAGTAGAAGCCCAGCTCCTCGAACAGCGTGCCGCCGGTCACCATGCCGCGGGCGTATTCCTCGGCCTTGCGAGCGGCTTCCTGCAGCGGCTTGGGCAGGACCTTGGCCACCGACTTGCCGAGATTGCGCAGCGACTGATAGCCGCCGCCGGAGACGACGCGGGCCAGATAGGCGCTCATCCCGCCGACCGGCGGGGCGATGGACATGTCGTTGTCGTTGAGGATGACGGTAAGCTGGCCCGTGGTCTCGCAGGCGTTGTTCATCGCCTCATAGGCCATGCCGGCGCTCATCGAGCCGTCGCCGATCACCGCGACCACGCTGTTGTGCTTGCCGTGCGCGTCGCGGGCGGCGGCGAAGCCGAGCGCCGCGGAGATCGAGGTCGCCGCGTGGGCCGCGCCGAACGGGTCGTATTCGCTCTCGCTGCGCTTGGTGAAGCCCGACAGGCCCCCGCCCTGGCGCAGTGTGCGGATGCGGTCGCGGCGTCCGGTGAGAATCTTGTGCGGGTAGGCCTGGTGGCCGACGTCCCAGATCAGGATGTCGTCCGGCGTCTCATAGACATGGTGCAGCGCCACGGTCAGTTCGACCACGCCCAAGCCCGCGCCGAAGTGGCCGCCGGTCTGCGAAACGGCGTCGATCATCTCGGCGCGCACTTCGTCAGCGAGCTGTCGAAGTTCGGCTGAATTGAACCCGCGCATGTCCCGGGGATACGAGACCTTGTCGAGCAGAGGCGTGACTGGCGGCATGTCTAAATGAAGGGTCTGCTTTGAGTTTAGTTTCGGCGATCTAACACGAAATCCACACTCGCCCGCAGGAATTCGGCCCGCGGACCGAACGGATCGAGGTGTGCTTTCGTCTGTTCCGCCAGGAGATTAAGGCGTTCGCGCGCAGCCTGCGCGCCCAGCAAGGTCACATAGTTGGCCTTGCCCTTGTCGGCGTCCTTGCCGGCCTTTTTGCCGAGTACGGCGCTGTCGCCCTCGGCGTCCAGCAGGTCATCGACGATCTGGTAGGCCAGGCCGATGTCCTGGGCGAAGGCCATCAGCGCATGGCGCTCGGCGTCGCCGGCGTGGGCCATGATCAGCGGCAGTTCGAAGGCGACGGCGATCAGCGCGCCGGTCTTCAGCCGCTGCATGCGGGCCACCGCGCCCAGGTCGTCGCGCACGCCCAGCATGTCGATCATCTGGCCGCCGCACATGCCCCGCGCGCCGGACGCCAGGGCCAGGCGCAACACCATCTCGGCGCGGACATTGCCGTCCTTATGGGTGTCGGGATGGGCGAGAATCTCGAAGGCGACGGTCTGCAGGGCGTCGCCGACCAGCACCGCCGTGGCCTCGTCATAGGCCTTATGCACCGTCGGCCGGCCCCGGCGCATGTCGTCGTCGTCCATGCACGGCAGGTCGTCATGGACCAGGCTGTAGGCCTGGATGCACTCCAGCGCGCAGGCCGCGCGCAACACCGCGCGGTCGTCCAGGTCGAACATCTTGCCGGTCTCGATGGCGAAGAACGGTCGCAGCCGCTTGCCAGGGCCGAGCGCCGCATAGCGCATGGCCTCAGTCAGGCGAGCCTCGGGCCCCTCGGCGCGATGCAGCAGCTGATCGAGCGCCACCGTCACCAGATCGGCGGACTCCGCGACACGCTGGGCGAGCGCCATCTCAGTTGAACTCGGCCGGCTCGACGCCCGCCTGGCCGCCCGCACCCACCACGATCTTCTCGACCCGCAGGCGCGCGGCCTCGAGGCGCTTCTCGCAGTGAGCCTTCAGCAGGGCCCCGCGCTCATAGAGTTCGATGGATTGCTCCAGCGGCGCCTGGCCGGACTCCAGCTGGCCGACAATGCGTTCCAGCTCGGCGAGAGCCTGCTCGAACGAAAGCGCATCAATGTCGGCGGCGTCGGCCATTTCTGAAGTTCCTTGAGAAGCGGGCACGTTAGAGACGAGGGACTGAGGTCGCAACGCCGGAGAGGGGTCAGGAGCGCTCGAAGCGCCGCGTCGACCAGTACTTCCAACCTTGGTTGGCCGTCAGCCGCCAGCCGCGCTTTCGCAGGGATCGGCCGACCATGAAGTTGAAGAAGCCGTGCGCCAGCACCACCACGTCCTGGCCCTGCTCGGCCAGGTCCACGATCAGGTCGGCGGCCTGGTCGGCGCGGGCCTCGGCCTGGGCGCGGGTTTCCTGACCGGCGTGGTGGTTGAAGAACCACCACCAGAACCGGGCGGTGAAGCCCCAGACCTTCGGCGACATCTTCAGGAAGCCCGGGAAGCCCGGCGCCGGCAACGGCGCCTCGACGAACATCGGGTCGCGGGCGAATTCACGTCCGCCCACCAGCGCCTGAGTGCTTTCGACCGAGCGTCTGCGCACCGACGAGATGATGACGTCGGCCTTGGCGGCCAGTTCCAGCAGCTCGCGCGGCGGGGTCTGGCCGGGCCGAATCCCCAGCTGCTCGTAGCGGCCCCAATAGTCTTCATAGCCGCGCGCGTTCAGCATCACGTTGCGCGCGATGTCGGGCTCGCCATGGCGAGCCAGGACAATCGAGCCCGGACGCGTAGCGGCGGTTTTTGGAAGGTCGGCGGTCAAAGCGTCGGCCATATCATTCGAAGGCCCGGATTCGAGCAACCCGGACTCGCCCTTCACCCCTGCGAGAGAGCCTGAACGTGCGCGAGTGCAGAACGGCCTAGAGCCTCAAGGTCGTACCCGCCCTCGAGCGAGGAAACAACCCGGCCGCTGCTATGAGCCTGCGCCACGCTGACGATCGCCCGTGTCGCCCAGGCGAAATCCTCGGCCTCCAGGCTCTGACTCGAATCGCCGATCGGGTCACGGGCATGGGCGTCGAAGCCGGCCGAGACGATGATCAGGTCGGGCGCGAAGGCGTCGACATGGGACATCAGCCCCTCGAATTCCTTGCGCCACAATTCCCGCGGCGCGCCCGGCGGTACAACGGCGTTCCTGATATTGGCGGGTACGACTTCGGACGGATGGCCGGTGCCCGGCCACATCGGCCACTGCTGGACCGAGGCGAAGAACAGGTCCTCGCGCCCGGCGAACACCGCCTGGGTTCCGTTACCGTGATGGACGTCGAAATCGACCACGGCGACCCGCTTGAGCCCAGCTTCCTGAGCGGCGCGGGCGGCGATGGCGACGTTGGAAAAAATGCAAAAGCCCATCGGCAGGGCCGGCTCGGCGTGGTGGCCCGGAGGCCGCACGGCGCAGAAGGCGCGATTCGCCCGGCCCGCGGCCACGTCCCTCACCGCCTGCACCACCGCCCCGGCGGCGCGGCGCGCGGCGGTCAGACTGCCGGGCGACATGTAGGTGTCGTCGTCCAGCCGCAGCCTGCCGGTCACGGGCGCGGTCTCGAAGATCGCGTCGACATAATTTCCACGGTGCGCCAGTTCGAGATCGGCGCGCGCCACCAGCGGCGCCTCGCGCGGGTCGAGCAGCAGGCCGCTGTCGGCCAGAGCGTCCAGCACCGCGCTCAGCCGCGCGGGCCGCTCGTGATGCCCCTCGCCTGGGCGGTGGTCCAGCATGTCGCGATGGGTGTAGAGGGCGGTGTCCATGGAATCTCACCCTAACCCGTCGAGCGTCTCAAACAGAATGCAGGAACCCGTGATCCGCCGCGCCGAGACCTCCGACGCGCAGACCGTCGCCGAGCTCGGCGCCCGCACCTTCGTCGAGACCTTTGGGTATCTCTATCCGCCGCAAGACCTCGCAGACTTCCTGGCCCAGGCCTATGGGCTGGAGAGCGCCAAGGCCGACCTCGCCGATCCCGCCAAGGCGACATGGCTGGTGGAAGCCGGCGGCCAGGCGGTCGGCTACGCCCTCGCCGGTCCCTGCGGCCTGCCCCATGACGAGGTCACGCCGGCCTGCGGCGAACTCAAACGGCTCTATCTGCTGAAGGACTGGCAGAACGGCGGCACGGGCCGCCGATTGTTCACCGAGGTGATGGCGTGGCTGGAACGCGACGGCCCCCGCGACCTCTGGATCGGGGTGTGGTCCGAGAACTTCGGCGCCCAGCGGTTCTATGCTCGGCAGGGCTTTTCCAAGGTCGGCGAATACGGCTTCCGAGTCGGCTCGACCACCGACCACGAGTTCATCCTGCGACGTGTTGCGCAAAGAACTTCCACCGATGCGTGAATTTCAGGCGCTGCCTTTCCAGTTTCCCTGAATCTCTAATGGAAATTGGAGAAATATTGCGACGAATTAACAAGCGGGACTTTGACGCTGGCGCTGTGTTTTGTCAGGTTCCGTGACAATCATCGCAGTAGCTACTGGCGACGGGTGGGATGCTGAAAATCGGATATGTCCGCCTGCGCGACGAGCGTTCGGCGGAAGACACTGCGACCTTGAAGTCGATCGGATGTCATGTGGTCCGGGCTGAAGAGCCCGTCTGCCCGATGTCCGACGACTCCGCGGTCCTGAACTCGATTTTGGACTTCATCAGCGATGGCGACCAATTGGTCGTCACGCGCCTGGTCCACCTTGGCTCGTCGTCCCGAGACCTCCTGGACTTCCTGGACCGGCTCGAAGCCCGGGGCGCGAGCCTGTTCATCGCGCAGGCCGAGCTCTCCACCCTGGGAGAAGGCGGCCGGGCGCTGCGCGCGGCGCTGGAAGCCGTGGCCTCCGTCGAGCCCCCGTGGGTCTCGCGTCGCCGCAAGGGCGCGCCGACCGAGGACATCCGCGCCCTGCAGGCCGCCGGCGTCGGCCCGGTCGAGATCGCCCGGCGCCTGGGCGTGTCGCGCATGACCGTCTGGCGCAAGCTCAAGACCCAGCCGGCCTAGGCTCGCATCCCGTCAACGATCGCGTGCGCCGCGGCGAGCGTTTGATCGACCAGCTGTTGAACTTGCCGCCGCGAGATCTTCTGCCGCAGCGATCCGGCGCGAAACAGCACCGCGCCGATCATGTTGTCGACGAACGCTGAAACCTCCGCCGCCGGCAGGGCGCCGGCGAAGGCTGCGTCGAGCGCGACGACATAAGGCCGCCTCTCCCGCTGATAGAGCGCATCAAGCGCGGCGGAAAGTTCCGGATCACGGCGGCGGGCCTGAGCCAGTTCGGGGGTCGCGATCCCGGCGGGGCCGTCGAGGTGGCGCACGAGGCCCCAGAGATTCTCAATCAGCACCGTACGCGGCGCGACCCTGGCCGAGAGCTGCGGGTCGGTGTCGCGATTGGCGTTGTCCAGCATCCAGATGACGAGTTCGCGCTTATTGGCGAAGCGACGATAGAGGGCCGGACGGCTGCACCCCGCGCGTTCGGCCAGCTCTTCGAATGACATCCCCGCATAGCCGCGCTCGGCCAGAAGCTCCCAACCGGCCGTCAGAATCGCGGGCTCCATCGAGTCATCGCGAGGCCGGCCACGGCCACGCTTGGCCGAAGCGGACGGCGGCGGCTCAGCTTGCGGATTGTCGCGGTCTCGGAATGTCACCGTCGCAAAACCATCATCCATTATCGTTACACGGCCCGAACGTAATTTGAGTTGGCAAGGGGCGTCAATGATGTCGGATCTATCTATTGAGCGCACACGGGCGATGTCGCGTGTTCGCGGTTGGCGATTGGCGAACCGCGCCGCGTATTTCGCCTCGCTCGCCTCGGTGCTGTTGATCGCCGCTCCGGCCTTGGCCGAAGAGGCTGAACCGGCCGGCACGCTGGAGGAGGTGATCGTCACCGCCCAGAAGCGCGCCGAGGCCTTGGAAGACGTGCCGATCGCCATCTCGGCCTTTAGCGGCCAGAGCATGGAGCGCATGCGCCTGAGGTCGATCGAGGACGTGGCCAGTCTGGCGCCCAGCACCAACTACAAGAACCAGAGCCCGGCGGCGCCCAGCATCAGCATCCGGGGCATCACTTCCGACGAGTCGGGGGCGGGCTCGGAATCGGCGGTCTCCACCTATCTCGACGGGGTCGATATCAGCCGCCGGGAAGGCGCGCAGATGGCGATCTACGACATGGATCGCATTGAAATCGTGCGCGGCCCCCAGGGCACGCTGTTTGGCACCGCGTCGCAGATCGGCGGCCTGTCGCTGATCACCCGCAAGCCGCAGATGGAGTTTGCCGGCTACCTCAACGGCGCGGTCGGAAACCTGGACTATCGCCGGATCGAGGGGGCTGTGAACGTGCCGATCTCCGACGTCGCGGCGTTCCGGATCGCCGGCTTCCATGAAGAGCGCACCGGCTACATCAAGAACAGAGCCGCGACCGGCGGCGACGCCGACGACTACATGGGCCAAGACACCACCGCGGCGCGCGGCTCGTTCAAGTACGAACCCACCGACCAGCTCAGCGTCACCCTGGTCGGCTACTTCCAGGACGACAATCCGACCGGCACCCAGTTCACCAGCCTGACCATTCCGACACCGAGCGGCGGCCATGCCGACTACTTCAAGGAGACCTATCAGGCTCCCCGAAAGCCCTCGAAGTTCTCGCGAAACGTCTACGGCGGCACGCTGCTGATCGAGGCCGAACTGAACGACAAGGTGAGCTTCAGCTCGATCACCGGCTACCGGGAATATGACTACCAGCAGTATTTCGACTTGGACGGCGGTTTCGTCGCGTTCGTCGACAGCGACATCAACAACAAGACCTCGAGCCTCTACCAGGAAGCGCGGGTCAATTTCACGGCAGGCGAGCGCCTGCAGGGCTTCGCCGGCCTCAGCTATATCCGCGAGACGGTGGATGAGACCATCGGCCTGACCTTCAGCGAACCGATCTTCGGCATCCTCTCAAGCGGCGTTTTCGTGCTGCCCAACGGCCAGCCCAACCAACTCGTGCTCCCGCCGTCGATGGGGATCACGCTCGATCCCAATCGCCGGGAGTATCGCGAGCAAGGCGGCCGCAAGACCGACATCTCGGCCTTCGTCGACGTGACCTACGATTTCACCGACCGTCTCAAGGCGAATGGCGGCGTTCGCTTCGTGCGCAACGAACGACGGTTCATCTCCAATCAGCCGGCGGTGGGACAGGCCGGACTGATCAAGCTCGGCGTGTACTCCAGCGTCTCCACAGCGGTGGCGGCCAAGTTCAAGGCCCTTGATCCGACCTTCAGCGCCACCAATCCGAGCCATGCGCTCTTCAGCGCCTATTACGGCGCCTTGCAAGCCGCGCTTCCGGGGGCCTACGCGGCGGCACCCAAGAACCTGATGTTCGCGGCGACCAATGGCGCCATGTCCGGAAGCGACAGCTTCGACGGCGTCCTGCCGCGGTTCTCGGTGCAATACGAACTGAGCAACGGTCTGCACGCCTATGTCGGCGTCGCCAAAGGCCAGCGCTCCGGCTTCCTCGAGGCCGACCGCAAGGGGGGCGTCTCATCGGTCGACCCCGAGCAACTCTGGAACTACGAAGTCGGACTGAAGGGCGCCTACGCCCACTTCCGCTTCGACACGGCCCTCTTCCACTACACCTGGAAAGACTTCCAGACCGTCGAACTCATCGACCCCAGCAACCCGACCCTCGGCCAGCGGTCGGTCAACGCCGGTTCGGCCAGCGCGACTGGGTTCGAGTTCGCAGGCGCCTATCTCATCACCGACGGCGTCGATCTGTTCGCCAACTTCTCCTATCTCGACGGCGGGTTCGACGACTTCAAGTCGTCGGAGGGCGACTTCTCGGGCAACCGCTTCCGCATTTCGCCGGAGTACCAGGCCGCCATCGGCCTGAACGCGGAACGGCCGATCAGCGGAAACCTCTCGGCGTTCTTCTCCGGACGCGTGCGCTACCAGTCGAAGGTCTATTTCGACAACGAGAACGTCGCGCCGAAGATGGACGACGGCCACATCTTCGTCAGCGGCAACTTGGGGATCCGCGATCAGGCGGCCGGCTGGAGCGCGCGGCTGTTCGCCGACAACCTGCTCAACGAAAAGTACCTGCTCGACGCCGGCAACTCGGGCGAGAACTTCGGAACGCCCACCATGATCGCCGGCGCGCCGCGCACCTTCGGAATCGAATTCGGCCTCGAGTTCTAGCCCTTACATCCTGCAACCAGAGAGATTCCAATGATCGGCAAAACCCGCCGCTTCGTGCTGGCGCTCGCCGCCACCGCGGCGCTGACCGCGCCCGCCGTGGCTTGGTCCAGGGACGAGAGCTTCACGCTCGCGGTGATCCCCGACACCCAGAACTATGTGGACTACAGCCACCAGACGGCCGAGGGCTTTCCCTTCGACGCACGCGACCTGTTCTTCCAACAGATGCGCTACATCGAAGGCCGCCTGAAGGCCAACGGCGGCGATATCGCCTTCGTCACCTCGCTGGGCGACACTTGGCAGCACCAGACCAAGAAGTTCGACGAGGCCCACGCCAAGTTCGGGGTCAGCGCCGGGGCTAACCCGATCCTCGACACCCACTTCGCACCCACCGACAAAACCAGAACCGTCGAGATGCCGACGGCCAAGCAGGGCTTCGACATCATCGCCGGCAAGACACCGTTCTCGGTCGTCCCGGGCAATCACGACTACGACGCGATGTGGACGGACTCGCGCCACCTGCCGATCAAGGACTTCATGAACCCGGGCGATCACCCCCGTCCCTACGGCATGCTGCACCCCGGCGGGCTGGATAACTGGCGCGAGGTGTTCGGGGCCGATACGGCCTTCTTCAAGGACAAGCCGTGGTACGTCGCCTCGTACAATGGCGGCGCCGACAGCGCCCAAATCTTCACGGCCGGGGGCTACAAATTCCTGCACATCGGCCTGGAAATGGCGCCGAGCGACGACGTGCTGGCCTGGGTCGCCAAGGTCATCAATGACCACCGCGGCCTGCCGACCATCATCAGCATCCACGACCATCTGAACACCAACGGCGAACGCGCGCCCAATCCGATGGTCGACATGGCCATGGTGCACGCTGAGCACAACAACCCCGAAGCTGTCTGGAAGAAGCTTCTCAGCCGCCACGATCAAATCTTCCTGGTGCTCAACGGCCACCAGCATGGCCAAGCCTATCGCGCCGACCCCGGCGCCGGCGGGTTCGCGGTCCACCAATTGCTGGCCGACTATCAAGACCGCGGCCAGACGGCGATCGCCGCTGGCGTGAAGACCGCCTACCCGGTGGGGATCGGCGACGGCTGGATGCGTTTCATGACCTTCGACATGAGCGGCGCGACCCCTGCGATCCGGGTGCGGACCTACTCGACCTATTACAAGGCCTTCTCCGGCGACGTGCCCCAATACGCCGCCTGGTATCGCGGCGGCGAGCAGCCCAAGCTGACCGACAGCGAGTTCCTCGCCCGGGATGACTTCTCCATAGAACTCAAGGATTTTCGCCAGCGGTTTGGAAAGCCTGCACGTCACTAGGAGCCGTGGGGGTGAAAAATCCAGCCGCCCCCGGTTGAAACTGAAACGTTATAATATTACATCGCTCGAGCCGCGACGATGACGGCCAGCCGAGCGAGGGATTTTTGAAGACCGCTTCCACGTCCCTGCTCGACGCCTCCGCCATCAGCCTGTCCGGCCTCTGCATGGCTCACTGCCTGGTCCTCCCCCTGGTCGCCGCGTTCTCCCCCCTCCTGGCGGCCTGGGCGGAGGCCGAGTGGGTGCACGTCCTGGTCATCGTCATCGCTGCGCCGCTCTCGGCCCTGGCCCTTTGGCGGCGAGGTCAGGCGCCGGCGGTGATCCTGCTGGCGCTCAGCGGTCTCACCCTGATGGGCCTCGGGCTATGGCCGCTTCACGCCTGGGAGACTCCGCTGACCGTCGGCGGCAGCCTGCTGTTGGCCGGAGCTCACATCGTCAATTGGAAGCGGCGGCACGCGCACTAGTTCGCCAAGCTCGCGGCGAACTGCTTCGACACCCAGTCGATGAACACCCGCACCCGCGGTGAAAGCTGGCGGCTGCGCGGGTAGAGCAACGACACCGGCGTGCGCGACGGCGGGTAGTCGGCCAGCACCTCCACCAGTCCTCCCGCCGCCAGCTGCTGTTCAACGTGGTAGCGCGGGACCTGGATCAGGCCGAGGCCCAGCTCGGCGGCGGCGACGTTGGTCTCGGCGTTGGCGACCGAGACGCTGGCCGGCAGCGTGACGTTGCGCAGCGCGCCGCCGACCGTGAACTCCAACGGGAAGAAGCCGCCAGTCACCGAGTGGACGAAACCGATCATCTGGTGGCCGTCCAGATCGTCCGGGGTGGCCGGAACCCCGAACCGCTCCAGATAGGCCGGCGCCGCGCAGGTCACTTCGTCGAGCATGGCCACGCGCCGCCCCACCATGGCGCTGTCGCTCAACTCCCCGACCCGCAGTACGCAGTCGACGCCCTCGCGCACCAGGTCGACCAGCCGGTCCCCCTCGCTGAGGTGAAGTCGAAGGTCTGGATACCGCGCCAGGAAATCCGGCAGGCCGGGCAGGACGAAACGCCGAGCGAGCGTGCCATGGACGTCCACCCGCAGCAGCCCGCGCGGCTTGGCGCCGCTGAACGCGCTCTCGGCCTCCTCGAGGTCGGCGATCAGGCGGAGGCAGCGTTGGTGGTAGGCCTCGCCGTCCAGGGTCGGACTGACCTGCCGGGTGGTCCGCTGCAGCAGCCGCACGCCCAGGCGCGCCTCCAGCTGCTTCACCGCCTCGGTGACGGTCGATCGGGGAATGCCCAGGTCGCTCGCCGCCAGGGTGAAGCTGCGGCGCTCCACGATCCGGGTGAACAGCCGCATGGCGTCGAACCGGTCCATGGCGCCCTCATTGTTCGTATTGCCGAATAGTGTTGCCGGATTTGGGTCGATTATTCAATCCGATCCGAAGGCCATTGTTCTCTTCACCGGCGCGGAGCCGGGCACGGAGATTGAAAATGACCAAGCAAGACAACAAGGTGGCGATCGTCACGGGCGCGTCGGGCGGCATCGGCGCGGCGGTGGCCGAGCGACTGGCGAAGGACGGCTTCACGGTGGTCGTCAACTTCGCGGGAAACGCCGCGCCGGCGCAGGCCCTGGCCGAACAGATCAAGGCCCACGGCGGCCAGGCCATCGTCGCCCAGGCCGACGTCAGCGACCCCGAAGCGGTCCGCCGGATGTTCGACAGCGCGCAGACGGCCTTCGGCGGCGTCGACGTGCTGGTGAACAACGCCGGGATCATGAACCTGGCGCCCATCGCCGACAGCGACGACGCCCTGTTCGATCGCCAGATCGCGGTCAATCTGAAGGGCAGCTTCAACACCCTGCGCGAGGCTGCCAATCGGCTGCGCGACGGCGGGCGGATCATCAACTTCTCGTCCAGCGTCGTGGGCATGCTGCAGCCCGGCTACGGCGTCTACGCGGCCACCAAGGCCGCGGTCGAGGCGATGACCGGCGTCCTGGCCAAGGAGCTGCGCGGCCGCGACATCACGGTCAATTCCATCGCGCCCGGCCCGACGGCGACCAAGCTGTTCCTCGACGGCAAGCCGCAGGAGGTCATCGACCGGCTCTCGAAAATGGCCCCGCTGGAACGCCTGGGCCAGCCCGCCGACATCGCCGCCGCCGTCGCCTTCCTGGCCGGTCCCGACGGGGCCTGGATCAACGGCCAGACCCTGCGCGCCAACGGCGGGATCATCTGAGCCCGCCGCCCTCATCCCAGCCTATTTCTCGAAGGAGTTCATCTTGTCCAAGCAAGTCATCCTCGTTACCGGCGCCTCCTCCGGCTTCGGCCTCATGACCGCCCGCGCCTTGGCTCAGGCCGGCCACACCGTCTACGCCTCGATGCGCGAGACCCAGGGCCGCAACGCCCCTCGCGTCGACGAAGTCGCGACCTGGGCCAAGGCGCAGGGCCTCGACCTGCGCACCGTCGAGTTGGACGTCCAGTCCGACGCCTCGGCCGAGGCCGGCGTCGCCCACATTCTGAAGGACGCCGGGCGGCTGGACGTCATCGTCCACAATGCTGGTCACATGGTGTTCGGCCCGGCCGAGGCCTTCACGCCCGACCAGTTCATCCAGCAGTACGACGTCAACGTCCTGGGCGCCCAGCGGGTGAACCGCGCCGCGCTCCCCCATCTGCGCGGCCAGGGCGAGGGCCTGCTGGTCTGGGTCGGGTCCAGTTCGACGAGGGGCGGAACGCCGCCGTTCCTGGCCCCCTACTTCGCGGCCAAGGCGGCGATGGATTCGCTGGCCGTCTCCTACGCTGGCGAACTGGCCCGCTTCGGCGTCGAGACCACGATCATGGTGCCGGGCGCCTTCACCAAGGGCACCAACCATTTCGCCCACTCGGGCTCGCCGTCCGACGCCGCCCGCGCGGCGGCGTACGACAGCGGCCCCTATGCCGGCGTCGCTGACCAGGCGCTGAAGGGTCTGGCCGCCCTCGAACCCGAGGACGCCGATCCCGCCGAGGTGGCCCGCGCCATCGTCGACGTCGTCGACGCCCCCTTCGGCAGGCGCCCGTTCCGCGTCCATGTCGACCCGTCGCAAGACGGGGCCGAGATCGTCAACGGCGTCGCCGACCGCATGCGCCGCGAGATGTTCCGCAACATCGGCCTGGCCGACCTGCTCTCGCCCCGGATCAACGGATGAGGCCCAGATCCTGCTGATGGCGCACGCTCGCGAGGCAAGGGGCGCAGCGATGCGCCCCTTTGTCCGCCATCCTCAGTACAAGGCGCGCTGGACAACGAGGGTCGGCGGCTTCATCTTCGGAAGTCAAACGTCTGTTCGTCCCCCTATTTGGGAAGCCTGCCCATGTTCATGCGCTTTTTCACCGAGCTGCGCGAAGCCAAGGTCCCGGTGTCGCTGAAAGAGTACCTCATGCTGATGGAGGCGCTCGACAAGGTGGTGATCGATCGCAAGGTCGAGGACTTCTATTACCTCTCGCGCTCGGCGCTGGTGAAGGACGAGAAGAACCTCGACAAATTCGACCAGGTGTTCAGCCACGTCTTCAAGGGCCTGGACAAGGTCGAGGGCGTCGGCACGGCCGATATCCCGGAAGAATGGCTGCGGAAGATCTCCGAGAAGTTCCTGACCGAGGAAGAGAAGGCGCAGATCGAGGCCATGGGCGGCTTCGACAAGCTGATGGAAGCGCTGGCCGAGCGCATGAAGGAACAGAAGGAACGCCACGAGGGCGGCGACAAGATGATCGGCACCGGCGGCACCTCGCCGTTCGGCGCCAACGGCTATCATCCCGAGGGCGTGCGCATCGGCCAGGACAAGGGCCGCCACGGCAAGGCGATCAAGGTCTGGGACAAGCGCGAGTACAAGAACCTCGACGACTCGGTCGAGCTCGGCACCCGCAACATCAAGGTCGCCCTGCGCCGGCTGCGCAAATGGGTCCGCGACGGCGCCGCCGAAGAACTCGACATGAACGGCACCATCAAGGGCACCGCCGAGAAGGGCTATCTGGACATCCAGCTGCGCCCGGAACGCCGCAACAAGATCAGCGTCCTGATCTTCTTCGACATCGGCGGCTCGATGGATAGCCACATCAAGGTCTGTGAGGAGCTGTTCTCGGCCGCGCGGACCGAGTTCAAGAACATGGAATTCTACTACTTCCACAACTGCCTCTATGAGAGCGTGTGGAAGGACAATCGGCGCCGTCACGCCGAGAAGCTGAACACCTGGGACATCCTCCACAAATATTCCAGCGATTACAAAGTGATCTTCGTCGGCGACGCCACGATGAGCCCCTATGAAATCACCTATCCGGGCGGCTCGGTGGAGCACTGGAACGAAGAGGCCGGCGCGATCTGGATGGACCGCGTGGCCCAGATCTACGAGCACACGGTCTGGCTGAACCCCACCGCCGAGCGGCATTGGGACTACACCCCGTCGATCGAAGTCATGAAGCAACTCGTCGGCGATCGGATGTTCCCGCTCACCATCGAGGGCCTCGACAAGGCGATGCGGGAGTTGGCGCGCTAGCGCGCCGCATCGCGGTTTAGGTCACACCTGCTAAGCTGGTGTGACACCTGAGAGATTCGCCCAGTGGACACCGTCCCAGTCAACGATACCGGAGAGGCCAACGAGGCCGCCACCAAGGCCGCGGTCTTCTGCGCGGCCGAGCGCCTGTTCGCGCTGCACGGCTTCCAGAACGTCTCGGTCCGCGACATCACCGCCGCCGCCGGCGTGAACCTCGCCTCGGTGAACTACCACTTTGGGTCGAAGGACGCCCTGCTGTTCGAGATCTTCCGCCGGCGCACGGCGGAGCTGAACCGCGAACGCGCCCGGATGCTGCACGAGGCCAACGACCGCAACGCCGGCAAGCCGCCGGTGCGCGACATCCTCGAGGCGCTGTTCGCCCCGCCGCTGAAATGGGCCACGCCCGACAACGACCGGCGGATCTCGGTCCAGTTCATCATCCGCTCGCGCAGCGAGGGCACCGCCGAGATGCGCGAGGCCCTGACCAGCGACGTCAGCCACCTGGCGCGGTTCTCCGACGCCCTGATCAGCGCCTGCCCGGACCTGCCGCGCGAAACCATCTACTGGCGGCTGCACTTCTGCCTGGGCATGGTCCACAACAACCGCTTCGCCGAGTTCGACCGCCTGCACGTGCTGTCGGACGGCGCCACCCGCGAGGGCGACGTCGACGGCCTGCTGAAGCGGATGCTCGACTTCGCCGAAGCCGGGTTCCTGGCCTAACTCCCTCTCAGTTCATCATGGCCGACCTCTTGTGTCGGCCATCCATAGACACTCCACGCGGGGTCTCATCCGGGAGGGGCCGCGTGTATGGATCACCGGGACAAGCCCGGTGATGACGATCGAGGTGGGTGGCCGGGAAGAACTTCCTCCCGGCTCCTGGACGCCTACGCCGCGCCCATGAAGTTGCGCTTGCCGACCTCGACGCCGTTGTGGCGCAGGATCGCGTAGGCCGTGGTGATGTGGAAATAGAAGTTCGGCGCGGCCTGCTCCAGCAGATAGGCCTGCCCCTTGACGATGGTGGTCTCGCCACGGCGGACCAGGGCGATGTCGCGATCTTCCGAACCGTCGACCTGCGCCGCGTCCAGCGTGCGGATGAAGGCGATGGTCTTCTCGACCCGGGCCTTCAGCTCTTCGAAGCTCGCCTCGGTGTCCTCGTAGGTGGGGAACTCCACGCCGGCCAGCCGCGCTATGGCGCCCTTGGCGAAGTCGGTGGCGATCTGCACCTGGCGGGTGAACGGGAACATGTCGGGATAGAGCCGGGCCTGCAGCAGGGCGGCGGGGTCGATCTTGCGCTCAGCGGCGTGGGCCGCGGCCTTGTCGATCACGACGCCCAGACCCGTCAGGCCTTGAATGAAGACAGGGGCCGAGGCCTGGTACATGGAAAGGGTCATGGGTGCTCCAACGGGTCCAAACGACTCGCGGGCAGGTTCTACAGGCTTCGCGCCGACGCTGCTCGATCAACCTATCTCGACGAACGACGGCGACCGGCCTTAGCCTCGCCATATGGATCTCATCGACCCGTTCGCCATCGCCACGCCCCGCTTCGCCACCCGCCTCAAGAGCGGGGAGCCGCACCAGGTGTTCTCCGGCTTCCTCTACCATGTCGAAGGCGACCGCTACATCGTGCTGACCGCCCTGCACTGCCTGCTGCGGCCCAACACCTTCTATTTCAAGAACCGCGGGACCGAGCCGACCTGGTCGGAAACCTACGGCCACGATCTCGACTGCGAGGCCCTGGGCTTCAGCGTGCCGCTCTATGACGGAACCACCCCGCTGTTCCGCTGGCATCAGGACCCGCACAACGCCTCCATCGACGTGGCCGGGGTGCCGGTACGGCTGCCCTCGCGTCCGCCGGCGATCAACATGCCCGGGACCTGGGGCGACTACGACGTGGTGACCCAAGGCCTGCCGCTGACCGCGGGGTCGGCGGGCCTGATCTACGGCTTCCCCGGCGGCGCGGCGATCCTGCGCAGCGCGCCCATCGCGCGGGGATTTACGCTGGCCACCGACTATCGGCTCAATCCGTTCGCCTTCCATGTCGACGGCATCGGCGGCGCCGGCTGCTCCGGCGGACCGGTCGCCCTGCGCGCCGAACGCGGCGACCGCACCCTGCTGCAGTGGATCGGCATCTATGTCGCCACCCACGAGGCCGAGCGGCTGGGCCGCTGCATTCCGCTGGCCCAGGTCATGGAGCTGGTGGAGACGATGACGGCCGAGCTGGACCTGTGGGCCTGATCGCGTGACCTACGCACCAACCTTGCCAAGGCGCGACCCTGTCGACATGCACGCCCACGCGGGCCTCTGCGCGATCGCCGCGGCGCCGGTGGGCAGCTCGATGGGAACGTTCTCGGCGGCCGGCCGGACATTCGAGGCGGTCTTTGGCCCGGCGGAGTTGCTCGCGGCCCTGCGTCAGCCGGACGCCGACGATCTTCGCGCTCAACAGGCCAGCTTCGATCATCGGTGTATTGTGATCGCCCGATGCCTCCACGACCAACGGCCCTACGCCGCCTGGGAATTCTACACGACCGGCGGCGGGCCGCCGATGCGCTCCAAGGCGCTCGATGTGGACTGCAATCACAAGCAGCGGGGGATCGGGAAAGCCTTCCGCGCCGCCGTCCTTCAGCACCTGGCCATCGGGCCGAGCGGCGCCTACACGGCCGAGGGCGCGGCGTTCATGAACGCCGTCGCCCCCGTCTAGATCTCAGAGCTTTCCAGCCACCTCGGCGAGTTGGTCGGTGCAGAGGCCCCAGCCTTCCATGAAGCCCATCTTCTCGTGGGTCTCGCGATCCTCGATCGTCCAGTGCTGGGCGCGAGCGACATACTTGGTGGCGCCGCCGCCCAGGTCCTCGAAGGTGAGGACGACGGTCATGAACGGCTTGGCCGACGGGGCCCAGGCCTCGGTGAAGGCGTCGGTGAAGACCAGCTTCTCGTTCGGGACGACCTCCAGATAGACCCCGGCGTTCGGGTAATCATTGCCGTCCAGATCGCGCATGGTGATGCGGTTGCTCCCGCCCGCACGCACGTCCAGCTCGGCGAACGGCGTGGTGAAGGGCTTGGGCGCGAACCACTGCTTCAGCACCTCGGCCTCGGTCCAGGCGCGGAACAGCTTCTCGCGCGGCACGTCGATGATGCGGGTCAACACCAGGTCGCGGTCGTCGGCGGGAGGCGTTTGCGGCGTCGTCATGGCGATCTCCTATCGCAGGGGGTTCATGGCAAGGACGAAGCGGGCCGACGCGATCCTACAGGCGGGGCCAAGTTTTTCGCATCCATCCCAAGGCTGGCCACGCGTACGGAAAAAGGTTGCGCCCCGGCCGAGGTTGGCGTCCGCTGGACTGGAGAGTTGAACCGTCTGGAGGCCAGGGCCGCATGACGACGACGTTCGAGATCAACGGCCGCAAGGTCACGCTCAAAGCTCCAGACGACTCGCCCCTGCTCTGGGCCATCCGCGACGAGGTCGGGTTGACCGGCACCAAGTTCGGCTGCGGCATCGGCATGTGCGGCGCCTGCACGGTGCACCTGAACGGCGAGGCGGTGCGCGCCTGCGTGACGCCGCTCAGCACCGTCGCCGGGGCCAAGATCACCACCATCGAGGGCCTGGATCCCAAGGGCGCGCATCCCCTGCAGACCGCCTGGATCGAGGCCCAGGCCCCGCAGTGCGGCTACTGCCAGTCGGGCCAGATCATGCAGGCCGCGGCGCTGCTGAAGGCCACGCCCCACCCCACCGACGCCGAAATCAACGACACCATGAACGGCAATCTGTGCCGCTGCATGGCCTATGTCCGCATCAAGAAGGCGATCAAGCTCGCCGCCGCCGGCCCGCAAGGGAGCAAGGCATGAACGCCATCCCGATCACGCCCCTGCCCGCGCTGGAGACCTCGCGACGCGGCTTCCTGATCACCGTGGCCGCCGCCGGCGCCATGATGGGCCTCGCCGCCCCGACCGGCGCAGCCGCCGCCGAGGGCTATGAGCCGACCATCTGGTATCGCATCGGCCGCGACGGCACGGTGACCGTCAACGTCATCCGCGCCGAGATGGGCCAACACGTCGGCACCGCCATCGCCCGCATCGTCGCCGACGAGCTTGAGGCCGACTGGTCGAAGGTGAAGATCGACCACGTCGATTCCGCCGCCAAGTGGGGGCTGATGGTCACCGGCGGCAGTTGGTCGGTCTGGCAGAGCTATCCCTTGATGAGCCAGGCCGGCGCGGCCGGCCGCATCACCCTGATCGAGGAAGGCGCCAAGCTGCTGGGCGTCGATCCCAAGGCCTGCACCGCGCGCAGCAGCACGGTCAGCGGCGGCGGCAAGTCGATCTCCTACGGCGACATCGTCACCCGTGGGAACATGAGCCGGGCCTTCACGGCCGAGGAGATCGGCAAGCTGCCGATCAAGCCCGCGTCGGAGCGACGGCTGATCGGCAAGGCCTCGCACCAGCTGGACATCCCCGCCAAGGTCAACGGCACGGCGCGCTATGGCCTCGACGCCAAGGTTCCGGGGATGGTCTACGCGCGGCCGAAGATTCCGCCGACCCGCAACGGGTCGAAGGTGGTCTCCATCGACGACTCCGCCGCCAAGGCGGTACCCGGCTACATCAGCAGCCTGGCCCTGGACGATCCGTCAGACACCGTGCCCGGCTGGGTCATGGTGTTCGCCGACAGCTTCGTGGCCGCGAGCAGCGCCTGCGATCTGGTGAAGGTGAACTGGAGCGCGGGCGATACCGCCAAGACCTCCGACGCCGACCTTCAGAAACGCTCGGCGGAACTCATCGCCGACCCGAAGGCCGGCGCGCTGGTGGTCGAGGATCCCGGCGTCGACGCCGCCTTCGCCGCCGCCAAATCGAAGCTGGAACGCACCTACACCACCGCCAGCGCCCTTCACTTCCAGATGGAGCCGGTCAACGCCCTGGCCTTCGAGAAGGACGGGGTGATGGAGATCCACACCGGCAACCAGTGGCAATCGCTGGTGCTGCCCTGGCTGGCCAAGGCGCTGGGCCGGCCCGAGGACAAGATCGTCCTGAAGTCCTACATGCTGGGCGGCGGCTTCGGCCGGCGGCTGAACGGCGACTATGCGGTGCCTGCCGCGCTGGCCGCCAAGGCTGTCGGCAAGCCGGTGAAGATGGTCTGCACCCGGGCCGACGACGCTTTGTTCGACTCGTTCCGCTCGCCGTCGGTCCAGGTCGTGAAGATGGCGTTTGGCGAGGGCGGCAAGGTCACCGCCATGGACCACGCCGCCGCGGCCGGCTGGCCGACCCAGGTGATGGCCCCGTTCTTCATGCCCAAGGGCGCGAACGACGTCGCCTACGACCCCTTCGCCATCAGCGGCGCCAACCATTGGTACAGCGTCGGCGCCCAGCGGGTGCGCGCGGTTCCCAACGACCTCGCCAACCGGGCGTTCCGGCCGGGCTGGCTACGCTCGGTCGGGCCTGGCTGGACCAACTGGGCGGTCGAAAGCTTCATGGACGAGGCGGCCCAGGCGGCCGGCAAGGATCCGCTGGCCTTCCGCCTGGCCCTGCTGGACGCCGCCGGCCGCAACGCCGGCTCCGCGCCCAACGCCGTCGGCGGCGCCAAGCGGCAGGCCGCGGTGCTCGCCCGGCTGGCCAAGAAGGTCGGCTGGGGCGGCGCCCTGCCCAAGAACACCGGCCTGGGCCTAGCCACCACATTTGGCCAGGAGCGCGACATGCCGACCTGGGTCGCCTGCGCGGCCAGGGTCAATGTCGATCCAGCCACCGGCGCAGTGAAAGTCGAGAAGCTGACCCTGGTGGTCGACGCCGGCACCATCGTCTCGCCGGACGGCGCCCTGGCCCAGATGGAAGGCGCGGCGCTGTGGGGCATGAGCCTGGCGCTGTTCGAAGGCACGCAGTTCTCGGGCGGCCAGGTGCAGGACACCAACCTAGACTCCTACACCCCGCTGCGGATGGCCGACGTGCCGGACATCGAGGTCGAGTTTGTGGAGAGCACGGAGGCTCCGGTCGGCCTGGGCGAACCGGCGACCACCGTCGTCGGCCCCGCCATCGGCAACGCGATCTTCCACGCCAGCGGCGCGCGGGTTCGGCATCTGCCGATCCGCTCTGACGCGGTGCTCGCGGCGCTCAAGACCAAGGCTTGAGCGCTCCGCCTGTGGCGGCGATGAGACAGGTTCGCGTAGCGGCGCGGCGTACTCAAGCCTTTGCGCGCCAAGCCCTTCCCCCGCTTCCCAAGACTCTGCTACGACGGTCGGTATTAGATTTAAGCCGTTATAATTAGGGAGTCGCCCGCGCGACCCATTGCGATCCGCGCGCGGACGGAACGCTGTTGGAATCAAAATTTGAAGAAGAGGGCGTGGCTGAGGCCGCGCCTGGCGCCGTTATCGCGACCGAACCCAGTCTGGCGGAAAAAGAAGCCGCCTACGAAAAGTTCGTCTGGGACAATCTGAAGCGCAATTATGTCGGCCACTATCTGCACGGCATGCTGGGCATGACCGGCTTCCGGCTGATCAACGCCCCGACCTTCCTGCCCGCCTATCTGCATATGTTGTCAGGTTCGAACACTGTCGTCGGCCTGGGCCTGGCGCTGCAGCAACTGGGCGGGGTGCTCAGCCCCATCGTCGGCGCCAACCAGATCGAGCACCGCACCAAGGTGATGCCCGCCGCCCTGTGGATGGGCGGCCTGGCCCGGATGCAGATCATCGGCATGGCCCTGGCCGGCTGGTTCCTGTCGGGCCAGAGCCGGGTGGTCGCCATCATCGGCTTCATGTTCCTGTTCGGCCTGTTCATGGGCACCCAGCGGGTGGTGTTCTCCATGCTGCTGGCCAAGGTGATCCCGATCAGCCGGCGCGGGCGGTTACAGGCCTGGCGCAACGCCACCGGCGGCCTGATCGCGGCGGGCCTGGCCTATCTCGCCGGGCGCTACTTCATCGACGCGAACCTGTTCGGCAACGGCTACTCGACCACCTTCATCTTCGCCTTCGCCCTGACCAGTCTTGGCCTGACGGCGCTACGCCTGCTGATGATCGAGCCGGAACCGCCGACCGTGCGGCCCCGCTCGCGGCTGATCGACCGGTTCAAGGACTTCCCGGCTCTGCTGGCCGAGAAGGGATTCCTCTACTTCATGATCGTGCAGATGCTGGCGATCACCGCGCGCATGGCGGTGCCGTTCTACGTGCTGTTCGCCTCGTCGACGATCGAGCTGAACGGCAAGAACCTCGGCCTACTCTCGCTGGCGTTCCTCGGGGCCGACACCATCTCGAACCTGGTCTGGGGCTATCTTGGCGACAAAACCGGCTTCCGGTTGGTCATGCTGCTGTCGCTGCTGCTCTGGATCGGTTCGACCGTGCTGCTGATGGGGGCCCACGACTTCATGCCGATCTTCATGGCCTTCTTCGGCCTGGGGGCGGCGCAGTCGGGCTACATGATGAGCGCGGGCACCATGATCCTGGAGTTCGGCGAGCGCGACGAGATGCCGATGCGCATCGCCTTCTCGGCTACGGCCGAGGGGATCATGGGTTCCATCGGACCGCTGCTGGGGGGCGTGATCTCCTCGACCCTCGGCTACGGCCCGATGTTCTCGATCTCCATCGCGTTCCTGGTGGCGGCCCTGGTCGTGCTGATCGCGCTGGTCAAAGAACCCAGGACCGCCCGTCTCGCCTAGCCGGCGTCCTGCGGCCAGTCGAGAAGCGCGATCTTCACCGGCTGGCCGGCCAGGGCCGTATCCAGATGGACCAGGAAGCTGGCGATGCCGGCCGCGCCCTGCATGTAGCCGGTCTGGGCCTGCACGAACTCGGGACGGTCGCGATGCTCGGCCTGGATCCAGCGGCGCTGATCGCCGTCCAGGGTGCTGCCGGCCACGATCACCTTGGCGCAGCGGCGGGCCAGATCGAGATAGGCCTCCTCGCCGGTGCGGCGCGCCATCAGCAGCGCATACTCCCCGACCCCCGCATCGCCGCAGCATTGGCCGTGGTTGTTCCACAATCCCTTAGAGCGCGTTTCCGGCGCGCCCAGGCTGAGCAGGCCGCGCGTCAGGGCCTTGGCTTCCTCCAGCCACTGGGCCTCGCCGGTGATGGCGTAGAGTTCCAGGAACAGCCGCCCGGTGCCCGCCGGGCCATGGCAGGCGCCCAGATAGAAGATCGGCTTGCGCGCCTCTTCGGTGTGGCAGACCAGCCGGCCGTCGCCGACCGAGGTGGCGCGGCTGAGCACGTAACGCGCCGCCTCCTTGGCCGCGGTCAGATAGCGCTCGTCCTCGGTGGCCTTGTAGAGCTCGGCCATGAAATAGCCGACGCCCGCGCCGCCATGGGCGAAGTTGGGGGCGGTGAACGCGAACGGCATGTCCGACATCAGCCGCCAGCGCGTGCCGTCCGGATCGGCCTCGCCGACCTCCAGCAGCCGCTCGCCGACCGCCACCGCCCAGCCCAGAGCCTCGGGGTGCAGATCGTTGCGATGGCCATAGAGCATGGCCAGGCCCGCGCCCGCCGCGCCGACCGACTGGTCGTAGATTTCGCGCTCGCCCTTGAAGCCGGTGATTTCCGAGAACGGCGCGGGCTCGATCCAGCCGATGCCGGCGCCCAGCGGCGTGGCCTGATCGCGCATCCGTTGCAGGCAGGTCCCGGCCAGGGCGCGGAAATCCTCGCGGCCGCTCACCCGGGCCAGCTCGCTCATGGCGAAGGCGTAGCCCGGCCAGGTGCTGACCGGCAGATCACCAACGCGAGCCAGGTGAGCGGCGACCTCTTCGCCGGCGGCGACCGCCTGGGCCAGCACCTCGGCCGATCCATGCGCCGCGTGAAGTTCCAGCAGCAGCAGAATGATGCCTGAAGAGCCACGATAGAGGTCGTAGTTCGAGGCCGGCGCATCATCGGCGCAACGCCACTTGGCGCGGCCTTCCAGCCGCTGGGCGTCGATGAAGTTCACCGCTTCCAGCGCGGCCTGCATGTAGTCGCCCATCCGGCGTCCTCCCACTCTTATCGTTGGCTTCGGTGTGGGCTTGAGGAACACTGTCTGTCAACGCACCCCACGGGTGGCCTGGTCGCAACGGCGTGCTAGATCGATGACTATGAAGCGCGAAGAAAAGCCCCAGGTCGTCGACCTGAACGAGCGCCGCAAGGCCATCCAGGCGCGCGAGGCCGCGGCCCGCGCCGCGCAGGCCAAGGCGGCGCGCGCCGCCAAGACCGGCGGGTCGGTGCTGGGCGGGCGCAAACATGCCGGCGCGATCCTGCTGATCCTGGCGCTGGTGCTGATGGCGATCTACGTCCTGCCGCGTTTTCTCTAAGCGCAGGTGTCACACCGGGGCCGGCTGCTCCGTCCTGTTGTCAAAGCCGCACGTCGGCGACGCCGCAACAAGGACCTCCCCCATGTCTGCCCGCCTGAACCCCTTCGCCGCCGCCCCTGAAATGATCGCGGCCATGACCGCGTTCGAGACCGCCGTGGTCTCCTCGGGCCTTGAGCACAGCCTGATCGAACTGGTGAAGACCCGCGCCTCGCAGATCAACGGCTGCGCCTTCTGCCTGCACATGCACACCCGCGACGCGCGCGCGTCGGGCGAGAGCGAAGAGCGCCTGCACCTGCTGGCCGCCTGGTGGGAATCCTCGCTGTTCACGCCGCGCGAGAAGGCGGCCCTGACCTGGACCGAGTCCCTGACCCTGATCGCCCAGACCCGTGCGCCGGACGCCGACTACGCCGTGATGCGCGAAGAGTTCAACGAGGCCGAGGCCGTGAGGCTGACCATGCTGATCGGCGCGATCAATGTCTGGAACCGCCTGGCCGTCGGCTTCCGCTCGCAGCACCCGCGCAAGTGGTCGGCTGAGAAGGCGGCTTAAGGGCCGCATCTCCACGCTCGTCATCCTCCGGTCAGCCGCAGGCTGATCCGGAGGATGACGAAACCGGTTAGGCCGCGAGCCGTTCGGCCTCAGCCTGATCAATCCGGGCCTTGGCCATTTCGTTGGCGACCTCGTGGGTCGGACGGGCCTCGGCCACCGCGCGGTCGAGGACCTCCTCCAGCGTCGCGGTCAGGCGGTCGAGCTTGGCCGCCACCCAGGCGGCGTCGAAGGCTTCGTCGCGCTCCAGCGCCCGGATCTCTCCAGCTACATTGATGATGCCGCCGCCGTTGATCACGTAGTCGGGGGCGTAGAGCATGCCGCGCTCGAACACCTGGCGGCCGATCTCAGGGTCGGCGAGCTGGTTGTTGGCGCCGCCGGCGATGACCTTGGCCCTTAGCTTCGGCAGGGTCGTGGCGTTGATCGCCCCGCCCAGGGCGCACGGCGCGAAGACATCGGCCTCGACATCGAAGATCGCGCCGGGCGCCACGATCTGCGCGCCGGTCCGGGCGGCGATCTGCGCCAGGGCCGCTTCATTGACGTCGGTGATGATCAGCTTGGCGCCGGCCGCATGCAGCTTCTCGGCCAGGTAGGCGCCGACATGGCCGACGCCCTGGATGGCCACGGTGACCCCGTCCAGGTCGCGGTTCAGGGCGCGCCGCACCGCCAGCCGCACGCCGCGGAACACGCCCTCGGCGGTCACCGGGCTGGGATCGCCGGAGGCGGCCGCATGGCCCTCGAGGCCGGCGACGAAACGGGTCTGCTTGCGGGCGCTCATCAGGTCGGCGGGCGAGACCCCGACGTCCTCGGCGGTCCAATAGCTGCCGCTCAGGGTGTCGACCGCGCGGCCGAACGCCTCGAACAGGGCCGGAGTCTTCATGGTCCGGCTGTCGCCGATGATCACGGCCTTGCCGCCGCCCAGCTCCAGGTCGGCCATGGCGTTCTTGTAGGACATGGCGCGCGAGAGCCGCAGCGCGTCCTCCAGCGCCGCGTCGGCGCTGACATAGGGCCACATGCGGCAGCCCCCAGCGGCCGGGCCGCGCGCCGTGGAGTGCACGGCGATGATTGTCTTGAGGCCGGTTTTCTCGTCGAAGAACGAATGGACGCCTTCGTGGCCTTCGAAAGCGGGGGAATCGAACAAGGTCATACCGCACTCGCCGCGAGACATTGGAAGAGATTGCCCTTGCCTCTACGCCCCTGCCAGCGGGTTCACAAGCCTACTTGAGCCTTGACCCGGCCCTCCGCTTCGATGAGCGCGTTGGGCAAGGTCGGCGAGCCGGGGATGGTCGGCGCGCCCGATGGCAGCGGGGCCTGTGGGTCGCGAATGAAGGACAGCAGATCGGCCCAGACCACCGGCCCCTGATGGTCGCGGGTCATCAAGTGCCAGCCCTTGGCGTAGTAGGCCGAGCGGTCCGTGGCCTTCAGCTTCGCGGCGGCTTCGAAGGACGGCTCCTCGGGGATGATCTCGTCATTGGCGCCGTAGATGTAGAGGGTCGGGACCTTGATCCCTCCAGCGGCCCCCCAGGCCCGCTCCATCATCGCCACCAGGCCGTAGAGGGTGTCGGAGCGCGCGCCCCAGACCATCAGCGGGTCGCGGCCCATGGCGATCAGCTCGTCGCGGTTGTCGGTCGGCTTCACGCGCCGGGTCAGCCAGCGCGGCGGCTCATAGACCTTGCCCGCCGTGAACCGGGCGGCCAGCCACAGCATGGTCTTGTACGGCAGCGGCTGGTTCGACCAGCCCCAGACGGCCGGCGCCATCAGGATCAAGCGGTCGGCGGCGGGCGGACGGTCGGAGGCGAAGGCCTCGATGGCAACCGCCCCGCCCATGCTCTCGCCGGCCACGATCACCGGCACGCCGGGATGCTGGTTTCGGACCACGGCGGTGATGGCGCGCAGGTCCTCGACCATCAAGTCGTCGCCGCCCCAGATGCCGCGATTGGGCGAGCGTCCGAAGCCCCGCTGGTCGAAGGCGTAGGTGGTGACGCCGTTCTGCGCCCAATAGGGCGCGGCCAGGTGAAAGGCGTTGGCGTAGTCGTTCATGCCGTGCAGGGCGACCACGACGGCCTTGGGCTCGCCCTGCGCCTCCCAGCGGCTCAGGCCAAGCCGGGTTCCGTCGAAGGAGACGAAGACGTCGCGCTCCAGGCGCGGCCCCTGAAAGCCCATGGGCGGAGCGCCGGCCTGCTGGATCATCAGCGGCGTACAGGCGCTGAGCATCATTGCGGCGGATATGGCGGCGAGACGTTTCACGACGCGAGGATCTCCAGGACCCGTTGACGAAGATAAGGCGTAACCTCTTCCTCGAACCACGGGTTGCGCTTCAACCAGCCGGTATTGCGCCATGACGGGTGCGGCATGGGCAGAACCGCCGGAGCATAGTCGCGCCAGGCCCGAACGGTATCGGTCATGTTGCCGCCCATCGCATCGCCCAGCGCCCAGCTTTGCGCATAGCCGCCGACCAGCAGGGTCAGCTCCACCTTCGGCAACCGGGCCAGCAACGGCGCGCGCCAGAGTTCGGCGCAGCGCGGTGGAGGCGGATAGTCTCCCCCCTTGGGATTGGTGCCAGGAAAGCAGAACGCCATGGCCGCCACCCCGATCTCGGGCCGGCCGTAGAAGGTCTGCGCGTCGACGCCCATCCAGGCGCGAAGGCGATCGCCGGAGGGATCGGTGAACGGCAGGCCGCTCTCATGCACCCGCCGGCCGGGGGCCTGGCCGCAGATCAGCAGCCGGGTCTGCGCACTGACCATGGTCACCGGGCGCGGCTCATGGGCCAGCTCGCCCGCGCAGGCTCGGCAGGCGGAGATATCGGCGAGAAGGGCCTCCAGGCTCATCACGCCGATATAGGGACTGCGTCCTAGCTCGCCACCTCCGGCGAGGGCGCGATGTTCTCGCCCTCGAGCGGCATCCGCAGGCGATAGACGCCCTTGAACTTCTCCGGATCTGCGGGCTTGCCGTGCCGGGTGATGACGATCTTGCCCTGACGGGCCAGGCCGCGAGCGGTCGCCCGCACGTGGCCGGTCAGGCGCCGCCAGCCGTCGGGATCGGCGGCGCGCGCCACTTCTTCGGACGAAGCCGATTTCCCGGCCGGGAGCTTGCCCAGGACCTCTAGGATCACGGCTTCCATATCGACGCTCATCAGCCGCCTCGTTTCATGGTTTCGCGGGCGATGACCACCTGCTGGATCTGACTGGTGCCCTCATAGATCCGGAAGATGCGTACGTCTCGATAGAACCGCTCGATACCGTGGTCGGCGACATAGCCCGCGCCGCCGAAGATCTGCACCGCCCGGTCGGCGACCCGGCCGACCATCTCGGAGGCGAAGTACTTGGAGGCCGCGGCCTCCAAGGTCACGCTGTGGCCGGCGTCACGCTTGCGGGCGCTCTCCATGGTCATGGCCTTGGCGACCAGGGCCTCGGTCTTGCTGTCGGCGATCATCCCCTGGATCAGCTGGAAGTTCGAGATCGCCTGGCCGAACTGCTTGCGCTCGGAGGCGTAGGCCACGCAGTCGGCCAGCAGCCGCTCGGCCACGCCGATGCAGATCGCCGAGATGTGCAGGCGGCCGCGATCGAGCACCTGCATGGCGACCTTGAAGCCCTCGCCCTCATTGCCCAGGCGGTTTTCGACCGGCACCCGGACATTGTCGAAGATCACGTCGCAGATGTGCGCGCCCTGCTGGCCCATCTTCTTCTCGGGCTTGCCGACCGACAGGCCAGGCAGGTTCCGCTCGACCAGGAAGGCGCTGACCCCGCCGCCGCCCGGCTTGGACGCGTCGCTGCGGGCCATGACCGTGAACAGGTCGGCCTTGTTGGCGTTGGTGATGAAGCGCTTGGTGCCGTTCAGGACATAGAAATCCCCGTCGCGAACCGCGCTGGTCTGGACGGCGGCGCTGTCGGAGCCGGCCTCCGGCTCGGTCAGGGCGAAGGAGGTGATGATCTCGCCCGAGGCGACGCCCGGCAGGTACTTGGCCTTCTGGGCGTCGGTGCCGAACATCACCAGCCCCTGGCTGCCGATACCGACATTGGTGCCGAAGGCCGAGCGGAAGGCCGGGCTGGTGCGGCCCAGCTCCACGCCCACCAGGCACTCGTCCTCCATCGACAGGTCGAGCCCGCCGTATTCCTCGGGGATCGACAGGCCGAACAGCCCGAGGGCCTTCATCTCCTCGATCACCTCGGCCGGGATCGCGTCGTCCTCGGAGACCTTGGCCTCCAACGGACGCAGACGTTCGGTGACGAACCGGCGGACCGTGTCGATCAGCTGCTCGCGGGTTTCGAGGTCGAGGGCCATGGCTTTAAGTCTCGGCTATTGGCAGGTGAATTTGTCGGCCGGGGTTTCGGCGAACTTGGAAAGGGTGACGCTGACGATCGGATCGGGCCAGGCCTCGTGGGTCGCGCCGCCGGCCGGAACCGTGCAGATCGTGGCCAGCCGCTTCATCAGCTTGCCCTGGCGCACGGCGGTGATCTCGATCTCATAGGCGACGGGACGGGCCAGGCCGTTCCAGACCTTCATGATCGACTGGCGCTTCTCGGGCGAGGAATCCAGCGCGAAGGCGAGCTTGCCGGCGCCCGGCCCCTTATAGGTCTCGCCCTTGCCGTCGGCGGTCGCCAGGCCGATGCGCCCGGCGTCGACCCCGTTCATGACCGGCTTGCCCGCCGCGTCCAGATGGAAGATCGCTCGCTGGCCCTGCATGACCTGGACCGACGCGCCCTCGACCTTGGTGCGGGGATCCAGGCCCGCGGCCTGAAGCGCCTCGATCAGGTTGCTCGGCGGCTTGGCCGCTGCTGCTGGAGCCGAGGCCGGGGTTTCCGCTTGGGCCGCCGAGGCAAGAGCCGCGGCGAGAGCTGCAATGACGATGATGCGCATATCAGGCCTTAGCCAGGGCGAGCGCCGAGCCCTGCCCGACCCCGACGCACATGGTCGCCAAGGCCCGCTCGCCGCCGCCCTGGTGCAGGGTGCGGGCGGCGGTGAGCGCCAGGCGGGCGCCGGAAGCGCCCAGCGGGTGGCCGATGGCGATGGCGCCGCCGTGGGCGTTCACGTGGGCGGCGTCGTCGGCCAGGCCCCAGGCGCGGGTGCAGGCCAGGGCCTGGGCGGCGAAGGCTTCGTTCAGCTCGATGACGTCGAAGTCGCGCGCGGTGATCCCCAGCCGGGCGGTCAGCTTTTCGACCGCCGGGATCGGCCCCACGCCCATGATCCGCGGCGCGACGCCGCCGGACGCGCCGCCCTCGATACGGGCCAGCGGTTCGAGGCCCAGCTTCTGAACCATCTCGGCCGAGGCCAGCAGCAGGGCCGCGGCGCCGTCATTGACGCCAGACGCGTTGCCCGCCGTGACCGTGCCGCCCTCGCAGACGATCGGCTTCAGGCCTTGCAGGGCCTCCAGCGTGGTGTCGGGGCGCGGATGCTCATCCTGGGCGACGACGATGTCGCCCTTGCGGTCCTTAATGGTCAGGGGCGCGATCTCGCCGTCGAAGAAGCCCTTGGCGCGGGCCGCGCCGACGCGGGCCTGGCTGCGCTGGGCGAAGGCGTCCTGGTCTTCGCGGTTGATCTGATAGTCGTCGGCGACGTTCTCGGCGGTCTCAGGCATGGCGTCGACGCCGTAGGCCTTCTTCATCGCCGGGTTCACGAACCGCCAGCCGATGGTGGTGTCGTATATCTCCGGGCTGCGCGAAAAGGCGGTGTCCGGCTTGGCCATGACGAAGGGCGAGCGGCTCATGCTCTCCACGCCGCCGGCTACGATCAGGTCGGCGTCGCCCGAGGCGATGGCCCGCGCGCCGGCGATCACCGCGTCCAGGCCCGAGGCGCAGAGGCGGTTCACCGTGATGCCCGGAACGCTGGACGGCATGCCCGCCAGCAGCAGCGCCATGCGCGCCACGTTGCGGTTGTCTTCGCCGGCCTGGTTCACGCAGCCATAGATCACCTCGTCCACCCGTTCCCAGTCGAGCTTGGGATAGGCGGCCATCAGGGCCTTCAGCGGATGGGCGGCCAGATCGTCGGCTCGGACCTTGGAAAGCGCGCCGGCGTAGCGGCCGATGGGGCTGCGGAGCCCTCCGCACAGATAGACAGTCCGGCCTTGCATGCTGGTTTCCTACGGCTCCGAACCGGCCCTGCCGGCTCAAGATTCTTTGATTGGACCATTTTCTTCGACGAACCGGCGCCCACTTCGTCGGAAAATGGTCTAGGTCGCTGTGGTGATAAGGCCGGCAAACTAGAGTTTGAGCGCGCGGCGAGCAAACCCTTACGGGGGTCAGGGGAGAGCGAATGGACGGCGGCGAGGAACAGACGGTCGGCGGTTGGAAGCACGAGATCGTCAAGGACGGCGAGTGGGCGGGCTGGACCCTCTACAACAGCGACCCGTTCGAGGACCACGCCGGGCCCTTCTACTTCAAGCTGGATGACGCCGGCCGCCCGGTCTGCGCCATGCGCGCGCAGAAGCACCACATGAACGGCGGCGGCTTCATGCACGGCGGCGCGATCATGACCTTCGCCGACTACTGCCTGTTCGTGATCGCGCGCGACGTCCTGCAAGACAGCCGCAGCGTGACCGCCACCTTCAACGGCGAGTTCGTCGGCGCGGTGGCGGAAGGTTCGCTGGTCGAATGCCGCGGCGAGGTGGTCAAGGCCGGCCGCAGCATGGTCTTCGTGCGCGGCCTGATCACCACCGGCGACGAGCCGGTGATGAACTTCTCCGCCGTCATCAAGAAGACCCGCCCGAGGGACGCGTCATGAGAAAGCTGGACACCGACAGCCTGAAGCAGATCGCCCCAGGCGCAGCCCTGGTGCTGTTCGCTGGGCCCGTCTTCCTGTTCATGGCGATGGACATCATCCTGTTCCTGGCCATGAGCCGGTCGCGCGGCTCGACCGCGTCGACGCAGATCTTCGACCTGTCGATGGAGATCGTGCTCTGCCTGTTCGCGGGTCTGCTGACCGCCTTCGGCGCCCGCAAGATCTGGCGGGAAGTGCGGAAGAAGTAGGTGCCGGGTCTCGTCCCGCTGACGAAGAGCGACATCGCCGAGGTCATGCGCATCGAGCGCCTGCCCGGCTATGACGCCTTCATCCACAGTTGGACGGCGGAGGCCCACGCCGCCGAGATGAGTTCGCCCGACGCCCGCTATCTGGGCCACCGGGCGAGCGGCGGTCTCGCGGGCTTCACGATCCTGCAGAAATTTCGCGAGCCGACCGTCAGATTGCGCCGGATCGCCGTGGCCGCGCCCGGTCAGGGCGCCGGAGCGGCCCTGCTGCGCGACCTGGCCGACTGGCTGTTCGAGACCAGCCAGGCGCAGGCGCTGGACCTGCACGTCGTCACCGAGAACCACCGCGCCCGCCACGTCTATCAGCGTGAAGGCTTCGTCCCGGGCGGCGGCGCGCCGCCTGGCGAAGGCATGATCCTGACCCGCGCGGCCTGGGCCGCCCTGCCGAGAAGACACCACCCATGAGCTACATCCTCTCGGCCCTCGACCTGTCCCCGGTCAGCGGCGACGGCACCCAGGCGCAAGGCGTGCGCGACACCATCGAGGTCGCCAAGGCCGCCGAGCGGCTGGGCTATCACCGCTTCTGGGTGGCCGAGCACCACAATGTCGGCACCCTGTCCTCGCCGGCGCCCGAGATCCTGATCGCGGCCCTGACCCAGGTGACCAGCACCATCCGCCTGGGCTCGGGCGGGGTCATGCTGGTGAACTACAGCCCCCTGAAGGTGGCCGAGGTGTTCATGGAGCTGGAGGCCTTGGCCCCCGGCCGGATCGACCTTGGCGTCGGGCGAGCGCTTGGGACTGACGGCCGCACCGGCGCGGCCCTGCGTTCGGCCATGTCGGACGCCTTCCCGCACTATTTCGCGCTGCTGAACGCCTGGCTGCTGGACGCCTCCGGGACCGAGCCGATCACCGCCGCCCATCCGGCCCACGACATCCACGCCAATCCGGCGGGCCCCTCGCACCCCGATCTCTTCATGCTGTGCTCATCGCCGGAGAGCGCGCAGTTCGCGGGCGGCGCCGGGGTCGGCATGGTGTTCGCCGAGTTCATCGCCCGCGCCGAGGGCGGGCCGTCGGTGGCGGCCTATCGCCAGGCCTTCGAACCCTCGGTGTTCCGTGACAAGCCGTCGGCCGGGGTGGCGACCATCGCCCTGGCCGCCGAGACCGCGCAGGAGGCCGAACGACTGGCCGCGCCGATGCGTGCCGGAAACCTGGCGACGCTGGACGGTGAGCGGCGTCGGTTCCGCTCGATCCCCGAAGCGCAGGAATATCTCGCCGAGCGCGCCGGCGATCCGCGCATGGCCGGGGTCATGGCGCGCGCCATCGTCGGCGACCCGGCCAGCGTCAAGGCGCGGCTGGACGAGAAGGCCCGCGCCACCGGCGCGGACGAACTCTTCGTCATGGCGGTCGGCCCGACCTTGGAAACCCGGATCCGCTCGCTGGAGCTGATCAAGGGCGCCTAGGGCTGGGCGAAGGCCGTTCGCGCCACCACGGTCTTGCCGGCCTCATAGATCGCCTGGCCGTCTTTGATCGTGGTGATCACGGCGATGTCCTTGATCTTGGCCGGATCGATGCTCAGCGGATTGGCGCCCAGCACCACGAGATCAGCCTTCTTGCCGACCGTGATCGAACCACGGCTCGCCTCGTCGAAATGCTGCCAGGCGGGCCAGATGGTCACCGCGCGCAGGGCGTCCATCGGCGAGATCCGCTGATCGGCGCCGAGAACCTGACCGCTGCGGGTCGTGCGGTTCACCGCGCTCCACAGGACGTGCATCGGCGCGGGCGGCACCACCGGGGCGTCGGTGTGCAGGCTGAAATGGAGCCCCGCCTTCAGGGCCGCGGCGGTCGGACTGATGAAGGCGGCGCGATCGGCGCCCAGGGTCTCATCCCGGTGCCAGTCGCCCCAATAGAAGGTGTGCTCGGCGAAGAAGGACGGGAACAGCCCCAGACGCTTGTAGGCCGCCAGTTGATCGGGGCGGGTCACCTGCGAGTGGATCACCACCGGCCGCGTCGCCGCAAAGCCGGGATGGGCCGCCTCGGCCTTCTCGACCGCCTTGATCAGCATGTCGATGCAGGCGTCGCCGTTGCAGTGGGTCTGCACCTGCCAGCCGAGGCCTGCGAACTTGTCGTACCAGCCGTCCAGCTCGGCCTGCGGCATGATCGGATAGCCGCGATAGTCAGCCGCCGCGCCGTGGGGCGGATGGAAGTAGGGCTTGTCGAGATAGGCGGTCTTGCCCTGCGGCGAGCCGTCTTCGGTGATCTTCACCCCGGCGAACTTCAGACGGTTCTCATAGGGACCGCCGATCTTGATGCCGCGGCTGGCGACCATCTTCTCGACCAGGGTCCACTTCGGATAGGCCGCGATATCGATCTTCAACCGCTTGTCGGCCTGGGCCTTGAGCAGTAGCTCGAGGGTGGCCGGGCTGGCCGTCTGGCCGTCCTGGGCGGTGGTGTAGCCAAGGCTGGCGTAGAAGGTCTGGATCTCGTCCAAGCTCTTGGCGGCGGCCTCCGGCGTCGTCGGCGTCATGGCGCTGAACACCGCGAACACCGCCTGTTCCTCCAGTAGGCCCGTCGGCTCGCCGGCCGCGTCCCGCGCGATCACCCCGCCAGGCGGGTTCGGCGCGCCCTTGACGAAGCCCAGCTGCTTCATCGCCGGACTGTTGCAGACCGCCAGGTGCCCCGAGACGTGGAAGACGCAGACCGACCGGGTCGCGGAGACCGCGTCGAGCTCAGCGCCGGTGGGATGGCGACGCTCGACCAGCAGCGAGTCGTCGTAGCCCGTGCCCAGCAGCAGGCCGTCGCCCGGCTTGGCCAAGGCTGCGCGCATCGCGGCCTGCAGCCCGGCGATGTCATGCACCGTGCCGACCGGCGGCGGGGACAGGTCAGCCAGGTTCCACCCCATCACCGCATCGGCGATGTGGCTGTGACCGTCGACGAAGCCCGGCACCATGGTCTTGCCGGCCAGGTCGACCACGCGGGTCGCCGGGCCTTTCAGGGCCTTGATCTGCGCGTCGGACCCGACGGCGAGGATCTTGCCGTCCCTGACCGCGACCGCCTGAGCCTTGGGATGGGCGTCGTCCACCGTGATCACCACGCCATGGACATAGACGGTGTCGGCCGGAAGCGCGGCGGGCGCCAGCGCGGCGAGGCCCGCGAATGCAGCAACGATAGAGGCGATCATGGCGGGTTCCTTACGGCCTCAGGGGACGATCCTGGCCTCGATACGGGTGACCCCGTAAACGCTGCGCCAAGCCTTTTTGTCCCCTGACGAGGCGATGCGCCAGGGCGTTTCCTTGGCCGGCAGCACGGCGCCGTCGACATGGTCGGCGAGGATCACGGTGTCGGAATGGAAATCGCGATCCAGTTCGGCCAGCGAATAGACCGCCTTGAACCCATCGGCTCCCGAAACGACGACATAGGCCCGCAGCGGGTCGCCATGCAGTTTCGCGCCCACCGGCATGCCGCCGGCGCGCAGGACGTAGGACAGGATCGGGCCTTCGTAGGTCTTGGCGCCGACCTGCACCGACGCCCTGGGCAGGGAGGTCAGATCAGCCCCAGTCAGCAGCTTGGCCGCGCCGTCCGGCGACACGATGGTCAGGTCGGCGGCGAAGGCGGCGGCCGGCGCCAGGACGGCGGCGAGAACGAGCGCAGCAAGTTTCACATCGCCGCCTTGGCCGCCGGCCGCTCGCGCATGGCCTGGGCCCAGCGGTGGACGTTCTTCAGGTCTTCGGGAATGGCCAGCTTGATCATCCGCGTGAAGTCCAGGCCGATGAACCCGACGATATCGGCGATGGTCAGGCGGCCCGCGGCCAGCCACTCGGCTTCGGCCAGCCGGCGATCCAGCACCTTCAAGGCGCGCAGGCCCGCCTCCTTGTTGTACTCGGCGATGGCCGGGTTCTGGGTCTCCAGCGCCGCCAGCGCCGGGTGGGTATGGCGCACCCCCAGCATGAACGGGGTGGCGACCATCATCTCGGCCCGGCGCGTCCACATCTCGATGACCGCGGTCTCTTCCGGGGTGCGCCCGAAGAGGTTGGGCTCGGGGTAGCGCGCCTCCAGATAGCGGCAGATGGCGATGGATTCGGTGATGGTGGTCCCGTCGTCCATCTCCAGAGCCGGCACGTTGGGCAGCCCGGCCTTGGCCAGGTACTCCGGCTGCTTGTGGGCGCCCTGGATCAGGTTCAACGAGACGATCTCGACGTCCTCGATGCCCTTCTCGGCCATGAACCAGCGGACGCGGCGCGGATTGGGCGCCAGGGACGTATCGTAGAGCTTCATGCCTACCTCCGGGCGGCTGTGGCCGCCGTTCTGATACTATTGCCCGAACAGTTCGTGCGGCATGGCCCCGACCAGCGCCGCGGTCATGCAGGTGGCCAGGAAGCCGGCGATCAGCGCCTTCCACACCATACCGATGATCTCGCCGCGCCGCTCAGGCATCAGCACGCCGATCCCCGACACGGTTATCCCGACTGACCCGACGTTAGCGAAGCCGCATAGCGCGTAGGTCAGGATCATCCGGGTGCGCTCGCTCATCTCGGCGGCAGGCACCGCGCCCAGTTGGATGAAGGCGATGAACTCGGTCAGCATCAGCTTCACGCCCAGCATGTGGCCGGCCTTGAGCGCCTCGTTCCAGTGGATGCCCATGGCCCAGGCGAGCGGCGCGAAGACCACGCTCAGCATGCGCTCGATGGTCAGCGGCTCGCCATAGACCGGCGGGAACACCGACAGCAGGCCGTTGCCGATGGCCACGAAGGCCACGAAGACGATCAGGATGGCCGAGATGTTCAGCACCACCGTCAGGCCGTCCATCGTGCCCTTGCTGATGGCGTCGATGGCGCTGTCGTACTTCAGCAGCGAGCCGTAGTCGGCGTAGAGGCCGCCCTGCCCTTCCTTCTCAGGCACCATGATCCGCGCCAGCAGCACCCCGGCCGGGGCCGAGATGATCGAGGCCACCAGCACGTGGGCCGCGGCGTTGGGCAGCACCGCCTTCAGGATCGTGGCGTAGGCGACCATGGTCGAGCCGGCCACTGTCGCCAGGCCGACCACGATCATCAGGAACAGCTCCGAGCGGGTCAGCTTGTCCAGATAGGCGCGGATGACGATCGGGCTCTCGATCATCCCCAGGAAGATGTTCACCGCCACCGCCAAGGCCGAGGCGCCGCCCAGGCCCATGGTCTTTTGAAACAGCAGGCCGAACCCCCGGATGATCCACTTCAGGATCCCCCAGTGCCAAAGCAGGGCCGAGAGCGCCGAGATCACCAGAATCAGCGGCAGCACCTGGAAGGCGAAGACGAACAGCGCCCCGGAATTGGTCACCTGATAGGGCTGGGCGCCGCCGGCCATGTAGCCGAACACGAACTGGGTGCCGGTGGCGGTCGCGGCCGCCAGGCCGTCGACGCCGCGATTGATGGTCTCGATCACGCCCTGCGCGCCCGGCAGGCCGAACAGCAGCAGGATCAGGCCGATCTGGACGGCGAGCGAGCCCAGCACCAGCCGCCAGGGAAACACCCTTCTGTTTTCGGAGAGCGCCCAACAGACGGCGATCACGAAAGCCAGGCCGACAAGGCTCTGGGCGTTCTCAGGACGAAACATGAATGGCCCCTGCCGCACGGGACTCGCGCAGCCCTATTCCGCCGCAATTGACTACGGACGCCTAGTCCAGCGCAAGCCGACGCGGCGCCGCGCCGATTTCATGCCCTTGACGGACATGAGGATCAGCCTATTTAATTGTGCACAATTGAATTGGAGAAAATTGAATGACCGCTCTCTACGCCACCCAAGCCCGCGCCGTCGGCGGCCGCGCCGGCCATGTCGAAACCCAGGACGGCCTGCTCAGCCTCGACCTCGCCCTGCCTCGCGAGATGGGCGGCAAGGGCGGTGGCACCAACCCTGAGCAGCTGTTCGCCGCCGGCTACGCCGCCTGTTTCGAGAACGCGGTCCGCTACATCGCCGGCCAGCAGAAGATCCCGCTGACGGGCGCGGCCGTCACCGCCACCGTCGAACTTCACCCTCGCGCCGAGGGCGGTTTCAAGCTGGGCGTGGCGCTGGACGCCGAGACCCAAGGCCTGGACCAAGCCGCGGCCGAGGCCCTGGTCGCCGCCGCCCACCAGGTCTGCCCCTACTCGAACGCCATTCGCGGCAATGTCGATGTTGCGATATCCGTACGGGCAGGATGATCACGAAGACCAAAACCAAGACTCAGTCGCCGGCCGTTCCCACGGTCGGTGATCGTCTGCGCCTCGATAACCAGCTCTGCTTCGCGCTCTATGCCGCGAGCGGGCTGGTGACCCGCGCCTACCGCCCGCTGCTGGAGCCGCTGGGCCTCACCTATCCGCAGTACCTGGTCATGCTGGCGCTGTGGGAGCAGGCGCCGCGCACGGTCAAAGCGCTGGGCCAGGCGCTGGAGCTCGATTCCGGCACCCTGACCCCGTTGCTGAAACGGCTGGAGAGCGCCGGGTTCGTCACCCGCACCCGCGACGTCCAGGACGAGCGGCGCGTGCAGATCGCCCTGACGCAGGCCGGCGAGGCCTTGCGCGAAAAGGCGGCCGAGGTGCCGGTGGCCCTGGCCTGCCAGCTTCAGTTGCCGCTCGACGAGATCGCCAACCTGCGGACCACGTTGCAGGACCTGGCGCGGAAGATGAAAGCGGCGGACTAACTCGCGCCCAGCCGCATCAGCACTTCGCGCGGGATCGCATAGTGCGCGATGGCCGGCCGCTGATCGCGGACGCCGCAGGCTTCACGCTGAATGAAATAGTACCAGACCGCCGTCGCCGCCTCTTTCAGGATCGGCGGGCGCAGGGCCAGATCGGCGCCCGAGGCGTCGAATTCGCGCAGCGCGGCCAGGGCCTTTTCGATGCGCTGAGCCGCCGCGCCGAGCGCCGCGCTACGTTCCTGCTGGATCTCGAGATCGAGGACGCTGGCGCCGGTCTGGAACGGCGCCCGATGGCCCTGGGGCATGCGGAGGCTGGACATGGGGCGAGTATGCCGCGGCCGGTTCCAGACGCAAGCGGGCCAGCCCCCTCGCCCGCTCGTCATGGCCGGGCTTGTCCCGGCCATCCATAGCCTCCGAGGTTCCCCTGAGAGCATCGTGTCTATGGACCCCCGGCCTTCCGCTTCGCTCCGGCCGGGGATGACGAATAGTGTTGGGGCTACTTCCCCGTCAGTTCCTTCACCAACGCCGTCTGGCCATAGACCTTCGACAGCGCCTCGGTCGCCGCCGAGGTGGCCACGACCACCGTGCGGTTAATCGATCCGTCATAGCCGAAGGCGCCGCCCAGCGAGTGGATGTTGCCGTCGAAGGCCGCGCCCAGGACTTCGCCCTTGGCGTTGACCACCGGCGAGCCCGAATTGCCGCCGATGATGTCGTTGGTGGTGACAAAGTTATAGACCGTGTCCGGGTTCACCTTGCCCTTGGCCGCGACCCAGCGGGGCGCTAGCTCGTAAGGCTCGGCGCCGGTGGCGCGCTCATAGAGGCCGGCGAAGTTGGTCGTCGCCGGGATGGTGGTCCCGCGATAGGTCCAGCCGGCGACCTTCCCGTAGGAGAGCCGCAGGCTGAAGGTGGCGTCGGGATAGGCCGCGTCGCCATAGGCGGCGAACTTGGCCCGGGCGACGCGCTCGGCGGCGCGGTCGGTCGGCGCGGCGACCTCGGTCTCCCAGGCCTTGCGCACGGCGCGCGCGGCCGGGTCGTTGCGCAGGAACAGGGCGATCATCGGATCGTCCGAGGCCTGGATCGCGGCCAGTCCGCCATCCCACAGCGCCTTGCGCACCGCCGGATCGCCCAGCTTGGAGCCGGCGACGCTACGCTTGGCCAAGCCCTCGGGGCTTTCCTTGCCGAGCAGGGCCTTCACCGCCACGTCGTCGGTGGTGAGGTATTCCCGGGTCTTCGACAGCCAGAAGCCGAGATAGACCTCCTCCAGCGCCGCATCGACCGGCTTGGCGTCCAGCAATTGCTTCTGCACCAGCGGCAGGCGGGCGTCGGCGTATTCCGGCAGGCGATCAGCGGTCGGCTTGGCGCGTTCCTGCGCCGCGCGGACCAGGGTCTCGGCGTAGTCGTAGAGGTTGGAATAGGCCGCGCCGCCTTCGATCTGGCGATAGCGCAGGTAGTTGTTGGCGTAGGCGCTCTGGGCCTTGGCGATCTCACCCCACGGATCGCCGATCTCGGCGGCCAGTTTCGGGTCGGCGGCGATCTTGGATTTCAGCTCGGCTTCCTGGGCGCGCTTGGCGTCCATGAAGGCCTTGTCGTTCAGCGCGAACTGCTGGCCGTAGAAGACCTTGAACGAGTTCTCGACGCCGAACAGCGGGTCGGTGGCGATGCGCTTGTGCTCAGGCGATTCCTCGGAGAACCGCGCCAGCCGGCCGCGAATTTCCGAGCGCTGGAGTTGGCCCACCGGGATGATCAGGTCGCGCAGGGTTTCGAGCTGGGCGATGGTCATCAGGCGGTTGGTCGAGCCGGGGTTGCCGGAGACGAAGGTCGCCTCGCCTTCCTTCGGCGCGCGCGACACCCAGGTCAGGTGCTGGGGTGTGACGGCGGGCTTGCCGTTCTCGTAGAGGCGGATGAAGCCGACATCGAGATTGAAGCGCGGGAAGTTGAAATTGTCCGGGTCGCCGCCGAAGAAGGCCGTCGCGAACTCCGGCGCGAAGACCAGCCGGACGTCGGCGTATTTGCGGTACTTGTAGAGCTTGAACTGACCGCCCCGGTAGAGACTGATCACCTGGCAGCGGACCAGCGGGTCGTCGGCGCAGCCGGCCTGCTCGGCGCTGGCCATGGCGGCGTCACGCGCCTTGACGAAATCCTGCCCGGTCTTGCCGGCGGTGGCGCCCTGGATCTGCTTGGTCAGGTCGGTGATCGAGGCGAGGATCTCGGCCTGCATGCCGGGACATTTCTTCTCCTCCTCGCGGGTGGCGGCGGCGAAACCGTCCTTCACGAAATCGGTCTTGTCCGAGGAGATGTCCTGGACGCACTCGACCACGCAGTGGTGGTTGGTGAACACCAGGCCCGACTTCGACACCAGCGAGGCCGAGCAGCCGGTGGTCAGCCGCACCGAGGCGCCCTGCACCCGGTCCAGCCACTTCTGATCCAGCTTCAGGCCGTACTCGGCGTTGACCTTGGCGGTGGGGAAATTGTCGTAGGTCCACATGCCTTCGTCGGCGAAAACGGGCCCGGCGGAAATCGCGAACGCGGCGGCAAGGCAAAAGCCCGCGCCGAACTTCAATGGGGTCATTCGTCAGCAACCTGATGAGCGCGAGCGCCCGCGGGGCGGCTCGCAGGATGTAACTCAGTAACGCTTGGGAATGAGCGTGACCAGGGCGCGCCCCTGCCGCCTTACCTCGATTTAACTAGGTTCCAGCGCCGGCCAGATCACATGGTTCGGCTGAGGAGGGCCCCATGTCACTGGCTCTAGCGACCCTGATCTACGAATGGCGCCGCTACCTCGCGGCGGTGATCGCGCTCGCCTTCTCGGGCCTGCTGATCCTGGCCCAGGTGGGCATGTTCACCGGCATGATCCAGGCGGCGACCGCCACGATCGACCGCTCGCGCGCCGACCTGATGATCATGCCCGCCAAGTCGGAGAGCCTGATCAATTCTGGCCCCTCCAGCCTGCCTCGCCGCATCGGCCCTCAGCTCTACCTGAACCCCAACGTCGCCGAGGTCGCCAGCTTCGACGGCGGCGGCGGACGCTGGACCAACCAACCCGAGGAAGGCCAGAAGCAGGTCACCACCTTCGTGCAGGTGAACATGGTCGACACCGAGCCGGGCGCTCTCACCCTGCCGGTCGACTATCCCGAGCGCGTGCGCCTGGCGCTGATGGAGCCCAACGCCATCGTCATCGACCGCTCGGCCATGGGCCGGCTGGGCGTGAAGCTGGGCGACAGCGCCACGGTGAACGGCAAGACCGTGCGCATCCGCGCCCTGCTCGACGGCTATCCCGACATCAACCAGGCCTCGATCGTCGTCTCCCGCGATACGCTGCGCCGGCTCGGCATGGCCGAGAAGGGCGAGAAGACCGGTCCGCTGATGGTCCGCGTGAAGAACCCGGCCCAGGCCGAGGCCGTCCGCGACCAGCTCAACGCGCAGGCCAAAGGCGCCTATCGCGCCTGGACCCGCCAGGAACTGGCCAAGGCCAATGAGGGCGCGCTGATGAAGGAACAGATCATCGGCATCTTCCTGGGCTTCTCGGTGTTCCTCGGCTTCCTGATCGGGGTCGGCATCACTTCCCAGACCCTGCGCGGCGCGATCCTCGCCAACATCAAGGAGTTCGCCTCGCTGCGGGCCTTGGGCGTCTCGATGGGCTCGCTGCGCCTGATCGTGCTGGAGCTGTCCTTCTGGGTCGGCGTCGTCGGCCTGGGCGCCACCGCGCTCTTCACCTTCCTGGTCTCGCTGCTGGCCAAGAGCGGCGGCCTGCCCATGGGCTTCCCGTTCACCTGGGTCATGGCGGTCGGCGTCCTGCTGATGGCGATCTCGCTGGCCTCGGGCCTGATGGCGCTGGGCATCCTGAAAAAGAGCCAACCGGCGGACCTGCTGCGATGAATAGCCAAGTCATCACCCCCATCGCCCTGCAGGGCGTGGGCCTGGTCAAACGCTTCAAGACCGGCCGCACCCACATCGAGGTGCTGAAGTCCGTCGACTTCGACTGCCGCCACGGCGAGATGACCATGGTCATGGGGCCGTCAGGCTCGGGCAAGTCGACCCTGATCGCCTCGCTCTCGGGCCTGCTGAAACCCGACGAGGGCCAGGTTACGGCGCTGGGCGAGGACCTCTGGAGCCAGCGCCCCGGCAAGATCGACAAGTTCCGCCTGGATCACTGCGGCTTCATCTTCCAGGGCTTCAACCTGTTCGGCGCCCTGAGCGCCCTGCAGCAGGTGACGACGATCCTGAAGTACAAGGGCTTCAGCCCCAGCGAGGCCAGGGACCGCGCCGCTCACGCCCTGACCGAGGTCGGGCTGGGCGCGCGGCTGGGCCAGCGCCCGGCCGAGCTTTCCGGCGGCGAGAAGCAGCGGGTGGCCATCGCCCGGGCACTGGCCAAGGAGCCGCGCCTGCTGTTCGCCGACGAGCCGACCAGCGCCCTGGACGGCGAGAACGGCCAGATCGTCATCCGGCTTCTGCAACGGGCGGCCAAGGAACATGGGGCGGCCGTGGTCTGCGTGACCCACGACCCGCGGCTGGAAGCCTATGCCGACCGCGTCATCCACATCGAAGACGGCCGCATCCTGGACGACCGGCGCGCGACCACCGCGCATGTCCCGGCGGCCGGCAAACAACACGAGCTCATCGGAGCCTAGAGATGTTCGAGTTCATCAAATCCCACCGCATCAAGATCGCCACCGCCGCGGCCCTCGTGGTGTTGGGCGGCGGCGCCTTCGCGATGGCCAGCCAGGCCAAGGCCAAGAAAGCCGAGGAGGCCAAGATCGCCGCGGCCGCCGCGCCCAAGAGCCCGTTCGTGGCCATCGCCAACGGCAAGGCCGATGTCGAGGGCGGCATGATCCAGGTCGCCGCCCGCCGGGCCGGGATCGTGCGCGAGGTCTATGTCCAGGAAGGCGACAAGGTGGTGAAGGGCCAGATCCTGGCCCGCCAGGAAGATGACGAGCCCAAGCTGTCGGCCGCCCGCGCCGCCGCCGCCGTCGACCAGGCCAAGGCGCAGATCGCCCTACTGCAGGTTCAGCTCTCCACCGCCCAGCGCGAGCACCAGCGGCTTCTGGACCTGGTTTCCACCAACTTCGTCGCCGCCCAGAAGGTCGATCAGGCCGCCGACAAGATCCGCGAGGCCCAGGCCAACCTGCAGGCCCAGCGCGCCAGCATCGCCACCGCCCAGGCCGCCCTGGAGGAGGCCCGCTACAACCTCGAACTGACGATCATCCGCGCGCCCTCGGACGGCCGGATCGCTCGGCGCTACGCCAATCCCGGCTCCGGCGCTTCGACCCTGAACGTCTCCAACATGTTCGATCTGGAGCCGACCGCCCCGCGTATCGTCCGCGCCGAGATCGCCGAGGGCTCCCTGCCCCACGTGGCCATTGGCCAGACCGTGCAGATCGCCCCCGAGTCCGACCCGACCAAGATCTACAACGGCAAGGTGATGCGCCGCGCCGCGGTGTTCGGCGCTCGCAAGCTGCAATCGGACGACCCCACCGAACGCACCGACGACCGCGTCGTCGAGGTGGTGGTCAGCGCCGACACCGCCCCGTTCCTGATCGGCCAGCGCGTGCTGGTGAAGTTCATGCGCGGCGGCGTGCAGACCCTGGCGGCGCGGTAAATCCCCCTCCGTCTCGCCGCTTCGCAGCGATCCACCTCCCCCAGCGGGGGAGGATCTACAGGTCTTCGATGCTCCCCCGCTGGGGGAGCTGGCGGCGAAGCCGACTGAGGGGGACTTGAACCCCGCTTGACGTCACCTCTCCCGCGCCGCACAAACCGCGCGAAATTCAAACCCCTGTTTGATGGGAGACTTCTCATGGCGGACATCCGCTTCGACGGCAAAGTCGCGATCGTCACCGGCGCTGGCGGCGGTCTTGGCCGACAGCACGCCCTTGAGCTGGCCCGTCGCGGCGCCAAGGTCGTGGTCAACGACCTCGGCGGTTCGGTCGATGGTTCGGGCGGTTCCTCGACCGCGGCCGACGCGGTCGTCGCCGAGATCAAGGCGGCCGGCGGCGAGGCCATCTCCAACGGCTCGTCGGTCACCGACGACGCGGGCGTCGCCCTGATGATCAAGCAGGCCATGGACACCTGGGGCCGCATCGACATCCTGATCGCCAACGCCGGCATCCTGCGCGACAAGTCCTTCTCCAAGATGGAGCTGGCCGACTTCGAGTTGGTCCTGAACGTCCACCTCATGGGCACCGTGAAGCCCGTGAAGGCCGTCTGGGAAATCATGCGCGAGCAGAACTACGGCCGCATCGTCGTGACGACCTCGTCGTCGGGCCTCTACGGCAACTTCGGCCAGTCGAACTACGGCGCGGCCAAACTCGGCATCATCGGCTTCATGAACACCATCAAGCTCGAAGGCCAGAAAAACAACATCCACATCAACGCCATCAGCCCGGTGGCCGCGACCCGGATGACCGAGAACCTGATGCCCGCCGAAGTGCTGGAAAAGCTGAAGCCGGAATATGTCACCCCCGGCGTCGTCTACCTGGCCTCTGAAGAAGCCCCGACCGGCGCGATCCTGACCGCCGGCGCCGGCGCCTTCGCCCTGTCGCGCATCTACGAAACCGAGGGCGTCTACCTCGGCGAGGGCGGCCTGTCGGTCGAGGAAGTCCGCGACAACTGGGCCAAGATCTCCGCCTCGGACGGCCAGCAGGCCTATGTCAACGGCGGTGAGCAGAGCGGAAAGTTCTTCCGTAAGCTGCAGGGCGGCTAAGCCTCACACCCAGGACGTGCAAGTTGGCGGGCGGTCGTTCCTCAAGGGAGCGGCCGCCCGTTTTCGTTGCGACGAATTCACTTGCCGCCACCTAGGTTATCGCGCGTAACCTGAGACCGAGACCGGCCCGCCCAGAGGCTCGGATCGATCATGGGAGAATCGCAACCTTGACCCAGGCCCCGCCCGCTGCGCGCGCCCGAGCCCTGCCCCTTTCCACCGCATTCGCCTTCGCCGCCACGAGTCTTCCGATCTCGGCGGTCGCCATCGCGATTTCGGTCTACCTGCCTCGCCACTACGCCAGCCACCTGGGCATCGACCTCGCCTTGATCGGCGCGGCGTTCTTCTTCGTCCGCATGATCGACATTCCGATCGACGGCCTGCTGGGCTGGTCGATGGACAAGACCCGGACCAATTGGGGCCGCTACCGGATCTGGACGATCGTGGGCGCACCGATCCTGATGGCGGGAATCTTCTTTCTGTTCATGCCGCCCGAGGGGGTTGGCCGGACCTATCTGATCGTCTGGTTGCTGATCATGTATCTGGGCAACTCGATCCTCACCCTCTCCCACGTGGCCTGGGCCGCGACGCTCGCGCCGCACTACGACGACCGCTCCCGGCTGTTTGGGATCATGACCGCCATTGGCGTGATCGGCGCGGCCGCCGTGCTGGCGATCCCGATCATCAACGAGGCTCGCGGCGCATCCGACGCCGGCAACGTCGCCACCATGGGCTGGTTCATTTTCGCCCTGACCCCGATCGCCGTGGCGCTGGTCGTCTGGCGCACGCCCGAGAAAATCGCGCCCGAAGTGGCCGGCCACCAGTTCCGCATGCGGGACTATTGGGCGCTGATCGCACGCCCCTCCTTCGCCCGCATCCTGCTCGCCGACCTCTGCCTCTCCCTCGGCCCGGGCTGGATGAGCGCGCTCTACCTGTTCTTCTTCACTGACAGCCGGGGCTTCACCACCGGCCAGGCCAGCATCCTGCTGGCGATCTACATCCTGGCCGGCTTCGTCGGCGCGCCGCTGATGGGGCGCCTGGCGACCAAGATCTCCAAGCACCGCGCGGTGATCGTGGCGACCACCGGCTACTCGCTGGTGCTGGTCTCGCTGATGGCGATCCCCAAGGGCAACATGCTGATCGGCGCCATCCCGATGTTCATGGCCGGTTTCCTGGCCGCGGGCTTCAACGTCCTGACCCGCGCCATGACCGCCGACGTCGCCGACGAGGTGCGCCTGGAACAGGGCCGCGAGCGCGCGGGCCTGCTCTACGCCCTGACCGTGATGACCACCAAGATCGCCGGCGCCTTCTCGATCGGCCTGACCTTCTTCGTGCTGTCGAAGGTCGGCTACATCGCCAAGGAGGGCGTGGCCAATACGCCCGAGGCGATCCACAACCTCGAGCTCGCCTATCTGATCGGTCCTGTGGCCTTCGTCATGCTCGGCGGGGCCTGCATGTTTGGCTACAAGCTGGGCGCTGAGCGGCACGCCGATATCCGCCGGCAGCTCGACGAACGCGACGCCCTCTATGACGAGGCGCCGATCATTGAAGTGGTTTCCGGCGAACCAGCCATTGCGGTCCCACCCCAAGCGAGCAGATAGTACTCAAGACTGGATACCGGCCCGGGACCTCGTCCCGGGCCTTCATTTTTCCAAGCAGCCCGGAACATTTTTCCCGGGGGCCAGACATTTGAGGCGTACATGGCGCATACCGCCACCAGCAGCCAGAGGCTGCCCCTGCCCGTCGTCATGTCCTTTGCGTCGACGGCGCTTCCCATCGCCGCCATCGGACTGGTGATGGCGGTCTATCTTCCCCGCTTCTTCGCCGCCCAACTGGGGTTGTCCCTTGCCGTCGTCGGCGGGGCCTTCACCATCGTGCGGCTGCTCGACATGGCGCTGGACCCCATGCTGGGGATGGCGATGGACCGGACCCGCTCACGGCTCGGCCGCTACCGGCCCTGGTTGATCCTCGGCGCGCCCATCGCCATGGCCGCCTGCTACATGCTGTTCATGGCCAAGCCGGGGATCACCGAGGCCTATCTGATCGGCTGGCTGCTGGTGCTCTATGTCGGGGTCTCGATCCTGACCCTCGCCCAGGCGGCATGGGGCGCATCGCTGGCCACCGACTATCATGACCGCTCGCGGGTCTACGGCGTCATCCAGGCGGTCGGCGTGATCGGCGCGGTGCTGATCCTGCTGCTGCCGTTGGCGCTCGGCCCCAAGGCCGCCGGCGCAGGCGGCGTGCACGCCATGGGCTGGTTCTGCATCATCCTGCTGCCGCTGACGGTGGCGCTGTGCACCTTCGTGACGCCCGAGCGCATCAACCCCGACACCGCCAAGGAAAAGGTGACCCTGGCCGACTACTGGGACCTGGTCCGCCGGCCGGAGATGGCCCGGCTGATCTTCGCCGACCTGTTCATGGCGCTCGGCCCCGGCACCACGGCGGCGCTCTACCTGTTCTTCTTCCACGACGCGCGGGGCTACTCGACCCAGCAGACCGGCGTGCTGCTGGTCTTCTTCATCGCCGCGGGCCTGCTCGGCTCGATGTTCTGGGGATGGCTGGCGCAGAAGATCGGCAAGCACCGGGCGCTGATGGTCTCGGCCGTGGCCTACGCCGCGACCCAGTCGGCCCTGATGCTGATCCCGCCGGCGACCATGGCCTTGGCCATTCCCGGCATGATGTCGGTGGGCTTCGTCTCCTCGGCCTTCATCCTGATCGTGCGGGCGATGGTCGCCGACGTCGCCGACGAGGTGCGGCTGGAGACCGGCAAGGAACGGGTCGGCCTGCTCTACGCCCTGGTCACCACCACCCAGAAGATCGGCACCGCCATCACGGTCGGCGTCAGTTTCATGGTCCTTGACCTGGTCGGCTACAACGCCGCCGAGGGCGCGGTGAACACCCCCGCCGCCATCCACGGCCTGGAGCTCTGCTACGTCTTCGCGCCGGTCGTTTTCGTGTTCTTCGGCGGTGCGGCCTTCATCGGCTGGAAGCTGGACGCCACCCGCCACGCCGAGGTCCGCCGCCAACTCGATGAGCGTGACGCGCTCGCCGCCGAGACCGGCCTGCTGGGCGTGGTGAGCGGCGTCGGCCTGGCGACCGACATGCCGAGATAGGCCGCCCTAGATCCTCCCCCAGCGGGGCAGGGCAATCGCATATGGAAGAACGGATCGTGATCGCCGCTCGCGTCTACCGCAAAACGCGACTTTGGCAGGGCTTAGCGGCTGACAGAGCCTGTTTCCCATAGACTGACTCTATCTGACGAGCGCCCGCCATAGGCGCGTTCCATATGCAATACCCCTGCCCAGCGGGGGGAGGTGACGCGCGTAGGGGGCGGAGGGGGCGGAGGGGGCTCTGCAGCAGGAGTCAAAGTCCCCCTCACCCAGCCGAAGGGGCCGGGAGCTCCCCCAGCGGGGGAGCATCAGCGCGCTCTAGATCATCAGCGCCTTGGCCGCGGCGGCGAAAGCCTTGGCGGCGGGGCTATCGGGCGCCGTGACGACCAGCGGTCGTCCGGCGTCGCAGGCCTCGCGCAGGACCATCTCCAGCGGCACCTCGGCCAGCAGCGGCACGCCCAGGCGTTCGGCTTCCAGCCGGGCCCCGCCGGTTCCGAAGATCGGGATCGGGGCACCGGTGGCCGGATCGGTGAAGAACGCCATATTCTCGATCACGCCCAGGATCGGGGTCGCGGTCTTCTGGAACATCGAGGCCGCGCGGCGGGCGTCGATCAGCGCGATCTCCTGTGGCGTGGAGACGATCACCACCCCGTCGATCTTCATCTTCTGGATCAGGGTCAGCTGGATGTCGCCGGTGCCCGGCGGCAGGTCGACCACCAGCAGGTCCAGCGGTTCGGCTTCCGAGCCCCAGGCGACGTCGTTCATCATCTGACGCACCGCCGAGGAGGCCATCGGTCCACGCCAGATCATCGGCGCGCCCTCATCGACCAGGAAGCCGATGGACATGACCTTCAGGCCCCAGGCCTCCAGCGGCTGGAGCTTGCCATCGACGAAGGCAGGTTGCCCGTCGAGCCCCAACATGCGCGGCGCCGAGGGGCCATAGACGTCGGCGTCCAACAGTCCGACCCGCAGGCCGAGCTGCGCGAACGCCGTCGCCAGATTGACCGAGACGGTGGATTTCCCCACCCCGCCCTTGCCGCTGGCCACCGCGATGACGCGGCGGACATGGGCCGGACGCGCGGCGTCGGCCGGCGGGACCGGAGCGGCCTGGGGGTCCTGGGCCACCCGCGCGCCCTTGCGGACGCGGGTGACGCCCTCGGCCGGCGGCGGGGCCTCATGTTCGGCGGTCAGCACCACCTGAGCCTTGGCGACGCCCGCCACGGCTGACAGCGCCGCCTGGGCCGCATCACGCACCGGGGCGTAAAGCGCGGTCTCCGAACCTGGCACTTCGAGCATGAAACCGGCGCGGCCAGGGCCGATCGTCAGACCACGGACCAGGCCCGCCGCCGCCAATCCCTTGCCGGTCTTCGGGTCCAGAACCCCGTCAAGGGCCGCGAGAACGGTATTTCGGTCGGGGATTGTCGGATCCATCTGGCCCTTTGTCTTGCTTTAACCGGTGTGGGGCCACATATCCGGCTCACAGCGCCGGTTTACAAGCCCAGGCACGGGCCGAACGACGCGGCCGCGCCGAGACGAAAGCAAGACGACGCGACCATGCCTTGGAATGACAATGCGAACCCCGGTCCTTGGGGCGCTCCTCCGCCCAACGACGGGAACGGCGACAAGAAGCCCCCTCCGCGCCGCCCCACGGGCGGCGGTGGCGGCGGTAACGGCCCCCGTGGCCCGCGCCGTCCCGACGGTCCGGAGCTGAACGCGGCCTTCGAACGCCTCCAGCAACAGATCCGCGACTTCTTCGGCGGCCCCGGCGGCGACGGCATCCGTCCCGGCGCGATCGCCGCGGTGGCCGGTGTCGGCTTCGGTCTCTGGGCGCTGTCCGGCGTCTACATCGTGCAGCCGAACGAGCAGGCCGTGGTGACCACCTTCGGCGCCTATTCGCGCTCGGAAGGTCCTGGCATCCGCTATCACCTGCCCGGCCCGCTGGAGCAGGTCGTCAAGGTCCCGGTGACCAGCCTGAACCGCATCGACATCGGCGGCGTCGGCGAGAGCGACGTCCCCGAAGAAAGCCTGATGCTGACCCAGGGCGCCAATATCGTCGACCTGGACTTCAGCGTGACCTGGCGCGTCGCCGACGCGAGCAAGTACGTCTTCACCCTTCGTGATCCCGACCAGGCCGTGCGCGCCGTCGCCGAGAGCGCGATGCGCGAGGTCATCGGACGCACCCAGCTTGAGGACGTGCTGACCCGCGGCCGGGGCCAGGTGCAGAACCAGACCGCCGAACTGATGCAACGCACCCTGGATTCCTGGGGCGCGGGCGTGATCGTGGTCGAGGTCCAGATCCGCAACGTCAATCCGCCGAAGGAGGTCGTCGCGGCCTTCCGCGACGTCGCCACCGCCCAACAGGACAAGGAAAGCGCCGCCAACGAGGCGAACACCTATCGCAACCGGGTGATCAACGAAGCCAAGGGTGACGCGGCTAAGCTGATCCAGTCGGCTCAGGGCTATCGCGAGCAGTCCGTGCGCGAAGCCACCGGCGACGTGTCGCGCTTCGACCAGATCTACAACGAGTACCGCCGCGCCCCAGGCGTGACCAAAGAGCGGCTCTACATCGAGACCATGCAACGCGTGCTCCAGAACTCGAACAAGGTGGTCATCGACGGCAAGGGCGCCAGCGCTCCGATCATCCTGCCGCCTGATGTCTTCCGTCCGCGCACCGGCGCCGCCGTCCGCGCCGAGCCGCAACCCGAAGCCGGCCCATCGCCGGCTCCCAACCCGGGAGCCACCCGATGAACCGCAACTGGACCGTCCTGGGGGTCATCGCCGCTGGCGCATTGATCGTCCTGTCTCAGACCTTCTTCATCGTCGACCAACGCAAGCAGGCGGTGATCGTGCGCCTGGGTGAGCCCGTGCGCGTCATCAACGCCCCGGGCGATCCCGATCCAGGCCTGAAGCTCAAGGTCCCGTTCGTCGAGAACGTGGTCATGTTCGACAAGCGCAGCCTCGCCCTCGAGGCCGCGCAGGAAGAAGTCATCGCCGCCGACCAGGAGCGCCTGGTGGTCGACGCCTTCGTCCGTTACCGGATCTCCGACCCGCTGCAGTACTACCGCACCCTGCGCGACGAGCAGACCGCCAGCGACCGTATCGAACGGCTGGTGAACTCCTCGCTGCGTCAGATCCTGGGTTCGGCGACCAAGGACGAGATCGTCTCCGGCCGCCGCGGCGAGCTGATGATCAAGACCAAGGCCGACGTGGCCGCTCGCGCCCGCTCCTCGCGCCTGGGCATCGACATCATCGACGTGCGGATCAAGCGCGCCGACCTGCCGACCCAGAACCAGGAGTCGGTCTATCGCCGGATGCAGACCAGCCGCCAGCAGGCCGCCGCCGAGCTGCGCGCCCAGGGCGAGCAGGAAAAGCGCGAGATCATCGCGTCGGCTGACAAGGAAGTGGCCATCACCCTGGCCACCGCCCGCCAGGAAGCCGAGACCACCCGAGGCGAGGGCGACGCCCAACGCACCCGGTTGTTCGCCCAGAGCTTCGGCAAGGACCCTGCGTTCGCCGCCTTCTACCGCTCGATGCAGGCCTATGAGGCCTCGCTCGGCCAAGGCGACACGACCATGGTGCTCTCGCCCGACAGCGAGTTCTTCAAGTACTTCGATCGCGGCCCGAACGCTCGCTAGGCATGGGGCCGCAACTCGTACGACCAGACCTCGCGCATATGCCTTCGTTCCTGGAGGCGCTGCGCGAGGGCTATTCCCGCGACACCCTGCGGGCCGAAACGCCGGAATCGATCGCCGAGGTCGCGGCTGATCCCGCGGCCTTCATCGACAACCTGCTCGATCCTCCGACCAGCCTGACGCTCCCGGACGGATCGCAGGGCGCGGCGGTCCCCTCGACCACCCTCTGGTACGTCGATGGCGCGACCTTTCTCGGCGCCCTCTACATCCGCCACCATCTCAACGAAAACCTCGAGAAGGTCGGCGGGCACGTGGGCTACGCGGTCCGCCCCGGCGCCCGTGGCCACGGCTACGCCAGCGCCATGCTGGCGCAGGGCCTGGACTACATCCGCGCCAATCTCCCGCTCCAGCGGGTGTTGCTGACGGTGAACGCGCTCAATCCCGCCTCCATCCGGGTGATCGAAAAGAACGGCGGCCAGCACACCGCCTCGATCCCGCACATCTGGCGACCCGGCGAAACCGCCCTGCATTACTGGATCGCGCTCTAAAGCCGCACCTGACCGGTGGAACCAAGCTCGACCTTGATCGCTTTGGGGCGTGAGCTTTTTTCGTCCGGAGTCCGTCTTGCGCACCCAACAACTTCTCTATGGCGCGGCAGGCGTCGTCATCCTGATCATATTGCTGCTGGTCGGCGTAGGGCTGAGCCGTGGATCGGACGAGGCTCCACGTGCGCGCGGCGGCGGCGAAGGCTTCGTCGGAGCGGTTGAAAAGGGCCAGCAGGGAACCGTGATGATTACGGTGTCCGGCGGCCCGCGCGGCGAGACCCTGCCGATGGGCTCAGGCTTCGTGGTGTCCTCCGACGGACTGGTGGTCACCGCCGACCACGTGACTCGCGGCCTGCCGGTGGTGAGCGTCGTCTTCGCCGACGGCAGCGTGGCGCGGGCCGAACTGATCGGCGCCGACGAGACCGCCGACGTGGCCGTCTACAGCACCACGCCGGGCAAGCCGCTTTCGCCGCTCGTCCTGGCCGACAGCAATCAGGTCAAGGCCGGGCAGCCGGTGGTGTTGATAGGCGCGCCCTACGGCCTAGTCGGCACGGCGACCTCGGGCATCGTCTCGGCGATCAACCGCCAGATCGGCGACTCCAGCAGCAACCGCTTCGCCAACGGCGCGCTGAGCGGCCCGGTGACCGCCTATATCCAGACCGACGCCCCGCTGACGGCGGGCGGCTCCGGCGGGCCGCTGCTGAACGCCGCGGGCCAGGTGATCGGCATGGCCAGCGCCCGTGAGTCCCGCGGCGAACCCGGCGCAGGCCTGGCCTTCGCGATCCCGTCCAATCTCGTGAAGGACGTGGTCGACCAGTACCGGAACCAGCCGTCCGCGGCGCCTGGGCGGCCTGCGCCTAGCGCGAGGCCCTGATCAGCGCCTCGACCTCATGCAGGTCGCCGGCGATGCGCACGCAGAGGTCTTCCATCTCCTGCGTCGGGTCGAGCAGGTCGGGCACCATGATGGTCATCATCCCGGCCGACGAGGCCGCGCGGACGCCGTTGTGGCTGTCCTCCAAGGCCAGGCAGTCCTGCGGCGCCACGCCGAGACGCGCGGCGGCGGTCAGGAACGGATCGGGGTTGGGCTTGCCCAGCACGTAGTCGCCGCGCGCCACGACGGTGTTGAAACGCGGGATGATACCGCTGTGGCCAAGGTGGGACTGGACCGCCCGGTGGCTAGACGAGGTGGCGATGGCGCGCGGCAGGCGCTGCTCGTCTAGGTGATCGAGCAGTTCGATGACCCCGGCCTTCAGGGCCACCCCGGCTGCGCAGATGATGTCGACATGCGCCATCACCCGGTTCTTGAAGTCCTCGACCGGGAAGTCGGGGCCGTAGTGGTCCAGCACCTTCTGGTCGCCGGCCGGTCCCGGCAGTCCGATCATGCTCTGGAACAGGGAGAGCGGCATGTCGTGGCCGTTCTCGGCGGCCACGGCGATCATGGCGTCGCGGTAGACCACCTCGGTGTCGCAGAGCAGTCCGTCCATGTCGAAGACGACGGCGAGGGGCGTGCGGGGCAAACTCATGGCGCGGTCTCTAGCGACCTTGGCCCGCGACAGGAAATCAAACCGAGCTTCAGTCGGTTACGAACTCGGCGGCCCGGTAGCCCTGGAAGTACAGCAGCGCGGTGAGCGAGGCGTGGTCCACCTTGGCGTCGGCCTGGGCCGCCACGATCGGCTTGGCGCGATAGGCTACGCCCAGGCCGGCCGCCTCGATCATGCCAAGGTCGTTGGCGCCGTCGCCGACCGCCAGGGTCTGCGCCAGTTCGACGCCGGCCGTCCGCGCCAGTTCCTTCAGCGAGGCGAGCTTGGCCTCACGCCCCAGGATTGGATCTCCAACCGTGCCGGTCAGGCCCTGGCCGTCGTCGTGCAGGGTGTTGGCGCGGTCGAGATGGAAGCCGGCGGCCTTGGCCACCCGGCTGGTGAAGAAGGTGAAGCCGCCGGAGACCAGGGCGCAGCGCGCGCCGTTCTGCGCCATCGTCCGCACCAAGGTCCGCGCGCCGGGATTGAGCCGGACACGCTCGTCATAGGCCTGCTGAAGCGCGCTCAGCGGCAGGCCCTTGAGCATCGCCACGCGCTCGCGCAGGGCCTCCTCGAAATCCAACTCGCCCTGCATCGCGCGCTCGGTGATCGCCGAGACCTGCTCCTTCACACCGGCGAAATCGGCCAGTTCGTCGATGCACTCACAGCCAATGATGGTGGAGTCCATGTCGGCGATCAGCAGCCGCTTCTTCCGGCCGTTCCAGGGCTGGGCGCAGATATCGATCGGTTGCTGGGCCAGCGCGGCTTCGGCCGCGGCGCGGACCGGGCCGATGGCCTCGGCCTCCACCAGCAGGTCGACGGCGCCGTCGCCAAGGGTGCGGGGCTCCTTGACGCGGGCATGCACGCCTGCGAGCGCTGGCGTTACAAGGGCGACGGCCTGTAGAGCCGCGTCTGAATCGGGACCAACAAGGGTAAGAGCGATCTGCATGGAGCCCCGCATCTGGCTGATCGCCGGGCCGACGGCAAGCGGCAAGTCGGCGCTGGCCCTGCGGCTGGCCCAGGAAATCGGCGCCGAGATCGTCAACGGCGACGCCCTGCAACTCTATGCCGACCTGCGCCTGTTGACCGCCCGCCCGCCCGTGCAGGAAGAGGCCCTGGTCCCTCATCACCTGTTCGGAACGGTCGACGCCGCCGACGGCTGGTCGGTGGGGCGCTGGCAGCGCGCGGCGACGGCGGTGCTGAACGAGATCGCGGCGCGCGGACGCCCGGCGATCGTGGTCGGCGGCACCGGCCTCTATTTCCGCGCCCTCACCCATGGCCTGGCCGACGTGCCGCAGACGCCGGCCGAGGTCCGCGAGGCCTCCGCCGCCGATTTCGACGCCATGGGCGAGGCCGCCTTCCGCGACCGGTTGGCTGAAGTCGATCCCGCCGCCGAGGGCCGGATCTCGCCCGCCGACCGCCAGCGGCTGTCGCGGGCCTGGGAGGTCTATGCCGCCACCGGAACCTCGCTCAGCGATTGGCAGGCGCGCACCGATCCGGCCCTGCCAGCCGGCGGCTGGAACGCCGTGGCCCTGGAGCCGCCCCGCCAGGCCCTCTACGACCGCTGCGACGCCCGGCTTGAAGCCATGGTCGACCAAGGGGCCCTGGACGAGGTCGCCGCACTGGCCGCGCGGGGGCTCGACCCGGCCTTGCCGGCCATGAAGGCGGTCGGTTACCGCGAGCTGGCCGCCTATCTTCAGGGCGAGGCCACCCTGGCCGAGGCCTTGGAGGCCGCCCAGCGCGAGACCCGCCGCTACGCCAAGCGGCAATCGACCTGGCTGCGGGGACAGATGGCCGATTGGCCGCGACTGGACGCCGTCGACCACGAAAGCCAATGGAGGCAGTTTCTTGCTCTGCCCCCCGCCTTGACGGGCTGATCGGGGCATGTCATGAGCGTTGCTGACTTCATTTGGAGAACGCTCGTGCGTGAGCTTCTTGTACTCTCTGGGCGACCTCTCGCGGACTGACCTCGTCGTCAGCCCGTTAAAGGTCGCTTGCCACAGGCCCCATTGAGGGCCTTTTTTATTGCCGAAAACCAAGGCCGCCCGAAATGACCGCCCACCAGACCATCGAAGCCCCCACCACGACCGAGACCCTGACCGGCGCCGAGATCGTGGTCCGCGCCCTTATCGACCAGGGCGTCGAGGTGCTTTTCGGCTATCCCGGCGGGGCGGTCCTGCCGATCTATGACGCCTTGTTCGAAGAGGCGCGGCTGCAGCACGTGCTGGTCCGCCACGAACAAGGCGCGACCCACGCGGCCGAGGGCTACGCCCGCTCGACCGGCAAGCCGGGCGTCGTCCTGGTGACCTCGGGTCCCGGCGCGACCAACGCCATCACCGGCATTGTCGACGCCCTGATGGACTCGATCCCGATGATCGTCTTCACCGGCCAGGTCGCCACCCACCTGATCGGCACCGACGCCTTCCAGGAATGCGACACCATCGGCATCACCCGGCCGATCACCAAGCACAACTACCTGGTCAAGGACGTGGCCGACCTGCCGCGGATCATCCACGAGGCGTTCCACATCGCCACCTCGGGCCGCCCCGGCCCGGTGGTCATCGACATCCCCAAGGACGTGCAGTTCTCCAAGGGCGCCTATCAGGGCCCCAAGGAAGTCGTTCACGCCCACAACTACAATCCGCGCACCAAGGGCGACTCGGCCAAGATCGCCGAGGCCGTGGCGCTGATCGCCGGCGCGCGCCGCCCGATCCTCTACACCGGCGGCGGCGTCATCAACGCCGGCCCCCGCGCCTCCGAGCTGCTGCGCGAGTTCGCCAAGCTGACCGGCGCGCCGGTCACCTCGACCCTGATGGGCCTGGGCGCCTTCCCGGCGTCTGATCCGGCGTGGCTGGGCATGCTGGGCATGCACGGCAGCTTCGAAGCCAACAACGCCATGCACGACTGCGACGTGATGATCGCGGTCGGCGCGCGGTTCGACGACCGGGTGACCGGCCGCCTGGACGCCTTCGCGCCCGGCTCGAAGAAGATCCACATCGACATCGACGCCTCGTCGATCAGCAAGAACGTCCGCGCCGACATCGGCATCGTCGGCGACGCCGGCAGCGTGCTGGAGGACATGATCGCGGTCTGGAAGCAGCGGAACCTAGCCACCGACAAGGCGGCGATGGACGAGTGGTGGCGGCAGATCGAAGCCTGGCGCGCGCGCCAATCGTTCCGCTATCGGCCCGACACCAAGCTGATCAAGCCGCAGTACGCCATCGAGCGGCTGTACGAGCTGACCAAGCACCGCGAGACCTTCATCACCACCGAGGTCGGCCAGCACCAGATGTGGGCCGCGCAGTACTATCACTTCGAGCAGCCCAACCACTGGATGACCTCGGGCGGCCTCGGCACTATGGGCTATGGCCTGCCGGCCGCGGTCGGCGTGCAGATGGCTCACCCGGACGCCCTAGTCATCGACATCGCCGGCGACGCCTCCGTGCAGATGACGATGCAGGAGATGTCGACCGCCATTCAGTACGACCTGCCGATCAAGATCTTCATCTTGAACAACGAGTGGATGGGCATGGTCCGCCAGTGGCAGCAGCTGCTGCACGGCGAGCGCTACAGCCACTCCTATTCGTCCAGCCTGCCGGACTTCGTGAAGATGGCCGAGGCGTTCGGCGGCGTCGGCCTGCGCGCCGAAACCCCCGACGAACTGGACGACAAGATCCGCGAGATGATCGACGTGCGCAAACCGGTGCTGTTCGATTGCCGGATCACCAAGGAAGAGAACTGCTTCCCGATGATCCCGTCCGGCAAGGCCCACAACGAGATGATCATGGCCGAGGACACCCGCGACCTCGGCACGATCATCGACGACGCCGGCAAGCGGCTGGTCTGACGCAACGCACGGCGCCGAGTCTCACTCGGCGCCGAACGCCTCGGCCACGACATCGTCCACGCTTTGCGCCGACCAGCGCCGCTCGGCCCCTTCGAGCGCCCGCTCCAGCGCCCAGCCGCTGCGCCCCACATGCACGCCCATCAGCGAGAGCTCGGAGATGATCTCCTCGCGCAGATCGGCCGGCACCGGCTCATTGCCGGCGATCCGCGCCTGCTCCAGCCGCCATCCATAGATGTGGTCGCGGGTGATCTCGACCACGGCTCCCGGCGCCCCGGTCCATTCGTAATAGGCCGACCACCCCGTCGCGGCATGGGCGGTCTGATCCACCAGGCAGTTCCGATAGCGTTTGGCCGCGTCGCTGAACTCGGCCTTGGTGGTCAGCGGGCGCAGGCGGAACGCCCCCAGATGCGGCGGCGTCGCCGGTTCGGGGCGCAGGTCGCTCCGCACCGCGTCGAACAGGGCCTTCGGGGTCTCCAAGCGCCCCCAGACCTCGGCCATCGCGTCGGCGTTGGCGCGTCCTGACCGCAGGGTCAGGGCCTCATAGGCCTCGTGCAGCAGACCGGCCTGACGGGGATCCAACTGCGCGGCCAGGCCGATGGCGCCCGACATCGGCGCCGGCAGCGCCGCCAGCCGCTGGATCGTCGCCTGTTCGATCAGCTCGGCGTGCCGCAGCACCTTGGCGGCCTTGGGGTCGGCCAGCAGGGCGAGCAATTGTCGGTAGGCCCCGGCGGTCCAGGCCAGATCACCCATCCGGCCGATGGCGCGCGACAATCCCGCCGGCGCCTCGCCGACCGCAACGGCGACCGCGGCCGGCAGCCGGCGGTCCAGGATGGATTCCGCCAGCCCCTCGACCGCCCTCCCCAAGGAGAAGGCCAGGCAGAGAAGGTGTCGTCGCGCCGCCGCGGCGGTCAGGAACTCGGCGTGAGGCGCCGCCCACAGATTGGCGACCCGCGGGGCGAATTCGCCCGCGACGAGGATAAGCAGAGACGTCGGCTCGGCCCGCGCCGAAGCCGGGACCGCGCTCAAGGCCCGGTGAAACATGGAAACTCCCAGAGACGCGCGAGGCTCTCCGAGCATCTCGCGATTTAGATGAAGTGCGCGACGCGATCTCGACCGAGACCCGCGCAAGCGGTTCCGCACACGCGGCCCCAACTCGTTATGGTCTTGGTGATCGTCACTCGGCGAACTCTCCTCTGCGAAGGCTGGCCGTGTCTCACGAACCGGGCGGGGATGGCAAGACACAGGGCGCCAAATTGTCGCACCCAGCGCCCACCCTGTTGCCGCGGCGCCACGCCGGCGCCGCGGCGGGTCCCTGACTATTGGGCGTAGAAGAACCGCTCCTCGGCGATCTTGCCGTCCTTGATGGTGTAGACCCCGACCTCGTCCATCTGAATGCGATTGCCGCTCTCCTTCTGGGTCAGGTCCATCTTGAAGCGGACTACGAACTGGTCGCCGTTCACGTAGGGGCCCTCGACCTCCGAGGAATGGACCTCATGGGCGTTGGCCCACCATTCGCCTTTGCCGCGCGCGGCGTCCTTGCCGCGCATTTCGGCCATGTCGCCGGGCATGGCTTCGACGCTCAGCACGTCGTCGGCCCAGTACTTCTCACCCGCCTCGTCGAACTTGCCCGCCTTGCAGAGGGCGACCAGATCGTTGGCGATGTCTTGCGTGCTCATGACTGTCAGCTCCGGGGGTTGGGACAGCCTGGGCCAAGCGGCCCGGCGGGCGATTTCCGCCACCAAACAGCGTTCCGCGCAAGTGAATTGTTTATGATTTGTTCTCCACAGCCATGCTTGCGCCAGGGCTTGCATCCAGTCGCGACTTGCCCCCCGCCCACGCATGTGAGACGTCGTCAGCGACCGACGTTTAGAGAGCCCGCATGTCCGACGCCCAGCCCGCCTCCGTCTACGATCTCAGCCACACGGAGGAGGTCGAGAACCTCGCCACCTTCGCGATCCTGGTGGACAACGAACCGGGCGTGCTGCACCGGCTGGTCGGGCTGTTCGCGGCTCGCGGCTACAATATCGAGAGCCTGACCGTCGCCGAGACCGATCGCCGGGCCCACACCAGCCGCGTCACCATCGTCACTCGCGGCGCGCCGCACGTGCTGGAGCAGATCGAGGCCCAGCTTGAGAAGATGGTCGCCACCCGCCACGTCCAGGACGTGACCCGCGATCCCAACGGCCTGGAGCGCGAGCTCGCCCTGGTGAAGGTGAAGGGAACCGGGGCCGACCGCGTCGAGGCCCTGCGCATCGCCGACATCTTCCGCGCCAAGGTGGTCGACACCACCATCGAGAGCTTCGTCTTCGAGATGACCGGCGCCTCGACCAAGATCGACAAGTTCGTGGATCTGATGCGGCCGCTCGGCCTGGTGGAACTCTCGCGGACCGGCGTGCTTTCCATCACCAGGGGCGCCGACGCCATGTAGGGAGGGCCAGATTGGTCCGCTTAGCTGCGACCATCTTGAGCCTGATCTGCCTCGCCGCGCCGGCGCTGGCCCAGACGCCGCCGCCCGCGCCCGCCGCCGATGAATGGCCCTGGCCGCCGCCGGATCCCAAGACCTGGTGGGACGACCAGTGGCCGCGGCCGCCGGAGCCCGCCGATCCCTTGGCCGGGCGCCGGCTCGGCCGGAACGAACGCCCGGCGGTGATCGACAACGGCTACGATCCCCTGCTCTACCGCCTCTGGGCGCTGGCGCCGCTGCAGAGCCAGATCCTGCGCAATGGCGAGATGATCCTGGAGGTGGCGGTCCGCCCCTCTTCCTCCGCCCGCCAGACCCTGATCCGTGTGATCGTGCGACGCGACGGCAAGGCCTTCGTCCAGGGCCGGGCCGGGCTCGGCTGCTGCGAACCGGGCATCGCCAGGCGGGTCGGGTTCGACGCCGAATTGCCGGCGGGTTCGGCCGCCCAGTTCCTGGCGCTGCGCGAATCTCCGCTCTGGGACGCGCCGCGCGAGGTCAGGGTCGACGACGGTTCGGGCGCGGCGGACGCCTTGTGCGTCAATGGAACGTCCTACGACCTGACCCTGATGGTTCCTGGTCGGTCACGTTCGGTGCGGCGGGCCTGCGACAGCGCCGAGATCGGCCAGGCGGCCGATGTCCTGCAGGCCGCGTTCAGCGCGGCGCTGGGCCACGAGCCGCGTTTCGATGTGATCTATCCGACCGGCGCCGACTTCTCGTCAGCGCGGGGCGCCTATGAAGCCTTGATCGCCGAGGGCGGACGCTTGAAGCCCGCCCCCAACTCGCGCCCTCAACCCCCGACGTTCACGCCGCCGACGGTCGAGGAGCCCGAGGTCGTCCCGACGCCCTAGCGCAGGACGCGGAAGCGATAGAGCAGGCCGCCGATCACCGCGCCGATGGCGGGAGCGGCGAAGAACAGCCAGAGCTGCGACAACGCTTGGCCGCCCACCAGGACCGCGGGGCCAAAGCTCCGCGCCGGGTTCACCGACACGCCGGTCACCTGGATGCCGACGATGTGGATCACCGCCAGGGTGATGCCGATGGCCAAGCCCGCGAAGCCGGCCGGAGCCTCCGACGAGGTCGAGCCCAGGATGACGATGACGAAGATCGCGGTCATCACGATCTCGAAGATCAGCGCCGCCTGCATCGAGAACTCACCGAGATAGCCAGGTCCCCAGCCGTTATGGCCAAGCCCGCTGGCCACCCCGGCGATGGAGGCCAGGATGCCCGCCCCCGCCAGAGCACCGAGGAACTGGGCGACCCAGTAGACGACCATGTCGCGGGCGCTCATCCGGCCGGCGATGAAGGCGGCCAGGCTGACGGCCGGATTGACGTGGCACCCGGAGATCGAACCGATCCCGTAGGCCATGGCGACAATCGCGAACCCGAAGGCCAGGGCGATGCCGAGTTGACCCACATGGTCGGCGCCCAAGACGGCGGCGCCGCAACCAAAGAGCACAAGCGTAAGCGTACCGATGAATTCCGCGACGAACTTCTGCATGAGAGCCTCCCGTTTGATTCGAGGCTAACTCATGGTTGCGTGAGCCACTAGCACGCTCGTCATCAACATTATGCTGCGGCTTGCTCGGCCTGGGCGGCGATGATTCCGCGCCGGGCGATCTGGCGGAACGTCATGTACTGCAAGGCGAACAGCACGATCTTGGAGGCGGGCGCCCAGATCGCCATGACGGCGACCACGGTCATCGGCTGGGCGTTGAAGGCCAGGATCAGGTTGAGCGCGGCGCTGACGAACATCAGCCCGGCCCACACATAGCCGGCGGCCACGACCAGCCGCTGGGGAATGTGATCGACCGAGATCGGCGGCATGTAGCGGCCCATCCATCCCCGCTGCAGCATGGCCGCGCCGATGGCCAGATAGACGATGGTCGGCTTGATCAGGATGAAGCGAGCGTCGTGGGTCAGCAGCGTCGCCCCGCCCATGATCAGGACAAGCGCCAGGCTGGTCCACTGCATGGCGGCGATCTTCATGCCGCGCGCCTTCATCACCACGACCTGGAGCACGCCGATCGCGATACCGACCATCGTGGCGATGGCGACCTCTCCGGTGGCGGCGAGCACGCCGTAGAAGACGAAGGTGGCGGCCATGTCGATCAGGATCGGCCGGACGGCGTAGAGCAGAGGGTTCATGATGAGGTTCCCGAGAGGAATTGAACGTCCTCAAAGCCTAGCGAGCCGGCCGCTCGGAGCCCTAACCCGTTGGCGCAGGATCGGCGGCGGCCCGCGAAAACGGCCTGTCGATTGGCGCTTCGCGAAAGGGATCTGCCCCCTCGCGTCGGAAGTTCTTCAAAATCCGACGGCTTGCCCCTATATTGGACGTGTCGGGTTTCGGCCCGACTATAGGGATAAACGCGCACGTCATAAGCGGACTGGACCCGGGTGCGATTCCCGGCGGCTCCACCAATCTTCCCCGGCTGTTATCGCCGGTAAGCATGGGGCCGATCAGCATCGACAGACGTCTAAAGGTGTTGCTTTCTCTCGGCTTGGCCCACCGTTTCGGGCCTTAATCTAAATGCGAACGATAACTTCGCTGAAGAAGTCCGTTTGGCCGCGTAAGCGACCCGACAGATTTCGACATAAACTCCTAGCGTCTTAGCAGCGTTAGGCGGGGCTCGGAGGGGGCCTTGCAACAGAACCCCTCCACTTTCCTCACAATTCTAAGCGATTGACCCTCATCTGGGGCGCGAGCCGCCTTGCGCCGGGACGCCGAAACGCTACCCTCCGCGCCAGAGTTTTTCCCTCGGAGTTTCGATGGCCCAGGACCCGCCGGCCCAAGACCAGATGCACTACGAAGCCATGGCCCAAGAAGCCCTGCGCGGCGTGGTCAAGGCCGCGCTGAAACGCGCCGCAGCGCCGGAAGGCCTGCCGGGCGCCCACCACTTCTACATCACCTTCAAGACCGAGGCGCCGGGCGTGTCCGGCCCCAACGATCTGCTGGGCAAGTACCCGGACGAAATGACCATCGTCCTGCAGCACCAGTACTGGGACCTCGCCCCCGGCGAGACCTTCTTCTCGATCACCCTGAAGTTCGGCGGCCAGCCCAAGCGGCTGTCGGTGCCCTACGCCGCGGTGACGAGGTTCTACGACCCGAGCGTCCAGTTCCTGCTGCAGTTCGAGTCGGCGACCTCGAACATGACGACCCTGCCGGTCGCCCAGGAAGAGCCCGCCGAGCCGCCGGCCGAGACCGATCCGGACGCGCCGAACGTCGTGTCGCTCGACACCTTCCGCAAGAAGTGAGCGCGCGCCGATGACCGACGTCGCCCCCGCCGAGCCGGAAGTCCTGACCGACGAGGCGATCCTCGCCCGTTTCCAGCGCACGAAGAACCAGCCCACCGGCTCGCAGACCCTCGGCTTCCGCATCGTGGCGGTGAGCCAGGCGGAGAAATCGGTGGAGGTCGAGTTCGACGCCAAGGCCGAACTGCTGCTCAATCCGATGAAGCAGATCCAGGGCGGCTATCTCTGCGCCATGCTGGACGAGGCGATGTCGGTGGCCTGCATGGTCGCCTCGGGCATGACCCATGTGGCGCCCACCGCCGAGATGAAGACCACGTTCTTCCGCCCCGGCGCGCCCGGCAAGCTGAAGGGGATCGGCCGGGTGGCCAAGTGGGGGCGCACCATCGCCTTCACCGAGGGCGAGCTCTACGACGCCGACGGACGCCTGCTGGCCAAGGCCACGGGGACGGCGGTTCCAACCCCCTTCCAGCGCTACAAAAGCTAGGATGGGCTGGCGCGCCGGCCTCGCCAGCGCAGTCCTCGCCCTAGCCTTGAGCTGGGCCGGCTCGGCGTTCGCGGCGACGCCGGCGCCCGAACCTAGCCCCTTCGACGACTGGGCGGCCCTGGTCGTCGCCGGCGATTTCCACGGCGCCGGCGGCGGCCCGACCGAGGCCTTCGACAACGCGCGCCGCGACGTCTCCAAGGAACTTCAGCGGATTGGGTTCTCGGCGCACAACATGCGTCAGTTCTCGGTGCGCCCGGAACGCTACAAGGACGGGCCGCTCAAGTCCGACCCGCGCGCCATCTACGAAACCCTGAGCGACCTGTCGGGCAAGGCCAAGTCCGGCTGCCTGCTCTACGTCACCTCGCACGGGGCGCCGGAAGGCGTGCTGATCGACGACAAGATCCTGTCGCCCGCCATTCTGAACCGGATCCTCGGCGCCACCTGCGGCGCGCGGCCCACCGTGGTGATCATGTCGGCCTGCTTCTCGGGCGTGTTCGTCCGGCCGCTGGCCCAGCCGAACCGGATGATCCTGACCGCCGCGCGACGCGACCGCACCTCGTTCGGCTGCGGTGAGGACAGCGTCTATCCGTTCTTCGACGACTGCGTGCTGAAGTCGAGCCCGACCGCTCACGACTTCATCGCTTTGGCCAGCGCGGTGAAGTCCTGCGTCGCCCGGCGCGAGGTCGCAGAGGGGGCGAAACCGCCCTCCGAACCGCAGATCTGGATCGGCGGAGACCTGCGGCCTGTGCTGCCGCTCCACCCCTTCCCGACGGGCCCGCCAAAGGGCGATTGAGCGGCGTTCACATCGCGCTCAGGGGCCCGCGTCAAACCGCTCTAGCGCCCTGCGCGCGCGGCGCCCTACAAGAGGAATCACTGGACAATGGGGCCAGCGGGTAATCGTCCATGCGTTTGATCTTCAAGGCTCTCTTCACCGCCGTCCTGGCCGTTTCGGCTCCGCCGGCGCTCGCTCAGGACGCCGCGCCGCCGCCGGCTCCAGCCGCCCAACCGCCCGCGTCTGCGCCGCCCGTCGTCAACCCGCGCGGACCAGTCCCCTACACCAGCCTGCAGCGTCCGGCCGCCCCCCGGCCGCGGGCCTCCGCTCCCGCCACGACGCCCCGCCCAACGGCGCCTGCCGCGACGATGGCCGTGGCTCCGCTCGCCGCCCTGCCGGCGACGCCGACCGGCGCGCGCCTGGCGCCCGGCGAGGCCCTGCCGCCGGCCGAACTTGAAGCCTTCGTCGACGGCGTGGTGCGCGACGCCATGATGCGCGAGCACATCGCCGGGGTGACCGTCTCGGTCGTCCAGAACGGCCAGATCGTGCTGAAGAAGGGCTACGGCTTCGCCAGCCTGTCGCCGTCCCGCAAGGTCGATCCCGACAAGACGCTGTTCCGCATCGGCTCGATCTCCAAGACCTTCACCTGGATCGCCCTGATGAAGGAGATCGAGGCCGGCCGCATCCGTCAGGACGCGCCGATCAACCTCTACCTGCCCGAACAGATCCAGGTCCGCGACCAGGGCTTCCGCACGCCGGTGCGGGTGATCAACCTGATGGACCACTCGCCGGGCTTCGAAGACCGGGTGCTGGGCCACCTGTTCGAGAAGAAGTTCGACCGCGAACGCCCGATGGCCGACTACCTGCGCCAGGAGCGGCCGCGCCGCGTGCGCGCGCCGGGCGAGGCCTCGGCCTATTCCAACTACGGCGCGGCCCTGGCCGGCGAAGCCGTCGCCTATGTCTCGGGCAAGCCGTTCGAGCGGCTGATCGAAGAGGGCATCTTCCTGCCGACCGGCATGAACAGCACCAGCTTCCGCGAGCCCCATCCGGTCAAGGCGGGCCTTCCCGGACCGATCCCGGCGCGACTGGCCGGCGAGATCTCGCAGGGCTACCGCTGGACCCCGACCGGCTTCCAGGCTCGACCATTTGAATATATCGGCCACATCGCCCCGGCCGGTTCGGCCTCGTCCACCGCGGCCGACATGGCGCGCTACATGCAGTTGCTGCTGAACGGCGGCACGCTCGACGGCGCCGTCGTCTACGGTCCCCGCGCGGCCCAGGCCTTCAACACCCCGATCCGCAAGACGCCCGCCGGGATCAACGGATGGCGCCACGGCTTCATCGAGTACAACCTGCCAGGCGGCCATAAGGGCTTTGGCCATGCCGGCGGGACGCTCTCGTTCCTCTCCAACATGGTGGTGACGCCCGATCTGAACCTCGGCATCTTCATCAGCACCAACACCGAGACCGGCGGCGAACTGACCAACGACTTCGCCGCCCAGGTCGTGCAGCAGTTCTATGTCGCGCCGCAGCCGTTCCCGCGCGCGGGCTCCCCGGCCCTGCTGGATCGGGCCGGCGATTTCACCGGCTACTACATCGGCACGCGCCGCGCCTATCGCGGGCTGGAGGGCCTGGTCGGCCTGTTGATCGGCGGCGTCGACGTGGCGGTGACGCCCGAAGGCCGGCTGGCGGTCAGCGCTGGCGACACGGTGCGCACCTTCGTGCCCGACGGCGAGCTGTCGGGCGGCCGGTTCATCTCGACGACCGGCGCCGACCGCATCGCCTTCTCGATGGCCGATGGCCGCGCCCAGAGCTTCCAGCGGGCGATCGGCGAACAGACCTTCGAACGCGGGGCTTTCTGGAAACGGCCCTCGACCCTGGCCATCCTGGCCTTGCTCAGCGGCGTCGCGGCGATCGCGACGGTCGCCGGCCTGTTCCTGCGCAACCGGCGTGAGTTCCGCGAAACCCCGGTGCAGCGTCAGGCGAGCCTGATCCAGACCAGCCAGGCCGTGCTCTGGCTGGCCGCCCTGGCCCTCTTCGGGCTCTGGGCCTCACGCACCGCCGACCATGCGATGGTCATGTACGCCTGGCCGAGCGCTGCACTGATCATCGGCTCGGCCTGCGTCCTGGTGGCCGCCGGGCTCACCCTGATCAGCCTGATCATGCTGCCGGCGATCTGGCGCGGTGGTCGCCGGGTTGATTCGTGGACGTCCCTGCGCAAGGCGGCGTTTACTTTTACGGTTCTCGTCTATGCGGCGTTTTCGGTGGTCCTGGGCTTCTGGGGCGCGCTAACCCCTTGGAGCGGTTGATTTTCGCTCACGGACGCGCGGCGTTTCTTTTGCAAATTGAGGCGTTAAGACGGCAACTCTTAAACGCGTCGTTTACCAAGCACTGGGTAAATACTGCCTAGCGGCGGGCGAGTGAGCGTGCGTCCCGCGTATCCTGGGAAGGACGTCCGCGTTGAATAGCTTCGTCGCCGCCCTGCAGAAGTTCGGTATCGGACGGCTGGCGGCTTTCCTCGGAATTGGAGCCGGCGTGGCCGCGGCGCTGTTCGCGCTGACCATGAACCTGGGCGAGCCGAAGGCGCTGCTCTATTCGAACCTCGACATGAAGGAGGCCGGCTCGATCACCGGCGCTCTCGATCAGGCCGGGGTGAAGTACGAGGTCAAGGGCGACGGATCGACCATCATGGTCGGCCGCGACAAGGTCGCCTCGACCCGGCTGCTGTTGTCCAGCAAGGGCCTGCCGACCTCCGGCTCGGTCGGCTACGAAATCTTCGACGACGCCAACGCGCTGGGTCAGACCGACTTCGTGCAACAGCTCAACCGCCAGCGCGCCCTGGAAGGCGAACTGGCCCGCACCATTCGCGGCCTCGACGGCCTGACCTCGGCCCGGGTGCACCTGGTGCTGCCCAAGCGCCAGCTGTTCGAGGAAGAGTCCGAGCAGCCGTCCGCCGCCGTCACCATCGTGGTCGGCGGGCGCGCGCCCTCCCCCGACCAGGTCCAGGCGATCCAGAACCTGGTCTCCAGCGCCGTGCCGAACCTGAAGCCCGGCCGCGTGACCGTGGTCGATCAGCACGCCAAGACCCTGTCGACCGGCGAGGACGGCTTTGGCGGTCAGGCCGCCGACGGCCGTCGCAGCGAGGTCGAGCAACGCATCGCCAAGACCGTCAAGGGCCTGGTCGAGGGCGTGGTCGGCGCCGGCAAGGCCCGCGTGAACGTCACCGCCGACCTGAACCTCGCCCGCGTCACCGTCCAGCAGGAGACCTTCGACCCCGACGGTCAGGTCGTGCGTTCGGAGACCACTAACGAGGAAACCGCCCGCGAGAACCAGCCCGACGCCAACGGCGCGGTCTCGGCCAGCGCCAACATCCCGGGCGGGGTCGGCGCCAATGGCGAGGCCCTGAACCAGTCGGCCAGCGGCCGCACCGAGTCGACCACCAACTATGAGATCTCCAAGACCACCCGCACCGAGATCCAGGAGCCGGGCGACATGAAGCGCCTGTCGGTCGCCGTCGCCATCGACGGGATCACCGCCCCCGGCGCCAATGGCGAACCGGGCGCCTACACCCCGCGCTCGGCCCAGGAGATGCAGCGCATCGAGCAACTGGTCCGCACCGCCGTCGGCTTCAACGCCGATCGCGGCGACCAGGTGACCGTGGTCAATGTCCGCTTCCCGGCCACCGATACGGCCGGCGGCGTTGAAACCGCCAACCCGCTGATGGGCTTCGACAAGAACGACATCATGCGGGCGATCGAACTGGGCATCATCGCCATCGTCGCCATCTTAATGATCCTGTTCATCGTCCGCCCGCTGCTGAAGGCGCCCACCGGCCGCGGCCTGCCAGCGCTGACCTCGGCGGGCGGCGTGGGCGTGACCCGCCTGGTCACCACCGCCGACGGCCAGCAGATGCAGATGACCGTCGACCCGGCGACCGGCCAGCCGCTGGCCCTGCCCAACCCGTCCAACGAACTGGACCAACGGATCGACATCGCTCGCATCGAAGGCCAGGTGAAAGCCTCGTCGGTGAAGCGCGTCGCCGAGTTCGTTGAGAGCCACCCCGAGGAGTCGGTCTCGCTCCTGCGCACCTGGCTGCATGAGACGACATGATCATGAAAGCCATCAACGATCCCGCCAAGCTAAGCGGACCGGAGCGCGCCGCGGTCGTCCTGCTGGCCCTGGGCGAAGACCACGGCACCATCTGGGAACAGCTCGACGAAGAGGAGATCAAGGAGATCTCCCAGGCGATGGCGGGCCTCGGCACAGTCTCGTCCAGCGTGGTCGAGCAGCTGCTGGTCGACTTCATTTCCGGGATGTCCGGCGCCGGCGCGATCATGGGGTCGTTCGAACAGACCCAGCGCCTGCTCCAGGCCTTCCTGCCGGCCGACAAGGTCGACACCCTGATGGAGGAGATCCGCGGTCCCGCGGGTCGAACCATGTGGGACAAGCTGGGCAACGTGAACGAGGCGGTGCTCGCCAACTACCTGAAGAACGAATACCCCCAGACCGTCGCCGTGGTGCTGTCCAAGGTGAAGTCCGAGCACGCCGCCCGCGTGTTGGCCGCGCTGCCGGAAGACTTCGCCCTGGAATGCGTGACCCGGATGCTGCGCATGGAGCCGGTGCAGCGCGAGATCCTGGACAAGATCGAACAGACCCTGCGGACCGAGTTCATGTCCAACCTGGCGCGCACCTCCAAGCGCGACAGCCACGAGATGATGGCCGACATCTTCAACGCCTTCGACCGCCAGACCGAGGCGCGCTTCATCGCCGCCCTGGAAGAGCGCAACCGCGAGAGCGCCGAGCGCATCCGCGCCCTCATGTTCGTCTTCGAGGACCTTTCGAAGCTCGATCCTGGCGGGGTCCAGACCCTGCTGCGTGGCGTCGAGAAGGACCAGCTGGCCCTGGCGCTGAAGGGCTCCTCGGACAGCCTGCGCGAGATGTTCTTCTCCAACATGTCCGAGCGGGCCGCCAAGATCATGCGCGAGGACATGGAGGGCATGGGCCCCGTCCGCCTGCGCGACGTCGACCAGGCCCAGATGAACATGGTCCAGGTCGCCAAGGACCTGGCCGCCAAGGGCGAGATCATGCTGGCCGGCGCCGGCGGCGACGATGAGCTGATCTACTGATGACCAGCACGCCCCACCCGAAATTCGGCTTTGACACGGTGTTCGACAACGCCGGCGACGTCGCCTACGCGGCCACCCGGCCCAAGCGGCTCTACACGGTCGACGAGGTCGAGGTGCTGCGCGCCGAAGCCTTCGCCCAGGGAGAGCAGCAGGCCCTGGGCTCGATGAGCGCCCTTCAGGCCCAGGCGCTCTCGCAGATCGCCGCGTCGGTCGGCGCGGCGATGCCCAAGCTGGCGGGCGTCGCCCATGAGCATCGGGTCGGCTCGGCGGAACTGGCCATGGCCTGCGCCCGCGCCATCGCCGACGCCGCGCTCGCCCAGTTCCCGCAGGCCCCGATCCTGGCCGCGCTGGAAAACCTGGCCCGTGAGATCGAAGCCTCGCCGCGCCTGGTCGTACATGCGCCGCCCGAACTGGCCGACGGCGTCCAGGCCGCCCTGGAGCAGACCGCTCAATCCATCGGTTTCGCCGGCGCCATTCAGGTCCGCCCCTCGGCCACGATGGGCCCCGGCGCCTTCACGCTCGACTTCGGCGACGGCGCCGCCGCCTTCGATCCCGCCGCCGCCGCCGCGCGCGTGGCGGCCGCTCTCCACGCGGCGCTGGCCGCCGAAGGCCTGCACGCCGAACCCCTCATTCCCGGAAGCGAAAGCTGACCGCCATGTCCAACGATCTCAAACTCGACGAGTTCGCCCCCTCCGACCTGCCCATGGATATGGGCATGGAGATGGAGGAGAAGACCGCCACCGACCTGGCGCCGGTCTTCGACGTCCCGGTCTCGATCTCCGCGGTCCTGGGGCGCGCCACCATGTCGGTGGCCCAGCTGCTCCAGCTCCAGTCCGGCAGCGTTCTGGACCTGGACCGCAAGGTCGGCGAGGCCATCGACATCTACGTCAATAACCGCCTGGTCGCCCGGGGCGAGGTCGTCATCGTGGACGAACGCTTGGGCGTGACCATGACGGAAATCATCAAGGACGGCGACTCCCAGGGCTAAGGCCCAGGCGTCTGAGGAGATAGTGCTATGCGGCTTTTGGTCGTCGGAAAACTGAACGGACAGCTGTCCAACGCCGTGAAGATGGCGATGACGGCGGGCGCCAAGGTGAGCCACGTCGAGACCATCGAGGCGGCCACCCACGCCCTGCGCGCGGGGCAAGGCGCCGACCTGCTGCTGGTCGACTACGATCTCGACATCGCCGCCCTGATCGCGGCGAACGAGAACGAGCGCATCCGGGTGCCGGTCGTGGCCTGCGGCGTCGATCCCGACGCCCAGAAGGCCGGCGACGCCATCCGCGCCGGGGCCAAGGAATTCATCCCGCTGCCGCCGGACGCCGAGATGATCGCCGCGGTGCTGGCCGCCGTCTCCGACGACAACAAGCCGATGGTCGTGCGTGACGCCGGCATGCAGGCGGTGATCGCCCTGGCCGACCAGGTCGCGCCGTCCGAGGCCTCGATCCTGATCACCGGCGAAAGCGGCTCGGGTAAGGAAGTCATCGCCCGCTACCTGCACCAGAAGTCGCGCCGCGCCACCAAGGCCTTCATCTCGGTCAACTGCGCCGCCATTCCGGAAAACCTGCTCGAGAGCGAACTGTTCGGCCACGAGAAGGGCGCCTTCACCGGCGCCGTCGCCCGCCGGATCGGCAAGTTCGAGGAGGCCAACGGCGGCACCCTGCTGCTCGATGAAATCTCGGAGATGGACGCTCGCCTGCAGGCCAAGCTGCTGCGCGCCATTCAGGAACGCGAGATCGACCGGGTCGGCGGCTCCAAGCCGGTCAAGGTCGACATCCGCATCCTGGCCACCTCCAACCGCGACCTGGCCCAGGCCGTGAAGGACGGGACCTTCCGCGAAGACCTGCTCTACCGCCTGAACGTCGTGAACCTGCGCCTGCCGCCGCTGCGCGAGCGTCCGGGCGACGTGGTGGCGCTGGCTGAGCACTTCGTGCGCAAATACGCCAAGGCCAACGGCACGCTGGAACGTCCGCTCTCGGCCGAGGCCAAGCGCCGCCTGGCCATCCATCGCTGGCCGGGCAACGTGCGCGAGCTGGAAAACGCCATGCACCGCGCGGTGCTGCTGGCGGTCGGTCCGGAGATCGAGGAAAGCGCCATCCGCCTGCCTGACGGTCAGCCGCTGGCCGCGCCCGATCCGGCCGTCCGCACCGCCCAGACCGCGGCCGGCGCCGCCGAGGCCGTCACCCGCGCCTTTGTCGGCCAGACCGTGGCCGACATGGAGCAGCAGCTGATCCTCGACACCTTGTCGCACTGCCTGGGCAACCGCACCCATGCGGCCAACATCCTTGGCATCTCGATCCGCACGCTGCGCAACAAGCTGAAGGAATACAACGAGGCCGGCGTCGCCGTGCCCGCGCCGCAGATGGGCGCCAGCGCGGCCTGATAGACCATGGCTGATACAGGATCATACGCAGCCGCCCGTCCCAGCCCGCGAGAGATGCTCGGGTGGCTGATGAAGGGCGAGGTGGCGCTGGCGTTCGGCGTCATCGGCATCGTCCTGCTGCTGATCCTACCGATCCCGCCGTTCATGCTGGATCTGCTGCTGTCGATCTCGATCACCTCCTCGGTGCTGATCCTGATGACCTCGTTGCTGATCAAGCGGCCGCTGGAATTCACGGCCTTCCCGACCGTGCTGCTGGTCACCACCCTGTTCCGGCTGGGGCTGAACATCGCCTCGACCCGCCTGATCCTCGGCCATGGTCACGAGGGCGCCCACGGGGCCGGCAAGATCATCGAGGGCTTCGGCAACCTGATGATGGGCGGCAATTTCGTCATCGGGGTGATCGTCTTCGCGATCCTGGTGATCGTGAATTTCGTCGTCATCACCAAGGGTTCGGGCCGGATCGCCGAAGTCGCCGCGCGCTTCACCCTGGACTCGATGCCCGGCAAGCAGATGGCCATCGACGCCGACCTCTCGGCCGGGCTGATCGAGGAAGACGAAGCCAAGAAGCGCCGCAAGGAACTTGAGCAGGAATCGACCTTCTTCGGGGCCATGGACGGCGCCAGCAAGTTCGTGCGCGGCGACGCGGTCGCCGGCCTGATCATCGTCGCCATCAACATCATCGGCGGCATCCTGATCGGCGTGGTGCAGCACAAGGTGCCGTTGGCCCAGGCCGCCTCGTCCTACACGATCATGACCATCGGCGACGGCCTGGTCAGCCAGATCCCCGCCCTGATCATCTCGATCGCCGCCGGCTTCCTGGTGTCGAAGGCCGGCGTCGACGGCTCGGCCGACAAGGCCCTGGTCGCCCAGCTGGCGATGAACCCCATCGCCCTGGGGATGGTCTCGGCCTCGGCCGGCCTGCTGGCGCTGATCCCGGGCATGCCGATCATTCCGTTCGCGGCCCTGGCGGCCGGGGCGGGCTTCCTCGCCTGGAAGCGTTCGCAGGACGCCGCCAGGCCGCCGCCGGTCGACATCGTGCCCGCCAGCGCGCCGACCCAGGATCAGGAAGAACCGATCAGCCAGTCCCTGGCCATCGACGAGATCAAGATCGAGCTGGGCTACGGCCTGCTGCCGCTGATCAACGACCTGGAAGGCCGCCGCCTGACCGACCAGATCAAGGCGCTGCGCCGGACCCTGGCCGCCGATTTCGGCTTCATCATGCCGGCGGTGCGGATCCTCGACAACATGCGCCTGCCCTCGCAGGGCTACATGATCCGCATCAAGGAGATGGAAGGCGGCGGCGGCGAAGTGCGGCTCGGGGCGCTGATGGCCATGGACCCTTCGGGCGGCCAGGTGGAGCTGCCGGGCGAGCACATGCGCGAACCGGCCTTCGGGCTGCCCGCCACCTGGGTCGATGAGTCCCTGCGCGAAGAAGCCACCTTCCGCGGCTACACCATCGTCGATCCGGCCACGGTGCTGACCACCCACCTGACCGAGATCCTCAAGGAGAACATGCCCGACCTGCTCTCCTACGCCGAGGTGCAGAAGCTGCTGAAAGAACTGCCGGCCGAGCAGAAGAAGCTGGTCGACGACCTGATCCCCAGCGTCGTCTCCGCCACCACCATCCAGCGGGTGCTGCAGGCCCTGCTGCGCGAGCGGGTCTCGATCCGCGACCTGCCGGCGATCCTGGAAGGCATCGGCGAGGCCGCGCCGCACACCCAGTCGATCACCCTGCTGGTCGAGCAGGTTCGCGGCCGTCTCGCCCGCCAGCTCTCCTTCGCCTATCGCGGCGACGACGGCGCCCTGCCGATCATCACCATGTCGGCGGAATGGGAGAACGCCTTCGCCGACGCCCTGATCGGGTCGGGCGACGAGAAGCAGCTGGCGCTGGCCCCGTCGCGACTGCAGGACTTCATCCGGGCGGTGCGCGACAGCTTCGAGCGCGCGGCCCTCGCCGGCGAAAGCGCCGTGCTGCTGACCAGCCCGCAGATCCGGCCCTATGTCCGCTCGATCATCGAGCGGTTCCGCGGCCAGACCCCGGTCCTGAGCCAGAACGAGATCCATCCGAAGGCGCGGCTGAAGACGGTCGGCTCGATCTAGGCGCCATCATCGTCATCCTCCGGGCTCGCGAAGCGAGATCCGGGGGACCCAAGCGGTCTAAGCCATATTCTGGAAGTCGGCTTGGGTCCCCCGGATCAGCCTTCGGCTGACCGGAGGATGACGAATGTCGGGGGGCCGGCCGCGCCCCTACCCCATCGGCTTGGCGAAGATCAGCTGCGGGCCAAATCCTTCTTCGTGGCGCGCGCCGGTGTCGACGAAGCCGATCCGCTGATAGGCGGCGATGGCCGGCTCGTTGCGGGCGTTCACCGCCAACATGAGCTGAGGCTGGATCGGCCGCTCGCGGGCGAACCAGTCCTCCAGCAGGGCGATGCAGCGCCGCCCCACCCCCTTGCCCTGGAAACCAGGCCGGACCCGGAAGCTGTGCAGGCTGACCGTGCCGGGCGGCGCCCAGGGCGGACGGCGCAGGCCCTCGCGCAGGACAAAGAACCCGACGATCTCACCCGACGGCTCCACGACCGCGAAGCCCTGCTCCAATCCGACGGCGTCGTTCTCGTTCAATCGGCCGAACACCTCGTCAAGGCTGCCGGCGAAGGCCTCCTGTTCGGGAGGCAGGTGAATGATCTCCACCACCTCGCGGTCGGCGCCGGAGATCGGCTCCAGCTTCCAGTCGGCGATGTCCAGGGTCGTCGTTTCATCAGCCATGCAAGGAGGCTAACACGCATTTCGTAACAAATGTCAGGCGCGACGACAGGATCATTTGATTGCATCGCCGACGTCTCGCCCGCTCATCAGGAACAAAGTCGCCGATCACTGTCGCGTGCGGGCTGATCTGAGCCCTCCAACGTCACGAAACCTCCATTCTGCTCAGAATTGCAGCCTTTTCCGGCTCCGCGACAGGACCCGCCCGCGCACCGATCGGCAGGCCATCGGCCCAATCGGATCGTCAGGGCCGTTGCAGCCCGGCGTGGCGGCTGATAGCGGTTTGACCCTGGCGCGGTCACTGTCGGCCGCTAGGCGTTGGATTTCGAATGCGGCCACCTGCTTCCAAGACCCGGCGCGGCCCGGGGGGCACGATCTTCTGGGATCTGCTGACCTTCGAGCGGCTGATGACCAACCAGGTCATCCATCTGATCTATTGGGCCGGTCTGGGCGTCATCGCGCTGATCGCCTTCGGAACCGTGGGGGCCGCCGTCGGCGTCGCCCTGCGTGAGGAAAGCTGGATCGGCGTGATCCTGGCGATCCCGGTCCTGGTGGCCGGCTTGCTGGTGGTCGGGGGCCTGGTCCTGCTGTGGCGCTCGTTCTGCGAGCTCTATGTCGCCCTGTTCCGCCTCAGCGACGACCTGCACGCCCTGCGCCAGGCCGCTGACGCCGCCGACCAGGGCCAACGCCCCGCGCCGCGCACCGCCGCTCCCGGCGGCGGGCCGCTGAACTAGCGCAAACCGCCGATCCAGGCCGCCGCGGCGGCCTTTGGACGGCCCTGGTCATCGAACAATAGCGGCGTGTCCGCGGCGTTCTCGCGCTTGAGCCAGGAATCGCCGTCGCGCAGCCCCCAATGGGTGAAGGCGAACCGCTGGCTGGGCGGCAAGCTGGAGAAGGCCTCGGCCGCCTCGGCGTAGACCCGCGCCTGCCCCGCCGCCAGGCGCGTGCGATCCTTGATCAGCCCTTCGGACCTGGTGATCGAGACGTCCATTTCCGACAGGTGGACCGGCAGGCCAAGGCTGGCCAGGTCGCTAATCGTTCGGCTCAGTTCGCCCGGCGCCAGATCGGCGGCGACGTGGGTCTGGGTGCCAAGACCGCCAAGCGGCGCGCCGGCCTTCAGCAGCGCCTCGGCGAGTTTCAGGAAGGTCGCGCGCTTCTTGGGGATATTTTCGAGATTGTAGTCGTTCAGGAACAGCACCGCGTCCGGGTCGGCCTCGCGGGCATGCTGGAAGGCTAGGACCATGTGGTTGAGCGCGCCCAGCTTTCGCGACCACAGGCTGTCGCGCCAGCCCTCCCCATCCTCGGCCACCGCCTCGTTGACCACGTCCCAGCCCGAGACCTGCCCGCGATACCGGCCGGCGACCGCCAGGATGTAGTTGCGATAGGCGGCGTCGAAGGCGATCCGGCTGACGTCCAGCCGCTCGAAGGCCGGCGGCGACTGGGCGTACCAGACCAAGGTGTGGCCGAAGAGCCTGATGCCGGCGCTGCGCGCGAAGGCGGCGATCTTGTCGGGGCCCTCGAAGCGAAGCGAGCCGTCGTCCTGGACGATGTACTCCATCTTCATCTCCCACTCGGGCGTGAGCTGGGAGACCTGGGCGGCGACGAGCGCGGCGAAGGCCGGATCGTCGAGTTGGACCGCCTGGAGGCAGGTCCCGACCGGGAAAGGCGCGACCGAGCGCAAGGTCGGCAGGTTGGCGGGCGAGGTCTGGGCGTCGGCCCGGCGCTCGCAGGCGGCCAGCGCCAAGGCCGAACCGATCAACGCGCGGCGGTTGACGCCGGGGCCTGTCACCGGCCCGCTGCGGCCCGCCTCAGGCCCATCTCGTCCATGGCGGCGGTCTCCTGGCGAGCCACCTCCTTGGCGCGGGCCAGGCGGATGCTCTCGGCGACGTGCTCGTATTTCTTCTGCTCCTCGAACGCGAGGGCCAGGGCGTCGCGCGCGCCGGCCTCCTCGATCTGGATGCGGGCGATGTCGGCCAGGATGATCGCCCGGCGGGCGCGCAGGCCTTCCAGGAAGCCCAGCTGATACCAGCCGTGTTCGACGTCGTGGCGCGCGCGTTCGGCCTCGGCCTCGGCCTCCGCCTCCAGCAGCACCAGCTTCATCTCGACCTGCATCCGCCGGTCGGCGATTTCGCCCAGGCGCTTTTGCAGGACCTCGACCTCATAGGTCGAGAGTTTGATCAGGGACTGCGCCCAGCTCATGCGGCTTCACCCATCAGGATTTGGGCGAGACTGTCGAAGCTCGCCTCCAGGCTGGTCGCCTCGTCCTTGTCCTGGGCGAGGAAGGCCTCGAGCGCAGGATTAAGCTCGATGGCGCGGTCGACGATCGGATCGGCCCCGGCGCGATAGGCGCCGATGCGGATCAATTCTTCCATGTTGGCGTAGGCCGACAGCGATTGGCGGGCCAGTTTCACGATCTCCCGCTCATGCGGCAGATGGCAGCCCGGCATGGTCCGGCTGATCGACTTCAGCACATTGATCGCCGGGAAGCGGCCGCGCTCGGCGATGGCCCGCTCCATGACGATGTGGCCGTCCAGGATCCCGCGCACGGCGTCGGCGATCGGTTCGTTGTGATCATCGCCGTCCACCAGCACCGTGAAGATGCCGGTGATCGGTCCGGCCGTGGTGCCGTCCGGACGGACAGGCCCCGGCCCGGCGCGCTCCAGCAGCTTGGGCAGTTCGGTGAAGACGGTCGGCGTATAGCCCTTGGTGGTCGGCGGCTCGCCTGCGGCCAGCCCGATCTCGCGCTGGGCCATGGCGAAGCGGGTGACGCTGTCCATCATGCACAGCACCTCCATGTCCTGGTCGCGCAGGAACTCGGCGATGGCCAGGGTCATGTAGGCGGCCTGGCGGCGCTTCAGGGCCGGCTCGTCGGAGGTGGCGACCACGACGATGGCGCGCTTCAGCCCCTCCTCGCCCAGGGTCTCCTCGATGAACTCGCGGACCTCGCGGCCCCGCTCGCCGATCAGGCCGACGACCACGGCGTCGCAGTCGGCCTCCTTGGCCAGCATCGACAGCAGCACCGATTTGCCGACGCCCGAGCCGGCGAAGACGCCCAGGCGCTGGCCGCGGCAGCAGGTGGTGAAGACGTTCATCGAGCGAACGCCCAGATCGAGCCTCTCGCCCACCCGGCCGCGCGCATGGGCGGCGGGCGGGGCGGCGCGCAACGGATAGGGAACCAGGCCCTGGGGCAACGGCCCCTTGCCGTCGATGGGTTCGCCAAAGGCGTCGATGATGCGTCCCAACCACGCGGTGGTGGGACGAACGGCCGAGCCCTGCGGCTCGATGCGGATTTCCGCGCCCGGCGCCACGCCCTCGACCGGGCCGAAGGGCATCAGCAGGGCGCGGGTTTCACGGAAGCCGACCACCTCGGCGGCCAGCGGCTTGTCGGCCCGGCGCTCGATCTCGGCCCGCGCGCCGACCGCCAGCCGGGTCAGCCCGCCGCGGGCCTCGATCAGCAGACCGTTCACGGCCGCCACGCGGCCGGAAACGGTGAGCGGATCGATCCGCTCGACAGCGGCGACTAGGCTACGCAACGGCTGGGGCCCCCAGGGTCAGATTCGACCGCTTGAGAATCCGCCCTGCGCCGTTAACCCCCGGTGAAGATTCTTAACGACCTCAGCGCAGCGCCGAGACCAGGCGCGCGGCCCGCCCCGGATGCTTGGCCGCCATCTTGGCGGTCGCCACAGGTCGACGCATGGCCGCGCCCACAACCAGCGGCCTGATGGTCCGGGCCAGCACCGGCCGGGCGTTGCGGCCGATGGCCCCGCGTCCGAGGAAGGCGGCCAGGCCGACCACCGCCAAGGCGCCCAGCCCGACGACCAGGGCCTGATGCTTCTGGGCCTCGGTGTAGACGCTGAACCGGCGGCCGCGCAGATGCTCGCCCTCGGTGTGACCGCCGCTGCCGGCCTCATAGAGATTATCGCCCAGGACCTTTTCGCCGCGGCGGCGCGACAGCGGCGGCACGATCTTGGCCAGCAGCTTGTCGGTGAAATTGGGCGCGGCCGCCGAGGCCAGGACCAGCGGCCGCCCGCCCGCGCCAACCGCCATGTCGCGGATCGGATGCTGCGCCGCATGCAGAATGGCGTCGGCCACGACGTCCGGCGCGTAATGCGGCGGCAGCGCCCGGGGCGCCTTGTCCATCAGGTTGCGGGCATGGTCGGCGAAGGGCGTGGAGATGCTGGACGGCTTGATCAACGTCACGGCGACCGGAAGTTTCTCGCGCGTCAGTTCGATCCGCAGCGCGTCGGTGAACCCCTTCACGGCGTGTTTGGACGCCGAATAGGCGCCTAGCATCGGCGTGGCGACGTCCGACAGCACCGAGCCCAGATTAATGATCGCGCCTGATCCGCCGCGCTTGCGGAAATGCTTCACGGCCTCGAGCGACCCGTTCACCACCCCGAAGTAGTTGGTGCGGAACAGCCGCTCGTGATCGGCGGCCGGGGTCTGCATCAGCTCGCCATAGAGGCCGACGCCCGCGTCGTTGATCCAGGTGTCGAAGCGTTCGAACCGCGCCACCGCGGCCCGGGAGATCTTCTCAACGTCGGCCGGATCGCCGACATCGCCGACCACCGGGTGGGCGCGGCCGCCGGCGTCGTTAATTTCCTTGCAGACGGTACGCAGGGCTTCTTCGTTGCGCGAGGCCAGCACCACCGCGGCTCCGGCCTTGGCCGCCTTGCGTGCGGTCGCCAGGCCGATCCCGGACGAGGCGCCGGTGATGACGATGACCTGATCGGCGAGCGGCTTCAGTTTCACGGCCATGGGTATCCTTGCAGGCTTAGGGTTCGCAGGTCGAAACGACCCGATCCCCTTACCGTTCCCCCATGGCGGAAGCTTGGCCGCAGCCCGCGTTCGCCACCCCCGTCCAATCACAAAAGATTCAACAGTCCGAGGAGTCCGCGAGAGGGGCCGCGCTTGTAGCCGAATCCCGAACCGAGTTAACGATTCGCTCAGAGGCGCTTCACCATTAACCGGTCTTAAATTAACTCGCTGGCAAGTTAACCGCGAGTGCCGAGGCGAATTGCCTGAATTCGGGGGCTTAAGCGCTACCGTTCGAGGAGGAACTGATGCGCGTACTGTTGATTGAGGACGATAGCGCCACGGCGCAGAGCATCGAGCTGATGCTCAAGTCCGAGGGTTTTAATGTTTATACGACCGACCTCGGGGAAGAGGGCGTCGATCTGGGTAAGATCTACGATTACGATCTGATCCTGCTCGACCTGAACCTGCCTGACATGAGCGGCATGGACGTTCTGCGCACCCTTCGGGTCGCGAAGATCAATACGCCCATCATGATCCTGTCCGGCACCGCCGAAATCGACACCAAGGTGAAGACCTTCGGGGCCGGCGGCGACGACTACATGACCAAGCCGTTCCACAAGGACGAACTGGTCGCGCGCATTCACGCCGTGGTCCGCCGCTCCAAGGGCCACGCGCAATCGGTCATCAAGACCGGCGACATTACGGTGAACCTCGACGCCAAGACCGTCGAAGTGAACAACGCCCGCGTCCACCTGACGGGCAAGGAATACCAGATGCTGGAGCTGCTCTCGCTCCGCAAAGGCACCACGCTCACCAAGGAAATGTTCCTGAACCACCTCTATGGCGGGATGGACGAGCCTGAACTGAAGATCATCGACGTCTTCATCTGCAAGCTGCGCAAGAAGCTGGCCGCGGCCGCCGACGGCAAGCACCACATCGAGACCGTCTGGGGCCGTGGCTACGTGCTGCGCGACCCGCAGGAAGCCGCCGTCGCCGCCTAAGGCGCACAGCACTTTCGAACAATACCGAACGCCCGCCGCTCCTTCCGGCGGGCGTTTTCTTTTTGTCCTCATTCCAGGTTAGGGTCCGCCACAGCAGATCGCTGGGGAGGCGACACCGTGGGAAGATCCATCGCGCTGGCCATTTGCCTGGCCATCGCCTTCGCATTGGCCTGGGTCGGCGACCGCACGCCGCCGCCCGCCCCGGTCACCGCGCCCCAGGCCAGCTTCTCCGCCGCCCGCGCCATGACTGACGTCGAGGTCATCGCCAGAGCGCCGCATCCGATCGGCGCGCCGGCCAACGCCGCGGTCCGCGACTACCTGGTCCAACGGATGACCGCTCTGGGGCTGGAAACGCAGGTCCAGCGCACCGACGCCTTCCGCCAGCGGAAGACCGGAGCCGAGGTCTCGATCCGTGGCGGCGCCGTCGAGAACGTGATCGGCGTCCTGCCCGGCCGCGACCGCACCGCCCCCGCGCTCGCCTTGATGGCCCATTATGACAGCGTCCCCGGCTCGCCCGGCGCGGCCGACGACGCCGCCGGAGTCGCCGCGGCACTGGAGATCGTCCGCGCACTGAAGGTGCAGGGCCAACCGGCCCGCGACGTGATCCTGCTGATGACCGACGGGGAGGAGGCCGGCCTGCTCGGAGCCTACGGCTTCTTCGAGCAGCACCCGATGGCCAAGCGCATCGGCTTCCTGATGAACATGGAGTCGCGCGGCGGCGGCGGCCGGGCCCAGATGTTCCAGACGGGCGCGGAGAACGGCGGCGCGATCGACCTGTTCCGCAAGACCGCGACCTCGCCGACCGCCTCGTCCCTGACCGTCTTCATGTACGAGAAGATGCCCAACGACACCGACTTCACGGTATCGAAGGACGCTGGGATTCCCGGCCTGAACTACGCCTTCATTGGGCGTCAGTTCGACTATCACTCCCCGACCTCGACGCCGGCCAACCTCGACAAGGGTTCGCTGCAACATCTTGGCCAAGAAACCCTGGCGGCGGCGCGCGAGGCCGCCTTCGCGCCCGCCCTGCCCGCCAAGTCCCCGAACCAAGTCTACGCCAACACCTTCGCCGGCAAGATGCTGGCCTATCCGCCCGCCGCCGGATGGGCGGTCCTGGCGCTCGCTGGCCTGCTGACGCTCATTGGCGGCTGGCAGGCCAGACGCGCCGGCCTCCTGCATTGGCTCGACCTCATCCAGGGCGTTGGCGCGACCCTCTACCTGGTCGCCCTGTCGGCCACGCTGCTTCGCCTGGCGCGGCGGGCCACGGGCGCCGACTTCGGCTTCATGGAGCAGCGCTACCTGCTGGCCCAGGTCACCCGCTGGGAGATCGCCCTGGCCCTGCTGGGCGTCGGCGCGCTGGCCATCGCCGCCTCGGCGGCGGGACGTGGCCGCACCAGACTGCCGACCGCTCTCATCGCGCTCGGCTCCGGCGCCGCCTGCTCGGCCTTCGGCGGCTGGGACCCTATCGGCCTTGGCGTCGGGGCGGCCGGTGCGGTCCTGGCGGTGATCAGCTTCGGACGGCCGACGACCACGTCCGGGGCGTGGAGCGGGGTGCTGCTCACCGGCTTCCTCGCCGCGCTGGCGATGCAGGTTCTGGCCCCCACCACCGCCTTCCTGGCCGCCTGGCCGCTGGCGATCGCCGGCCTGGCCGCGGCGCTCACCGGCATGGCGTCCAGGCGTAGCCTGCCCTTCCTGGGCGTCCTGGCGGCGCTCGGCGCGGTGGGGCTGTCCTGGCTCCTCGGCTTCGGGCATGGGCTCTATCTTGGCCTCGACATGGTGGAGCTGCTCGCCGCCATCGTCTGGCTGGGCGCCCTGCTGGTCTGGCCCCTGGCCCACGCCGGGGAGAACGAGAAGGGCGCGCGCATGGCGGCCCTCGGCCTGATCCTGCTGGGCTTCGTGGTCACCGCCATCGTCCGCTTCGACAGCCCCTGGGACGCGCGCTATCCACAGGCGACCCACGCGGCCTATTTCGTCGACGCCAGCGCGGGCCGCACCTGGCGGATCACCCGCCTGCGCGAGGTCTCGCCCTGGACCCGCCAGATGCTGACCGCCGACGGGGCGACCGTCGAGAAGATCACCCTGCCCGCCGGCCAGCGGGGCGAGGTCTGGGCCGCCAAGGCCGCGCCGATCACCGCCGCCGGCCCGGCTCTCTCACTGACCAAACAGCCGGACGGATCACAGCTGCTGCGCGTGACGCCGCCGCCCGGCGCCCGCACCATCGCCTTCACCCTCAAACCCAGCGTCCAGCTTACCGGCGCGACCCTGAACGGGCGGCCGCTCGAAGGGCTCTCGGCGCCCGGCGCCGAGACGCGGATCTATTGGGACGGCGCGCCGCAAGGCGTCGTGCTGGGCTTCAGGGCCGCCGCAACCGGGGCCGTCGACATTGGCTATGTCAGCGTCACCGAGCGCTGGCCGGCGGACGCCAAACCCCTGCCCGCGCGCCCGGCCGACGTGATGGCCTTCGACACCTCCGACGCCACCATCGTCGGCGGAACCCACAGGTTCACCTGGTAGGCTCAGGCCGCTGATTTCGGGCAAAAAGAGGGGGCGCTGGCGCGCCCCCTAAGTTTGGAAGTGTGTTTACCGTCAACTCAGAAGATGCCGTCCGGCGCCGTCAGGGTGACGCCGATAAGTCCAATAGCGGTGTCGAGATCGCCGTCCTTGAGCAGGGCCGTGAAGTCGAAGTGGACCGGATCGCCGGAGTTGAACTGCTCGATCGTTATGCCCGAGATGTCGAAGCCTTCATTACCCGTGCCGGAGTCCTCAACGAGCATCCGCTCGAAGCCGTTCGCCGTGCTGATCAGCACCGTGAAATTGTCGCCGAGATTGTCGATCTCGACATAGTTGTTGACGGCGCCGCCCGGTGCGTTGCTCGGGCTGAAGTCGACACTGACGGTTCGTCCGGCGAAGTTGAACGAACCATCGGCCGTGAAGTCATGCTCGACACCGGCGGCCGAGCGGACCGTGATCTGGGTGATCGCCTTGGTCGGGTCGTTGATGATCTCCGTCGCTTCGCCGTTGTTCGGCGGCGGGCCGACCGAGGCTTCGTCGTAGGCGCTCACCCGCACGTCCAGCACCGCGTTGACGTTGGGCTTCATCTGGCTGATCGAGAACCCGGCGTTGTTGTAGGTGACATGGCTGGCATAGGTCATGTCGCCGATCGGGGCTTGACCATCCAAGGTCCGCGGCGCGCCTTCGACGAAGTCGATGAACACGCCGTCGAGCGGATTGATGGACTGGCTGGCGACGCCGATCCCGGTCGAACTCACCGCGATACGTGTGGTCGCGCCAGGGTCGTCCGTGATCGGGCCGTCGACCGTCGTGCGAATGATGCCGGTGAACAGGAAGTCGCCATCCCGTTCGGCCGGGTCGATCGTCGTCCCGGCGTCGGGGCCGTCCACATCGCCGGGATCGTTTCCAGGCAGGTCGAGCGTCAACCACTCATAGCCCGTCGGCTTCTGGCCGGCGAAGTCGAGGGAGATGCTCTGCGCGCCGTTGTCGATCTGACCCAGCATGTTGAACGTGTAGCTGTCCGTTCCGGCGTTAAGCCCGATCGTGAACACATTGCCGGCGGTGGTCGCGCCGGTCAGGGTTCCGGTCCCAAAGCCCGTCAGGGTGATCGGCAGGCCGTCGGCCGTCAGGGCCTGCAAGGCCCCGGCCCCGATCGTGCCCTGAAGTTGCGATCCATTGGTCCCCGAGAAGGTCAGAGAACCGAACCCGTCGGCGCCAGTGTGGTCGACCTGCACGGTCGTCGCGCCGGAACTCGTCAGGTCCTTGGTCGCCCCTTCGCCGGGCTGGTTCTGGACGGCGTCCGCCACGAGGATCGCCGCGGGGGTGAAGTTTGACGGCGCGTCGTCCTGGAACCGGACCTGCAGACTGATGTCGTTGTTCGAATCCGTGGCGGTGTCGCCATCGCCGTCGGTGCGGGTGACCGACATCGACACCGTGCCGGTGGCGAGCGCGATCTGCTCGTCGGGCAAGGCCGGGTTCGGGTGGGCCAGCGACAGGTACTGCGTCAGGAACACCTCGCCGTTCGCCGGGTTGGCCGCCAGCGCGAAGGCGACAACGCCGGTCGCCGCCGCTCCGGCCGTGGCGCCGACGCGGCCCAGGATAAGGTCTTGGGCCGCCCCAGTGCCGTTGAAGAGGAAGATGTTCACCCCTTCAGTGGTGTCCACGCCAGAGTCGGTCGAGTCCGTCGTGTGCAGCTTGTAGCTCAACTGGGCGGCGGCCGGACCGTCGGCCCCGGCGCTCCCGGCCGTCACGGTGACCAGTCCGCTCACGCTGCGCGCGAACCCGATCGGACCCGCGCCGGGCACGTTGAGATCATCACCCTGCGAGGGCACCTCGGTATCGAACAATTGCTGGATCTGGGTCGCGCCAAAGGCGATCGCCGTGCCCGCAACGTCGGTGTCGGCCTGCACTCCGGGGGTCTCGTCGTGGGTCACCGCCGCCGCGGCGTTGGTGTTCGCCGTGATGGTGGGTCCATCGTCCTGGAACCGGACCAGGGTGCTGATGTCAGCCGGGGTCGAGGTCGCCTTGTCGTTGTCGCCATCGGTGTAGGTGACGGTGACGTTCACCGCCCCTGCGCTCAGGCCGAAGACGTCGTTGGGTTCGAGCGTGCTCTCATCGTGGACGTTGATGTCGGAGTGCTTCAGCGACAGGTACTGCGCGAGATAGACCTCGCCCGTCGTCCCGTTGGTGGCGACGGCGAACGCGACCGCGCCGGCCGGATCGTTGCCGACCCGCCCCACGATCAGGCCGCCCTGGGCGAACACGTAGATGTTCGTGCCGTCCGTGGTCTGCGCGCCAGATAGCCCGCCGTTGGTGGTCAGGGCGTAGTTAGACCCAGCGCCGGCGGGGCCGTCGGAGCCGAAGCCGCCGCCGGACGCGGTCACCAGCGGAACGCCGGAGCGGGCGAAGCCGATGGCGCTGTTGTCCTTCGCCGACACATCGGGGTCGCCGGTCTGCGGCAGAACCGAGCTGAACAAGGAGGCGATGCTGACGCCGCCCACCAAGGTTGCGCCGGCCACGTCGGTGTCGGCCTGCACGCCCTCGGTCTCGTCGTGGGTCACGCTGGCGCCCGCGGCGGGGGTCAGGGTCGGCGCGGTCGGCCCGTCATCCAGGAAGTTGATCGTCAGATTGGCCAGCGAGGCCGGCGTGGTGAAGCTGTCGCCGTCGCCGTCCGTCACAGTCGCCCGGACCTCGATGTATGGCCCGGTGAGCTGTTGCAGAACCGTATCGGGATCTCCGTCGGTCGCGTCGTTGCTTTCCTGGAAGTCGTTGTTGTCCTCAGCGCCGTCGTCATGCTTGATCGCACGTTCTTGATCGAGCGTGACTTGGCCCGTGCCGGCGTCGATGCTGACCCGGAACACCTCCAGGTCCCCAGCGCCGAACTCGGCGCCGCCGGCCTTGTTCACGTAGCCGACCAGATCGCTGCCGACCTTGCCAAGCACGATCGCGCCGCCGTCGAGGGTGTCAAAGAGACCCGTGGCGGTGCCGGCCGGAACAGCCGCGAGGCTGTAGGCCAGGACAGTCGAGTTGGGCTGACCGTCCGCCCCGCCGTCGTCGTTCGGCGACGCCACATAGGGATCGGTGTCGCTGTCGTTCGTGGTCAGAGTCGTGTCGTCGGTCTGCAACAGCGGCGTGGCGTTGGCCGAGATGGTGGTGCTTGGACCGTCATCCTTGAACTTGAAGATCTGGCTGATGTCGACCGAACTGTTGGCGGTGTCGCCATCCCCGTCGGTGACTTGCAGGTTCGCGAACACCTTGCCCGCGGTCATGCTCGCGATGTCGTCGGGGTTGGCCGTATCGGAGTGCTGCAGGGCCCGAAGTTGGTTGAGGGTGAGCTGGCCGGTGATCGAGTCGATACTGATCCGGAACACCTCGTCGTCGCCGGTGTTGAAGCCGGTGCTGTTGTCCTTGTCGAGGAAGCCGACGACGTCGGCGCCATCCAGGCCGAGCTTCACGGGCAGGCCGCTAAGCGTGTCCACGAGGCCGCTGTTAGCGCCGCCAGGATCCAGCAGCGAATAGGCCGAGCCGCCGTCGCCGTCCACGCCGAACGCCGCGGTGGGCGAGAAGCTGTTGGCCGCATCAGCCGCCGAGACGTTGAGGAAGGTCTCGTCCACCGTGATCGAGGGCGTGCCGTTCAGCGCCAGGGCGACAGTCGGGCCGTCGTCCTCGAAATTGACCTGCGAGCCGACCTCGTCGGTGTCGGTGAAGGCGTCGAGAATGCGCACGCCGCCGAGGTCGAAGGCGCCGTCGCCGACATTCTTGACGACCATGCGGTCGAACACCTCGCCGGCCGCGCTGCGGACAATGATCTGCATGCCGACAGTGAGGTTGGTTACGGTCGCCTGATTCTTCTCGGTCCCGGCCGCGGGGCCGTCGGCGCCGTCGGCGCTGGTCGCGAAGGCGAAGGCGATGTTGGTGTCCGTGCCGCCGAGCAGGGTCCCGTCGACCGCCCGCCACTCGACCGTCTGGTTGGCCGCGTTGCGGATCTCGACCGAGGCGATGTTGCTGCGCAGGTTGTTGGGGTCGCCGCCAGCCACCGTCTCCAGCCCGCCAACGAAGGCGTTGCCCTGGGCGGTGTCGGCGGCCACGTCGAAGATCGAGACCTGGACGGTCTGCGGGCCTGGGGGCGAGGTCTGCACGATCTGGACGCCGAGGCCCGTGACCTCGACATGGTCCCCGTACTGGATGGATTGCGTGAAGTCGGCGGCGGCGTTGCCGATCGGCACCGTGATGCCGACGACCGTATCGAAGCGCAGGGCCTCGCCGTTATTGACCGCCTGATTGTTGCTGCCGAGGCTGGTGGCCCGGGTGTTCACCGAGTCGCCGTACTTGTCGTTGCTCACGCTCTGCGGGGTGAGGTTCAGGCCGGTGATCAGCAGTTGGATGTCGGCCGTCGACGCGGGATTGTTATCGACCGCGGTCCAGGCGTTCTGGTTGGCCGGCGCATCGTCGAAATTCTCGAACAACAGCTCCTGGGCGCCGGTGACGTACAGCTTGTTGGTCAGGTCCACCACGTTGTCGGCGCTGGCGTTGGCGCCGTGATCGAGGGGCGTGAACTGGACGACCCAGATCTTTCCGCCGGTGACCACATTGCTCGCGTTCTTCAGTTCCTCGAGAACCAGGGCGAAGGCCACGGCGTCGTTGGAGCCATTGGCGTCGCTGTCATACTTGCCGAGCACGATGTTGTTGTTGAGGTCGGTGTAGAGCGAGATCGCCTGCCCATCGATGGTGGTCAGGCCGCTCCCCAACCCGTTGAGCGGATTGCCGCTGGCGTCGGTGAACTTCAAGTCGTTCAGGCCCGCCCCGTTGGTGACGGTGATCACCTGGGCGACAGCCTGTCCTTCGCCGTTCTGGCTGCTCGGCGGCGTTGGCGGCGGCGTCAGGTTCAGGCCACCTGCGGAGAACAGCCGACTATAGAGCGCAGGCGCGGCCGCGTTGAGGGCGCTCAGGTTCAAGACGTCCTGATCGTTGTTGTCCTCGAAGGCGGAGGCGATGCCCGTCGTTTGCAGGCCGTTGGTCTCGTCGTGCGTGACCTGGCCGGTGACGCTGATCAAGGTTTCGTTGTTCGTGGGCATGACGCCTCTCCGTCCAAAGATCCCCCGACCTGATTAAAAACCGCACGCGTCTCGCGCGCAGGGCGCGAGGCGTGACTTCAACGGCGATGCTGTGGCGAGCGTGCGCCCGGGCGCGGCCCTAAAGGCCGCCCGAGGCGCTAGGGTCTCAAGCGATTGAGTTGCGACTGAGCATGCGAGGGCCGAGTTGCGACGCAGCTTCCTGAAAAACGGAACATCTGATCACCCTCCTCCCGCATCTCCTAAAGCAGCACCACACAGGGAAGCAGCGGATGGGGGAGAACATGACAGCCCACGACGCTTGCCACCTGAGGTGATAAGCATATCTAACTACACTCGTCAAAAGACGGTGAATCCCGAAAGCCACGCCGGCAAACTATGCCAAGTTCTCAATTGGTCAAGTTAAAATATCAACGTTCCATTAACCAAACTGTAGCGCCATTTACTAGTCCTACTCTAGGTAGAGACTTTAGATTTCGGCGCCTTGAGCTTGGCCTCGCGAACCCTGTCCCGACAGCGTGAAGAAGGTCGGCCCGTCCCAGCCTGAGGTGCGCAAACCCAACTGGCGGTCGGAAACGGACCTCTCGATCCCTTTCGTGACGTCGTTCGGCGGTCAATCAAAGGGAACGCCGCCGGCCACCCCCTTAACCCTCTAATTTTCGTAAATCTTCACGTCCATCCCAGTGACTCCGGGTCGTTCATTGAGCGGAGGACAGACCTATGGCGGCCAAGATCAAGTCGATCGAAAGCGAAACAACCCCCGAAAATCACCGCGGCGAGCACATCTCGTTTGCCGGGAAAACCGCAATGGGCGGCTGGCGTGTGGACCCGCCAGGCCAGATCGATAACGAGCACAGCCAGCGCCCCGACATGCCGCCTGGCCACGTCGATCCCGACGACACCGATCCTGGCGGCCAGACCCTTCCCGGGACGTCGGAAGCCGACAGCCTCCAAGGGGGACTTGGCGCCGACAGCCTGAGCGGCGGAGACGGAAACGACACGCTGTCCGGGGGCGCCGGGGCCGATAGCCTGGAAGGCGGCGCCGGCGCCGACGATTTCGTCGTTGAGGGCATGGCGGCCACCGCAGACGGCCTCGATCACATCTTCGATTTCACATCCGGAGAGGATCGCCTGGCGCTCGGCGCGCCCGCCACTGACGAAAACTTCAGCACAGCTACGGCCGCTGACTACGCGACGGCGACGGACGCGGCCCTCCAGGCGGTGGCTGGCGGCGCCGATTTCGTAGCGGTCGAGGTGGGCGCGGACGTCATCGTGTTCGCCAACACCGACGGCGATCCCGCCACGCTGGATGTCGCGGTGGTCCTGGTCGGCAAGAGTCTGTCGGACATCGCTCCCAGCGACTTCGTCTAAGCTGAAGAGGTGCGGGCGGCCGCGGGGCGATCCTGCGGCCCACCGCCAAGAGTGTTCGACTGCAAGTCCCCCGGCGCGGCCGGGGGACTTTTGCGTTGCAGGCCAGCCGCCGGCCAATTCATGCTTCGCTCGACACGCCGCAGCCCCTATTCTACGCCCACCGCATCCGGGCCGGCGTGGCGGTTCTGTCGGCGAAACGCAGGCGACTTACCGCCCCTTGAGGCGAGAAGAACGCTTCTTGGGAACGGAAGAGAAATTCGGAAATGATCGGGAAGTCTGAAGTCGTAATCTATCACAACCCCGCCTGCGGGACGTCGCGCAACACCCTGGCGCTGCTGCGCGAGAAGGGCCTGGAGCCACAGGTCGTGGAATATGTGAAGGACGGCTGGACCCGCGACCAGCTTGAGGCGCTCACCGCCAAGATGGGCGTGAAGGCGCGCGACATCCTGCGTGAACGCGGCACCAAGGCCGTCGAGCTTGGCCTCACCGACCCGTCGACCTCGGACGAGGCGATCATCGCCGCGATGATCCTCGATCCGATCCTGGTGAATCGCCCCATCGTCTCAACCCCGAAGGGTGCGGCGCTGTGCCGTCCTGCCGAACTGGTGCTTGGTCTGCTCTAAGCAAGCGGACGCACGTAAGTCACACAAAAGACTCACCTGCGATTAACCAAACCGCTCAATAGTCGCCCCGCATTTTCTTGCTGCGCCGGGGCAGTTTAGCCAGTTTCGATGCACTTGAGTTTGGCGGGCCAAGCCTGACCATGGGCATCGCGAGTACGGGGGCATGATGCAAGAGTTCGATCCGCGACGTCCGACACTTCGGCTCGTTCCGCGCCTGCTGCTGGGCGCCGCCAGCCTCGCGGCCATTGCGGTCGGCTTCAAGCTGACCACCACCGAGACCATCGCCCCGGCCAAGCCGCCGCTCGGCGCCGCCGAGATCGCGGCCCTGCAACACGCCGCCTTCACCCAGTCCGAGGCCCAGCCCGGCTTCGCCCGCCCCGAGAGCGTGCCGGTCAAGGTGCTGCCCGGTGAAACCCTTGAATCCGCCGTCCAGCGCGCCGGCGTGCCGCGCGACGAGGCCCGCCAGGCGGTCGCCACCCTGGGCGAGGCCATGGACACCGTTCACATCAAGGCCGGCCTGGCGTTCGACGCCGCCGTCGCCCGTCCGCGCGGCGAGCGTGGCCCGGCCCGGCTGATCGGCCTGTCGATGCGCACCGGTCCGGCCAACTCCATCACCCTGTCGCGCACCTTCGACGGCGCCATGCGCCTGCGCGAAATGGAAGAAAAGATCCGCGACGAGCAGACCGTGGCGCGCGGCGAGATCACCGGCTCGCTCTATGAGAGCGCCGCCCGGCTGGGCGCCAATTCGTCGATGGTCGTGAACATGGTCAAGCTGTTCGCCCACAAGGTGGACTTCGACCGCGACCTGAAGCCCGGCGACGACTTCACCATGGTCTTCGACCGTAAGATCACCGAGAGCGGCAAGACCATCGAGACCGGCGACCTGGAATACGCCGCCATCAAGGGCATCCAGTTCTACCGCTTCGAACGCACGAACGGCGAGGTCCAGTACTTCGACGAGAGCGGCAAGAACATCAAAGGCTTCCTGCTGCGCACCCCGGTCGACGGCGCGCGGATGACCAGCCGGTTCGGCATGCGTCGCCATCCGATCCTGGGCTTCAACCGCATGCACCAGGGTATCGACTTCGGCGCGGGCTCCGGCACGCCGGTCGTCGCCGCCGGCGACGGCGTGGTGGTCGAGGCTCGGCGCTGGGGCGGCTACGGCAACTGGCTGCGCATCCGCCATTCGGGCGGCTTCGAGACCGGCTATGCCCACCTGTCGCGCTATGGCAAAGGCATCAAGCCAGGCATGCGGATCACCCAGGGCCAGGTGATCGCCTATGTGGGCTCCACCGGCGCCTCCACCGGCCCCCACCTGCACTATGAAATCTGGCAGCACGGCAAGCGCGTGAACCCGGTCGGCGCGAAGGTGCCCCAGGGCACGGTCCTGGCCGGCGCCGAGTTGGCCGCCTTCCGCGCGCAGAAGGCCCGCATCGACCGCATGGTCCAGGGCGAGGCCGACGACGCCGGCGAGACCCGCAAGCTCGCGGCGACCGAGGCCAACGCCGTCAAGGTCGCGGGCCTGCGCCGCTAAGCCGCCTACGCGCGTGAACTTTCAACCGGGCCGCAGCCGGACTAATGTCCCGCTCAAGCCAGTTTCGCGCGGAGAGTCGTCGTGACCGCAGCCGTCCAACCCAAGCCTCGCGCGCGCTATGTCGCCAAGCGAGACGCGATCATGGCCGCCGCCATCAAGGTGTTCGTGGATCAGGGGATGAGCGGGTTCACCCTGGCGGCCGTCGCCAAGCGGATGGACCTGCATCCGGTCAGCCTGACCTACTACTTCAAGCGCAAGGAAGACCTGGCGGCCGCGGTGCTGCACGACACCATACGGCGGTTCGGCGAGATGCTGACCCGGGCCGAGGAAGAGGCCTCGCCGCCTGATCGGCTGCGCATCTTCGTCGCCGGCTATTTCGAGACCCGCCGCCGCATCGCCGCCGGCGAGGAAATTCCGCTGGCCCCGTTCAGCGAGATCTATCTGGTCGAGGGTGATCAGTCCGAGGCGCTGATCGAGTCGTTCCAGACGCTCTATGTCCGCATCGGCCGGCTGTTCAAATCGCCCGACATGCCCTGGATGACGCCGCCGCGCCGCCAGGCCCTGGCGCGGCTGGTGGTGAACCAGCTGACCTGGTCGGACGCCTGGCTCGACGCCTATGAACCCGACGACTATCGGCGCGTCGCCGCCCGTGTGGTCGACGTGATGACCGGCGGTCTGGCCGCCAAGGGCCAGGCCTGGCCCGACCTGCCGCTGATGACCCTGGGATCGCCGGACGCGCTGAACGATGAGGTGACCCGCGACCGGTTCCTGGTCGCCGCCACCAAGCTGATCAACCGCGAGGGCTATCGCGGCGCCTCGGTCGACAAGATCTCGGCCGAGCTCAAGGTCACCAAGGGCTCGTTCTACCACCACAACGCCGACAAGGATGAGTTGGCCGCGGCCTGTTTCGCCCGGACCTTCGACATCATCGACCAGGCCAAGCGCGGCGCGGCGGACATCGAGCCGGGCTGGGTGCGGCTGTGGCTGACGACGGCGTCGCTGGGCATGCACCAGGCCTCGGGCGAAAGCGGCCGGATGCTGCGCCATCACGCGCTGGCGGCGGTGCCCCGCTCAATGCGTCGCCAGATGCTGACCCGCTTCCACCAGATCACCCACTCGTTCGCGGGCATGATCTCGGACGGGGTCGCGGACGGCTCGATCCGACCGGTCGACCCGTTGTTGGCCGCCCATGCGGTGATGGTGGTGTTCAACGCCTCGCTGCCGCTCGATCCCAAGAACAATCCGGAATCCACGGCGGGGCTGCTGGAGGACTATCTGCGCCCGGCCCTACTGGGCTTCTTCGTCGAATAGCGCTGCGCCTGGCGCGAGGAAGACCGCGCGCCAGGGAGCAGGCCCTTACTTCTTTGCGTGCGTCGCCGTTGCGCTCGGCGCCGCGGCGCTGACCGTGCACTTCACGAACTTGCCCTTGGCGTCGTGACACTTCTGGGCCTTGGCCGGCGCGGTCGCGACGGCGGAACACTTGGCGAAATGGCCCTTCGCATCGCGACAAGGCGCGGCGGACGCCGCGCCGGCGCCGGCGATGGCGGCCGTAAAGGCCAAGGCCGTCACCCATGACAACTTGCTGGACATGTTAGTTCTCCGATCCACGCCCCGCGTGGATAGGCGGCGACCGAGGACGACCCGGGCGCCGCCGAATGGCTCTGCTACTTGGTGGTCGTCGTGCTGGCCGCGGCCGGAGCGGCCCGGTGATGTCGATGATGCTTCTTGGCCGGGGCCTTGTGGGTGCTGGAAGCGGCCGCGGGGGCGACGCTCGTCGAACTGGCGGGGGCGGCGAAGGCGCCGCCGGCGATCAGGGTCGAGACCGCCAGGGTTCCGGCGGCGAGAATGGCTAGCTTCATTGAGATTGCTCCATGACGGCGGAGAGGTTCGCCGAGCCGTCAGATTTGCGCTCTCACCTCACCGCCGCACGGCCAGCGCCTTACAAATAGTTGAAGCGGCCGCGCGCCGGCCGGCGCTCCTCCAGCGCCCCGTTCGACGCCCCCGCATGCAGCTCTGTTTGAGCTTCGCCATACAAAAAAGGCCCCCTCGGCGAGGGGGCCTTTCAGGTCATCAATGACGATGAAATCAGTCGAAGACGATGACCGAGCGGGCCAGCTCGCCCCGCTTCATCTCAGCGAAGCCTTCGTTGACTTGATCGAGGCGGATACGCTGGGAGATCATCTCGTCCAGCTTCAGCTTGCCGTTCATGTACATGTCCACGAGGCGCGGCATGTCGACCGGGAAGCGGTTGGAGCCCATCATCGAGCCCTGGATGCGCTTCTCGCCCAGCAGGGCGAAGCCCGGCAGGCTGATCATCTGACCGATCGGGATCATGCCGATGACGTTGGCGGTGCCGCCACGACGCAGCATGCCGAACGCCTGCTCGGCGGTCTTGGCCAGGCCGATGGCTTCGAACGAGTGGTGCACGCCGCCCTTGGTCATCTCGATCACTTCCTTGACCGCGTCGGTCTGGGAAGCGTCGATGAAGTCGGTGGCGCCGAACTGATGGGCGAGGTTGCCCTTCGAGGCGACCATGTCGATGGCGATGATCCGGCCAGCGCCGGCGATCGCCGCGCCGTTGATCGCCGCCAGGCCGACGCCGCCGCAGCCGATCACCGCCACGGTCTCGCCGGGACGCACGCTCGAGGTGTGGATCGCCGCGCCGACGCCGGTCATCACCGAGCAGCCGATCAGGGCGGCGCGGTCGAGCGGCATGTCCTTGCGGATCGCGACGCAGGCATGCTCGTGGATCAGCATCTGTTCGGCGAAGGACGACAGGTTCAGGAATTGCGGCAGGCCAGCGCCGTTCTGCATCAGGCGCGGCTCATCGGTGGCGTCGCGCTTGGTCTCGGGCGACACGCAGAGCGACAGGTGGCCGGTGAGGCAGGATTCGCAGTGGCCGCAATAGGCCGACAGGCAGGTGATGACGTGGTCGCCCACCTTCACGGTGCGGACCTCGGAGCCGACAGCTTCAACGACGCCCGCGCTCTCGTGGCCCAGCACCGCCGGAAGCGGGTGCGGATAGGAGCCTTCGATGAAATGCAGGTCCGAGTGGCAGAGGCCGGCGGCCTTGGTGCGGATCAGCACCTCGCGCGGGCCGGGCTTGTTGATCTGCACGTCTTCGATCTGAAGCGGCTTACCCACTTCGCGCAGGACGGCTGCCTTCATATTGCGAACTCCCCAAACAGCGCCCCGCGGGGCGGAATTATCGAAGTCGCGGTATGGCCGCGGCTTTCGTCTTCCGAACCTTATCGCTGTTCAGGTGGCGGGGGCCAAGCGGGTTTTTCGGAGAACGCCCGTCCCGCCTCCAAAAATCCAGGGACCCCGGCGTCATCGCCAGGGCCCCTGCTTCGCCAAGGCGTCGCGGGGCCTATCGCGGGCCCCAGACCTCCGCCTTGCTCTCCGAAGTCATCAAGGTCCCGCCGGACTTCATCAGGCTCGAAGCCGGGACCACCGCGGTCCGCGCGCCGGACGACAGCGTGACCATCGTCTGCCCCCCCGACTTGCCGACCTTGGCGATCTTGCCGATCTCCATGCCTGATCCGTCCTTCACCGCCGCGCCGATCTTCAGGTCGGTGTCGGCGACCGTGGCCGAGGTGTTGGTGGCCGCGCCGGTCCTGGCGCTGGTCTGCGCGGGCTCGCCGGCCGGCGGCGAGGACATGGCCGCGCCGGGCTCCTCGGCCGCCGAGCCCGACACGCCAGGCTGCTGGGCCATGACCGGCAGGGCGAGCAGGGCGACCGCAGCGCCGGCCAGGAGGGGCTTCATGATCATGTTGTCGTCTCCGTCGTGCGCCCGCCCAACGGCCTTCAGAACCGCCGTCTACACGCCAGGGTTCCGACGAAGGGCCAAATCGTGATCGCGGCCCAGCTTGCCGCTAGGCGTGGACGGTGGTGCGCGGCGGCTTTGGCTTGAACCAGGTCAGGGTCGGCAGGCGGAGGCGCAGGAGCGGCCGCGGGGCCGGGATGCAACCCTCAAGCGCGGCCAGCAACGGCTCCACCGGCCCGTCGTTCAGGAAATGGTTCGCTCCGGGGACGCGCTCGAACCGTATCGGTCGCCGCGTCCGGGTTTCGGCCAGCACACGCTCGGCGATCTCGATGGGGGCGAAGTCGTCCTTGTCGCCATGAATGACGTGCACCGGAACCCGCATCCGCGCCAACGCCGCTCGCACTCCGTCCAGCTGCCCCGGCTGGTTGGTGACCTCAATCACCGCGTGACGCAGGTCGCGCGGAATGACCTTCAGCAGCTTGGCGCCCATGTCCAGCAGCCAACGGGCCGTCGGCCCGGACTCGCCGAAATAGCCCGACAGCAGCACCAGCCCCGCCACCTTGCGCGGATTGTTCGACGCCATCAGGGCGGCGATGGCCGCGCCGTAGGATTGGCCGACCAGCAACACCTTCTGGCCGGGCCTGGCGTCCAGCAGCGGGGCCAGCGCCCGCGCCTGGACGGCGATATCGCCGACATACTCGATGGGTTCGGAGGACGCATAGCCAGGCCGGTCGACCACGATCATCTCGCGGTCCTGCGGCAGGGCGGCCAGCGCCGGCGCCCAGTATTCCGCCCAGGACGGCGCGCCGGTCACCACCACGATCTTCCAGGGCGCGGGCTTGGTCCGCGGCGTGGTGATCGCCGACAGCTTCCACCCCAGCCCGCCGCCCGCGTCGAAGCGGATCCGGCGGACCACGGTGTCGGGATAATCGTCCGACGTCGGGACATGCTCGGTGCGGCCGGTCGCGGCGCATGCGAAGCAGGCCCATCCCACGGACAACACGCCCTTGGGTCTCTTATGCGGCAAGGTTCAAGCTCCCAGTTCGGTATCCTGACGTGGGAGTTGAACGCGGCAACTCAAGCCCGGTTCGCCTGGCCGTGCTTGTTTCAGGCCGGCGTGATCATTCGGTCACGCAGCTCCCGTTTCAGCACCTTGCCGGTCGGGCCGATCGGCAGCTCGGCGACGATCCGCACCTCGTCGGGCGTCCACCACTTGGCGACCCGTTCGGCCACGTGGGCCTTCAGCACCTCGGGCTCGACGCTATGGCCCGGACGCAGCACCACCAGCAGCAACGGCCGCTCGTCCCACTTGGGATGCGGCACCCCGATCGCGGCGGCCATGGCGACGGCCGGATGGGAGGACACCGCGTCCTCCAGGTCGAGGGTCGAGATCCACTCGCCGCCCGACTTGATGACGTCCTTGGCGCGGTCGGTCAGGCGCAGATAGCCCTCGGCGTCGATGGTGGCGATGTCGCCGGTGTCGAACCAGCCGTCATCCAGGAAGACCTGCGCGCCCTCGTTCTTGAAATAGGCCGAGGACACCCAAGGTCCCCGCACTTGCAAGGCGCCGACGCTGGCCCCGTCGCGCGGCTGGACGCTCCCGTCGTCGCCCATGATCCGCATCTCGACGCCCCAGAGGCCCCGCCCCTGCTTCAGCTTGCGGGCGTAGGCGGCGTCCTCGTCCTCGCCGGCATGGGTCGCCAGCGGGGTGTTGATGACGCCCATCGGGCTGGTCTCGGTCATCCCCCAGATCTGGCGGACGGTGGCGCCGAGCTGGTCCTCGACCCGGCGCATCAGGGCCGCGGTCGGCGCCGAGCCGCCAATGGCGACGTTGCGCACCGAGGTCAGCTTCTGGCCGGTCTGGTCGAGGTGATCGAGCACCCCGACCCAGATGGTCGGCACGCCCAGCAGGAAGCTCGCCTGTTCGGCCACCGCCAGCTCGCAGATCGACGGCCCGTCCAGTTGGCGGCCAGGCAGCACCAGCTTAGCCCCGACCAGCGGCGCCGCATAGGGCGTGCACCAGGCGTTGGCGTGGTACATCTGGGCGCAGGGCAGGACGGTGTCGCGGGCCGAGAGGTCGAAGGCGTCAGGCTGCACCAGGGCCATGGCGTGCAGCACAGTCGAACGGTGACTGTAGAGCACGCCCTTCGGATTGCCCGTGGTGCCGGAGGTATAGCAGAGCCCCGAGGCCTGGCGCTCGTCGAGCTCGGGCCAGGTGAACTGCGGCGAATGCGCGGCGATCAGTTCCTCATAGACCAGCGTCCCGGCCGGCGCCTGCTCCGGCAGGTGCGCGCGGTCGGTCATCGCCACATAGGTCTTCACGGTCGAGAGCTTGGGGGCCAGCTCGCCCACCAGTTCGCCGAAGCTGATGTCGAACAGCAGGAGGCTGTCCTCGGCGTGGTTGGCCACCCAGGCGATCTGGTCGGGATGCAGGCGCGGATTGATCGTGTGCAAGATCGCCCCGATCCCGGAAACCGCATAGTAGAGCTCGAAGTGGCGATGGGTGCTCCAGGCCAGGGTGGCGACCCGGTCGCCGGGCTTCACGCCCAGATCGATCAGCGCATTGGCCATCTGCTTGGCCCGCGCCAGCGCGTCCTTGTAGCCGTAGCGGTGAATCGGCCCTTCGACCGTGCGGGTCACGACCTCCCGATCGCCGTGATAGGCCGCGGCGTATTCGAGAATCGAGGGCAGGTTCAGCGCCCGGTCCATCATCAGGGCCAGCATCGCAGGCTCCTCCCTTATCGTTGTTCAGATGAGGGTAGGACGCGGCCGGCACGGGCGCTAGGGCCGACGCGGCTCAGGCCGCCATGCGGGCCTTGAAGACCCCATCGGGAAGCTCCGATGCGCGGCTGGGATGGACGAAGAAGTAGTCTTTCCAGGGCAGGTCGGTGTCGACCGTCGTGCGCTCCTCCAGCCGGTCGCCGTTCAGCGCGAACATGCGGTAGCCACGGGACAGGAACACGTCGAGCACGGCCTCGGCCGAACTTTCGAAGCGGGTCTCCAGCATGACCGGGTGGATCTCGATCTGCACATGGGGCCGGTCGCGGTCGATCAGGCGCTCGGCGCCCTTCAGCGCCCTTTGTTCGCCGCCCTCGATGTCCATGCGGATGAAGTCGATGCGCTTGAGGCCGTGGCTCTCGCAATATCCGTCCAGGGTGACCACCGGGGTCGGCTGGATCTCGACACCGCTGTCCTCAAGGTCGGGCCGCACCTGGCCGACCGGGGCCTCGCTGGCGACATAGGCGAAGGCCCGCCCCATGCGGCCGGAGGTCTTTTTCGGGGTCACCAGCAGCAGTTGGCCGGCCTTGTCGGAAACCGCGGCGTGGACCGGCGTCACCTGGCCGGCGATGCCGTGCCAGGCCAGGCAGACCTTCAGGACCTCGAAGGTGAAGGCGGAGGGTTCGAAGGCGTGAATCTGCGCAGCCGGCGCGACCTGGGTGACGACATAGGCGTGGCGCCCATCGCTGGCGCCCACGTGCAGGCACATCGGCGAACCGGCGAGCAGGTCGGCGAGATAAGGGGTCTCAGGCTCGTGCTTCGCCCACCTCTTATTGCGACGCCAAGCGCGGAAAGCGTGACCGAGCACGCGTATCGAGGGCATGGTTACCACCTTGTAGGTCGCCTCTTTACGCCGCGTCGCGTGTGACCGTCATCATGTAGTTGATGTCGCAGTCCGATGACCTCGACCAACGCCGCAACAAGGGGTCATAGACGACGCCGAACGGCCCCTGCATCGCGACGGGCTCGTCGGCCAGGAAGCTCCGAAGTTCTTCGGGCTTCAGGAACTTGGTCCAGTCGTGGGTCCCGGCCGGAACCCAGCGCAGGACGTACTCGGCCCCGACCTTGGCCAGGGCGAAGGCCTTCAGCGTCCGGTTCAGGGTCGCCACGATCATCAACCCGCCAGGCGCCAACAGCCGCGCGCAGCTGCGCAGGTATGCGCCGGGATCGGCCACGTGCTCGATCACCTCCATGTTGAGGATCACGTCGAAGGGCGCCTCGCCCGCCGCCAGCAGGTCCTCGGCCGTCGAGGCGCGATAGTCGATGGAGAGCCCCTGCTCGGCCGCGTGCGTGCTGGCGGTGCCGATGTTGCGCTCCGAGGCGTCGACGCCCGTCACTTGGAAACCGAGCCGCGTCATCGGCTCGCAGAGCAGCCCGCCTCCGCAGCCGATGTCGAGCAGCCGCAACCCGTCGAACGGGCGCAGCGACTTGGCGTCGCGGCCGAACCGCACCTGGACCTGCTCGCGTATGAACGACAGGCGGGTCGGGTTGAACTTGTGCAACGGGGCGAACTTGCCCTTGGGATCCCACCATTCGGCGGCGATGCGGGAGAAACGTTCGACCTCTTCCGGGTCGATGGAGGATGCGGCGGCGGCGGACATGGGGCTCTTTTCCTCCTGCCGGACGATTAGCGCCAGCCCCTATGCGATCAGCGGCGTTCGACGGGCGACATCTTGCCGACGCGCGACGTTTTTCCGCCTTCGAAAGGCAGACATTGCCCCCCAACGCTCCCGCCGCTATTAGGCGCAGCCTTCCCTCTCAAGCGGAGCTCTTGCGCTGTCTCGGCTAGTGATGAAATTCGGCGGCACTTCGGTGGCCGACCTAGAACGTATCCGGCGTGTTGGCCGGCTCGTGGCCGCGGAGGTCGCGGCCGGACACCAGGTGTGCGTCGTGGTTTCGGCCATGTCGGGCAAGACCAATGAACTGGTCGCCTGGACCGACGGCGCCGGCCCCGCCGCGCAAGGCATTGCGCCCTCCGACGATGAATACGACACCGTGGTCGCCTCGGGCGAACAGGTGACGGCCGGCCTGCTGGCCATGACCCTGCGCAATATGGGCCTGCCCGCCAAGTCGTGGCTGGGATGGCAGATCCCGATCATCGCCGACGAGGCCCATGGCCGAGCCCGCATCGACGACATTCCGCCCGAGAAGCTGTCGGCGGCGCTGGACGCTGGCGAGATCGCGGTGATCGCGGGCTTCCAGGGTGTGACTCGCGACGGCCGCATCGCCACGCTCGGCCGCGGCGGCTCCGACACCAGCGCCGTGGCGATCGCCGCGGCGGTGAAGGCGGTCCGTTGCGACATCTACACCGACGTGGACGGGGTCTACACCACCGACCCGCGTATCGAGAGCAAGGCCCGCAAGCTCAACAAGATCTCCTACGAGGAGATGCTCGAGATGGCGTCCCTGGGCGCCAAGGTTCTTCAAACCCGCTCGGTCGAACTGGCGATGGCCCAGAACGTTCCGCTGCGGGTGCTGTCCAGTTTTGTCGAGCCCGGCGAAGCGCCCGGCCAAGGCACCATCGTGTGCGACGAGGAAGAGATCATGGAAAAGCGGATCGTGAGCGGCGTCGCCTACAGCCGCGACGAAGCGAAGATCAGCCTTTTCGGCCTGCCCGACCATCCGGGCGTGTCGTCGGAAATCTTCGGCGCCCTGGCCGACGCCAATGTGAACGTGGACATGATCGTCCAAAGCCACGCGCGCACGGCCGACACCGCGAACATGGAGTTCACGGTCGGCAAGCGTGACGCGGCCCGCGCGGTCGAGATCGTCCGCGCCGCCCAGCCGCAGATCGGCTTCGACGACGTGGCCGTGAACGAAGACGTGGCCAAGGTCTCGGTCATCGGCGTCGGCATGCGCAGCCATACGGGCGTGGCCAAGACCATGTTCCAGTCCCTGGCCGAGAAGGGCGTCAACATCCAGGTCATCTCGACCAGCGAGATCAAGATCAGCGTGCTGATCGACGCGGCCTATACCGAGCTGGCCGTCCGCGCCCTGCACGCGGGCTTTGGTCTCGACCAGCTCTAAGGATTGATCCGCAGGAGCACCCGCCCCTGCTTGCCGCGGACGGCGAACCGGTCAAAGGCCGCGTTCACCTCCGCCAGATCATGGACGCTGTCGACCGCCGCCCGCATCGCGCCCGTGGCGTGAAGCTCGATCAGCCGCGCCAGCTTCGCTGGATTTGACCGCAGCATCATCAGATAGCCGGCACGCTTCGATGAGAACGCGGACCTGACGAAACCGCCGAGGTCGGCGGTGGGATTGGTCGTCACGTACATTCCACCCGCCGCGAGATATGGCGCGGCCTCCCGAAACGACGACTTGGCCGGCGTATCGATCACCAGATCGAAGCGGTCGCCGCTGCGGTAGAGCGGCTCGCTTTCATAGGGCCTGATCTGCGAGGCGCCCTGCGAGGCCGCCCATTCGCCATTGGCCACCGAACAGACCGCGCTCACCTCCGCGCCCTGGCTGCTGGCCAGCTGGACGCCGTAGACTCCGACCCCGCCCGCCGCGCCGATCACCAGGCATCGCTGGCCAGGGCGCAGGGGCTTCAGCCGTTCAAGGATTTCGACGGCCGTCAGGCCCATCACCACCAGCGCCGCCGCATCCTCGTCGCCGAGCTGCGCCGGGACCACCTGCAGGTCGTTCTCGTCGATGCAGGCGTAGTCGGCATGGGTGCGCGGTCCGTTCAGCACATGGCTGTAACCGATCACGCGATCACCGGAGCGGATGCGGCGGCCGTCGCTGTGGGCGACGCCGACAAACTCAAAGCCGGTCACCACCGGTCCGGCCCGGCGGAACGCCTTCACCTGCGGCCTCCAGCCCCCGGACCTAACCTGGACGTCCATTTCGTTGACCGCCGAGACCTTCATCTGAACCAGGACCTGACCCGGCTTCGGCGCCGGGACCGCGATCTCGACCACCTCCATCCGCCCATCGCCACCCGGCGCGAGGGTCAGGGCCCGCATGACGTGGGTCATGGCGCGTCCTCCGATCCGACGCTGACCCCGAACGCCTCGAAGCGAGCCATGGCGGCGCGCGCGTCCAGGAAGCTCTCGGGGAACTTCAGCCCGGCCGTCGTCGGCGGGCCGCCATCGAGGCCCAGAATACGCTCGACCCCGACCAGCACACCAAGCGCCGTCAGGTGCGCCTGGCCGCGTGGATCAGATAGGACCGTGCGACGGGTCTCCACCTGCCCGCCCTCGACCTGCCCGGTGATGTCGATGAAAAGGTCGTGGGAGGCGGCGGCGCCGGCCTGGGTTCCGCGTGACTCGCCGGTCCCCAGATCGAAGCGGACATTGGGCGCGCCTGTGGTGATCGCCAGGCCCGGGACATCCAAGACCCCCATCGGCATGGCCTCGAAGGCCGGTTGGCCGCGCCGCGCCACCTGCCGACCGTTCACCTCGGCGTCCACCGACGCCCACAGCCCGTCGCTGCGGATCAGGGCGCGGCCGACGAAGCCCGTGCTGTCGCCCATGGTCATCGGGCCGATGGGATCGGCGTAATCGTAGAGCGCCGCCAGATCGATCCGGTCGACCCGCGTAAACAACGCCGCCGCAACCTGCGCCGCCAAGGTGAGCACGCCGGCCTGCCAATGGCCGAGCATCAGCACTGGACGCGCGGCGAAGGCGCTGGCGGCGACCGCGACGGGCGACATGGTGTCGGCGGTGCGGGTGACGCCGATATGAGCGGCCCCCGACCTCAAGGCGCCGAGCAGCAGGCCTTCGCGCGGGTCCTGCAAGGCCGCGACGACCAGATCGACCGGCCCGATCGCCGTCAGGTCGGCGTCGGGATCGGCGACGTCGAGCCGGGCGGTCTTCGCGCCCAGCTCCTTCGCCAGCGCTTCGCCGTCCGCCGGACGTCGGCCCGCCAGGATCAGTTCGACGTCATGGCCGGCCGCGCGGATATGGCGAGCGACCAGCCCGCCGACCAGGCCATAGCCGCCGGCGATCAGGATGCGCGGGCTCACAGCGCCACCGCCATGCGGTACTCGCTGGGGAAGGCGTGGTCACGCGACAGGTCCGGCGAGCGGGTCTCGGTCAGGATGCGCAGGCCGTTGGCCTGGTAGAAGCCGACCGCCGGGTTGTCGGCCAGGACGTCCAGCTGCAGTTCGCGGTAGCCGTCCGCCTTGGCTCGCGTGATCGCCGCCTGCAGCAATTGCCGCCCGGCCCCCTTGCCGCGATGGCGTTCGGGCGTGGACAGCGCGTGCAGGTAATAGACGTCCTCCGGGACGTGGGCGTTCAGATAGCTCGCCTGCTCGGCGCGCTCGGCCAGGCCCTTCAGCTCCTCGAACGACACCACGCCCTGGGCGATCAGGTCGCCGGCCAGGGCCACCAGATTGTCCTTGAAGACGTAGAAGTTCGGCCCGGCGAAGCCGAGCTCCAGGCCCAGCAGTTCATCGCCATCGGTGGCCAGCGTGGCGGCCGAGGCCGCGAACAGGGTGTCGGGCACGGTCCACGAGGCGGCGACCATGCGTTCCAGCAGCCCTCCGCCGCCAAACTGATAACCGTAGCTGACGGGCCCGGTCGCCCGGATCAGGCCGGCGATGAGCGGGGCGAAACGCGCCCCGTCATCGGGGGTCGCCTTGGAAACTTGAATCGACTTGGCTGTCATGAACGCCTCCGCTAGAACCGTCGCTATATTACGATCTGTAAGTTACGATTAGTAACATACGCAGAGCGGTCGGTCGGTCAAGCGCCTTCGTGACGTGCGGCCTCGACGGGGAAAGGATGCTCGTGTCGGCCAAGCGGATGCCAAAGGAGCAGCGGCGGATCCAGTTGCTGGAGACCGCTTCGGCGATCGTGCGCTCGCAAGGCACCGACGCCCTGACCCTGGCCTACCTGGCCGAGCAGGCCGGCGTCACCAAACCCATCGCCTATGAGCATTTCGGCACGCGAGCCGGCCTGTTGATCGCCCTCTACCGTCACTATGACGCCCGCCAGGCGCAGGCGGCGCAGGCGGCCATCGCCGCGCGCGCCGAGACCCTGGAGGATGTGGTCGCCATCGTCAGCGCGGCCTATGTCGATTGCGTGCTCTCGGCCGGCCCGGAGTTCGGCGCCATCGCCGCGGCGCTGTCGGCCACCGAGGAGATGGAGGACTTCCGTCAAACGCTGCGGGACGGCTATGTCGACCTCTATCGCGAGGCGCTGTCGCCGTTCGTCGACCTGCCGGGGCCTGAAGGGCGGGCTGTCCTGCTGGGCCTGATCGGCGCGGCCGACGCCCTGTCGCAGGCCGCCGCCGCCCAGCGGCTGTCGCGCACAGAGGCGACCATCGCCCTGACCCAGATCATGTTAGGCGCGCTGTCACGCCGGGGTTAAGCGCTGGACGGTGAGCCGCCAGGCGGTCCAGACGCCCAGCATCGCGATCGGCAGGATCGAGGCGAACACCCAGAGCCCCGCCGCCTTGGCGGTCACCTCCGTCAGGCCCCCGGAGAAGCCCACCAGATTAGCGACCGCGCCGGCCGCCGCCGCCCCGACGGCCGAACCGGTCAGCCTGACCGTGGTCATGGCCGCCGCCCCGATGGCGCGCTCATCCATCGGCAGGGCCGCCAGGATGCGTTGGCTCATGAACGCCCAGGAGAGGCCAAAGCCGCCGCCCAGGAACAGGCCCGCGACGATCACGCCCCAGACCGAGCCGGTGGGGAAAACCAGGGCGCTGAACAACACGCCCAGGGTCGCCACCACGGCGCCGAGCCGGATCATCCGCACGGGCCAGGCGCCGGTCAGGTGGGCGACCAGCAGCCCCATGACCGTCCAGGCCGCCGCCTCGCCGGCGATCACGTAGCCCGCGGAGAGCGCGGAGAACCCGGCCAGGGTCTGGAGGATCGCCGGGCCATAGATCGAAAAGCCCATGGAGGCGGTGGTCAGCAGGAACATGGTGGCGAAGCCGGACCCGGCGATGGTCTTCAGGCTCCCCGATCCCTTCGGCAGCAGCCGCACGTTTGAGCGTCCATCCAACCAGACCATGGCCGCCAGCAAGACGATCCCCACCGCCGTCAGGGCCAGCGATCCGGCGAAGTTATGAGCGATGTCGGCCAGGCCGATGGCCGAAACCCCCAGGGCGATCAGGCCAAGCTGGGGCCACGCCACCTTGCTGGAGCCCTCGCCGTCCTCGCCGCTCGGCAACAGGGCCCAGGCCGCCCAGGCCACGCCCAGCGCCTGGATCGCAAACAGCCAGAACACCCAGCGCCAAGCGCCCAGGTCGGCGAAGATCCCGCCGATCAATGGTCCCAGCAGGCTGGCCACGCCCCAGATCGCGGTGACCGAAGCGTAGACCCGCGGCAACAGGCGGTCGGGGAACAGCAGGCCGATGGCCACCGAGCAGAACCCGACCACCCAGCCGCCACCCATGCCCTGCAGCAGGCGTCCGATCAGAAAGCTCCAGATGTCGGGGCCGGCGGCGCTGAGCGCGCAGCCGACCGCGTAGAGCAGGGCCGCGGCCGCCGTCGCGCGGCGCAGGCCAAAGCGCAGCGCCAGCAGGCCCGAACTGGCGCCGGCCAGCACCGAGCCCAGCAGGAAGCCCGCCGTGGCCCATCCGAAATAGGCGTAACCGCCCAGGTCTGCGCCGACGCTGGGCATGATCGTGGCGGTGACCAGGGAGTCGGCGGCGCTGATCCAGACCCCCAGGCAGATCAGGATGAAGCGCGGCAGGCGGCCGTCCGCCATCACGTCGGCCCAGCTTCCATCCGCCTTGGTTGCGCCCGCCATTTGACAATCCCTTACTTTACTTATTCCGAGCTAGACCCGGCCGGCGGATTTTGCAATCATCCATTTGTCAAATGCGCACCACATCCGATCAAATCCTCCTGCTGCTCAAGAGCAAGGGACCGGCCCAGACCAAGGCGCTCGCCGAGGCCGTGGGTGTCACCCGCCAGGCCGCCCGCCTGCAAATGGAAAAGCTCGCGGCCGAGGGCCTGGTCGAGCACGTCACCGAACGAATGGGCGTCGGACGGCCCCGCCGCTCCTGGTCACTGACCGCCCTGGGGAACGGGCGCTTTCCCGACACCCACGCCCAGATGACGCTCGAACTGATCGAGGCGATCCGCGGCGAGTTCGGCGACGAGGGCATGGACCGGCTGGTCAAGCGCCGCGAGCAGGCGACGCAGGTCGGCTACCGCAAGGCGCTGGACGGCGCGGCGAGCCTGGAGGAGCGGCTTGATCGCCTGGCGCAGGTCCGCGCCGCCGAAGGCTACATGGCCGAATGGAGCCGGCGCGAGGACGGCGCCTATCTGCTGATCGAAAACCACTGCCCGATCTGTGCCGCGGCCAGCGCCTGCCAGGGCTTCTGCCGTTCAGAGCTGACCCTGTTCGAGACCATGCTGGCCCCGGCCCGGGTCGAGCGCGCCGAACACATCCTCGCGGGCGCCCGGCGCTGCGCCTATCTGGTGACGCCCTAGCCGCGCCCGGGCGCCGGCAGCTGGAACTGCGGCGACCAGTGGGTGGCCGTGCCCGACACCACGTACCAGGTGATGAACAGCGCGCAGATCAGCGCGCCGGGAACGTGGCTGCCGGTCCGCCGATAGGTGAACACCGCGATCAGCCCGACCACCGCCAGCAGCGGCACGAACTGGATGCCGACAATGGTGTTCAGCGGCTCGCTCGGGATGGCCAGCCGGCCGGTGACGAACAGGCTGGCGTACTGCACCGCCAGCAGCACCACGAAGCCCAGGCACATGGCCGCCATCCCCGCCGCGTACTGGACCATCCGCCCCTCCTCCTTCACCGCGAGATTGGCGTGCAGGGCGTGCAGCGCGACCAGGAAGAAGGCCGTCCAGAGCGGCAGATAGGCCAGCGCATAGCCAAGGTGCAGTGCGTCCAACGGCTTCAGGCCCAGGACCCAGAACCGGTAGTCGACATGGAGAAACTGATCGACGATGTGGAGCGAGAGATAGCCCACGCCCACCACCAACAGCGCGATCGCGGCCGACCGGAGCCAGTCGGTCTTCACGCTCAGCCTGGCGTTCTTCAGCATCAAGCCCAGCAGCAGGGTGAGCACGGCGTTGAGCAGCGCCCAGACCAGCAGCTGGTTGGTGATCCACTGCGGGAAGAACGCCATCGGGAGGAACAGCATCCCGAGCTTCATGAACGGGAAGAAGGTGATCGCCGGCAGCGCCGCGGTCAGCACGAAGGCCAGCCACCACCGCCCGCCGCGCCGCTCGGCCGCGGGCTCGGCGGGGTGAGCCAGGGCCCGGAACCATGGCGCCGACAGCAGCAGTTGGAAGGTCGCCAGCATCAAGATCACCAGCCCGGCGAAACCGATCAGCGTGCCGACCTCCTTCCAGATCCAGATCTGCTGGGTGGGCGGCAGGGGATTGGCCTCGCCGTCCAGGGTCTTCTGGAACCAGTCGACGGCGGGCGCGACCCCGGCGACCGAGAAATGCTCGGCGGGATGGGTGACCGGCGGCACGTACAGCACCCGGGCCGATCCGGCGGCGACATCACCATAGACCTGGCCGGGCACGACCGGGCCCGAGGTCCTGAACAAAGCCTGCAGCGCCTTGGATTTCGGGACGTCGACGCCCTTCTCCACCTGCCACATCAGCTCGGCGAACTCGTCATAGCCGCCAAAGACGATCGCCAGATTGCGCAGGTCGGCCTTGGCGGCCGAGCCGAACACCGCCCCGATGGCCGGGGTCGAGCCCTCCAGCACCACCGACTTGTAGCCCGCCGGGTCGGAAGCCGCCGCGCCGACCACCGGGCCGCCGCCCAGGCTGTGGCCTTCCAGACCGATATTGGCCTTGTCCACCTGGGGCAGGCTTTTGAGGTAACGCAGGGCCGCCGGGCCGCCGAAGTCGTTGGTCCCGACGATGCCGGTCGAACCGCCGTGCCCCGACATGTCCATCGCCAGGACCACGAAGCCGCGCCGCGCCAGTTCGATGGCGAAGGCCGACTGCATCTCGCGGGTGTTGATATAGCCGTGACTGACCAGCACGGCCGGCGCCGGCCTGGCCGCGCTCGCGCCGGGCGGGGTGTAGACCAGCGCCGAGAGGGTGGTCCCCTTGTCACCCGCAAACCGCACGTCCTGCACGGTGACGCCGCCGGAGGTCTGAACGACATGGGCCAGCAGCGACCCTGCCAGGATCACCGCCCAGCCGAGCGCGAACGCAAGCCAGCTCTTCCGCATCGCCGCCTCCCCAGACGAACCACGTTATTTCAACACTATGAGGCCATGTTGGGCGCTACGCCAGAGCTTGGCCGACGCGCGCAAATGCGCAGAAATTGCGCACTTGCGTCAGAAACGCCGGAGGAAATTCCACAGTGACGCTCACAAAAACTTGGGGTCGCCTTTTCGTCTCCGTTCCGACGTTCAAAGCTGCTACGAGGCGGAAAAGGACAGGGAGAGCAACCGACTGATGGCCATGCAGGGTGTCGCCATTCGGGGACAACGCAGTCTGCTTCGGCAGATTCGTGAGGCGCTTGCTTCAGGCGGGCCGGCGCAAACGCGCCTGGACAGCGTGGTGCGCATCATCGCCCGCTCGATGGTCGCCGAGGTCTGCTCGCTCTACATGCTCCGGGAACGCGGCGACATGGAGCTGTTCGCCACCGAAGGTCTGGATCCCGACGCCGTCCACGTCACCCGGATGAAGCCGGGCGAAGGCCTGGTCGGCGAGATCATGCGCCTGGGCCGGCCGCTGAACCTGTCGGACGCGCCGAACCACCCGGCCTTCTCCTACCGCCCCGAAACCGGCGAAGATCCCTTCCACGCCTTCATGGGCGTGCCGCTGCTGCGCGGCGGCCGCGCCATCGGCGTGCTGGTGGTCCAGAACCGCACCGAGCGCGGCTATACCGACGACGAGGTCGAGGACCTGCAGATCGTCGCCATGGTGCTGGCCGAGATGGTCGCCGGCAGCGAGTTGGAAGGCGAACTCAAGGGCGTCGAGATCGCGCCCCACCGGCCCGAGCGGCTGATCGGCTCGAAGTTCGCCGACGGCCTGGCCCTGGGCGTCGCCGTCCTGCACGAGCCGCCGGTCGCCCCCTCTCAGCTGCTGGCCGAGGACGTCGTCGCCGAAGAGGCCAAGCTCAAGACCGCCATCCAGGGACTCCAGGCCCAGATCGACGAGATGCTGGAGGGCCAGCACGGCCTGGTCGACGCCTCCTACGAGGTGCTCGACACCTATCGGATGTTCGCCCACGACCGCGGCTGGAACCGGTCGCTGGAGGACGCCGTCCGCAACGGCCTGACCGCCGAGGCGGCGGTCGAACGGGTTCGCTCCGAACACCGCGCCCGCCTGGGCCAGGCCCGCGATCCCTACCTGCGCGAGCGGCTGCACGACTTCGAGGACCTGGCCGACCGGCTGCTGCGTCACCTCTCCGGCGACGGGCACGTGGCGCGCGAACTGCCGCAGAACGCCATCCTGATCGCCCGCAACCTCGGCCCCGCCGACCTGCTGGAATACGACCGCACCAAGCTGGCCGGCCTGCTGCTGGAAGAAGGCTCTTCGGCCAGCCACGCGGCCATCGTCGCCCGCGCCCTGGACATCCCCTGCGTCGGCCGCCTGCCTGGCCTGCGCGACCGGGTGTCGGAAGGCGACCCCGTGATCGTCGACGCCGAGACCGGCGAAGCCTATCTGCGCCCGCGCCCCGACGTGGTGAAGGCGCTGCAGGCCCGGCTGGAAGTCCGCCTCCAGCGCCGCGCCGAGTTCGCCAAGCTGCGCGACACGCCCGCCTTCACTCGCGACGGCGCCAAGATCACCCTGCTGATGAACGCCGGCCTCGACGTCGATCTCGACATCCTGGGCGAGACCGGAGCCGAGGGCATCGGCCTGTTCCGCACCGAGTTCCAGTTCATGGTCGCCGAGGAGATGCCGCGCTTCAACGCCCAGGCTGCGCTCTATGGCCGGGTGATGGACGCCGCCGGCGACCGGCCCGTCACCTTCCGCACGCTCGATCTCGGCGGCGACAAGGTGCTGCCCTACATGGAGGCCGAGCGCGAGGAGAACCCCGCCCTCGGCTGGCGCGCCATCCGCATGGGCCTGGACCGCCCGGCCCTGCTGCGCCTGCAACTGCGCGCCCTGATCGCCGCGGCTCGCGGGCGGGCGCTGCGCATCATGTTTCCGCTGGTGGCCAGCGTGGACGAGTTCCGCGCCGCCCGCGCCCTGGTCGACCACGAGGTCGCCTGGGCCCAGCGCCGCGGACGCCCCGCCCCCTCGCGCCTCGACGTCGGCGCGATGATCGAGGCGCCGTCGCTGATCTGGCACCTGGACGCCCTGCTGCCGATGACCGACTTCGTCAGCGTCGGCACCAACGACCTGATGCAGTACCTGTTCGCCGCCGACCGGGGAAACCCGCGCGTGGCCGACCGTTACGACTTCCTGTCGCCTCCGGCCCTGCGGGCGTTGGAGACGATCCAGAAGGCCTGCGAGGAATCCGGAACGCCGGTCTCGGTCTGCGGCGAGATGGCCGGCAGACCGCTGGAGGCCTTCGTCCTGGTGGCGCTGGGCTTCGACCGCCTGTCCATGCCGCCGGCCGGCGTCGGGCCGGTCAAGCAGATGGTGCTGTCCTGCGATCGCGAGGCGGCTCGGCGCGGGGTTCAGACCCTGATCCGCGGCTCGGCGGGAACAATCCGCAACGAGATCGAGACGCTCGCGCGCAAATTGTATCTGGCGATCTAGAATTCGCGCTGCGAAGGACCAGGGCCACGCGGCCCGCGTCTGATTAACGCATTGAATTCCGACGCCTAGAATGATATTTACAATGGAATATTAAGACCTAGACAGTAACGTTGGCGGCACGTGGTTTCGCCTTTAGATCGTAGCTTTAACAGGGGTGCCAGGTAGCCATGCCGCTTGATACTGGCGGGGTTACAAATCTGCATTTGAGGATGGACGGTGATCGCGAAGCGAACCGTCAAAACGCCCTCACGCCTAACCTGGATGCGGGCCCCGATATTGGCGCGGCTCTGAAAGCCGCCCGCGAGTTGCGCGGTCTGAACCTGCAAGATCTCGCCGACAACACGCGAATCCGCCGCAGTTACCTGGCGGCGATCGAAGAAATGCGGCTGGACGAGCTGCCGTCGCGCCCCTTCACCATCGGTTATATTCGCGCCTACGCCGTCGCGCTCGGCCTGGACGGCGAGGCCGCCGTCGAACGCTTCCGTCGCGAAGAGCCGCTGACCGACAACGCCCTGCGCGCGCCGATCGGCGTCAGCGAGAGCAAAGATCCCCGCCTGACCCTGATCGTCGGCGCCGGAATACTGGTGGTTGCGGCCATCATCCTTTGGAACATCGCGCAGCGCGCGATGAGCGAGGACGCTCCGCCACCCCACCGCGCGCCTGAATCAGCCTTGGCCAAGGCCAAGCTGGGCGCCCCGGCTGGTCCGGTGTCGCTCGGCGCGCCGCTGCCCGCGCCGGTCGAGTCGACGACGCCGGCCCCTTACGAAACCCCCGGCCTGGCGGCCGCGACCGCCGCCGACGGATCGTCCGACGCCGTGCTGGCCGCCAAGAAGCTGGCCGCGGCCAACCCGGTCACCGGCCCCGTGGAACCCACCCGGCCGCTGCCGCCGACCTTCATCCAAAAGGGCGCCATCTACGGCGCCGCGCCCCAATCCTCGGTCGTCACCTTGCAGGCTCTCAAGGGCAGCTCGCTGATCGTGCGCGGCAATGGCGGCGTGGTCTATTTCGCCCGGCAGCTGGCGGCGGGCGAAGCCTATCGGGTGCCGAACTTCGCCGGCCTGACCATCGACTCCACCGACGACCACGCGTTCCAGGTCTTCGTCGGCGGCCAGTCCAAGGGCCTGCTGCCCTCCCCCACCATCTCGGCGTCGAAGCTCACGGGCTGACCGCCCCGTGCGGTTGTCTTGCCCGCCCCCAGCGGCGAAGCTGCCTCCCAGTACAGTTGGGAGGCCAGAATCATGAGCGCGGGCAAAGACGGTATCGACCGGGAACTGGCCAACGCCGCCCAAGTCGCCTCCCCCTCCTATCGCCTGGCCGCTCTCGACCCCGACTTCCTGCTGGGCGATTCCATGCGCGGCGTCCGCTTCCTGCTGGAATTCTCCAAGGCCGACGAAGCCCTGCGCGCCTGGGGCGTGCGTTCGACCATCGTGGTGTTCGGCAGCGCCCGGGTCGGCGAGAACGGAAATGAGCGCCACGCCCGCTGGTACGCCGGGGCGCGTGAGTTCGGGCGCATCGCCTCGGAACGCGGCGGCGCGATCCTCAGCGGCGCCAAGCCCCGCGACAACGTGATCGCCACCGGCGGCGGGCCCGGCATCATGGAGGCGGCCAACCGTGGCGCGTCCGAGGCCGGAGCCCCCTCCATCGGCTTCAACATCACCCTGCCGCACGAGCAGTTCCCCAACCCCTATTCGACGCCGGAGCTGACCTTCCGCTTCCACTATTTCGGCATGCGCAAGATGCACCTGGCGATGCGCGCCAACGCCCTGGTGGTGTTCCCCGGCGGCTTTGGCACCCTGGACGAGCTGTTCGAGATCCTAACCCTGCGCCAGGCCGGCAAGGCGCCGCCGATTCCGGTCGTGCTGTTCGACGAGACCTATTGGCGCTCGGTGATCAATTTCGACACCCTGGTCGCCGAAGGCATGATCAACCCCGGCGACCTCGACCTCTTCCAGTTCGCCGAGAACGCCGAGGCGGTCTGGGAGGCGCTGCTGGCCGGCGGGCTCAAGCCCGGCGAGGACATCACCTAGGGCGAACGGCCCCCTCGCGTTTTGCCGCGAGAGGCCCTATTTTCTCAGGCTATGAGCGTCCAAGATCATACCCACCTCCGCCCCTGGCGCGCCATCGACCGGCGAACCTCGCGCAAGATCCGCGTCGGCAATGTGGAGGTCGGCGGCGACGCCCCGATCACGGTCCAGTCGATGACCAACACGCTGACGGCCGACGCCGCGGCGACCATCGACCAGATCCGCCAACTGGAAGAGGCCGGCGCCGACATCGTGCGGGTCTCGTGCCCCGACGAGGACTCCACCGCCGCGTTCAAGACCATCGCCCGGGAGTCCAAGGTCCCGCTCGTGGCGGACATCCACTTCCACTACAAGCGCGGCATCGAGGCGGCCAAGGCCGGCGCGGCCTGCCTGCGGATCAATCCGGGCAATATCGGCCGGCCCGACCGGGTGCGTGAAGTGATCCAGGCCGCCCGCGACTACGGCTGCTCGATGCGGATCGGCGTCAACGCCGGCAGCCTCGAACCCCACCTGCTGGAAAAGTACGGCGAGCCCTGCCCCGCCGCCATGGTCGAGAGCGCGCTCGATCACGCCCGCATCCTCCAGGACAACGACTTCCACGAGTTCAAGATCAGCGTGAAGGCCTCCGACGTCTTCATGACCGTGGCCGCCTATCAGCAGCTGGCCGAAGCCATCGATTGCCCGCTGCACGTCGGCGTCACCGAGGCCGGCGCCCTGCGCAACGGCACGGTGAAGTCGGCGATCGGCATGGGCTCGCTGCTCTGGGCCGGGATCGGCGACACCATCCGGGTCAGCCTGGCGGCCGATCCGGTCGAGGAGATCAAGGTCGGCTTCGACATCCTGAAGTCGCTGGGTCTGCGCCATCGCGGCGTGAACATCATCGCCTGCCCCTCCTGCGCGCGGCAGGGCTTCAATGTCATCCAGACCGTGGAGACCTTGGAAGCCCGGCTGGCGCACATCTCCATGCCCATGAGCCTGTCGATCATCGGCTGCGTCGTGAACGGCCCGGGCGAGGCGCTGATGACCGATGTCGGCTTCACCGGCGGCGGCAAGGGCGCGGGCATGGTCTATCTGGCCGGCAAGGCCCATCACAAGATGGACAACGAGCGCATGGTCGAGCACATCGTCGAACTGGTCGAGGCCAAGGCGGCCGAGCTCGCCAAGGCCGAGAACGCGACCCTGGCGGCGGCGGAATAATTCTCCCGTCGCGCGAACGGCGGTTCACCGACTGTTACCCTCAGACGAATTAACCTAGGCCTCGGCCATCCTTCCCCCGAGGTGTTGTCGTGACCACGCTACCCCCGTCGAATGACAATCGTCGCGCCATCGTGCGCATCGTCGGATACGAAATCGTGCGCATCGCGACCTCGATGGCCCGGATGCACGATGACGACATCATCGAGTACGTGATCTTCACGGCGATCTGGGTGCTCAACACCCAGCACCTGATCACTGACAAGCGATACGCTCAGCTGAAGAGCATCCCGCCAGACACCGCCAGGCGCCCGGTCACCATGGACGAACTGCGCCGCACCACGCCGATGCCGGACCACATCCTGGTCTCCTATGTCGAGCAGCTGGTCGAGAAGGGGATTGTCGAGCGTACCCCCCGCGGACTGGTGGTCCCCACCGCGGTCTTCACCCAGCCTGAAATGCTGGACGGCACCAACGAGCTGTACGGCCGCATGATGGCCATGGTCTCGACCATGCGCGGCGCGGGCTTCAGTTTCGGCGAGGAGCCTGAGCACCTCGCCCACGGGACGCATTGAGGACCATCTGTGAGTAGCCCGCCCCCTCCTGGAACCGACAACCGCCGCGCCGTGCTCCGCGCCGTCGTCTTTGAAGTGCTCAAGGCGCAGCGCTCGCTCGCAAAGCTGCACAATGGCGACATGTTCGCCCTGATGGTCTTCACCACCATCTGGAGCGCCAACGGCGAGCATCTGATCGGCGATCCCCGCTATGCCGGCCTGCGCGACATCGCCCCCGACAGCACCATCACCCCGATCACCGACGACCAGTTGCAACGCGCCCTGGGCGCGCCGCGCGACATGGTCGATCGCTACGTGAAGGCGTTCCTCGAGGATGGCTGGATCGAACGCGTTCCCGGCGGCCTCGCCGCCCCGAGAGCGGTGTTCACCTCGCCCGAGATGATGGACGCGGCTAACGAGGTCTATGACCGCATCATCGGCCTGGTCAGCGCCCTGCGCTTGGTCGGCTTTGGCCTGGGCGAAGAGCCGACGCTGTCCTGAGGGGCCAGCCGCCTCGATTTCAAATTGAACTTTGTCAAAGATGACGCCCCCGTCACCTCTTGCGTCCTTCGCATACCCTTGGTTAGGTGCGCATCCAAAACCAGGGAGAAACACGATGTCCGCAGACGGCAACTGGAAGATCACCATTCAATCGCCGATGGGCGCTCAAGAGGTCGAGGCTTCGATCACCACCAGCGGCGACACCTTCACCGGCACGACCAGCGGCCGGATGGGCGAGCAAACCATCGAGGGTAAGGTCGCCGGCGACACCCTGACCTGGTCGAGCGCGATCAGCCAACCGATGCCGATGACGCTGGAGTTCTCCGCCACCGTGGCCGGCGACGCCATGACCGGCAACGTGAAGCTGGGCGCCTTCGGCAACGCCCCGCTGACCGGCGTTCGCGTCTAAGATACCTCGCGAAAGCGATGATGAAGGGCCCCCTCCTCGCGGAGGGGGCCTTTTTCGTTGCGCGTCTGGGCGTTTGGCAACGGCGCTCGGGACCGCTAGAGAGGCGTCCCCACATTCACCCGTGACTGGAATACCGTGCGTCTTCCCCAGGCCAGACTGGATCAGGTCCTAGACCGCTTCCGCGAGATCGAGGCGCGCATGGGCGCGGCCACGGACGGGGCGGAAATCGTTCGCCTGTCCAAGGAACACGCCGAGTTGAAGCCGGTGGCCGACGCCGTCATGGCGGTGGCCCGCGCGCGCGACGAACTGCCCGAGCTCGAAGAGATGGCCAAGGCCGGTGATCCGGAGATGGCGGCCATGGCGCAGGACGAACTGCAGGCGCTGAACGACCGGCTGCCCGGCCTCGAGCACGAGGTCGCCCTGCTGCTCGCGCCCAAGGACAAGGACGAGAACGCCTCGGCGATCCTGGAAGTCCGCGCCGGCACCGGCGGCGACGAGGCCGCCCTGTTCGCCGGCGACCTGTTCCGCATGTACCAGCGCTACGCCCAGACCCGCGGCTGGCGCGTCGAGATCGACTCGATCTCCGAGGGCGAAGTCGGCGGCTACAAGGAAATCATCGCCTCGATCACCGGCGACGGCGTGTTCGGCCGGCTGAAATTCGAGAGCGGCGTCCACCGGGTGCAGCGCGTGCCCGAGACCGAGGCCGGCGGCCGCATCCACACCTCGGCCGCCACCGTCGCGGTGCTGCCCGAGGTCGAGAACGTCGAGATCGAGATCCGCGACCAGGACCTGCGGATCGACACCTACCGCTCGTCCGGGGCCGGCGGCCAGCACGTCAACAAGACCGACTCCGCCGTGCGCATCACCCACCTTCCCACCGGGATCGTGGTCACCTCGTCGGAAAAGTCGCAGCACCAGAACCGGGCGCGGGCCATGAAGGTCCTGCAGGCCAGGCTCTATGACCAGCAGCGCGAAGCCCTCGACAGCGCCCGCGCCGACGCCCGCAAGAACCAGGTCGGCTCGGGCGATCGCTCCGAACGCATCCGCACCTACAACTTCCCGCAAGGCCGGGTGACCGATCACCGGATCAACCTGACGCTCTACAATCTGGCCAAGGTCATCGAGGGCGAAGGGCTGGACGACGTGATCAATCCGCTGATCGCCGAAGACCAGGCCGCCCGCCTCTCGGCGCTGGAAGACGAGTACAACTAGAGCGCTTTCCGGCGAAGTGGACGCCGGTTCGACGCCAGAAAGCGCAACAAAGCAAAGACCTAGAGCGCAGCGCGCTTTAACGCCGGAGCGCCCTGCGGACGCGCTCGGCCTGACGGCGGCCGTCGTCGACCGCCCGCTCCTTGATCCTGGAAATGTCCAGATGGAAGGCCAGGCCCACGGTGTCGGCCATCGCCGCGCCACGCTCGCCCATCGGGGCCGCCGGACCGATCGTGGTGTCCAGCGCCGTCTGGTGCTCGATCTCTGCGTTCAGCTCGGCGCCGAGCAGCACGACCATCACCGAAAACCAGATCCACATCATGAATCCGATCACCGCCCCCAGCGAGCCATAGGTCACGTCGAAGTGGGCGACGTTGTTGACGTACCAGGAAAAGCCCAGCGACCCGCCCAGCCAGAAGCACGCCGCCATCACGCCGCCGACCGAGACCCACCGCCAGCGCGCCCTGGTCCGGCAAGGGGCCAGCCGATAGATCACCGAAAAGGCGGCCGCCGCCATCAGCAGCAGCACCAGCCACCGCAAAGGGATCCAGATGCTCGCCAGTTCGTGCAGGCCAAGCCGCTCGAAGACCAGGGGCGTGGCCACCAGGATGGCGCTCATCACCACCAGGAACACCAGCGCGCCGAAGGTGAAGCCGTAGGTCAGGGCGGTGCGCCGCACGAAGTGACGCTTTTCGGCCTCGTCGTAGGCGATGTTCAGACCATCGAAGAGCGCCTTCATCCCGGCGTTGGCCGACCAGACCGACAGCAGCAGGCTGATCAGAAAGGCCACCGACAACGTGGCTTGAGGCCGGCTGGCCAACCGCATCATCTGGTCGCCCACGATCCCGACCACCTCCTCGGGGAACACCGTGGCCATTTCGGCCAGCTGCTTCTGGACCGCGCCCACATCGGCGAAGATCCCGTAGAGCGAGACGAACACCCCGATGGCCGGAAACAGCGCCAGCAGGGTGTAGAAGGTGACGCCCCCGGCGACCGCAGGCAGCCGGTCGCGACCGATCTCCTGATAGGTTCGCCAGAGAATGTCCTTCCAGCCGATCGGTGGAATCCGATGCGGGCCGTGGGCCAGCCGGCCGCGGCCGGGCTCGGCGATATCGAAGGCCTCCGGCGTCGCCTCGGCCTGCACGCTGAGGCCGGGCTTGGGCTTCATGACGCTGCGCCGCCAGAGCTCGGTCATGGCGACCAGCCCAACCCAGGGCGCCGCACGCAGGAGGATCGGCCCTGCCACGCGAAGCCCCGACTTGATCGACCGTAGTGAAATCTCTGGTCGTCGCACGCTTCGCACACCTCAAACCGAGCTTCAAAAACCCGCCAGATCGGCGCCCGTTCCGGTGGTTGTAGCGCGCAAAGCCGAACGACGCCCCCTCGGGCTCGCCGCGCCGCCTATCAGGACATAAGCTGCTTGTCCCGCCCTCGAGCTTGCAGGTACCAGGGACCATGACCGGCCACATCGCTGCGCTCTATCGTCACCCCGTGAAGGGCTTCACGCCCGAGCGGCTGAATTTCGCCGACCTGACCGTCGGCGGTCCGTTCCCCTGCGACCGGATGTTCGCCGTCGAGAACGGCCCATCGGGCTTTGATCCGGCCGCGCCCGGCTTCATCTCAAAGCAGAAGTTCACCGTCCTGGCCGCGATCCCCGAGGTCGCCAAGGCCCGCACCGCCTATGACGAGGCCAGCGCCACCCTGACGGCGACCGCGCCTGGGCAAGCCGACTTTTCCGGCGTGCTCTCCCAGGACCCAGGCCGCGAGGCCTTCGCGGCCTGGCTGGCGCAACTGCTGGGCGAGGAGGCGAGCGGTCCCCTGCGGGTCGTCTCGGCCGACGGGCACCGGTTCATGGACCACCCGCTGGGTCATGTCTCGATCGTCAACCTGGCCAGCGTCCGCGATCTGGAAGCCAAGATCGGCCGCCCCGTCGACCCCTTGCGGTTCCGCGGCAACGTCCTGGTCGAGGGCTGGCCGGCCTGGGCCGAGAACGAGTGGAGCGGCCGCGAACTGATGCTCGGCTTCGCCCGCGCCAAGGTGTTCAAGCCTATCGTCCGCTGCGCCGCGACCCACGTGGATCCGGTCACCGCCGAACGCGACATGGATGTTGTAAAGGCCCTGTTCGACAACTACGGCCACATGAACCTGGGCATCTATGTCCACGTTACCGATTCTGGACGGATCGCAGTCGGCGACGCCTGCACCGAGCCGTCGATGGAGCCCGCCGAATGAGCCTGACCCTGCTGCAAGCCTGGCAAACAGCCAAGAGCAGGCTGGAAGCCGCCGGGCTCGCCGGCCCGGTCATCGACGCCCGCCTGTTGGTGGAAGCCGCCGCCGACGCCACCCGCGCCGATATCGTCACCGATCCCTACCGGGCGCTGACGCCGGAGCAGGAAGAACGCCTCGGCGACTATCTGTCGCGCCGCGAGGCCCGTCAGCCGGTCAGCCACATCCTGGGCCGCAAGGGCTTCTGGAAGATCATGCTGTCGGTGACGCCCGACGTGCTGACGCCCCGCCCCGACACCGAGGTGATCGTCGACTACGTGCTGAAGAAATTCCCCGACGAGGCGGCCGCCTTCCAGATCCTGGACCTGGGCGTCGGGTCCGGCGCCATCGTCCTGTCGATCCTGGCCGAGCGGCCGAAGGCCAAGGGCCTGGCGACCGACATCTCCGACGAAGCCCTGGCCGTGGCCCGCGAGAACGCCGCCAATTTGGGGCTGGCCAACCAGATCGCCTTCGCACGCGGCGACTGGACGCAGGGCCTGGCCGACGCCAGCTTCGACATCGTCGTCTCCAACCCGCCCTATATCGCCAGCGAGGTCATCGAGACCCTCGAGCCGGAGGTGAAGGATCACGAGCCGCGCCTGGCGCTCGACGGCGGGACCGACGGCCTGGACGCCTATCGCCACTTGGCCCCGGAGATCCTGCGGGTGCTGAAACCGGGCGGCATGTTCGCCGTGGAGATCGGCTACGATCAGAAGGATGCGGTCGAGGCCCTGTTCAACGAGGCCGGCGCCGACGACGTCTGGACCATCAAGGACTTGTCGACCCATGACCGCGTTGTGGTCGGTGTGAAAAACCCCTTGGAAACCGGCGACTGAATCGCTAAGTCTTTGTCCTGTCTCCACCCAATTCGCCGGTGCTAGAGGTTTTGGTCGCCCTGTAAATCAGGATGATCAGCCGGCCCGGCAGGCGCGCAGGCCAAGCGTGTCTCGCGCCTCAAGGTCCGGGCGGACGACGGGGAACACTTACGTCTTCAACATGGACTTACGGGCGATTGGCCCGACCAAGGCGAGAGGATAGACCGCGCGCTTACCGGCGAGACCGAAGCGGCGGCGGACACAAAGAATGAGAGATTTCAAGGGTATGAAGCGCCAGCGCGGCCGCAATCGTGGCGGCGGCGGTGGCGGCAAACCGCAGCAGCAAAACGCGAACCGGTCGTTCGATTCGAACGGTCCCGACGGCGTTAAGGTGCGCGGCAACGCCCAGCACGTTTTCGAGAAGTACCAGCAGTTGGCCCGCGATGCGTCGTCGGCCGGCGACCGGGTGCTCGCCGAGGGTTACCTGCAGCACGCCGAACACTATTTCCGCGTCGTGCGCGCCATGCAGCCGACCAAACCCGCCGCCGAGATCATCGGCCGCGAGAACCTCAGCGGCTTCGAGATCGATTTCGAGGACGAGAGCGGCGCCCAGGCGGCGGCCGCGGCTGAGGCCGAGGCCTCGGGCGAGGCCTACTCCGACAACAACGAAGGCGAGGGCCAACAGCCGCGCGCCGAGCGTTGGCGCGACGAGCGTCCCCGTGACGACCGGCCGCGTGAAGATCGCCAAGGCGGCGGCCAGGGCGGCGGGCAACGCGACGACCGTCCCCGCAACGACCGCAATGATCGCAATGATCGCTTCGAAGGCCGCGGCCGCGACCGTTGGCGTGATCGCGACGATCGTCCGCGTGACGGCCAGCAAGGCCAACAAAGCCAGCAAGGCGGCCAACAGGGCCAACGCGACGCCCGTGACGACCGTCCCCGTGACGATCGCCCTCGCGACGACAGACCCCGCGATGAGCGCCCGCGTGAGGATCGCCCCCGCGACGAGCGTCCCCGTGACGACCGGCCGCGTGAGGATCGTCCTCGCGAGGATCGCCAGCGCGACGACCGCCCCCGGGCCGACCGTGACGACCGCCGCGAACGCGATGACCGTCCGCCGCGCGGTGAGCGTTTCGAAAACCGCCGCGACCGCGAAGACCGCCCCGAGCGTGATCCGCTGGCCGTGGTCGAACCGAAGGCCTCGCCGCTGGTCGCCAGCGAAGAGCGTCCCTCCCCGGTTCTGCGCGACGAGGACGGCGGCGAAAGCCACGCCCCGGCCTTCCTGAAGGCTCCGCGTGCGCCCCGCGCCCCCAAGGCCGAGGTCGCGCCCACCGCTGAAGGCGAAGAAAAGCCCAAGGCCCGCCGTCGCCGCGCTCCGCGCAGCTTCGAGGGTGGCGAAGGCGCTCCGCCGAACGAGACCGAAGAAGCCTAAGGCCCAGCAAAAAGGGCGGGGAGCTTTGCGCTTCCCCGCCCCAAGGCCGAAGACATTCAAATCCCTCCCCGCCGCGGGGAGGGATTTTTTGTGGCTTAGAACTTGTAGCCGGCGCCGACCCGGAAGCTGCGGCCTGGCAGCGGCGCCAGTTCCTTCAGGAACGAGGCGTGTTCCCGCGCTTCGGTGTCGTTGATGTTCCGCGCCTCGGCGAACAGCTTCAGATTCTTATCAGCGAACGGCGTGGCGCTGAGCGAGGCGTTCAGCATCATGTAGCTGTCGGTGGGCAGCTCGAATTCGGCGACGCGGTCCTGCTCGGCCACCCGGCGCAGCTCCAGTTTGCCCGTCCACCAGCCGGCGTCGAAGACCGCCCGGCCGGTCACCGACCACGGGGGAATGCGGGCCGGCACGCCCAGATCGGTCTCGCCGCGCACATAGTCGGCCGAGCCTTCCAGGGTGAAGCTGCGATCGCCGTCCTGCCACAGGCGGTAGGAGGCCTCCATCTCACCGCCGTAGAACTTCGCGTCGGTCTGCACGAAATGGTAGATGCGGAAACCGGAGTCCGCGTCCACCGCGCCGGTCGCCCGCAGGTCGACGAAGCCGTCGTACTTCACCGCGAAGGCGTGGAGATCGATCGACCAGGGCCCGTCCGCATAGTGCACGGTGGCGTCCAGCGAATAAGAGATCTCTTCATTGAGATCGGCGTCGCCGACCTCGAACTGCTGGGTCGCTGGGTGCGCGCCCTCGGAGAACAGCTCCTCCTCGGTCGGGGCGCGGCTGGTGCGCGAGCCGCTCAGCCCCAGGAACCAGCCTTCGGCAGGACGCAGGAAGGCGCCGATCGACGCCGAGATGTTGGTGAACTTCCGCTCGGCGATCTCGCTGTCGAGCTTACGCTGATCGAGACGCAGGCCGCCCTCGACGCCCCACTTGTCCTTGTCCAGCCGCTGCAGGGTGAAGATCCCCTGCTCGGTGATCTTGGTCTTGGGGATCAGGGCCTCTTCGCCGATGGCGTCGAAGTTGCGCTGTAGGGCCTGGACGCCCACCGCGCCCTGCCAGCCGCCACGGTCAGGCTGAACCAGTTCCAGCCGGCCTTCCCAACCGTCCGACAGGAAGGTGGTGCCGACCTCGTCGCCCTCGAACTCGGTATGCTTGTAGTCGGCCCAGCCGGCCGAGAACTTGATCTTGTCGAACGGCCCGAGATCGAGGTTCAGCTCGCCCTGGCCATCCACACGGGTCTGTTTCAGCCCGATGGTGACGTCCTCCTCGGCGGCGATGCCGTAGGTGGTGTCGGTCTTCTTGATCGATAGCCCGCCAAAGCCCTGGCTGCCGACATAGGACACCCCCGCGCCATAGGCCGTGAGCTCGACAGCGCTGTTGGCGACCTTGGTCTCCGAGAGGCTGGGCTCGGGCAGGCCCTCTTCAGCCGCCAACCGCCGGGACATCTGGGCCACGGGGACGGTGTAGTCCTCGCTGGTGCGGCGCAAGCCGTCGAGGCTGAGCACCCAGTTGCCGACGCCGGCCTTGAAGGCCGCCGAGGCCATCTTCCCGTCATCACCGCTGGACCCCGAGACCAGCATCCGGCCGTGGACGCCGTCGACCAACTGATGGGGGATCCGGTCGTCGATGATGTTGACGATGCCGCCGATGGCCGAGCCGCCATAGGCCAGGGCCGAAGGCCCGCGCAGCACCTCGATCCGCTCGGCTTCCTGCGGGTCGGTCGCCACCTGGTGGTCGGGCGACAGGGCCGAGGCGTCGATCATGCCGACGCCGTTGGTCAGGACCAGAACACGCGGCCCGGCCAGGCCCCGGATCACCGGTCGGCTGGCGCCCGGGCCAAAGAAGGTGGAGCGCACGCCTGGCAAACCCGACAGCACGTCGCCCAAGCCCGCGGCCGGCGCGGTGTCCAGATCGTCGCGCTTCAGCACCTCGACGCTGGTGGTCGAGGAGTCCATCGAGACGACATAGGGCGCAGCGGTGACCACGACCTCCGACACCTCCTTCGTCACGTCGGCCCAGGCCGGGGTGGCCATCAGGGCCGCAATGCCGCTGGCGGCGAGGAGGTGGGTCTTGGTCATGGGCGACGCCTCAAGCAGAAAACAGGCCCAAGGCTTGAAATCGCCCCGCCCCGTTACGAAATAACACCTTCTGTTATGAGATAACATAACCAGCCGTCAAGCGCCCCGTGCTTGCCGAGCAGCCAAGAGGCGGGTAGCCAAGGGACATGGGAGCCGAATGTCATCATCCGGACGGCGTGCATCCGGGCCTCAAGGGCTCGGCGCTGAGCCACGCCCTGGGCGCGGCCGAAAGCCGTTGCGTCGCCACCCAGGAGCGGCTGACCACCCCGCGCCGCCGGGTGCTGGAGCTGCTGCTGGAGTCCAACGCTCCGCAGAAGGCCTATGACCTGATCGCCGCCTTCGGCGCGCACGGAGAACCGGCCAAGCCGCCGACCGTCTATCGGGCGCTGGAATTCCTGGAACGGCTCGGCTTCGCCCACCGGATCGAGAGCCTGAACGCCTATGTGCCTTGCCGCATCGACGGCCAGAGCCACCGCGCCGCCTTCCTGATCTGCGACTGCTGCGGCGCGGCCGAGGAGTTCGAGCCGGACTTTACCGCCCAACTCGCCGCCGCCGCGAAGGCGGGCTACCAGATCTCGACCATCACCCTGGAAGCCCGCGGCCGCTGCTCGGCCTGCGGCGCCGACTAGAAACGCCCTCCCCCATCTAAGCTCGTCATGGCCGGGCTTTGTCCCGGCCATCCATAGACGCGGACGTCCGGGGCTTCTCGCCAGAGACTGGCGTCTATAGATCCCCGACACTCCGCTACGCTTCGGTCGAGGATGACGATCTGCAGAGCGGCCGGCGCGAGGACGCCTACGGACGCAGCCGCGCCATCGAGATGGCGTCGACATACTCCCCGTCCCGCCAGGCGTAGCCGCGGTACAGTCCCTCGCGCTCGAAACCGAACCGCTCATAGAGCGCGATGGCGCGGGTGTTGTCGGGCCAGACGAACAGCTCCAGCCGGCGCAGGCCCAGCCAGCGGTCGGCCTGGTCCACCGCCGCCGCCATCAGGGCCGTGCCGGCGCCGCGCCCCGCATAGGCGTCATGAACCGCCATGCCGATCACCCCGGCATGGCCTCGCCGCCCCTCAAGGCGGTTGAGCCCCAGGCTGCCGATGACCTTTCCGCCGATCACCGCGACGAGCATGGTTTGTGCGGCGGAGGTGACCTGAAAGCGCTCGCGCCGCGTCGCCACGCTGGTGAACGGGACCTGCATCGTGCCCCAGACCGCGCGCGGCTGGTTCAGCGCCTCGGTCAGGTCGGCGACGTCGTCGGGTTCCGCGGCCCGGATCAGTATTTCGTCTTGGCTCATGGTCGTCTCTCGGTGGGCCGGAGAACGGAGCCAAAGAAAAAGCCCCGTCCGTCGCCGGCGGGGCTGGTGTCGAATACGGGCGCTGTTTCGTCCTAGCGCACGACCTCTCCCACCAGCCCGGTCTGGGCGGTTCGGCAGGTCACGTGCATAAGGGCGATGGCGGCGCGCATGGGCTAAGCTTAGCCGAAACAGGGATATCGGAAAAGTCGGTGATCGAAGTCACCCCCACCATCAGCCTCTCCGAGGACGAACTGACCGAACGGTTCATCCGCTCGGCCGGTCCCGGCGGTCAGAACGTCAACAAGGTCTCCACCGCCGTGGAGTTGCGCTTCGACGTGCGCGCGTCTCCGTCCCTGCCCAACGACGTGGCGATCCGGCTGATGAAGCTGGGCGGGCGCAAGGTCACCCAGGACGGCGTGCTGGTCCTGGTGGCGATGACCCACAGGACCCAGGAACGCAACCGCGCCGACGCGCTGGAGCGGCTGCTGGACCTGATCCGTGAGGCCGCGCGGCCCCCGCCGCCGCCGCGCAAGAAAACCCGGCCCACCCTCGCCGCCAAGAAGCGACGGGTGGAGGCCAAGGTCCGTCGCGGCGGGATAAAATCCACGCGCGGCAAGGTGCGCGGCGACGACTAGGCCGCCGCCGCGAGAAGCCCGCCCGCCTCAGTAGCGGCGGATCGAGGACACCGAGTGCGCCAGTCCGTAACGGCGCAGGTCGCTGACCGAACTGGTCAGGGTGACACAGCGCCCACGGAAATGAGCGTCCTGGCATAGCTGCCAGCGGGTTCCGCGCGGAATGCGCACCGACAGCGCCCGGTCGTTGAAATTGTAATTGGCCAGGTTTGCAGCGCCGATCGTGAACGTCCGGGAGGACGCCCCCCTAAAGCCGGTGCTGCTGTGGAGCGTCAGACCTCCGTATTGCGGCGGAGTGGGCGGGTACGGACCACCCGGATACGGCGGCCGCGGAGGTTGAGGCCTGGGCGGCTGAATCGACGGATCGCTGGGATACGGAGGGCGTGGCGGTTGAATCGACGGACCACCCGGATTCGGGGGGCGTGGCGGCTGAATGGACGGATCGCTCGGCCGCGGGGGCTGGATCGACGGACCGCCCGGACGGGGCGGCTGGATCGCGGGTCCGCTGGGCGACGGCAGCTGAACCGGCTGCGGCTCGGCTGGCCTGGTCTGAGCGTATCCGCCGCCCGCCGGCGTGGCGAGGACGGCGGCGCAGGCCAGCGCTATGGCGAACCGGCCGGCGCGGGATCCCGTAAATCCAGAACTCTGCATGACGTGCGTTCTCCGCGATTACAACGTCAGCATGCAGCGCCCTGAAACGGCGCACGTCAACGGGCGCCGATGCGCGCACTGTCGGGCATTTTACCAAGCACCGTCCGTCAGGAGCTTGGCGTCTGGGGGGTCGGCCGCATAAGGTGCGCACGCCATGTCACGCATACGCCTCCTCTCCGCCTCCGCCGCCCTGCTTCTGGTCGCCGCCTGCGCGCCCACCATGGGTCCCCCGCCGCCTCCGCCGCCTGGCTCCGATGGCCCGGCCTCGGCCAACACGTTCCGCGCGGGCGACTTTTCCTGGTCGGCGGTTCCCGGCCCCGGACGGGTGGACGGCCGCCTGGTCTTCCGGTCCGGCCAGGCCCGCTACAGCTGCGAAGGCGCCGGCGTGGTCCTGACGCCTGAGACGCCGTGGACCCGGCGGCGGATGACCATCCTCTACAAGTCGCCCGACCGCTCGGCGCTGCCGGCCGACGAGGTGCGGGCTCGCACCCCCTCGGCCCCCAGCGGCGACTACTCGGCCTTCGTCAAGCGCACGGTCTGCGACGCCAACAGCCGGTTCAGCTTCTCGGGCCTCGCCAACGGCGCCTGGTACGTGATCACCGTGGCCAAGCCGGTCGCCCCCGGCACAGGTCCCGACATCGCCGTCATGCGCCGCGTGGAAGTCCGCGGCGGCCGCGCGGTGAGCGTGGATCTGTAGACCGCCCGCTCGTCATCCTCCGGTCGTCTGCAAGACGATCCGGGGGACCCAAGCGGGCTATCCACATTCTGCAACTCAGCTTGGATCCCCCGGATCAGCCTTCGGCTGACCGGAGGATGACGAGCAGATGCAAAACGCCCCGGGGATCACCCGGGGCGTTTGTCGTTAGTGGACCTTGGCCCGACCGATCTCCAGGCCGTCGGCCGAGGCGCCGACCTGGATGACCGAACCGTCCTCCAGATCGCCCGCGAGCAGCTTGCGGGCGATGGGGTCGACCAGTTCCTTCTGGATGACCCGCTTCAAAGGCCGCGCGCCATAGACCGGGTCGTAGCCCTTGTCGGCCATCCAATGCCTGGCGGCCGCATCCAGCACGATCGACATGCGCCGATCGGCCAGCAGCTTCTCGACACGCTGCAGCTGGATATCGACGATGTTGTCCATCTCGGCGCGGCCAAGCCGCTTGAAGAGGATGATCTCGTCGATCCGGTTCAGGAACTCGGGCCGGAAGTGGCGGCGGACCACGTCCATCACCATCGGCCGAACCTCCTCGACCTCGTCGCCCTCGCCCTGGCTGGCCAGGAACTCGGACCCCAGGTTCGAAGTCATGATCAGGATGGTGTTGCGGAAGTCGACCGTGCGGCCCTGACCATCGGTCAGGCGCCCGTCATCCAGCACCTGCAGCAGCACGTTGAAGACGTCGGGGTGCGCCTTCTCGACCTCGTCGAACAGCACGACCTGATAGGGCCGGCGGCGCACGGCCTCGGTCAGCGCCCCGCCTTCGTCGTAGCCGACATAGCCGGGAGGCGCGCCGATCATGCGGCTGACCGAGTGCTTCTCCATGTACTCGCTCATGTCCATGCGCGTGATGGCGCTCTCGTCGTCGAACATGAAGCCGGCCAGGGCCTTGGTCAGCTCGGTCTTGCCGACGCCGGTCGGGCCGAGGAACAGGAACGAGCCGATCGGACGGTTGGGATCCTGCAGGCCGGCGCGCGCGCGGCGCACGGCGTCGGACACCGCGACCAGCGCTTCCTCCTGGCCGACCACCCGCTTGCGCAGGGCGTCCTCCATGGCCAGCAGCTTCTCGCGCTCGCCTTCCAGCATCTTGTCGACCGGAATGCCGGTCCAGCGGCTGACCACGCCGGCGATCTGCTCGGCGTCGACGACCTCCAGGCTGACGGGGTTGTCGGCGGCGGCGGCTTCTTCCTCGGCCAGGCGCCGCTCAAGCTGCGGGATCTCGCCATAGGCGATCTCCGACGCACGCTGCAGGTCGCCCCGGCGCTGGGCGGTGACCAGTTCGGCGCGCAGCCGATCGAGCGCCTCGCGGGCCTGGGCGGCTTGGCCGACCTTTTCCTTTTCCGCGCGCCAGCGGGCGGTCATCTCGGCCGACTGACCTTCCAGCTCGTCGAGTTCCTCTTCCAGCTTTTCCAGCCGGGCTCGGGATGCGGCGTCGGTTTCCTTGGCCAGCGCCTCGCGTTCGATCTTCAGCTGCACGGCGCGGCGGTCGATCTCGTCGAGCTCCTCGGGCTTGCTATCGACCGCCATCCGCACGCGGCTGCCCGCCTCGTCGATCAGGTCGATGGCTTTGTCAGGCAAGAAGCGGTCGGCGATGTAGCGGTTCGACAGGGTGGCCGCGGCCACGATGGCGCTGTCGGAGATGCGGACCCCGTGGTGGACCTCGTACTTCTCCTTCAAGCCGCGCAGGATCGAGATCGTGTCCTCGACCGTGGGTTCGGACACGAACACCGGCTGGAAGCGACGGGCCAGGGCCGCGTCCTTCTCGACGTGCTTGCGGTACTCGTCCAGCGTGGTGGCGCCGACGCAGTGCAGCTCGCCGCGCGCCAGGGCGGGCTTGAGCAGGTTGGAGGCGTCCATCGCCCCCTCGGTCTTCCCGGCCCCGACCAGGGTGTGCATCTCGTCGATGAACAGGATGATCGAGCCTTCGGCCTGGGTGACCTCGTTCAGGACCGCCTTCAGGCGCTCCTCAAACTCGCCGCGATACTTCGCGCCGGCGATCAACGAGCCCATGTCCAGGGCGTGGAGCTGTTTGTCCTTCAGGCTTTCGGGCACATCGCCATTGACGATGCGCAGGGCCAGGCCCTCGACGATGGCGGTCTTGCCGACGCCGGGTTCGCCGATCAGGACGGGATTGTTCTTGGTGCGGCGCGACAGCACCTGGATCGTGCGGCGAATTTCCTCGTCGCGGCCGATCACCGGGTCGAGCTTGCCGTCGCGGGCGGCCTGGGTCAGGTCGCGCGCATAGCGCTTGAGCGCGTCATAGCCTTCCTCGGCCGAGGCGCTGTCGGCGGTCTTGCCCTTGCGCATCGCCTTGGCGGCTTCTTCCAGCGCCGCGGCGTTGGCGCCGGCGTCCTTCAGGACCCGTGCGGAATCGCCGCCTTCCTTGGCGATGGCGATCAGCAGGCGTTCGGTGGTGACGAAGGCGTCGCCCGCCGCCTTCGCCCCGGCCTCGGCCTCGGCGAAGATGCGCGCGGTCTCGGGCGCCATATAGAGCTGGCCAGAACCGCCCTCGACCTTGGGCCGTTTGGCCAGCAGGGCGTCGGCGGCCTTGTCGGCCTCGTCTGGCCGTCCACCGGCGCTCTGGATCAGGGCGCGGGACAGGCCGTCTTTTTCTTCAAGCAGCACCTTCAGCAGATGCTCGGGCGCGAGCTGCTGATGGCTACGGGCGAGCGCGAGGCTTTGCGCCGACTGGATCGCCTGCTTGGCGCGGTCGGAATAGAGATCGATGTTCATGCTTTCCCCTGGATAGGCGGATTTGGGGCGTCGCCTCATACAAGCACGACACCTCGCTCAGGGATGTAGTGTTGCTTCGCCGCCACACAAGACAATCGGGCCGACGCCAGCGAGTTCCGTTCGAAAACCGCATTCCTCTCCTCGTAGCGGGGGAGGAAAGAAGGAGGCGGTGCGGCGCCCGCTACTGCCGCGCCATCTCGGCTTCGCCGACCGCGGCGCCGTCCAGATCCTGGTCGGCGTCCATGGTGACGGTGACGGTCCGCAGGGCGCCAGTGAAGGTGAACGGCTGGGCGTAGTCGCCGACCGCGCTGCCCCGGTCGCGGCCGATGTCGAGCCCCGACCAGGAGATCAGGGTCATGAAGCCGAGATGGGTCGAGAGCTCGCCGGCCGGCTGGCCGTCGACCGTCAGGGTGAACCGGCGGCCATCGCCCTGGATCACGCGGACGCCGAGCTTGCGGCGCCCGGGCGCGACCTCCTGCTCCGAACTGACCGTGGTCCGCAGGCCGCCGATGTTCAGGGTGTGGTGCAGGCGGCCGTCGCGGACGAACAGGCTGTAGCCGCTGGTGGCGTCGCCGTGAGCGATCAACACGCCCTCGTCGCCCTGCCCCAGATTGACGTCGGCCTCGATGAAGTAGGAACGCGAGCGCACGTCGGGCGCGCAGTCGCCCGGCAGATGCCCCATGCCATTGTGGAACACGAAGCTCTTGCGATGTCCCTGGTGGCGCAGGGCGTTCTCGGCGAAGCGCGGACCGAAGCGGTCGTCCAGCGGCAGGACGTTGCAGCGCTCGGCCTGGGCCCACCACTCATCGACCAAGGCGTTGAGGCGTTCGGGCTCCTGCTCGGCCAGGTCCCTCGTTTCCGAGAAGTCGGCGTCGAGGTGGTAGAGCTCCCAGCGGTCGCTCTCGAAAGCCGCGCCCGGCGGGTGGAAGGCCACAGCCTTCCAGCCATCCTTCCAGAGGCCGCGATGGCCGAACATCTCGAAATACTGCGGGCTGGCCTTGGACGGCGCGGCCGGGTCGGTGATCGAGGCGGCGAAGCTGACGCCCTCGATCGGCATCTGCGGCACCCCGGCGATGACCTGCGGCGAGGTCAGGCCCAGCATGTCGAGCAAGGTCGGGGTGAAGTCGCTGGCGTGGGCGAACTGGCCCCGCGTCTCGCCCCGCGCGGCGACGCCGTTCTTCCAGGAGATCACCAGCGGATCGCGGATGCCGCCGCCGTGAGTGTTCTGCTTGTAGCGGCGCAGCGGCGTGTTGGACGCCATCGCCCAGCCGAGCGGGAAGTTGGAGTGGCTGTCGGGCCCGCCGATGTTCTCGATATTGGCGAGCTTCTCGGCCATCGGCTCGAACTTCATATTGTAGGGGCCCATGGCGTTGACGAAGCCCAGGGGACCGCCCTCCTGGCTGGCGCCGTTGTCCGACAGCACCAGGATCAGGGTGTCATCCTTGACGCCCGCCTCCTCGAGGAAGCTCACCAGCCGCGCCAGTTGCCGGTCGGCGTGGTCGAGCATGCCGGCGAAGGCGCTCTGCAGGCGGGTGAACACCCGTTGTTCGTCGGGGCTGTGGTCGACCCAGGCCTTCACCCCGTCGTTGCGCGGCGGCATCTGGGTTTCCGGCGGCACGATCCCCAGCGCCTTCTGGCGCTCCAGGCGGCGCTCGCGCTCGACGTCCCAGCCTTCGGCGAAGACCGCGTCGTAGCTCTCGATGATCTCCTTCGGCGCCTGGTGCGGCGCATGGCAGGCGCCCAGACCCAGCCACAGCAGCCAGGGCTGATCGGGCGCGTCGGCGATGTGGTCGGCGACGAAGCGGATGCTCTCGTCCACCAGGTCGGTGGTCAGGTGGTAGCCGTCCGGGAAGTGGCCGGGGGCGTCGATGGGGGTGTTGTCGCGAACCAGCTCAGGTGAATAGTGGTCGGTCTCGGCGTCCATGAAGCCGTAGTAGCGGTTGAACCCCCGCCCCAACGGCCAGCCGTCGAACGGCCCGCTGGCGCCCACCTGGCTGAGCGGCGTCGCGTGCCACTTGCCGACCATGTAGGTCCCGTAGCCCTGGGCCCGCAGCATCTCGGGCAGGGTCCCGGCCTCGTGGGCGATCTTGCCGCGATAGCCGGGGAAGCCTGAATCGAAATTGGCCAGGCAGCCCATGCCGACCGAGTGGTGGTTGCGTCCGGTCAGCAGCGCCGCGCGGGTGGTCGAACACATCGCCGTGGTGTGGAAGCCGGTGTAGCGCAGGCCGTCCTCCGCCAGGGCGTCGATGGTCGGCGTCTTGATCGGAGAGCCGTAGCAGCCGAAGTCGGAGAAGCCGACGTCGTCGAACAACACCACCAGGATGTTGGGCGATCCCTTGGGCGGCTTTACCCGCGCCGGCCAATGGGGGACCGAGTCCGCCAGGGTCCGACCGACTTTCGCAGAACCATCAGATGCACTCATGGCATCCTCCATGCCAATTTATTTCGTTGTCGCGCGATGAGGCCCGCTTGGCAAGGCGGAGCGGCCGATCCTGCAACAAACCGGCGTGTTCGGTGTTCTGCGCTCAAGCCCCCGCGGCTGCCGGAACCTCCCCTTCCCCCGTGAAGACACGCATCATGACCCGCTCGACAATCCTGGCGGCGACCACCGCCATCGTCGCCCTGACAGCCTCGCAGGCCCAGGCCGCCGGCTACTATCTCCAGGAACAGTCGGTGCGCGGCGCCGGCCGCGCCTATTCCGGCGAGGTCGCCGACCAGGGCGTCTCGTCGCTATGGTGGAACCCCGCCGCCATCGCCCGCTCGCCGCGCGAGATCTATGGCGGCCTGCACGCCGTGTTCGTCGACGCCAAGGTGACGAACCAGGGCTCGACCATCACCTATCCGGGCGGGACGACCATCCCGGTGCAGGGCGAGCCGCGCGCCTTCAACCCGATCCAGAACGGCGTCGCGCCGAACTTCGCCATCGCCACGCCGATTGGCGATCACTTCGCCCTGGGGCTTTCGGTGGCCGCGCCCTTCAACTTCACCACCGAGTATCGCGGGAACTCCTGGGCCAGGTACGACGCCCTGACCTCACGCCTGACCACGGCCGACATCCAGCTCACCGGCGCCATGCAGGTGACCGACTGGCTGGACGTTGGGCTGGGGGTCAGCGCCCAGCACACCGAGGCCAAGCTGCAGACCGCCTATCCCAATCTCTCGCCGGCCCTGCCCGACGGGGTCTCGCAGCTCAGCGGCGACGGCTGGGACTTCGGCTGGTCGGCCGGGGCCCAGGCGCACCTGGGCAAGGTAAGCCTGGGCGCCAGCTATCGCGCCAAGATCGAGCACGACCTGGACGGCCGCGTCCTGGTCGCGGGGCTGCTCGGACCGCTGGCGCCGGCCAACCGCGACATCGACGGCTCGGCGGCCTTCGCCACCCCGTGGGTCGCCACCCTGGGCGCTCGCTGGCGAGCGACCGACAAGCTCACGCTCGACGCCCAGGTGCAGCGGATCGGCTGGAGCGAGTTCAAGGCCATCGACGTCAAGTTCGCCGGCGGCGGGGGCGAAACCCTGTTCCAGGGCTACAAGGACACCACCTCGGGCGGGGTCGGCCTCGACTACGCGGTCAACGACCGCCTGACCCTGCGGACCGGCGTGCAATACGATCCCACGCCGACGCCGGACGACGCCCGCACCACCCGGGTGCCGGACGGCGACCGCTGGCTCTACAGCGCCGGGGCCACGGCCCAGGTCACGGGTAGCCTGAAGCTGGACGCCGCGCTGACCTATATCGACTTCGCCTCCAGCGACGTCCTGCACGAGACCACCTTCTATGAAGGCACGCCGGCGGCCACCACCACCCGCCTGCGCGGCGAGGTGCAGGGCCAGGGCTATGTGCTGTCGCTGGGGCTGCGGAAGACGTTTTAGCGCCCAGCTCGTCATCCTCCGGTCAGCCGCAGGCTGATCCGGGGGACCCAAGCTGAGTTGCAGAACCTGCCACGCAGTATGGGTCCCCCGGATCTCGCTTCGCGAGACCGGAGGATGACGGTGTGTGGGACTACTTCTGCGTCGCGTAGATCTTCACCACCTCGTGGAGGAAGTCGCGGCCCTCGTAGAGCGAGCGGACGCGCATCTTCTCGTTCAGGCCGTGAGCGCCGTTGCCGCCCGGCTCGCCGAAGAAGCCGGTCAAGCCGTAGGTCGGAATACCGACCGCGTTCAGGAACCGGCCATCGGTGGCGCCGGTCGCCATCACCGGAACCAGCGGCACGCCGGGCCACAGCTTGGCGGCGACCTTCTCGACCGGACCGGTGATCGACTTGCCCAGGGTCGGCGGCGGCGAGACGGGGCTGGGCTCGCCCACGGTCGTCACCTTGATGGCGTCGTCGCCGAGCACCTTGACCAGGGCCAGGCGGGTTTCCTCGACGCCCTCGCCGGGCAGGATGCGGCAGTTCACATTGGCCCGCGCCCGCTGCGGCAGGGCGTTGGGGGCATGGCCGGCATTGACCATGGTGGCCACGCAGGTGGTGCGCATCATCGAGTTGCGGCCCGGCTCCTGGGCGACGATGGCGACAGCCGCCGCGTCGGCGGGGTTCTTGGCCACGGCGGCCAGGGCCTTGCCGGTTTCACCGCCGTCGATCACCGCCATGCGCTCGAAATTGGCGCGGACGGCGTCGTTCAGCTTCACCGGGAAGTCGTAGAGGCCCAGGCGCGAGAGCCCGGCCGACAGGTGATAGATGGCGTTGTCGCGCACCGGGGCCGAGGAGTGGCCGCCCTTGTTGGTCACTTCCAGGGTGTAGTCCTGATAGACCTTCTCGCCGGCCTGGATGCCGAGCGAGATGCGGTTACCCTTGGCGTCGAGCCGCCCGCCCGAGCCCTCGTTGAGCACGAAGGCGGCGTCCATCAGGTCGCGGTGGTTCTGGATCAGGTACTGGACGCCGTTGAAGGTGTCAGGCGTCTCCTCACCGCAGGTCAGCGCCACCTTGATGGTGCGGCGCGGCTTGAAGCCCTCTTGCTTGAAGCGGATCAGGCTGTCGGTCCACACCGCCGCCTGGGCTTTGTCATCGCTGGCGCCGCGGGCGTAGAAGAAGCCGTCCTCTTCGATCAGCTTGAAGGGATCGCGTTCCCAGTCGGCGCGATTGGCCTCGACCACGTCGATATGGGCCAACAGCAGGATCGGCTTGGCCTTGGGATCGGAGCCCTTCAGCGTGGCGACCAGATTGCCGTCCTTGGGACGCGCCGCCGGCACGATGACCTGCAGGTCCGCGTCGGCGAAGCCCGCCGCCTTCAGGCGCGAGGCCATGGCCTGCGAAGCCGCGGTGCAGCTGCCCGACGACAGCGTCGTATTGATCTCGATCAGCTCCTTGTAGAGGTCGCGGAAGGCCAGCTGGTCGGGGCGCGGGGTCTGGGCCGCGGCGGGGGACGCGAGCGCGGCGAGCGCCAATGCGGCGGCGGAAATCGAACGGATCATCAACAGCTCCACAATAATGGGAGCGACCCTATGGGGCGTGCGGACGAGCGGCAACGGGAATGGTGTGGCTTGCGCGAAGGCCCCCTCAGTCGGCTTCGCCGACAGCTCGGGGATCTAGAAGCTAATTCACTTCCGACTTCTTCGGCGGCGCCGGGGGCATGGCGGCGACAGGGACGCCATCCTCGGCGAGCGACTTGATCTGGGCGGGCGTCGCCTCGCCATAGATGCCGCGATCTTCGGAGCGGCCCTCGTGGATGGCGCGAGCCTCGTCGGCGAAGGTGTCGCCGACATAGTCGAAGTTGTCCTCGACGTGTTTGCGCACCCGGCCCATGGCCTCCATGACCATCGAGCGCATCTGCGGGGCCAAGTCGGTGGTCTTCTTCGTGCCGGCGACGGAGGGGGCCATGATCTGCTTGGTCACGGCCTTGGAGTCGCAGACCGGGCAGCCGATCAGGCCGCGCTTGGACTGGTCGTCGAAATCATCCGACGATCCGAACCAGCCCTCGAACTCATGGGCGTTGTCGCAGGAAAGCGCGTAGCGGATCATAGGATAGATATAGGCGTCTCGAACGCTCGCGCATTGGCCAGGGCCGGGATCGCGGTCCGCGCCTTGTCCACCGCCTCGAGATCAAGGTCGACGACCAGCACGCCGGGCTCGTCGTGATCGAGCTTGCCCAGCACCTCGCCCCACGGACCAACCGCCAACGTCCGGCCGTAGGTGCCGCGGCCGTCCTCGTGGAAGCCGCCCTGGGCGGGCGCCAGCACGAAGCTGCCGGTCTCGATGGCGCGGGCGCGCAGCAGGATCTCCCAGTGCGCCTCGCCGGTCGGCCGGGTGAAGGCGGCCGGGGTCACGATCACCTGCGCGCCGGCGATGGCCAGGGCGCGATAGAGGGCCGGGAAGCGAACGTCGTAGCAGATGGTCAGGCCCAGCCGCATCTGGCCGGCATGGACCGCCACGGCCTCGTCGCCCGGCTCGTAGGTCTCGCTCTCGCGGGCGCTCTCGCCGGTCGGCAGGTCGACATCGAACATATGGAGTTTGTCGTATGTGGCGACGATGTCGCCCAGCGGCGAGATCAGGGCCGCGCGGTTGGCGGCCTTGCCGTCCTCGCGCTTGACCAGGGCCGAGCCGACCAGGATCGCCACCGACAGCTCGGCGGCCAGGGCCTGCAGGCCCTGGACGACGGGGTCGTCCGCCAGCAGCGTCAGTTGCGGCAGCAGGAGCGCCTTGTCCCGCTGGAGGATGTTGGTTCCCTCGGGCGTGGCGATGAAGGTCGCGCCCTGGGCGGCGGCCTCGCGCACCAGCGGCGCCACATGGGCGAGCGCCGCGGCGTGGCTGGCGGGCGTTCGTGTCTGGATCAATCCGACGCGCAGGGTCATGGGCTCACCCGTAGGTCAGGCCGCACATAAGCTCAAGGCTAGGCGGCCAGCAGGGCGTCCAGCTTGCCATCGTATTCCAGCGCCATCATGTCGTCGCAGCCGCCGACGTGCTGATCGCCGATGAAGATCTGCGGGAAGGTCGCGCCGCCGTTCGCGCGCTGGACCATCTCCTTGCGCTTCTCCGGATCGAAGGCGGCTTCGATCTCGGTGAACTGCGCTCCCTTCTTCTCCAGCAGCGAGACCGCGCGGATGCAGTAGGGGCAGTAGGGTTTCGTGTAGATGGTGACTTGGGCCATGGCTCGACTAATACGTGAAAACTGCGTTCGATCTATATGGAGCGGTTCGCCGCTTCTTTCACCCTCGCAACCACTGCGACATCAACGCACGTCGCGCCGGCGGCCAGTAGAGCCCTCGCGCAGCCTTCCAATGTGGCGCCGGTGGTCATGACGTCGTCGATCAGCAGGATGCGCTTGCCGGCCACCTGATGGGCGCGTCCGGCGGGGGTGGCGAAGGCGGCGGCCACATTGCGCCGCCGTCCCGATCCCGACTTGCCGCCCTGGGTCTCTGTGGCCCGCAACCGCACCAGGGCGTCCGCCAGCAGATCGCGGGCCGAGCGGCTGATCCAGCCGGCCAGCAGCGGGGCCAGGTCGGTGCGGTCGGCATGCTTCAATTGCAAGATCACGCCGCGCGAGGCGTCGTCATAGAGGCAGGCGGCGCGGCCCCGCGCGAAGGCGCGCGGCTTGGCCATGCAATCGGCGCAGCGCACGCCCTCCCCCAGGTCATACTCGAAGGGCGTTCCGCAGCCGTCGCGGAGCGGCCCGTCGATGAACGGAATGCGGCTCCAGGCTTCCGGGCTGAAGCCGGTCGACATCGGCGCAGGGCCGTCATCCAGCGATTGGGGTGGGAAAAGCAGGTCGAGCGCGGTACGAACCGCGGCCTTCGCGCGCGGCCCGGGTTTCCACCAGGGGGCCGCATCGCCATCTGACAGGCTTCCAGTCGAAAAGCGTTCCGCCGCCAATGTCCGCCCCGCCCCGCCTCTTCAACCGCGACCTGCTTCGCACCCGCCTGAGCCGGGCCGCGGCCGTCTACGCCAACGCCGACTTCCTCAAGCGGCGCGCCGCCGAGGACGCCGTCGTGCGTCTGGAAGCGATCATGCGCGACTTCCCGCTCGCCGTCGATCTGGGCGCGCGTAACGGAGCGTTCGGGGAGGCCCTGGCGCTCAGCGACGCCAAACCCCGCGTCGGCTGCCTGATCGAGGCCGACCTCTCGGGCGCCATGCTGGCCGGCCGAACCGGGCCACGCCTGGTGGCGGACGAGGAGCGCCTGCCCTTCGCCTTCGGCAGCCTCGACCTGGTGGTCTCCACGCTGGCGCTGCACTGGACCAACGACGTGGTCGGGGCGCTGATCCAGATCCGCCGCGCCCTGAAGCCGGACGGCCTATTCATCGGCTCGATGCTGGGCGGCGCGACCCTGACCGAGCTGCGTCAGTCGCTGCTGGCGGCCGAGGCGGAGCTGACCGGCGGCGCCGGCCCCCGGGTCTCGCCCTTCGCCGACGCCTATGACGCCGCGGGCCTGCTGCAACGCTCAGGCTTCGCCCTGCCGGTGGCCGACGTCGACCGGGTGACTGTGCGCTACGCCCACCCGCTGAAGCTGCTGGCCGATCTGCGGGCCATGGGCGAGACCAGCGTGCTGGCCGAACGCCACCCGCGCCAGCTGACCCGCCAGGTCCTGGCCCGCGCCTGCGAGCTCTATGTCGAGAAGTTCGCCGAGCCGGACGGCCGGGTTCCCGCGACCTTCGAAATCCTGACCCTGACCGGCTGGGCGCCCGATCCCAGTCAGCAGAAACCGCTGAAGCCCGGCTCGGCCAAGATGCGTCTGGCCGACGCCCTGGGCGTGGTCGAGAACCCGTTGCCGCGCGAAGAGGACTAGGTCCGCCGCAGGCGCCTAGCGCCTGCGCACTATCGTCGCAGATCGGCGTTCGGCGCATTCTGGTCGTATTTTCGTCCAGACCGCCGCACTAGGCTGATCGAGCTCGATACCCATTAGGTTAGGAACCCCCGTATGCGTGTTGCTATTCTGGCCGCCGGCCTGCTCGCCGCCTCCACCTTCGCCGCCTCCGCTCAAGCCCAGACGGCGCCTGCCGCTGAGGCTCCGGCCGCCGCGCCCGCCGCTGGCGGCTTCACCGACGCCGAGTTGAAATCGTTCGGCGAGGCCATGACCCAGATCCAGAAGATCAACGGCGAGTACAGCCCCAAGCTGGTCGGCGCCGACGGCCCGACCAAGGCCACCGTCCAGAAGGAAATGATCGGCAAGATGGGCGAGGCCGTGCAGGCCAGCGGCCTGACGCCCGAGAAGTACAACCAGATGTCGGCCGCCGTCCAAAAGGACAACGCCCTGCGCCAGCGGCTGACCCAGGTGCTGAACGCCGAACCGGCCGCCTAGGCGGTCACTGGCGACGCGCGTCGCCGCTCGTCGAGGCGGACCACGATATCGGCCCGCCTCGGCATCTCTTCCAAGATCCAGCTGGTCAGGCGCTCATAGTGGCGGATGAAGGTCTCGACCTGATCGTCGCTCATGACGCGCGAGGCGTCACCGCCTTCGCGGGCCAGCCGCTCGCGCAGCTTGCGCTCCTGTTCGATCCGCCAGGTCAGCACCACGTCGAAGCTGGGCGCCTGCAGCAGGATCAGCATGTCGAGCTTTGAAAACAGGTCCTGGTAGGGACCAGCCAGCGCCGTGTTGGCGTAGGTCCGCCAGGCGCCGTCCGGGTCGCGCTCGCGTTCCAGGGCGTTGACCGGTTCGGCCAGGGCGGCCTGCGCCTGGGGCCGGGCGCCGACGCACCAGCCTTCGAACAGCACCACGTCGGCCGAACCTTCGAAGGTCTCGCCAGGCTTGCGGTCGTCGCTGGCCTTGTCGAAGGCCGGCAGGACCACAGGCCCCGGCTGGCGCAGGTCGCTCAGCAGCGCCTCGCCCCAGGCGACGTCGTGGGTTCCCGGAACACCGCGCGTGGCCAAGAGCGGGTGCACGTCCCGCGCCAGCACCTGGCGTTCGGCGCGGGTGAGATAGATGTCGTCGAGGGAGAACAGCGCGACCTTCAGGCCGCGCGCCTCCAGCAACCGGCGGACCACCGCCGTCAGGGTCGACTTGCCGCTGGCCTGCGAACCGCAGACCCCGACCACGATCCCGCCCGGCCGCACCGCCCCGGCGATCCGCTCGGCCAGCGGCAGCGCCACGGTCTCGACGGTTTGCGCGTAGGTGGCGGGCAGCCGCTCGGCGGCCAGGAAACCCGCGAGCCAATCGTCAGTCGACGTCATCATAGACCTGCAAGAACTCGCGGCTCACCGCATGGGTATAGGTGTTTCCTACCGGGACTTCGGCCCCGTCGGAAAGCTCCAAAACCAGCACCCCGCGTCTGCGGCGGCGAACCCGCACCACCGCCTCGCGGCGCACGAAGGCCGAACGGCTAACCCGCAGCATCGACGCCGGATCAAGGCGCGGAGTCAGCGCGTCCATCGTGCTGCGGTACATGTGGGATCGGTTGGGGGTGTGCAGCAGCACGTAATCCCGGGCCGCCTCGATCCAGGCGACGCTGTCGATCTCGACCCGCACCAGTCCGCGCGGCCGGCGCACCCAGAAGGGGGCGCTGTAGGGTTCATGTACGACCTCGGGCTCTGCGCTCTCGAAGGTCGGCTCCGGCGCCCTGATCACGCACAGTCGCCGCGCGCGGTCGACCGCCAGCTTCAGCCGCGCCGGCTCCACCGGCTTCAGCAGGTAGTCGATGGCGTCGACATCGAAAGCGGCCAGGGCGAACTGGTCATAGGCGGTGACGAACACCACCTGGGCGTCCGGCCGCGCCTTCAACGCCCGCGCCAGGCAAAGCCCGTCGCGATTGGGCATCTGAATATCGAGCAGCACCAGATCGGGGCGTAGGGCGGCGATCTGCTCGGCGGCCTCCTCGCCGTCGCGGGCCACGCCGACCACCTCGACGTCGGGCACATCGGCCAACAGCGTCTCGAGCCGCTCTAGCGCCAGGGTTTCATCGTCGACCAGCAGGATACGCATGGGTCAGCCCACTCCAGGCGAAGGGATTGCAAGATGCAGCGGCAGACGGACGGTGGCGGTGAAGCCGGTGTCGCGCGCCGCGGTCTCCAGGCGGCCGGCCGGGCCGTAGAGGGCGGCCAGGCGGGTGCGGATATTGCGAAGGCCGACGCCGGTTCCGCCCACCGATGGGGCGGCGCAGCCGCGCCCGGTGTCCTTGACGCAGATCGCCAGCTCGCCCCCGACCTGGCGCGCCGCCACCCCGATCGTCGCGCCCAGCCGCGACGGGGCCACGGCGTATTTCACCGCGTTCTCGACCAGGGGCTGGAGGATGAAGCTGGGCACCAGGGCGCTGAGCAGATCAGGCGGGCAATCGAGCGTCACATGCAGCCGCTCGCCGAAGCGGACGCCTTCGATGTCCAGATAGGACTCGATGGTCGCCAGCTCGTCGGCCAGCGAAATCGGCTGCTTCGGATCGGTGTCGAAGCTGGTGCGCAGGAAGCTGGCCAGCCGGGAGGTCATCGCCTCGGCCTCGGCGTTGCGATGGGTGATCACCAGGCTGGAGATGGCGTTCAACGTGTTGAACAGGAAATGCGGATTAAGCTGGAAGCGCAGCGCTTCGATCCGGGCGTCCTGGGCCACGGCCTCCGCCTGCGCCGCCCGCCGCCGCTGCGCCTTCGCCGCCTCCTCCGATCTCAGCGCCCAGAACAGCGTGGCGTTGAGGCAGAAGGTCCACGAATAGAGGATCAGCACGAAGCCGATGCGGGACGCATCGATGGTCGTCCAGGCGGCCCAGGCCGGAAAGAACGCCCGGGTCAGCCAGACATAGAGGCCAAGGTCGACCGCGCTCTGGATCGCGCCGGCCGTCAGACAGGCCAGCGCCAGCAGCGGCCACAGGATCATCGGCGCGCGCGCCGCGAACCGGCGCCACAACACATGGATCACCGCCACCTGAGCCAGCGCGATCACCAGCAAGGGCGTCTGGATGAGGAACTGCAACAGGAACGAGCCGCGCCCCAGCATCGAGGCCAGCAGCGCCACCAGCACATAGCCGAAGGCCCACAGGATCAGCGAAATCCTGGCGGCGGCGCCCGGCAGCCTAGGATACGTCCGCACTCCCCCCGCCATCCTCCGTCTCTCCTGACCCAACGGCCAGGACGGCGAACTCGACGTCGCGGCGCGATCATCTCATCGCGCAACTAGCGCCGGCCATCGGCGGCCTTTCGACCAGGACCGACGGAGCGGCGACCAAATCAGCCGGGGTCAGGATTGGGCCGCGGGGCCCTCCGCCCGTATCCGCGCGGCGAGCTCCTTGAGCTGCTTGCGGCGCGGCGAGGCCGATCGCCAAGCCATGGCGATGGTGCGGCTGGGCTCGGGCGCCGGAAACCGTCGCAGCGCGATCCGAGGATCGGCGAGGTCGCCCGCCGCCATCCGCGGCAGTAGGGTCACCCCCTGCCCGTGCGCGACCAGCTGGAGCAAGGTGGTCAGGCTGGTGGCGCCGAAGGTCGACAGATCGCTGAGCTCACAGACGCCCAGGGCCTGGTCGCGCAGGCAATGGCCCTCCTCCAGCAGCAGCAGGCGCTCACCGGGCAAGGCGCGCGGGTCCACCGCCGCCAGCGGAGCGTCGGCCGGACTGGCCAGCAGGAACGGGTCCTCGAACAGGGTCTCCACCTCGACGCCTTCCGCGTGAAGCGGCAAGGCGGCGATCACGGCGTCCAGATCGCCGGCGGCCAGTTCGGCCATCAGCAGCGCGGTGCGGGTTTCGCGGATCTTCAGATCCAGATCGGGAATGGCGTCCTGCAGCAGCGGCAGGATCCTGGGCAGCAGATAGGGCGCGACGGTCGGAATGAGGCCGAGCGCCAGGCGCCGCGAGCGGACGCCCCGCCGTTCCCGCGCGAAATCCTCCAGGTCCTTAACGCCGGCGGTCAGGGCCCGCGCCCGCTCGGCCAGCGCCCGACCATCGTCGGTTAGCGCCACGCCGCCACGGCCGCGCTCGACCAGGACCAGGTCCAGCTCGGCCTCCAGATCGCGGATCTGCATCGACAGCGCCGGTTGGGTGATGTTGCAGGCCGCGGCGGCGCGACCGAAATGCCGCTCCTCGGCCAGGGCGGTCAGATAACGAAGTTGGCGCAAAGTCGGCATGTCGATCAGATACTCTGATCCAAGCTTTCCGTGAACTGAGCGCCGAGAGACCGTCGAGACAGGTCAGGTGCGTCATTTCGCGCGGGCCGACACCAAATATGGGGCTGGCGTCGCGCGTGGACTCGGGTCCAACCTAACAACGTTCGCAGCGCGCGTCGCAGCGAGCCGGTTGAAGCCTAGCTTCGGCTCCTGAGAGGCCCGCGGTGATCCGAGCTCACCGCGGGCCTTTTCACGTTCGGCTGGCGGCCCGCCGCCTCAATAGGCCTCCCGATCGCGATGCTTCAGCCGCTGGCGCGAGGCCTTGTGCCGCTGGATCCACAGCTTGCGGTTCTCGACCTGGGCCTGGGGATCGTCGCGGCGATCCAGATGGGCCAGCTCGCGCTGCAGCTTGCCGTAGCTCCGCCAGCGTCCCGCATCGAGCTCCCCGCGGTCCAGCGCCGCGCGGACCGCGCAGCCCGGCTCGGCCTGGTGGCCGCAATCACGGAACCGGCACGCGGCGGCCAGGGCCTCGATGTCGCCGAACGCCGCGGCCACGCCTTCGTCGGCATCCCATAGCCCAAGCTCGCGCATGCCTGGGGTGTCGAGGACCAGCGCCCCGGTCGGCAGGACCACCAGTTCGCGGTGGGTCGTGGTGTGACGCCCCTTGGCGTCATCCTCGCGGACGCCGCCGGTGGCCATCAGCTCCACGCCGGCCAGGGCGTTGACGAGCGTGGACTTGCCCACCCCCGAGGAGCCGAGCAGCACGGCGGTCTTGCCGGGCGCGAGCAGGTTCGAAACCTGCGCCACACCCTGGCCCGTCACCGCCGAAACCGCGTGGACGGGAACCCCGAAGGCGATCGATTCCACCTGCGCGATCAGGGCCTGCGCGTCCTCGCAGGCGTCGGCCTTGGTGAGCACGATCACCGGCTGGGCGCCGCTCTCCCAGGCCGTGGCCAGGTAGCGTTCCAGCCGGCGTAGGCTGAGGTCGGCGTTCAGCGAGGCGACCAGCAGAACAAGGTCCACATTGGCCGCCACCACCTGGGAGCCGCCGCCTGTGCCCGAGGCTCTACGGATGAACACGCTGGAGCGCGGCAGCAGGTGGTGGATGGTCGCCGCCCCCTCCTGCTCACGCACCGCGCAGGCGACCCAATCGCCGGCGACGGGATGATCGCCGCTCAGGGCCTCATGCAGGAACTTCCCCGAAGGCTCGGCCGAGACCTCGCCCTGCGGGGTGGCGAGCCGATAGAGCCCGCGCTGTTGAACAATGACGCGGCCGGGCGCGAAGCCGCGCGCCGCATGGTCGGTGAATTGGCGTTGGAGCGTCTCGCTCCAGCCGTATGTGTCTAGCAAGGCTGGACATCCTTCGGTTCGAAGGCCTGGTCAGGCGTTCGCCGAAAGTCCTACGGTATCAGGATACCTGCTCGGCGACGCAGCGAAGGGTGGTGCGGCTGAGAACAGTCATGGCTTACCCCTCCTTTTCGCGTCGCATTGGGGACCGGCGAAGGCTAGGCGCAGGCGCCGGGCAGGTCAAGACGAGCGCTTCAGACCCCGCGCACCCGGTTCTGCGCTGACGCGACCGTCAACGGCGCGCCGGTGGGGGCGGCCATGGCGAAGCTCTCGGTAAGCAGCACCGGCTGACCGAGCGAGGTGACACGGGTCGCGGCGGTGGTGAACTGCGCGATCAGGCAGGGACCGCCGGCCTGCGGCGGCAAGGGGCAACCGGCGATCGGCCATGGACCAGGCGCGGTGACGATCGGCGCACCGCTCACCCGCACGCGGGCGCTCGGCGCGGCGGGGTGGGCTCGTCCGCCGTGGGCGCAGATCACCACGGCGGCGGCGTCGAGAAGCGCACTGGGCATCAGACGATCTCCAACGCCCCGCCGTTGATGGTGACCGCCGGTCCGTGCAGTACGATGCTGGCGCCTTGCCCGTTGTCGATGGTGATGCCGGCGTCGGTGACGCGGATGGTGGCGCCCGAGACGCTCTGCAGCATCACCCCGCCCGCCGGGCCAGGCAGGTCGCTGATCACCAGGCGGTTCTGCAGCGCGCTCTGCAACACGATGGGCGGCCCCGACGGCGGTCCGGCTTGGGAGGCCGCGGGCGTCTCGGCGGCGCTGGACCAATAGCCGCCGACCCATACCGGCCGGCCCGGATCTCCAGCCTCGAATTGCAGCCAGACGCTCGCGCCGACCGGCGGCACAAAAACCGCGCCCATGCCGGGGCCGGCCAGCGGCATGCAGGGCATGGCCCAGCCGGCGACCGCGGACACGTCGGGACAGACGACGGAGAGCCGGCCAATCCCCTGGGGATCCAGGTTCGCGACCACGAGGCCGCGGTAGAGGCCGAAGAACCGTGCGGCCGCCTTGGGCCGGGGAGCCGGGGGCATGAGCATCCTCCTCGCGGCGGGCTTGTCGCCGCCTGAGGGGAGGCTAGCCGCACATGGCGCCGCCGTCCCGCGCTTAACCCTGCGCGCCGGCGCTCAGATCAGGTCGCGCAGCCAGGCGACCAGCGGCTCGTCGGCCGGGGGCATCGGATAGTCGGTAAGCTGGGCGGGCTTCACCCAGGCGATGGCGTCATGCTCCTTGGCGGTCACGAAGCCCTCCCACCGCCGGCAAAGGTACAGCGGCATCATCAGGTGGAACGCCTCGTAGGCGTGGCTGGCGAACACGAAGGGGGCCAGGCAGGCGTGCGCGACCTTGATCCCCAGCTCTTCGTCCAGCTCGCGGATCAGGCACTCCTCGGGGGATTCGCCCGGCTCGACCTTGCCGCCCGGAAACTCCCACAGGCCCGCCAATTGCTTGCCTTGCGGGCGCTTGCAGATCAGCACGCGGCCGTCGGTGTCGATGAGCGCCGCGGCGGCGACGAAGAGCATGGGTTTGGTGTCAGCCATGCCGCTTCCTCGCGGGACTGCACGCCGAATGCAACCGACAACTGAACGCCCCGCCCCGACCGCCAGCCGCTACACGGCTAGATGCAATCACGTCGCACATGCATCACGCAAGATCCGACTGCACATTCCGTGATCGACGACAGATATTGCCCCCTGAAGATCCTTGTGCGTTGATAAGCGTCCAAAGGTAAGCGTTGCTGTATTCAAGGCTCGGCGACTACCTCCACGCGATTATGAGTCAGGCCGACACAGCCAAGCTTACCGTGACAACTCCACAACGGATTGCTCATGACAAAAATAACGACGCCTAGGGAGGCGATCACCCTGGAAACCGGTCTGCCTGCGGACCGCGAAGTCCGATACGACGCATCGGCCGATCCCGACGCGGGCGGAACCATGCGAGATCTGCCGATCTGGACACCGGAACAGATCGCCGCCCAACTCAATCGCACCGGCTTTGAATGGAGCGCCAAGGCCCTCTCGGACGGGGCGCTGACCTACGGCTTCTATGACGGGCCGACCACGACGGGCATCTACAACAATCCCCACGAAGCCGCCGAGAAGTACGGCTATTCGCCGATGAACGAGGCCCAACGCGCAGCGACCCGCGACGCGCTGGGATACTGGGACGACCTCATTCCGCTGCGCTTCGAGGAGCAGTCGGTCGGTCACGGCAACTGGGACCTGTCCTACGCCACGACCACCACCGGGCCTGGCCAGGCCTGGGCCTACCTGCCGCACGGCACGGCCTACGGCGCGAAGTACCAGCACATCGAAGGCGACGTCTGGGTGAACCCCGGCCCCGTCAGCGGCCTGCAGCTGGAAGAGGGCTTCTATGGCATGCAGACCCTCATCCACGAGACGGGGCACGCCCTGGGGCTGTCGCATCCGGGCGACTACAACGCCAGTGACGAAGGCCCGTTGAGCTACGCCCTGGCCGACTATTACCAGGACTCTCGCCAGTACACCGTGATGTCCTACTGGGACTCCTACGAGACCGGCGCGCGGCACATCGACTGGGCCACGATGCGGTACGTCTATTCCCCGACACCCCTCGTCCACGACGTCGTCGCGATCCAGGCGATCTACGGCGTGGATACGACCACCCGCACGGGGGACACGACCTACGGCTTCAACTTCACCGCCGATCTCGCCGACCGCACGGCCTTCCAGCTCACGGCGCACAAGCTGGCGCCGGTGTTCACGATCTGGGACGCGGGCGGTGTCGATACCCTGGATCTCTCAGGCTACGACACCCCGTCCTATATCGATCTCAACCCCGGATCGTTCAGCAGCGCCGGGGGCGTGGACCACTTCCTGACCCTGGCGGAGATCAACGCGAACAACGCCGCCGCCGGCCTGCCGGCGCGTTCGGAGCTGCTCTACGAAATCTACAACAACGGGGTGGACGGCATTAACGGCGGCGAGAGCTGGCGTGAGATCATCGGGGCGACCGATCCGCTGATGCACGACAACATCAGCATCGCCTACGGCGCGATCATCGAGAACGCGGTGGGCGGCTCGGGCGACGACACCATCGTCGGAAATGCTGTCGACAACCAGCTGACCGGTGGGGCCGGAGAGGACCGGTTCGTGCTCAAGGCTGATGCCGGCCACGACACGATCACCGACTTCCAGGCCGGCGCAGGCCTGGGCGACGTCATCGACCTGACCGGCGTCGCCAACCTGCACAGTTTCGCCGACGTGCAGGCGCACTTGACCACCGACATCAACGGCGACGCGGTCCTGGCCCTGGGGTCAGGAGCGGTGCGGCTGATAGGCGTCTCCACCTCTGATCTCGCGGCCGACGACTTCGTGTTCGCCTGATCCGATCAGCGGCCTAGCGGCCGATGCAACGGGAGCGGCGCCGCGGCGCCGCTCCCGCCAAGTCGGCTCCAACGCTGGATTGGCTTGACTTTTCTGCTCTAAACCCTCATCTCCACGCTGCGCTGCAGCAAAAGCGGCGATATCGGCGCTCCAGTCGCGTGATGGGTTCCAAGTCGAACCCAGCCTGTCGAGCGCTTGAAGAGATCGCATAGATCGCCCCGCCACGCGGGGGCTTTCCACAACTGACCCGCGCCCCCGCGACCCTTGGCACAGCCAAGCGGCCGGGCACGGCGCATATGTGAAAGACACATACGTTTTGACCAAGTTTACTGACCTCGGCCTCGACAAATCCTTGCTCAAGGCCCTGGCCGACGAGGGCTACACCACGCCCACCCCGATCCAGGCTCAGGCCATTCCGGGCGTGATGAGCGGCCGCGACCTGCTGGGCATCGCCCAGACCGGGACCGGCAAGACCGCCGCCTTCGCCCTGCCCATCCTGCATCGCCTCGCCGCCGACCGTAAGCCCGCGCCCCGCCGCGGCTGCCGCGTGCTGGTGCTGTCCCCGACCCGCGAACTGGCCACCCAGATCGCCGAAAGCTTCAAGACCTACGGCAAGCACATGGGCGTCTCTGTCGCCGTGGTGTTCGGCGGCGTGAAGTACGGCGGCCAGATGCGCGCCATGGCCCCCGGCGTCGACGTGCTGGTCGCCACGCCCGGCCGTCTGATCGACCACCTCGGCGAGAAGTCCATCACCCTGGGCGGCGTTGAGATGTTCGTCCTCGACGAAGCCGACCAGATGCTGGACATGGGCTTCATCCTGCCCATCCGCCGGATCGTGAAGCACCTGCCCAAGGATCGCCAGAACCTGTTCTTCTCGGCGACCATGCCGACCGAGATCGGCAAGCTGGCCAGCGAACTGCTGAACCCCAACCCGCACAAGGTGGCGGTGGCCCCGGAATCGACCACGGTCGAGCGCGTGACCCAGAAGGTCATCTTCGTCGAGACCGCCCGCAAGCGCGCCCTGCTCTGCGAACTGTTCGCCGAGAAGAACTTCAAGCGCGTCATCGTCTTCACCCGCACCAAGCGCGGCGCCGACCGGGTGGCCAAGTCGCTCGAAGCCGCCGGCGTCGAAGCCGCGGCCATCCACGGCGACAAGAGCCAAGGTCAACGCGAACGCTCGCTGGCGTCCTTCAAGGCCGGTGAAGTCCGCGCCCTGGTCGCCACCGACATCGCCGCCCGCGGCATCGACGTCGACGCCGTGACCCACGTCGTCCAGTACGAACTGCCCAACGTGCCGGAATCCTACGTCCACCGGATCGGCCGTACGGCCCGCGCCGGCGCCGGCGGTTCGGCCGTGGCCTTCTGCGCCGACGACGAACGTAACCTGCTGCGCGACATCCAGAAGGTGACGCGCCAGACCATCCCGTCCTTCGACCGCCGCAACGACAAGGGTCTGCACGTCATGACCCAGGCGATGCCGGAAATCGCCGCCGAACGCGCCGAGGCCGGCCGCAACAACAACGAGCGTGGCGATCGTGGTCAACGCAAGCCGCAAGGCCGCAGCGACCTGCCGGGCGGCCTGCGCCAGCAGCGCAACCGTCCGAGCGCCGGCGCCAAGGCCGGCGGCGGCGGCGGCCAACGTCAGGGCCAAGCCAGCGGTGATCGTCATCCGCACGGCGCCCGCACGGGCGGCGAACGCGCCTCGACCACGCCGATCAGCCAGGCTCAGTTCAAGGGCCCGAAGCGTGAAAAGGCTCAAGGCCAGGGCGGCCAAAGCAGCGCCCCGGCCAAGCGCTGGACCCCGCTGGACTAACGACTATCAAGCCCGCGCCCGGCTCACGTCAGGCGCGGGACATTGAGATCGCGATCATCCGCCCCCGGTTCGAACTCGAGCCGGGGGCGGTGTCGTTTCAGGATCGATAGTCGCCGTTGATGGCGATGTATTGCTTGGTCAGGTCGCAGGTCCAGACGCTGGCGGTGCCGCGCCCGACCCCGACGTCCACCGAGACCTCGAGCTCCTGGTTCTTCATGTAGGCGCTCATCTTGGCCTCGTCGTAGGTCGGCGAGATCAGCCCGTCCTGGGCGGCGACGAGGGGGCCGAACTGGATCTTCACCCGGTCGCGGTCGATCGGCTCGTCGGCGCGGCCCACGGCCATGGCGATCCGGCCCCAGTTGGCGTCCTCGCCGGCGAAGGCGGTCTTGACCAGCGGGCTCTCGGCGATCGTGCGCGCGATCTTGCGGGCCGAAGCCTGGCTTTCGGCGCCGCTCACATTGATCTTCACGAACTTGCTGGCGCCCTCGCCGTCGCGGACCAGTTGCAAGGCCAGGTCCAGCAGAACCGCCTCCAGCTTTTCGCGGAAGTCGGCCAGGCGCTTGTCGCCGGCGCGGCTGATGTTCGGGGCGCCGGACTGGCCGGTGGCGAACAGCAGCAGGGTGTCGTTGGTCGAGCGGTCGCCGTCCACCGTGACGCAGTTGAAGGTCGTACGGGTGTAGAGGCTGGCCAGGGTCTGCAGCGCCGACGGCGAGATCGCCGCGTCGGTGGCCACGAAGGCCAGCATGGTCGCCATGTCCGGCGCGATCATGCCCGAGCCCTTGCAGATCCCGGCGATGCGCACCTTCTCGCCGTCGATCATCGCCTCGGCGTAGGCGCCCTTCGGGAAGGTGTCGGTCGTCATGATCGCCCGGGCCGCGCCGGCCCAGCCGTCGTCGACCAGCTTGGCGTCCACGTCGGGCAGCCGATGGGTGATCTTGGCGTCGTCCAGCAGCACCCCGATCACGCCGGTCGAGGCGACCATCACGTCGCGTTGGCGGCAGTCGAAGCGCTTGGCCACGGCCGAGGCGACCCGGCGCACCGCGTCGGCCCCCGGTTTGCCAGTGAAGGAGTTGGCGCAGCCGGCGTTGACCACCAGGGCGCGGACGTCGGCGCCCTTGGTCATCTCCAGATGCTTCTTGCACCAGTCGACCGGGGCCGAGCCGATGCCGTGCCGCGTGAAGACCCCGGCCGCCGAGGTGCCGCGCGCGAAGCGCATGACCAGCAGGTCCTCGCGGTCCTGCTTGTAGAAGCCGGCCCGGCCGGTCGCCAGTTGCACGCCCGGGATCGGCGGCAAATGCGGGAAGGGAACGGCCAGCGGCGAGACCGGCAGCGCAGCCTTGCCGGGCTTGGTCGCCGGTTGCGGCTCGGGCTTCTGCTTGGTCGTGGCGCGCTTCAGCGCCGTGGCCAGGGGGTCGAGAGCGCCAGCCAGCGCCTCCACCGGCTTGGCGGCGGCCTCGAGGGCCTTGCCGGCGGTGCTCTTCTTGGGCGCGGCGGTCTTCTTGGGAGCGGGGGTGCGGGTCATGGCTTGGCGGCTTTGGCTTGAGCGGGGGGCGCGGCGGGCGCCGGCGCGGTCTTGGCGGCCGGCGCGGCTTGCGCCGCATCCGGAGACAGGGGGGCCGCCTTGGCGGGCGGCGGGGCGTCGGCGGGTTCCTTGGGCTGGCCGGGCACGTCCTGCGGCGCGCCGATCAGGGTCTGGACCTTCGCCCGACTTCGCAGCTTCTCAAGCAGGTCGCGAACCTGGTCATAGGTCAGGAAGCGGACGATCTGCGGCCGTGCGGCCTCCAGGGTGATCGGCTGCTCCATCCGCCGGTCCTCGACCTTCATGATCGCCCAGCCGCCGTCGGTCTGGAACGGCCCGACAATGTCGCCGACCTTGGCGGTCTTCAGATTGGCGGCGTAGGCCTCGGGCATCACGTCGGTGGTGAAATAGCCAAGATCGCCGCCGTTGAAGCGGGTGGCCGCGTCGCTGGAGCGCTCCATCGCCAAGGCCTCGAAGGAGGCGCCGGTGGCGACCAGCTTCTCGACGGCCAGGGCCTCGGCCTCGGTGGCGACCAGGATCTGGCGCGCCCGGATCTCTTCGGACTGCTTGGCGAGCTTGAGCTGCTCTTGATAGAGGCCGCGGATGGCGTTGTCGTTGACCGCGCCGGAGACCACGCTCTCGACCAGCATGTCGCCCAGGATGCGCTCGCGCGCCGCGGCCAGCCGCTTCTGGGCGACCGGATCCTTGTCCAGCTTCCGTGTGACGGCCTCGGCGGCCAGCAGCTTCTGGTCGACCACCTCGTCCAGCACGCGGCGGAACAGGTCCGAGGAGATGTCGAGCGGCTCGCCCTCGCCGATCAGCCCCTGGGCCACCGCCTCGCGCTTCACGTCCGAGGCCCAGACGGTCTTGCCGTCGACCTTGGCCACGGCCGTATCTCCAGGCTGCGGCGCCCCCTCGGTCCCCCCGCGATCGCCGCAGGCGACCAGCATCAGGCTGGCCGCGAGCATGACGGCGAAGACGCTCAAGGCGTGAGGAAAGCGACGGAAGCTTGAGTGCGTCATAGGGGACGTACCTCGAATGCAAAAACGGCCCGCGGGCGTCTGTCCGTCCCTAGCCAACTAAGCGCTGGGATGCAAAGGTCGCGCCCGATCAAACACCGTACGGATCTCATAGTGGCCGTGGCGGTCTTAATTTTTGACGGGAGGATTTTTTCATGACGCGTGAAGCCGTAATCGTTTCCTACGCCCGGACTGGCATGGCCAAGTCGGGTCGTGGCGGGTTCAATATGACCCCCACCGTCACCATGGCCGGCCACGCGATCAAGCACGCCGTCGAACGCGCAGGCGTCGACAAGGCTTCGGTGGAAGACGTCATCCTGGGCAACGTGGCGCACGGCGCCGGCAACCTCGGCCGCCAGGCTGCGCTGCTCGCGGGCCTGCCGATCACCACCTCGGGCGCCACCGTCAACCGCTTCTGCTCCTCGGGCCTGCAGACCATCGCCACGGCCGCCAACTACATCCGTAACGACGGCGCCGAAGTGGCGATCGGCGCGGGTGTCGAATCCCTGTCCTTCCCGGGCGGCGGCGGCGGCGGCGACAACTTCGACAAGAGCCTCAGCGCCCAATACCCGGCCCTGTTCATGCCGATGATCGACACCGCCGACATCGTGGCCGAACGCTACAAGGTCAGCCGCGAAGCCCAGGACGAATACAGCCTGGAATCGCAGCGGCGCATGGCCGCCGCGCAGCAAGCCGGCAAGTTCAAGGACGAGATCGTCCCGCTGGCGACCAAGATGAAGGTCGTCAACAAGGAGACGAAGGAAGAAAGCATCGTCGATTATCTGGTCGATCGCGACGAGTGCAACCGTCCCGACACCACCCTGGAAGGCCTGGCCAAGCTCCAGCCGGTCCGTGGTGAAGGCAAGTTCATCACCGCCGGCAACGCCTCGCAGCTGTCCGACGGCGCCGCCGCCGTGGTGCTGATGGAAGCCAAGGCCGCCTCCAAGGCCGGCCTGACCCCGCTCGGCGCCTTCCGTGGCTGGGCCGTGGCCGGTTGCGCTCCTGACGAAATGGGCATCGGCCCGGTCTTCGCCGTGCCGCGTCTGCTGGAACGTCATGGCCTGAAGATCGACGACATCGACATCTGGGAACTGAACGAAGCCTTCGCCTCGCAGTGCCTCTACTCGCGCGACAAGCTCGGCATCGATCCGGAAAAGTACAACGTCAACGGCGGCTCGATCGCCATTGGCCACCCCTACGGCATGACCGGCGCCCGTCTGACCGGCCACATCCTGCAAGAAGGCAAGCGTCGCGGGGCCAAATGGGGCGTCGTGTCGATGTGCATCGGCGGCGGCATGGGCGCCGCCGGCCTGATCGAGATCTTCTAAGGCGATCAGACACTAAGTGATTTGGCCCTCCCCTCACCGGGAGGGCCTTTTCGTTTGAGGAATTCGCTTGCGGCTCACGCACCCGTCACCCTAGCCGCGTTGACACTGGCATGACCGCTGCTTAAGTCTCGCGCGCCCCTAAAAGAGCGGAATTTCCGGGCAGGCGAAGGGCTGGACAAGGCCGCCGCCGGCCCTATCCCGCAAATCCGGAACGTTTCCCTTGAGCATCTTCCAACGCTTCTTCGGCTCTTCCAATGACCGCAAGGTCAAGGCGATGGCTTCGCGGGTCGCGAAAATCAACGCCTTCGAGCCAAAGATTCAGGCGCTGTCCGACGACGAACTTCGCGCCAAGACCCAGGAATTCAAGGACCGGCTCGCCAAGGGCGAGACGCTTGAGGACCTGCTGGAAGAAGCCTTCGCGGTCGTCCGCGAAGCCGCCAAGCGCGTGCTGGGCCAGCGACATTTCGACGTACAGCTGGTCGGCGGCATGGTCCTGCACGCCGGCGGCATCGCCGAGATGCGGACCGGCGAGGGCAAGACCCTGGTCGCCACCTCGCCGACCTACCTGAACGCGCTGTCGGGCAAGGGCGTCCACGTCATTACGGTCAACGACTACCTGGCTCAGTTGCACGGCGACTGGATGGGTCAGGTCTATGCGTTCCTCGGCCTGACCACCGGCACCATCGTTCACGGCCTGTCGCAGGGTCAGCGCAAGGCGGCCTACGAGGCCGACATCACCTACGGGACGAACAACGAGTTCGGCTTCGACTACCTGCGCGACAACCTGGTCTATGACGCCGAAGAGATGGTCCAGCGCGGCCACCACTTCGTGATCGTCGACGAGGTCGACTCCATCCTGATCGACGAGGCGCGCACGCCTCTGATCATCTCGGGCCCAACCGAGGACCGCAGCGAGCTCTACAAGACCATCGACCTGGTCGTGAAAGAGCTGATCAAGGATCCCAAGACCTTCGACCACGACGAGAAGCAGCGCCAGGTCATCCTCACCGAGGAAGGCTCGGAGATCGTCGAGGAGATGCTGACCACCGGCGGACACCTGGAACAGGATTCGGCCGGCCTCTACGACGCCGCCAACGTCTCCATCGTCCACCATGTGAACCAGGCGCTGCGCGCCAACATCCTCTACACCCGTGAGAAGGACTACATCGTCCGCGCGGGCGAGGTGATCCTGATCGACGAGTTCACCGGCCGCATGATGCAGGGCCGCCGCCTCTCGGAAGGCCTGCACCAGGCCATCGAGGCCAAGGAAGGCGCCCATATCCAACCCGAGAACCAGACCCTGGCCTCGGTGACGATCCAGAACTACTTCCGCCTCTACACCAAGCTGTCGGGCATGACCGGCACCGCGGCCACCGAGGCCCAGGAGTTCGGCGACATCTACAAGATGGACGTGGCCGAGATCCCGACCAACCGTCCCGTCGCCCGTATCGACGACGACGACGAGGTCTATCGGACCAACGCCGAGAAGAACCAGTCGATCCTGAAGCAGGTCGAGGACTGCTACGTCCGCGGCCAGCCGATCCTGGTCGGCACCGTCTCCATCGAGAAATCGGAACAGCTCTCCGAGCTCATGAAGGCCCACAAGTTCGAGTATCAGGGCAAGACCGTCACCGGCCTGCCGCACAACGTGCTGAACGCGCGTTACCACGAGCAGGAAGCCATGATCGTCGCCGACGCCGGGATCCCCGGCGCGGTCACCATCGCCACCAACATGGCCGGCCGCGGCACCGACATCCAGCTGGGCGGCAATATCGACATCCGCGTGCTGAAGTGGCGCGAAGAGCAACGCGGCCTCGGCATCGAGGTGACGCCGGAAGCCGCCGCCGAGGAACGTGCGCGGATCGAGACCGACACCAAGGCCCTGAAGGAAACCTCGCTGGCCGCCGGCGGGCTCTATGTGCTCGGCACCGAGCGCCACGAAAGCCGCCGCATCGACAACCAGCTGCGCGGCCGGACCGGCCGTCAGGGCGACCCGGGCCACTCGAAGTTCTTCCTGTCCTGCGAAGACGACCTGCTGCGGATCTTCGCGGGCGAACGCCTCGACTCGATCATGCGCACCTTCGGCGTCCAGGAAGGCGAGGCGATCACCCACAAGTGGCTGAACGCCGCCATCGAGAAGGCCCAGAAGCGCGTCGAGCAGCGGAACTACGAGATCCGCAAGAACCTGCTGAAATACGACGACGTCGTGAACGACCAGCGCAAGGCCGTGTTCGAGCAGCGCGCCGAGTTCATGACCGCCACGGACCTGTCCGACGTTATCGGCGAGATGCGCCAGGACACCATCGAGGACCTGGTCAATCGCCACCTGCCGCCCAAGGCCTATGCCGAGCAGTGGGACATCGCCGGCCTGACCGAGCGCGTCACCGAACTGCTGGGCATGGACCTGCCGATCGCGCAGTGGGCGGCCGAGGACGGCATCGCCAACGAAGAGATCCAGGAGCGTCTGCAAAAGGCCGCTGACGCCCGCGCCGCCGAGCGCGAGCAGATCATCAGCCCTGATCAGATGCGCAACATCGAGAAGAGCTTCCTGCTGCAGATGATCGATCTGCAGTGGCGCGAGCACCTGATGCACCTCGACCACCTGCGCAACGTCATCGGCCTGCGCGGCTATGGTCAGCGCGACCCGCTGAACGAGTACAAGACCGAGGCCTTCTCGCTGTTCGAGAAGCTGCTGGTCGACCTGCGCCAGAACGTCACCCGCTGGCTGATGACGGTGGAGTTCCAGTTCGCCGAGCCGGAACCCGTCGCGCCCCTGGCCGGCCTGACCGAAGTGCACATGGACCCGCTGACCGGCGAGAACATCGCCCAGATGGGGGCCCTGCCCGACGGCCTGTCGGCCGAACAGCGCGAAGCCCTGCCGATCACCGCCCTGCCGGACGGCTGGGAAAACACCGGCCGCAACCAGGCCTGCCCCTGCGGCTCGGGCAAGAAGTTCAAGCACTGCCACGGGGCGTTGATCTAGGTGACGGCGGCCCAGGGCGACTACGTCCTCAAGGTCGACGGCTTCTGCCCGGTCTGCGAGCAGGACAGCACTTTCGCGGCTAGGGATCCCTGGCTGCGCGACCACTTCCTCTGCCTGAACTGCAGCTCGCAGCCGCGCGAGCGGGCGTTGTTCTCGGTGCTAACGCAGCTGCGCCCCGACTGGCGCAAGCTAGCTATCCACGAAAGCTCGCCCGGCACCGCGGCCAGCCGCCGGCTGCAGGACCAGGCGCCCGGCTACCTGGCCAGCCAGTACGACCCGTCGATCCCCTGGGGCTCGGTGCACCCCCGGGGATGGCGTTCGGAAGACCTGGAGCGGCAGACCTTCGCTGACGCCAGGTTCGACCTGGTCGTCACCCAGGACGTCATGGAGCACGTCTTCGCCCCCGACCTGGCGATGCGTGAAATCGCCCGCACCCTGAAGCCGGGCGGCATGCACATCTGCACCGTGCCGATCGTGAACAAGGAAGGCCCCTCGGTCCGCCGCGCGCGGCGCAAGGCCGATGGCACGGTGGAGCACCTGCTGGAGCCGGTGTTCCACGGCAATCCGATGGACCCGAACGGGTCGCTGGTCACCGTCGACTGGGGCTACGACATCGCCGCCTATTGGGACGCCGCCAGCGGCCTCTCGACCACGATCTTCACGATCGACGATCCGGGCCGCGGCATCCAGGCCGAGTACATCGAGGTGCTGGTTTCGCGGAAGGCCGGCGTGCCGGACCTGTCCGGCGACGTGGCTCCGACACCGGTGCGCGAAAGCGAACTTCGCAAGTTCGCCCGCAGGGTCAAACGCCGCCTGACGGCGGCGCGTTAAGAGACAGGCGGCCCGCCGGGCCGCCTGTCGATAATCCTACTCGCCCTTCTTCTTCTCACCGGCCGAAACGACGCCGTCGCCGTCGCCGTCCTGCTCGGCGAAGGCGCGCGCGCCCGAGGCGGCGAACTCGGCCGCCGACATCGCCTTGTCCTTGTTCGTGTCGAGAACGCCGAAGCGGACATGGGCCTGGCGGATCTGGCGCACCTCCTCCTCGGCCTTGCGTTCGGCGGTCTCGGTGGAGGCCGCCAGCTGGGCGGTCAGGCGGGCCTGATACTCGCCGACATATTCGGCCTCGTCGACGACGCCGTCCTTGTTGGCGTCCATGGCCGCGAAGCGCTGGTCGCGGATGGTCTTGAACTCGGCGGCGGTGACCTTGCCGTCCTTGTCGATGTCGTAGTCGGTGATGAAGGCCGAGTGCTCATGCGGCGCGGCGTGGGCGGAGGCCGCCCCCAGCGCCAGCAGGGCCGCGGTCAGGGCGAGGGGAAGACGCAAAGCGGTCATGGCGGGTCCTATTCGGTCGCTTCGAAGGTGAGGGTGTAGCTGTAGCTGCGGTAGGGGGTCTGCGCGCCCGCCGGCGAGGCCGTACGGTGGCGGATGAGCGCCAGGTAGGTCCCGGCGTCCGGCGGGGTGATCGAGAACCGCCCGGAGGCGTCGGTCTTGATCTGATCCAACACCTTCTTCTTGCCGTCGTAGACGCCGGCGCTGCGGTAGACCTCGACATTGGCGCCGGCCACCGGCTTGCCCTCGAACAGCAGCTCGAAGGTCGCCGGCCGGGCGGCGAAGATCTCGCTGGGATGGGTGATGGGCCGCAGTTCCAGGCTCTTGCCAGTCGGCGCCAGGGCGTCCTTGGTCGGCGAGCCGCGGGTCACATAGACCTCGGCCAGGGTCATGCTCTGGACGGCGACCAGTTGGGCGCCGGCGGGCCGCTCGGCGCCCTCGCCGATCACCCAGTCGCCGGTCGGGCCCTTGTACATCTTGCCCACGCGGCCGAACCGCTCGCCCGACGAGACGCGGTAGGTGCCCTTGGCGGGGACCGGCGCCTCGAACACCGTCAGGTCGCGCAGATAGGTGACGTCCTTGATCGGGGTCACAGTGCCGCCCGGCCCGCGCGTGTGGAAGGCGTCGGACTTCATCACCACCTCGGACACGAAGGCGTCCTCTGCGAAACCGGCCTGGACCGTAATGTGATCACGATCGGTCAGGTCGAACATGTTGGGCAGCATGAAGGGCATGTGCGCCAGGGCCACACCCGGCGCAGCCGCCAATAGTCCGGCGCCCGCAAGCGCCGCAAAGCCTAATCGCCCCATAGAATCCCTGCTCCATCATTCTCAAAACTGAAACCCGGATAGTGCAATTGCGACTCACTTGCAATTACCTTTCCGATAGCGCATTGACGGCTCGCCGACCGCCCACGGGGGGCGTTGCGCAACAAATATGCGACTGACTCGCATTTGCATACTGATATGGAGATATCTATGGGGCGATCGATGTGGTGGAGCCGGGCGGCGCTGCTGGCCGGAACCTCCTGCCTGCTGATGGCGGGAACGGCTCAGGCCCAGGAAGCCCACCCCAAGAGCGAAGGTAGCACCGCCGCCCAGCTTTCACTTGGCCGGATCGTGGTCTCGGCCGGCGCCGAGAAGGTCGCCATCGACACGCCCCAGGCGGTGACCGCGCTCGACCAGGAAGACATCGACCAGACCCAGGCCACGACCATGGGCGACCTGCTGGAGGCCATTCCCGGCGTCAGCGTGGTCGGCGGCGTCTCGGCCCTGGGCCAGGGCTTCAACATCCGCGGCATGGGCACCGGCATCGCCGACTCCGACAGCCGCATCCTCACCCAGATCGACGGGGTGACGAAGTTCTACGAGCAGTACCGGATGGGCGCGCTGTTCAGCGAGCCCGAGCTTTACAAGCGCGTCGAGGTCCTGCGCGGCCCGGCCTCATCCACCCTCTATGGCGCCGGCGCCCTGGCCGGGGTGGTCAACTTCACCACCAAGGACGCCTCCGACTTCCTGAAGGGCGACGACCGCTTCGCTGTTCGTTTGAAGGGCGGCTTCGAGAGCAATTCAGAGGGCTTGTCCGGCTCGGCCATCCTGGCCGCCAAGCCCAGCGAGAACCTCGACCTGCTGGCCGTCGTCACCGCCCGCGACGCCGATCACTACAAGAGCGGCGACGGCGTGACGGTGAACCCGTCGAACGTGAAGTCCAACTCCTACCTGCTGAAAGGCCGCTACTATGTCGGCGGCGACAAGCAGCACAGCATCTGGGCCTCGTACCAGAACTGGCGCTCCGACAGCACCCAGATGTACGACCAGGCCGAGGCCTTCGGCACGACGCCGGTGCGCCGCAAGGTCGACGACATCACCGCCGTCGTCGGTTACGAAAACGACTTTGGCGGCAGCAAGCTCTTCAACCTGGAAGCCCAGGGCTCCTACGCCAACTCCAAGGTCGAGCAGCGCGAAACCACCTTCCTGCCCGGCGTCACCTATTCGGAGTTCTCCTACGAGACCTGGCAAGGCCGCATCCAGAACACCTCGCGGTTCTCGTGGGGCGAGGACTGGGCCGGCTTCCTGTTCGTGGGCGTCCAGGCCAACCGCCAGGAGCGGCGCAATCCGCGCGTCAACGCCGCCGGCGTCACCAATCCGGGGGCGGCCACCCACCCCGAAGGCGACATGGACAAGTACGGGGTCTACGCCCAGGCCGAGCTGGTCTGGTCCGACAAGCTGACTATCATTCCCGGCGTTCGCGTCGACAAGACCAAGCTGAAGCCGGGCGCAGGCGTCACCACCCGCCAGACCGTCGAGGACACCGCCGCCTCCCCCAAGTTGGCGGTGCTCTATTCGCTGAGCGACAACTTCGCGGTGTTCGGCTCGGTGGCCCGCACCGTGCGCATGCCGGTGCTGGACGAGATCTATAGCCGCACCAGCGCCGTCACCTCGAACTTCAGCCTCAACTTGAAGCCCGAAGAGTCCGACAACATCGAAGGCGGCGTCACCCTGTCCTTCGACGGGGTGATCGCGCAGGGCGACGCGGTGCGGGTGAAGGTCACCGCCTTCCGTAACGACGTCTCCAACCTGATCACCCGGGGCACGGCCAACTCGCCCTACTTCGTCAATGTCGGCGAGTCGCGGTTCGAAGGCGTCGAGGTCGAGGCCGAATACGCCTCGCGCGGCCTATTCGCCCGCGCCGGACTGTCGGTGATCGACGGCGAGAACAAGATCACCGGCAATCCGCTCAACACCATTCCCGCCGATGAGTTGGACGTGACGCTGGGCTACAGGTTCACCGACCTGAACCTGTCGGCCGGCTGGCGCGGCGAGTTCGCCGCCGACCAGAAGGACATCGGGCCGGGCGGCAAGCGCACCGGCGGCTACGGCGTGCACAACCTCTTCGTGACCTGGACGCCGCAGGACGGCGCGCTCTCCGGGCTGGAGGTGCGAGCCGGCGTCGACAACGTGCTCGACAAGCAGTTCCGCCGCCACCTCTCGGCGCTCGACGCCGAGGGCCGGACCTTCAAGCTCACCCTCGCCCGGACCTTCTAAGGTGAAGCTCACCCGTACACGCGTGACGGCGGCGGCGGTCTCGACCGCCTTCAATGTCGAGCTGATCGCGCTGGTCATGCGGACCGGCGCGGACGCCCCGCCTGTATGGGACGAAACCGTGGTGATCGCGGAATTGGTTCAAGTTCGGGGCGGAGAGACGCACGCCCCGAACCAGTCGGCGCAGGCTCCTTCCTCCCCTCCTCGGGAACCTGCGCCGGCGCCCCCTGTTCCGAACCTGACACTCCCCCAGGCCTTGCCAGATAGCTCCCGGCCGGCCGCCCCCTCGCCGCCTTCCAACGCCGCCGCAGCGCCTCCCGCTATCGCCGTGTCCACGGCCGCTGCGTCCACAACCTCGGCCGCGCCGCAGCGGGCCGGCACGCGCGAAGGCCTGGATATCGACGCCCAGGGCGGCGCCAGCCTGGACTACGCCTCGCGCCTGCGCGCCTGGCTGGAAGCCCACAAGACCTATCCCAAGCGCGCCCGGATGCGACGCGAAGAAGGCGTCGTGCACGTCCAGTTCGCGGTTGATCGCGAGGGCCGGCTGCTGCGCGGCGACGTGGTGCACAGCTCCGGCTTCGCCAGCCTCGACGCCGAGGCCATGGCGATGCTGGACCGCTCGAACCCCTTCCCCGGCGCCCCGCATACCGTCCGCGGCGAGCGGATCGAGGTCAGGGCGCCGGTGGAGTTCTTTTTGACGCGGTGAAGGTTGGCTGCGACCAGATCCTCCCCCTCTGGGAGGTGGCGCGCGAAGCGTGACGGAGGGGGCTTGCTGAAGCAGTCAAAGTCCCCCTCACCCGGCCAAGGGGCCGGGAGCTCCCCCACAGGGGGAGCATCTGACGGGAGGGACGCGCCTACGCCAGGGTCACGAAGGTCTCGCTCTCGATCACCCACTGGCCGACCACCTTCTTCCAGACCGCCAGATAGGACCCGGACGACGTCGCGTCCTTCCAAGTGGCGACCCAGGTCCCGGTCTCGGCGGCGCGCTGCCCCTCGGCGTCAAGCACAACGCTCTCGGTGGTCCGGGCGTAGGTGACGAAGCTCGGATCGGCGAACTGGGCCTGGAAGGCCGCCACCACCGCCTGGGCGCCCATCAGCAATCCACCCTCGCCCGAGATCAGGTTCACTTGGCGGTCGAAGAACGGCGCCAGCCGCCCCGCGTCGTGGGCCGCGATGATCTTGTTGGTCAGCTTGCGCCGCGCGCGGATGGCGTCTTGCGGCGTCGTCATGGCTCGACCACCGCGGTGCCGACCTTGCCGCCGGCCTCGACCAGTTCGTGAGCGCCCGCGCAGTCGGCCAGCGGAAAGCGGCCGGCGACCGACAGGATGCGTTCGCCCGTCCCGATCCAGCGGGTGATGTCCTGCTGCGCGCGCTTGCGGGCCTCATGCGGCGAGACCGGCAGATAGACCCCGTGGATCATCAGGTTCAGGCCCATGGCGGCCCCAGCCGGAACCACCGGCGTCGGCGCGCCCTTGGTGGCGTAGTAGGCGATCGACCCGTTCATGCGGACGCTGGCCAGGGTCGAGGCGATGTTGCCGCCGAAATCGACCTCCACCACATGGTGTACGCCCTCGCCGTCCGTCAGCTCGCGCACCCGCGCGGCGACGTCTTCGCAGCGATAGTCGATGACGTGATGCGCGCCGCCGGCCCGGGCGCGCTCAGCCTTCTCCTGCGAGCTGACCGTGGCGATCACCGTGGCCCCGGCCCAGGCGGCGAGTTGCACCGCGTAGTGGCCGACCGCGCCCGCGCCGCCGGTCACCAGCACGATGCGGCCCTGAACCGGTCCGGCCAGGAACAGGGCGCGATGAGCGGTCATGCAGGGAATGCCGAGCGTCGCGCCTTGCGCGAACGAGACGCTATCTGGCAACACGCTCAGCAGGTCGGTGTCGAGTTCGATGTACTCGGCCGCAGAGCCAAACGCCCGGCCGTTGCGCTGGCCGTTGTAGAACCAGACCCGCTTGCCAATCCATGAGGCCGGGACGCCCGGCCCCACCGCCTCGACGACGCCGGCCCCGTCGCTGTTGGGCGTGATGCGGGGATAGGCCATGGGCGCGGGGCCGCCGCGCATCCCGACGTCGGACGGATTGACGCCCGAGGCCTTGATGGCGACCAGCGCCTGACCCTGGCCAGGCGCCGGTGTCGGCAGATCGCCGTACTGCAGGACCTCGCGGGCCGGGCCCGTGCGGTCGTACCAGATGGCTTTCATGCGATGACCTCAGCTGCCTTACTGACGCAGCTCTACCGCGGCTCCCCCACGCTCGTCATCCTCCGGGCTCGCGAAGCGAGATCCGGGGGACCCAAGCGGCGCGGCCGGCTTGGATAGGCCGTCTGGGTCCCCCGGATCGCCTTTCAGGCGACCAGAGGATGACGACGGGGATTAGCCCGCCACCCAGTTGCCGTGGAAGCCGAACGGCACCCGGCGTGGCAGTTCGGCCACCGCGATCGGTCCCTTGGCGATGTCGAGCGCCTCGAACACCAGCAGGTCGCTGCGATCCTCGGCCGCGCGCCAGACCACCGCGGTGATCCAGCCATCGCCTTCCGCCGCCTCAGCGGAGCGTGGGGTGAAGACCGGCTCGGAGGTCATGTCGCCGCCGGTCAGCGCGTAGACTTGGCGCTTGCCGGTCACCAGATCGAGGTGGGCGATGGCCGTCTGCTTGATGGTCTTGGCGTTGCTGGGATCAGCGGCGTACCAGCCGTGACGGTGGGCCGAGCCGGCGTAGCGTTCGTCGAAGCGCGGGAACTCGCCGTCCAGATCGTCGATAGCCTCTTCCTTGATGGCGTCGCTGTTGCCATCGAGGTCGAAGGTCCAGCGCACCATGCGCGCGGCGCTGTGCTGGCCGGGCGAGCCGTCGGCGTTAGGGAACAGCGGCGCGGTGTCATAGCGGAAGACGTCGGCGATGATCTTGCCGCCCTCCTCCCAGGCGTTCATCGGGTGGAAGACATAGGACGGCGGGGCGTTGAACCAGCGGATCGAGGCCACCTCGCCGTCGCGGCGCATGACGCCGACATGGCTGCCCTTGTCCGGCTCCCAGGCGTAGGCTGGCAGGCCCTTCATCGCCCGCTCCAGGCTGCCGGTCAGCGGCAGGATCGGGAACAGGGCGTAGTTCTCGGTGACCAGGAAATCGTGGACCATCGAGGAGAACGGCGCCTGGAAGTCGTCGCGCCGCACCACCTTGCCGCTGGCGTCGGTGACGCCGTAGCTCATCCCGGCCGACAACGGCACGTCGCCGACGCCATAGCCGAACCAGACCATCTCGCCGGTCTTGGGGTCGATCTTCGGGTGGGCGGTGACCTTGCCGTTGTACTCGGTGGCGTAGCCTTTGGAGTCCAAGGTGCGCTCGGCCATCTCGAACGGCGCGTGGGCCTCCTCCAGCGCCAGCAGCCGGCCGGCGTGGAACAGAATGTTGGTGTTGGCGACCCCGCTCTCCTTGCCCTGGGCGATCGGGTCGGTAGTCATCGGATTGCCGAAGCCGCCGAACAGGGCGCGGCCCTCGGAGTTCTCCAGCTCCCACTTGGGCGTGCGCACATAGCGGTTGCGGTAGCTGACCTTGCCGTCCTCGACGTGGAAGGCGTGGATCATGCCGTCGCCGGTGAACCAGTGGTACTCGCCGCGCGGCTCGAACTGCGGGTTGGGGCCGGTGCGGTAGAGCGTGCCCTTCAGTTCCTTCGGGATCTCGCCTTTCACCACGAGATCGAAGTCGTCCTCGCTGCGGACCGGCGCGAAGTTGCCGGACAGATACGGATTGATGCGAACGTCGCCATCCATGACGCTTCTCCCTGAATTGGCCGGTTTCAGACCGGCCTGATGATGTGCCCTTCGTCAGGCCGCGCGCGGCCCTCGAGGACGTCGTGATAGGCCGCGACCAGAGCGTCTGGCCCGACATGCTGTTTGACGCTCAGCCAGGCAGCCTCGGCCACGAAGGCGCGCAGGGCGGCCATGAACCGGGTTTCCAGCTCAGCGTAGCCCCACTCCCCCGCCCGCTTGCGGATCTGGTCGGGCGCGAAGAACAGCACCGGCGTGGGGCCGGGAAGCTGGCTGCGCGTGCGGTCGGCCTGCCAGTGGGTGCCACCGACGATGATGCTGCGCGACAGGCGCTCGCCGAGCGCGGTGTGAACCGCCGAGGTCACCTGCGGATCGCCCGCGAAGTCGACATAGATGGCGGGCGCCTTGGCGCTCAGCGCGCCGGCCTGGTCGTAGGTGACAATGCGGTCGTAGAGGCCAAGCTCAGCCAGCTTGGCGGCGTTGGCGGGCGAGGTCAGGCCGACCACTTCCAGGCCCCGGCGCCGGGCGAACCAGGCCAGGCCCATGGCGGTCTTGCTGGACGCGCTCGACAGCACCAGCGCGCCGACGTCCTCGTCCTCGCCCAGGAAGTCGTCCAGCAGCCAGGAGGTCATGAACAACGGCCGCAGCAGGGCGCGGTGATCGTCCATCTCGTCTTCCGGCGCCTCGGAATAGGCATTGTAGGTCGGCGGCAGCTCGGCCCGATGCTGGGCGACGTCGACCAAGCCGTTGCGACCCTTCGACAGCTGCGCCGTGAAGTGGCTCGACATCGGCAGGTAGCCGAAGATCCGCAGGCCGACCGGCGCGTCGGGCGCCTTGGACTCGACCACCCGCGCGAACCCCCAGACCGGGATACGGCCCAGACCCTCGGGCGCCGGGAAGAACTTCCAGTAGCCGAAGCTGTCGCCCATCATCCCATAGGTGATGTTGTTGGCGGTCAGTGCGAACCGCTCGACCTCCAGCCGGGCCTCGCCATCGGCCAGATCGGTTTTTTCGGCGGCATGGCGCAACTCGACACCGCGCAGATCGTCCCGTTTGATCAGCACATCCCAGGCAGTCATCGCGTCCTCGACTTTTTACGTTGTAAATTTATTACGTAAGAGCTACCTCAGGACAAGCACTTTCTTTGCCCGAGTTTACAGATGCCCCGCGTTCTCTCCGAGTCTGACGTCGCCGACTTCCGCGAACGCCTTTGCGACGCGGCCGAAAAGCTGTTCGCCGAGAAGGGACCGGACGCGGTGACCATGCGCCAGCTGGCCTCCGAGCTGGGGGTCAGCCCGATGACGCCCTATCGCTATTTCACCGACAAGGAAGACATCCTGGCCGCCGTGCGGACCAACGGCTTCAACCGCTTCGCCGAAGCCCTCGAGACCGCGCTGGCCTCCACCGTCGGCAGCGCCAAGGCCAAGAGCTCGGCCGTGGGCGAGGCCTATCTCGCCTTCGCCTTCGAACACCCACAGACCTACAAGTTGATGTTCGACCTGAACCAGCCGCACGAAGACGACTATCCGGAACTGGTCGCCGCGGCGGCCCGCGCCCACCGAAACCAGAACGCCTATGTCAAAGGCCTGGTGGCGGCCGGGGTGCTGGAGGGCGACCCCGACGAGATCGGTCGAATGTTCTGGGCCGCGACCCACGGCGCCGTCTCGCTGGAGCTGGCCGGCAAGTTGCCCAAGGGCATGGCCCGCGTGGTCAACCGGCAGCTGGGCCATGCGCTCGCCAAGGGCCTGCGTCCAGGGGCCTGAAGGCGCTTGACGGCCCTTGGGGCAAGACCCCCATCTTCCCTGCGACAAGGGGGAGACGCACAATGATCCAACCGTTCGAGGTGAACTGGAGCGAGAACTCCGTTCAGGCCGTGCTGGATCAGGTCCGTGCCTATCCCTGGCCGCCGATCCCCGAGGTTCCCGACGGATGGGCCTATGGCTGCGACGCCGGCTATCTGAAGGATCTCTGCCACCACTGGACCGAAGCCTATGACTGGCGTGCGGCGGTGGCGGACCTCAACCGCTTCCCGCAGTTCACCGCCCGGGTCGAGGATTACGACATTCACTTCCTGCACGTGGTCGGCGAGGCGCAGGGCAAGCGGCCGCTGATCCTCAGCCATGGCTGGCCGGGCTCGCACTTCGAGTTCTGGGGCGTGATCGAGAAGCTGGCCTTCCCCTCGCGCTTCGGCGGCCGGGCGGAGGACGCCTTCGACCTGGTGATCCCGTCCCTGCCCGGCTTTGGGTTCTCCTCCAAACCGAAGCGTCCCATCGGCCAGCGCACCACGGCGCGGCTGTTCAACACCCTGATGACCGACGTGCTCGGCTATCACCGCTACCTCGCCCAGGGCGGCGACTGGGGCGCGCTGGTCACCTCGTGGCTGGCCCACGACCACGGCGACCACGTCAGCGCCATTCATCTGAACATGATGGGTTTCCGCCCCCATGGCGGTCCCAAGGACGAGGCCGAGATCGCCTGGATGACCCGCCAGGGCGCGATGATGGACGTGATGGGGGCCTATTTCCGCCTCCAGGCCTCCAAGCCGCAGTCGCTGGCCTGGATGGGCGCGGGCAACCCGGTCGGCCAGGCCGCCTGGATCGCTGAGCGCTTCCACGACTGGTCGGACCTGCGCGAGCGTCCGTTCGACAAGGTCCACCCGAAGGACCGGCTGCTGACCAACATCATGCTCTATGTGATGACCGACAGCTTCGCGACCGGCGCCTGGTACTATCGCGGCCTGCTCGAAGAGGGCGGCGTGGTCTTCCAGGAGGGCGAGCGCTGCGAGACACCGACCGCCTTCGCCAACTTCCCCGGCGAGCCGCTCTACACCGCCCCGCCCCGCTCCTGGGCCGAGCGCGCCTACAACATCAACCGCTGGACCGACCAGCCGCGCGGCGGTCACTTCGCGGCGATGGAGGAGCCGGACCTGTTCGTCACCGACGTGCGGGCCTGGGGCGCGGAGGTCGGCTGAGCCCCCTCCGTCTCGGCGCTTCGCACCGAGCCACCTCCTCCAGCGGGGGAGGATCTGCACCAAGGATGCTCCCCCGCTGGGGGAGCTGTCAGCGCAGCTGACTGAGGGGGAGCTCGCCCCCTAGGCCGCGCCCTCCATCACCGTCTGGATCGCGCCGATCAGCCGTTCCAGCTCCAGCGGCTTGGGCACCAGAACATCCATGCCGGCGGCGGTGTACTCGGCCTCATGATGGGCCATGGCGTTGGCGGTCAGCGCGATGATCGGCGTACGCCTGCGGCCCTCGGCCAGTTCGCGCTCGCGGATCAGGCGCGTGGCGGTGGGGCCATCCATCACCGGCATCTGGACGTCCATCAAGATGACGTCCCACTCCTGCTCGGCGGCGGCGGCGCAAGCCGCCTGCCCATCGGCGACGCATCGAACCTCGACGCCCAGCTGCGCCAGCAGGGTCTTGAGCACTAGCTGGTTCATCGGATTGTCCTCCGCCGCCAGGATGCGAAGATCCCCGGACGGAGCCACGAACTCGGGCGGCGCATCGATGGCGGCGGGGCCACCCTCGGCGCGGGCGAGCGGCAGGCGCACGGTGAAGGTCGATCCGGTTCCCACCCTTGAGACCGCCCCGATATCGCCGCCCATCAAGGTCGCCAACTCCCGGCAGATAGCCAATCCCAGGCCCGACCCGCCATAGCGCCGGGTGGTGGAGGCGTCCTCCTGCACGAACTTCTGGAACAGCGATCCGAGACGGTCCTCGGCGATGCCGGGCCCGGTGTCGGCTACCTTGAAGACCAGCATTCCGGCCTCGTGCGAGACCGCCAGCCGCACGGCCCCGCGCGCCGTGAACTTCACGGCGTTGGAGACAAGATTGTAGACGATCTGGCGTATCCGGGTCGGATCGCCGCGCCAAGCGCCCTGGGCCTGCGGCGACACCGTCAGTTCGAACGAAACGTCCTTCTCACTGGCCAGGGTCATGAACGTCGCCTGCACCCCGTGCGCCAGGGCGTCGATGTCGATCCGGCCGTCCTCGAGCTCGAGGCGCCCGGCCTCGATCCGTGACAAGTCCAGCAGGTCGTTCAGCAAGGCCAGCAGGGTCTCGCCCGCCTGGCGCACGACGGTCAACCGCTCGCGCTGGCGATCCGAAAGCTCGTCGCGGGCCATGGCCTGGGCCATGCCCAGCACGCCGTTCAGCGGGGTGCGGATCTCGTGGCTCATCGTGGCCAGGAAGGCGGACTTGGCCACGTTGGCGGCGTTGGCCTCGTCCCGCGCGCGCTTCAGCGAGGCGTTGAGCGCCTTCAGCCGTTTCTCCGAACGCTTCAGGTCCTCGATGGACTGGGTGATGACCACGCACCGCACCGGCCCCTCGCCCTGGAAGCGCGCGGCGGTCAGCCGGAACCACTCGCCGCTGCGCGACTGATAGGCGTAGGCGAAGGTGTCCGTCCGGCCGGCCAGGACACGCTTCACCCCGTTGGTCAGCGTCCGGCCCCGGCCGCCGGGCAGGCGCTCGAAGACCGCGAAGAGATTGCGCCCCATCGGATAGACGTCGGCCTGGACGACCTGGGCGCCCAGTTGCTTGAAGGCCGAGTTGGCGGCGATGATCGCGCCGGTGTCGTCGATGACGGTCAACAGCGCGGCCAGCCCGTCGATGACCCCGCGCCCGAAGCGCTCGGACTCCCGCAGATCGGCCACGGCCTCGCGCTGCTCGGTGACGTCCTGGCTGGCGCCGTGCAGCGCCACGCACTTGCCGTCGACCATGCGCGGCTCGCCCATGACCCGCAGCCAGATCCGTTCGCCCGATGCGATCAGCGCCGGCGCCTCGAAGTCGATCCGCTCGCCGGTTTCGATGGCGCCGCTGATGTGCGCCAGCACCTCTTCCCGCACCTCGGGGGCGTAGATGACCAGACTGTCGAGATGGCTCTCCACCAGGGCCGGACGCCCCAACAGCTCCGCCAGCTCCGGGCTCCAGCGCACCAGCCGCTCAGCGAGGTCGACCTCCCAGGCGCCCAGACGCGCCAGACGGCCGGCCGATTTCAGCGACACCGAGGTCGAATTCAGTTGGTTCTGCAGGTCCCGCGCCGTGGTGATGTCGACCTGGATGGCCATGAAGCCGTCCAGCGCGCCCGTGCTGGAAAAGGTCGGACGGACATCGAGGTCCAGGCAGAATTTCCGGCCGTCCTTGGCGCGGTTGATGATCTCGACGCGGAAGCCCTCGCCGCCAGCGACGCAGGCCGACATCATGGCGACGGTCGCCGGATCGGTCTCCGGGCACTGCAGGAGCGAGCCGGGCGTGCGGCCCGCCGCCTCGGCCAGGGTGAAGCCGGTCATGGCGGTGAACCCGTCGTTCACCCAATCGATCCGGCCGGCGGGGTCGCAGAGGACAATGGCGTGCGGCGTCAGGCGCGCCACGCTGGCTAGCCTCGCCGTCAGGTCGCCCGCCTCGATACCGCCCATCCGCTAATCCCCCTGGCGGACGATGCGGCTGCGGCTATGAAGAAACCACGAAATTCGCGGCTTCGTCGGACCTCAAAGCCGCTCTAGAGGTGGGGTTACATGGCTCGCTACGATTTCGCATCCGACAACACCGCCCCCGCCGCGCCCGAGGCGATCGAGGCCCTGATCGCCGCCAACACCGGGTTCACGCCGGGCTATGGCTCCGACGCCATCAGCGCCCGCGCCGCCGACGCTGTACGGGGCCTGCTGGACGCCGACGCCGAGGTGCGGTTCGTCGCCTCCGGCACGGCGGCCAACGCCATCTCGCTGGCGGCGCTCTGTCGGCCGTTCGAGGCGGTGCTGGCCCACGAGCACGCCCATATCTGCACCGACGAGACTGGCGCCCCCGGCTTCTTCGGCCAGGGGATCGGCCTGATCGGCCTGCCGGGCGCCTCGGGCCGGCTCTTGCCGGACACGCTCACCGCGCCCCTGGCCGCCCCCGACTTCTCCCATCGTCAGTCCGCGGCGGCGCTGTCGCTGACCAACGCCACCGAGTACGGCACGACCTATTCGACGCAGGCCCTGGCCGCCCTGGTCGCGCCGGCCAAGGCCAAGGGGCTGGCGGTGCACCTGGACGGCGCGCGGCTGGCCAACGCCGCGGCGGGCGGGTTCGACCTGAAAGCCATCGGGCCGATGGGCGTCGACATTCTGGTGGTCGGCGGCACCAAGGCCGGCATGACCCCGACCGAGGCCGTGGTGATCTTCGATCGCCAGCTGGCCCGCCGGTTCGACGCGCGGCTGAAGCAGGCCGGCCAGCTCCCCTCCAAGGGTCGCTTCTACGCCGCGCCCTTCATCGGCATGCTGGAAAGCGGCGCCTTCGTTGAGCGCGCCGCCCACGCCAACGCCATGGCGGGGCGCCTGGCGGCGCTGATGCCCTTCGCCGTGCGCCACCCGGTGGAGGCCAATGCAGTGTTCGTGGAGATGGATGACGGGGCGCTCAGCCGCCTGCATGCGGCGGGCTGGTTCGTCTATCGGTTCCTGGACGGCTCGGTCCGCTTCATGTGCTCATGGGCGACGACGCCGGAGGCGGTCGACGAGCTTGGCGGCGTCCTGGCCGACATCAGCCGCTGACCGGAGCCAGCGGCTGATGCAGGTAGGTTCAGCCTAGGCCGGAACAGCCTGCTTGGTGGGCGCGAAGCGCGCCAGGCGGCCGTGGATGATTTCCTCGGCTTCACGGACGATGCGGTGGATCAGTTCCTCGCACGACGGCACGTCGTGGATCAGCCCCTGGATCTGGCCGGCCGACCAGATGCCGGCGTCGTTGTCGCCCACTTCGTAGACGTTGCGGCCGCGCGAGCCGGCCACCAGTTCACGGACGTCCTCGAACTTGGCGCCCTGACGCTCCAGCGCCACGACCTGCTGGCTGACCGCGTTGCGGGCCACCCGGCTGGTGTTGTGCATGGTGCGGAAGATCAGGTCGGTGGCGCGTTCGTCGTTGGCGACGATCTGCTGCTTGATAGCCTCGTGGATCGGGCTTTCCTTGGTCGCCATGAAGCGGGTGCCCATGTTGATGCCCTCGGCGCCCAGCGCCAGGGCCGCGACCAGGCCGCGCGCGTCGCCGAAGCCGCCCGAGGCGATCATCGGAATCTTGATCTTGTCGGCCGCGGCCGGGATCAGGATCAGGCCGGGGACGTCGTCCTCGCCCGGGTGACCGGCGCACTCGAAGCCGTCAATGGAGATCGCGTCCACGCCCATCCGTTCAGCCGACAGGCCGTGGCGGACCGAGGTGCACTTATGAATGACGATGACGCCGTGCTTCTTGAATTCCTCGACGTGCTCGGCCGGCTTGTTGCCGGCGGTCTCGACGATCTTGATCCCGGAATCGATGATCGCCTGGCGGTATTCGGCATAGGGCGGCGGGGTGATGGCCGGCAGGATGGTCAGGTTCACGCCGAACGGCTTGTCGGTCAGGGTCCGGCAGCGGGCGATCTCCTCGCGCAGCTTTTCCGGCGTCGGCTGGGTCAGGGCGGTGATGAAGCCAAGCCCACCGGCGTTGGCCACGGCGGCCACGAGCTCGGCGCGCCCCACCCACTGCATGCCGCCCTGCACGATCGGATGTTCGACGCCCACGAGCTCGGTGAAACGGGTCTTCAAGGCCATGACGCCCTCCAAACGGTTGTTTGGAAGACACTGAACCCGCAGACGCCGGGTCAGGCAAGCCGTTTGCGGCGATAGACATATGAGCGCGTGTAGGTTTCAAACCCGAGCTCGAAGTAGAGCTTGCGAGGCGCGGGATAGGCCTCGTCCCCGCGGCAGGTGACGATCGCCTGATCCGCCCCCGTCTCGCGCAGGGCTTGAAGGGCCGCGATGCAGACGCCCCGGCCCAGGCCCAGACGACGGAAATCGGCGTCGGTTCCAACCGGTTCCAGTTCACCGACCTGGTTGGCGCCGTCCAGCCAAATGCAGCAATTGGCCGCCCAACGGCCGTCCGGCGCGACGATCACCCAGTCCAGATCGCTGCGGTAGGGCCAGGCGGCCATGACGTTGCGATAGCTCTCGCCGGTGACCCGGGACAAACTGGGCGGCATGTCCTCGCGCCCGGCGATCCGGCTCCAGGCGTTGCGATGGGCCAGGGCCCGCGCGTCGGGATCGCCCAGCTCCGCCATCGACGCGGCCCGGTAACCCTCCGGCAAGACCAGGGGCGGGAGGCGCTCAAGCGTCCGGGCGGTCTTGAGATTGAACGGATAGGCGTCGCTGCCCGCCTGGTAGCCCCGGCGTTGGAGCGCGGCGATCAGGTCCGGCTGGTTCTCCAGCACACCGGTGGACAGCGCCGAGGCGTCGCTCGCAGCCTCGATCCAGTCGAAGACCTCATCGAACAGCACCGAATAGGCCGGATCGACCTGGAAATAGAAGTGTCCCGCCTCGACCAGCCACGCCCAGCCGACCACCGCCTCGCCGTCCCGCCAAATGCGGGTGCGCCAGGCTGGCTCACGTCCGAGATGCTCGAACCGCTGCCAGGCCAGATCGCCAACGTGATGGTAGCTCGCCCGGCTCCAGAGCCTCTGCGCCAGGACCTGCATGGCGCGCAGATCGGCGGGGCCGGCGTAGTCGCGGCTGGAAACCGTGGTCATACGGAAGGCTGCACGCGCCGCGCGCAGCCGTCAAACCTTCAGCCTATTGCAGGCCCGAACGGCCGATCGCGTAGAATCGGTCGGCGCGCTGCTTGCGCAGTTCGTCGGGGCTGAACTTGGCGATCTTGGCCAGTTCGTCCTCGACCATGTCGCCCACCGACTTGATCGCGGCGTCCTTGTCGGAATGCGCGCCGCCGGCCGGTTCGGGAATGATCCGGTCGACAATCTTCATGCCGATCAGGTCCTGGGCCGAGATCTTCATCGCCTTGGCGGCTTCCTCGGCGGTGCGGGCGCCGCGCCAGAGGATGGAGTTCGCGCCCTCGGGCGGGATCACCGAATAGACCGCGTGCTCTAGAATCAGCACCCGGTTGCCACAGGCGATGCCCAGCGCGCCGCCGGAACCGCCCTCGCCGGTGATGACCGCGATCATCGGCACGCTCAGCATCAACGACTTCTCGGTGGAACGGGCGATGGCCTCGGCCACGCCGCGTTCCTCCGAGCCGACGCCCGGATAGGCGGCGGGAGTGTCGACGAAGCTGATCACCGGCAGGTGGAAGCGTTCGGCCATCTCCATCAGGCGGATGGCCTTGCGATAGCCCTCGGGCCGGGCGTAGCCGAAATTGTGCTTCACGCGGCTGACGGTGTCGCGGCCCTTCTCGTGACCGATCACCACCACCGGCTGGCCGCGGAATCGGCCGAGGCCGCCCATCAGCGCCTGATCGTCGGCGAACTTGCGGTCGCCGCGCAGCTCGACGAACTCGTCGATCAGCCCGTTCACGTAGTCCATGAAGTGCGGCCGGTCGGGATGACGCGCGACCTGGGTCTTCTGCCAGGCGTCCAGCTTGGAATAGGCCTGGCGGCGAACCTCCTGGGCGCGCGAGCGCAGGGCCTCGATTTCAGCGTCCAATGCGCCCGAACCCGTGGTTTCGGAAAGCTTGGACAGCTCCTCGATCTTCGCTTCGAGGTCGGCGATAGGGCGCTCGAACTCGAGATAGTGTGCGGCCATACGAGGAATCTTCTCTGCGTTCCGTTTGCGGAAGGGGGGGAAATTAGGCGCGAACCTTGCGCCTAACAAGTGCGAGGAACGGGCCAAGGTTCAGGCTTGCGTGCAACCGCGTTCAAATAACGGCGTTTCATAGTCGAGGTTGAACCGACGCCTGGAGAAACCAGCGCCGCGGGGACGAGGTTTCGAGGAGCTCAACATGCGCACGATCAAGATCGCCCTGGCGGCGACGGCCGCGCTTTCCATGGCCGCGCCGGCCTTCGCCCAGTACCCGCCGACCCAGCAATATCAGCAGGACATGCAGAACTATCAGGCCGACCGCTCCAACTACGATGCGGCCTTGCGCGACTATCAGGTCCGCCGCGACAGCTACGAGCGCGAACGCGACCAATACGACCGCCGCTATGGATCAGGGGCCTACGCCCGCGCCTATGGCGCCGCGCCCACCTGGGACGACGGCTATGATCAGAACCGCTACGGCGCCAACACCTCCTATGAGAGCCGCGCCGATTTCGACCGCCGGGCCGGCGACTACGAGCGCGCCCGGCGCGACTACGACCAGCGCTATGGCTACGGCGCCTACCAACGCGCCTACGGCCCACCACCCGTCTGGAACTCAAACCAGTATGGCCAGAACCCGTCCTATGGCCGCTATGATCCCTGCCAGGGCCGCCAGAGCACCAACTCGGTCGCCGGCGGTGTCATCGGCGCCCTAATCGGCGCGGCGCTGGGCTCAAATGTCGCGGCCCGCAACGCCCGCACCGAGGGCTCGGTGCTGGGCGCCCTGGTCGGCGGCGCGGTCGGCGTCGGGGTCGGCAGGGCCTCGGCCAAGTGCGACGATCGCGGCTACTATTACAGCTACGACCAGACCACGCCGTACCGCGAGAGCAGCTATGACCGCAGGCGGCGTTCGGGTCAGTACGACTACAGCTACTACAACCGCCAGCGCTGCCGCCTGGCGCCGGCCCCGGTCAACGGCGACGAATATCGCTATGTCCGGGTCTGCCCTGACGGCGATGGGCGCTATCGCATCACCGGCTAGGTCGCGGTCGGGGCGCCGAGCTTGTGGAACATGCGGTCCAGGCGAAGGCCCGCCCATGGCTTGAGCAACGACGCGCCCTGCCGCCACGAGAACAGCACCATGTCCGCGCGGCCCACCAGGTCGTCGAACGGCACGAAGCCCATGCCCACTTCCGGCGGGAGGTAGCGGTCGAGATCGCTGTTCCACGGGCATGAGGCTTCGCCGGTCCGAACCTGGCCAGGATCGAAACGGCTATCGAGCGAATTGTCGCGGTTGTCGCCCATCATGAAATAGCAGCCGGCCGGCACCAGATAGACCCCGGTGTTTCCCGCCGGCGTATCGGGGCCGTAGTTCTGGCTCGTGAAGCTCCGGCCGTTGGGCAAGGTCTCGCGGAACTGCGACACGCGGATCGCCCCGCCGGCCGGTCCATCCTCCAGGCTCGTCGCCCCAGGCTCCTGCTTCACGGGCTGGCCGTTGATCTGCAGCACGCCCTGCACGACCTGCATCCGGTCGCCCGGCAGGCCGACCAGGCGCTTGATGATATCGGTCCGCCCGTCCCTCGGCGCCTTGAACACCACGATGTCGCCGCGCTTCGGGGCCTGGGCGAAGATCCGCCCCTCGCCCAGCGGCGGGCTGAACGGCACCGAGTGGCGGCTCCAGCCGTAGGGGAACTTCGAGATGATGACGTAGTCGCCGACCAGCAGCGTCGGCTCCATCGAACTCGACGGAATGGTGACCGGCTGACAGACCACCACCCGGGGAACAAAGGCGATGGCCAGGGCGATGGCGATCGTCTTGGCGATCTCGGAGAACTCGCTGGCGAAGCCCGTCCCGGGTTTCGCCATCCTGGCTGACGTCACATCGATCTCCACGCTGTCGGCGAAAGGCTAATCAGGTTTCCCCGACCTGGCTCGTTACAAAAAATCCAAGAACCTGCACGGTTGGCGCAAGGTCTCAGCTCTTCTTCGCCAGCGGGTGCTTGGTCTCGATCACCTCGCGCAGCCGGTCTCCGGCGACGTGGGTGTAGATCTGGGTGGTCGAGATGTCGGCGTGCCCCAGCAGCTTCTGAACGACCCGCAGGTCGGCCCCGCCTTCCAGCAGGTGGGTGGCGAAAGCGTGGCGCAGGACATGGGGGCTGACCCGCGCTGGATCGATCCCGGCGTCGGCGGCCGCTTCATCCAGCAGCTGCGCGAAACGGCGCGGCGTCAGCCGCCCGGCCTTGCTGCGCGAGGGGAACAGCCACGGATTGGCCGCGTCGCCCTTGGGCAGGAAGACCTTGCGGACCTCCAGATAGGCCTTCACCGCCGCGCGGGCCGCCGTGTTCAGCGGGGCGAGCCGCTCCTTGCCGCCCTTGCCCTTGACGATCAGATAGGCCGGGTCCCGCGCCAGGATCGCCAGCGGCAGGGCCGTCAGCTCCGAGATCCGCAGGCCCGACGCATAGGCCAGCTCGACCATGCAGCCCAGCCGCAGGCCCTGGCCGCCGTCGCGGGCCGAGGCCGCGGCGATGATCTTGTCCACCTCCTCGCGGCTCAGCACCTTGGGCAGGGGGCGGCCTTTCTTGGGCGCCTCGACCCGGCGCGAAGGATCATCGGCGCGCCAGCCCTCGCCCAGCACGAAGCGGTAGAACTGACGGACCGCGGCCCGGCGCCGCGCGGCGGTGGCCGGCGACAAGCCCCGGTCGCTGAGGGCGTTGAAATAGGCCTCGATATCTTCAGCGCTCGCCTGGGCCAGGCTGTTCTTGCGGGCGCGAAGAAAGGCCTGGGCGTCGACGAGATCCTTGCCATAGGCGGTCAGGGTGTTCTTGGCCGAGGCCCGCTCCACCGCCATCATCTCGAGGAAGGCCTCGACCCAGCCGGCGCCGCTCATCGCTGGGCCAGCAGGCCTTCGACCGCAAAGGCGCGCGCGTCGTCTTCCAGGCCGGCGGCCTTCAGCGCGCGGATGATCCGGGCCCTGTCGCCCACCGGTGGACCGGCGGCTCCGGCGTCGGCGGACATCCACAGGGCCAGCAGCGCCGTCTCGCCAGGAACCCGCTCGGCGCCGGCCAGATCCAGCGCCAATCCCCGGGCGACCGTGGCCTTACCGGGCTCGGCGGCGGTGAACTTCGCGAACTCGCCGCGCGCCTGCGGCGTCATCGGCGCGCCCAGCGCCGCGAGCAGGATGGCGGCGTTCTGCATCTTGCCGCGCGTCTTGGCCTCGCCGGCCCCGCCCCGTTCGACCAACCGGTCGAGCGTTGGACCGTCCGGCTTGCCCGACGCCGCGCCGATCAGGGCGTCCAGCAAGGCCAGATCGTTCACCGCGACGGTGTCGGCGGTGAGGCTGGCGCGCTGCGTCTGGGCCCCAGCCAGATCGCCGACCGCAACCGCCGCCATGGCCGTGTGAACCTGATCCGAGCCCTCGACCGTCCAGACGGCGGGACCAGGATCGGTCGGTTGCAACGCGGCGGCCATCGCCGGCGAAGGCTTGGCGGAGGCGACATCGAGGCCGAGCCCCCGCGACAATGCATAGTCGAGACCGTTGCGCAGCGACGGCGCGCCAGGATCGCCGCCACCGGCGAGCTTGGCGCCCATCAACCGGCCATAGACGGCGTCGCGCGCCACCCCTTGCGCCAGATCGAAGGTCAGTTGAGCCGGGCCGGCCTGCCCGGCGCGAAGCTGGCAATAGGCGCGCAGCCGCAGCCAGTAGATCTCTTCCCGGCCGGCCGTGAGCCCCTCAGCGAGGTCGCAGGCGCGCTCGTCGTCGCCAGCCAGCAGGGCGGCCTCGGCCCCGGCCTGGGCCAAGGTCGGGCTGCGATCCAGGTTCGCGGTCCGCGACAGGATCGCCGCGGCGTCCTTCACCGCGCCCTGGGCGATCAAGGCGTTGATCCGCGCGCCGGCCAGTTCCGGGTCCTGGCCGGCGGTTTCGGGACCGCTCGCGCCGGTGGCCAGCACGCGCCGCGCCAGGGCCTGGGCGGCCGGCGACAGCGGCTTGGCGCCAAGCATCGGGATCACCGTCCGGGCGGTTTGCGCCGACGCGCCCCTCCAGAGATCTGGTCCCAGCCCGGTATCGCGCGCGCCGTTCGAGAAGAAGTCCGGGGCGCTCAGCGTCGCCACTTCCACCGGTTGCGCGAGCGCGGCGGTGGAGACCGCCAGGGCGCCGAGCGCCACACTGAGAAGTCTCCGGCCCATCATCACCTCGTCTTGCCCCATCCACGAAATTGGCGCGAATGACTTTGCTCGTGTAGACCTTCGCCGTTCATGGACCGTTACACACCGCTACGCGCCCGCACCATCACCCTTGTCGGCCTGATGGGGGTCGGCAAATCGAGCGTCGGCCGCCGCCTGGCCAACGCGCTTGAGCTTCCTTTCAAGGACGCCGACGTCGAGATCGAGGCCGCCGCTGGGCGCTCGATCAAGGAAATCTTCGCCAGCCTGGGCGAGCCTGCCTTCCGCGAAGGTGAGCGCCGAGTGATCACCCGGCTGCTGGAAGATCCGCCCCACGTCCTGGCCACCGGCGGCGGCGCCTTCATCACCCCCGAGACCCGCGCCCTGATCAAGGAACGCTCGATCTCGGTCTGGCTGAAGGCCGACCTCGAGGTCCTGGTCCGCCGGGTCGGTCGCAAGGACAACCGCCCGCTGATCACCGGCAAGGACCCGCTGGAGGTCCTGACCGAACTGGCCGCCGTCCGCTATCCGATCTACGCCGAGGCCGACGTCGTGGTGGAAACCGGCGACACCGCCCACCACGTCACGGTCGACCAGGTGATCCAGGCGCTGACCGCCCACCTGCAGGGACAGAACCCATGAGCCGCACCGTCCGCGTCGGATTGGCCGAGCGCGCCTATGACGTCGTGGTCGGCGAGGGCCTGCTGGACCGGGCCGGAACGATCCTCGCCCCGTTCTTCAAGAACATGCGCACCGCCATCGTCAGCGACGCCACGGTCTGGGCGCTGCACGGGCAGCGGCTGACCGCGGCGTTGAGCGCCGCCGGCATCGCCTCGGACGCCATCGTGGTGCCGCCGGGCGAGCCGTCGAAGAGCTGGGAAGGCCTGGCCGACGTCTCCGATCGGCTGCTGGAGCTGGAACTCGACCGCGGCGACATCATCATCGCCTTCGGCGGCGGCGTGGTCGGCGACCTCGCCGGCTTCGCGGCGGCGATCTACAAGCGCGGGATCGACTTCATCCAGATCCCGACCACCCTGCTAGCCCAGGTCGACTCCTCGGTCGGCGGCAAGACCGCCATCGACACCGCCCGCGGCAAGAACCTGATCGGCGCCTTCCATCAGCCCAAGCTGGTCCTAGCCGATCTGGATGTGCTGGCCACCCTGCCTGACCGCGAGATGCGCGCCGGCTACGCCGAGATCATCAAGTACGGCCTGCTGGGCGACTTCGCCTTCTTCGAGTGGCTGGAGGCCAACGGCCCCGCCGTCCTGGCCCGCGAGCCGGACGCCCTGGCCTACGCCGTCGCCCGGTCCATCGAGATGAAGGCCGAGATCGTCGTCGAGGACGAGAAGGAAGCCGGCCGCCGCGCCCTGCTGAACCTCGGCCACACCTTCGGCCACGCCCTGGAAGCCGAGACCGGCTATGGCGAAGCCCTGCTGCATGGCGAGGCCGTGGCCGCCGGCTCGGCCATCGCCTTCCGGTTCTCGGCCGCCCAAGGTCTCTGCGACAGCCAGGACGCCCAGCGCGCCGAGGCCGCCATCGCCGCGGTCGGCCTGCCCACCCGCCTGACGCAGGTTTCTTCCGGCCAGTTCGGGGCCGACCAGCTGGTTCGCCACATGGGCCAGGACAAGAAGGCTGAGGGCGGCAAGCTGACCTTCATCCTCGCCCGCGCGCTGGGCGACGCCTTTGTCGCCAAGGACGTGAACGCCCAGGCCGTGCGTGACTTCCTGGTCTCCGAAGGGGCGCTCCCGTGACGATCGTCGCCGTCCTCGCCGGCCTGGCGCCGGCGCTGGTCGTCCTCCTCAGTCTCTCAGGCCTGATCTCGGCGGCCGAAACCTCGATGACCGCCGCCAGCCGCGGCCGGATGCACCAGCTCGAACGCGAAGGCGACCGGGCCGCCAAGCGCATCAACAAGATGATGGCCGATCAGGAGAAGATGATCGGCGCCATCCTGCTGTCGAACAACGTCATCAACATCGGCGCCTCGGCCCTGACCACCGTGGCGCTGTCGGCCGTCTTCCCCGGCCCGGTCGGCGCGCTGCTGGCGACCGCGGTGATGACCGTGCTGATCGTCATCTTCAGCGAGATCCTGCCCAAGACCCTGGCCATCGCCCGCGCCGACGACGTGGCCCGCGCCCTGTCGATCCCGACCTATTGGGTGGTGCGGATCTTCGGCCCCCTGGCCAACGGCGCCCAGTGGGTGGTGCGCCAGACCCTGCGCCCGTTCGGCATCAAGCTGTCGATGGAGACCGACGTGCTGGCCGCGCACGAGGAAATTCGCGGCGCGGTGGAGTACCACCACTCCGAAGGCCTGGTGGAAAGCCGCGACCGTCACATGCTGGGCGGGGTGCTGGACCTGGCCGAGATGGACGTCACCCAGGTGATGGTCCACCGCCGGTCGATCTCAATGCTCGACGCCGGCCAATCGGCCCGCGAACTGGTCGCCGAGATGCTGGAGACCGGCCACAGCCGCGTGCCGCTCTATCGTGACGAGCCCGAGAACGTCGTCGGCATCCTCCACGCCAAGGACCTGCTGGCGGCCATGGCCGCGTCGGGCGGCTCACTGGACAAGCTCGACATCCCCGGCATCGCCCGCGAGCCGTGGTTCATCCCCGAGACAACCAGTCTGAAGGACCAGCTGGGCGCCTTCCTGAAGCGCCAGATCCACTTCGCCCTGGTCGTGGACGAGTATGGCGCGTTGCAGGGCCTGATCACCCTGGAGGACATCCTCGAGGAGATCGTCGGCGAAATCGAAGACGAGCACGACAGGGCCCTGGAAGGCGTTCGTCGGCAGGCGGACGGTTCGGTGATGGTTGACGGCTGGGTCGCCATCCGCGATCTGAACCGGGCGCTCGACTGGGATCTGCCCGACGATGACGCCGTCACGGTGGCCGGCCTGGTGATCCACGAGGCCCAGACTATCCCCAAGGTCGGGCAGACCTGGACCTTCCACGGCCACAGATTTCAGGTGGTCAAACGCGAGCGAAATCAGATCACCGCCCTGCGCGTTTCGCCACGTCAGGAAGCCGCCGAGACCTAGTTTTGGTTTCTAAGGTCTTGACCTAGATGCAAAAACGACTTTCGGTTGTGAACTCTTCCCAGGGAGCGCCCATACAGGTGACCGTTTCCGACACCTCGACTGTCGACCTCAAGATGCTTGAGGCCCGCCTCGCAGACGCGCGCGCCGCGCTCGCTGAGGAAACCGTGCGGGCCGACGCCTTGAACCGGATCGCCGCGGCCATCGGCGCCGGCGGGGCCTTGGAGCAGGTGGTGCAGACCGTGGTCGACGGCGGGGTCGAACTGACCGGCGCCGCCTTCGGAGCGTTTTTCTATACCGACCAGATCGGGGAAGACGAGGCGCTGTCCCTCTACACCCTCTCAGGCGCGCCGCGTTCGGCCTTCGACCACTTCCCCATGGTCCGCAAGACGGCGATCTTCGCGCCAACCTTCAACGGCGAAGGGATTTTGCGGTCCGACGACATCACCCAGGACCCGCGATACGGCCATAGCGCGCCCTATCATGGTATGCCGCACGGCCATCTTCCGGTGCGCAGCTATCTCGGCGTGCCGGTGGTTTCGCGATCCGGCAAGGTCCTCGGCGCGCTGCTGTTCGGGCACCCCGAGCCTGGCCGCTTCAGCGAGCGGCTCGAGCACCTGATGGCCGGCGTCGGGGCTCAGGCGGCCGTGGCGATCGAGAATGTCCGGCTCCATCAGGCGGCCCGCCAGGAGGTCGAGGAGCGGCGACTGGCGGCCGAACGCCAGCGGATGTTGCTCAACGAACTCAACCACCGGGTGAAAAATACGCTTGCATCGGTACAGTCGATCGCGCGCCAGAGCCTGATCAACGCCGACAATGTCGAAGGCTTCCGCGACGCCTTCGAGGCCCGCCTCATGGCGCTGTCCCAGACCCACAACCTGCTGACCGCCGAAAACTGGCAGGGCGCCAGCCTGCACGACATCTTCGCCGCCGAGCTGCGCCCGCACGGCGGCGGCCGTCAGGGCGGCGGCCCGCGCTTCACCCTGGAGGGCGACCGGAACCTGCGCCTCAATCCAAAGGCCGCGGTGGCGCTCGGCATGGCGATCCACGAGCTGGCCACCAACGCGCTGAAATACGGCGCGCTCTCGACGCCGTCGGGCCATGTCGCCCTGAGTTCGCGGCTGGAAGGCCAGGAAGCTGATCGACACCTGGTGATCGAATGGGTGGAGTCCGGCGGCCCAAGCGTCTCGAAGCCGGTGCGTCGCGGTTTCGGCAGCCGGTTGCTCGAACGGGGCCTCGCCGGCGAACTCGCTGGACGCGTCCAACTGGACTATGATCCATCGGGCGTGTCCTGTCGTATGGAGCTGCCCTTGCAGGACTTGGAGTCTTCAGAATGACGGGACTACCTGATCTCGCCGGTCTCCGTGTCCTTGTCGTCGAGGACGAGATGATGGTCTCGATGCTGATCGAGGACATGTTGGAGGATCTGGGCTGCAAGGTTATCGGGCCGGCCTCGCGGCTGGACGAGGCGATCGAGCTCGCCAACACCGTTGAACTCGACTGCGCGGTCCTGGATGTGAACCTCGGCGGCCAGCCGATCTTTCCGCTCGCCGACCTGCTGCGGGCCAAGGGCGCGCCGTTCGCCTTCGCCACCGGTTATGGCGACGCCGGCCTCCGGGAAGCCGACAAGGGCTCCCCGGTCCTGCAGAAACCGTTCCGCGAAGGCGACCTCGCCCGCATCCTCGGCGAGCTGCGGCTGAAGGTCGGCTAGAGCCCGACCGCCAGCATCCCCGCCAGCACCTTCTCCGGCGTCATCGGATAGTCCCGCAGGCGCACCCCGGTGGCGTTGTAGATCGCGTTGGCCACCGCCGCGCCCGCCCCGCAGATCCCCAGTTCACCGACGCCCTTGATGCCCATGGGGTTGGCCTTGTCGTCGGCCTCGTCAAGGAAGACGGCGTCCAGGTCGACGATGTCGGCATGGGCCGGCACCAGGTAGCCGGCCATGTCCTGGTTGATGAACGAGCCGTAGCGCGGGTCCACGACATTGCTCTCGGTCAGGGCCGCGCCGACGCCCCAGATCATTCCGCCGGTGATTTGGCTCTTGGCTGTCTTGGCGTTGAGGATGCGGCCGGCGGCGAAGACGCCGAACATCTTCCGCATGCGGACTTCACCGGTGACGACGTCGACCCCGACCTCGGCGAAGTGAGCGCCGTACGTATGCTGGGAATAGTCGCGAGCGTCGGCGGCGGGCGAGATCGAGCCCTCCACATAGACCCCCTCCGGCGCGGCGCGGGCGACCAGGGCCGCCAGGGTCTCGCTGCGGTTCTCGATGGCGATGTTGCCGTTCTCGAAGGTCACGTACTCAGCCGGCCCGCCATAGAGCGGCGAATTCGGGTCGCCGACCGCAAGCTCGGTCAGCGCCTTGCGCAGGTTCATGCCGGCGTCATAGGCGGCCGACCCGGCCGTCGCCGCGCCGAACTGCCCGCCTGAGCCGGGGGCCGGCGGGAAATCGGAATCCCCCATCTCGACCTTCACCTGCTCCATCGGCACGCCCATGGTCTCGGCGGCGATCTGGGCCAGGATCGTATAGGTGCCGGTGCCGATGTCGGTCATGCCCTGGCGCAGGGTGATGATCCCGTCGGCGTCGATGCGCACGCCCGCCTTGGCCGGCAGCAGGAAGTTGCCGCGGATCGCCGCGGCCATTCCCATCCCGACCAGCCAGCGACCGTCGCGAACCTGGCGCGGCTGCGCCTTGCGCCGCTCCCAGCCAAAGTGCGCCGCGCCCTCGCGCATGCACCGGACCAGTTGGCGGACCGAGAACGGCTTGCCGGTCTCAGGGTCGACCTCCGGCTCGTTGCGGATGCGCAGCTCAATGGGATCGAGGCCCAGCTTCTCGGCCAGTTCGTCCATCGCGCACTCCAGGCTGAGCATGCCCGGCGCCTCGCCCGGCGCCCGCATGGGCCCTGCCCCCGGCAGATCCATCTTCACCAGCCGGTGGCCAGTCAGACGGTTAGGGGCGGCGTAGAGGTTGCGCGAGAAATTGGCCGCGTGCTCGGTGAAGATGGCGTTGCGGGCGCAATGGGTCGTGGCCTCGACTGCGAAGGCCGTCAGCCGCCCGTCGGGCTGTGCGCCCAGCCGCACCCGCATGCTCACCGCCGGGCGGTGGATGGTGCCGTGGAACATCTGCTGACGGGTGTAGGCGAGCTTCACCGGCCGCCCCAGCGCCCGCGCGCCGAGCGCCGCCAGGATCAGGTCGTCATAGGCCTGGCCCTTCCCGCCGAAGCCGCCGCCGATGTAGCGGGTCAGCAGGTGCACATCGGCCGACGGGATCGCCAGGGTCTCGGCCAGGGCGTGCTGGCCGCCCTTCACCATCTGGATCGAGGTGTGAACCGTGACCTTGTCGCCATCCCACCAGGCGGTGGTGGCGCAGGGCTCCATCTGGACGTGGTTCTGGATCGGGCTTTCATAAGTTTCGTCGACGCTCACCGGCGCCGCAGCGTAGGCGGCCGGGAAGTCGCCGATATGGACGTCCTCCTCGCCGGGCGGCTGATCGGCCTGGTCCAGGCTGGCGACGAAATCGACCACGCCCGGTTCGGCGGCGTACTCGATCTCGACCAGGTTCGCGGCGGCCCGCGCGTTTTCGAAGGTGTCGGCGACCACGAAGGCCACGGTCTGGCCGAAGTTCTCGATTCGGTCGCTGGCCAGCACCGGATTGGACGGCCGCTGGCTGCGCGGATTGGCCCGCGTCCCGCGCGGCGCCTGGGCCGGCGCGTTCAGGTGACTCCAGACCAGCAGCACGCCGGGCGAAGCCTCGGCGGCCTTGGTGTCGATGCGGGCGATCCTGCCCTTGGCGATGGCGGCGGTGGCCATGTAACCGATGGCCGGCCGCGAGGGCGCGTCGACTTCATAGGCGTAGGGCGCCGAGCCGGTGACCTTAAGCCGGCCCTCATATCGATCGACGCCCTTGCCGATCAGCCCGCCGCGATTTTCGGTGATGGGGTTGGGCGCGGCCCAATCCTTGACGGAGCTCATGCGGTCCTCCGGGTCTTGGACTCTTCGATGGCCGCGGCGGCCAGGCGGCCGACCAGGGAGATCTTCAGGGCGTTGCGGTCGCTGCGGTCGGCCTTGGAAAGCTCGGCCTCGGCCGCCTCGACGGCCGATGCGCCGGCCGCCAAAGCATCCTCGATATGCGCCGCGCGCCAAGGCTTGTGCGCCACGGCGCCCAGCGCGACCCGGCCGCCCGCCACCGCCACGCTGGCGATGCCGTGGGCGTAGGAGGCGCGGCCCCGAACCTTGCGATAGACCTGCCCGCCTTCCGGCGGCGGCGGCAGCAGGACGGCGGTGATCAGCTCCCCGGGCGCCAGATCGGTCTCCACCTGCGGGGTGTCGCCGGGCAGGCGGTGCAGATCCTGGACCGCCAGGGTTCGCGAAGCGCCGCTTGGCGTCAGGGTCTCGACGCTGGCGCCGAGCGCCGTCAGGGCCACGGCCATGTCCGAGGGGTGGCTGGCGATGCAGGCCTTGCTGGCGCCGAAGATGGCGTCATGCGAACCGTGCACGCCCTCCAGGGCGCTGCAGCCCGAGCCAGGCTGGCGTTTATTGCAGGGCTTGGTGGTGTCGTAGAAATAGGCGCAGCGGGTCCGCTGCAGCAGGTTTCCCGCCGTCGTCGCCTTGTTGCGAAGCTGGCCCGAGGCGCCGGAGACCAGCGCCCGCACCAGCACCGGATACAGCTCCCGCACCCGCGGATGGGCCGCCAGCTTGCTGTTGACCATGGCCCCGCCGACCCGCAGGCCGCCATTGACCTCCTCGACCCCGGCGAAAGGCAGCCGGCCGACATCGACCAGGTGGGTGGGCCGTTCGATGTCGAGCTTCATCAGGTCCAGCAGGTTGGTGCCGCCGGCCAGGAACTTGGCCCCGGGGTTCTCGGCCACCGCCTTGACCGCCGACAGGGCGTCGGCGGCGCGCTCATAGGTGAAGGGCCTCATGCGGCGTCTCCCGCGACGCTGCGGATCGCGGCCACGATCTGGGGATATGCCGAGCAGCGGCAGATGTTGCCGCTCATCCGCTCGCGAATCTCGGCCTCGGTCAGGTCGACCAGGGCGGCGACGTCCTCCATCACCTGGCTCGGCCAACCGTCGGCCGCCTCCTGCAACATGCCGACCGCCGAGCAAATTTGACCGGGCGTGCAGTAGCCGCATTGGAAGGCGTCGTTTTCCAGGAACGCCTGCTGAACCGGATGCAGGTTCTCGGCCGTGCCCAGCCCCTCGATGGTCGTCACCTGGTCGCCGTCATGCATGACCAGCAGGGAGAGGCAGGAATTGATCCGCGCGCCGTTCACCAGCACCGTGCAGGCGCCGCACTGGCCGTGATCGCATCCCTTCTTCGAGCCGATCAGCCCGAGATGCTCGCGCAGGGCGTCCAACAAGGTTGTGCGCGAATCGACGTCGAGCGTCCGCGCCTGTCCATTGACCGTGATCGTCGTCTTCAAATCTCGCCTCCCCAGGCGTGAGCGCTCACACACTTGTCGTTCGATATTGGGCGGAACGGATGCGTCTGTCATCCGATCCGCCGGATCATAATTTTCTTAAGCGCCCTCGCCGGGGGCCAGCGCCTTGACCGACAGCGCGTGGACGGGTCCGGCGAGTTCGGTCGCAAGCGCCTTGTAGACCATGCGTTGGCGCATCACCTTGGATGTTCCGGCGAAGGCCTCGGCCTCAATAGTCACGTTGAAATGGCTCTCTCCCCCCGGCGTCGCGCCCGCATGACCGGCATGCCGATCAGAGTCGTCCTGGACCTCCAGGCGGGTCGGCGAGAACGCCGCAGTGAGCTTGTCGTGGATGGTCTCAAATATGGCGCCCATCGGCTTCATGTTCAATTCTAGAAAAGCGAACTCAGGACCCTCATAATCAGGCCATGGCCGGTGCGTTTCAATACAAGCCTAAGTTCGTCGATATCCGGGTGCGTCCCCCCTCCTCGGAGGAAGCGACGCGAACCGACGACGTCTATGCGCTCAAGCCCGGAGAACGGGCCTGCGATCATCCGGGATGCCGGGTGGCGGCGACGGCGCGTGCGCCGAAATCCCGAGACATGCTGAACGAGCACTACTGGTTCTGCCAGCCGCACGCGGCGGAATATAACAAGCAGTGGAACTTCTTCGCCGGCATGAGCGAAGGCGAGGTCCGCCAGCGCCAGGCCCAGAGCGCATCCGGCGACCGGCCGACCTGGCAGTTCAAGGCCAGCAAGTTTTCCCGCGAGGCGGCAGCCGCCGCGCACGGCTTCGGCAAGGGCCAGGGCTATAGCGACCCGTTCAGCCTGTTCGGCGGCGGCCAGCGCCCCAAGGCGAGCCCGGAGGCGGCCAACACGCGCCGCATCGGCAAGATCGAACGCAACGCCCTGGCCGACCTGGATCTGGACGATGACGCCGACGGCCCCGCGATCCGCGCCCGCTATATCGAGCTGGTGAAACGCTGCCACCCGGACTCCAACGGCGGCGACCGTTCGGCCGAGCACAAGCTGCAGCGGGTGATCAAGGCCTACCAGTCGTTGAAGAAGGCGAAGATGGCCTAAGGGCCGCTTCGCCGTAAGCGTCGCTAGGCCCAGCGCTGCGGCGGAGCGTTGGCGTGAAGATCCTCCAGCCGGTCCCGCAGCTCGGTCATGAACGCCGCCCGGTCGCCCTGCCAGTGCAGCGGCTCGCCCACCAGCACCGTGCAGTTCATCGGCACTGGGACGAAACCGCCCTTGGGCAGCACCCGGCCCGCCCCCTGCAGCCAGATCGGAATGACCGGCGCCTCCGGGACGTCGGCGGCCAGCCGGGCGACGCCGCTCTTCAGGTCTGACATCGCCTCGCCGTCGCCGCGCGTGCCCTCCGGGAAGATCAGCACGATATCGCCGGCCTTCAGCGCCTCACGGACCGGGGCCAGCACATCGACGCCGGTCCCGGCCTTGTCGCGGGCCACCGGCACGATCCCGATGATGGTGTTGGAAAACCAGCTGATCAGCCCGCCGCGCAGGAAATAGTCCGCCGCCGCCGCCGGCCGCACCCGGTCCAGCCCGCGGGACGGATAGAGGGTCAGCATCAGGATGGTGTCGACATGACTCGCATGGTTGGCGACCAGGATCGCCGGCCCCTTCAGCGGCAACCGCTCGCGCCCGACGATATCGGCGCCAGTGAAGATGCGGGCGATCGGCCGAGCGATCAGAACCAGGACAAGGCGGCGGAACCAGAGCATCAGAAGCGCCCCAGGGCGAAGTAGGCCAGGATGTGGAAATAGAGCGGTGCGGTGAAGGTCAAGCTGTCGGCGCGGTCCAGCAACCCGCCATGGCCCGGAATGAGCGCGCTGGTGTCCTTGACCCCGATGTCGCGCTTGATGGCGCTCATGGTCACGTCACCAGCGAAGCCCGCCACGGGGAGGAAGATCGCCAGGACCGCCAGCCCGATCCCGCTCAGCGGGGTGAACACCGGCCCCACGAACCAGATCAGCAGGCCTGTGGTGAGCCAGCCGCCCAGGAAGCCTTCCCAAGTCTTGTTGGGGCTGACCTTCGGCACGATCTTGCGGCGCCCGAACAGCTTGCCCCAGACGTACTGCGCCACGTCATTGGCCTCGGTCGCGACCAGCAGGAAGAACACCAGGCCAGCGGCCCCGGCCGGCAACGCCTCGCTGGCGGGGGTCCGCATCAGAAAGGCGATATAGCCGAGGTTGTAGACGCAGGTGACGATGGCCCAATGGAAGGTCGCCGTGGTCGCCAGGAAGGCCCGCGTCTGGCCGATGCAGGCCATCAGGAACGGGATGATCAGGAACACGTAGGTCGGGATGAACACCCGGTAGAGGCCGTAGTCGTCGATGACGATGAAGAGGTAGTTGATCAACATGGCCACGAAGGCGGCCAGCACGATCAGGCGATCCTCTCGGCGCACCGGGGCCAGCGACAGGAACTCCCGCAGGGCGATGAACGAGATCACCACGAACAGGGCCGTGACCGCCTGCCAGCCCATCAGCAACGCCCCGGCCAACAGGGCGATCATCACCCACCAGGACGAAATCCTCTGACGCAGGTTGGTGAAATCTCCCGCCGGCTTGATCATCGGCATCAGGGCTGTGACGGCGACCGCCAGGGTCAGGAACGCCAGCACGCCGCCCAGCCCCCACAGCAGGGCTAGCGATTGTCCCGCGAAAAAGGCTGTAATCGTATCCATGCCGACATGTTCCCGCTCGACCGGCGCGAGCAGGGAAAGCCGAACTCCCCTCCTCCGCGCGCCTTGACCGTAGCGTGTATGACAGCAAGGGTCCCACCCTTAGCAAGAGGGACGGCGCAGGCATTTGGGCTCGAGCTTTCGTAATTTCGCCGGATCGAGCGTCGCTCACATCGGCTTCGCGTTCCTGGCCATGGGCGGTTGGGCCCTGTTCGCCAACAGCGGCCACGGCCTGGCCGCCGCCTGGCTGCCGGCGCTGTCGCAGGGCGTGCTCTCGGGCCTGATCACCTTGGTGCTCAAGCGGGCGCTGGAGGCGATGAACGGCCGGTTTCCAGCCCTGCTCAACTATGTCCTGCCGCCGGCGATCACCGCCGGGGCCGTGCTGCTCCTGCTGGTGAGCGTCCACAAGCTGATCGGGACGCCGGAAATTCTGCGCACCATCGCCGTACCGTGGTCGGTTTCGACCCTCTACGCCTTCATCTATTCCGCCACGCTCGCGCGCGGCCAAGCCAAGGCCGCCCGATGAGCGAACCCACCCCTGAGAACCGTCGCCCGCTGAAGACCCGCGGCGCCTCCTGGGCGCAGGGCTTGGCCTCCGCCCTCGCCCGCGCCGGCTTGAGCCCGGACGCCATCTCAGCGGGCAGCGTAGGGTTCGCCGTCCTCGGCTGCGCATTGTTCGTGATGGCCGGAAGCGCCTCTGGCATGGCCCGTGGCGGGCTGCTGATCGGGGCCGGCGTCTGCATCCAGCTGCGGCTGGTCTGCAACCTGCTGGACGGCATGGTCGCAGTCGAGCACGGCAAGGGCGGCCCTTCCGGTCCGATCTGGAACGAGCTGCCCGACCGCATCGCCGACGCCCTGTTCCTGGTCGGCGCCGGATACTGCGCAAGCGCCTCGGGCTTGGCGCTAGGCGTGCCGCTCGGCTGGGCCGCCGCGGTGCTGGCGGTGCTGACCGCCTACATCCGCGAACTCGGGCGAGGACTTGGCTTCCCCGCCGACTTTTCCGGTCCGATGGCCAAGCCGCACCGGATGGCGGCGCTGACCGCCACCTGCGCGGTGGCGGCCTTCGAACCGCTCTGGGGTTGGCACGGCCAGGCCCTGGTCGTGGGCCTGGCGATCATCGTGCTTGGCACGATCTGGACCGCCGCCCGCCGGACTCGGACCCTGGCGGCCCGACTGGCGGCGAACGCCGCCTAGACCGGCGCATCGCCTGCGACGGTCGTGCGATGCATGACCCGCAGGTGGCCGTCATAGCCGCCCTCCGCCAGGTGGACGGTGCAGCGGTTGTCCCACATCAGCAGCATGTCCTTGCGCCAGTTGTGGCGATAGATGAACTCGTCCTGGGTCATGTGGGCGAACAGGAAGCCGAGGATGGCGTGGGCCTCCTTCAGGGTCATGCCCTCGATCCCCACCGTGTAGGTCGGACTGACGAACAGCGCCTTGCGGCCGGTCACCGGATGGGTGCGGACAAGCGGATGGCTGAGCGTCTTGTCGGCCTCCGACGAGACGATGATCTCCATGGTCCGCTTCTCGGTCTCCTTGGCGAAGACGCCCTGGGTTCCATAGGCGCGGGTGGCCGAATGCACCGCGCGCAGCGGCGCCAGCATCGCCTTCATCGCATCCGACAGCGCGTCATAGGCGCGCGAGCAATCGGCGAAGAGGGTGTCGCCGCCGACCGGGGGCACGACCTGGGAACGCAGCAGGGTCGCGGCGGGCGGGGCCTTCTGGAAACTCCAGTCGGAATGCCAGCCGGCCCCGAAATTGGTCGCCTTCTCGTCGGGCTCGCGGCGTAGCTCCAGCACGTTGGGGTGGCCGGCCATCGGAGCGATGAACGGATCGACCCCGAACGGACCGATCGCCTGGGTGAAGGCCTCCAGCGCCTCCAGCGACAGCGGCTGATCGGGGAACGCCACGACCGAGTGCGACGCCCAGGCGGCCTTCACCTGCGCCAGGACCTGCGGGCTCAAGGGCTTGGAAAGGTCGAGCCCGACGATTTCCGCGCCGAACCCGGTGGGCTGGGGCGTGACGACAATGTCGGGCGCGGCGGCGAGGGCCTGGGTCATGGTGCTTCCTCCTGGGTCGAGCCGGCTTGATCGCCCACCCATTCTCTGGCCGCAGCCTAGCCCCGCCGGGTTGATCTCGCGCGCCGAAGACATGACTTTGCGCGCCACGGGACTTGGCTCTCGCTGACGTCTGGTCTCTAGTCGCGAGATGCGTGGCGCCTCGACGATCATGGCCGGCTGGGTGAACGCCGCCCTCGACGGCCTGGTCCGCGAGGGCGTGGACCGGCGCGCCCTGACCCACGGGCTACGCGGCTTCGAAGCCGGTTCGGCGGCCCGCGATTCCCGGGTCGACGTCGCCTCGGTGCGGCGGCTGTGGCGACGCGCGGCGACGCTGAACCCCGATCCGCTGCTGGGGCTCAAGATCGGCGCCGGCCTGCCGTTCCAAGCCAGCAACGTCATCACCATCCTGGTCGCCCACAGCGCCACCGTGGGCGCCAGCATCGAGATGCTGCTGCGCTACCAGCAACTGGTCAGCAACAGCGGCGGCTATCGAGCCGTCCGCGAGGGCGACACCCTGCGCCTGACCTATGTGCCGACGCCCGCCCCCGTCGAGATCCACCGGCTGCAGGTCGAATCGGTGCTCGGAACCCTGGCCGCCCGGCGCGCGGTGTTCGGCGCGACCGGCGTGCGCCCCCAGCGGATGATCCTGATGAACGGCGCCCCGGCGCCGCGCGAGCGCTACGAGGCCTTCCTCGGCCTGCCGGTCACGTTCGAGGCCAGGGCCGGCGTGATCTTCGCGGCCGGCGACCTGTCCCGCCCGGTCCCTGGCGCCGACCCCCGGCTGCTGGAGCTGAACGCCGCCTACGCCGAAAGCCTGCTGCACGACCAGAATCGCAGCGAGACCCTCTGCGCCCAGGTCCAGGCCGTGATCCACAGGACCGGGTTCCGCACAGCGTCCGCGCCGGCCGCCGCCGCCGAACTGGGCCTGTCGGTCCGCAGCCTGCAGCGCCGATTGAACGAGGCCGGCGTCAGTTTCTCGCTGCTTCGCGACGAGACGCGGATGCGGGAGGCGATGATCCTGCTCACCGAATCTCGCCTGTCGCTGGCGGAACTGGCGTTACGCCTTGGATATTCTGAGGAAAGCGCCTTCTCGCGCGCCGTGAAGGCGTGGTGGGGCGCCGGCCCTCGGGAGTTGCGGCGCGGCGCGGAATCCGCCTGACGTCGCGGCGCCCTCGCAACAGGCCCGCCGAGCATGCAAACTGGCGTTTGCATTGCGTCCGTAACCCTGTAATCGAAGCCCGCCATGACTTCTTTCGCCAATACCCAAGACGACAAGCTGATCGCTCTGGTTCCGGACAAGAAGGTGTCGGTTCGCGACACGTTCGGAGTCGATGTGGACATGACCGTGCCCGCTTTCAGCGAGCGCGACGCCCACGTGCCGGACATCGATCTCGCCTATAAGTTCGACCCGGAAACCACCCGGGCGATCTGCGCAGGCTTCGCCTTCGACCGCCGCGTGATGGTCCAGGGCTATCACGGCACGGGCAAGTCGACCCACATCGAGCAGGTCGCCGCGCGCCTGAACTGGCCGCTGATCCGCGTGAACCTCGACAGCCATGTCAGCCGGATCGATCTGGTCGGCAAGGACGCCATCGTCCTGAAGGACGGCAAGCAGGTCACCGAGTTCCGTGAAGGCATCCTGCCCTGGACGATCCAACGTCCCGTGGCCCTGGTGTTCGACGAATACGACGCCGGCCGTCCGGACGTGATGTTCGTGATCCAGCGCATCCTGGAGGCCCAGGGCAAGCTGACCCTGCTCGACCAGAACCGCGTGATCCGGCCGAACCCGTTCTTCCGCCTGTTCTCCACGACCAACACCATCGGTCTGGGCGACACGACGGGCCTCTATCACGGCACCCAGCAGATCAACCAAGGCCAGATGGACCGCTGGTCCATCGTGACCACGCTGAACTATCTGGCCCACGACGTGGAAGCCGACATCGTTCTGGCCAAGTCGCCGCATTACGACACGGTCGAGGGCAAGCGCACCATCGCGGCCATGGTCCGCGTGGCCGACATGACCCGCAACGCCTTCATGAACGGCGACATCTCCACCGTCATGAGCCCGCGGACCGTAATCACCTGGGCCCAGAACGCCGAGATCTTCGGCGGCGACATCGCGCTCGCCTTCCGCATGACCTTCCTGAACAAGTGCGACGAGCTGGAGCGCGGCACCGTCGCCGAGTTCTTCCAGCGCGCCTTCGGCCAGGACCTGCCGGAAAGCACCGCCCGGGTCCGCGTGGCCTGAATTTTCGTGCGGGATCGTCCGGCTGGGCGATCCCGACGCAAATGTCGCAGCCCGTCTTCACGGTTTGATAGCTGCGTTATCGCACAACCGACATCCATGTCGGGCGTGATGCGATGAGTTCAAAATTACCTCACAACCGCGGCGCGGTTCGCCGCATCGTGGCGCTGGCGGCGCTGATCGTCGTCATTGTCGTGGTCGGCAGCTTCGGCCTGCTGTTCTACACCGCCCGCTCGGTGGACAGGCTGCAGGTCACAGAAGAACGCGCCCTGATCTCGAACTATCTCCGTGGTTCGGAGCGGGAGATGATCCGCCACATCGTCTCGGCCTCGATCTGGGACGAGGCCTACACCAAGCTGTCGCCGGCTTTCGATAACCAGTGGGCCGACCTCTACATCGGCGGTTATTTCGCCGCCTATATGGGTCACGAGTTGAGCCTTGTGCTCGATAGCGACGATCGCCCGGTCTACGCCTGGCGCGGCGACGGGCGTATCGCGCCGGCCGAAACCACCGCCTTCCTGAGAGACGCCGCGCTGCTGGTGAGCTCGGTCCGGCAGGAGGAAACCCTGCGCCAGGACGACGTCCTGCTCCGCAACGGCATCGGCGCCCTGATCACCAACAGCGGCGTGGTGTGCTCCGGAGACGGGTTCTATCTGGTCGCGATCTCGAACGTCATCCCCGAGACCCGCTCGGTCGCGCCGCGGCCGGGACCGAACTATCTGGTGATCACCGCACGCAAGATCGACGCCGAGTTCCTCGCCGACCTCAATAACGACATGCGCGTCACCGCCAGCCACGTGGCCTCGACCACGACCCGGGAACTCGCCGCCCTGCCCATGGTCGGCGTCAACAACGAGACCATCGGCCAGCTGGGATGGACGCCGAAGAAGCCCGGCGTCGACGTCATGCGCAACGCCGTCCCGCTGTTCGCCATGGCGGTGACGCTCTTGGTGCTGGCCGGACTGGCCATGGCCACGCGGATCCGGATGATCTTCCGCGAGCTGGCGGCCAACGACGCCAGCCTGCAACAGGCCATGGACGAACTGGTCCGCACCCGGGACGAGGCGGCCGCCGCCAATGTCGCCAAGTCGCAGTTCCTGGCCAATATGAGCCACGAGATCCGCACCCCGCTGAACGGCATCCTGGGCATGACCCAGGTGATGGCGCGCGAGGACCTGAGCCCGGCCCAGTGCGAGCGTCTGGAGGTCGTGCGCGACTCCGGCCAGGCCCTGCTGACCGTGCTCAACGACATTCTCGACATCTCCAAGATCGAGGCCGGCAAGCTGGAGATCGACAATCACGAGTTCGATCTCGCGACCGCGATCCATACCGCCTGCAACGCCTTCGCCGGTATCGCCGACCAGAAGGACGTCGCGTTCCGGATCGGGATCGACGACGAGGCGCTAGGCATCTGGTGGGGCGATGGCGCGCGCCTGCGCCAGGTGGTCTCCAACCTCGCCTCCAACGCCGTGAAGTTCACCCACCAGGGCGAGGTCGCGGTGATCGTGCGCCGCACCGAGGCCGGCCTGCATCTGACCGTCCGCGACACCGGCATCGGCATCCCGCCCGACCGGCAGGGAGAGCTCTTCCAGAAGTTCAACCAGGTCGACGCCTCGACGACGCGGAAGTTCGGCGGCACCGGCCTTGGCCTGGCGATCAGCCATGAGCTGGTGGCCCTGATGGGCGGGACGATGACTGTGGCCAGCATCATGTCGGAGGGCTCGACCTTCGCCTTCGACCTGCCGCTGGAATGGCGCGCGCCGGCGCGGCCCGCCAGCCGCGTCGCGACCGCCGCCGCCGCGCGCGCGTCCGGCTCCCAGGCGGCCCCGCGCATCCTGGCCGCCGAGGACAACCCCACCAACCAGCTGATTCTGTCGGCCCTGCTGGAGCCCTTCGGCGTCGATCTCACCCTGGTCGGCAACGGGCGCGAGGCGGTCGACGCCTTTGCGGCGGGGAACTTCGAGGTGGTGCTGATGGACGTGCAGATGCCGGTGATGAACGGCGTCGAGGCCACCGCCGCGATCCGCCGACTGGAGGCCGAACGCGGGCTGGCGGCGACCCCGATCCTGGCCCTGTCGGCCAATGTGATGAGCCATCAGGTGACTGAGTATCTCGCCGCCGGCATGAGCGGCTTCATCCCCAAGCCGATCGAGAGCGCCAAGCTGCTCGCCGCCATCGAGGCGGCGCTGGACGCCGACGAGGCGATAACCGTCGAGAGAACCGCTTCCGCGCCATAGGTGATTTGGTCGATCTGGATCTTCCTGCCGGCCAGGAAAGCCGCAACGCCGCGTTCGACAGGCCGTTCCTTACGCCGTGGACGCCAAGTCACCCTTCCCTCGCTTCGCCCACCCGCGCTATGAGAATTGGCCATGGCCAAGAACCCCGAAAGCCCCATCGAGCCCTTCAAGCGCGCCCTGGCCCACGCGGCGCGCTCGCTGGCCGAAATGCCCGACCTTGAGATCGTCTATTCGGGCGAAGGTCCCCAGCTGTCCGGCAACCGCGCGGTGCTGCCGCACCCGCCGCGCGACCTGACGCCGATGGACGCCGCGCGCATTCGCGGGCTGGCCGACCAGATGGCGCTGCGCCTGGCCCACCACGACAACGCCGCGCACGCCAAGGGCCGCCCGGGCTCGGCGCTCGGCGGTCCGGTCTATGACGCCCTGGAGCAGGTCCGTATCGAGGCGATCGGCGCCAATGCGCTGGCCGGGGTGAAGGACAATCTGCGCGTCGTGCACGAGCAGATCTGGGCCAAGAAGCCGCTGAACCAACTCGAGGCCCTGGCCAATCCGCCGATGGCCGACATCGTCGCGCTGATGGCGCGCGAACGGCTGACGGGCGAGCCGCCACCGGCCATGGCCAGGCCCCTGGTCGACCTGTTCCGCGCCGAGGTCGAGAGCAAAGCCGGCGCCGATCTCGACAAGCTGGCCGACGTCGCCCACGACCAGAAGCTGTTCGCTAAGATCGCCCGCACGATCCTGCGCGACCTCTCGATGGGCGATGACCTGTCCGACGCGCCGGACCAATCGGACGAGGACGGCGACAGCGAGGACGGCGAGGCCGAAAGCCAGGAAGACGGCGACGAGGGCGACGGCGAGGGCCAATCCCCGCAACAGGCCTCGATGGACGAGAACGACGCGACCCATCGCGAAAGCGAGGACGCCGACAGCCAGATGATGCAGGCCGAGGACGATCCGAACGCCGAGGACACCGACGAGCCGCCGGAGATGGGCGAGGGCGAACAGCCCGCGCGTCCGGACATGAAGGGCGACGCCAAGCAGGCGACCTACCGGGTCTTCACCACCGCTCACGACGAGGTGGTGGCGGCCGAGGAACTCTGCGACGCCGAGGAGTTGACGAGGCTTCGCGCCTATCTGGACCAACAGCTCGCCAGCCTTTCCAGCGTGGTCTCGCGCCTGGCCAACAAGCTGCAGCGCAAGCTGATGGCCCAACAGAACCGCTCCTGGACCTTCGACCTGGAGGAAGGGATCCTCGACGTCGCGCGCCTGACGCGGGTGATCACCGACCCCACCGCCTCGCTGGCCTTCAAGGAAGAGGAAGACACCGAGTTCCGCGACACGGTCGTCACCATCCTGATCGACAATTCGGGCTCGATGCGCGGCCGGCCGATCATGGTGGCCGCGGTCTGCGCCGACATCCTGGCGCGGACCCTGGAGCGCTGCGGCGTGAAAACCGAGATCCTCGGCTTCACCACGCGGGCCTGGAAGGGCGGCTCATCGCGCGAGGATTGGCTGAAGGCCGGCAAGCCGGCCCAGCCCGGCCGCCTGAACGACCTGCGCCATATCATCTACAAGTCCGCCGATTCCCCGTGGCGTCGCGCCCGCCGCAACCTCGGCCTGATGATGCGCGAGGGGCTGCTGAAGGAAAACATCGACGGCGAAGCCCTGATGTGGGCCCACCAGCGCCTGATCGGCCGGCCCGAGGCCCGCCGCATCCTGATGGTGATCTCCGACGGCGCGCCGGTCGATGATTCGACCCTGTCGGTGAACTCGGGCCACTATCTGGAGCGCCACCTGCGCGACGTGATCACCGAGATCGAGGGCAAGAGCCCCGTCCAGTTGATCGCCATCGGCATCGGTCACGACGTCACCCGCTATTATCGCCGCGCGGTGACTATCGTCGACGTGGAGCAACTGGCCGGCGTCATCGTTGATCAGCTCGCCGAACTGTTCGACGAGGATGTCCGCAAGGTCACCCGCAAGAACGCCAACCTGCTGGCCCCGCCGCCCAGCACCCAGGGGCCGCAGGGCGGCGCGGCGCGGAGATCGACCTTCAAGGAAGTCCGGAGAGCGGTCGCGTGAGGCTCGCGGGGGCAAGATCGGCCTTCGCCCTGCTGGCGCTCGCCGCCTGCGCCCCCGTCCACGCACCCCTGCCGACCGCGCCGGTCGCCGCAGGCGATCGAATCGCCGTGACGGCGATCGCCGTGCCGCTCAATCCGCAGGACCTCGCCCAGAATCGCATCGGCGACTTCCATTATGCCGGCGGCCTGGCCCTCACCTCGCCCGACACCGCCAGGTTCCACGGCCTGTCGGACATGGAAATCTCGGCCGATGGCCGATTGAGCGCGATCAGCGACGAGGGCGACCTGCTGTCGGCGCGGCTTAGCTTTGATTCGAAGGGTCGACCGATCGGCCTGACCGACACGGCCCTGACCGTTTTGAGCGATCTCGATGGCAAGCCGCTGCAAGGCAAGCTGGAAGCCGACGCCGAGGGCATGACCCTGCTGGCCAATGGCGACCGGCTGGTCAGCTTCGAGCAGCGGCATCGAATCTGGCTCTATCCCGCCGCCGGCGGCCTTCCGCGCGCCGTCCCTTCGCCCGAAACTCAGTTCCCGGCCAATGGCGGCATGGAGGCCCTGAGCGCCGTACCGAGCCTGGGCCCCGACGTCTATGTCGCCGCCGGCGAGGATTCGGGTGAGACCTGGACCTGCAGACTGTCGGACGGCTGCGTCCAGGGACCAACCATCGCCAAGCCTGCCGAATTCGGGGTGGTCGCGGTGCGGCCGCTGCCGGGCGGTCGCATGGCCTGGCTGCTTCGCGCCTGGGATCCGGTGCGCGGCAGCCGCAACAGCCTGCAAATCCATGGCCCGGGCGGCGAAATCGCCCGCCTGGACATGGCAAGGCCCCTGACCGTCGACAATTACGAGGCCCTGGCGGCCATCCCGCGCAAGGACGGATCGGTCCGATTCTACCTGCTGTCGGACGACAACTTCCAAAGCTCGCAGCGGACCCTGCTGCTGGCCTTCGACTGGAAGCCGTCGAAATAGGCGTTTCGCCCAAAGAAAAAGGCCGGTGTTTCCACCGGCCTTTTCCGAAGTTCTGTAGCTGCGCTTAGGCGGCTGCGGCTTGCGTCGCGAGCTTGGCCTTCAGTTGGCGCTTGATCTTCAGAGCGCGCGGCGAGAGCTGCTCGTCGCGGGCGCCGACCAGGAACACGTCCAGGCCGCCGCGGAAGTCGAGCGTGCGCAGCGCCGCATTGGTGATGCGCAGACGGAAGGTTTGACCCAGCGCGTCCGATTGGAGCGTGGCTGGCGAGAGGGCCGGCAAGAACCGACGCTTCGTCTTGATATTCGAATGGCTGACGTTGTGGCCGACCATGGGACCGACACCGGTGAGTTCGCAACGACGCGACATGGCTTCTGACCTACGCGAGAATGGATGTGCCGCGGGGAAGGACCCGCGAGAGAGCGGGCGATATAGTCGAAAGCCCGGTCCGGCGTCAAGGCGGCGGCGACATTCATACCCGCCTGGGCGCCAGAAAGAGCTGAATTGCGCTTCAAGGCCCTCGAACCCGTTTGTGGTCCGAAGTCGTTGAGATACAATAGATTGTAGGGAACAAACACTGAATCGCGCCGAGTCGCTGATTCGGTCATGATTCGTTTCGCCCGTGTTCTCGAATCCCCCGACGCCCCATTAACCTGAAAACGCAGTTCGTTGAGCGCGTACGAAAAACCCCGCGGCGAAACCGCGGGGCTTCCGATTCCTACAGTGTCCTAGGACAGGACCACCAGCACCACGCGGCGATTGGCCATCCGGCCGTCGCGGGTGTTGTTGGCGGCGACCGGTTCGGCCTCGCCATACGAGATGGTCGCCATACGGTTCAGCGCCACGCCTTGGGCGTTCAAGAAGCGACGGACCGACTCGGCGCGCTCGGCGCCCAGACGATCATTGCCCTCGGGCGAACCCGTCGCGTCGGTGTGGCCTTGGATCTCCACATAGACGTTCTTGTTCTCACCCTTCAGCCGTTCGGCCACGGACTGAAGCCGGGCTTGGCCTTCGGGCGACAGGGTCGCCTTGCCGATGGGGAACTTCAGGGCGTCGTCGGACATCACGACCGAGTACAGGAACTTGCCCTCGGCCAGCTTGCCGGCGGCGGTCGCCCGTTCCAGGGCGTCGCGCGAGGTCTGATCGACCTCGCCCAGCTTGGTCTCATTGGTCGAGACCCTGGTGTCGACCACGGCCACCTGCTCGTTCACATACTTCTTGGTAGCGCAGCCCCCGAGGCCGAGCGCCCCCAGAGCCAGCGCGCTCAACAAAATTCCCCGAGTTTTCGTACCGATCATTTTGCGACCTCTCCCGTCGTCAAATTCAACAATGAATGCACGGCGCACCCCGCTTGAACCGAGGCCCCGCCGTACTCGCAATCAGGCTTCGGCGGATAAAACGGCCGTTTGGTGGCATGGTTGCGGCAGGGAAACGACGTAGCTTGGCCGTAAGGCACAAGCGACTTTCCCTTGAAACCTATTGCGAGGTTGCGCGTTTTGTCACCACTAATAACTGACCAGTCAGTTATCTAAAGAGCGCGCCATGCTTCCCGCCGGCCAGCCGAAATTCAAGCGTCGCAAGGCCGACCGCCCCGATGAGATCGTGGCCGCGGCGCTGGAGGTGTTCGCCGAAAAGGGCTTCGCCGCCGCTCGTCTGGAAGACATCGCCAAGCGGGCGGGCGTCTCGAAGGGCGCGATCTATCTCTACTTCGCCACCAAGGAAGACATTTTCCGCGCCGTCGTCGAACAGGGCGTCGCGCCCAATCTCAGCGCCGTCCAAAACATCCTCGCCAATGCGAGCGCCGACTTCCCGGTTCTGTTGCGGGGGCTGGTGAAAGTGCTCGCCGGCGTCGTCGCCACCACGCCGGTCGGCGGCATCGTGAAGATGGTGATCGGCGAGTCGCGCAACTTCCCCGAATTGGCCCAGGCTTGGCACGACCAACTGGTGCGGCCGGCGCTCGCCGCCATGACCCAGGCCATCGCCGCGGCCCAGGCGCGCGGCGAGCTACGGTCGGGCGATCCGCGCCTACATGCGATCTCGCTGATCTCGCCGCTGCTGGTCGGCGTCGTCTGGCGCGAGACCTTCCTGCCGGTCGGCGCCGAGCCGATCGATATCCCCGCCCTGGCCGAGCAGCATGTGGAGCTCTGGCTGCGCGGAATGCTCACCAAAAGCGGAGCTGCGTCATGAAGCCACAACGCCTGCTGGTCGGCGGATTATTGCTGCTCGCCCTGATCCTGATCGTCGTGCTGTGGGTCGCGCCGCGCCTTTCGCGATCATCGACCCTGTCGGGCTACATCGAGGGCGAGGCGCTCTATCTGGCCGCGCCAGTCGCCGGCCGGGTCGATCAGGTCTTCGTCCAGCGTGGTGATCAGGTCAGCGCAGGCCAACGGCTGTTCGTGGTCGATCCGGCTCAACTGAAGGCCCAGCGCGATCAGGCCGGCGCCGAGGTCAACACCGCGCAGGCCCAAGCCGCCGACGCCCGCAAGGGACAGCGACCGGTCGAACTGGCGGTCTTCGACGCCAATGTCGCCGCCGCCGAGGCCACCGCCCGCGACGCCGCCTCCACCCTGCGCCGGATCCGGCCCCTAGTGCAGAAGGGCATCTACGCCAAGGCGCGGCTGGACGACGCCCAGGCCGCCTATGACGCCGCCCAGGCCCAGGTGGCGGCGGCCAAGCGCCAGCGCCAGGCCGCAGCGCTCGGGTCTCGCGAGGATCAGATCCGCGCGGCCGACAGCCGGGTCAGGCAGGCCGGGGCCGCGCTCACCGCCGCCGACGCCCGGCTGGCCGACATCGCGCCGACAGCCCCCGGCCCCGCGCGCGTCGAGGACGTCTTCTTCCAGAAAGGCGAATGGGCGCCCGCCAACCAGCCGATCCTGGCCCTGCTGCCCGACGACAGGATCAAGCTGCGGTTCTTCGTGCCTGAACCGGCGATCTCCAGCTACCGGCTGGGCGCGCAGGTCAAGTTCACCTGCGACGGCTGCCAGGCCGGAATGAGCGCGCAGATCACCTACGTCAGCCCCCGGCCCGAGTTCACTCCGCCGGTCATCTACAGCCGCGAGGTCCGCGACCGGCTGGTCTATCTGGTGGAAGCCAAGCCCTCGGTCCGGCTGAACCCCGGCCAACCGGTGGACGTCCAGCCGATCGGAGCGGTCCGGTGACCCTCGCCATCGATGTCCGGGGGCTGAACAAGAGCTTCGGCGACAAGCATGTCGTGCAGGACGTCTCGCTACAGGTCGAGGAAGGCAAGATCTGCGGGTTCCTCGGCCCCAACGGCTCGGGCAAGACCACCACCCTGCGGATGCTCTGCGGCCTGCTGACCCCCGACAGCGGCGCGGGCACGTGCCTGGGCCTCGACATCATTACGCAGGCGAGCGCCATCAAGCGGCGCGCCGGCTACATGACCCAGAAGTTCTCGCTCTATGAGGACCTGACCATCGAGGAGAACCTACAGTTCTCCGCGCGTGTCCACGGGCTGGACCGGCGCAGGGACCGGGTCGACCAGGCGCTGGAGCGCCTGGGCCTGACGGAGCGCCGCGCGCAATTGGCCGGATCGCTGTCGGGCGGCTGGAAGCAGCGACTGGCCCTGGCCACCGCCACCCTGCACGAACCGCGACTGCTGTTGCTGGACGAACCCACCGCCGGGGTCGATCCGAAGGCCCGCCGCACCTTCTGGGACGAGATCCACGCCCTGGCCGCCGAAGGCCTGACCGTGCTGGTCTCCACTCATTATATGGACGAGGCCGAGCGCTGCCACGAGATCGCGTACATCAGCTACGGCCAGCTGATCGCGCGGGGGACCGCGCAGCAGGTCATCGCCGACACCAAGCTGATCACCCTCAACGGCGAAGGACCAGGCGCCGACCGGCTGTCGGGCGAGATCGGCAAGCTGCCCGGCGTCGACATGGCCGCGCCGTTCGGCCAATCGCTGCACGTGTCCGGAACCGACCGCGCGGCGCTGGAGGCGGCCATCGCCCCCTATCGGCGCGCGCCCTACCGCTGGACGGAAATCGAGCCCAGCCTCGAGGACGTCTTCATCCGCCTGATGGAGACCTCGCAGGACAATTTCCAATGAACGGCTTCTCGGCGAACCGCGTCCTGGCGGTGATGATCAAGGAGTTCAAGCAGCTCACCCGCGACCGCCTAACCTACGCCATGATGCTGGCCATGCCGGTCGTGCAGCTGCTGCTGTTCGGCTATGCGATCAATTCCGAGCCGCGCCACCTGCCCACCGCCCTGCTGGTGCAGGAAGACACCATCTTCGCCCGGTCGATCACCTCGGCCCTGAAGAACAGCGCCTATTTCGACCTGGTCGCCCAGGTCCGCACCCCGGCCGAGCTGGACGACATGGTGCGGCGCGGCGAGGTTCAGTTCGCCATCACCATCCCCGGCGACTTCACCCGCCGGGTGGCCCGCGGCGACAAGGCCCAGATGCTGGTCGAGGTGGACGCCACCGACCCCTCGGCCACCGGCGCGGCGGTCGCGGCCCTGGCCGCCCTGCCTACCCAGGCCCTGGCCCACGACATGAAAGGCGCGCTAGCGCCGAAGGCGGCCGCCACGCCGCCGTTCGAGGTCGTGGTCCACCGGCGCTATAACCCCGAGGCGGTCACTTCCTACAATATCGTGCCCGGCCTGCTGGGCGTCATCCTCTCCATGACCCTGGTGATGATGACCGCGCTGTCGGTGACGCGCGAGGCCGAGCGCGGGACGATGGAGAGCCTGCTGGCCACCCCCGTCGAACCGATCGAGGTGATGGTCGGCAAGCTCGCGCCCTATGTGGTGGTCGGCCTGACCCAGACAGCGATCATCCTGCTGCTGGCGCGTTTCCTGTTCGACGTTCCGATGATCGGCGGCTGGCTTGGCCTGTCGCTGGGCGTCAGCCTGTTCATCATCGGCTCGCTGGCCCTCGGCTTCCTGATGTCGACTGTCGCAAAGACCCAGCTGCAGGCCATGCAGATGAGCGTCTTCTATATCCTGCCCTCGATCCTGCTCTCGGGCTTCATGTTCCCGTTCCGCGGCATGCCGGCCTGGGCCCAGGCGCTAGGCGAGATCGTGCCCGTCACTCACTTCCTTCGCGTCGTTCGCGGCGCCCTGCTGAAGGGCCAGGGAATAGAGGACATGTGGCGTGAGCTGCTGGCCCTGGTCGCCTTCGTCTGCGTGGTCACGGCGCTGGCCATGGCGCGCTACCGGCGCACGCTAGATTAGCGCGAATTAACGGGAAGCCCCGGCCACGATCAGTGTAACAGCGATTCAAACTGTTACGCCGTTGGGGAAATCGTTTCGATGCAAAGCCGCCGTGAACTCCTGGCGACCGCCGCCGCCTTCGGCGCGGCCGCCGCCGTTCCGAAAATCGCCCTCGCCGCCGCGCCCACGAGCGAGGCCGCCAAGATGTACGCCTTCTTCGACACGTCGATGGCCCAGACCTTCCGGCGCAGCCCGGAGCTGCCGACCATGCTGGGCCTCGACAAGGGCGACCTGGCCTGGACCAAGTCGGAACTGTCGGACTTCTCGCTGACCGCGCTGGCCGAAAACAAGGCCAACACCGCCCGTGACCTGAAGGCCCTGCGCGCCATCGACCGCAAGCAGCTCTCCGGTATGGACGCGGTGAACTACGACACCGTCGAGTTCGTGCTGGCGACCCAGGACGAAGGCAACCGGCGCTTCCAGTACGGCGGCCAGGGCGTGAACTCCCCCTATGTGCTGTCGCAACTGACCGGCGCCTACCAGCAGATGCCGGACTTCCTCGACACCCAGCACACCATCGAGACCAAGGCCGACGCCGACGCCTATATGGCCCGTATGGAGGCCTTCGGCCGCCTGCTCGACCAGGAAGCCGACGTGGTTCGTCACGACGTGGCCCTGGGCGTCACGCCGCCCGACTTCGTCCTCGACAAGGCCCTGACCCAGCTCAAGGCCTTCCTGGCCTCCGAGCCCGACAAGGCGCCGGTGGTCGTCAGCCTGGAGCGGCGGACCAAGGAAAAGAACATCGCCGGCGCCTGGGCGCCGCAGGCCCAGGGCCTCTACGCCGAGAAAATCCGCCCGGCCCTGGCCCGCCAGGCGGCCCTGCTGGAAGGTCTGCGCGCCAAGGCGGTCCACGACGCCGGCTGCTGGCGCCTGCCCGACGGCGACGAATATTACCGCCTCGGCCTGCGCAACTACACGACCTCGAACATCACCCCCGACGAGGTCCACAAGACCGGGCTCGAGCTTGTCGCCAGCCTCGGCGCCCAGGCCGACGTGCTGATGAGGAAGGCCGGCTACACCAAGGGCGGCGTCGGTGAGCGTTATCGCGCGATGGCGACCGATCCCAAGCAAATCTATCCCAACACCGACAAGGGCAAGGAAGAGCTGCTGGCCCATCTGAACGAGCAGGTGAAGGTGGTGAGCGCCAAGCTGCCGCAGTGGTTCGGCCAGCTTCCCAAGGCGCCGCTGGATATCCGCCGCGTGCCCCCAGCCATCGAGGCCGGGGCGCCGGGCGGCTACTACTACTCACCCACGCTCGATGGGAAACGCCCGGGGATCTACTGGATCAACCTGCGCGACACCGCCGAGGTGCCGGCCTGGACCCTGCCGACGCTCACCTATCACGAGGGCCTTCCCGGCCACCATCTGCAGCTCGCCCTCAACAACGAGGCCGGCGACCTGCCGCTGATCCGCAAGGTGATCGGCTTCTCCGGCTACAGCGAGGGCTGGGCGCTCTACGCCGAGCAGTTGGCGGTCGAGATGGGCATGTACGACAACGACGTGCTCGGCCACATCGGCATGATCCACGACGCCATGTTCCGCGCCGTCCGCCTGGTGGTCGACAGCGGCATGCACCACAAGCGCTGGAGCCGAGAGCAGGCGGTGAAGTACTTCGTCGACAACATCGGCGACGCCGAGGCCAGCGCTATCACCGAGATCGAGCGCTACTGCGTGTGGCCGGGCCAGGCGTGCAGCTACATGGTCGGCAAGATCACTTGGATGAACGGCCGCGAGCGCGCGAAGAAGGCGCTGGGCCGCAAGTTCGACATCCGCAAATTCCACGACGCGGGCCTGCTGGCCGGCGGCACGCCGCTGACCGTGCTGGACCAGGTGATCGACAACTACATCGCCTCGGCGAGGTAGAACGAGCGTCTTTCCTCCCTTGCCCGGTAGGGGAGGAAAGAGACGGCGCGGCCCCGCTTGCCGCCGAGCGATTCCCGCCCCATTTTCCCTGGCATGAGTGCTCGTTCCTCGGGTGTGGGGCCGCCGAGACTGGTGGCGGTGCTCGGCCCGACCAATACCGGCAAGACCCACCTCGCCGTCGAGCGGATGCTGGGCCATGCGAGCGGCATGATCGGCCTGCCGCTGCGGCTGCTGGCGCGGGAAATCTACGACCGCATCGTCAAGCTGCGCGGCCCCTCCTCCGTCGCCCTGATCACCGGCGAAGAGAAGATCGTCCCGGCCCGCGCGCAGTATTTCGTCTGCACCGTCGAGGCCATGCCGCTGAGCCGCGAGGTCGAGTTCCTGGCGGTGGACGAAATCCAGCTCTGCGCCGATCCTGAGCGCGGCCACGTCTTCACCCACCGGCTGCTGCACGCGCGCGGCAAGTACGAGACCATGCTGTTGGGCGCCGGGACCATGGCGCCGCTGATCCGCCGGCTGCTCCCCGACGCCGAGATCGTCACCCGCGAGCGGCTGTCGCGCCTGACCTATTCCGGTCCCAAGAAGCTGACCCGCCTGCCGCGCCGCTCGGCGGTCGTCGCCTTCTCCGCCGACCAGGTCTACGCCATCGCCGAGCTGATCCGCCGCCAGCGCGGCGGCGCCGCCGTGGTCATGGGCTCGCTCAGTCCCCGCACCCGCAACGCCCAGGTGGCGCTCTACCAGTCCGGCGAGGTCGACTTCCTGGTCGCCACCGACGCCATCGGCATGGGCCTGAACATGGACGTCGACCATGTGGCCTTCGCCGGCCTGCGCAAGTTCGACGGCAAGCGCACCCGCTTCCTGCACCCACAGGAGGTCGGCCAGATCGCCGGCCGCGCCGGGCGCTTCACCCGCGACGGGACCTTCGGCGTCACCGGCGAGTGCGAGGACATGGACGCCGACCTGATCGAGGCGGTGGAGGAACACCGGTTCGACGCCATCGCCGGCGCGGAATGGCGCAACGCCAAGCTCGACTTCACCTCGCTGCCCAATCTGATCCGCTCGCTGGCCGCGCCGCCGTCGCGCGAAGGCCTGAAGCTCTCGGCCGAAGCCCTGGACGAGAAGACCCTGCGGGCGGTGGCGGGCGAACCTGAGGTCATCGACCGCTGCGTTCGCGACCGCCAGGCGCTGATCAAGCTGTGGGACGTCTGCCAGACCCCGGACTTCCGCAAGACCTCCGGCGAGGAGCACATCCGGCTGGTGCGCGAGTTCTTCGGCTGGCTGACCAGCCGCAACCGCAAGGTCCCCGAGGACTGGATCGCCGGACAATACCGCCACCTGGACCGCACCGACGGCGAGATCGACACCCTGGCCGCACGGCTCGCCAGCGTGCGCACCCTGGCCTATGTCGCCAACCGCCCCGACTGGCTGGCCGACGCCGCCGGCTGGCAGGGACGGACCCGGCTGCTGGAGGACCGGCTCTCCGACACCCTGCATGAAAAGCTGATGGCCCGGTTCGTCGACCGGCGAACCAGCGCCCTGATGCGCGCGCTCAATGTCCGCAGCGAGATGCTGGCCGGGGTCGCCAGCGACGGCGCGGTCACGGTCGAGGGCCAGTATGTCGGCAAGCTGCTGGGCGTCAGTTTCGAACCCGCCCAAGGCTCCTCGGTTCTGGAAGAAAAGGCCCTGCGCGCCGCCGCCGTCGCCGCGGTCGGCCCCGAGATCGCCAAGCGCCTCGGCAAGCTGGCCTCAGAGCCCGACGAGGCCTTCACCTTCACGCCCGACGGCGTGGTCCATTGGCATGGCGAGGCGGCGGGCGCGATCGCCGGCGGCACGCCGTTCGCCCCGAAGGTCCGGCTCTATGGCGAGCTTGGCCCGGCCCCGGCCCGCGAGCGGGCGGCGCGGCGGCTGGAAGCCTTCCTCGCCGCCGAGGCGGTCAAGCGGCTGGGCGTCCTGCGCCGGCTCGAAGCCGCCCTCTCCAGCGGCAAGGTCAAGGGCCTGGCGCGGGGCGTCGCTTATCGGCTGATTGAGGCCGGCGGCGTGCTCGACCGCGACCAGGTGCGCGTCGAGGCCAAGGCGCTGAGCCAGGTCGAGCGACGCGGCCTCAAGGCGCTGGGCGTGCGGCTTGGCCACTTCAGCCTCTATCTGCCGGCCCTGCTGAAACCCCAGGCCCTGGCCTTCGCCCAAGGCTTCGCCGGACGCGATTGGCGGCCTGCCCCGAGCAGCGTCAGCCGGCTGCCCGATCCGCCGCCGTCGCCCGTCGCTCTGGCCGCCTTCGGCCTGCGCGCGGTCGGTCGCCACGCCGTGCCGGTCGAGGCCCTGGAACGCCTGGATGATCTGCTGCGGGCCGCACCGAAACAGGGTCAGCTTTCCGACCAGGCCCGCGAGGAGCTTGGCTGGTCCGATAGCGAGGCCCGCGACATCCTGCGCGCCCTCAACTTCGCGCCGACCACCAAGCCCAAGGACGGCGAGCCGATGATCTGGCGGCGGCGCAACGAAAAGCCCAGGCCGCAAGCCGTGGCGCCGCCGCCGCCCAACTCGCCCTTCGCCGCCCTGGCGGCCCTGAAGGATCAGCCTGCTCCCACCCGCCGCCCACGTCGGCGGCGCAAGGCCAAGGCCGTGCGCGCATGAGCGACGACGCCTGCCGCGCCGATGTCTGGATGTGGCGCGCGCGGTTCTTCAAGACCCGCTCGCTGGCCGCCAAGTACCTGGACGAGGGCAAGGTCCGCCTGACCCGCGCCGGCGCGGAGACCCGCATCGACAAGTGCGCCAGGGCGCTGAAGGTCGGCGACCGGCTGGTGTTCGCAGTCGGCGGCCGCTTGATCGCCGTCACCGTCGAGGGCCTGGGCGAACGCCGCGGTCCGCCCGCCGAGGCGCGGGCGCTCTATTCGACCTTGGAGGCGGGTTAGCCCCTATTCCCCTCAAGGCTCGTCATGGCCGGCCCCGTGCCGGCCATCCATAAACACGGTCCATCGGGCCTTGCCTGCAAGGTCGGCGTCTATGGATCACCGGGACCAGCCCGGTGATGACGATCTTGGAAATGATGGCCTCAGGCCCCCACCAGCTCCCCACGAACCTCACGGCCAAGGCTGTCGAGCAGTTCGCTCCAGCCCGCCTCGCGGTTGGCCGGCTGGTCGACGCCGTCCAGGAACGCCCCCTGCTCGGTCAGCAGCAGCCGGGTCTTGCCGCCCTCGGCCTTGAATTCCAAGGTCAGCATCGAGGCCGACATCAGGGTGTCTTCCTGGGCCATGGTGTAGGCGTAGACGATCCGCTGGTCCGGGACGATCTGGTGATAATGGGTCTGGTTGTAGATGACCGGGTCGCCCTTCTTGACGGCGAAGCGACCGGTCTCGCGGCCGCCCTCGCGGAAGTCGTGGTCGTATTCAGTCATCTCCCAGCCCTCGGCGGCCACGAACCAGCGGTCGCTGGCGGCCGGATCTGAGAAGGCGGCGAACACCCGCGCCGGGGCGGCGTCATAGACCCGCTCGAGGTGGATGGTGGCGTGGGCCACGCTGCGTTCGGTCATGACTTGCTCCCTTCGTCCTGCGGATCTGCGGTGGCGGCCAGGAAGTCCCCCAGCCGGTCCAGCTTGCGCTCCCAGCTTGTCCTGCGGTCATTGACCCATTGCTCGACCAGGCTCAGCACGCCGGGCTCCATCCGGCAGGTGCGCACGCGGCCGACCTTTTCCGAACGGACGATGCCGCTGGCCTCGAGGATGGCCAGGTGCTGCACCACCGCCGACAGGGTCATGTCGAGCGGCTGGGCGAGCTCGCTGACCGACGCCGGCCCGAGGCTGAGACGCTCCACCATGCCGCGACGACCGGGGTCGGCCAGGGCCTGGAACAGCAGATCGAGATTGGGCCGTTGGTTTAGCATACGCTTAAGTATCACCACAGGCATCGAACCGCAAGCGCTTGGCGAGCGTCGGCGCGGGCCGTATGCAGGGCCATGGCCTGGACCCGCACCTACAACGACCCCGAACCGCAACGCGTGAACAAGTGGCTGGCGCAGAGCGGCGTCTGCTCTCGGCGCGAGGCCGAGGCGTTGATCGGCAAGGGCCTGGTCTTCATCGACGGCCAACGCGTCGACGACGCCGGCCGCAAGATCGAGAGCGGCCAGACCCTGGTGCTGAACGACAGCGCCCAGGCGATCCTGGAGACCATGCTGAGCGTGGTGATCCACAAGCCGATCGGCATCGTCTCATCCCTGCCGCAGGACGATCAGATCGAGGCCTCGAGCCTGCTGACCAAGGACGCCCTCTGGGGCGAGAACGGGGTCATCCCGGGCGCGGATAACAACCTGGCGCCGCTGGGCCGGCTAGACCGGGATTCTCGCGGCCTGCTGGTGCTCTCCGAGGACGGCGTGCTGGCCAAGGCCCTGATCGGGCCGGAGTCCAACATCGACAAGGAATACATGGTCCTGCTGACCGGGGTGATCACTCCGAAAAAGCTGGAGCTGCTGCGCCATGGCCTTGAACTCGACGGCCGCCAGCTACGCCCCGCCAAGGTGAGGCAGATCCACGATCAAAAGCTGAACATCGTCCTGAAGGAAGGCCGTAACCGCCAGATCCGGCGGATGGCCGAGGCGGTCGAACTGCGGGTGGTCGATCTGGTGCGCGTCCGCATCGGCCCGTTGCTGCTGGGCGACCTGCCCGAAGGCCGCTGGCGCCCCCTGGCGACCGAGGAACGCGCGGCGCTCCTGAAGGCCTCGGTCGCGCACAACCGCCCGGCCTGACCTCCAAAACGCTGAAGCGGTCGCTTGACCAATTCTTCGCGACCACATACTTAAGTGAACACTTCAGCGAATTGACAGGAGAAGACGATGACCGAACGCACCGTGAGCCACGCCACCTTCGTCATCGACCGCACCTATGACGCCGCGCCGGCGCGGGTGTTCGCCGCCTGGGCCTCGCTGGAGGCCAAGTCGTTGTGGTTTGGCAACCTGGCCAAGCCGGACCCCGGCTATCAGCTCGACTTCCGGGTCGGCGGGCGCGAATTGAACAAGGGCGGCCCCGAGGGCGGCGCGCTCTACACCTATGACGGCGTCTACCAGGAGATCGTCCCCGATCGGCGCATCGCGTTCAGCTACACGATGGATATGGACCAGACGCGGATCTCGGTCTCCATCGCCACGGTCGAGTTCAAAGCCGACGGCGAACGCACCCGGCTGATCTATACCGAGCAAGGCGCCTATTTCGACGGCCACGACAAGCCGGAGTTCCGCGAGCACGGCACCAAGGAACTGCTCAGCAACCTCGCCGCCTACCTGGCGCGCTAACCCCGAACAACCAGATCCTCCCCCGCTGGGGGAGGTGTCGCGCGCAGCGCGACGGAGGGGGCGCTACTGAAGGAGTCGTAGTCCCCCTCACCTGGCCAAGCGGCCGGGAGCTCCCCCAGCGGGGGAGCATCTGGGCTGGACCAGCGACACTGAACATTGTCCGCCCGCCTCTGGCGGCCTAGCTTGACGACCATGAAAACGGTCGCCTCCGCCTTGCTCGCTACGCTTGTCTCCACCTCGGCCCTGGCCGCGCCGCGCGAAGAGGCCCGGACGCTCGCGGGCCTTGAAAAGCCGGCGGAGATCCGCGTCGACCGCTGGGGCATCGCCCACATCTATGCGGGCGACGTGCGCGACGCCTTTTTCCTGCAGGGCTACAACGTCGCCGGCGACCGGCTCTGGCAGATCGACCTGTGGCGCAAGCGCGGCCTAGGGCTGCTCGCCAAGGATTTCGGGCCGTCCTATGTGACCCAGGACCGCGCCGCCCGCCTGTTCCTTTATCGCGGCGACATGGACCGCGAGTGGGCCGCCTACGGCCCCGGCGCCAAGGACAACACCGAGGCCTTCGTCGCCGGCGTGAACGCCTATGTGACCGAGATCCGCAGCGGCAAGCGGCCGTTGCCGGCGGAGTTCAAACTGGCCGGCTCGACGCCCGATCTCTGGAGCGCGCAGGACGTCGTGCGCATCCGCAGCCACGGCCTGACCCGCAATGTCCCCAACGAGGTCGGCCGAGCCAAGATCGCCTGCGCGGCCGGCCTGGAGGCCGCCAAGCTCTATCGCCACATCGAGCCGAAGTGGGAGACCAAGATCCCCGAGGGCCTCGCCCCCTGCGGCATCCCCGATGACGTACTGGCCGACTATCAACTGGCCACCAGCGGCGTGAAGTTCACGGGGGCGGGCCCCAAGACCGCCATGCTGGAGATCCCGCCCGACGCGATCGGCTCCAACAACTGGACGGTGGCCGCCAGCCGCACCGCCACCGGCCGGCCGATCCTGGCCAACGACCCGCACCGCGAGCACAGCGCGCCGTCGCTGCGCTACATCGTCCATATGGAGGCGCCGGGCTTCTCAGTGATCGGCGCGGGCGAACCCGCCCTGCCCGGTGTTTCGATCGGCCACAACGGAACCGTGGCCTTCGGCCTGACCATCTTCCCCGCCGACCAGGAAGACCTCTACGTCTACGAGACCGACGCCAAGTCGCCGACGCGCTATCGCTACGACAGCAACTGGGCCGACATGACCACCGTGACCGAGGACATCGCGGTCAAGGGCGAGGCCGTTCCGCGCAAGGTCGAGTTGGCCTTCACCCGTCATGGCCCGGTGATCTACGCCGACCCCGCCAAGGGCCGCGCCTTCGCGGTGCGCAGCGTCTGGGCCGAGCCTGGGACGTCGGCCTATTTCGGCTCCATGGGCTACATGACCGCCAAGACCTGGGAGGGCTTCAAGGGCGCGCTGGCCGACTGGGGCGCGCCGTCCGAGAACCAGGTCTATGCCGACACCAAGGGCGACATCGGCTGGGTCGCGGCCGGCAAGGTCCCGCGCCGCGCCAACTGGGACGGCCTGCTGCCGGTCCCCGGCGACGGACGCTATGAGTGGAAGGGCTTCCTGAAACTCGACGAACTGCCCAGCGCCCATAACCCGGCCTCCGGCTGGTTCGCCTCGGCCAACCAGATGAACCTGCCCGCCGACTACCCCTACGCCGAACGCAAGGTCGGGTTCGAGTGGTCGAACCCCGCCCGCATGCAGCGGATCGCCGAGGTGCTGGCCGCCAAACCCAAGCTGACCCTGGCCGACGCCAAGGCCCTGCAGACCGATCCCTACGACATCACCTCGCGCCGGATGCTGGCCCTGCTGGCGGGGGTCAAGACCACCGACCCCAAGCTCGCCTCGGCCCTGAACCTGCTGCGCGGCTGGGATCATCGGACCGCGGCCGACAGCCCCGGCGCGGCGCTCTACGAGGTCTGGGTCACCAAGCACCTGGGCAAGGCGACGGTGGCCCGCGCCGTGCCGCAGGCCGCCCGCGCCGCCGTCGGTAACGGCGACCTGCCCGCCGTCATGGCCCTGCTGGAAGCCCCCGATGCGACTCTGGGCGCCGATCCGGCCAAGGCCCGCGACGAGGTGCTCACCGCCAGCCTGCTCGCCGCCTATGACGAGGTGGCCGCGCGCCTCGGTCCCCAGCCGAACACCTGGGCCTGGGGCAAGCTGCATCAGGCGCGCTTCGACCACGCCCTGAGCCCGCTCGCGCCGGCGTCGGACCGCGAGGCGATGTCGAGCGGGACCCTGCCGATGGCCGGAACCAGCCTGTCGCCGCTGGCCGCGACCTGGCGGCCGGACGACTACCGGGTCATCGCCGGCGCCTCGTTCCGCATGGTCCTGGACGTCGGCGCCTGGGACAACAGCGTCGCCATCAACACGCCCGGTCAGTCGGGCGGTCCCGGGAGCGCGCACTATCGCGACCTGTTCCCGATCTGGGCCAAGGGCGACTATGTGCCGCTGAGCTATTCGCGAAAGGCCGTGGAGGCGGCGACGGAGAGCGTGCTGAAGCTGACGCCCGCGCCCTGAGCGGGACACCTATCGGGGCTTCCAGATATCCTGGGGCTCGGCGGCATTGACATTGCCGGTCGCTCGCCGGAAAAACCGGCCGCCCGATTAGAGCGGCCGGAGCTGTATTCCGCTATGACCTATATCGTCATGGATGCTTGCATCAAATGTAAGTTCATGGACTGCGTGGAGGTGTGTCCCGTCGACTGCTTCTACGAGGGCGAGAACTTCCTGGTGATCAATCCCGACGAATGCATCGATTGCGGCGTCTGCGAACCTGAGTGCCCGGTCGACGCCATCAAGCCCGACACCGAAGACGATCCCGATTCCAAGTGGTTGAAGATCAACACCGATTACGCCAAGGTCTGGCCGAACATCACGGTGAAGGGCGAACCGCCTGCCGACCGTGAAGAGTTCGAGCGCGAAGAAGGCAAATTCGAGAAGTACTTCAGCGAGAAGCCCGGTCGCGGCTCCTAGGCTCCCAGGTCACTCCGGGGGCAAGCCTTTCTTTCGGCTGATTTTTATGCTAATGTCGCCCTTGACGTGGTGATAGCGAGCACGCTCGCCCCGTCGTTTCTGCAGAAGAGCCGTCCCCGGCCAGTGTACGCCTTCAGTGGCGAAGGGTGTCCTAGAGGTCAATTCCGTTCCAACAGGGGTAAGCCGCCGCGCAGTTTTTGCGGATGGTGACCTTTGCGCTGTTGGAAAGTTATTGACGCCTCTTAACGGGTTCGGACGAGTCGAAAGGACTTGAGCGAATGAGCAAGAGCGGTCTGGAATTCTCCGTCGGCGACCATGTCGTCTATCCGGCCCATGGCGTGGGCCAGGTACAGGGGATCGAAACCCAGGAAGTTGCTGGCTATTCCCTCGAAGTTTACGTGATCACCTTTGACCACGAGAAGATGACCCTTCGCGTTCCGACCGCGAAAGCCCGCACCGCGGGCTTGCGCTCGCTGGCCGAAGGCAATGTCGTCAGCCAGGCGCTCACCACCCTGAAGGGCCGCGCCCGCGTGAAGCGCACCATGTGGTCGCGTCGCGCCCAGGAATACGAAGCCAAGATCAATTCCGGCGACCTGATCTCCATCGCCGAAGTGGTCCGCGACCTGCACCGCGCCGAGAACCAGCCGGAACAGTCCTATTCGGAGCGTCAGCTCTACGAATCGGCTCTGGACCGCATGGCTCGCGAAGTCGCCGCCATCGAGCGCATCGACCGCGACGCCGCCATCGGCATCCTCAACAAGAGCCTGATCAAGGCCGTCGCGGCCTAACCGCCCCGACAGTTTGAGCTTGAAACGCCCGGCCGCAAGGTCGGGCGTTTTCGTTTGAGAGACCGCGCCATGCCCCCGCCCATCACCTTCAGCGACCTGCTCAGCCGCGAGCGCGCCACAGCCTCCGCGCATGTCGCCTATGGCGAAGATGCCCTGCAGTTCGGCGAGCTCTGGCTGCCGGAGGGACCCGGACCGCATCCGGTGGCGATCCTGATCCACGGCGGCTGCTGGCTGGCCGAGCTGCCGGGCCTGGAGATGATGGACTACGCCGCCGAGGACCTGCGCCGCTCCGGCGTGGCGGTCTGGAATCTGGAGTATCGCCGCATCGGCCACGCCGGCGGCGGCTATCCCGGCACCTTCCTGGACGTGGCGCGCGGCGTCGACCACCTGCGCGCCCTGGCTGCGCCGTACGAACTGGACCTCGACCGGGTGGTGGTCTCGGGCCACTCGGCGGGCGGGCATCTCGCCGTCTGGACGCTGGCGAGAAGCAAGCTGCCGACGACCAGCCCGCTGCATTCAGCCACGCCCCTGGTCCTGCGCGGCGCCGTGGCCCTGGCCGGGATCATCGATCTGGCCGCCTATCACGCCGAGGGCCCCGACGAGTGCGGCGGCCCCGGCACGATCGACAGCCTGGTCGGCGCCGCCGACCGGAGCGGCGACGTCTATGCCGACACCTCTCCGCCCCGACTGCTGCCGCTCGGCGCGCGCCAGGTGGTGATCTCCGGCGACCTCGACCACATCGTGCCCAGCGCCTTCGGCCGGGCCTATGGCGCGGCGGCGGCCCAGGCCGGCGATCCCGTCGAAGTCATCGACATGCCCGGCTCCGGCCACTTCGAACTGATTGACCCGACCTCGCCCGACTGGCCGCAGATCAAGACCGAGATCGAGCGCCTGCTGGCCTAGGGGCGACCGACAGGATCGCCCACTGCCCGTGAGTCGGCCGCTTGACACTGACCGCCATGACGTTTGCATCGAACTGAGGAGGATCCCCCATGAGCGATAGCCGCATAAACGTAAGATACATGGTCGGTGACGTGCAGCAGGCGGTCGACTGGTACGTCGGCAATTTCGGCTTTGGCGTGCAGCTCAACGCATCGCCAGCCTTCGCGTCCGTGGAGCGCGGGCCGCTCAGACTGCTCCTGAGCGGCAGGGGCAGCTCCGCGGGCCGGCCGATGCCGGACGGCCGGCAGACTGAACCCGGCGGGTGGAACCGCTTTCAACTCGTCGTCGAAGATCTCGGCGCCGAAGTCGAACGCCTGCGCGCCCAGGGCGTGAAGTTCCGCAATGAGATCCTCTCGGGTCCAGGCGGATCGCAAATCCTGGCGGAAGACCCCTCGGGTAACGTGGTCGAACTGTTTCAGCCTGCGGCGCGGGCCTAAGTCCCGAGCGGTCCAAACGCCTAGACCCGAACGAAGATCGGGCCCCAGAGGATCTGATAGCGACGGCTGTCCAGATGACGGCGAGGGCGGAGCTGATAGACGCCCGGGGTCAGCGCTTCATCCTGCGCCACGGCCAGCCGCGCCCGCTCGTCCAGGGGATCGGTCAGGGCGAAGCTCTCGATGCGCGGCGAGGCCTGGGCCAGGACGCTGGAAAGATCGGCCGCGCCCTCGATCTTGAACGGCAACGGAGCCCCCAGATCGCCGTCCGGATGGGCGTAGAGCCCCACGGCGTAGGTCCGCTCGCCACGGGTGACGACACCAAAGCCGACCTGGGCGTGGTTGGGGCGCAGCAGGTTCAGCCAATGGGGCTCGCTCTTGCGCCAGATGCCCATCAGGTCGTCCGCGCTCGGCGGCGACGGCGCGCGGCGATAGGCGATGTTCTCGCTGGCCGAGCCGATCATCCGCCGCGCCAGCAGCCCGACCCGGTGGGTGGGGTCGAAGCCCTCGGGCGCCAGATGCTCCACATAGCCCCGCTGCGCCAGATCGGCGGCGTGGGCGCGGGCGGTCAAGGCCAGCTCATTGGACCAGCCACAGGCCGCCGCGCCGCTCGACGCCCTGGCGCCGTTGGTCAGGGTGTGAAGCTGGCGTTCGGTGACCTGCTCGAAACGGCCGCCGCCGGCGTCCGCCAGACGGTCGCGAAGCCGCGCCTCATAGGAAAGCCAGCCCGCGGTGTCGCCGCCGGCGGGCATGGCCAGGGCCGGCAAGGCGACCAGACCGCCGATCCCCGCAAGCAGGGCGCGTCGCGGCAGTCCGCTGGCGTTTCGGAAGGGCTTGGTCGGCGGCATCCGGCGTCCCGTCAGGCCGTGATCTTGGCGCGCCCCGGCCTCAAGCGGCTGGGCCACCGGCAGGAGCTGACCCTGGTCTAGCGGCATATGGATTAACGGAGCGTCAGGACAACAAGCACTTGGCTTGGCCGCCGGCCGGTCAATCCGGCTCGGCGACCGGCGCGCGGCCAGGCGCGGCGATGATGTCTGGCCCCTTGGCCAGTTCGAAGGCCAGTTTCTCGCGGTCCAGATCGCCCTCCCAGCGGGCCACCACGATCGTCGCCACGCCGTTGCCGACCAGGTTGGTCAAGGCTCGGCACTCGCTCATGAACCTGTCCACCCCGACCAGCAGGGCGAGCGAGGCGATGGGGATGTCGGGCACCACCGCCAAGGTGGCCGCCAGGGTGATGAACCCCGCCCCGGTCACGCCGCTGGCCCCCTTGGAGGTCAGCATGGCCACGGCCAGCAGGGTCAGTTCCTGGGTCAGCGACAGGTCGATATTGGTGGCCTGGGCGAGGAACAGCGTCGCCAGCGTCATGTAGATGTTGGTGCCGTCCAGATTGAACGAATAGCCGGTGGGGATGACCAGGCCGGTGGTGGTCTTGCCCGCGCCCAGCCGCTGCATCTTCTCCATCATCTGCGGCAGCACCGATTCCGACGACGAGGTGCCAAGCACGATCAGCAGCTCCTCGCGGATGTAGGCCAGGAACTTGAAGATCGAGAACCCGGCCAGCAGCGCGATCAGCCCCAGCACCAGGATCACGAACAGCAGCGAGGTCGCGTAGAAGGTGGCGACCAGCGCCCCCAGCTTGATCAGGGCCGCCAGGCCGTACTTGCCGATGGTGAAACCCATCGCGCCGAACGCGCCGATCGGCGCCAGCTTCACGACGATCTGGATGATCGAGAAGAAGACCTTCGAGACGTCTTCCAGGACGCCGGCCACCTTATCGCCGAAGTCGCCCAGCCGCGAGCAGGCGAAGCCGGTGATGATGGCGATGACCAGCACCTGCAGCAGCGCGCCCTCGGCGAAGGCGCCGAAGAAGGCGTCGGGGATCAGGCTGAGCAGATAGTCCGGCAGGCTCTGGTGATGGGCGGCCTTCTCGACGTAGCCGGCGGCGATCGACGGATCGAGGGTGGCCGGATCGATGTTGAAGCCCTTGCCCGGCTTCACCAGGTTGCCGACCACCAGACCGATCACCAGGGCGAAGGTGGAGACCACCTCGAAATAGAGCAGGGTCTTGGCGCCCAGCCGGCCGAAGGCCTTGATGTCGCTCATCCGGGCGATGCCGGCGACGATGGTGCAGAAGATCACCGGCGCGATGGCCATCTTGATCAGCTTGATGAAGCCGTCGCCCAGCGGCTTCAGCGCCACCCCGACCTCGGGCCAGATCGCCCCCACGGCGATGCCGAGCGCGATGCCCACCAGCACCTGCACATACAGCAGGCGGAAAATACGAAAGAACGCCATCCACTATCCCCGATCGCAGCCATTCCAACCTGGATGGCATTGCGCTATCACCCCCACCGGTCGGCCCGGTAGCTCAGCAGGATAGAGCAGCGCTTTCCTAAAGCGAAGGTCGGGGGTTCGAGTCCCTTCCGGGCCGCCAATCAACCAGCTGATTTATATCAGCATTCTGGATTCTACCTTTGGCCATTCGCTCGGCCAAGTGGAAATAGGTTCCAAATAGGTCACAGCGCGACGAGTCGAGGTCCTCCCACCCACAGGATTCGCGCAGGTCGTTGCTGCGCTCTCCATGCGGTTTCAGCGTTGGCAGTGCGGGTTGGTGGATTGCCTATCGCACGCTGTTCGGACCTCAGGCATTCACGTCGACGACCGTGCGGCCCCGAACCGATCCTGCGAAAATCCGGGCCACGACCTCGGGGATATCCGCCAGACCAACGACGCTTGTCGTCCGGCCAAGCTTCTCGAGGTCCAGGTCTCGGGCCAGACGCGACCACGCCTCCAAACGGATGGACTGGGGCGCGTTGACCGAGTCGATGCCCGCCAGGGTTATGTTGCGCAGGATGAACGGAAGGACGGTCGCGGGCAGATCGACCCCCTGCGCCAGTCCGCATGCTGCGACAACACCGCGGTACTGGGTCTGCGCGAGAACGTTCGCGAGGGTATGGCTGCCGACCGAGTCGATCGCGCCCGCCCACCGTTCTGCGCCTAGCGGCCCGCTCGGCTCGGAAAGCGTGCGCCGGTCGATAACCTCGGCGGCGCCGAGCGCGCGCAGGTAATCGCCTTCCTCTAGACGGCCCGTCGAGGCCACGACGCGATACCCAAGGCCAGACAGCAAGGCGATCGCCACCGATCCCACGCCGCCGCTCGCGCCCGTGACGAGGATGTCGCCGCGCGCCGGCGCCAGACCGCCGTGTTCCAGGGCGAGCACGCTCAGCATCGCCGTGTAGCCGGCGGTCCCAATCGCCATCGCGTCCTTCGTTGAGAACGGCGTGGGGATCTTGACCAGCCAGTCGCCGCTCAGGCGCGCCTTCTGCGCATAACCGCCATGATGCGTCTGGCTCAGGCCCCAGCTGTTGGCGACCACTTTGTCGCCGACCGCTATCCCGGGGTAGGATGACGCCTCCACGGTCCCGGCCAGATCGATGCCAGGGACGAGCGGGAACTGCTTGATGATTCCACCCCGACCGCTGACGGCCAGCGCGTCCTTGTAGTTGACCGTCGAGTATTCGACCGCGACCGTGACGTCGCCAGCCATCAGGTCTTGCTCATCCATAGCGATGACGCTCGTCGAAACCGCATCCCCGGTTTGCGTGGCCACAAGAGCTTTGAAGGTCATTATCTCGTTCCTGACTGATGTCTTCTGATGTCGTTTCCGGCCCTGTCTCAGGACGCCGGGCGATAGCGCTGCGCCGGTTGGGTCTGGCGGAACTCGGGCAACATCGCCTGACGGGCGGCCTGGAAGGCGGCCCACAGGCTCTCATCGTGGAGGGGCGGAATGGTCACCGCCTCCCGACGATCAAAGCCGACCAGGGCGGCGTCCACCAGATCTTCCACATCCATCATGGGCGGGAGCTTTGCGGGGTCGGAGTTTCCCCAGATCTCCGTCTTGGTCGCGGCGGGCAAGACGGCCTGGACGTAGACCCCCTTCGGACCCAATTCGACGCTGAGGCTCTGCGACAAGAACAGGACGAAGGCCTTCGTCGCGCCATAGACCGACGAACCCAACTCGGGGGCCAAACCGATGACCGAGCCGATGTTGATGATTGCGCCCTCGCCGGCCTGAACGAAACGTGGGGAGACAGCGCTGGCAAGGCGGACCAGCGACGTGGTGTTGAGCGCGACAAGTCGGGCCACATCCTCGATCGGCTGATCGACGAAACCGCCCGCCAGCGCCGCGCCGGCGTTGTTGACCAACGTGCCGATGCTGGCGTCCTCGCGCAGCCGTGCCTCCACGACAGCGAGGTCAGGGCCCTGCGTGAGGTCCGCCGGCAGGACGTCCACCGCGACACCCGTCTCCTCCGTCAATCGCGCGGCCAGGGTTTCCAACCGCGCCTTGTTGCGCGCGACCAGCACGAGGTCATGGCCGCGGCGGGCGAAACGATCGGCGTAGGTGGCGCCGATGCCGCTCGAGGCGCCGGTGATGAGGACGGAAGGCTTGCCGGTCATGTGAGTTCTTTCTCGTCTCGTGAAACAGGTGCGGTTGGCGAAGGTCCCGGCGGCGAAGCCTTCACCATTTCTCGACCCATGGCCGCAGGACCACCTCGAACGCCCAGGTCGACCGATGCTGACGATGAAGCTGGAGGTAGGTCTCGGCGATGTGGTCCGGGTGGGCCATGTTGTCGTCGATGGTGGTTCCCGCCAGCCGGTGGGCGCGGGAACCGTCGTCCTGAGCAAAACCAATCGCGGCGTCGATCGGCACATTGGCGACGTGGATGCCGTGCGGCATCAGCTCTCTCGCCAGGCTCTGCGCGAGCCCAGTCTTCGCCTGACAGGCCATGGCGAAGGCCGCGCTCAGGGCGAAGCCCTTCAAGGACGCGCTGGCGTTGGTGAAAATGATCGTCCCCCTCACGCCGTTGGCGTCCGGCGGGTTGTCGAGCATCAATCGCGCCGCCGACTGGCCGACGAGAAACGCGCTGAACGCCGCGTTCTGGAGGGTCTCAAGCGCCATGACCGGATCCGCCTCTACGATCCCCTTGCGCAAGATCCCCGCGACCCGGCCGTCGATGTTGTGCACGACCAGCCTCGGCGCGCCGAGATCGTCCACGACCTTCCGGAAGAGCGTCTCGACATCCTCCGGGCGGGCGGCGTCGCACGCGTAGCGGGCCACGCCATGACTGTCCTCCAGGGCCTGCAGCACCGGCTTGTCCGGAGACCTCGCGGCGACCGCGACACGCATCCCGCTTTGCGAAAACAGCCGGGCGCAGCTCGCGCTGACGCCCGGACCGCCGCCCACGATCAGCGCGACCTCGCCCGCCGTTGAGTGTTGATCCGACGTGGACATGTCCGGCTCCAGGTTTGGAGGTTGCGAAAGGTTGCACACGCCTGCGCCGCCGCTTGCCAGCAGGGTCGAGGCTTGTTACTCTTATTATGAGAGTTAATAAGGAGTGTCAAATGAAGGCGAAATCTTTCGCAGGCATGCGCTGCTCGGTCGCCGGTGCGCTGGAGATGATCGGGGACCGTTGGACGCTTTTGCTCCTGCGGGATCTGGGCATGGGCCTTTCGCGTTTCGACGAGTTCCAGTCGAGCACGGGGATTGCCAACACCACCCTCGCGACCCGTCTCAGGAACCTCGAACGCAACGGGATCATCGCGCGGACACGCTATCTCGAGCGGCCGCCGCGCGACGCCTATCATCTCACCGACAAGGGGCGCGATTTCTGGAAGGTCCTTGCGGCGCTCCGGGAATGGGGAGACCGATGGGACGCCTCGGGGTTCGGCGCGCCGCCTATTGAAGTGGTCGACAAGGACACCGATCGCAAACTTCGGCTGGCTCTGGTCGATCCGCAGACAGGTAAAGCCGTGGGCGGCGACCGCATCAGGTATCGCCCTGGGCCCGGCGCGGACGATAGCGTGCGCGCGCTTCTGCAACGCGCCGCCGTTGGAGGCGCATCATGAGCGACGCCGCCGCAAAGCCCCTGGCGCTCGTTACTGGAGTTGGGCCCGGAACAGGCGCCTCACTGGTCAGGCGCTTCACTGAAGGCGGCTACCGCGTCGCCATGATCGCGCGGGACGTCGAACGTCTCGCCGCCCTCGAAGCCGAAATCCCGGATGCGTTCGCGGCGCCCTGCGACGTGACGGACCGCGCCGCGCTGCAAGACGTCATCCAGAGGGTCGGGCCGCCGAAAGTGGTCGTACACAACGCGGTCGGCGGCGCCTTCGGCAAGTTCATCGAGACCGACCCGGCCACGCTGCAACGCAATTTCGAAATCAACACCACGGCGCTGCTTCATCTGGCGCAATTGACCACTCCAGCGATGATCGCCGCCGGAGGCGGCGCGCTGATCGTCACGGGCAACACCTCGGCGCTGCGAGGCAAGCCCAACTTCGCCGGGTTCGCGCCGACCAAGGCCGCCCAGCGCATCCTCGCGGAATCGCTGGCGCGCGACCTTGGCCCTCAAGGCGTACACGTGGCCTACCTGATCATCGACGCCGTTATCGACGTGGCCTGGGCGCGCGAGCGGTTCAAGCAGGCGCCCGACGACTTCTTCATAAAGCCGGCCAGCATCGCCGCCGAGGTGTTCCACCTGGCGCACCAGCCGCGCGACGCCTGGTCTTTCCTCGCGGAGGTCCGACCGTTCGGCGAGGTGTGGTGACCCCCACCTCTCAGCGAACGCCTCAGTCAGAAAGTCTGCACGTGTCACAGCAAAATTTCGCCAGCCTGATGTCGACCATCGAAGAGAGCGCGGGCTCATTTTCGGTGACCTTGCCCGACGACTGGCTACAGGGCCGCACGGCCTTCGGCGGCCTGTCGGCGGCGCTGTGCTGGGAGGCCGCCCAGCGGGTGGGCGACCTGCCGCCGTTGCGCTCGGCGCAGTTCGCGTTTGTGGGCCCGGCCGGCGGGCGGCTACGGATCGAGCCGACGCTTCTGCGAAGGGGGAAGTCCGCGGCCTTCTACAGCGTTGATCTCTTTGGAGACGATGCGCTCGCCGTTCGGGGCCTGCTGACGTTCGGCGCAAGTCGCGCCTCTAAGCTCGATCAAGTCAACTTGCCGGCGCCGGCCGTTCCGGGGTGGGACGATTGCCCAACCTTCTTCCAGCCGAATGATCGCCGCAGTTTCGTGCAGCACTTTGATAGCCGGTTCGCCGCAGGGGCCCGCCCCTTCACCGCCGGTGGTAAGCCGGAGATGGTCGTGTGGCTTAAGCACCGGGGCGCGGCGGAGTCCTTGAGCCTGGCGCCGCTTATAGCTCTGGCGGACGCCCTACCGCCTGCGGCGATTGTAAACTTCGAGGTCGGCGGCGGTCCTATCAGCACCATGACCTGGTCGATCGAGGTGCTTTCCGAGGCGCCTCACAGCGCGTCGGGCTGGTGGCTCGTTCGCACCACGGCGCAAACTGCAGTCAACGGCTACTCGGCGCAGGACATGGCCGTCTGGGATGATGTGGGCTCTCCCGTGATGGCGATGCGCCAGACCGTCGCAATTTTCACCTGAGCTTCAACGGCGGCGAGCCACCTCGTTGTAGCCCGAGATGATTGTCATCCAGGGCGGTGCGGGCTAGCGACTGAGGTTGGCTGACCGACCCGCGGGGCCCGCCAAGACGGCGCCGTGGTCCGAGATAGACACAGTGACCGCCCGGCCGAGTTCAGGCGGCGCCTGACCTAGCTTCAGGCGAGCGTAGTACTCGACACCTGCGCCGTCTCGCAAAACCACGTAGGGCGATCCGCCCAACTCATCGTGGAACCCACTGCGGACGATCTCGCCGTTCACGGCCGCAGCCCCAAGCTCTCGTATGTCGACCGCCCCGACGAGGCGCCGCTCATTGAGTGTACGGATGATGTCGGAACGGAGCTGCAAGCTACGCAGCTTCTGCTCAAGATCGGGCGCTAGCTGGTACCTATCGCCCAGTCGCACTGCGAGCCCGATGAGCTCCAGATGTCGAAGCCTTCCTCTCGACAGCGCCGCCCAAGCCCCCCGACCGACCCCATCGGCCACCGTGCCATCGCCGCTCCGGCTCTCCACCAGCCGACGATCAAAGCTCGTGAACCGGTTCGCTTCGGTCTCTCGCCAGATCCGCTTCTCGGCGTCATGACGGCTCAAGTCGCCCAGCCGCTCCTGCGCCACCTCCTGAGCCCGGGCGCGGATGCCGTAGCCGACATAGGCCCGCGGGATGACGAGATCGCGCCCGTCCCCTCGGCGCCCGCGGACCAGCACATGGGCGTGAGGCTGGTCGGTGTCGAAGTGAGCCGTGGCGATCCAGGCCAGTTCAGGCTCGCCCAGGTCCTTCGCCACCCGTCCCATCACCTCGCGGACATAGCCCGGAAAGTCCTCGATCCGGTCGCCATGCTCGGGTGAGAGCGCTTACCAAGCCGACGCGCTGTCGGCCGCGCCCGGGGGCGGCGCGGCGGGGCTGACCCAGCTGATGCCGCAAACCGCCCGCGAACTCGGGGTGCAGGATCGCTTCGATCCCACCGAGAACGTCTTCGGCGGCGCTCAGTACCTGGCCGCCCAGCTTCGCCGGTTCGGCGATGTTAGACTGGCCCTGGCCGCCTATAACGCCGGGCCCTCACGGGTGGCCCGCCTCGGCCGCGCGCCTGACTTTCCGGAGACCCGGGACTACGTCGTCAAGGTCGTGGATTGCTACCTCGCTCTCACCGCCGGGCGGACCATTCGATCGGCGCGGGACTGCCGGACAGGGGAGCCAGCCCCATGACCGATGAAGCCCTAGGGGCCGTCCCCTCCGCAGACGGCGACGACGATCTGCTCACCCGCGCCGAGGCCTCGCAGTTCCTCCTGAGGTTCGGGGTGAGAATGAAGCCGACCACCCTGGCGCGGGTCTGGTCGACGGGCGGAGACGGGCCGCCCTGCATCCATGTTCGCCGGCGCCCGCTCTATCCGCGGGGCGTGCTGCGCGCCTGGGCCGAGCGCCAGTCGACGGGTCTGCGCGCCTCCGCTCGCGGGACGAGCGGCCAGGAGGGTTCGCCCCAATGAGCCGACAACACCATCAAGACCCGCGCCCGAGCATCCGGACCCTGCTCGCCGATCCCGGCGTGCGCGGGCCGCTCAAGGCGGTGCTGCGCGCCTGGACCGACCGCGACCCCCTGGATGCGGCGGAGGACGCTGGCCTGTTGGTCTTGGCCCTGGAGCGGCGAGTGGACGAGCACTTGGTCTGCGTCGCCGTGTTCGGCGCGAACGAGACGCAGGAGTAAAGCCGATGTTCGACAGCCAGGCCCTAGTCGCCCAGCCGCCCACCCACGAAGACCGCATCCTCCCCTGGCTTCGGGTTCGTGACATCGCCGGCATCAGTCGGACCACGGCCTGGCGCCTGCAGAACATCGGCGACTTCCCACGTCCGGTCATGCTCTCGCCAGGCCGCGTAGGCTGGCGTGAGAGCGACGTGCGGGCCTGGCGCGCCTCGCGCGTTCCCCGTGGCCAGCCTGCGCCCGCGCCGCTGTTCGAACCGTGCTCGTCGCCCCCCCCCGAAGGCGGCTTGGACGGCGAAGACGGAGGCCTCCTGTACAGCCCCGCCAATCGCTTCGGAAAGTCCAGTCCGCAAGCGCCAAGCCACGCGGCGCAAGCGCCCCGCAGCAGCCGACCAGCTCTCGTTCGACTTCTAGGGTTCGCCCGGCGCGCGCCGTGGGCCCTGCGTCTAGAACGCGTTCTGTCCGGTGATGGCGCGTCCGAGGATTAGGGCGTGGACGTCGTGGGCGCCTTCGTAGGTGTTGACGGTCTCCAGGTTCGCGG